>Ga0209092_10000016_pt1 | contig 140314 bp, 200 predicted proteins | sample FraStrMetagenome_FD_187446 | JGI IMG/M metagenome (GOLD analysis project Ga0209092, IMG submission 187446) | Marine eukaryotic phytoplankton communities from Arctic Ocean - Fram Strait ARC3M Metagenome (SPAdes) (version 2) | ecosystem: Environmental > Aquatic > Marine > Oceanic | place: Fram... | reverse complement strand
AGCGGTAGAACTTACATTCAAGATATCGGATTAGATGGCTACGGACATGTCACGTCTCTTGCCAGCGCAACCGCTTCCAACGCAACAGTAACCCTTGTAGCGGGAGGAGCGATTACCGGAGGAGGAAGCTTTACCCTAGACGGAACAGGCGGAACAATAACCCTAAACCACCAAGATACTTCTACAGCTAGCTCATCAAATAACAGCGGCAGGACTTATATTCAAGATATTGGGCTAGATGGCTACGGTCATGTTACGTCGCTTAGCACCGCCACAGAAACGGTTACAAATACAAACACAACTTATACTGCGGGAACAGCGTTAGGCTTAAGCGGAACAACTTTCAACGTTAGTGCTGATTTGATATTTGCCACTACACCTACCATTGGTACCATACTGTCGAAAATACACGTGGGAAGTACAAACGGAATAAGATTTTTTACGTGGGATGGAGTGGTAGGTAACACTGAAACGATGAGGCTTACAAGGGGAGGTGATCTTCATGTAGATGGTGACGTTTTAGCTTTCTCTTCCACAATCTCCGACGAAAGACTCAAAGATAACGCAACCGAAATAAAAGGAGCTCTCAATAAAATCGAATCAATGAGAGGCGTTGACTATGTTTGGAATAAAGGCTCCAGAAAAGGGCAAAAAGATATCGGAGTTATAGCTCAAGAGGTCGAAAAAGTAATTCCCGAAATAGTTAGAGAGCACAAGATTAAAATTGGCGATTTTGAGGGCGACGAAACCGCATACAAAACTGTAGATTACGAAAAACTCAGCGCTGTATTAATCGAAGCTGTAAAAGAATTATCTGCAAGAGTAAGAGTTCTGGAACAAGGCCAATAGTCAGTTTAATGGTTTCTGGTTTCTTGTTATAATTTTAAAAAACTTTTCTTTCTCTTCTTTTGAAGCTTTATGCCATTTGTACATAATGTCTTCGCGTATGTGCTTCATGTTTTTGTTCATTTTTTGTATTTCGGATCTTAGTTGATGAATGAATTCTGGGGTTATAGTTTTAATTTGAACATTTAATTCTAAAGCTACTTGAAGTATTTTTCTGAAGTTTCCTCCTTGTTTCCCTTTTACAGCTTCGTTGTATAGATCCACTCGTTCTTCCATTTCCTCCTCTGGTAGGTTTTTATTTAAATCAGGGTGTGTTTTCTTGACTATCTCGCGAAACAACTCATTCATATCATTATCTGATATTGATTCTTTTTGTTTTTTTTCTGGAGCAACTGATTCAAATGGATCTTCTATTTTTTTGTCTTTACAATACTCTAGCATCTTGCTTATGAACCTATGACGAACTTCTTCAAATTCTTCAACTAGTTCTTCATATTCCATACTAAGATATAAAGCTTTATGCCGTAATTTTTTAAATTGTTTTCTTAATTGTTTTTGGGCTTGTGGAGCAGAGTATTTTACAGGAAGATTTTCTTTTGCGTATTTTTTGTTTTCTGGTTGATATACTCCCAACTCATATTTTTCTTTTTCTCCAAAGAGATCGTCAAACAAATCTTTTCTATTCATATATTATTTTACACAAAAAAAGGCGGCCCCGAAGGGCCGCCCAAGAATTAAATCTTGCTCGTATTACTGATTAACCTGCGATTGACGCAATCAATTCCACTGTGTAGTTAGCGGAAGGAACTGAGTCTGCGAATGTTACAGTAGCAGCGGTTTGACTTACTGCAGAAACCATGCATGCGATGATTGGATCGCTTGCGTCAGAACTTTTGAGTAAGGCTACAACAACTGGTGGTGAAACGAATGTTCTACCAAAGGCTATTGAGCCAGAATTATCTGATCCATTAGTTACTGCAGAGCTTTTGGCTACGACATCGTTTGTAGCTATATTCATAGCAAGACTGGAAACGTCGCTTTCGAGGTCACCTTTGTTAGTGGAGATGTCACCAGCAAGACTGGAAACGTCACTATCTGTAGTGCCTTCGTCTACGCCACGCTGAGCTTGTAAGCTAGAAACGTCGCTTTCGAGGTTGGCCGTGTTTCCTGAAGCTAATGCTTGCAAGCTAGAAACGTCGCTTTCGAGGTCACTCTTGTTAGTGGAGATGTCACCAGCAAGACTGGAAACGTCACTATCTGTAGTACCTTCGTCTGCGTCGCGCTGAGCTTGTAAGCTAGAAACGTCGCTTTCGAGGTCACTCTTGTTAGTGGAGATGTCACCAGCAAGACTGGAAACGTCACTATCTGTAGTACCTTCGTCTGCGTCGCGCTGAGCTTGTAAGCTAGAAACGTCGCTTTCGAGGTCACTCTTGTTAGTGGAGATGTCACCAGCAAGACTGGAAACGTCACTATCTGTAGTTCCTTCGTCTGCGTTGCGCTGAGCTTGAAGGGATGAGATATCACTTTCGATTGTAGCTTTACTCATTAGTGTGGATCCGCCTGCGCTCTGAATTTCGAACGCGCCAGCTCCACTCGAGGCCAATCGGATATTGTCCGATAGGCTTAATGTTTCGGTACGGAATACCTTTGCCATTACTATTAATTACGTTTAAAAAAAGCTTTTGGGAACTTTTATTTTTCCTTCAACCCTGATAGACAAAGGGCTTTAAGGTTTTTTAGCTACACCAATAGCTCATGAATATTTTTTTTAATTCATGTGGGTAGGCCATAAAATGTAATATAAATGTATCTTCGTTCACTAATCTTGGATCTGTGTTAAATTCGTTCATTTCAAATATCTTTCTATTGAACCCAAGCTCGTCCGATTTTCTCAAAATCTCGCAAAGAACTTCTTGATCTCCGCCGCTAGCATATAATGAAGATTTATCTCCGTTAAAGTCTCGCCATCTTTTGATTAGATTTTTTGTGTATTGGTGGCTTTTGAAAAATAAAACTCCGCTATTTAGCATACAATGATCGCCGATATCTTTTGTAGCAAGTATAAATTTTTTAGGAGCTTTTTCTATAATTGACTCGAGTTTTTTTTCTGGATTAAAGATTAATGTATCTGAGTCCATCCAAACTATGTAATCGTGATCGTCAATATGGTTCAATAAGGCTTGCGATTTTGACCAGTTTGGGCTTCCGTTTTTGTCTAAACTTTCTCTGTATACGTAAAAACTATAGCCTTGTTTTTTACAGTAATCTTTAATGCTTTTTTCTGAAAAAACAGCAAATTCAGAAATTTCTTTTGTGTACAAACTTATTACTGCAATCTTCTTGAATGGGTTAAAGCAGTTGAATGTATCTTTGGTTGCTTCGGGTGTAGGTATTTGAGAGCTTGTGTAATTCACCCAATCAAAAAGCTTTCTATGCTTTCCAAACCGATCGTTATCAAAAAAATTTAACCATTGGTTTTTTAGCTCTATGAATTCTTGTTGTTTTTTATTCATTTAAATTTAATTTTGTTTCTATCTATAGGATTTTTCACCCCCCAGTGCTCAACACTGCTTTCGTCGTACATAGCTTCTTTCCCAAGTCCGTTGCCCAAATTAAAGCTTTCTTTGTCGTATTGAAAGGTAAAAGTTTCTTCAGGGGGTTTTTCTATGAAAGTTTGAATGTATTTTGAATTGTTTATTTTGTTGATTATTTTTTCCAGTACATCTTTGTCTGGTCGTCTTTCTAAAAAATGGCCGAACATTAATTTAGTTATGCCGTGAAAGTAGGTGATTGGGGCTAAGGTTAGTATATCTGTCCACCCCGACCTTCTCCTTCTTAGCATTAAGTCGAGCGCAGCTTTATGAAGCGGGTTGCCTGGAGCGCTAATCATGATGTCTTGAGAAAAATCTATAACCTTCCCGTGGTTTGAGTGGAGGGGAAGTACGCATTTTGAGTTTTTATCTATAATTGAATTTAAATTTTTATTTGCATGTCTGTCTATGTCTGTGTATAGTCCCCCTTCATTAACTATCTTCAGCAGGCGCCAAGTGTCAACTTTTGATACGATTGGCGCGTCTTTAATTGAAGCGTAATCTATAATTGATAAATTTTGTTTTAAATACCTCTCGACTTCATTATCATCTGAAATTTCAAGTTTCCAGTCTGGGTTTGTTTTTGCTAGATTTTGTATTCCATTTACAGCTAATTGGTTTGAGCTTTCTAGTATAGATTTATCTTTCCATGAGATATGAATTTTCTTAGGTATTGAAGATAAGGGTTCGAGTAGGTCATCTAAGTTTGCTTTCTGCGAACTTATTCTCATGATAGAGGAGTTTTTGAAGAAATTGGATTTTTTATCTGACAAATTTATAGGGTCCGAGAAAACTTCTTTGCTGTATCTTTCATTGTCTAGTTCAAAATTGGTTGCAGCTTCTCTTCCTCCAAGCTTTAAGTCTTGCAAGAAGATAGGTTTTTTAAGCGCGTAAACATTATAATTTTCTTGCATTTCAGCGGCAAATACATCCCAGATCTTTTCTTGATAAAAGCCGTCGATCATAGCTTTTTGATAGGCTGAAGCGCCAAGCGGAGAGCAAATCATGATTGCGTGACCACTGAGCATGTTGAAAATTTGATATACGTTTTCATCAATTTGTTGGGCGGAAATATTATCAATAGCTTTACCATCATTCATGGCTAGTTGAGATAGGCCTAGATAAAATAAATCTGCATCATTAGGAATATCAATTTCCTTTGGCATTTCTCGATAAAAAGATACGTCATCCTCTAGTATTACGAATGGCTGAAATGGCCTTGAGTTATCTTGCTCTCTTAAGCCGGACTCAACCATTCTCGCGTGCCCTATGCTTCCAGATTTTTCTTTTGATATACCTATTTCATAAGGTAGTATTTTTTTAAATTTATAATCTTTTAATATATATTCTATGTGTTTACAATTTTCACTATCTTCTGTTTTTGTGAGGTAGTAAAATTTAAGACTGTCTGTTTTTAATATCATTTATTATATTATTATATATATTAATGTTGTCTTGGTTGTATGGGCTATACTGTTTTAAAAAGTTTCTGTTATCGTCCTTGGTTTGATCTAATGTTTTACTGTGATTTAGTATAGCGTTCTTTAATTGGTTTGCCCCGAAGTCCACATCACAGTCCGGATAATAATAACCTACATCTTCTAAAGTTGAAGAATTATGTATCAAGGGCAGGTTTAGGAACAGAGCCTCAAGATAACTATAGTTTAATTCATTTTTAATTTGATGGCTAACTATAGTGCTACCGAACTTACTTAAAGCATCAAGTGTGCTCCATCTTTTATTGAAGTAGCAGAAGTCTTTCTTTTTTACAACCTCTAATCTATTCATTAACTTTTCAAAGAATGGGTTAAACTTGACTCTTTGGCAGCAGAATATATTTATGGATTTTAATATTTCCCGATCTTTGTTATGAAGATTTTCTGATATATTGATTGGTATTACGCAATTTTTAATAAAAGATATATTTGGTTCAAAGACGCATATTTTGTTGATTTTTTCTTTTTTGAAGCTTGGGTCTAACCCTTTTGTTTGAAGTTCTTTGATTTTGTCTTCTACAAAAAAAGAGTCCCATATGAATGGAATAACTATAACATCTTTAAAATTATAATAAGTTTTTATATAGCTTTTGGAAAACTCGTGTTGGGGAGATATCCAGATTTGATCTAGGTATTTCGGTTTTTCTAGTGGCAGTTTTGTGCTTTTGTTTGATAGCGAGTGGTGAATATCATCCATCAATTTATTGCCAAAATGTATTAGTATCGTTTTGAAATTATTGTTCCTGGCTTTTAATTTGTCGTACATTTCTGGAAGCAAATCGAATCCGGCGACTATTATTAGGTCTAAATTTTCATTATCGTCGGCAAGTAAATCTTCTAAAAGCATACCTTTGTGATTCTTCTTTAGTGTGTGGGTCGGCTTTTTATGGGTGATATAAAAGCATTCGTGACCGCATCTATTTATCATTTCATAAAGAAATACGATGTTTTGTTGCATTCCGTTAGCCCAAAAAGCAACGGACATATCTAGGGTTATTCCTATTTTCATAATTTTATTTTTGTTTTCGCAATGGTAAGAAGTCTATATTATTTGCGATCAGTGATATTGCCTGTTTATATATTTCAATAGGCCTATGGTTTACTTTGTCATAACCTTCGTAGCTTCTTTGATATGCTCCCCAAACTTGACACGAAAACACTAGCCAATAATACTCTAGTTCTGTGTCGCACGAGATTTCTTCATTCGCGAATCTAACAAAACGATCATAATCTAAAGGGTGGTGACCCATAAAGTGTATTAAAAAGTCTCCACGATTGTATAGAGTTGGGTATATATTAAAGTGATGTGGGTTTACGGGGTTGAGTTTGCTATGTTTTTTTAGAATATCTACTAGCCTACCTTGGTCTTCATTGTTACCTCCTTGCCTCCAGGGTTTGTCTACACCTATGTATCGAGATTCCCACCACTCATTTAACACTTGTAGTGAAAAATCATTTGTTCTAAAAAACAAAACCCCACTATTTAGTGCTTGTCCTCCTAAGTCTTTTGCATGTAAAATATCTTGTTCTGAGTTTTTTAGATAATTATATAAATCGAAATTTCTATTAGCTATTGTAGTGTCCATATCTAGCCACCCTAAATATTCATATTCATTAAAATGATGTAATAATTTTAGCGGTTTTTGGTAGCAAAGGTGGGTTGATTTATCAAGAGTTCCTGCGCTTCCCAGGTAGTCGTAGCCTTTTCTGTTGCAATAATCTATAACTGAATTTACGCAATTCTTGCGTTTTTCATAATATTTTGAATCGGATAGTTGGCAAATTCCTATTTTTTTCATGATAATAATTTTTTATATTTTTCTATAACAATTGGATTATTTGGTGAGTATTTGTAAATTGTTTTTTGCGCTTGCTCTTTGTATTTATCTAGATTTTGATCGTGATAATTTAAGGCTAGGTTTAGAGCCTCTGCCCCTAACTTGGTGTCGTAATTAGGGTAGTAGTATCCAGATTCTTTAATCAGCTCAGAGTTGTGAACAAGGGGGAAATTAAAATGCAATGCTTCGAAATAAGTATAATTTAAGGCGTTCAATAGTTGATTTGAGATTATGACATTAGACATATCTGTAAGTATTTTAGAAACTTTTATTCTTCCTTTAAATTCTATTTTATTTTCTTTTGTTACATCTAGGTTCCACATTAGGGATTTGAAGTATTTTTTATCAGTAAATTTTGCCGAGCAATAAACTGTTATTTTGTTAAAATCTTCCTTGCTGACCTTTGTGTAAAATTCCTCAGCTATCATTATCGATGGTAGGCAGTGTTTTGTTATGTTTAAATTAGGCTCGAGTATTCCGATATTTTTATCTTCGCCTGGACGGTAGTAGCAGGTCTTGTTTATTTTGTTCCATATTTTTTCATGCATGTCTATGTATTTCGAGCTCCAGATATAAGGCAGTTCAAATACTCTTTCTGTGTTGTAATATGTTTTGTAGTAGTTATATGAAAATTTGTAATGAGGGGATATCCATACTTCGTCGACCATTTCTGGACTTATGGCTAAATGATCTTGCCAGCTGCATCTTTCTATGTCTGCCAGAAGACCATTTCCATAAACAATATGTATGTTTTTGAAATTTTTATTTTTTTCTTTTATTAATTTTATTGCGTCATTCTTTATTAACCAGGAGGAGTTTAATATAAAAGATATATCTTCACAATTTTCTAATAATTCATTTTCTTCTATGATTAATATATCAGCTGGGGGATCAATGCATTCTTCTATTTTGTGATTTATGGCAATAATTGGAGTAAAGCCAATGCCTTTAAATAGTTCAGCAAGAAAAACTATATTTTGTTGTAGTCCGTTGCTGAATAACCCGTTTTTATAATTAGCAGTAAGCAATATATTCATTGCATTTTATTACACAGCAATTTTCAATATTTATTCAGAAATTACGAAACTAGCGGGATTTAATGTGGATGTGTTAGCGGATCTATTTAATTTATCCAAATTAAAAACATAATTTCCGTCCGAGTCAGTTACCCCGCTTGAATTGCACACTGCGAATTTATTATTTAAATCGTAGGTATTGTTTAATTGTACCCCGTCCGAGTAGGACTGGTATGTATAGGCGGTGCCTCCGTTTGGTGCGGACCCGCCTTCGGATATATTTTCAAATATAAGGTTATTTGGGTTTGAGACTGTTGTTCCTATATCTGCTAGCCCAGCCCCAAGACTGTTTGGCGAAGCGGAGATAGTTCTAGAAGAAAAGCCGGCTAATTTATAAGTTGGGTTTGATGATATTGATGTTGTTGTTATATTAGCAAGGTTTGTTGCAGAAACTTGCCAATTGAAGGTGCCTTTTGTATCTAAATCAGATACTGTTATCGTATAGGAATTACTATTTTTGCCTGTACCTGATGAATTTTGATTTAGGCTCGAGGGGTTTATTTGGTTAGGGTCCGTGGATAATGTTGGGTTTGATAGCATTAATTGAGAGCTTGACATATAAAACTGGTCAGATACTCCATTAGGTGAGCTAGATAAAGATGCTGCTAAATTGTTTATAGATAAGGTAAGGGGTGAATTTGCAATATTTACTATTTTGAAAGATTCTGTCGTGGCTCCGTTGGATGATTTTGTTGCGCTGATTTTTAAATTATTAACTCCGCCGTCCCCTTCTACATTATAACCCCCAGCTAAATAATCCGCATTTTTATTTTGTTCGTATGTGGATGTGTTTGATATACTTAATTGGCTATTAGGGGAAGAGTAAGTTATGGAGTCAAAATTTGTTACATTATTGCTTATCGAGGTAGACTCACTTGATTTAATGGCTTGCTGTGAGGCTGGATACGTTATAGAGTTTATTGATATAACCGGTATCGTTCCATTATTAATTTCGGCAGCACCCGTTGTTGTTGCTGTATCGCTAATTGTACCAAAGTTATTCCTGGCCTTAAATGTTACAGATTGTTCTCCATCTCTAGATGAATTCCCTAGCGCCCCATAAACATCAATTGGCACTAAAAATTGAAAACTGCCATCAGCTAGGGTACTTTTTGAGTATGAGGATGAGTACGATGTTTGAGATCCATTCGATAGACCTTGGCTTAGTACAGATATTGATATATCATTTATTGAAACCCCGTTTCCGTCGATAAATATTTTTGAATCAACTACGTCTCCAGCTTTAACTTCTGACGTTCCTATTTGATTTGGGGAGGTTGCAGAAGAGGCTTGTTCGCTTAGTTCTGAGCCGGTTATCACTGGACCATTGGCAATTTTTACTTTCACAAAATCTTCATCTGTTGCGCCGTTTCCTGTTCTATATGCGTAAATTTTTACATTATCTGAATTATTATATATACCGTTTAAGTAGGAGACTGTTTTATTTTGCTCGAAGGTGTTTAAGTTGGAAATAGAAATATCATTAGAAAGAGTTTCGTATTCCATAAAATCTATCGAGCTGTTCCAGTTGCTTATATTATTATAAAATGATACGCTTTCGCTCTCTCTTAATCCATCTGATCTTCCATTATAGGAGGTTGGGTCAGATGAGGAGATATTCGGATAAGTCTGATCTAAGTCTCTTGTTCCGCTATTGTTAGAAAAAGAATCAGATCTAATCGCGTCCCCTGTTGATCCAAAGCTATTAACAGCTTGAACCGCAACTCCGTGGGCGCCAACTCTGCTTGAAACGATTGTTGGTATAGTTGCCCTGTAGAAGCCGCCGTGGTTCACAAGGTTGTAATTAGAGAAGTTAGAGCCTTGAGATAAACCGGAATTTAAAATTTTTATTGAAGATACGTCGCTTGTGTTGAAATCAGCGTAAATATTAATTTCGTCTCCCTGTTTTAAATGCGTGGATCCCAGAAGTTCTCCCGCTTTGGGGGTTGCATTCTGAATTGAGTCGATAGAAAGATTGATTGCCTCTGGCCCTGCACCTAGTTCATTTAATGATATTAGGGTTTTCCTGTCATTAGCTTCACCAGTTATGAAATTCAAACCTTCTGCATTAAGGTTGTCTAGGTAGCCCTTAAACCTTCTCGTGTGCTCTCCTAATTCTTCAATATTGGATAGAGGTATTTGCTGACCGTTTATATGGGCGTCGCCCATGTATTCATCGTTTGGCCCGTCCCACCTCAATTCTACTTTTAAATTTTTAGCCGAAGCCACTGTAATTCCTGATAATTGTAAATTTGGGTTAACGCCTTCGTAGAAAATTTTATCTGTAACTCCGTCGTTATCAGAGACGTCCGAAATAAATAGAAATTCTGCCGACCCCGATATTGTCTGCTGTAGTGAGGTTCCAAGTTTTGAAACGTCAACCCCATCAAGTGTTAAACCGCTTAAAAAATTGCCACTATTGAATTCTACATCATCTGAGGTTCTTACGTTTTGGTCCATTGATACTAGTAGACCTCCAAAGTATAGATTGTCAAACACGCCGGTTGCCCAGGCCTTATCTAACCTGCCTACTCCGCCTTCGCCGCTATTTCTTGGTACTAAATTCCTTGTGGCCATTATTTATATTACACAATTATTGTTAAAAAGATATATCTTTAGTGAACGCTTTTGGGCCTGTGTCATATCTCCACACATTAGCTCTTAACTCAAGGTCGCCATCTTCTTTTAATATCCACATGGGGTCCGAGATGAAGGGATGGTTCGTTGGGACTATATCTCCCATTTCGTCTTCTTCGAAAGCTTCTTCTAGCTTAAACCTGTTTTCTGCATAATTTCCGGATATGATTTGCTGTCCGGAGCTTTGATCTAGATTATCTAATATAGAGCTTAAGTAGGCGCCTGTAGCTTTTAGGTCACCGCTTAAGGAATTTATATGTTCGTGAAGGTGTGATCCTGTTGCCTCTAGGTCACCGCGCAAGGAATCTATATGTTCGTGGAGATGTAACCCTGTTGCCTCTAGGCTGCCACTCAAGAAATCTATGTGTTCGTGAAGGTGTGATCCTGTTGCCTCTAGGTCACCGCTTAAGGAATTTATATGTTCGTGAAGGCGTGATCCTGTTGCCTCTAGGTTGCCACTCAAGAAATCTATGTGTTCGTGAAGGTGTGATCCTGTTGCCTCTAGGTCACCGCTTAAGGAATTTATATGTTCGTGGAGCTGTAGATCTGCAGATATTGAATCCCCGCTAACCTTAATTATTGACTCGGCGATATTAATTCCGCTTACGTAAAACGCTTTACTAGAACCTTTTTCAGAGTAAAATACTTCTCCTGATATATCTTGAAAGGTTCCGGTCTGTAATGCCAGATTGTCTATAAAGGAGTTTTTGGTAAAGCCTGTGGAAGATCTAAATACTTCTCCCGATATATCTTGAAAGGTTCCGGTCTGTAATGCCAGATTGTCTATAAAGGAGTTTTTGGTAAAGCCTGAGGAAGATCTAAATACTTCTCCTGATAAACTATCAAAAGACCCTGTCTTTAGGTATAGATTATTTATATAGCTTTCGCCTAGGTTAGATTTTATCGAAGTTAATTCTGCTCCAGATAGATTGTTAAAGATTCCTGTTTTTAAGATTAGGTTATCTATATTGGAAAGCTCTACATGTTCATCTTTTACTTCTGACTTATCTGCAAAAATATTTTTAAATATACCAATATCAGTTTCTAAGGATTTTCCATCTACTAACACTAAGGGGTTTGATGATTGTTTCCCTATAACATATTTATCTTTACCGACCTTTCGGATAGACTGACTTATCTCGAAGAAGTCCATTATTTAGCTACTATGTGATCACCGTCTACATGCCAAAGGCTATATTTTGTGTTATCTAAAGGGGTTTTAGGTATAATATATTCTCCTTTTAGCTCCCAGGCACTGAACTCTGAGTTTGGATCTTCCGGTAGTTCTCCAGAAGGTAGGGCTGAGATTTTATCTGATTCTATCTTCCACGAGTTGAAGTTATTAGAGGGTATGACATCATACCTTCCTGTTTCCTTATAAGTTATCGAATAAGTAACAGAGAATCCAGATATAGTGTGAGGCCTCTTGACGAAAATCCTACCAGCTTCATCATTGCTTATTTTTACAGCCATATCGGTATCCAGGAATATTAAATCTTCCGTTTTGGGTGAAACAGGTTCTCTGTCGTCCAGTCTTCTTTCCGCTGTATGAAACTGAATTGGGTAGACAGAGTGATTGAAAATCGTAACATTATCTACGTGTCCTCTTTTGTATATTTCATTAAAGTCTTCTAATTCATAGGAATTTATAAGACTGGCTGAGACATTTTCCTGCCTTATTGAAAATAAAGTATCTGTGTGAAAGGATTCGCTTTTATCTATCCCTCTATTGGGGTCCGTGTATTCTGCATGTATAAAATGGTTTGGGTGTTTTTCTTCGGGGGTATTAGCGTTCATTCTCCCATTATCAAAGTAAGTCCCATATATGTCATCAAATAAGCTCCTGTCGGATCCGTAGGTAACGCCTGTGGAATAACCGTATCTATCTTCATTAGATATATTTTCCATTAATATAAAGTCCTCTTCTATTTTCTGCTTAACGGTCTTCGTTCTTAATTTCCAGGGTTGGTAGAGCCTTCTTGTTCCCTCGCAGAGCGAGAGGCTTCCGCCGACATTATCTAGCTTAGCTATTACAGCGCTTAATAGAGTATGGGTTTCCGAGTCTGAGTCTAGGTCTACGCCTTTTTTTATATCTATCAACTGCGAAGATATTCCCGATAGCAATTTATGAGTTTCTGTATCGTGGTCTAGATCTACTCCGATGTGAATGTTAGAGAGCTCTCCCGAGATCCCAGATAAGAGCCTATGGGTTTCTGTGTCGTGATCTAGATCTACTCCGATATGTATATTAGAAAGCTCTCCCGATAGTCCAGATAGGAGCCTGTGAGTCTCTAAGTCGTTATTATTGCCTATAGCGCCAGATATTCCCGATAGTAGCCTGTGGGTTTCTCCGTCGTTATTATTTCCTAATGATCCAGATATTCCTGATAGTAACCTGTGGGTTTCTCCATCATTATTATTTCCTAATGATCCAGATATTCCTGATAGTAACCTGTGGGTTTCTCCATCATTATTATTTCCTAATGATCCAGATATTCCTGATAGCAGCCTGTGGGCTTCTGTGTCTTGGTCTAGGTTTACTCCAATATTTATATCGCTTAAGGCGCCAGTAAAACCTTGTATGGTTCCTGATATCCCAAGTAATATCTTATGGGTATCACTTAAGTCGATGTAGCCGCTGAATATATCTGATTGGGGCTCCCATCGCCCCGAGTCATGGCTCCAGCTATAATTAAAAGAAGGGGACGGTGATAAATGATCAAGTTTCGTTATATCAGTATATAACGGATTATTTTTAAAATCTTCTGGGTTCTTCATGCCAGAAGTTATTACACCGAAATTTTAGTCTCTATCTAGAGGATGTTTGACTCCCCTTCTTTTTGAGCTATATTCTTTAAAGAATTTTTTTTGTATTGGGTCGTAACCGCACTTATCTTTTCTTTTTTGACTTAATTCCTTACTCTTATCTAGAAAATCTCCGTAGGTACCTTTTTTGTTATTGGTCTTATCCTTAAATGCCTGTTTGTCGAACGGGTCAATCTCTGCATCTATTGATGTTTGAGGGGAATGGAAGACCCTGTTCCATTTTAATCCAGAGTCATCTACATAAATATGCTTATCGTTCATTGATTGTATTAAGTCGACAGTTTTTCCGTTTTCTGGGTGCTCGTATGTATATAGAGGCATTATTCTAGTATCCTTTCTAGTGTGTTCTTGTATGTGAATTTGTTCCTAAGTTTGATACCTTCATTGTTCTCGTTTCTGCAAATTGATTCAGCCTTTTCCATTGCGGATACAAACTCTTCTTCATCAAAGGTATACATGCTTCCCTGGTTAAACGCAGCCCCTTTATGGAAGAACATGTTGTCGTATATTTCTTCTTTTCCGTCTGGCTCTACTAATATGCAGTTTTCTTTGGTCGCCCAATCTTTATGGCTCGTTGAGTTAAGTACGATACTCCACTTGCCCAAACAGGATGCGTTAAAAGAAGGAAGGTTCCAGCCCTCCGCTCCGCTCATTCCTCCTATATCAATATCTATAGAGTTCAAGAAGTCATTTACCTGTGCGTTTTGCGGTAGGAACGGAAGGAAGTTTATATTTCCATAGGCCTTTCCTCCCAGCGTTTCTCTCAAGATAGATTCCATCTGCTCTTTTTTGAAAAACGGGTTGGTTACGCAACATGTTAGTTGGTAGTTGTAGTTGTTTCCGTATTTCTTTATCCAGGCTTTTATTAACTTGGCTGTGTGTTTTCTTTTTTCAAACTTTCCCATTAATCCAAAGTGAATCTTGTTTCCCATGTAGGGCTTGTCTGTTTTGAAAAACGTTTCATCAAAACCTAGCGGCGCAAAGCTGCTGCCCGGGAATTTATCCGAAGCATAAGAGCTACTAAACACAAGCTTATCCTGCATAGATCCAAGATTAATCTCACTGCCTGTAGGTTTATCGAGCTCAAAAAAGGTGTAAAGTATTTGTTTTCTACTTATCCTGTTTTCAGAGCCGTTTAGATGCCACATTTGCAATGTTGTTGTGTCTTTGTTTAATTTTGTAAACCTGTTGTTTATGGAGTCTTCTAGCCAGTTTTTGAATTCCTCGCTCTGTTCCCCAAACGAGTTAATATCAACCTTGCCAATAGGAAATAGAGCCAAGTCTATACCTTTTTTGAAAATTTCCTTAAGTATGTTAAAGGAAACGTTGCCGAAGGACAAAGAGTTTAGCGGGGCTTTGAATATTAATTTGTTCATCAGAATGGAATGTCCGCAAATTCATCTTCTTCGATTGGTGCGGATTGCTGTTGGTTGTTGCTTGATTCTTGATTCTCGCTAGATTTATCCAAGAAGGTTACTAGGTCGGCTATACAAAACAACTTACTTCTAGTCTCTCCACTCTTGGAGTTCCAGGTGTTTAATTGAAGCCTCCCTTCTACTAGAACCTTCCTTCCCTTACTGAGGAACCTTGCGCAATTTTCTGCAGACTTATTCCATGTCTCTACATCAACAAATGTAACAGAGTCGTTAACTTTATTATTTATGGCTATGCTAAATACACAAACCGACTTTCCTGATTTAATCTCTTTAAGCTCTGGATCTTTCGTTAGATTGCCTAGCCCTATGAACTTATTCAAAACTTAACTCCCCTTTCAATTCTTCTTGGACGTGAACAACCGCTGAGTTGTGAATGTTTATGCAGCCTTGTATACTTAATTTCATTTTGTTTCCTATGTCTTTCCATGCCATAACTTTGTTTTTTGTTCCTATAATATATCTCATTTTAAATATTTTTTCAACTCTTTTGTCGGGGTGATGCTTGATGATTGATAAAACTTTATCAAACATGTCTCTCTTTAGTGATTCAGCCATATTCTCTTCGTTAAAATTTGGGTTTTCGGGCATATTTTCTATATATTCAGAGTTGAATACCGGCTTTCTTTTGTTTTTATTGTAAGTGTTTAGGCAAGACCATTTAGTTTCGTTCCCTAGGTAAGTGCTGAATTTAGCACCTCTACTTTCGTCAAAATTAAGCGCCGCTAGGTATATCTTGTACTCCTTGTCTTTTACCAGCTCAGACCTGTCTATGTAGGGGTTGCCGTTTGATGAGTAGGCATTAACCATGTCTAGATAAATACCGCTATGTCTTTCGACTAAATTTTGCAAATTCTCCTCAACGTTCTTATCTTCCTTGATTTCGTTTATTATTTCTAAATCAGATAAATTATTCATAGTATAGATTTTAGTATTTCATTTACCTCGTTGTTTATCTTGATCATATCTTCTGTGTCAAAGTTATTCCATTTTATTCTGAAATTAGATTCTTTTCTTAGGATGGGATCGTTCTGTTTTTCATCTTCGTTTGGGGGGACTATGCCGGACCTAGATACATGTATCGAAGACCCCCCTTCTTTGTGCACCCATTCTATTTCGTTCTTGAATCTAACGTCCGTTATGAAGACAATTTCTTCGCTTTTTTCAAGGCGCCTCATTTTGCCTCTCACTTTCTCTATCCAGCAATCTGGGTTCATCTTTCTTCTTATGTGTGTGCCGTAGGTAACTAGAAGCGGGCGTATAATCTTCTTTTCTTCGGTATCTTCAGTAAATGCTGATATGCCTACGTATTTACTCAAGATAGTATCTGCCTCTTCTTTCAGTTCGTCCGCGAATGCCATTCTCCTGTGCCCTATTCCTTCCTGATCCAGTAATGGTTTACAAAATTCATAAAATGAATCTTTTCCCGACCTCGCCAGCCCCGATATTCCTATTATCTTCATATTTTTTATGCTCCAAATATACTTTTCATATTAGATGAAAGCTCGTGCATTCCTGCATTGGCGAGCATTCTTGATACAGAGTGGTAAGCTACTAGCTCATCATAGTCTTCATCCATGACATCATGCTTTAGTTCGTTGGATATCATTACTGATGAGAGTTTTAACTGCTTACCCCTTTTTTCCAGCATTCCCGTTAAGGCTACGGTGCAGGCTTCGACCTCATCTTCGGCGGATAGAATCACCGACCAGTCAGAACACTTTATTAAAAAGTATCTATCATCACTTAAATCTATAAATTTCATGAGAACAGTATATCATCAAAACTCAATAATGTCAATATCTTATATTTATATATTAATAAAAAATATAGTAAGGAACTCTATACTATTAACATCGTTCAATTTTTTGAACTACTAGAATTGATTTTTATGAATTCTACTTGACGAAAAACAAATCGTATGGTACTATTGTCGGCATGAGAAAATTTATACAGATACCAATGGTAATACAAGAAGATGTGATTAGTGGAAGATTAATAGGAAACGATTTAGTAGTATACAGCTATTTATTGACGAAAGGGGGGCACGGCAAACCTATATTCTTTTCCAATAACAAAATAGCAGAAGACCTAGGGGGCATGTCCTACGGCAAGATATCGGCAAGCATGAAGAGGCTTTCCACAAACAACCACATAAAAAGAAGAAAGACTGCAAACAAGATGTTAACCCAGCTAAAAACATTTGTGATAGAGGGCAAGGTTCTAGTAAACGGGAGGGTGTCGTGAGAGTTTCCGTAAGGATGGAAGGGGGTTTGGGCGACCATTTTGCAGCAAACAGGTTTATACCTGCAATAAAACAGCTTCACCCAGATTGTACTATAGATCTTTTTTCAGATACAGAAGGAAACAGAGCCCAATCAAATATACTAAACGCCATGTGGCCGTCTCATTTTGAAAACACATTTATTATTAAGGACAAAAAATACAATAAATTCAAAATCAAATGTTCTAATTTTCCCGAAGAACTTCATCCCGGAAATATAAATAATGTCCCAGATGAGATTAGAGCAAGGATGGAATCCTCTTATGACAAGTTTTACGATCTTCATATAGACTCACTGGAATGGCTAAATCATGAGTACGACTGGTTCAAGAATTTTAATTTTTTCCCCGCGCCACAGGTTCAACCAAAAACCGGAGTAGAGCTCCCTGACAAATTTGTGCTTGCACATCTATATGCCAGGGACGGTGCTGACTCTAACATGGAAGATTGGTATATAAATAAATTAATAAAAAACATAATACAAGACTTTCACCTAGTAATACTTTACGACGAAAAGTCGGAGCACAAATACTCAAAACTGATGAACGAAAACTTAGAAAACATATCTTTTCTCTCTCTATCTCTTGAGGAAATATTTTACGCATCAAGTAAATGTATAGCTTTCTTTGGTATTGATTCTGGGGTTAGATATATACCCTACCACCTAGGAAAGCCCACGTTCACCTTTTCAAAATATTGCGAGCAATACGGAACCGTACAATATTCTTATCTTATACGTTGGTTATTTAACGAAAAGTTTGTATTCCCATTGCATTATGACATAAAAAGCGCGTCTAGAATAATAAAAAACACATTAAGGAATCCGGCGTACAAGCTCTACCCCTTCCTGTTGGATAATATAGAGCAGCTTGTAGCGCAGAGAGACATAACAGAGTATATCACAGAATGAGAACAGCATTATTATTTAGCGGCAAACTCGGAGACTGGAAGCATTGCGTGGAGTCAATTACAAAAAACATAATCTGGCCATTAAGGCCAGATATCTTCCTTACAACCTGGGAAGACCAACCGTCTTACGACTTTGCTAATTATTACAACCCTGTAAAACGGGAAATACTTAATTTTGAGAAAACAATGAAGCTATTGGATCCAACAAAGAACTTACCCTGCGAGCCAGGCCCCGGACTAATTCCGATGCTGGTAGGGGTAAAGGCCTCAAACACGATGTTTCACAATTACGCTTCGTTGAAAAAAATTAATTATGACTTAGTTATAAGGCTAAGGCCGGACATACAAGTACTAGAGCAAATAAAAACTCACGAAATAAAAGATTGCTTAAAAAACAAACACATTAGATTGCCGTTATTCGAAAGTGACAATATTTATGATCATGAAAAAGAAATGAAAAATGAATTTAGCTTTAGTTTTGTGCATGAAAAAGCTTCGCTACCAAATCAAGTTAATGACCAATTAGCAGTAGGAAGCCCAGACCAAATGAGCAAATATGCCAACTGCCTGTCTAGCGTGACCACATCTATACAAACTATGTGGGAGAGTGGGTACCCAGAATACATGATTAAAGTCCCCGAGTCCGTAATAACAACGTGCCTGAACATACAACAATGTAAATATAAACAACTGACAGGTACAAATTCCTTTGGTAATATAAAAACGATCCTATGTAAAGATGGCAAAAAATGGAGAAACAGGGGACATATATCTACAATAGCTTAATGAAAATATTCTTTCCAGACATACATATAACTTTAACTAAAAATTTAAGCTTAAGTGTTGAGAGTCTTGGACACCAGCTAGTAGTGCCATCAAAAGATTACAGAATATCAGAATTTCCACCTCAACGCTGGGCATGGAACGAATCCCACACTAAAGAGTCCACACAAAAGTACGGCTTCGCAAAAAATACAATCTACGCAAGTAAGGAGGAAATATTTGACATAAAGCCAGAGGTTATCTTCGTGACCGCATTCGAAAATCAATTTGAAGTTTTAAATGTATTATGGCCAGAGGCCAAAAAGTGGGGTGCTAAATTAGCGTTCTACAGCGGGAACGATTATTGGGACACCGCATACCCTTGGGATATAATACAAAACTATATGCCCGCAGATCAACTTGCCGCAAAGCTTTGTGAAAAAAATAATAAACATTACTTTCATTATAGACCCTGGATAGATTATGATATGTTTTCATACGAAGGGTCTAGCGATTCAGACATTATAGGTACTTATATATGCGATTATAAAAATAATTTCCCCGAAGATTTTGAATGTTATAACAAAATAACAAAATCAACTGTAGCAAACTATATATTATGTGAAGATAAGACAAAAGCAGAAACGTCCGACATAATGAATAAAAGTTGTGCAACCCTACACATTAAGAGGTTAGAGGGTTATGGCTTCGCAGTTATAGAAAGCATGGCAAAAGGTAGGCCCGTTTTCTTCTGGGAGCCCCTGACAGAAGGAAAGAGTTACCTACAGTGGCTCAAGTTGGGAATAACCGCCTTTACATTTAGAGACTTAGGAGATTACATATCCCAGTTAAACTTCCTTCTATCAAATAAAGAGTTCAGAAATGAAGTTCAATTTAATTGCTCTAAAAAAATAAGAGAGATAATAAACAACGAAGAACAAAATTTTAAATTAAATAATTTTTTAAACAATTTATTATAATGAAATTATTAATAGTATTACCCACTAGAAATAGATTAAATAAATGCATAGAGGTATTAAAGTCATATATAAACCTATCGACACATAAAGAAACTAGGTTTGTGATCAGCTGTGATAAGGATGATAGATCAATGAATCAAAAAACAACCATCGATTTAATAAACTCCTTCCCAAACGTAAGTATTATATTTAATGAAAATAGGATAGTAAAAAATAACCTAATTAGCAATTTCACAACAAAAATATGCGCAATAAATTCAGGAGCCAAAGATCAAGATTTTGACGTATGCCTACTCGCAAGCGACGACATGCATCCAGAGCTCATTGGTTATGATTCTACAATAGTTGATGATATGAAAAAATTCTTTCCAAATACAGATGGAGTTCTTTGGTATAATGATGGCTACCAAGGGCAAAACCTAAACACACTCTGTATCTTAGGAAAGAAATATTATGACAGATTCGGATATATATATCACCCTTCCTATATAACCCTTTATTGCGACAATGAATTTACTAAAGTTTCACAAAAACTAAATAAATGTCAATACATAGACAAGATCATAATAAGGCACAAACACTGGTCTCATAAAGACAATAATAATTCAAGAGATTGCCTTGACGAAAAAAACGACACATTCGCCGCAAACGATGAAGCCAATTTTAGGATGAGACTTAAAAATGATTTTAAGTGAACAAAAAATAATATTCATTCATGCCCCCAGAACTAGCGGGACATCGATCGAGAATGAAATACTAAAAGACCAATTAGTGCCAGATCACCAAAAACACCTAAGGGCAAGCCAAATAAAGCAGCACCTAAATAAAGAATGGGATGATTATTTTAAGTTTACAATAGTCAGGAACCCCTGGGATAGAGTTATATCTTTTTATCACCAAGTTTTCCACGAAGCTTACGGAATAAGAACTGGAAAAAGTTTGTTATTTTTCTTGAAACATTATAGACCCGCCCCCTGGGAGCACGGGTTTCAGTGCTCTGATTATGCCGATGAAGAAATGGACTTAATTATCAAATTCGAAAATAGAGAAAAAGGGTTAAATTCCCTTCGGGATATTTGCGGCATCAAGGTTGACCCCAATAAAAAATCAAGATCAAGAGATAGGGATAAAAAAAATTATAGAGATTATTACGACAACGAGACTAGAGACATAGTCAGGAAATCTTTCGCAAGAGATATAGAGCTATATGGATATGAATTCTAGAATAAAAGTATCGGTAATCAACGGAAACGAAGAGACCCTCCGGGACCCAATACTAGGAAGGCCATTCTCTCACAATTTACATCGGATAGATTATACAGAAAAACATAACGAAGCAGATGCTATATTATTATATCTAGACTACCTAGAATGCGACAGAGACTTCGGTAGACTATCAAATACAGATTTATACAAAAAGTACGGAGACAAATGTTTTTGCCTAGCGATGCACGACAACCCAAGCTTCGCCTATAAAGATAATATTTCTACTAAATTCATATGTCAACCATTAATGGGCTCCGCAGAAAATTCCGCCAGAAAAATAATACCAATACCCTTAACCATGAGGCATTTCGAACATGAAATGATTAAAGATATCTTTTTTATAAAAGAATGCAGAGCTTCTAAAAAAGTAAACAATTTCTGCTTTGCAGGTCAAACAGGATATGCAAGCAGAGATAAAATACTCAACTACAACCTACCAAAGTTCGACAAAGAGAAAACAAAACCTATCTGGCATATAAAAGATAAAGAAGAAAGAATAAAATTAAATAAAAATTTCTGCAAAAGATTATCTGCTTCTAAGTTTTCGTTTGCCCCTAGAGGGGCGGGAAGTAGTTCATTTAGGCTCTATCAATCAATGATGTCGGGAACAGTTCCTATAGTTTCAGGCATGAATGATTACCCATTTCAGGACGAGGTCAGCTGGGACTCTATGTGTGTTAGAAGAACTGTAGACCCAGTGGAGCTTCTCTCTATTGACGATGACAACTACAAGGAAATAAGGAACAACGCAATAAACTTCTGGGACCAATATGTAAATATAGAAAATTGTGACAAAATACTATTTGAAAAATTCATATTAAATAGAAAATAATAAATTAAAAAATACTATCCAGTATGAACAAATCATACGGAAGCGAAGATCTGCAAAGAAACTGGTACGATGTAAATAAATATCTAGCAAGCAGGAAATGGGAAGAAAATAAAACCCTAACCAAATTGCGACCCTCAATGGAGACGCTAAAAGGAAAAAAAGACCTGGTTGGAGTTGAGTCGGGGATTGGAAGTTGCCTGAACTCTCAGAATATATACACAAACCTAGATATAAGTAAGCTTTACCTAATTGACGTCAACCACCCCCCAAGAGAGCCTGGAACCTCACTAATAAACAGAGACAATGTTGAGTTTATGAAAGGAAACTCTATCGATAAGCTCAAGGAGATAGATGAGCCGCTAGACTTTGTTTACCTAGACTCAAGCCACGAATTTAATCATTTACTGAAAGAAATTAAAGCTATTTACCCAAAAATCAAAAAAGGAGGAGTCATAGCGGGGCATGACTACGAACATATCGGAGTGGTTTCTGCAGTGAACACATTCATGTTTAATATATGGAGACATACAGGAAAGAAGCCTGACTCGTTCTTTTTTGACTCATGCCTAGATGAACACCCAGGTATTCCGGAAGAATACTCCGACTTTGGATTCCCCGTTGACTGGTGGCACATAAAGACGCATGAACTTCCAGAAGATTTTGAGATACATGAACTAAGAAACGGCTAACCTGTGAAGATAAAGATATTTATAGTTACCTACCTAGGGGAAAAGAGGTTGCGGGCCACCCTTCCATCTTTATTCAATAGCGATATAAATAACTTTGACTTCGAAGTTTTTTTGATAAACAACCACACGACTCTAAAAATACCAGAAGAATTTAAAGATAAAATTTCAGTAATGAACAATGACCTGAGGCCCGATTGGTCCACCGGACACCTTTCGAGAAATTGGAATCAGGCCATCATTAGTGGATTCAAGTCTTTAAAAAATCCTGATTGTGATATAGTAGTTTGCAGTCAGGACGACTCTATATTCAAAAAAGATTGGGCCTCAAAATGCGTAGAGTTGCATAAAAAATATTCATTCATACAAAACGGACACGGGGACCAATTCCACTCTTATCTACCGGAATCTATAATTAAAACCGGACTATGGGACGAAAGGTTTTGTGGGTTATTCAGGCAGGCTGCGGATTTCTTCTGGAGGTGTGTTATGTACAACAAAGATGGATCATCGATACAGGACATTGGGCACAACAGGGTATTAAACCCAATATTAAAAAACGACGAAACAGGCTCCAGAAAGTACCTTGTAGACCCAGATGTCAGAAAAATAGACGGAACACAATGGAGCGACTCGGACACTATAAATAACTCTATATCACTAAAACTAATACTTGATAAATACGGGTTCGATCCGTACCCCTGGACAACAGAGACTATAAGCAGGGCCGGAAACAAAACACTGTCTAAAAGCTATATAACATATCCCTACTTCGAGAAAGATATAGAAGAGCTCTTGGGAAAGAACTATCTTGTTTAAATGATTAAGGCGATACTATTTGATCTTGACGGAGTTTTAGTTGACTCTAGAGATATGCATTACCACTGCCTAAATAAATCCCTAAGTTCTTTGGATCCAAAATTCGCCATAAAAAGAGAGGAGCATTTATCTACATACGACGGCCTGCCTACCGCCAAAAAACTAAACAAGCTATCGGAGCTTAAAGGTCTGCCTGAAGATATGCATAAAGAAGTATGGAAAGGGAAGCAAGAATTTACCATAGACTTTATAAACGCAGAATTAAAACCTGACCCTGAACAAATAAAAATATTTAAAAACCTAAAAAGCAGGGGATTCAAGATGTGTGTTTGCTCGAACTCCATCAGAGAGACAACCAAAATGATACTACTTAGAAAAGGGTTGATTGAGTATGTGGAATTTTATGTAACAAACGAAGATGTGAAAAATTCCAAGCCTAACCCAGAAATGTACTTAAAGGCTATGATCAATCTTGGTTTAGCACCAAAAGAGTGTGTCATCGTGGAGGATTCTCACATAGGAAGAAAGGCGGCAATGCTATCTGGCGCGCATTTATGCGGAGTCACAAACGCAAAAGATCTCGAATTATCAAAAATACAATATACTATAGACAAAGCAAATGCAAATTCAAAAATTAACCAAAAATGGCAAGGGGGAAAAATGAACGTACTAATACCAATGGCTGGAGCAGGCTCGCGCTTCCAAAAGGCTGGATTCACATTCCCGAAGCCCTTGATTGAAGTGAGGGGAAAACCAATGATTCAAGTAATTACAGAAAACTTGAACATAGAGGCAAAACATATATTTATAGTTCAAGAAGAACATTATCACAAATACAGTTTAAAAGAAACCCTGGAAATGATCTCTCCCGATTGTGAGATAGTAACGGTTAACGGAGTAACAGAAGGTGCGGCCTGCACAACCCTACTAGCCAAAAGCCTTATCGATAACGACGAGCCTTTGCTGATTGCAAACTCAGATCAGTTTGTAGAATGGGATAGTAATGAATTCATGTACTCGATGGTGGGGGATAATATTGACGGGGGCATATTAACCTTTTATTCAACTCACCCAAAATGGAGTTACGCAAAGCTAGATGAAAACGGTTTCGTCTCGGAGGTTCAAGAGAAGAAACCAATCAGCGATAAAGCCACGGTAGGAATTTATTATTGGACTAAAGGCTCGGATTACGTAAAATATGCAGAGCGGATGATAAAAAATGACGTAAGGGTTAACAATGAATTTTACGTTTGCCCGGTCTACAATGAAGCAATCAATGATAATAAAAAAATAAAAATCTTTGATATTCCGGAAATGTGGGGACTAGGAACTCCAGAGGACCTAAAGTATTTTCTAGAACACCAAGGGAGAGAAGATTCGGATCCTGACCTATGGGCAAACACTCCAAACCCGAACGAATAAAAATCTTGAAAAAATATAATCTAAACAACTTCAAAGGAGGTTGGGTTGCGGGAAATTTTGCGCCCACTATATTTAAAACCAAAGAGTTTGAAGTTTCCGTAAAAAGTTACGAAAAAGGAGAGTACCAAGATAGGCATGTCCACAAAGAGGCTGAGGAGCTATCGATAATAATACAGGGCTCAGCAAGAATGAACGGAGAAATTTACAAAAAAGACGATATTATTTTAATAGAAAAAAACGAGGCTACAGATTTCATGCCGCTTGAAGATAATACTATAACCTGCGTAATCAAAACGCCCTCAGTGATTGGGGATAAATATTTCACGGATGATACTGATCTCCCATAGAGGCAATACCGAAGGTCCGAACGAGAAAAGAGAAAACTCAATAAGCTACATACAAGAAGCTCTAGACTCGGGGTTTGACGTTGAAATCGATGTCTGGGCGAAAGAACAGCTATGGCTTGGTCACGACAATCCTGAAAATCCGTGTCCAATGAAATTCCTAATTCAGAATTTTAGACACTTATGGATTCATTGTAAAAACCTAGAAGCCATGGATTTATTAAGCGAATTTAAGGTGTTAAATTATTTTTGGCATGAATCAGACGATTTCACATTAACTTCTAAGAACTTTGTATGGACTTATCCAGGAAAGAGAGTTAGCAATAAAAGTGTTCTTGTTGTGGATGACGCAAGAAACTATGGAGGGCCGCCCTGCTTTGGGCTGTGTTCTGATTATTTAAAATGAATCACTGGAACCCGCACCAATTAAAAGACAAATCAGGGAAAGAGCTAAAGTACGTATCTAGCTTTGCTAATTTTGAGCTATCCCTACAAAAAAAAATACTAAAAAGATTCGAAAAGTTAGAAAACTCTGTATCAATAATAATACAAGGGCCGATAAACGATAGATCAATCAATACTATAGATAGTTATTTAAAATACGGAGAGGTTATAGTTAGCTGCTGGGATAAAGACGAAGTAAATAAACTAGACAAATATAAAGATAAAATAAAAATAGTAATTAATAAATACTCAGACTTACCAAAATTTCAAAAAAAACCGGGCGCACAAGCCCCATGGATATACCAGCACTTCACTACATTAAATGGGCTTAAAGCCGCAAAAGGTTTCTTTTGTATAAAGGTCAGGTCAGATGAGAGCTTCCCAAACCTAGACCTTCTAGTTCATATGTTAAAATCCAATACTCACAACAATAAAAACGAAAAAACAAAAAATTATAATTGGTTTAAAATAATAACCTCTAACATTTATTTTAGATTCTCTAGGGAAAATAAATTCCACCCTTCAGATCATATTGTAGCTGGACAGAAAGATCGAATGATCTCGGCTTTCGAGAGAGCTGTATCCTTATGCTCGTTTAAAAATGTCTCAAGATTCCCAGAACAATTATTATGTAAAGCCGTAATAGAAACCTACTGGGACCCTATCAATAAAAAGTATGACAAAATTAAAGAGAGTAATTGCACAGAATTAATGAAAAAACATTTTGACATAATTAGAATAAAACATTTACCTAATCACATATGGACATCTAGTTATAGAAAATACAGCAACCTATACTCAGAAGAAGATTGGTGCCATCATATAGATAAAATTAATAGTTGAGAAAAAAAGATTCCAGGATAGTATCTCTTATAAAATCAATAATATATTATGAGCATATCACTATACAAACCAAACAGTAAAAACGCAGGCTGCGCATTTAATTTTAAAATCGGAGTCAACAGAAACAAAGAACCTGTTGTTTATGTTAGTGCAATACAACAATACAGCTGGGACGACAAGAAAAGATCTGGAAACTTTTCTGGAAATAAAGACAATCCAGACAAAAACATAAACCTAAAGTTTAGTGAATTTGAGATTGGCGGAATTATCAGCTCATTAAACAAGCGTTACGAATATTCAGCGTTCCACAGCTACGAAGAAAACAAAACGTCCATCAAGTTTGTTCCGTGGGATAAGCAGCAAAAAACGCAGAACGGTTCTATTACCCTACCAGCCTTTGGCATAACTTTCACAAGAAACGGAAATCAGTCATTCAGAATACCTATTGAGCCTGGAGAAGTGGAAAATCTTGATCAGTTTTTGAAATTCTACCTCAAAGAATTGTATTCCCACAGAAGAAGAGAAGAAATCAAAAACATACAAAAATATAAAAAAGACCAACAAGAGGAAACTAAAAAGCCCACGGGCAATGACGAAGCTCCTTTTTAAATGAAGAAGAAAAAGGTATTAATACACAGCAATCACTGCAAGGCTTTTACTGGCTTCGGAAAGCATACTAAAAATATACTTCTCCACTTAGAGAAAACAGGAAAGTACGAACTGGTTGAATTCTCAAACGGAATCAAATGGGGAGACCCGATACTTTCAACCCTGCCATGGAAATGCCAAGGCTCACTGCCAAACAATCCAGCCCTGCTGCGCAAGCTAAATGAAGATCCCGGCTTAGCTAGAAGCGCTGGATACGGAGGGCAAACTATAGATAAATTTCTAGAAGAAGAGAAGCCTGATATATATATAGGTATAGAAGATATTTGGGCTTTTTCTGGATATACAGAAAAGAAGTGGTGGAACAAAATTAACTGCATGATATGGACAACACTAGACAGTTTACCCATTCTACCGGAAGCTGTCAAGCTCGCCCCTAAAATAAAAAACTATTACTCCTGGGCGTCATTCGCATCTAAAGAACTAAACAGGCTTGGCCACGAACATGTGAAAACTTTACATGGCGCTCTGGATACATCTAAATTTTTCAAACTTAAAGATGAAGATAGATTAAAAATAAGAAAAGAACAAAACATAAAAGAAGATGACTTCTTAGTGGGGTTTGTTTTTAGAAACCAATTAAGAAAAAGCGTTCCAAATTTAATTGAAGGATTTAAAATATTCTGCAATCAGAACCCAGAATCTAAAACTAAACTATTATTACATACTCACTGGAAAGAGGGTTGGGACATTCCTAGATTAATTAAAGAAAAAGGCATTGACCCAGAAAAAGTAGTTACGACTTATTTTTGCAAGAACTGTAAAAAGTACGAAATAAAAGCTTATAAAGAAGAAGATCTGGATTGTAGATTTTGCGGCGCAGAGAAATCTCAAGTAACAACCAACACTAAAGCTGGGGTCTCCGAAGAACAGTTAAACGAGATATATAATTTAATGAATGTTTATTGCCACCCCTTTACTAGCGGCGGGCAAGAAATACCTATTCAGGAAGCTAAACTAGCAGAGCTTATAACCCTGGTTACGAATTACAGCTGTGGAGAAGATTGTTGTACCGATGAAAGCGGAAGCTTGCCTCTTAGCTGGACCGAATACAGAGAGCCTGGCACTCAATTTATAAAAGCAAGCACTAACCCCCAAAGCATAGCTAATCAACTCAAGAAGGTTCTCAAAATGAAGCCTAGCAAGGTGAAAGAAGTGGGCAAGAAATCGAGAGAATTTGTAATAAATAATTATAGCATAGAGGTCATCGGAAAGAAGCTGGAGTCTATCATAGATGAAATGCCCGAGGTTGACTGGGATTTTAATTTTGAAGTAGAAGAAAAAAATGCAGACTACACACCTCCAAATATTAAAGATAACTCAGAATGGGTTATAGACTTATACAAAAATATACTAAAAATAGATCTAGACAGCACAGACGACGGACACAAGCATTGGATGAAAAGACTATCTGAAAATATGCCAAGAGAGGATGTCTTAAAATACTTCAAACAGGTAGCGACTCAAGATAATCAAAAAAATCAAAAAATAGACTTTATAGAGCTTCTAGATAAAGACGACGAAGGAGGCAGGCTCTTGATATCTATGCCCCAAAGCATTGGAGATATCTACTTATGCACATCGCTATTAAAAAACATCAAAGAAACTTACCCTGATTACAACATTTACTTCGCAACAAAACCAGAGTATTTCGACATACTAGACGGCAACCCATATATACATAAAGTGATACCATATAGCAAGGGACTGGACAGTTTGCCATCAATGGAGGGGCAAGGAAATCATAAAGGTTTTTTTGAAGTAGCGTTTCTTCCGTTTATAGGGACGCAAAGAATGTTGAATTACATGCACAACGGTAAAGATAAAATACAATTTAATTTATGCACTTAATCGAACAATACGCCTTATCGTGTGGAGTTAAAATAGATAAGCCCCACATAGAGACTTGCTTTTACCCCATAGCCGAAAACAAATACATAACCCTTCATGCGAGCAGTGGAATGCAAGCAAAGAATTACGACTACTATAATGACGTAATGGAAATGATTCTGCCTCATTTAAATAGCGAAGGAATTAAGGTTATACAAATAGGCGGAAAAGAAGATAAATCAATCAGGGGTTGCGAGCATTTGCACGGAAGAACAAATATAAAACAATCCGCATATATCATACAGAATTCGCTTTTGCATTTTGGGAATGATTCATTTAGCACCCATATAGCCTCTGGCTTTAATAAAAAAATAGTGTGCCTATATAGCGTACTATTTAAAGAGTGTTGTGGTCCATATTGGGGAGACAAAGAAAACCAGATACTTATCGAGTCCCACAGGAACGGGCTAAAGCCGTCGTTTTCTGACAGTGAAGAGCCGAAGATGGTGAATTTAATTAAACCTGAGGAAATAGCTTCGTCTATTTTAAAATTGTTAAAAATCAAAAATACCATTTCAGAAATAGAAACTCTACATTTAGGGCCTCAATACCACATCCCAGCTATTTCCGTAGTTCCCAACCATATAATGCCCGCAAGCTTTGCAAAGGGTCAACCCGTCAACATATGGGGTCATGAATGTTTTGACGAGCAAAATATAGCAAAATGGGCATACGATAGAAAATGTAATATATTTCTCGACAAACCAATGAAAATTAGATACTTAAATGTTATACGTAAAAATATAAACAGAATAAATTATTTCGTATCACACGACAGTAAAGAAAGTTATTTTAAATCTCTAGAAAAAGGAGGCGTTAGATTTAATCTATTATGCAAAGATGAAAGTATAATAAATGAACTAAGATTAAAATTCTTCGACTGGCCGATTACCTTGTTAAAAGAAAAAACTAAAAAAGACCTTGACAATTCTGAAAAACTATGCGATAATACTCGTTATAAAAATTCAATGAAGATCATATCAGGAGGACAAATATACAACAGTAAAGCTGCTTGGAAAAATGAGCTCGAAGGAGAACACGACCAAGTTATAGACTGTCCTGAATTTTGGGAAGAAATTGATACTCTAAAAATTTATAACGACAAAAATCATGGTAAAAACAAAGACATCAGAAAATAATTCAGAAAACAAAGAACAAAGCAATTTAGTTTATATTAAAAACTACAAAGACGGTCCGGGTAAATTTCTAAGAAATGAATTTGGATTGCTTGATAACGTAGATTACGAATTTTCAGAGGATGGCTCTGTAAATTGGAGAGCCATGATTAAAGACGAAAACCTTTTTCCAAACAAATCCTGGTTTAGTTTAAGAAAAAAAGATTTGCCTAGATCTATAATTGGACTAAAAGATTATCAATTATTAATAAAACTTAGCGGGATCAAGGAGCTTGCAAAATTAAGAGGCTTTTCGGATGTTGCATATGAAACGGTTAGGTGTGAACTCAACCATGTTGCAGTGGTATGCAGAATGAAATTTTTACCAAACTATGAAACCTTTGGTGAACCAGTAATCTTTCAAGACATGGCTAACGCCACTCTAGACAACACTAGCAGCTTTGCTACGAAGTTTTTAGAGACTATAGCATGCAATAGAGCTTTTGTTAGATGCGTAAGAAATTTTTTAAATGTTCATATCGTGGGAGACGATGAAATAGATAAATCCAGCCAGACAGTATCTAGTAATTCCTCTGGAGGATCACTTACTCCTTCATCAATGATAGAGTCTCTAGCTGGAGATAAATTGAATTGTTCCAGTTTTGAAGAGTTTAAAGTTATACTTAGAGATTGGTGGAAGACCGGAAAATATAAAAACGATTCAGTTAAAGACTGGAACGATTACTCAGATATTCCCCCGACAGAGTCAAGAGTATTAATGAAGGTAATCAACTCATAGAGTCTAGCTTTCTTAGCAAGCTCTCAACCCTATCGCTTAAAACATCAATCTGCTCTTGCTGCTCTTTTATAGCTCCAACAAGTAATGTTGTTAATTTGTCGTATTTTATCGCAAGATATCCATTTTCTCTAGTTGTCACCAGTTCCGGAGCAATCTTTTCTACCTGCTGGGCTATTAATCCTATATCGCGACCTTTGTAGGTTTCCTGTTTTTTGTTCCAGTCAAAGCTTACAGAATCCAGAGATAAAATTTTTGACAAAGGGTCCTTGATTGATTTAATATTATCTTTTAACCTCTTGTCCGACGCAGCATAAGCTACTACATCACCGTATGAGTGAACCCCATTTATACAACCAATATAAAAAGCGTTGTCGACCAAATCCGACTGACTTCCATTGCTTGTCCCACTAGGATCCAAAGGGGAAACAAAGTCCCCCAAGATATGAGTGTTGTATTTATTTGTTATGTAATTACCTTGCCCATTTATTATTGTCGACCTACAAGACCCCAATATCTCATTGTTATAGCCCGCAATAATAGCGTTGCCCGAATCAAATCCGTCAGCAGTAAAAGAGGGAACGAAAACAGAAGGAGGCGATCCTGGATTAAAATTTGGCGCAGGAATACTAGGCGTAAAAGTTGGCGGAGGTGGGGGGATAGAACTCATAATTTATTTATTTATTTATTTTTTATACCAAGTTTTAGCACTGCCGCCACTAGCTGCAGCGCTATACCAGACTTCGTTGGCAGAATTAATAATTATATCATACCATGTACTATTCGAAGATCTATGCATTCGCTTCCCAGAACCGTGTTCGAAAGTTCCCAGCGAAGCGGAGTTTGCTATATACGCAGGGTCAAACCATAAACCAACCCCAGAAGTTGCTTTATAAAACGATGCATTAACCATCGCACCTGGATGAAAAAGAAAACACCACTCCGGAGTATTTGAGAAAATTTCCGCATACATCCAAACGCCGCCGCTTGTATTAACAGTATCATACATACCGTTAGGTGTGCCTACATAAGAAAAATAAGCCCACCCAAAAGCGGACGAGAAGGTCCAACCGAGCTTAGGGGTCGACCCGCCCGATGCATTGGATAAATCTGAACTAAAAAATAAACCTTCCGGCCAATAACCTAATACATTATAATCTAGATGTGTATTAATCCAGGTATTAGTTAACCACCCTACCCCTGCGTCACCATATATTGCTTGATCCAGGCCTCTTTTTAAAACATTAGCCCATCCACCTGCACTATTATAATGTTTAGTGCCAGAGGAATTATCTATAACGTTTTTTGAACCGCCAAGAATTCCCTGAATAGAGCCTCCGTTTATTTGGTTTTGATAACCCGCGCCTATTATATTAGCGCCCTCATTAACAGAGCTGCCGAGTGGCATTTTATTTTCAAACCCACCGCATATAACAGAAAAATTATCTTTTAATTCATTTCCATACCCATTACCTATTATAGAAAACCTTCCTTGTATAAGGTTATCTCCACCGCCAACTATCGAAGAGGCCAGGCAATTAAGATTAGTGAAACTGGAATTATTAATTTGGTTATTATAACCACCTCCTATAAAAACAGACTTTGGATCTCCTACTGCACCCGCTAAGTTGCTAGTTACAGAACCATCAATAATATTATTATTTATAAAACTTCCTCTTATTTCTACCCTGTCAGCTATACTGCTATATCTAAAATATGAGTTTGGCCCACCAACATCTAAAGCTACATTATAAGGAGAAGTGGCTGATTTTTGCAGCCTAAAACCCGCATTCGAATAATCTTCTATGCTTCGATTGGCTGTTAAATCATCACTAAATCCACCCAAGAAACTAGAAGATACGATTTTTCCACCCGCTCCATGGGTTGCTGGATTATCATCGTCGCTACTCCCCATAGTCAAGCTATGAGTTATGACCGCATTGTCCGCAAGCAGCAAGTTAGTTGCTACGCTTTGAAATTCGGCTCCGAATTTCTTCCAATAATCGTCTGTTTGGGCGTGTTGTCCCGGGGTAATAACCGCACTTGACGGACCGCTATTTTTCATAGCTATATAATGATGCCCATTTCCTCCTGCTGGAGATGAGGGATTATCGTAATAGACTAGATCTCCTCTCAATTCCTCTGCCGTGTCGGACCCTTGAATTCCATCCTCCATGCCGATGTAATTCTTTGTGGAATCCCACACGCCTCTATAAACAGGTGTTTTTCCTGTTGGTCCAGGAGCTCCATTGGCAAGCACACTTACTGTTGTTGAATGTTCGGTGCTTGTGCCTATACCAGAAGCGTATATAATAACAGATTGAAAGTCAATAATATCATCATTTCCGTGAATGATTTTATCAAAACCTGCGGTGTTGGTTTCTTTATTTCCAACTTTAAACGTAGCAGTTGCAACTTGAGTGTCTGAATTAAAATAAGTATTGTTTGGCTGATACTCAAAGCCATGAGTATTATAACCATTTGAATAGTCAGTATAATTAAAAACATTAGTTCCATCAGGAAGTTCCATTTTGAATCTAACATCGTTTTCGGTAATATCGCTATTATTAAATCTTACAGTAATGTTTGAAGTTTGATTTAGCTCGGGTTTAAAAACGCCATCTGCAGTCTCTTCGTAATTAAAAACCGAGGGCTCTGCATTCATTGACATTACGGTCAACTCGGAGCCGTCCTTTTGTCTTATATTTCCGTGAATAGTTAACTCGTCCTCCTCAAAAAACAACTTACCCCTTTCTGTTTTAAAAACAAAAGAACCGTTTCCGCTGATCGCAAAGCCTGCTCCTGGAGCGTCCACACAATCATATCCGTAACCGCCTACATCATTCAACAGCCCAAAACCAGCACTTCGGATTTGCCCACTATTGGCGTCTCCACCAACCTGAATGTCTTGAGACTGTATTACAGAAGATCTTATTTTATCAGCTGTTAAATTGTGTATTTTCGCATTAGTTATTGCGGCTTCTTCTATATGAGCGGTGCCTATTGTTGCATTCGCAAAAGCGTGCCACATTGGGGTTGGTATGCCCCCCGCGTTTCTTGCAATAATAAAATCATTATCATCAAGCAGACTTGGTTTTTCCGAATCCATGTCTGGCCCTGCGTAAGCAGACGGGTCGCTTGTTTCTCCTTCTCCAGCTGGGTGGTAATCAGAAACCCTATACTGCCCAGAGAATTGAATACTGCGAAGAGGATTCGTGATGGCAGAACTTACTGCAACCTCTTCCAGAATTTCTATATCATCTCCACTTAAAGGGGGTTGAGAAAATGATCTATCTAGGGTTATTGTTACGTAATTAGAAAATCTTTGATAATTAGATATTTTTCTTTCTTGAGTGTCTAGCAGCCCATTCTTAAAGCGTATATAATGATTATTGTATTGGTTGTTTGTTCCTAAATCATAATCTGTTTCCTTGATAGAAAATTGATTATTGGTTATATTTTGTGCCCCATCTATCTCCGCATCAATCAATCGGACAACCTTATCTCCAGGAGGAGCAAGCCCCAACATCGAGTACTGTTCTGCCGTTAAGGCGGACATATCACCGCTCTTCCAATAAATATATTTAGCTGTACTTAATCCCTGACTAGTTTTCAGATCGTGAGTGTCGCTACCCCCAATAACATAACCAACTCCGTCATTATATACAAAATGTCGGTCCCACGAAACTTCCCCCCCGTATGGCTGATTAGCTGCAAAAGGGTTGTTTGGAACTAAAGCTAGAGTGTTTGGAAATGTTTGGGTTATGTTTTGCTCAAAATCCGAAACATCTGTGGTTCTAGCCTGCCCCAAGGTCAAGTCCAAACCTATGATATCATTAGAGGATCCTAGGTTAGCGTCGCCAGTAAACGGACCTTTATTACCCGCGTGATCCACAGATCTAACCCAAAAATATCTTTTATCATTAGGTTCTCCTTGATGCGTTACTTGCACGCTTGGAGATATTGCTGAAATATTTAAAACGTTTGTTGCGTTGGTTATTCCCGAAGCTGGGTCATTAATCTCTGAGGGTATTGGACCGACACTGGTTAGGTCTCCAGTTATTCTTCTGTATCCGGATAAATTTCTTGTTTCGTCGAGAGTCGTATCCTCAGTTCCGAAATAAAGGTAGTTATCTTCCGACTCCCAAACTTCGTAATGACTTATATCGTTTGGAGAAGTGTTTATTATGTTATTTGCAGAATTAAATTCTGCATCAGGCATCTTCCAATTCAAGAAATAATTCCTAAAAGCCGTATCTCCCTTAAAATCTTTAACGGGGCCAGGGATCGCATCTTCTGTTGTTGAGAAAACTGGCCCCATGTATCCATTTTCGTTCTGGTTATTGTACCCATGAGGATAAACCAAAACCCGCTCAAGACTTCCTTGATTATCTGTTACGTTAAATAAGTCGCCACTACCAAAAGAGTCAAAAGGAAGAAGTTTGTAATAATAACCGGTTATTTGATGTCCCAAACCCGGAATATTTGGTATCGGAGGCGAATCTGTAATTGATGTTATATTTTTCCCAAAAGTGGAGTCCCCAGGCCCCAATATTTCTGAAACAAAAGACCCTGCCCCAGAACCAGGAAACCCATTTCCGTCCAGTATGGAAAAGCTTGGAAACTCGGACCTATATAATTGAACCTTGGTTGTTTGCTCTCTAGATCCAAATGCGTAATTAAAATTGAAATGCACTTGAGTGACATTACTTAAAGAGTCAACCTGAAATCCTTGGGGCAATATACTGGGCTCAGGATTATTTCCAACTATCCTTCTTGAATTTAAAACTTCACCCAAAGGGCTTAAAATCGCCAATTCAAGACCAACGCTTCTTTTGCCTTTTTCTGGAATCCCTTCGTGTTTAAAAATTACACCATCAAACCCTGTATTCAATTCCCAATAAGGAGCCCACTGAGACGATTGATATGAAGAGTTTATTTGTGAAGAGTTGTCGACTACAGCTTCAAGAGGCGCTCCCGTCGGATTGTTAGCTAAACATTTATATATAGCTCCGTTAGAGAATACCTTATCTCCAACTTGGTGACTCGTAGAGAAGTCGCTCGATTGGTTATCGGTATTAGTCCAATAACTATTATTACTTAAGTTTGGAATCTTTGATCCTGCAGGGGTGTTTGGGCCGCTTGAATCGACCCCGCTCCATATATCATTAGCGTATACAACAAAATCTGCGCTAGAAAAATCATCAAGCTGAGACCAATTACGAATCGGAAAATCATAATTTTCAGCGAGTAAATAATATTTATTAGATGTCTCAGGGTTTTGAACTTGCCAATGGGTATACCCCGTCGAGGGAAGTATCTCTGAAGATTGTGGCACTGCAGCTATAGCTTTATAAATATCTGCAGAAACGCTTGAAAAAGCTGAAGCGGTTTTCCAATGATTCATTCCCGTATCTGGAGATATATAATCAGAGCTTTCCTGTTGAGTAATACATGTATACAAAGATCCCTCGTATAAAACGCTATCGCCAACATCGAAAAACCTTCCTCCCTTATAAATTTCCGTATTACCGTTTGGAGATATAATCAAATCGCCAATAGAATAGTTTTCAAGCTCATTATATAGTCCGACAACATCGCTTGCGTCAGGCCCAATAATTTCGTTATTAACTGTTCCAAACACAGAGTAAACTCCGCTAGCATAAGAGAAACTATCAGAGTGATGAAGGCCGGTTCTGAATAAATAATTTATGCCAGGACTCCAAGGCGGGACAAGAGGAGTTATCAACTTATCGGAGCTTAAAGCCGTTTCGCTTGTAGCTCTGTATAACGAGCTTTCAAATACTACATGGTCACCATTATTATATTGACCAGAATAAGAAAAATCTTGATGCTCAGGAAAACCTCCAACTTTATAAATTGAATTATTTATTTCTCTTGTATATTCATAAGTCTCAAAAACTTTTGTGCCAGGAAGATTTTCGGATATACTTTCAACTCCATTTTCAGTAACAGAAGTTCTAGAATTTAAACCTTCAGTTATTCCAGTTAGAAATAAATTTGTATCACTATCATATAAAGATCCACTTATTCCAAGAATAGAAGGCTTATCAGTAGACCCAACTAAAAATTTATATTGATTTAAATCTACTAAATTATTATCCTGATCAGTTACATTCCAACGAAAAATTAAATCATCATCTCTTTCTATAAAATTTAAATTATCTATTTTTACATCAGACTTAAAAGGATTCAGCTCACCTCCTGGATGTAAACCTGTTTCAGTTAAATTCAATCTTTGCCCTGTGCCGTAACCATCAGAAGGCATAAAAGAATAGTAATAATTATATCCCCATATTTGATTAAATTCTTTATTATTTTCTGTTATATTTTCTTGAGTAAAAGAATGATCTATTACTGGCCCCACATTTGTCCAGTAGCTAGTGTCACTTGTATTTACATCTGGAAAGTTGGAATATCTGTAATCTTGTATACATTCAAACACAATTAAATCGTGAATGACCTTATCTCCGACCCTATAATTATTGTGCTTTTCCCAAATAGTTGCCGAGCTCAGAGCTTCATAATAATCTATGCTTCTTTGAAGGTTATAAGGATCGTATATTTCTTCGTCGCCAGGAATACCGAGAGACGAGATTTGAGCTTCATAAAAATCGGTATCTTGAGAAGACCAACTAAAAGACATTTTTGCCCCTCTCAAATTATAACTTAACGAGTCAACCGTAGGTAAATAATTTATTCCAGTTAACACTCCAGTTGCTTGGCGACCAAACGCATCATTAGAGACAACCTCTAAAGCAAGAGTTCTATCTAGACTTAACTCTGTTATTGTGTCATTTGATATTGTAAAAGAAAATCCTGTATAAGCATCCATCATATCGGACACCGAGGGGGTGTTAAGGGTAGACTGAAGAGCTACAGAGTTATTTAATTCTGCGTCAGAGATTATATTGCCATTTTCTGTGTTTCTTATTTGCAGAGAAAAGTCTCTTAAAAATTTATCGCTGAGCAGTTCGTTGCCCAACGACCTTCCTTCCTTCGCGTGGCCTGGAGGGGGAGATAGTCTCCATTCTATTTCGACATTTCTATTAATATACTCAGAATTAACTGCTAATAAATTACCGCTCTCAGAAGGTTCTATTTCGATAGTGCTTCCTATGTTTGAATCTTGTGGAAGATTTGAAACTTTGATTTCGGAAAATGTAAAAGTATCATCAAACAATGGGGGGCTAATAGATATCTTTTCCTCAAGAAATTCAGAGCGAATACCTACGTCGCTTACCGCAAATATTCTAATTGAAAAAATGCCATAATTACCATTCAGAGATATGGTCTTCTGCGCGGTTTCTCCTTCAAAATCTACAAGCTTACTCCCTTTTCCTAGGTTGTATTGAAATGAGTAATTGTCGGACGAGCCAATCACTTCGTAATTAGCCTTGAGATCGTTTACATCAAACTGAATTCCTATTGCGGTAGATAGCATTTCTTATATCGTTAAATCGGTTAATATTAAAGTGTCAGGAGCTTCTGGAATTCTCATGTCCGCTTGAGGGGGTATAGGCATAACTGGTTGCCTGACGACAGTTTGCTTGTCGACTGCGTCGAATTTAGATTGATTGTATTCAAGACCAACAACTTCATACTTGTTATGAGATTTTTCTTTTACACTCATTGTTCTAAAAAGTTGCCCCTGCAAGGATCTTTCAACCTCGGAAACAGGGGGAGGGATGAAATTGATTTTCCCAAAGGATGTTATGTTTGCAGAGCTCAGCCTAGAAACGATAGCGGAAGAATTTTCTAATTCAAATTGATAATCATTTATTTTTATTAACCGCCAAGGATTAACGGAAGTCGTCCACCTTTTATCTACATTATCGTACACATAAACAACATTTACATAATCATCAAAATCCCCAGAAGAATCTATTACATCTTCAACAAATACTTCTTGCCCATCCTGTATGACCTCTGTGTGAGTTTCGCTAAGGTTTATTCTTATGGATTCCTTTGCTTGCAGCGAAGAAGCTGCGCTTAAATAATCAAAAGAATTTATATCTACTTCCTTGTAATAGCCCGACCCGGTCAAAGTTTCTCTTCTTTGGTTAAGCGTTAAGCCCCCCAGATCCGAAGGAGAAGAATTTGTTAGGTTGGATCTTGGAGTGCCGACTATTTGATTTATAATATTCGGATGTCTAATAAAATAACCTGAGACGCCAAAAGACTTTTGAACAATAATGTATTCAACATTGTTTAAAGTATAGCTATCTCCCACCGACCTTGAAGCGTCAGAGTCGTAAACAAAAAGCTCGCACACGCTATTTCTATCATCGTAATAAGGTATAACCCACCCACTTGCGGTACTGGATTCAGAATATAATGAATAAAAAAACCAAAAGGTATCTTTAAGCGAATCGTTGGTCCATACCCAACCGCTGGAAGAACTTCCTCTTGATGACGAGGTATAAAACCAAAAACCATCACTTCCTGAAGACTTCCTTAACTCTCCAAGATATACCCAACCGAACTGCGAGATATATGCCCAATCATTGCTAAAAACGCGAACCCAACCAAGCCAGTCCGAGAGCGCCCACCCTGCACTCTTCGTTGCTGCATCATATGTCAACTCCAACTTATCTACAACCGCCTGTTCGAGCTCTTTGTCTGTTTTCGCAGCCATCACGCCCTTTGCGCTCCAAGATGAGCCGATCATTATTTTAGTCAAAGCCTCTTTTGTTTTTTCTTGATCCTCCGGGCATATATAATGCAAGCCTCCATCGTTTCCAAGAGAATCTAAACCTTGGCTTGAAACATTTACCTCATCCCCTCCCGCAGAATAGCTTATTTTGAAAGTGTGTTTTGTTGAATCTTTTACATAATAAGCGGTGCTACCTCTTCTACTCATGCTAATCCCAGAAGGAAGAGATCCCTCTGTTGTAAATCTAACTCTATCTCCGTCGGCAAAGCCGTGATTAAATATTGAAAACGTATTGTCTGACAAGGACAGCTCAAAAGGAATTTTTAAAGAAAAGCCGCTCGCTATTACATTTTGTCCCTGGGGCCCTTTTTTTGTTACCTCCGAGTTGTAACCAATAGAGCATTCAAATTTAATTACCTGAGGAACTAAAACAGACTCTATTTCGGCATCCTGATCAAGAGAGGAGCGCTCAAAAGGAGCTCTTAAGTTTATTTTCTCTTCCGTAGAATTAGCTAGACCAGTACATACTGTCAATTCAACCATAGATACGAACGGCTCATCAACCATATGCTTATCTAACAAAATATATGGGCTATATACATCAAAAGATTTTTTCAAAACTCTATCCTGACCAGACTGTTCAAATTCATATTGTTTTGTATAAAATTTTATATCCAAAACCCTTCCGCTTTTTGACTTACCCACCCTCATTTCATCAGAAACTTCGAAAATTGATCCGGGATATAAATATGAAGCCTCGGCAGAAGTCTCAAAAGAAACAGTTTCTGTTTCTAGTTGGGTGGTAAACAGAACCCACTTGGCGAGCCTTCTTGCTTGACTGGAGGATGTTATCCCAAAACCAAGAGTCTCCTTTTCCTTGAATCCAAAAGTTCTAACTGCGTTCTTATCTTCTTCTTGAGCGGTTGCAGGCTTAAAGCTATCATCTTTATTGTTATATCTAACGATAGAGCTTGTTATTTTTTGATCCTTACTTACCCCAGAGTACGAAAAACTATCTTGACTTACGTTTGAATTATTAAATAACTGAATAGGATTCTTGTATGAATCTTGAATCGCCATTATTTTTCCATTATAAAAAGTAATAATCCCCCTAAATACAGACGCCATATTGTTAATAAGCTGAAGGGCTTCCATTTCATCAGTTATATACAAGTTAGAAGTAAATCTTGGCTCGACTATAGCATGATTGATTTGAACCGCGCAACCACCAATCGTCTTGATAGAAGCTCCCTCTTGAAACGATGCACTCAAACCGCTTAAATCTGGACCCGAGACAATGACAGTGCCTCCCCCACTTTTATTTGGATTGCTTGATATAATGTCTCTCTGTTCTATTTTGATTTCGCCAGATAACTGAGTAGCTCTTGATCGCAATTGCTGTATGGCTTCGCTTTTATTTGTTCCCGTCAAAGCCGAGATATCCTGGTTTCTTGATGGAACAAAAAAAGCTATCTTTTTTCCCTTGAATTGACTTCCTGTTCCAAAATCTTTGATAAAATTATCGGAACTATATGATGCTTGGTCTATAGTTATGCTAAAAGAGTCTAGTTTGCTATTCGACTCAACCACGGAGCTAAAATTTACAGGAGAACCAGAAGAGGTTTCTATTTCGTAATCGGTTCTAACCAATTCGTCGCAGTATTTTGATATTCTATACAGCTGCCATCGATCGATATATTCTTCATATAGACCGTACTTCCCAACCCCATATCTAGCATTAGATAATAAATCATAAAAAACCCAAGCAGGATTATCCGTCCAATACTTGTCTTCATCGCTTACAGAATGTATGGACGAAAGAGAATCCGGCTGCCCCTTAAACAATCCATCCCAAGGTCCGTCATAATGCTTTGAGATTGGATCATAATTCGAAGGAATTAAAACTTTCTTTAACTTCGCATGATAAGATCTATCGGGTAAATTTGAAAAATTCTTACTGTCAAATTTGAGTTTGACGATGGCGCTATAAGGATAAAGCAAAGGCTCTTCTACGTATTCAGCAACGGAAGATAACTTTAAACTTCTGTCTCTACCTATTCCTCCTAACGCTCCTTTTACCGAGGGATCATATTCATTGCTTAACTTTATTAATTTAAAAGTTATACCCTTAGAGCTTATTTTTGGTCGATCAAATTCAATAATAATATCAAAAGCATACAGCGAAGTGCAGAGGCCCGTAACAATAAACCTATTGCTTTCGTCGGTGGTTACGGCTCCGTTCAATGAATCATCAAACTTAACGATACAACCAGAACCTGGAGACAAGACATTGTGCTCGACATAGTCTTTTTCCATTAATATTGCAAATTGAACATTATTCCCCTGATTACTGCCATCATCGTTCTGTATCGACAAAGTTGTGTTCATTTCGATTCGAATTTTGTTAACATTTTTGTTTGCCACAAAATGAGCTGCTATTTTGGCTCCGTTTTTCTTTGCGCTTTCTACATCAGGCCTATGCTCGGCTCCCCCCTCGTTTCTTGTGTAGGGTCCGGCTCCATATAATAACACGGAATGATCAACAACAAAACAATTAAAATCTGAAATAATCAAAGTGTCTTTTTCTTCTCCTGTCTTGATTACAGGAGTCTCGCCATTTTCATTGAGTATATAATTTGCAGTTCCAGTCTCGGCTTCGCTTATTGGGGTATTCACAACAGGCACATTGTTTAAAAAAATACCCTCCCGAAGGTCGTAACCCAAGACCTTCTGCGCTAGTCTCTCAATAATGCCAGAACGACTAAGGTTTATTAAGTTCCCATTTTGATCGCAAAGTCCAGCTATCGGACCTTCACTCAATAAATCCAAAAACTCTATCTCGGTATAAGACTCTAAAACATGAGACTTTCCTGGGACGCTTTTTCTTTTTGATACTTTGTGTTGAGATATATTTGTTGAACCTATTTTTAATCTTCCATAACCCAAAGGTACTGCAACTCCTTGGCTTTGCCTATTAGCTACACCCTTGAGTAAATAAGATTTTGTTGTTGTAGGGGTTTTTCTTTCGGGCGGCTTAAATAACGCTTTCATTATCGCCCCAACAACAAAAGACACAGCAACGGCCACAACTATCTTACCAAGAAGAGTCAATTGGCCAGTCGCAGCGACTATAAAGAGGGAGCTTATGGCGACCGCGTTACCTTGCGGCGCGGGAACAATATGCATTTCTTGCTTCCTGTCCTTTATCTCAACCATAGACTCGGAGATCATATGTTTTTTTAATTCTTTTTTTGATGAAATATCGGTCGGAGATTTATTTAAAACAGCATAATCAATACCGTCCGATTGACTTTTGGCAAGATACTCAAGAAACCCCTCTTTATTAGCATCTATAGCGGCAAAAACCTCCACAGCTGAGTCCGCGTTCAAGGTCCACTTTCTACCAAAGCGCTTTCCAAGCTTTCCATATAAATATACTGTTTTCATTTAACCTTAAACCTTAAATAACTATACACTTATATTGCCATATATACCAAATTCATCATCCCTAATGCTATAGATCAAAAATGGGATACATAATTCATCAGAATATAACTTATCTGTAATAGATGGATTTACTGAGCAATTCACATGAGAATGATAAACATATAAAACTTTATTTTCTATAAAAATATTTAAATTAATCATAAAATGATGCTCAGGAAAAGGGCTTTCGTTTTTGCAAGGCAAAACCTTTAGGCCTGAAGTAGACTCAACGATCAATCCGCAACTCTCCTCAGTTAAAGACCGCAAGCAATAAGTCTTAACCTGTTCGAGTATAGTTTTATGCAGCTGGATATCTTTCTGTGCCCGGGAAACCTCCAAACCTTAATCCTTTATGAGTTATGTTTATTTTGTTATAATCGGTGATATTCCTAGACCCGCCCAAAGAATCCAAATGAGACTCAGAGAATCTTTTCTTGCAAGAGTCTATTGTTTTCTGACATTCGTCTTTTACCCAGTGATTATTATCAAAAAACGGTATATGATCGGATGCAATAGCGTGGGTTTTTATACATAAAAAAACAACAGGCGTAGATTTATAAGGGTCAGCCGAGCTTTGTGGAATTATTTTAACCAATGAGCCAGAGTCGTATCCGCCAGGAACTAGCTCGTTATCTAAAAACCCATGCTTGCTCCATTTGGGAATATCTTCCAATCCATTGCCGTAATTATTATGGGCATATTTCTGAGTTAGATCCCTACCCTCGTTATCCTCTATGGCTAGACCCTTGTACCCACAACCAATAGAACATCTATACATCCAAGAGCAATGAGAAGGCATGACTATTCTTGCTGGAACACTTGATCCCTGAAGCTCTAATGAAGACACAAGCTCAAAAGTAATTACGTTTTTATTTTCTATTGTTTTCTTGTTTATAAAAAATATATCATCAGGAAAGTGTGAGTTTGGGTCGGATTCGCCAAAAGGATTCTTTCCTGATTCGTTTAAATTCCTATTTTGAAAGTTTTCATCATCAAGAAATTTAACAAAAGTTCTCTTCCGGGTAACCTTGCAATTGGCGAAATCTTTATTAGATCTAATAATTTTAGACAAAAGCCCCTCGGGGTTAGCTATTGAAATTGTTGGCCTTGGAAGTCTTCCGTCTGACTGACTCTCAAAACCCTCCATTTTTACAGGCAAAGGTTGATAGGCATTCCCCTGCCAATAAACAGGATTGCTTGAATTCTTCATGGGGCAAAACCTATATATAGCATCTGCGCCCAGATTAACTCCATGTAAATCCTTAAGCATTTCAAAGTTTGACTGAAGGTTGCTAAAATCGATTTCGTACATATCCACGACCGAATCGGGAGTGATTGAAATTAATTGCTTATTAAAATTTGATTCTGATTTTGCCATAATTATTTTTCTGCTGCGACGAATATTTTTAACTCGCCTTGTTGAAGGTCGCTTGAAGCAGAGCTTCTTATATACAAATCTCCAAAATAGTATTTATTTGTAAGGCCCACAAGAATAAAGTCTGAATTATTGTCTATTATATTGTCCGTGAATTCATCGACCAAAAAAACATTTACGTCCGAGTCATTGATTCCATAAAACTCAATATCAATATAGCCTTCCTCTCCTGCCTCGATTGTGGTCTTTTGATTATTGATAAAGAAATTCTCAATCGCAAATTTACCGCACTCCCTGTATGCAGTATTAAACGGCTCACTTACTCCGGATTTTATTTGCCCTCTGTTGTTTTGAAAAAAAGTGTTTGGAACTGAATTAACTATTTCGGATCTGTAGTTACCAGGGGAACCTGTGACCACCGTAAACATCTGCCCGCCATCACTAACGCCAGGTGTATAAGACTTGCTTAGTTTTATTGTTTTGCCGTTTAGACCAAAAGGAAAACCGGCAGACGGAAGGTTATATATGTAATCTTCTTTATCAAGACCTTCGCCAATAAAAGGAACGTTTGCGCCTCCGCCCTGCCCTATAATAGAAAAAGACCCAATGTCTCTCTCTATCGCTTCTGCACTAATTAACGTCAAGGGTTTATCTCCTATATTCATTAACTTAACCCTACCCTTTCCTTTTTCTCCGGGAATTATTTGTTCTCCTTGGTCCTTGATCGAAAACGACAACGGAGAGGTGAATATTAATTCTCCCTCTGCCAATTCTGGAGGAGTGTCTAAATTGGTAAAATCCTGCTCATCTATATTAAATGGAAACTGCTCGAATCGAGCAGATATGCTATGATTATTTTTGTAATTATAAGTGTGGCTCCACTCCTGACACACAAAGTTTTGCTTTCTATTATATGGGGCGGGAGGCGTAAAATTAAAAGGTTTGTAACCTAGTCTTTGCTCAAGGAAATGAAGTATAGCGTAAGCTTCCTCATCATCTCTATTATTGAACTGCAAGTCCAAATTTAAAAGGCTTTCATTTATGCCGTCGTTATAAATCTGAAGGTATCCTCCCAGTTCTATTTCGTTCATTCTTGGCTTTTGATCAACGCTTAGCCCTAAAGATGGCCTCCAAAAGAAATCGCGAGTCCAGTAACCTGTATGTAAATCTTTCTTGTAATCAAGCCTGCCATTAAAACCCGTAGTTATCTCAGAAGGAACTTTATTACTGGTACTTGAATCGCTGTGCCAATAATAGTATGAATGGTTACCAGTATAAAAAGCTACATCATTTTTCTCGTAAACCATTGTCGGGTCAAACGTTTCTGCTTTCCTTATAAACAACTGCTCAGATTTCCTCAACGAAGAAGTGTCTAAATTTCTAAGTTTTAAACTTATATTGTTACTGTTCTCAAAACTTAAAGCATGATTAAATTCTGAGCAATAAAAAGTCTTAGCTTCATTTTCTGTCGATCGATAAGGATTAAACATCGCGTTTCCGTCCCATCGAAACCCTGATATTCCTTGTTTATATTTAAGGTTAGGAGAGGAGGAGTCAACCTCTAATTGCCCCAAATGGTTTTCTACAAAATGTATTATAGAATTAGCTTCTTTATTTGTTCTGTTGTCGAATTTTAAATTAACCTCAAACGTTAATGCATTTATGCCTTTTGGCTGCAGAATATAATAACCATTACCATACTCATGTTTTATATTATTTGCCTTAAAATTAACTGTTGATCCATAATCTGCGTCGTAAAAAAACTTATTACTTGTCCACAAATCTGGATTAGATTCAGGATACGCATTGATTGTTGAGATTGTTAGAACATTAGCAGACGAAGGTTCGTAATTTTCTATAAAACTAGTTTCAGATGTCCCTTTTATTTTTATTGCTGCACCAGTTAAACCTTGAACGGTGGTACTTGTATAATTTTTTTCTATATTTAATATAGAATAAGTTCCATCGCTAGACCCAGTAGACCCAGCTATATTTATTATATTTCCAGGGCTAAATGTTGCGTTTAGATCGTCGGGCCTATTAAACTCATCAATAATATAATGAGAATTAGCTGCTACCTCGTGAGGAAGCAATGTAAATCTTTGATTGTCCGACACAGAGACTCCGCCGCCAAAAACCATATTTTGCTTTGCGTAATAATACAACCCATCACCCGTAGCATAAACAAAATCAAATTGTTCGTAATTTTGTCCTGTTTGAAAAACCCCGCTATAATTAACAAGGTTTCCCATTCTTCCTTCAGAAACGTCCGAGGCTGGAGCGGAGATTGTCATGATTATTTAATTATCTGCTTTACAGATACTGAACCCATCGCATGCGAGCCCTCTGATATTGAAATTGACTGACCGTGTATCCTTCCAGAACAAGAGAAATTAGCGATCTTTTCTCCCTGCAAGCTGTACAAAAAAGCCTGTATAGTAGAGTCGCTTAAACCTTCGGGAGTTGTTCCTGATTGATAATTTCCGTCTGGATTTAAATTTCTTACCATGTCGTTTGATTCTATATTCATCTCTGCTTCAATATTCTCAATTGACACGCGAGTAGGAACCACTCCATTCGCGGTTGTATTAATAGAGGTATGTTCGCCGTCTTTTATATGATTATGTATCTTCCTTCCCACTATTATATTATAATTTAATTTAGATACCTCAAATTGTTTTTTATTCGCGGTGTCCATATTTGTATTGCTTGCTTTTATTTCTCCAAATGATTTAAGTCCGTGAGCAGGATCAATATTTAATTCTTGAAACCTTCTATCTACTGTTTTTAATATTGTACCATATATATCATAACTTGCATTAGCTTGTATAACTTGAAAAGGAGCTATACTAAAACTAAAATTAGTTAAATACATATTATCAAATAAATAACGACCAACTATATTTCCATCAATAGGATTTTCACTCATACCGTCTTTTATTTCAAACAATCTATCAATAGAATTAATAATATTATTTTGTTTAAAAAATTCAGCAGTAATTACAAAAGAAATATCAAGCTTGCCGCGAAGACCTGCGGTAGCTGCAAAATTAACAAACTCGGTTTTCGCTCCGACTATCGAGAGATCAAGGTCTCCATATACTCTTTCTGGTTCTAGAGTTGGGGTTATTGATAAATTAGCAGACTGAACCATTAGATCCTTGCCTCCCAAAGAAATCTTACCATCTTCAAATCTTAAAAAAGGCTTGCTCATATTACTGGATTATGAAGGGTCTCATATGATTTATAAGTTAAAGATATACTCATTTCTCCTTCGACCGAGGATGTTATAGATTCGCTTATTAATCTAGCCTTAACGCCAGTAAAAGCATTAATAACTTCTTTTGTTTTAGAATCTTTTATTTGAATAACGACATCGCTTTCTGGAGCCGCTCTGAGACGATCTTTGGTTTGTCTTACTTCGTATTCATTTACAATCATTGTAAAATTAATATCCGTTTCGATTGGATAAATTGTATCGATTTGTATTGGATCATGATTTTCGTAAGTGGTTTTGCTGTCGGCATGCCATTCGGCTTCGGTGCCTTTTGGAATTGCATACATTGGCTGCAAATTTAAAGCTCGACTAAAGCTGAAATCTGTTACTGCGTCTGTTGAAAAATCGCTTACGTTTATTGAAATACTGGCCTGGTCAGTAAATTGTATAGGTGGATGAGGCTTGGTAGCTTCTTGAATTAATATTCCGCTTCCTAGATCCCCAAATACAGTGATATCAGTTTCAATATCAGGAAGATCGCCCACTGTACAGTTGACTGAATAACGAGTAATTCTTCCTTTTGTAAACCCAAAACCCTTTGTGTTATTGTCGTATAAAATTGATCCACTTATTTCATTTTCGTCGTAGGCGTACTGCCCGACTACATTCAGATCCAGTATAGGATCCCTGCTTACCATCTTTCTTGAAATCGAAAAATTACCCTCAAGAGGACCGTTAACAAAAGCGTCTATAAACCCTACGCCAGCAACCTTTATTGGCTTTTCTGTTATTCCGTAACTTCCATTAACATTTACTACTCCAGAAAGAGCGGTATTGTTTACAACTATAGTTTGTTCATAATTTGAGAAAGTCATGATCAGTCACTCAACAAGCCTCCTGGTCGCTGCTCGTCCATTATCACAGAAATAACTTGTTGTTTTACTTTTTCCGCCAACTGCGTGCTTTTTTCTTGATCTTCTGACGAGTCTTTTGGATTGGCTCCTGCTTTATCATCCTTTTTTTCTGATTTCCCACTTCCCTTGTCCATATTAACCGTTATATTAATATTATTTGTATTTCCGCCAGAAGTTCCAGTTTCTGAGTTTTCTGTTAAGGGGGTCACTGCTCCACCATCATTGAATTTTCCTGCATTTATTCGGTCGAGCATTGGTTTGCCGAGCTGTCGAGCGCTACTTGCGCGAATTACATACTCTCCTTCGCTGAGCATTGCGGGAATTTGATCGATGCCAGACTTGCCAGCTATGTGGCCGCCGTTGGCGTATTTACCCACTCTTCCTCCACGAAAAAAATCTGGCTGCAAGCTTCTTAGGTCTTGGCTCGAGAACCCATCCTGCTCACTCTTGTTCCAAGACCATGATCCATTACCCCCAAAGTTTTGATTTAAGCGTGCGCTGAAACCTCCATATCTTCTAGCGGAACTAGGGTCCATTGGGCCAAAAGTTCCCTCTGGAGCAGCTTTCAATAAGGCTTGCTGTTGAGCTCCTCCCCCTAAGGCTCCAGATTCTGCCATTGCCCCAATTCCGGCGTTAGCGAGAGATCCAATTCCAACACTCAGAGCGGTACCTACGATCATTTGCATTAAAGCTCTTTTTTTGGCTTTTTTCTCAGCTTCCTTTCTCATTCTTTCTTGAATGATACCTTTTGTATATTGAGTATCTTCTTGAAGTCCTACGTTCCCAGCTTGTCCGCTGTAGAAAAATCCAGACATTGCTTGAGATTGATATCTTCTTCCTGTGTTGTAACCTTCTCCTCCTCCAAAGTTTGAAGCGAGAGCGGATCCTGGCTGAGGCTCGTCTGGCTTACCTCCAGTTGAATAACCTGGAAGTTTTCCGCCTGCGTTTAATCTATGCATAAATCCGCCACCGTATTTTTTCACAGCGTCGCGACCCATTACATATTCGCCATTAGTAACCATTGCAGGAACTCCGCCTCCTTTAGAATATTTTCTTACTCCTCCTCCGCTAGAAAACGGTAAAGCTCCAACGATTGCATCGGCGGCTTTACCAAGATAAGCTTGTTGAATTGCTCCAAGAAAATTCATTGCAATATTATTCATAACATCGCTCAAGTCATCGGCTTTATTTATTGCTGCTTGCATACCGTCAACAAGGCCGTCTCTAAATTGATTTGTTAATTCACCTCCGAGCCTAAGCTCCATCGTTTCAGCCTGCTCAACAATTCTTTTTTGAGCATCGCGAGCTCCATTACGCATTGCGCCAGGTCCGGTTTCGTATTCCCTCTTAAGTTTTAATCTTTTTTTCTCTTCTTCTAAGAGTTTTTGGGCATTTGATATTTCAACCTCTGTTGATTCGTTAATGTTTTTTATTTCATGATCTATAAAAGCAAGATTCTGTTGCTGTTTAATAAGAAGCGCCTCTAACTTTTTTTGCTCGTTTTCGATAGTTGACTCGGCGCCCCCTTTCAGAGCCGTGATTCTTTCTTGAGCTGTCTGTTGTTGCAGTTCGAGATCGGTGCGTTCTTTTATTTTTTTATTGACCGCAGATTTAGCATTTTTTCTTAAAGTTATAGCGGAACTTGCGAGAGTAAATTGCTTTTCTTTCATTTTAAAATCTTCTTGCTCTTTTCCTGTTTTAAATCCTGGTCCAAAAGCGGTTAATCTCTGCGCTGCGGCAAGCTTATCAGCAAAACTTCGCATTTTTTGATTATGGGCGAGTTGCTTATCAGACATGCCAATTGCGGTGGACGCATCGGCAATTAAATCTTTTCTTCTTGCAATAGCATCATTTATTATCTTTTCACTTTCTGCAATTGAGTTGGATAGGTCTAATTCTTTTACTAATAATTCAATATTTTTTTCTTTGCTGTTTTTGTAGTCTTCGAGTGCTTGAAGTTGCACGGTGTTTAAATTTGCTTTTTTTAATTCTGCGTATAATTCTTCATTTGATAGTTTAATTAGTTCATTTGTTAAATCTATCTGTTCAGCCTTTGCCTCGATTGCTGAGTCCTTAGGAAATTGACCAGCTAAATCTTCTGAACGTTCAGCCTGTTCTACTAAATTTTTCCGAGCTAAGCTTGTTTTTAAAGCAGAAGCAATATTATCGTTTTTAGAGAAAGCGAGCATACCTTGTCTGTATTTACCCTGCTCTGATTGAGCTCCGGTAGCATATGATTGCGCAGCCTTGTTGATTGCTTTTGTATAATCTAATTGAGCTTTTTGTTGCTCGGTAGCAAAATTACCCATGATTTTAGCTTGCAAAGACAATGAGCTGCCGATTTTTGCATATGAAGATTTTATATTGAATTGTATATCCCGAGTCTCTTGCTGAGCGGCTACCATTGCTCGTTGAGCATTGAGTTGGAGGATTACGGCTTTATTATTTTCTGCGTTTACCTCTTTCTGGGTGTCGATTTGTTTTAAAATATCTTCATAAGCTTTTGCGACCTGCGTAATGTCACCTTTGTCGATTTGTCTTTTTAATTCTTCGGGAGTAAAATATTCGAGAGCGCCTTTGTCAAAGAACCTCCCTCCTGCGGTTGAGCCTTTTTCTAGCGCTGCAGTTTGAATTTTCATATCAGCGGGTAATTGATCTAATGCGGCCTTAATTGCTTCAGGCCTAGCAGCAGACCCCATTTGAGCTAGGATCTGATCTTCAATTCTTTTAATTGCTTCTGGCCCACCTCTCGCTTTTGTTTTTCCATACTCTGAGTCCGGATCATATTCTTCATACAAAGCGTCCTTTAAAAATTCTTTATCTACCACCGTTCCACTTAAGCCAGCTTTAGACAAATTTTTAGAAAGCTCAGCAAAAGATCTTCCCCCACGCGAATCATCAACCAATTTTTTTAAATCAAAATCTAAGCCACCCAACATTTGACTCCTAACATTTTCTCCCATTTTCATACCAAATCGCCCCGCTTCGACGTTTCGTGTGGATAACTGATTAGGGCTATCTAGATCTAATTCTCTTTGCTTTCCTGCAAAAGAAAAATTGACCGCACCGCCTTTTCCAAAATCTGTTTTAGCTAAAGCGGGAGCTAATGATTGGCCGAGAGCAGCGCCAGTCTGAACGCTTGATTCTCTAGCAATTTTAATGGCTTTTTCTTGAGCTTCCTTGAGTTCGTTGGATGCGTCCACAAGACCCTTAAAAGCACCAATAGTACCCCCCACAATAGTACCTAACGGTCCAAACATCATACCCATTGCGGCGCCAGTGCCCAACCCCTGAGCAACCCCTCCCGCTTTATAACTAGTGTCGCTTACTGTTCCAATTCCGTCGCCTTGAAGCATTCCAGCGAGCATAGGGGCTCCCATCATCAAGCCCATTTGGCCGCCTGTGGAGCTTAAACCTTTACCTAAAGCGGACGATTCTATTTTCGAGTTCGCCTTTCCCCATAGCCCCATAGCTCCCTTGGCGCCGCCGCTTAAAGCTTTTGTAGTACTTAGTCTTGCTGCATTAAGTTTTTGAGTTGCAGTTATAGAGTTGTTCGTCTCTTTCAAGACTCTCTTTTGTGTTTGTTCGCTTAAGCCGTATTTTTGATTAAGGTTTTTTATTCCTTGGGTTAAGTTTTTCTGAGAGAGTTGACCTTTTTTAAAGGCGTTTGTATACTTTTCTAGCTCTCGATTTAATTTTTCGACAAGCTTATCTTGCTTTCTCCTGCCTTTAATGTTTACATCTGTTCTTTGGAAGCCGGGCTCTGCATAATTCGGCACAAACCCGCCTGCTGCACCAATTACATCGCGCAGACCATTTGGTTCGTCTTGCGTATTGGTTACGCCGAGGCCGAGGGGGTTACTCTTACCCATGAGCGCGCCGTGTGAGCCAACACGAATTTGTGAAACAGGAACCCCTGCAGCTTTCTCTCGACCTATTGCATCTGATAATGGGTTAGCAAAGTTGGGAATAAAGCCTTTCGCCATAGCTAAGTTTGAGATTCCCTCTCCGATCGATTTTGAATGCATGCTTGCAAGACCATACGCTTGCAAGGCTCGGTTAGACACCCCTTGTTTGAGTAGCCACCCGCTTAATTTACGCTTATCTTTTTTCGGAAAACTGTCCCATGTAAGATGTTCATTCATCAAGCCGTTGAAGTAAGGATTAGATCTTACCAGTCTTGTCATCTGCCTGCGATCTATATTGCCAAATTTGTTTTTTCCAACCAATCCACCCGTGAGAGCTAGCCGTGCTGCGGCGAAGTTAGGTATAAACCCCGAGGCGTAATTTCCTGGTTTGAGTTTGTTTTGCTGTTGGGATTTATTAAATTTAAGTTGCTTAAGTACTTTTTTTCTAAAAGAAGCTTTATTTCCTGGACTTCGGTCATCGCTTTTGTAATCGGCTAATGTCATACCCTCAGGAAAACCATCAAAAGCTGTTGACAATATCCCTATATCCCCACCTCGAACATCGAAGTCTCCCTCATCCTTACCTCTCCCTTTACTTCTATAATCTAAAGCGGAATTAACTGCGGCTTCAAATAAAGCTCCTACCGCAGCTTTCCATGCTCCTTTTGCTCCGCCAGCAGTGTCCGACTGCATAGTTTTCCAAATCTTACTTTCACTAACTGGCCCCCTCTCTAGAACTTTGGAGATTCTTGAAGCATACTTACTTCCCGTCGACTTGAAGTCACCCTCAACCATTTTGCTTAAAGATGGGTCGGTTTGAGCGTCAGGCCTTAAGGAATAGACTGGCCACGTAAGATCGCTGTAGCTAGCAAAAGGCTTGCCACTATAACCTTCAGGGGGAACAAGCATTGCGGCTAAAGACTTTTTTGGGCTCTTTAGGGTTTGGCTTCCTTTATAAGACTTTACAAGCGCTGCCGGAGATAAATTTTGAAGTTTATTTGTTTCTGCGTATTGACGAAGGGTGTTATATGCTCCCGTGGCCTTAGTATTACTCGAGGAAGCGCCAGTTCTTATTCCTGCGAATTGTTTAAAAGCTCGGACATCCATATAAGTATTTGGAACATCTTTTACTCTCGCATAGTTCGGTATATACCCTCCTGCTGCATATGGATCGAATCCATGTATACTACCAAATGCTTGTTGATAATTTTTTCCAGCTTTGCTTGAATGAGGAGGCATGATCGCAGGTTGACTCATCCCCTTAAAATTCTTTACTTTTTCTGCGCTGTTATATATCACCGAGCCTTCGCCAGGCATATTCATCGAACGAATTGTTCCAGCCGCATATCCACCTCGCGCAGCTTGCTCGCGTTCTGGATCTGCAAAATTTGGAATGTGTCCGCCCGCTCTTCCCTTTCGAGGGGCAAGGCTTGCATTGTAACCTTTCGTGTATAAACTAGAAGCAACGCTTTTTGATACAGAGTTCAACATGTTAGCTTCAACAACTTGAGCCTTCAAGAGTCCAAGGATTATTTTTTCCTTTTCCGTTCTTGAAATATCGGTTCGCAACATTTCCTTGCTTATCGCTGCGTTTTGCCCAAATAAAGTAACAAGAGAAGTTTGTATTGCTTTTTGTTTATGAGCTTCGCTTGTTACCCCAATTAAAGATTGCAGACTTTGATTCGCATAAACCAAAGCTTTAGCAAATAACTTTATAAATACTGCGGAAATAACGACCAACCCTGGACCAGTTATGATATTACCCAAGCCCTTTAAAAAACCTTGAGCGAAATCGCTACCAGTGGATTCTCCACCGCCAAGCATTTCATTTGCTCCTTCAGCCAGTCCCTTAAAAACATTCAAAACCTTTTCCATTCCCGGAGCAAGCATAATTTCTCCAATCTGTGCACTTAATTCCTTTAAAGCTAGTCCGGTTTCTGTGGCCATTGCAGACATGGTCTGCCTTAATTGATCGTTTTTGTCTATAGCTTCTGTGGTGGCCCCTGCAGAGATTTGAGTAGCGTTTGCAAGTATACCGTTTTGCTTTGCAGCGTCACTCAACACAGCTTTTAATATATTGATTTGAAAAACTCCACCAACCGTCTGAGCTATTTGTGCTTTTTGAGATTCCGTAAGATGATCAAAAGTGTTAGCGAGATCGGTTAAAATTCTTCTTGCGCCAATCGTATTGCCTTCCAAATCTCTTACAGCGATACCCAGATTTTCCAATTGATTTAAAGTGTCTGTTCTTCCTATTCTTGTGAAAATTGTTTTAAATGAGTTTCCGATTACTTTACCACCTCGAGCGGTTTTCTGCTGAGCCGCAGTAACAAGACCAACCAATTCATCAATATCTACTCCAGCGCTTCTTGCTGCTTGTCCAGTACGAGATATAGCATCCGCAAAGTCCTCAGCGCTAACCGCAAATTTAACATCAACAGCGGCAAACTTACTTACCAACTGAGTAGTGTCTTTTATTTGATCTCCATAAGTATTCATGGCTGCAGTTAAAGCTTTTACTGCATTTGCAGAATCCATTCCAGTTAATCGGGTCAAAATAAGAGCGTCTCGAGTTCTTTTTAAAGACTCTTCCATTGTCAAGCCTTGACGAGCATATTCGGTAGCTGCTTCAGCGGCAACGTTAAAAGCTGCTCCAGTTTCCTTGGCGGTTTTAAACAAGCCGTTTGAGAATTTTTCTAAATTCGCTGTAGATAAATTCATCACTACATTGATATCGGCAAGGGCTTTTTCGACTTCAACAACATTTTTAACTAAGGCCTTAAAGCCGTCAGCTACTCCATTTATTATCGCCATACTTGCGCCAAACGCAATGATACGAGCGTTAGCAGCTTCCATAGATTTGCTAAACTCATCAGCTCCGCGTTTCATATTTCCAAGCGGCTGAGTAGCTCCCTTGTCGTCCACCGTTATTTTGATCGGTGTTTTGCGAATACGGTTTACAGCCGCTTGAACAGCCGCTTCAAGCGGTTGCGTATTACCTGTTACATTGAGATTTATAGACATATTACCTTATTCCGTTATAAGGTATTAATACACCAAAACTATCCTACTCCATGCAATTTCATTAAATCTTCCATATTTAAAGTTCCGCCCTTCTTTTTGGCTTCTTCGTGAAGACTTACTCCTCCCTTAGGCTTGTCCACCCCAAGATACTCATAATCCTCATCCTTAGCCCCAACTAGAGTTCCAGCGCTACCTTGATTTAGTTTGTCTTTGGCTTTGTCTCGCTCTTCTTTTGAGGAGCCTCCAAAGTCTAACAGTTTCGCGGGATCTTTTCTTATATTCTCTGGTATATTTTCATTATTATCAAATATATTTTTAAATACTCTAGTATATACAATTAATCTTATTTGATTGTATGTTAAATCACAAAACGGCTTTCCATAAAATTGCATACTATCTTCAGCAAAACTTAAATATGGATTATAAAAATCTTCTAATATAGTATATTGTATATTTTCTTCATTAAAGCTCTTAAAGACATCGTTATAACGAGAAACTATTTTCTTTAAATCTTGATTCTCTAATTCATCAAATTCATCTTCACCAAATAAAGGAATCAATAAATCTTTATCTTTATAAAAACTTTTAATCATATAAAAATCATTTAATCTATCTTTTGCATATTTCTCGCAAGTGTTTCCAACAAGAGACATCCTCTGAGCGAGTTTTTGATTCAGTGCGAGGGTTTCTTCTTCTATTGTTTTTTCTTGCTTGTCAATCTGGTTCTTGATAACCATTTTTGTTTTGGCGGTCTTTAAAGTTTCAAGAAAATACTCCTTATCCTCTATGAATTTTTCGTCCTTGTCTCCCCAGTCTCCCTCTTCTTTTAAAAAAGCAAGCATCTCTTCTTCTGTGGGCACGCCCCGACGAAGGGCTGCGTTAAAATATTTTTCCTCTATCTCTTCAAGCTCTACTTGGTCGTGCGGAGTCAAGTGCTTGATGTAAACAAAGTCCTCGTCAAGAATTGTGGAAGAGTAACCTCTAACTACATCCCTAAATATCTTTCTGCGCTTGACCGCTTCCACATATATTAAATACTACCGTCCTCGATATCTTTGTCTAGCTTTTCGAAATCTAGTTTCGAAACTGCGCCAGAACTGTAATACCAAAAGCTAAAAAATGCGGCAACCTTTCCTCCGACTATATCATAAAGATCGTTCCCCTCCTCCTCAAGCTCGTAATAAGTTTGAAGCTTTTGCTCAAAATCGCGACCCTCAAATAAAGGAGATATTTCCTCTTCGTCAGACTTCTGAACAAAAGTGAGATTTAAAATATACCATTGAATAACTTTATTCTCGGCTCTTACGTCAGCGGTGTGGTTGAAAAGGTTAGAATATGAAGTCTCGACATTAATAATATCTTTCCTTAAAAGAGCTATCTCTCCAGCGATTTCCTTTAATCGCGCTGTATCCTTTTCTGTTTTAACATTTTTTATCTGAATCTTTTCGCTTTCCTGGGAGAATTCTCCATACCTTACGTACATTTTTGTCAGAGCTTTTGCGTCCTCTTCCGCAAGCAGTCCACCTGTATCGCTGTATTTTTTTGCGAGCATGGCTTTTGTTAAAATTCCTCGCTTTATACAATTACTCATTTCGACACTAAATTCCAATTCGGCATCTTCTATTTGTCTGCGAGTTGGCTGCTTCATTATGAGTCGATAAGGAATTGGCTCAACCACTTCCTTGGTTACAGAAACTTCTTCCTCTTCGCCGGTTTCTTCGTTCTTGACTTTGCTCGTCTCTGTTTTCTTGACCTTCTCTTCTTTTTCAAAAGTGAAGCTGTAAATTTCACGCAGTTTTTTGCGGGTATCGTTTATTGTTGGGGTTGCTGTGTCTGACATAATTTTATTTTATTTAAATGTAAAGCCTATGGTATAATTATCTAAATCCATTTCGATATTTCTAATAGTTTCATTGCCAATATCTAAAGTTCTTTTTCTTAGGTGCTGCAACTTATCTAAACTGAAGTAGTCAGCTTGATCCACAACTGGCACGCAACCCTCTGGCAAATTATTTCTTAATTTATTAAAATTAATTTGATGCTCCTTATGTAAATCCTCAAGCATAACGAGGAAACCCTTAAAAAGGGAAACCGTATTCCTGTGGCAACATTTTTTAAAAATGTCTTCTGCTTCCATATGTATTATTGTTGTAGATCCTTGTACCTGTATCGATATACACAAAAAAAAATCTTTAGTGTAAAAGTATTCATGGCAGAATTATTGACAGCGGCAGAAAGAGCAAGCGTGGCAGCGAACTTGTTAGATCTTCATGATACATTCGGAAGAGACATTGTTGTATATAAAGAAGCTCAAAAAGTTATAGTTAGCACAGACCCTAATTTTAATTATCTTTACGGAACAGGCGGAGCTTCCACCACAAGCGTGGAGAATATCCCTGTAAAGAAAATATTTAAAGCGAGAATTAGATACGATTCGGATAGAAGTTTGGAAAATTTCGGAGAAGCTGGAGCTCAAATAAAAGTAAGCCGACCAGATGGAAGTAGTTTAGTAAGGATCAAATTAAAAGCTGAAGACTATGCGTACATTAAAGAGGCAAAAAGAATCGAGCTTGACGGAAGAATGTTTCACGTAGATTCTGACCCAAGAGCTCACGGACTTTTTGATGTTATACAATTTTATTCACTGCTATTAAGACCCATAGAGTAATGGCCAAGATGATAGACAAAGGAGTCAAGAGGGCATTAGATCTTGAAATTCGAAAAAACAAACAATTGATAAATGAAGGAAGATTAATAATTGAATCTCAATTCAAAGTGGCTCATGGAAAATTAATGCAAGATTTTGAATCCCACGCAATAACAAGAGAGCTAAAAAGAGGCCCCGCTTCTAAAAATTTAAGCGGAACTTTACCAGAAGGAAACTTATTTGGATTTATAGGTTTTGAAATTGGAGATGATCCAGTATATGAATTACAAAATCTTTTACAGCGCACAAATATATTAATAAAAAGAAGAAAGTTTGGATCTTTTGGTTTTGTTTGGAGTTTTGCGGTAAATATACCAACATTAAAAGATCTTTATGCAGCCACCCCATTGCCTTGGGCAAAAGGAGCAAGCTGGCTACAGCAGCTAGAAGGTCAAGGCATAGCTAATTTAGGTCAATACATGCACGCACAAAGCCCTCCAGCAGGACGATCAGGAGCGGGAATCCAATCCGGCAGGGAGTCGGGAGGCAGCTTAAAAAAACAATATATAAAACCTTTATTGAAAGATTTTGAAACCAACTTAAACACCCTATCTGCAACAAGATTATCTAAATCTTATTTTTAAATGAAGCCACAATTCCAACATCAAGTTACTACAAGTTTTGTCTTATGGGCTGACAATTTTATAACTAAAAAAGCGGACGCATTCTCAAGCAAGTCGTCTGATTTTTATGCAGACACCGGAGACGCGAGGCTTGGCCCTGGGTTGGTGTCTTACAATAGCCCCTACAAGCAATGGGTTAGCGACGAAAGCATAGAGGGGGCGAACATACCTAGCGGCGTTTACGACAATGGAACATTCGTTCCAAGAGGGCAAGACGGATTAAAAATTGATTTTGACAATGGGCGAGTGATATTCGATTCAAGTTTTGGAGCAAATAAAACTACATTAAGTGGAGATTATACAGTAAAAGATTTTAACTTTTATATAACAAATCAAACAGAAGAGCAATTGATAGTTGAAAGTAAATTTGATTCAAATAGCAGATTCAAGCAGTCGCTAGGAGGAATTGAGCCTTATAAACAAGTCATACCTGCAATTTTTGTAAACTCGGAAATGGCAGAAAATGAACCGTTTGCATTCGGAGGAGAAGATAAAACCACCACAAGTATTCGTTGCGTTGTTTTTGCAGAAAATACATATCAGCTTGATGGAGCTTTATCTGTATTCGCAGATTCAAAAAACGAAGTCTTTGCTAAATTAGGTTTTGAAGATTTTCCGCTAACAGAATACGGAGACACTACAGGTTTTAATTATAAAGAGCTTGCAACATCAAAACGAGAAACTTTTTTTCATATAGAAGAGGCGAGAGTTTCAAAATTAAGCGACAGAATAAGCAAAAATATAGACCCATCTCTTTTTGTAGGCTTTATAGATTTCGAAATAACCAACCTAAGGTATCCTCGCTTTTCTTAAAACTTCCCTTTTTTATACAAAAAATGTAATAGAAACAGAATCTAATCTTATTAATAAATATTATGGCACAAAATTTACCAGGACGAGCAAGAGTAATTTACCAGAGTGAAGCATTATATGCTGGAACGGTAAATGCTACAGGGCACCATTTTAGCGTTTCTAATGACGCTTGGTCAACAAAATCAGGAGTGGCGAAACTCGCAGACGTTCCAGCTGGCTACGAAGTCAGAACAGGAATCGAGCAGTTGCGCAGAGTACAAAATGCAAATTATAGTTTTAGCGTTAATCGGCAAGATGTTAATCAATTTGGACAGTTAGCTAGAATTGATTCTGTTTCCATTGAACCGCCGACAGTAACTCTTGATTTTTCTTACTACCTGACAAATGGCATTAACGAAAGAATTCTAGGAATGAATGTTGACGGAACTTCAAGCGCCTTAGCGGATGATATTATCGGCGGTACTGAGTGCGGACAAAACATTAATGCAGATGGAAAAAACTTTTTTATATTAACTACCTGCGAAGGTCACGATGCAGTAGGCAATCAAGACATGGATGACGGCAAAAGCGTTATTGCATTAGGAAACGGTTATGTTTCGAACTATTCCATAGAAGCCTCTGTGGGAAGTATGCCAACCGCAAATGTTACTGTTGATGGATTAAATTTAAAGAGTTACGTTGGAAGCACAGGCTTAGACATTCCGGCAGTAAATTCTAATTTTGGGATTCCAATTTCAGACATACATTTTGATATTCCTCCGGCAGTTAGCGGTGTTCTTAACGACAGTGCTGCAGGAGGTTTAGATACCGAAGAAGAAGGTTGGTCCTGCTTGCGTCCTGGAGACATAACAATGTCCCTAGGAACAGACGGAAGAGCTGCAGAGTTCGAGCTTCTTCCAGGGAACGATCCTCGAGGAGATCTTGGTTATGGAAGAACAGCGGGTGGTTTTGATATCTCTACAGGTGCTGGCTACCAGGGCGTCAACGATAATCCAATGCATGATTATACCGTTGATGGCTCAGCTCACGTCCAAAGCTTTAGTATCGATGTTCCGATGTCAAGAACAGTTCTTAACAGACTTGGAACTCCTTATGGATACTCAAGAGTTGTTGATTACCCTTTAAATATTTCTGTTAGCGTAAACGCTATTATGGCAGATCTTAAAGCTGGAAACGTAGCGGATCTCATATGGAACACAGAGGAGCATGATCTAGTATTCACTCTTAGAGAACCAAACCAATACGGGACAGGCTCTGTTGCGATGCAGTATATAGTTAAAGGCGCACTGCTAGAAGGAGAATCTTTCAGTTCCTCAATTGGGGATAATAAATCAGTAGATTTAACATTTACTGCTCAAGTCGGCGGACCCGAAGATCTCGCAAGAGGTTTGAGGATACTCGGCTCAAGGAATGCTCTCACCATCACTGGTAAATTCGCCTAATTAATAATTAATTCTTTAAAGCCTGCCCCTTAAAAAAGGGGCGGGTTTTTTTGAATTTACTCATAAAGAGCATATTATAATATATCGATTCCTCTAGCCGATGAAAAGTGAGCATGAGTAGGCTACGCTTAGGGAAATAATAGTATACTCCGAGGTTGTTCGCTCGTTAAAACGAACGAACATTTTTAATTTAAGCTCTGTAGAACTTTAAGCCCCCGCTAGCAGTAACTCCAAACGAAAAAGAAGAACTTACCGAAGCGTCTGTTCCAATTGCCTGAGAGTAGCTTTGTTGTTTCAATTGAGCGTTTTCAATTTTAAAAGAATTTATATTGGTTATTCCTCCAGATCCGTCTCTTTCTGTGTGAGATATTATCATATCGTATCTTGATCCTTGCGTAAAAAAAGAGTCTATCTCTCCTGTATAAAATTCTCTAAGAGTCATATCCATAGATACGGACCCAATCACAGGAAACTTAAGTTTTCGGTCGAACACATAATTACTTCCAAAGCCATAAATATCCTGTCTAGGGATTGGAAGGTTTATGTTTATGTTTTGTATAGCAGCTTCCACATCGTCTAGAACCGCTCCTCCGTGGGCTCCTGCGTTTTTGGTTATATTTATTATGATTCCCCCAGGCATTATTGCTGGTACATCATTATCTGTATGAGGATTCAAAGAGTCTTCGTTTAAAACCAGTCTTTCCTCCGAAGGCTCGTTTTCTATTCCAAGTTTTATGGACGGAAAATGAGGAGGATCATGTTCTTTATATTCATCAAACCTCATATTACTACAAAGAAAAGATACAGAGCAAACAGGAAGCTGTCCGACAGAGGCTGAGTATTCGTAAGTTTTTAAAAAAGAATTACCAAAACCTACTACATTATAACCAGAAAACCCCTGTTGATCTGTTACGTTATTTAAATCCCTATGGCCGCAACCTCCTGCGTCGGCAACCAAGAATAAATTAACATCATCAGTTCCTTGGGTATTATAAAAATTCTTTAACACGCTGCCGTCAGACCCAAGATAAAAACCTAATACTTCTTCGTTTTCTCCGCTGGAAAATATATACGACATACTGCAATCGATTTCTGGTTGACGAATAATTGGAGATTCATCGTCCTGAGAGACCAGTATATCGGAACCGATCGCCTTTACGTCTAAAGCTGGGTGAGAAAAGCTATACTCCAGGCTCTGCACTCTGGTTAAATCCCCAGAGGTTGAAGCTGTGTCCTTGTATCCAGGAAAATCAGTTATTAAAACCCCAAACCTTTCGTAACTTATTCGATCTACTTTGGATTTACCCATTAAATAGAGTACACCTTTTATCAATTAAGTGTATTTACAAAAGACCGTCATGCCAAATAGTAAAATCTCAGAATTAAAAGAATCCCTTATTCTCCACTCCGACTATTTGGTGCATCCGTTTCCGCATCAAGCCAAAATTACGCCAGCTGGCAGCGGGGACAATAACGCATCCTTCATGATTGCAAGAGAAAACCTTTCTAACGAAAATATCTCTTATAATCACTTAAAATCCTCAATCCTCGATAAGAGCTTTCTATCAACAGGTAAGCAATTAATAAGTGGCGGTAAAATTTTTGCGGATCCATGTACTTTTTTGAGCAGAACAAATGTAAACGAAGTCTTAGATAATACGCTCACTGGAGACATTTCTGGAAACATTTTCGTCGGAACATCTGGTCTTTTTCAAAATATTGGAGTATCAACATTATTTCACGAAAGACATGGCGAACCCTCTTACCGCTTCCATATCTCGGGGGATTCTTGTTTTCTCGGGGACATAACAAACACAGGCTACCACAGGCAAGAAGGGAACTTTTACAGAATAGGAGATTCTAACCTGCTTGGAGACCTTCGAATAACCGGAGACTCTTGGAGATTCGGGGACATGCGAATGGATGGTGATTTTTATCTAACGGGAAATTTTTCTCAAACGGGGGACCGTTCTCTATATGGAAACGAGTTAATTTTAGGAGACATCGCGCACACAGGAAATGAAAGCCAAAATGGCGACCTTTACAGAATAGGCGACTCGGACTTATTGGGCGAATTCCGCATTTCCGGAGACTCTTGGAGATATGGTGACTTGAGGATGTCAGGAGATTTCTCAATTACTGGCGACTTCACACAACTAGGCAACTCTTTCATACTGGGAGATAAAAAAACTGCAGGAGATATCTACGTAGGGGAATATGTATACCATTACGAAGATCGAGACACCTTTATTCAATTCAAAAACAATGAAGCGCGCTTAGAGGCGGGTGAATATTGTAAAATATTATTAAACGAATCAGGATCAAATCATATTTCGCTTTTTACCTCCGGAGAAGAGCATGCTAGGCTAACCAACGAAGGGCTACTGGCAATTAATAATAAAACACCAATGGGAGAGTTGTCTGTGACAGGGAACTCCTTCCTGGAAAACGTTTTTGTTTATGATGAATTCAGCAAAAGATTCAACAAGGTATTCGGAGGTAACGACGAGACAGTCACATTTAAAACAGTCATTCAAGGAGGGGAGGATAAGTATCATATAAATTTACCCAAAACCTTTAAAGAGAAGCCCATCTTAAATGTAAGTGTTGAAAATTGTAACGGAAACATTATTGTTCCATTTATACTTCAAGACGGAAATCGCCACGAATTTTATATGCAATTCTCGAATATACTTCCGTCTGATGAATACACAGTTCATACGACAGCAATATGTTCCTCAATAATGCAAGGAAAAATAGAATTAAGCTATGATGATTTCCCTTACGTTTCTCCTATGGATCCAGGAGCTAACAGACACGGAATGCAGAGATTTTATTTTCAACCAAAAGAAGATGAACCAACCCAAGAAATCTTTTTCCCCCTTGAGTATGATGAGCCTCCAAATATTTCAATCAACATAGAAGGCGGAAAGTATGTAGTTCCATATATAATTTCAAATATAACCAAAAAATCCTTTATGTTAAAACTGGGTTCAAATCTAACAACAAAGCATACGATACATTGTTGCACAAGCACAGAGGGCACTCACAGACTCGGAGAAAAAGTTGATTACCATGCTCAATGGTTTGACGACCTAGGAGATAAATTGATTTTCAGAACCTTCCAACCAGGAAACGATTCCTATAGGCCTGAATTTGTTACCTCTTTACCAACCCTTCAGCTATGGGAGCTTGATGAACAAAAAAATACCATAAAACCTAGATGTGAAGCTCAAGAATCCGAGCAGGATATACCTCAATTTTTCGAAAGAACAGGTGAATTTTTGACAACTAGATAAAAAGTGTACATACAACTTGTATAAAAGCAAATGAATAAGGATAATAGAATATCAAACCTCCCAGAAACCCAGAGACTCCTCTCCGATCAGGTTGCAGACCCTTTTCCGCATCAAGCGAAACTGGCTCCCCCAAATAATCGCGACGATGACGCACTTCTTTTGATATCAAGATCAGGCTCCCATAACGAAAAAATAAAATTTAAAAATTTTAAAAAATCCGTACTAGACGGAGCGAATGCTGTTTTCTTAACTGGCAACCAATTAATTAGCGGAGAGAAAACCTTTGCAGATGTTTGCACTTTTCAAAGTACAATTTACATAAATGAAGTTATAGATATCACACAAACGGGAGATATCAGCGGAAATATTTTTGTTGGAGAAACTGGCTTATTTGAAAAAATGGGAGTCGGCCTAGACTTTACAGACAGAAGAATAATAAAAGATGTATTCATGGATTTCCCAAGAAGGTCGGGGGGGTACAGCTCTTACAGTTATGGAGGAGGCATTGACCCACGAGCAATATCAGAAGATGAGCACGAATATTATTTAATAAACGAAAACGGAGGTAGCTACCTATTTAGTGGAGGCGCAACAGGGCTTGACCCAAATATCCAGGTTCAAGTCGGCGACTCTTTAACCTTTTCCAACCAAACAAAAGCTCACCCATTATCGATAAAAGATAGCGCAAATAATGAATTAGTTTCGGAAGTTTCTGGAATAACTAATCTTGAAGCAATTAACACTGGAAGTTTTTTCTACCAATGCAGCTTAGAGGGTCACGAAAAAATGAGTGGCAATATCATTATTGCAGACTCAGATATATATAATTATTTTTTAAACTCAGGCAATTCAGGTAATTATTTATTCTCCGGAGATGCCAGCGGAACCAACCCCAACATTCAAGCTACAGCGGGAGACGTTTTAAACTTCTCAAACCTCAATAGCGGACACCCTGTTGTTATAAAAGATCACAACGACAACATACAAGTATTAGAAAACCAAGGTCAAACTTCATTTTTACCAAACTCTACAGGAAACTTTTATTATCAATCGACAACCTCTGGGCATGAGAGTATCAGCGGAACGATTGATATTTTAAATCCACTTACAAAAAATTATACATTACATAATGTAGATTCAGAAAATTATTACTTTAGTGGAGACGCGCTTGGGCCAGACCCTCTGATTGAGGCTAAAAAAGGACAGAGATTAGTGTTCTCGAACCAAACGCCACACGCGTCCATAAGCATTAAAAATTCAACAGGGCAGGTGATCGCGAATGAAGCATCTGGAGAGCTTAACTTTAAGGCTGCAAATTTGGGTGAATTTTATTATCAATCCTCGCACGCAGGACATCAACATTTAAGCGGAAAAATCAACGTTATTGATAGATTAAATCCAGCAATAATAGATTTCTCAAATTCAGAGCAAGCAAAAACAACAACTTCCTTAAAGTCATTTCCTATATATGAACCTTCAGGATATTATAACTCAAACACATCTGAGTCGCAGCAAAATTGGGGTTCTGATATATCCCTAGATGGACATAATCTCTCTCCAGACGAAATACATAGAGAGATGGGGGGAGCTTGGCATCAAGTAAATTTTGAAGAACCGTTTCACTACAAAGGCTTTTCTTTATTTAGGAAAGATTTGAAAAACTGCGCGGAAGACTTAAAGATTGTTGCATCAAACAATGGAACAGAATGGAAAACCATACATAATATTTCTGGACTACAAGCCTCAGACTACAAAAGTAAAGAGGTCGCCTCCACCTTCACCCTTGACAAATATCACCCAGAAACTTATTCAAAATACAGAGTAGTTGCAGAGAAAATTATTTCTGGAAATTTCTGGGAAGTAAGCCACTTCAATATTTCAGGGCTCGTTTATTTTGACCACGTTCGAACAGTAAACCCTCTCTATACACTACATGTTTCTGGAGATTCTTGCTTCTTGGGGGACATAACCAATACAGGCTACCACAGGCAAGAAGGGAACTTTTACAGAATAGGAGATTCTAACCTGCTGGGAGACCTTCGAATAACCGGAGACTCTTGGAGATTCGGGGATATGCGAATGGATGGCAATTTTTATCTAACGGGAAATTTCGCTCAAACCGGAGACTCTTGGTTATATGGAGACAAACTAATAGTTGGAGACTTAACTCACACAGGCTACCACAGACAAAAAGGAGATTCTTATAAAATAGGAAACTCTAACCTGTTAGGAGACTTTCAAATAACTGGAAACTCCTGGAGATACGGAGACATGAGAATGCTTGGGGATTATCACCTAACTGGGGATTTCACTCAGTCAGGAAATTCCTTAATCTATGGAGACGAAAAAGTCACAGGAGACATTCATGTAGGGGAATATATATATCATTATGAAGATGAAGACACCTTTGTAAGGTTTAGAGAAGATGAAATTTCGATAGAGGCAGGCGGTCAGTCAAAAATTCTACTAAGCGAGACAGAGGATGACTTCATTTCTTTTTCAACCTCTGGCATCGAGCAAGCTAGACTAACCAATGAAGGTTATTTCGGAATCAACACAGAAAACCCCATTGGAGAACTTTCCGTAACGGGAAACTCTTACCTTGAAAAAGCTTTTACAACCGGTGAAGACGGTCACTGGGAAAGAGTATTCGGAGGTTCTGACGAAGTTATTACCTTTGTAGCATCCCTAAATAAAGGCAAGGATTCTTACTATCTAGATTTCCCGAAAACATTCGGTGAAAAACCTGCAGTAACCCTGTCTTTAGAAAATTCAAACGGTGGACCAATCGTTCCATATATGATTTCCGGGTTGAATGAATTTCGATTTGCGGTAAATTTTGGATCAGAATTAAAGGATGATGAATACAAACTTCATATTAACGCCAGGCCTACGGGGCAATCCTCAGTAAACAAGACAACTACCCAATCCTTCACGACAGATATTCCAGAAGGAACTGATTTATATGAAATTTTTTACCCCCACCCCTTTCATGCGATACCTTCAGTCTCAACTGCAGTAGAATCAGAATCCAACTGCATTCCATATTTAATTTCAGGCGTTTCTAGAGACTCTTACTATGTTATATTATCTTCTCCCTCAAAACCTGGGTACAGAATTCATACTCACGCAGTAAGATAAAAGAAAACAAGTGTAAATAAAATCATGATTTCAGATCTAATATTTAATGCAGATACATTCAGCGGTAATATCCTATGGATAGATAATATACAATCAACAGGAGGAAGAGTTTCGGTTTATAGCCATCTAGACGTTAGGGATGACTTAAATGTCGGAGAAAACACTCAGCTTTCTGGAACTCTTCATGTGGATCAAGATGCGGTATTGAAATCCAAGTTGTATGTTGAAGACGATTTAAATGTCGGAGAAAACACTCAGCTTTCTGGAACTCTGCATGTGGATCAAGATGCGGTATTGAAATCCAAGTTGTATGTTGAAGACGATTTAAATGTCGGAGAAAACACTCAGCTTTCTGGAACTCTGCATGTGGATCAAGATGCGGTATTTCGCTCGGGCTTGTTCGTGGAGGGAAATGCACAAATCAATGGAAATCTGTATGTTTCTGGGGATCGAGTGATCATGGAAACCTCTACGGTTCGGGTTGAAGATAAAAATATAGAGTTGGCTGTTTTGGATTCGGCTACAGATACAACTGCAGATCAGGGAGGAATAACCCTTAAAGGAACAACAGATAAAACTATTTTATGGAGCAACGCTACAGACTCTTGGGATTTAAGTGAAAATTTGGGGATTGCCGATGGTAAATATATATTCTCTGACAAGTTAAGGGCTAGAGACTCTGCAGGATTAAGCCTTGAAGATGACGGCGGAAATGGAATTTTTATTGAGGATGGGGGAAATATTGGAATAAACACAACAAGCCCTTCCGATAAATTAGATATAAACGGAAACCTTTCTCTTTCCAACAACAGCAAGATAAGGTGGAAAGATTCCTTAGGTAACCCCAAAGACACCCTTAGGGTTGACGATAAAGATGAGCTTTTGATATCGAACAATACAACAGGTAACGGAGGAAATATTATATTTAGATCTAAAGCCGGTTTCGGAGAGTCCATGACTATAGATGCCGACGGCAATGTAGGTATTGGTACTACGGATCCCAGCGGTAAATTACACGTTAAAATTAATTCAGCAACTCCAACAAGTTTGGGTCGATTTGAAAATCCAGATGGGCAAGCCTTGCTACAAATAAAAGCCAAAAGTGATTCTTATAGTATTCTTGAAATGGCAGATGCTGAAGATGGTAATGTTGGGGCAGTTTGGTACGATCATAGCAACAACAGTATGCGATTCAAAACCAATGACTCTGAAAAGGTTCGCATTCTTTCAAACGGCAATGTAGGTATTGGTACTACGAATCCAATCGCACCATTAACAGTGTATGGCGCAAACGACACCACATTCGATAATATTTCAAATGCAACTTTTATCGGAACAGACGCTTACAATTCAAATGCTGGTGCTGGTATTATTTTTGGAGGTAGATACAATTCAGGTAATGACGTAACCACCTTTGGTCAAATATCAATCATAAAAGAAAACAATACGGATGGAGACTATGGAGGAGCTTTAACCCTTGGAACTCGTGCCGCAGGGACTTCTTCGTCAACACCAATGGAAAAAATGCGCATCACCTCTGTAGGTAATGTAGGCATTGGTATTACGAGTCCCAACTGCGCGCTGCACATCGAGGGTAATAATAATACAAGATCTCAGATACGTTTAAGGAACACAGCCAATACATCTGATCCGGCAGATTTTTTCTTAACCCCAGTATATTCCGCAAACCAACTTCAAATAAGAAACTCAAATGCCGTCCCAATAATGGTCATGAACGGTGACGGTACAGTAGGTATTGGCAATGCAGTCACGTCTCATAAATTTTGCATAAACGCTCAGTTAAATAATTCACCTGGCGGCTTGTTTATCGATTCATCCACTAGAGCTGACGAAATTGACCTTATTAACGTTAGAGGAGACATTTCCACAAGCAATAGCACTATATTCACAGTTAAATCAAAAGGCAATGTAGGTATTGGTACTACGAGTCCAAATGAAAAGTTAGACTTAAACGGAATTCTTTATCTAAGAAATTCCACTGTGCCATCAACAACAACAAACCGTCTTTACGCTTCAGGAGGAAATCTATTTTGGAATGGGCAAAATGTTTTGGATAATGTAGACACTTGGAGAGGTATAAGTAGCACCCCAGCAAACGGAGCAACTACAACTTCAATAAGTTCTGACTGGGCTTTTGATAATGTAAAAACAGCGGTGCCAGCGAATGCGGTATTTACAGATACAAATACACACAGAGCTATAAGCAGCACCCCAACGAACGGAGCAACTACAACTTCAATAAGCTCTGATTGGGCTTTTGATAATGTAAAAACAGCGGTGCCAGCGAATGCGGTATTCACAGATACTGTTCCGACATTTTCCTATAATTCCACGACAAAGACGTTAACGATCACAACTTAAGGATTTTTTTAAAATGCCACAAAGCAATATTCCGTTAGGAGATACAGAGAATGTTTTTTTTGGCACTCAGGAGGTTGAGACTTTGATTATAAACGGAACAACTGTATGGGAAAAAGTTACGCTGCCAGTAGATATTGACGGTGATGGAGTAGCTAATTCTACTGACACAACCCCAGCAGTAAGATTAGCAGGCGAAAGAATATCTGGTGGATCAATCAAGTGGTATGTTACCGCAAGATTTACAAATCTTCAAATTTCTCACGCAAAAATTCACGTATCAGGAGGTTCAGCGTTTGCAGGATCACTGCAAGCCACTGTTTCCCTTACTGACGCAGGCTCTTATATGAATGGAGGGACAGCTCCTAATTCGCTATCTACAAACATAAACGGTTACAGCAACGACTTCGAAAAATATGTAGATTATTATAATGATTTGCTTGCTGATTTTGCGATCAATGGAAACGGAAGAACTAAAGCTCAGTATGGATCGGACCACTGGACATCTCATGGCGAAGCCGAGGGTAGATTTTCTCGATGGTCTTATTTTAGATTTCCTGTCTCTACGGATGGGGGCGTTACTTATTCCAGTGCAAGCACTCAAGAATCGATCGAGGCGGTAATTCCTCATGTAGGAACATCTGTAGGATCATTTGGGTATACATATATAAATAAATACGACGAATTTTCTTGACTTTTGATTTAGTATTTTGTATACTGAATGAATGACGGAAAAGAATCTATTATATAAAACAAAGTGTTATTTAGTAGGGCATATGCAATATGTAAGTGGTCGCAACTGGAGAGATAAAGCTGCAGAAGACCTTGAGCCACTAAGCATTACCTGCTTCGATCCATATAAAAAACCATTCATAAAAGATGTAGAGGAAGACGAATCGTCTAGACAAGAAATGGAAACATGGATGAAAACAAAGCAGTATGACCGAGTAACAGAAAGAATGAAAACGGTTCGCGCATACGATCTAAACTTAGTGGACAGAAGTGATTTTATAATTGCTCACCTCGTTCCTGAGGTTGCGAGTTGGGGAAGTGCAGAAGAAATTGTCACGGCAGTTAGAGAGAAAAAGCCCGTTTTTGTAAGCATGGAGGGTGGAAAATCCAAAACTCCACTATGGATGCTTGGAATGTTTCCTCATAAATATATTTATAATACTATCGACGAAGTCATAGAAATGCTGCATGCCATTGACAATGGAAATAAACCAATTGACTCAGACAGGTGGAGACTATTAAGAAAAGAATTTAGATGATAGAAACAATAGCAAGTTCATATTTTGAATTCTTTCCTGGAGATTTTTTGGTTGCCGCAATAATCGGATCAATCTTTTGGCTAAAGAGATCAAAAGAAGATGAAGACTTTTATGGATAAATAATTAAATTAAAAGACTTGACATTAATAAAAAAATATACTATAATCAAACCCATGAACAATACAGTAGCCAAGAAAATAAGAAAAATTTTAAACTTTGATCCCAATAGTGCGGATCCGACAAGCAAGAGAGTTTATTCTCGAGCAAAAAAACAATACAACAAATTATCACAAGGAGCAAAACCTTTATTTATAGAAGAATTAAAAAATTTATACAACAAGTAAAAAATTATGGAAAATACAGAAAAACAGTCAGAAAAAATGACAGAAAAGCAGTCAGAGTGGAAAAGTCGAGAGTTAGGTGCCTTGTGGGTTCGTTCGGGAAAGAGCCAAAAGTACCTCTCAGGACAAATCAAAATGGAAACCATGCCAGGTGTTGAAGAAACAATCAAGGTTGTTGTTTTCACCAACAAGGGCAGGGAAAAGAACGAAAGAGCTCCGGATTACGTAGTTTACAGATCTGAAGACGCAGAAACCAAAAAGGTTGAAAAGGTAGCGGAAGAAGCCACCAAGGAAGTTGTTGCTGAAGCGCAAGCAGATGTTAACGAAGATGTCCCTGAGGAGTTATTCTAAATAAAATCTTTGAAAGGATAGTAAGTAAATGTTTAGGGCGCGTACTGGATTTGATTTAAATTGGATTAAGTATGATGCAAGTCGAAGAGGTGCCAGGCTTCGTTAAAAGGCACAACCTTGTACATGGCAAGAATAAAAATCGTGTTGTAGCTTTCAGCCCAAAGGCTGAACAGCTCGCCTTAGCAGCTTAAACACCTGCTACCCCTCCCCGCCAGACGCAGATACGGTGGGAGAGGGGTCATCAATCTGCAAAAACAGAAAAGGTTTTATTGTTAATAAACTGTAGTTCACTGAATTATTCGGGGGCAAATAATTGAAACAATAAGTTAGATGTTAATGTCACAACTATAAAAAAAATTAACTAAACTTGTAGATTCTCACTTATTAAGATTTAAAGACGCGGGTTCGACTCCCGCCGCGTCCACCATTTATCAAATGAATAAAAGCATAATAGATAGATACATATATAAAGACGAAGCAGAGGGATTTTTTTATAAACTATCAGAATCTTTCGACAATCTTTATGCAGACAAAGTGCTAATGTCAGGAGAGGCAAAAAATGGACAACAACTAACATCAATCAACTTCGAAACAGACTCTACATACGGAGATCTTTTTTATTCAGTTTTATTAACTGGACTATCTCAATCAGCTCCAAAAATTACATCTCAATTAATTTACGAAAATAGACTAGAGCTAGAGTTTCAATTCTTTGACTTTGGTTCTATTGATAACATTAGTCACATATATCTAATTAAAAACATCATGGACTGGAGATCAAAGCATGATTTCTTTTGTGAAATTTGGAGCTTAAAAAACGTAAACACAGAAACAATAAAAAAACATTGGAAATAAAATGAATATTTTAAAAAATATAAAAAACTTATTTACTAAAAATAAAAAAACAAAAAAAGATTTCCGCAAAGAATTTTGCGATCTAGTAATAGACAGAATAAACTTTAAGCTTAACAATATTAAAGAAAAGCCGGAGGGCCTGTCTGACTCTGAGTGGAAAATCATTTTAAATAAAATACTATTCTCTGTAGCAAACAAAAAAAACCCAGTAATATTAAAATCTTTAGGCAAAACAAAAATAAAACAAAAGAAAATTGTAGAGGGTTTTAGGTTACTAGAGGTGTACTTTAAATACCTATGAACAACAAAGAAGATAACGAAGATGAAGATGATGAATTTGAAGTGGTTTTTGAGCCCGACGAGGTTCTCATCATGGCTCTTAATGAAATAGATAGCTTAAAGCATTTAATAGAAGATCAGAAATCCTCAATAGAGCAGCTTAAAACAGATCTTCTTGATTTAAAAAACAAAAAGTAATTTTTATTCTTGACTAACGCCGAGTTTTGTGGCATAATAGTCTTATATGAAAAAAATATCATTAAACAAAGATGGCACCCCACGCAAGCGTCGAAATAGCGGCGTTAAAGGTGGTTCAAGCATTGTTTCCTTGTCGGTCGATGAGATTATGGATCTCGCCTCTCAAGAAGTAAGTTCTATACCCGTTAGCGAAGAGTGGGTCAAAAGCAGGCTGTACGCTAATTACTTACAAGGTAAGGCGACATCCGCCGGCTTTTCTGACCTTCAAAGCGTAGAAGACAAGATTGAATATGCACTTACATCTTTTGAAAATGAATAATTATTTCTCACACTTAATAGGTCAAGACAACGTAAAGAAGAAATTAAACTTCTATTTAAAAGCTTATGAAGCAACAAGCACCTGTCCGTTTCTTAACTTGGTTGGAGCTAAGGGTCTTGGCAAAACTTTATTTGCGAAAGAATTCGCAAAGAACTTAAAAAACAAAGATGGATCGAAGCGCCCCTTTCTAGAGCTTAATTGTTCTACGATAAAAAACAACGAGCAATTCTTTTCGCAGATTTTCATTCCATTGATCATGAATAACGAAATTACGATTCTTCTTGATGAAGCTCACGCGCTTCCAAAAGATCTAACAATGGCATTCTTGACCATCTTCAACACAGAAAAAACAAACACAAAAGATTTCACATTTGAAGAGCAAACTTTTACCTTTGATTTCTCAAGGCAGACATTCATTTTTGCAACGACAGAAAGTGATAAATTATTTCCTCCGCTAAAAGATCGTTTAACTACAGTTGATTTCGAGCAGTACTCGGATTCCAATTTAGGGGAGATCTTAAAGCTTAATTGCGATGGAATAAGCTTCTCAGAACAATCGTTAAAATCTTTATCTTCAACAGTTAGGGGAAATGCTCGCAACGCCGTAATGAGATCAAAAGAAGTCGTATTGTATTGTGAAAGCGAAAACAAAAACGAGTTCAATTCATCAGATTTTAATGTTTTGATTGACTTGCTCGGTATCCTGCCAGAAGGAATAACCTGCACAGAGAAGCAGATACTAGATATACTTGCGGACAGAGGGAGCTGTAAGCTTCAAACGTTATCTGCGGTAACAGGCTTAAGTCCGACCTCTCTCAGACGAGATCATGAAGTATATTTACTTCGAAAGAACTTTATGCAAATAGACGGAGAAAGAAAAATTACCAATTTTGGTAAAAACTTATTACAATCAATATAATTAAAATGACAGACAAAATACAAAAAAAAGTATATGTAGTTACAAGAAACTCAAGAAGAACAGAGGATAGAAATTACGAATCGAGGGAGGACGCCGAATTTAGAGCACAAAAACTTGTTGACGTATTAAAGAAATGGAAGGATCCAGACTTTAACAAAGTCAAAGTAGTGCATACCACATCCCCCGCAAGGATTCGCTAAATGTCTGACCCAAAAGATAAATATCCATTTGATGCTTTAGCTGAATCCAAGGGCTACTCCCCTGAGAAACTAAGAGGCTTTACAGATAACTGCAAAAACGTCTCGCACTTGCTCAAAGGCAAAGGAAAAGAGGAAAAGCCTATTGTTATTAAAATTGACCTTAAAAAAATAAAAAACAAAAAACAAAACGAAGATTGGCTTTGGTTAGAGTTTAAAAATTCCTATGGAAACCCGGGTTGGCTGCACGGAGACGCGCATTTTGTTGTTTTTGAAAGAACTGAAGATTTTGTATTCATCAACAGAAAAGAACTGCTGTCTTGGTGCGGAAGTTCTCAAAAACTTCGGTACGATTTACCTTTTGTTAATCTAGCGAAGAGAGCTAAGTATCGAATTTACAGAAGAAGCGGCACAAAAGAAGAAGTTTCTCAGGTTGAATTAAAAGAATTAAAAAAGTTAAAGTCTTTTAAAGTTTGGAAAAAGTGAATGGCTAATCAGCTAGAGCTAGATAAAGCTTATATTAAAATGGCGTACATTTGGGCATCTCTATCCAAAGCTAAAAGAAAGCAAGTTGGTTGCTTGATAGTTAAGGGCGAAGCTATTATTTCTGACGGCTTTAATGGAACCCCGAAAGGCTTTAGCAATCAATGCGAAAGGCAAGTGCCTTATTTTTCCTGGAAACAGCAAGAAACCAAGCCAGAGGTTCTTCATGCAGAAAGTAATGCTATAACTAAATTAGCGAAATCAACCCAATCTAGCGTAGGCGCAACTATATACACCACGGCATCACCATGCATAGAGTGTTCCAAAATGATCATACAATCAGACATAGCTCGCGTTGTATATGATGAGCTGTACAAGAACAAAGATGGCATAGAATTGCTTAAAAAAGCAGGAGTAGAAGTGGAGCGGTTAAATGATTGAAGCTTTACTATTTATCTCAATTTGTATTATTTTGTATTTAGCTTTTGGTAAACAAGAAAAGCACAACAAAGAACTGGAAGAAAGCCTTCGCGAAGAAAATGAATTCTTGCGAATAAAGCTGAACGACAGAGAGTCTTCCATAGAAGAAAGAGAGAAGAACTTAAATAGAACTATACAAGAGCTTCAATTAAGCATATCAAAACAACAAGGCATAACATCATTAAGTAATGCCGAGCTAAAAAGAAAAGAGTCTGAATTAATAAGCAAGCAACAAGAATTGGAAAAAAAATTAGAAGAAGAAACGCTGGCTCGCAAAAAAGTTTTGTCGCAAAAGAAAAGCGGAGAGGTTAGGCTTGGACATATAGCAGAAACGCTTGCACCATTCCTGGATCAATTTGATTTTGAACCCGAGAGGTGTTCGTTCATGGGGCAGCCTATAGATTATATTTCATTCGGAGATGATGAGATAACTTTCATAGAGGTAAAGAGCGGCAACAGTCAACTAAGCCAGAAACAAAGACACATAAGGGATTTGGTTAAGGCAAAACTGGTTTCATGGAAAGAGGTCAGAATAAAATAATCCCAAATCTGAAAAAAAATTTTCGACAGAAAGCCTCGCGTGCTACACACAAAAATATCAAAAAAGAATAAAAAATGAGCAAAATTAAATTAAAAATCAAAAAAATAAATGATCGAGCAAAAATCCCGAATTACGCAAAGAAAGGCGATGCGGGAATTGATTTGGTCGCAACGACAACAATGAGCAATGGATACTTTATTGAATATGGAACAGACTTGGCCATGGAGATACCCGAAGGTTATGCCGGATACATCTTCCCGAGGTCAAGCATATCAAAGACGGATCACTATCTTAGAAATTCCGTCGGGGTTATTGATTCTGGCTATAGAGGAGAAATCAAAATCAGAATGAGCGTTCCCGCATTAGGTTCAAAAAAATATAAAAACGGAGACAAGATAGCTCAATTAATTATAATGAAGCTTCCGTGGGTAGACATAGAAGAGGTTAATGAACTATCCGAAACAGATCGCGGAGAAGGTGGATTCGGAAGTACAGGAAATTAATTTTTTCCCTTGACATACAATCCATTATATAGTATAATACAAGCATGTTTAACTTAAAATCAAAAATCAAAAAAATGAAAAATCAAAAATACTTTATTGTTTATAAAAATGCTGACAACGCAGTTAAGACTTACGAAATCGGTCGCCCAGAGCTAACGGAGTCTTTTGGAAACAAAAGCGAAGAGCGCAACAACATCGGCTTCAAAGCTTTTTGCTTTGCCAGAAACGAAATTCGTTCTTTTAGGCATGATCGCATTGTCTCCCTAACGCGGGCTTCGTGATACAGGAAATAATAAATTATTCCCTCAACAAGTTCTGCCCTTTATTCTTAATTAGTTTTATACTTTTTCTTAATTTCGGATTTTTAACTTGGGAGCCCTATGTAATCATGGGGCTCGTTTTGTTTGCCGAAAGATTTAACTTTAAGACTGGTTACGCAGTAGCTTATTGCGAAGCTAAGGGAATATCAATTAATGACTGACCAGAAAATTAACGAAATAAGATTCGAAGTCTACGATAGATTTTGCAAAAGTAAAACAAAAAAAGAAAAAAATCATAATAAACAAATTTTAGAGATAATAGATTATACAATACAATTAAAAGGCTCAATGGAAAAGATAAGTAAAATCGGAGTCTCTCACATATGAATAAAGAAGATAAAGTTTTATTAAAATTAGCCGAAGAACTGTCTGAGCTGACAACAAGAATTCTTCAACAATTAAACAAAACAAAAGATTATTCCCGAAAAATACAGCAAGAAATTTCCGATGTTGAAAAACAAATAGGCATACTCAAGAATTTACTGGATTAAAGTGTACTACTATATGTGAGGTTTTTTTGCTTTTTGTTGATATTAACAGGCTGTGTTAGTAAACACAAACCTCAAATTAGTGAAACAGAATTCGACCCTCAAAAACGAAATTGGTTAAAGGTTTACGAGCACGAATTAAAAACCGCAATAGAGAATGATGACGGAGAAGCTTATTATTTTTTTTGGCCAGAATATCTTAAAGAATATGATAAACAAAGGCATAAAGCTTGTGTAATTAAAAATCAATGAAATTCAAAGTATTTTTTATAAATCTAGAAGATAATCCACAGCCTTGGTTAAAGGCTCAAAATTTATTTTCCCTTCTGCCAGATGAAATGAAAAATTGCCTAGAAAGAATAGATGCAATTGACACTCGCAAAGATTTAAGCGTTGTCGATGATTTTGGACTAAAGATAGACCCTGTTGGTATTTTTTATAAATTATATTTTTCTCAGAGCGCGGGAGCAGCGGGATGCTTTTTAAGCCACTACTCCGCTTGGAAAAAGATTATCGATGAAGATTTAGATTGTGCGCTTATCGTCGAAGATGATATAGTCATTAGTGATTTAGTAAATTATTTGATGACGAATCCAGATATAGATGAATCATTAGATTTAATCCACTTAGGGGCAAGAGGATGGGACGGGCTTGAAGCGTATATTTTAAAAAATCAAGGAGCAGTTAAATTAGTCTCTTGTGTGCAGGATAGTTTTAAATTTAGGCATTGTTCTCCTTTTGATTTCATAAAAGAGCCATCAGAGCACTTATTAAGGATCAAAGAAGAAAACCCTAGATACGATTGGGGTAAGAAAAATAGCATCACTGCGCCGGCAGACAGGTTCGTCATGCATGCTGCGGAGACTTGTCTCGATTTCGCTTTTTTTCCTTGTATAGATTTGTGTTATTCTGCAGAAAAAGAATCTAACATACACACTCAAAAAGACAAGCCATATTATGATATGGAATACAAGTCTCTTATCCAAGAAATCAATTCTCCTTCATTTGAGTATTGGAATAAAAATTTAACCACAAGCTTATGTATTTGTACATACAACAATCATAAATTATTGCGTAAGTGTCTAGAGTCTGCGTCAAATCAGTCAGCCTTGATGGATGAATATGAGATTATAGTATTAGACAATACGCCTGTGGAAGACATAGCTAAATGCAAAAAAGAATACGATAAAGCGTACAGCCTTGCGAAAACAATCAGCAACTGTAGATATATACATACATTAACAGACGGGCTCTCTGGCGCAAGAAATGCATGTATAGAAGAATCAAAATCTGATTTAATCTATTTCGTAGATGACGATACAATCGTAGATTCGAATTTAATTCGAAACATGGTTAATAAATTCAAAAACCCATCAATAGGTGTAGTTGGGGGGAAAATTATTCCAGATTGGCAAATCGCAGAAAGACCAGAATGGTTGAGTGATGATCAGTTAGGGCAACTTTCTATGGCCGATTTTTCAGATAGAGATGTATTCTTGCATGAATATGATAAACCTATTTGGCTAGTAGGGGCGAATATTTGTTTTAGACTGCAGGCTCTTAAAGAAATTGGAGGATTTGGTACTCACTTAGGTCGCAAAGGTGGAACGAGTACGCTTCTTAGTGGAGAAGAAGATCAGGCAGTTACGCAAATTAGAAAAAAATACTCTGCACTTTATACTCCAGATTGCACGGTAAGTCATATTGTTGACCCTAGCAGGTTGAATCAATCATGGTTCGTAAAGCGAGTAGCTTGGCAAGCCGTATCTAACGCATTGACAGGAGATTTGTGGATGAAAGACGCAAAAGGTGTTGAAGAAATTTTAAAAGACAACATGAACTGCTTATTTACTGAACCAAAAACCCAATCTGAATTGGATTTAAAATTAAAAATAATTTCTATTATTTCGTTTTTGCTACTAGAAGGGCAATTATGAATACAATTGATATCATAACCTTAATCGCCCCAAGACTAGAGTTTTGGCATCTTGAAGAATGGATAGAACACAATTTATCAATAGGCATAAATAAAATCTACATATATAACAACGGTTTTAATTTGATAAGCAATGAAAAATCTGCAAGTAATCAAACTTCGTGGTGGGCGCAAAAAACTTTTAAAAACGAAAAATGCCAAGGAGAAATCTCCAAAATTTGGGACTTAAAACCGAAAATAGACCATTTCGAAGATTTTTCTGAGTCTCAGATTATAAAGGCAATCAGCAGGGTGCAAGATAAATATAACAATGTAAATATAATTCCTTGGGAATACGCAAAAGATCATAAAGACAAGTATCCAGACTCACAATACTCCGCCTTGAGAGATTTTTTGACTAAATCGCAAAGCGATTTCTTTGCATTTATAGATGTAGACGAGTATTTTGTTTTGCCCAAAAGTAAATCTTTGCAAGATTTAGCATGCGACATCGAATTTGACAGTTTAAAAATTCCCCAAAAAGCTCAACCCCGAAGATGTAGAGAGAAAGTTTTAAGTATGCCAGATTCAAACCAACCCCTAGAAACAAAGTGGGGCAAAAACGTTACGAGACTACAAGCAATAAAAGATTTAGTTCGCGAAAACGAAAAAGAAGGTTTGTGGCCATTTAAAAACTGGAACCATCACGATGGATTTGACGAATGCCTATTTAGCGTAACAACCAGCAAAGGCTTTCATTACAATCATTATAAATTATGAAAATTGATAATATATATTATATTTCATTGCCCCCAAAAGCAGGAAGAAGCCGCCAAGAGAAATGATGATTGAGCCATTCATATTTAACTGGAAAGGAAAATCAGAAAACTCTAAAAAAATATTCTTTCAATTAAATTCTATTTTGCTATTAGAGGGAGAAATTTAATATGATTATATCCCACAAACATAAATTTATTTTTATTGCCACGCCGAAAACGGGCACGACTTCAATAGAATCAAAACTTCAACCGCTTCATGAAAAGGTTAATCTTTCAGATAAAGCTGAAGGCAGGGAAAACCCAATACTTAAACATATCACATTAGAAGATATAAAGAATAATTGTAGTCAAAATTTGGATGATTATTTTTCTTTTTCCTTTTCAAGGAATCCGTGGGATAGACATTTAAGCATATTTAAATATTATAAAAAAATGATTAAATTCTGGGATGAAAATCCAGAAAAAAAACAAAAATGGATCACTGCTTACGAAGCATATAAGGATTTAGTTGGGAACTTTGAAGATTTTAATGAATTTGCAAGCATCAATCCAAATTTTGCAGAGCTTCAGACCAGGTGGATCACTGACAATATTAACTTTGTAGGCAAAATGGAAACGTTGCAAGATAGCTTTGACAATATATGCAGTAGGATAGGTATCCAGAAAATCGAATTACCTCATTTAAATATCTCTAATAAAACTGATTACAGAACAGTATACAATAATCAATCAATAGATATTGTGTCTAAATCTTATAAAAAAGACATAGATTACCTAGGTTATAGCTATGATAGTTGAGAAAATAGAAGAAAAATACGCAGTAGACATCAACGCATTTGGGTATAGTTATGAAGATCGATAAAGCAGGAAGAAGCCGCCAAGAGAAATGGTAATTGAGCCATTCATATTTAACTGGAAAGGAAAATCAGAAAACTCTAAAAAAATATTCTTTCAATTAAATTCTATTTTTGATAAAGTTAAAGTCATAAATAGCGACGATCATTATTGCCCAGAAAACTGGATTAATATTGGCGATGAATTTTACTTTTCCGGGCAATTCAATACTGCCCTTAAAAACTTTTCTGGAGATATTTTATTCCACATACAAGGAGATGTATCCTATGATCGCTGGGAAGAATTAGTTAGCGATGCAATTTATTATTTCAAGCACTATGATTGCGGAATTTACTCTCCGAATATAGACTATACTTGGTATACAACAGAAAGTTTCAGGATAGAAGATAAGCGCAATTTATTACGGCATCAAAACTTAGACATAGTTGGATGTACAGACGAAACGGTTTGGTTCATACATAAAGATATTATAAACCAATTTAAAGATTACAATATTAATCTTCGTAATGAAGATTACGGATGGGGTATTGATTTAGCTTTAGCTTCAATTAGTTTTTTAAATAAAAAATTAGTCCTGAGAGATAAAAACCATAAAATCATTCACCCAAGAGGCACAAACTACGATCAAGAAAAAGCAGAAATTCAATTTAAAAATTTCAGAAAACAATTACCCAAGAAAGTCGATAAGTGTATTTCTTTAATAAAGAGAGAAGAACAATCGAAATTATATAAATATTTATCATAATATGAAATTTTCAAACAAGTTATGTATATTGTTTCTATCCACGGAAAAAGAGTATAACTCTGGAGTATTAGACGATTGTATTTCGAGATACTTCCTTAAACAAGTTTCTGTTGATAAAAAATTTGATATATATATTTACCTCAACAAGGGATATATAAATAAATACAAACCACTCTTAGAATACAAAAAATTAGAAAATGTAAATAATGTTTTCGTTTTCGTGCTAAACTTGACAGAATCTGAAGATTTTTACGTACGAACACCTGAAGATTTCTCTAAAGTTGAATCCTCCGAGAGGTTTAAACTTGGCGGGTCAACAGGGCCAAACAATTTATTTTATCGATCTTTTGAGAATATTTTAAAATTAAACTATAGAGATATCTTAATGCTAGAAACAGACTCTCAACCAATCAAAAATTACTGGCTAGACAAAATAGTAAATTATTGCGACAACAATGTATTTTTAATTGCTGGAAGTACATACAAAGGTAAAGAAAAACTTCCCCTTTATGAGTCATGGACAGGGCACTTAAACGGCATCGCAATTTACAGAAACATTCCATTTCTAAAGCTATTTATTGAAGAGTCTAAAAAATTAATAGAATACAATATAAAAAACAATATTAATAACTTCATTAGTTTTGATGTAGCAATGCACTTCCTTTATTGCGGCTCATTTGGAAGAAAGAATTGCCACAGCCAGTCAAGCTTGCATAAGAACCTAATAGATTCTTCTATAATCGCTAATTTTTCATTGCCCATAGATGCAGGCACTCCAATTGATAGTGTAATAGAGCAATACCCAGAAACAATTATTCTTCACAAAAAACGAAGCTTAAATGAAGCACAAACACTGCTTCCAGTATATTACCATATAGCTAAAAATGCTGGAACATATGTATTAAGTGCAACAAGTTTTTTACTGGATCAACATTTAAAATCAAAAAGCCCACAAGAAGAGTGTGGTAAAATTCAAGCTTCAATTAATTTTCCCAGCGGCAATAAATGTACTGTTTTCCTTGGAGGTCCGGGATTACATGATTATTTCGCATTGCATTATCATGCAAAGATTGCATCAACTCCTTATCACAAACTTGATATTGGTGGCGCATATCCAAACAATTCAAATTGGACAAACCTAGAGTATGCTCAAAAACTTAGAGAAAATGCAGTAACAGCATTACATAAAAAATTTCCACAAGCAAAAACTTATAAAGACTATCAAGTATTACACGAGGAAACAATTCCCCTTAAAATTAAAAAGTCATCAGAATTTTCTCCAGAAGAATTCCTCTCCTTCATTCAAAATAATAAAACTTTTATTTTTGCTGTACTCATAGAGCCTCAAAACAGTGGCAGTTCTTTTGTTAAAAGTGAACTTATCGGTTGGGAAGATAACCTAGAATTTATTAATGAAATTTGTGAGAGGTACAACCGTAAACCAATTAATTTTTTGACTTTACGCGAACCTTTTTCTAGGGCGAACTCCCTATTTTATTATTTAACATCCAGTGATAGCGACCACGAACCCGTTCGAGATGAAATCGCTTCACCCACATTCGAGCAATACATAGAAAGCGAAGAACTGGAGGACAGTTGGTTGATTAGGCAAGTTTTATGCCTAAAGTGGAGCGATCCAATAGATGAAGGTCATTACAATATCGCTATCGAAAAACTGAAAGAATTCTACATAAAAGATATTACTCAAGTTGATTACCTTATAGAAGAGATTTTCTCTAAATCATATAATTTATCTTTTTCAAAAGCTCCGAAAAGTTATTTAAATAGAAATAAATCAAGTAAAATTAACACGCTTCAATTTAATCAGCTCCCCCCCAGGCTGCAACAAAAATTTCTCGATAGAACTCGATGGGACAAAAAACTATACAACCGCCTTACACAATGAAGATTTATACATATTACGAAGAAATTAATTTTCCACAACAAAAAGAGCTACTCGAACTTTGGGCCCTGAGTTGGCAGGAAATGGGCTTTGAACCTATTACCCTTAACATTAACGATGCAAAAAAATCTCCAGAATACGATTTATTTGTTGGCAAAATGAGGTTTATTTTTAAAGAAATTACTGGGAACGATTTAACCCCATATGGATTGAGTTGTTTTGTAAGATGGCTTGCATATTCTGCCTTAGATAATAAAAGCGAAAGATTTCTTGTCTCTGATTACGACGTAATTAATAGTGGTAGATGGACCATCAACGACCCCCTCGTAGGAGGAATTCATTTTTTCGATGACGCGTGCCCTTGCATGGCCTCTGGAACGCCATCTGAATTTAAAAAATTATGCGAATTGTTTTACGACATTACCCTATTAAGGCTTGATGAAATTAAAAAACAAGCAAACCACTACCATGATCAAGAATTTTTTATTTATAATTTCACAGAAAGCAATACTAACTTTCGGTCGCTTGCAAAACAACACTCATTAACTTTGACTCGAAAAAGAAAGGAAGATGTCTCTCCCTACTTTCCAGATATTCGCGACCCCATCAGAGCATATCATGTTTCTCACCACAATATTGATCGAATAATGAAAAAATACCCACAAAAATATGAATCCGCATCGCTCGATCAAGTAAGGATCGAAGTGGTAAAAGAAATTTTAAACAGAAAATGAAAATATTAACAACAATTTTAACTCACAGTGGCACACAAGAACAAGCTAATGCTTGCTTAGATACATGGGTAAATAATATAAAAGCTCCACATGAGTATTTTTTTTACGGAGATCAACAGCAATCTCAAAAAATGGATAAAACGTGGAATTGTTCGCCTGACGAAGGAGAAGCGCGATTTCGTTTGCCTGAAAAAACTTACAAAATGCTTGTGGAGTCATTGAAACACGAGTGGGACTTTTTATTCAAGTGTGACGATGACACTTATATAAATTTTGATAAACTTATGCAATTTCTAAAAGACTACGACGCAAGCGCTGATTGGTATATAGGTGGCAAAATAGTTAACCCATTTCCATATGCTCAGGGGGGTGCGGGATACATTCTAACGCGAAAAGCTGTTGAGAAATGCCTGCAATCATTAAAACATTTTTACAAAAATGAATTCAAAAACAAATCTGCGGAGGATTACTCCATAGGGCTTGCCTTACGCGATCAAAAAATCGACTTAACTGTTACGGATTTATTATCAACACCAAGCCCAGATAGCGCGAGATCAGATCAATCGGTATGCATGAACGCTATCATGAATCATGACAAAATTACAACTCATTATGTAAATTCAAATACCATGCGTCAAATACATGAAGCTAGATCAAAAAGATAGCATTCCAAAAATCATACACCAAATTCATATAGGTGGCAGTGAGCTATCCAACCAAGAAAAAGAGTGGCAAGATAGTTGGAAAAAATTAAACCCCGAATGGGAACACATAATGTGGGATGACTTAAAAATCGAACAAGATTTAAGTATAACCTATCCTAAAATACTCAAAAACTGCAAAAATTATTCGGAAAAGTCAGATATTTTAAGATTTGAAATTCTATATCAGTATGGAGGATTATATGTCGATACTGACTTTGAATGCTTAAAGCCTATAGACGCTTTATTGAAAGATGAGAAAATTGTATTATATTGGCAGCAACCGCAAAAAATATGCGGAGCATTTTTTGGGGCCACCAAGAAAAATTTAGACCTCAAGCGCCTCATAGACAGTCTGCCGTCTCGAGAAAAATCTCACGGAAACAAAATTTCGGATTGTAAATATGGTCCTGTATATATCACTGAAATACTGGGCTCAAAAAAGGGGAGGCCGGACGGAAGAGACTCTCCGAAAAAAACTGTTTATCCTTACTTGTGGTACGAAGTTCATCGCAAATCAGAAGATTTTTCTAAAACTTGTCCAGAAGCGCACGCTGTACACCATTGGGGAGGCAGTTGGATATGATAAACCACAAGCACAAGTTTATCTTCATTCACATGCCCAAGTGTGGAGGTTCTAGTATTGAAACTTCATTTGGTTATAATTTATGGGACAAAAAAAAATTCCCAAATGATTTTTGCGACAAGCAATTATTACTTGGTAGGGATGAGCATACAGGAAAATATCTTCAACATCTTACAATCAGTGAAGTTTATGAAATTCACCCAAAATTAAAGAATGATTATTTTTCTTTCTCTTTTATTAGAAACCCGTGGGACAGAGCTATATCGGATTACTTTTATTTCGGCGGCCCAAAAAAACAAAGCTTAAAAAAGTTTCTTTTATCTCCAACAAACCTTGACCCCTCTCACTCCGTCCCTCAATATGATTTTTTACGAGATAATGAAGGTAATGTGGCTGTTGATTTTCTTGGCAGATTTGAAAATTTTGAAAATGATTTTTCGTACGTGTGTAATTATTTAAATATACCCGACCTAAAACTGCCACATATTAACAAAAGAAACAGAAATCGTTATACCGAATACTACGATGATGAAACTCGCGAAATTGTCGCGGAAAAATATGCACGAGACATTGAGTATTTCGGATACAAATTTGGAGAATAAAAATGAACAAAAGCTACATCAGCCTCGGGCAAGGGTGCCAAATGTCACTTCACATTAGTAAACTCCTTAGGCGCAAGTTAGAGACTCATATATTTGATAACATGGTCACCAATTTTAAGACTGTTATCGAGATAATGAAGATTAAAAAATTCAAACAAGATGACTTTGTAAACTATTGCTTAAATTACAATAGCCAAAACCATTGGAGGTATCGCTGCAATGGTGAGAATGTTCCATTAAATGAAAACTGGATAACATCTAAAGAGTTAATTGAGTGTAAAAATTTTCCATTAATATCTCCGCATTATATTGATAAAGGTAAATATAATACATCAATAATCACTTTTACAGATATGATGAATCGTCGTCTGGATCGCTTTAAGAATGAGTTGGGTAAAGCTAACTTCATAAACTTTTTTTATTGCGCTAACGAACAGTTTATCCCTCATTACATTCCATCTCTAGAAGACATAAAAGAGTTTCATGACTTACTAAGGTTTTTAAATCCTAAAATACAATACAAAGTAAATATACTTGTTCACCCCGAACATCATGAATCCGCAAAAAAACATAAATATGAAAACGAGAGAGCCGAAGTATATCTATTAGAATATAAAGACAAATTGAGCCAAAAGAGAATTAATTGGGCGGATTCGAACTTAAACTGGAAACAAACACTACACCGAGATTTACAATGAAAGCTATAGTTCAAAGCTGCGACAGATATCATGCAATGGCGGAGCACATGTTGCTTAAGTATGAACAGCTTTGGCCCTCCAATTCATTTACTTTTAGAATACCTTGGAATAAAAAAAAGCCAGAAAAGATTCGCGATAAATTCAAAACAAAAGTTGATCTCGTGCAGACAGATATTAAATTTAAAGAAACATTTGATAGTTTAACGAAAGATCTTGAAGATAATGAGTGGGTATATTGGTGCATTGATGACAAGTATCCAATAAAAATTGACGAAGCAAAAGCGAACCAGGTCGTGGCCTTTATTGACTCAATTGATGACCCTCAAATTGTAAATGTATGCTTCCATTTCGTTAGGTCGATAAGGAACTCCGCGCTTTGCCTGAAAAACAACAACAAAGGGGTAAGTGTTTCGTTTGATAATCTTAGGTTTATAGAGCATAATGCCTACACCAACAATTGGCTTCATCAATTTTTTAGGGTTGGAGCGCTAAGAGAGTTCTGGGGGCACCTAGAAGAGCCGCATCAATATAAAGCCCTCTCTATGGACAAACACGTTAAACCTTTAACTGGGACATGTCTTACCTTAGACCATAATATTTGTACTTACGGAGAGAGCACATACAAAGGGCTAGCAACTCAAAATTGCAAAACTAGTTGTGAGAAATTCAATATTGAAGTTCCTGATTACTTCGTGGGTGAAAAATTGCACCGAATAATTATATAATTATAATTAATCAGCGGGTGTATATACTGGACATGAAAATAAGATGCGAATCAAAAGGTTGCCTATGCCCTTCGGCCGCAGGAGATAGAAGAAAATATACATTTCGCTATATTGATAATGTAAAAAACTACATTTACTACGATGTCCCAAAAGTTGGTTCTTCAACTTTGCGGAGAATGCTGTTTCCAAAATCTTGGCCTTTAGGCCCTTGCTCTCCTTGCTTAAATTCAGTTCAAGCTCCAATACATACAGATAAGCGATATATTTCTTTTACATTCGTGCGCAATCCATATGATCGAATATTATCGGCATGGAAATATTTTACGACAAATAGTTATGCGACTGGACTCTTGAAAGACCATAACATCAATGTAGGCAAAAACACGACATTCGAGGAATTTCTTGACATTTCCATCAATCAACACTCAGATCATCACTGGCAACCTCAGAGTGATTATGTGCCGCAGGGTGTTAATTTTATTGGTAGGCTAGAAAATTTCCAAAAAGACTACAATGCGTTATGTAGCCTTATTGCTTTTCCTAAAGCTCAACTGCTCCACGAAAAACAAATTAAACGAAAGCATTACTCAGAGTATTACAGTAAAGAAACTAAAAAAATAGTAACCGAGGTTTACGCTGAAGATATAGATAGATTTGGTTATAAATTTTAATAAAAACCATGTTCGATCAAATCAAGATTTTTAAATCAAACCCTCATTATAGACTAGGAGATCTATTATTTTGTAAAGGGGCCAGATGGTTGCACGATAAAGAAGTCATCCTAAACAATACCGAATACGAAGGCAGCCTATTAAGGCTCTATTTAGAATCTAAGGGCCCTTTAAACAAATTAAACATAAATGCTCTCAAAAAATGCATTAATTCCCTAAAAAACAGAGTGAATGTTAACGAAAATACTTTATACATTAACATGAGACTAGGGGATTGCGTTATGCACTCATACGGCAAAAGCGTTGGTCTATTTCTTTACTTTCCAGATAAATTATATTCAAAAATATATGAAAAATCAAATCAAAACAAAGAAATTAAAAAGATCGAAATAGTATCAGCATTACATTTTGGAGATAACGAGTTTAAAAAAATCTGGCAATTCAGCGAAGAAGCTGTAGACGAAAACCGCATTCGTTTTAACGACATAATTCAAACCATAAAAGTTAGATTTAACTTGCCTATTTCGATACATCAAAACGAGAAAAGACAAGTTGATCATATCGACGAAGACTTTTTAACGCTTTCTTTGGCGAAGCATTCGATTACAGACTCTGGAGGCTTTGGAGATGTGATAAATATCGCGCGTTCAATTGTTTGAATTATGAATTTCTCTCACATTAGATGCCCCGCGAGTATTATAAAAGACCATTTTTATGGGTGGGGATTTATTATCGAAAAGTTTAAGCGGCAAGCTAAATTAGTCGAAGGCGAACCGATTCTAGATGCATGGGCAGATGGATACCACAATGAATATCAACTTGATTTATTGAAAAGAAATAAATGGGTTGGAATTTTACATGGCATCGCTAGCGAGTCTAGAGAGCAAAACTTAAACCGTTTTTTCTCCTCTGCTATTTATAGGAAAACCAAAGATAATTGTCTTTTTTTGTTAACGACCAGCGAACACACAAGGCAACACTGTCAGACGAAAACGTCAATTCCCATTAAAACACTTTTGCACCCAAAGCCCGACACAGGTCATCGTTTTGAAATTGATCTCTATTTCACAGCTCCAACCTTGAGGCATAGTGGGTTTTTCGGAAGGAATATTAATCACTTTATTAATTTTAATTCTAACTTAACCAAGTTAATTACTTGTGATAGGACAGCAAGGGAAAAAAAGTACAAAAAGAGCCTTTCAGATAATGATTCTATTATTTTTCGAAATGGTTTTCTTGAGCCAGATGATTATATAGAGCTTCTAACCTGCACAATAGGTTATGCTTTTTACGATGATTGCTCTGCCAGCACCTCTATTCTTGAACATATAATGACGCACACGCCCGTTTTAGTTAATAAAATTCCGCCCATTGTAGAGTATCTAGGGGAAGACTATCCTATGTATTTAGATGATCTGCCAGACAACATCGACAAACGATTAACAGATAGAGCTTTCATACAGGAAGTTTCAGATTATCTAGCCATACGATCAACCAAAAAAGAACTTAGCGTTGAATATTTTATAAATTTTTTAAATAACCTATAAAACCAAACGCAATGAAACCTAAACCTACAAAACAATTTTTTTGTGATTTTTTATGTCAATACAGCTTTCCGTTTTCGACTATAATAGATGCTGGATGTCAATATCAAACAAAAGAATTGAGAGTGTTCAGCGAAGCTAAGCATATATTAATAGAGCCTGACCCCCAATATTTTGAATCGATTCATAAAAACTATAGCAAACTACAATATAAATTACTAGATATTGGATGTGCTGAATTTGATTCCAAGTTGTATCTTCATCGAAAAACTGGGGGAAGCGACTTAAATTCTGAGAAATCTGAAATTTCGGTTCGCGTAAAATCTCTAGATACTGTGTTTGCAGAGGAGAATATCCAAGATTCAGCTTTACTTAAAATTGATGTTGACGGACTAGAAGTTGATATTTTAAATGGGGCGAAAAATAGTTTAGCCAAATGTGCATTCGTTATTATTGAGGCGAAAATGCCAGCGTTTAACCAGATTAGTAATATTCTACATGAATCAAATTTTTCATTATGCCATATTGTTGATCTTTGTTACAAACACAATGTCTTAGCTCAATGCGATTTGGTATTTGTGAATAACGCGGTTAAAAATCATTATAATTACCTTAACCCTCCATTCACAATGAACTCTTGGCATAAACATTGTTAATCTGCCTTATAAATGATAAATCACAAACATAAATTCATCTTTATTCACACTCCCAAAACGGCAGGCACATCTATTTCCGTGAGCCTTGCAGACGATTCTGTACTCAAAAACGAAACGAAAGAAAAACACTGGAACGCCAGCCAATGTAAGCAAAATTATTCTAAATACTGGAATAAATATTATAAATTTTCTGTAGTTCGAAATCCTTGGGATAGAGTAGTATCTATGTATATATATTTCACTCAGTTTAATAAAACCATCAAGCAAAAAAACTTTTCCGATTGGCTGAGTTTCGCTTTTGTTGAAAAAAAATTTAACATGTGGGGAGGTCTAGGCAGTCAATATGACTTCTTGGCTATTAATAAATCAATAGAGTTAGATTATGTTCTTAGGTTTGAAAATTTAAATTCAGACTTTAATCAGTTGTGCGAAAACCTTAATATTTGCCCTCCTTCATTGTCGACCTATAATGGCCCATTTAAAAAAGAAGCTCACCAACATCGAGAACATTACGGGGAGTATTATAACGAGTACGACATGAAAATTATCGAATCAGCATACAAGAAGGACATTGAATACTTTAACTATAAATTCCAACAACAATGATTATTTCGCACGATTACCGTTTTATTTTTTTTGAAGTGCCTAAGACAGGAACTTCAACTTTGCACGCAAGACTTGGGCAGTTCAATAATTACCTAGAACTTGAAAAACCTATGTTTAATAACACGCTAAATAAAGCAATCTCTCGACATATCTGGATAGATGATTTACAGCAGCTACCAATATATGAGGAATGCAAAGATTATTTTAAATTTTGTTTCATACGCAATCCATACGATTATTTTTATTCTCGCAGTCAATTTGATGCCTCGCCAACATACATTAAACACCAAGAAGAAAACGGCAAGCATGATGCAGCTTGGAGGATTGACAAGCGAAAACTTGAGAAGTTAAAACAATGTACGGACGGAAATGGTAATTTTTTATTTCGAAACTACCTAAAACTCCTTAACCCACTTCATCAGATAAGGTCTGGCGGATTTTTCAAACGCTGGACGCATCAAGATAATTCATTAAAAATGAATTTTATAGGGAAAAACGAAAGATTTGAGGAAGATTTTAAAAAAGTTTGCGAGATGATTGGCTTACCTTATAATGAGATTCCAACTCTATCCAAAAATATCAACACGAAACCACTAGACCAAAGTTGCGATTCTTTCTTTGGAGACGGCTTGGTTTATAAATATTTACATCATTACGAAGTTGGTGACCTAGAAGTTATTAATAGAAAATGCAAACAAGACTTTGAGCTTTTTGATTATAGAATGATCGCAAGCAATGAACTAATTGAATATAAAAATTGGTGTAATAAACGATAACCCTAACAATAATATTATTATAATGAGACCGCGACTACTACCAATCAAAAAAATTAAAACTAACGATATATGCGCAGAAATTGGCGTATGGAGAGGAGATTTTTCCTCGCAAATACTCGAATGCAACCCAAAGGAATTGCATTTAATTGATCCATGGATACATCAGGATCATGAATGGGTTAAATGGGCAAAAGGTCAAAAAATAATTGATGCATACAAGCATGTAAAAGATAAATTTAAAAATCAATCTAACGCTTTTATTCACAAAAACAACTCTAAAGATATGTTTTTTGGGAAAGAGTATTTTGACTGGGTATATATTGATGCGGATCATAGCTACGCTTCTGTTTTGGAGGATTTGCAACATTGGTATCCCCAAGTCAAGAAAGGCGGATTTTTATGCGGAGATGATTATGGATGGTCTCACCCATTAACGCCTGGCCCACAGCCTGCAGTTGATGAATTTGTTGCTCTACACGATCTCAAAGTTGAAGTGCAAGAGCGGCAATTCGTGATTTATTTGTAAACATTTTAATAAAACATGAAAACCAATCAAATCTCTACTCGTACTTTACCAAACAGATATCCTGATATTTTTTCTGAAATTCAGTCAATCATCCCTAATCCCAAAAATATACTATCTTTCGGTTGTTCTTATAGGCTTGAATGCGAAAGCTTGCAAGAAAAATATTTCCCCGATATCAAGCAAGTTGGATTCGACATCAATAAAGATGTCATTCGTGACAATTTTAAAAACAATCAATACTCAAACATCGAGTATACAGATAGTCTTGAAAGTTTAAATTGTAAATTTGATTTGGTTTTTGCCATGTCGGTATTATGCCGATGGAGCTCTGATGATGATCTGTCTTATAAATTTAATATATTTGAGGAAACACTTGATATCATCGATCAACTTGTTGCAAAGAATGGCTATTTGTGTATCTACAATTCCACATATTTATTTACCGATTCTAAAACTTCAAGTAAATATCAAGCGGTTAACACAAAACACCAAGAAACAGGTTTTGTCACAAAGTATAATCCCTCACAACAAAAACAAATTGAAAACTATCCATACTATTTGTTTAAAAAAAATAATAAATAAATTTTATGGCTATCAAGATTGCATCTTATTCTGTTGATAGCAACAATCTCGGCGATCATATTCAAATCATTGCTCAATTAAGATTGCTTAAACAATTAGATCTCGAGCCTGAAATTTATTTGGATAGAGACTCAGGTATTCAACCAGTAAGTTCTGATAAATTTTTCTTAGTTATGAATGGTTGGCACAAAAGATGCGGAGAAATTTGGCCTCCATCGGATAACATTATTCCTTTGTTTATCGGATTTCATGCAAGAAATCGCGAAGGATTATTTGATAATGTAACCAACCAAACCAGCGTTGATTATTTCAAGATGCATCAACCAATTGGCTGTCGTGATCTGCATACATTCAATCTACTTAATCAACAAGCAATCGATTGCTATACAAGTAACTGCCTCACAACAACACTGCCCAAGCGCAGAGCAACAACAAGCCAAAACAAAATCTTTGTTGCATCACGAGATAAAGATATACTCAACATATTACCCAAAGATATTGCTTCTCAATGTGAATATATTAATCACTATTCGCACACCTCAAACTTTGATGACAACATGATATTGGCTGAAAAACTTTTAGATAATTATAGAGACAACGCAAAACTAGTAATTACAACTTTCTTGCATTGCGCCCTCCCATGCATAGCGATGGGCATTCCTGTGATTGTATTTTATCCTAATTTCGAGGTCAACTCACCTCAACATTCAAGCGACCAACAAAGAATGTCAACACTTGCTGGCATGACCACATGCTATCGCTTTGACCAAATGGACGCAGTCAATTGGAGCGTCGCAGCAATAGATACCGAAAATCGAAAACGACAACTGATACAATACTTTAATACTCAGGTTGCCTCACTATTAAAATGAACATTCCCAGAAAAACAATATGGATGTGTTGGTTTCAAGGGGAAAACGATATTGACGTGCCACAATTGAATATGGAATGCATATCAAGATGGAGACAGTTTAATCCAGACTACAGGATTCATGTTTTGGATAATCAATCTATTCAAGATTTTGTTCCTGAATTTTTCACCATCAATCGTGACTCCCCAAAACGATCTTTTGCCGCCCAATCAGACTTGTTGAGAGTTTTGCTTTTATCAAAATTCGGAGGAGTGTGGGTTGATACTAGTGTTTATCCTATGTTGCCACTGAATAGCTTTTACTATAAATTAGTAAATGACACTGGTTTTTTTGCATACCGATTTTTTCCTCGTAAACTGAGCCCAAGGGGAGGTTATGCTGAAACAGCAAGTTGGTTTATGTGTTTTGATTATTCAGGCCATCCCTTGTCAGTGAAACTAAAAAATGCATTCATCAAACGGTACAAATTTGATAAAGATTGGCAGTATTTAACTCTTCATGATACACTGTGTAATTTATATGACTCTGACTCTGAAATTAATTGCATCATAAACAATATGATACAAATCAATGCAGACATACCGCATTCCGCTTTACATTATGGATGGAATCAAAGAAGTGAATCTTTCTTATATAAGCGCCCCCTTGGCAATGATAAATCGCGAACATAAAATTATTTTCGTTCACATTCCAAAAACAGGAGGAACAAGCGTTGAGAAATTATTTGACGATTCTTTTTATGGTTGGGACGAAAAACGTAGCTTATGGAAACAGCATTGTTCGATATACCAAATGCAATCAGTTTACGGAATTGATATTCGCAGCTATTATAAATTTGCAATTGTTCGAAATCCGTGGGATCGAGCAGTTTCAGATTACAAATGGTGGACTCGACCAAGCTCACCGTTTTTTAATTTTTTAAAAAACACAACACTTGAAGATTATTTATTGATTCGCAATGGTTACGAAAAAATTAATCATTTAAATGATTCCACAGGACGCGCAGATCACTTTTATACACAATATTCATTCGTTGAAATAGATGGGCGCAACTGCATAGATCGCATCATAAGATTCGAAAATCTTCAGCAAGACTTTAATTTAGTTTGTGATGAAGTTGGCGAGCGGAGACAACAATTACCCCACACAAACAAAACAAACCGCAAGCACTATAGCGAATATTACAACCAAAAAACCATTGATATTGTTTCTCAAAAATATCATAAAGACATAGAATACTTTGATTATCAATTTTAAAACATGAAAATACATTATATTACCATTCATCACGCAACAATAAAATGGATTGATATTCAATTAAGGCATATTCAACGCTTTACTCGCGACTACAAAGTTTGGGCTCTTTTTAGTAAAGATTTATGCCTGTCAGAACATGAACATAAATATCATTTTCTTGGTCATAAAAAATCAAAATCGGGCCACGAGTCCGACGATCACGAGATGGGTCTTGCTCAATTAACAAATACTGTGTGCTGCGACCCGAACGTTAAAGAAGATGATGTTCTAATCTTTCTCGATAGTGATGCGTTTCCTATCGGCGATATCAACAACTATATTAAATGCAATCTCGCGGATTATGAATTTTGCGCAGTTAATCGAATTGAGAATTTGGGATGCCTAGCTCCACACCCCTCCTTCGCTTTCTGCAAAGTTAAATTCTGGAGGGATAATCAATTTTGTTGGGGCAGAGATAGATCTTTTAATACTAATGTGGATTGGAGGGGCGATATAGGCGGTCTCTTGTTCGGACGCTTAAATGAGAAAAGCATTAATTGGTTAAAAATACAGAGAGATTCAAAGCAGAGCTTGTTTGTCGATCCGCTTTTGTATTCTGTATATGGAGGCATCGTATATCATCACTGCGCAGGTTCGCGAGGAGTCTTCAAAACAAGGGCAACTCCATCTTATATGCTCGATAAAAAAAACGAGCCATTTTTCTCTAAAATTTATAGCGAGGTAGAGAACTATATCTGGAGGACAATCAACTCAGATCACTTTATTGAGCCTTAATTACTTAAATATTTAAATCCCATCTTTTCACAGATTATCATGAATGAGGCTTATTCAGGGCGCTTACCTAAAGGTTTTCCGTCTTGACCAATTTGACCATCTCTGATTTTGGTGGCAGAAACTTCTTGTAATTCTTTACTTAGTTCTAGTTGTTCGATATTATAACCAACGCCTCTGCCATAAAATACATCCATAATATTAGGGAGTTCGACAACTTTAATTTTGTTTCCGAATTCTACACAAGCAGAATGTATTTCTTTTTTCACTTTTTCAAAATCGTAGGGGTTACTATCATCAATTCCGCCGACATCTCTTAATGCAATGCAACATTGGCCTGTTCTTTTTACGGCTTCAGCGACAAGGCTCTTATGCCCGATGTGAAATGGTTGATACCTACCTATAAGTAACGCAGTTGGAGCTTGATTATCCCACGCTTCAGTTTCGTCTAATTTCTCAACAACTTTATCAACCCACTCTTCTGGAGTTCCATCGGTAAGTCTTAAATCATAATTCATAGGTCTTTCAAACATTTTATTTGTGTCTTCATACCTACCCTCCATTATGCGATCTACCCATATTACAAAATCTGCACCAAAAGCGGCTCTAGTTTCTTGAGTTGGGCATACGAAATCTGCGATAACATATGAACCTCCTATTTTTGCCCAATCACAAAGTTTTCCCATTCGTGTGGCATGAGACAATCGATCTTCTGGAGAAAATCCAAGTTCAGAATATATATCTTGACGAACTGCATCTGCGTTAAACCATGCGGCATTTAATTTAGCAACAAGCTTTTCAGCTAATGTTGTTTTTCCTGATCCAGGAAGTCCCATTATAAGAATTTTTCTTTTCATGTTTTTTTATTACACTCTGTTTTAGTTAGTTAAATATTTAAATCCCATCTTTTCACAGATTGCGATTTTTTCGTTTTTGGGCATGTTTTGATATTTATTTGTCGCCCATTCATTTATTCTCATTTTTCTTTTGTCTGGCGATCCATTAACATAGTCCATCGATAAAGATTGAGACATACATTCGATCAAGAAATTTATTATTTTCTTTTTTATTATTTTGTTATAAATCTCTATTCTTTCTTTTCCCGATATATGCTCGTACCTCAATTGAGATTCGATCTTGCAGGTCATTTTCTTCCTAGAAGCGAAGAAATCTCGCGAGTTTATAAGGCACTCTTGATACAAGTAATCAAGAACCATTTGTCTTTCTTTTCCTTTCAGCATAATCATATATACACCCGAAACCCAGTGTTGGTGCGGGTTTTTTAATCTTGACATAATAATCTCTATGTGATATAATGATAGGAAATATGGGAAAAATAACAAAACAACTAAAGAATGCAACCTTTGAATACAACGAAGAAAGCAAGGTCTTCACTTTGTACGATCACGATGGATTTAACGGAACTATAGAGCTAAATAAAATTTATGCCTTTGCATTTATGAGATTTGTTGTTAGAATGGCTCAAAGAAATTGGCTGCGATCAACAAAATCAAAAATCAAACAAACTCAAGAAAATAACGAAGAGATAGAAACAGAAGACCCAAATCAATTAAACTTATTTTAAAAATGAACGAACTAGCAGGAAACAAATATAAATTAGATATAGAAAAACAAGACTTAATAAATACATATGTAAATCAATGGGTGCTAGAATGGTGCAAAAAATATCACCCCGAAGCATTCGAAAAAGCAAATCAATTCGTAGAGGAGTATTTAAATGAAAATGCGTAGTTTATATATTATATTTTTATTGTTTTTTGTTGGTTGCGAATCTTCTAAAATAGAAGTTGCAAATATAGATTTCGACAAGCTAGAAGCTCCACCTCCGCCTCCCTTAATGTTGCCGACAACTCCAGCCCCTAACTTTACGCCAAATATAGTGAAGTTATCTGAAGTGCAAATTAATGAAATACCGCATCCGTTCAATCTTAACGGTCACATTCCTTGTGTTATTTGGGTAAATGGAAAAAAGTTAAATGTATCTCCTCTGGAGGCTCAAAAATTAGCTAAAGCTGTAGATTTAACCTCAAGACCAAAAATTCACGCATCAAAACTTCACTCAGGAGAAGGTTGGATTAAACCCCTTTCGGTAACAAGGTGATGTTTGACGACGGAATACATAACGATTTTGAAAAGGCTCACCAAACAGGCTTAACAAGAGGCTTTGATCTTGGATGGACTTATAAAGGAGAATTTGATCGCTCAATAATCACCGATCAGATAGACGTACTAGAAAAACAATACAATAAAGTATCCGATCAAGAAACAAAGTTGAGAATATTATCTCAAAAAGATATTTTACGAAAAATATACGAAGAAATGAAAAATCATGTTAATAACAGAGAAAGAATTACAAAAAAATGAATATAAATTCAAGTCAAATAATATATTCTGAGCATGGCTCCGATGAATGCTTTGAGTTCGCAAATGGCAGAGGAAGAGTGCCCGAAGGAGACGCAGTAGGCTACGAAATCGAATCAAATGCTCCAAATTCAGTAATAATTTTATTTAATGATATAAAATACAGTGAATGCGACCATAAATATTGGGATAATTTAGAGCTTGAAAACGATATAAATCGTGTAATAATTTAAAAGCCACCTTAGCTCAGTTGGTAGAGCACTCGCCTTGTAAGCGAACGGTCGTCAGTTCGAATCTGACAGGTGGCTCCACTTTGGAGAGATGGCTGAGTTGGTTTAAGGCGGCGGTTTGCTAAACCGTTGAAGAGCTTATTGCCCTTCCGCAGGTTCGAATCCTGTTCTCTCCGCCATTTTCCTTGACATTTTTTAAAAAATATGCTAAACTTTAATTATGAGTAAAAAAACAGATCCATTCTATGATGACGATTTAAATATCGCTTGCCCGATAACAAATAAAGATGTCCTAGATGATTGCCACATTATTTTAGAATTTGGATATGGTAGCGACTTAGATATGACAACATACGCTTTTTCTCCTGTGCATGAAGAAGTCGGTAAAAAAGTTCTAGCTTATATACAATCCCTAATGCCTAAAAACCATTCCGTTGAAGAGTTCGGAACATGCGTCATAGACGATCTTTTTGGCTCGGATACGCCAAAATGGACAGATGAAGACAAAAAAGATCATGGTCTAGAATGAGACCTTGGAGGCATTGCAACTTATTAGGTAAATCATGCATTGTGTGCATGATTGTAAATTTTATCCTATGCGTACAACTCTTGAAAGTTAATTACAGCTTCTCTTTCTTATACCTATCTTGTGCATTCTTTTGTGCAATGGGCACATATTCTAAAAAATGTAAAAAAACAAATGACAAAGAGATATAACTCAAATATTCTATTTCGAGGACATAGTATGCTCAATGGATTAATAAAAGATTTTGTAGCTTTTTTTGAGCCTTCAACATGGACGGATGAAGATGAAATAAGAAAGAAAAAAATATTCAAAACTATCATAGTCGATGGAAAATGTTGGTATTGCGGTGTGGAAGATTTTAAGGATATGGATCATTTTATGCCTACAAATGGCAGGCTATTTAATCCCCCAATGTTTGGCTTGGAGCACGAAGGGAATATCATTCCATCTTGCAAGACTTGCAATGCAAATAAAAGCAACAAGCATCCACTAACTTGGCTTAAAAAGGGAAGAATCACAAAAGGTAAAGAGTTTCAATTCCCTCAAGAAAGAATAGACTGTTTTCAATTGTTTTTTGATGCATTTAAAAATAAATTAATTGCAGATCAAGGCACTACAGATTTTTTGGTAAAAACGGCAATTCCGAAATGCGAAGCCTCAACCCAAGAATTAGCAAATTGGGAAGAGTGGGATAGCTTGAAGTAAATCCCAAGAAATAGTCACAACGACATTAGTAAAAAAAACATTTCTATAATAAAGAACGCAACTTCAATAACAGCCTCCCTCTCAATAAAAAACAAAATCAAAGAGATTAAAATATAAAGATCAGTTTGGGTTGCTTTGTCGATCATTTATTAAATAGAAATATCATTCCCATGGCAATTATAAGATAAATAAGCAAAAAAGCCTCCCATATATCCACTAGCATTTGCATATTATTTTTTGTTTATGCTTTTGTATAAGTTTATTACATCATTTCTCCTATCCTCAAGAAGCTTGGATATCTGAATCCATCTTTCGCAATCTCTCGCTTCATTTTTAGCTAAAGAGATTTCTAGATTTCTAATTTTTTCGCTCAACCTCTCAACTCGTACATTTTCTTTTTTTAGGAAAAATGCCACAACAGACACCATTGTTCCTAACGCAATCAATACTATTTCTTCAATTTCCATAAAGCTATATACACCCAGAAAACGCTTGACAACCACCATTCGAGGTGTTATACTATAAAACATGACAACAATACTAGGACTAACTTGCATTAGTGAGGAACTCAAAGATAAAGACAAAAAGAAATACTCATTTCGCACAATGACTCGCAAGAGATTCAATGATTTGTGTAACTCAGAAAGTAGAAATGAAGCCCTTAGTCAACTCTCTGAAAGAATTTTGCACAATGTTATTGTTACTCAATATATTATCAATCATTGCAGTGCCACAAATATTAGGCATTATCGCCTTAGCTCTTCTCTTTTTCCTCTCCTTACCGATCAAACTTTGGAAATATCTCTTGAAGACCTTCCGAATTACGCCACGATCAAACAGGAATTAAGGCAAGCAGGATTAATTGCTCGAACATTGAGGATTTCTATCGGCTCTCACCCCGATCAATTTAATGTTCTTGCGTCAAATAATAAAGATGCAGTAAAGCGAACGATAAATGAATTAAATTTTCAAGCAAGTGTCCTTGACCAATTAGGCTTACCTCAAGATCATAGTGCCCCAATGAATATTCACATTAATTACACTCCACAAGCAGATGAAACATTAGAGATTGTCGCTACCAGATTCTTCCGCAATCTTTCTATGTGCGATAAAGGAGTTTACAAACGAATAACTATAGAAAACGAAGACAAAGGTTTCTTTAATGTAGATAACTGCATAAAATTTAGCGACCACTTATACGATACATTCGGAGCTCAAATACCTGTCTGCTATGACAATTTACATGATTTTTGCAATCCATCAGAAGAACGCAATATTACATTTCAAGCAGAGAGATGTGCTTACACATGGGTAAATACAGATAAACCGCATGACGATGAATGCGAGGCAGTGGCAGATTATTTTGCTCCTGTATTTCATTGGTCTGAAGGTAAGCCCGAAAAACCAAGAGCGCACGCAGATTATTTCGCTCTTGGAAATACCCCCCCTCATATTGCGATAGATGTAGATAGACCCGCAAAGTGGGAATGTGAAGTTAAAGGCAAAGACAAAGCTATTCGCTTACTGCAAAAAGCGTTATACGGATGAAGAGCAGACTAACATTCTTTATTGAATTGGGTATTGTTGTAGGGATCATAATTATGTTAGTATATTTTGTATAAAATGACAAAAGGCAAATCATCAAATAATCAAAATGGCAAAGGCGACTCGCCTCGAAGCAATTTTTCGAAACAATTTCAAGACAACTATTCCAAAATAAAATGGAAGAGTGCCAAAAACAAGCTTGACAAGAACAAAAAAAAGAAGTATAATTAAATTCGTGCCAATAAATTGCTTCAACATAATATGCCTTCTATTGTGCGGTACATGGTACTTCACTTGGGTATATCAAATATTAAAATATATAATTAAATGAAAATACAACTAGGATTACGAGGAAGTACAGATGCATTCAACCATGTCATCGTTAAAATAGATAATCTCATGCTTATGAATACTGAGAATTTATTTTTGAGTGGGCAAGAATATAGAACTAAGACAGGAAGAAGTTTAGTTCAATTATTAGACTCTCTATCAAAAGATCACGAAATATCAATTGGCGAGAAAGTCGCCAAAGAAGTAGAGAGTGAGTTACATATCGAAAAAGGAACTTTAATTAAATTAAATAACAAAACAAAAGAAGATTTTGAGCTTGACAAACTAAACCAAGACCTATAATATAAAGACATGAACATAACAAATTCAAGCAAGAGCAAAATCATATACAAGGAAGATAAAAGTAAAATATAAAAATGATAGAAGACAATTCAAAAGTAAATAAATATATATTAGTAAACACAAAACTGCAAGCCCCCTACGCAAGAATTTACTCCGCAAGACTATCGAATAAAGAGGCGGAAATAAAAAATAGAGCTTTCGCAATGAATAAAGTAAGTAAAAAATATATTTTAGAAAGCGATTGGAGTAAATAATGAAAATAACAATTACAAATTACGACAAAACTTATAGCGTTGAATATGATAACGATGCAGATATAGAAAGCGTTGGAGATATGTTTAAAGGCTTACTCGTCAGTATGGGATACCATCCGAGCAATGTTGATGAATTATTCAATACAGAATATAAATGGTTCACTCAAGAAGAAATAGATGAAAATCGACAAGGTCACACGAAATATAATTATACTGACCCCGACCACCCAATGTATCTCGCTCAAGAAGAAAATTTTATGAAAACATATAACGAAGGCTATGCGAAAGGTTGGGACGAAGCAAAGCATCAAGACAAAGTTCAAAAATTTCAAGACGATCTCTATAATCAAGAAGACGATATGTTCAAATAAAAATGAGCAAAGAGTATGATCAATTTAATAATGGAGCAAAACACGGATTCAACCTTGCCTTACTTGCAGTCAGAAATGTTGACAGAACTATAGCAGAAGGTATTGATCTTGACTCTCAAATAAAGTACAATACGCAGAAAGATATGATTTACAAAATATATACTGCAATTAAAAAAGAGAGAGAAGCAAATATAAACTAACCACTAGCTTTATAAAAAATGATAACAATAGAAGACGCAAATAACGAAAAATACCATATAAATCCCAAACAAGTAATTTATGTAAAAGAAAGAATTCATTCTGGAAAACTAATGTACAAAATAATGATGTCCAACGGAGAAGCTTTAATGACCTCAAACGAGCATGGAGCGAAATGTATCATTGCATCAATCAAGAGTAGAAAAAACATATAGATGAAAATATCAGAATTAGAAGTTAAAGAAAGTTTTGATGGCGAATTATATTTCCGCCTCCCCGATGATGTTTTGAATCGTTTGGGTTGGGAAGAAGGGGATGATTTAAAATTCATTCCTCAAGACGAAGCATTTATTATTAAAAAAGTAAAATACGAAAATATAGAATTACAATTTGATGATGAAGAATTGCTCAAATACATGAAATTCGCACACGAAAGAAATATAACATTCAACGAACTCTGCGAAGAAGCAGTACAAGCTAAAATAGATGAAGTTAATTGCAAGTAATTTTTTATATTATTGCGGTCACGCATTAAGTTTTTTATTGTATTGTGATTTATTTGCTTTCTTATATCCTGTCTATAGTAAAATAATGTATTGGAGCATGGAGCTTGATACAGAACACAAGGTTTGGAAAATGACAATAAATAAAAGAAAGTTGCACGAAGATTAAAGATTTGACAAACTCAAAAAAATATGAGATAATATGAACAGCGACATGACACAAGATATAGCAGAAAACATCTACTACGAGCGTGGATACAATAAAGGTTTCGCAGATGCACAAGAAATATTATCTAAAAAATTTGAAAAAATATTAAGTAAAAACGCAAATCAATCATATGAAAAAGGCTTCCAAGAAGGAGCAAATCAAAAAAATAACAAGCCATGCGTTTGTGGCTTTTGGGGGAATAAAGAAAACAAATAAACAAAATAATATGCTTACAAAATCGACACATTTTAAATATATGTCGATAAAAAGCTAAAATATGTACATATGAAAACATTGCACAATACAAAAAATTGCAACTACAGAAGATACTTGCATAAAAAATTAAAGCACGGCAAAATAAGTGGCAAGTTTTATAAATTCATTTGCAGAAATTATCCTTACAGAGTCACAACAAGTATAGTGCAAATTTGCGTTAGAGAGGTGCTTGATGGAAAAATGACTGAAAACAAAGCCATAGTTAAAATGCAAGATAATGATCTTGAATTAAAGCGACAAAAAGAAATGTATAAATCAAATATAGAATGCCGAAATAAAATAAGCGAAAAAAAAACTTCTAAAAAATTCACAACAGAACAAGATGTCGGGCGAGATACTGCTTTAACTATTCAAGATTTCCAATCTGCATATGATAAATATATAGCAAAGGTAAGAAACAAAGAAAAACAAGAGTATTTAGAATTTATTAAAAACAAATTTAAAGCAAATAAAATATCCCGAAAGGTATTAGATCATGCAGTTGTATTCGTCAAGAAATGTATGAATAGAAATTTTTATTTACCAATGAAATTTAAAACATCATTGTATAGAATATATGATAACGATGGTTACAATATTCATGTTAGAGAAGCAGAATTTTTTACATACTTCAAACTTGCATTTTCGAGAACTCACAAATATAGCATTTATAAACAACAAGAAAAATAACGCTTGACATTTTTAAATAAATCAAATATAATATCTCCATGCCATATATACCAACATCAGAAAAAGAAAAAGTAGATCGAGGCTTAATCGCTCTCAATTTATCAGAAATTAACGATTCGGGTGGTTTAAATTATGCAATCCACCAAATAATTGCACAATATATTTCGCAAAATAAAAAAAGTTATCAAACATATAATGACATCGTTGGGGCATTAGAATGTGCAAAAATGGAATTATATAGAAGGTTGATTTCTGAATACGAAGAAAAAAAGATTCTTTTAAATAAAGATGTAAAACCCTACTCAAATGAATAAATTTTTAGATTGGCTGAAAGGAACTTTTTTGGCGATTGGCGTATTTTGTTATTGTATTTGGGCAAGTTTTATGTTATTATTTACGAATGAAGATGAACAATAATTTATACCAAATGTTAAAGAGTTCTGCAAAAGCAGATGTGGCAAAAGCCAAGTTGAGCCTTGATCTGCTAGGAAATAATGCAGTTGGAATCGGAGATCATTCGACTGAAGACTTTTACAAAAACGCAGAAGAAGCATTGTCTCTCCTCGCAGATGCAGAAGATAGGCTAGAAACTCTGCACAGATTAACAAAAGATCAGCTTGATATATAAGATTTTATGTCGGTCGATAATCAAAAATATGTTGTTTCATGGTCTTTAACTATCAAACAAAGCCCTCTGCAAATCAATGAATGGCAAACATTCAACTCGCTAGATAAAGCTAAGAAAAAATACAAACAACTACTTGATAGGAAAAGGCTATATACTGCATCAATCTCCCAAGTAATAAAATCAACAGAAGATTAGGCTTGACAAATCCTTGAGAATATCATATAGTTGTAAGCATGAATAGATTTGAACTAGAAGACGCGATGAGTAATCTCTACCAAACAGGTGAAGACATAGATACAATTATATATGCGATTGGAGATTGTCCGATCAAGCATACCGAAGACCAAATATTAAATATGTTAATTGGAATAAAACAACTTCACGATACTCGCTATCAAAAAATGTGGAATGTATTCGAGCAGTTAATTCAAAATGGGATAATTTCAAATAAGGATAAATAAGAGAATGTTACTAGAATTAGATAAAGAAGTTGAATTATTAATAATCGACAAAGCGTTATCGCATATAAAAAAAGTTGAAGTTAATCCCGACCTCGAAACTGATGGAGATAATTTTGACTATTGGAATAGCGTTCCATTAAATAATGGAAATTTTATTGACTATAACATTCATGAGGCGAACTTTGGACAAAAGTATGATGACTTTGATGGGTACGAATGGAGTTGCTCGGCATATCGTGTTGATCCACCCAATGAAGAAAATGAACATCACCAAATAAATACAGAAATAACAAAACTTTTATTTGATTATAAAAACGGAAAGGTAATATTTAATGGGTGATAAAATAGCCATTTCAGTTATTGCAGTAAATGTCATATTAATTATTAGTATGGGAGTTTGGTTATTTACTCGATGAGAGAAGTTTTATTAAATAATAAACTTTGCACTTTTAAATATTTAGATTTTGAAGATTTAATTGAAGCAAATAATATTAAATTATTCCACAAAGAAAAACAAATAAGAGACAGAAAGTCATATTCTTTTTGGAGAGAAATCGTGAATCAAATGAAAGAAATTAACTTAATTGAAAAAATTTCTTTATGCAAACAAATATGGAATCAAATGGACAACAGAAATCTTTTTGCCACTTCCACTCAATCTCGATTCGATTTAGAATCTTTAGCTTTATGCTTGAAAGAGTCAAATGGATGTAGGGGAGAAAAGTAAAAGATATGTCAGATTCCACATGGATCATACATTTTCCTCTGTTTTTAAAAGCGGAATTATGGTAGATGGACTATGGCATGAAGCGAGTGGTGAAATAAGATACGAAGCAGTTATGGAAGAAGAAAAAGATGGAACGCAAATAAGTTATCTATTTCCAATTTTTGATCCCGAATCAAATGAATTTGACGATTACGAAGGCTAAAAATATTCTTGACAAATAAGAATAGATATGTTATAATAGATGAATATGAAAGAAATAATCCTTAAAGTTTTAGAGGAGTTGCAAGACTCACAAATAAATATAAAAAGCGAAAGTGCAAGAGAAATTCTAGCAAATAAAATAGAACTCGAATTGCAAAAGCATATATCAGAAATGATAGAATTATCCACCATAGGAGAATAAATATGGAAGAAGATTATGACGAAGAGATTGCTAGAAAAATGGAAGCTATAAATTTAATGTATGAAACTTGCACAGAAGACTTGCCCATTTCAAAGCTTGAAGAAATATCAGAAAGGCACGGAATGTTATTGCAACAACAAATGTTTTGGGTCGCAAACAATAACACAAAAAGATTTCTATATGACCTAAGAGATTTCTCGGCTTGGTTATATAAATTTGTCGGACTAGATACTATAGACGAAGATGATATAAAAGATTTTTAATATGAAAGCAAATACAAAAAAAATAAATAGCTATCAAATAATGTACGCTAGTGAAGTGGAAGAATTCTTTTGGGAAGATTCTGGAATCTCAGTCTCAGAAGGCATTGCAGTCGGAGTTGAACAAGAAAATGGATCAAATATTGATTTTGTTTTGTTTGAAGATATATATTGGTCTGACGAAAATCTGTAACTAAATAAGGTGTATATACATATATGACATTAAGAGAACTATTATACAGAAAATCATATAAAAATATTTTCAATGTTATATACAAAACTTTCTTAAAAGATCACCCTCAAGATAAGGTTGTTGATCTATCAATAAAATTTGAACAAGCATTTAGAGAATTAAAGTCTGTCGAACAAAACAATAAAACAAAAAACTTAGTTGTCTTAAATGAAGTCGAAAACGAAAAAGAGCAAATAATAGATGTATGTTTTTATGATGACCATGAAGATGAACACTATGCTTTAGATTTTATGGATTGGGGAGAGATAATCGACTGCGAAGTTATTGCTCCTAAAAAATTTAATCAAACTACCATCGTTGCTCATGTATTATGGGAAATAACATTTTGGGGATTCAGTAGAGAAAAAATAACTAAAGAAAAAAAAGAATTAAATAAAGCAGTTAAAGAAGTAGAAGAACTAGATTTAGAAGATTTTAATATAGAAGATTTAGATGGATGAAGATAGATTGTATGAGTTTCGCATAGAATATACTAGCGGTAATTCTGTAGGGCACAATTACCATTACTATCTCGCACGGAACGCAAGTGAAGCTTTGTTCTATCAATTAGAGATGATGGATCATAAGCATTGGAGTATAAAACTCTTAAAGATGGAAAGAAAATGTCCATTCGCAAATAAATGGATTGATGAGAGTGAAGTTTTAGAGGTTTGCGAGCATTCTTGATTTCTTTTAAAAAAAAGTCTTGACGCAATTTAATTTTTGTGCCATACTTTAGGAATGATAGATTTTATTGCAGACATGAAAGCTTCAATTGAGAAGCACGAAAAAGAGTTAGCCTCACAACCTCGCAAGGGTATGATGGTATATTTAGATAAAAGCACTCCAATTTTAGTGCAGTACGCTAGTGCAGATAGCTTCAACCAAGCCAAGTCAATTTCCTCTAGGAAAGGTCAATCAAGTTGCTTGCGTAATGTAATTGATGGCGGTGGAAGATTACAATAACTTTTTTCTTGACAAACTTTAAAACCTATATTAAGATAGAGTCTTACTTAAAACAAAACTAATTGAAAAAAAATGATAATTGAAAAAGATAAAAAAACCATTGTGCAATCGCACGATTTTGATTCCGTAAATTGTACTATTGATGCCGAAGATATGCGTTATGTTGCCTCGCTTTTGCGAAACAATTACTCTAACACTCGACTTGCAGTCGTTCGTGAGATTAGTGCTAACGCACTAGATGCGAATGTCGAAGCAAACGAAACTCGACCGATTGAAATCTCAATCCCTAGCAAGCTAAGTCCTACTTTCAGAGTTCGTGACTTTGGCGGTGGACTAAGCAAAGAAGATGTATTCGGCTTATATTCTAAGTATGGCAAGAGTACCAAAAGACAATCGAACAATTATATTGGTGCGTTTGGTATTGGTAAATTTGCTCCTCTTTCTTATGGAGACAACTTTACTTGCGTTTCCTATAATGGTGGACTCAAGAGTTCATACAATGTCTTTGTTAATGACGATGATGACACAAAAATTGTAGAGTTACAAGAACCCGAACCAAGCAATGAGCCAAGTGGTCTTTGTATTGAGGTTGCAGTTGCAGAATCAGATGTAGATGATTTTCGCAAGATAATTAAAAACTTTTTTGAGTTCTTTTCCGACAAAGAAATGCCAAAGTTTATTGGTGACGATGGAACTTTTATCAGAGATAGGAACAAGGTTATTGAATCAAAAAATGGTTCTTGGTTCTTTTTAGAAGATGAACGCAATGATTCTTACTATAGTCAAAGAAGTTATAATGCTCACATTATCATGGGAAGAGTTGCCTATCCACTAGATAAAAACTCTGTTCAAGTTGATAATTTTGTAGAGAGTTCAAGGAAGAAAGATATTATCTACAACCTACTTGGTCAAACAAATTTTTATTTGCGATTACCATTAGGTGCAGTCAAATTGCATCATAGCAGAGAGTCATTGGAATACAATAAGGCAACACAACAAAAGATTGTTGGTGCAATGTTAAAGGCTTGTGATGAAGTGCAAGAAATCGCCAAAGAAAAACTCGCAGATTCAAATGATCTTTTTGAGGCAAAAAGTAACTATGCAAGAATAGTTAATTCTATGCCATATAACATGAGGCAAATTTTTGAAAACGCTTTCGAGTGGAATGGCATCAAGATTCAATCGGCAACATTTCATCGAGATCATAAAATGTATGATGATTTAATTCTTACTCAAACAACTAGGGATAACGACTCTTCTGCAAGAAATGGATTTAAAGTTCGCTCGAACAAAGTTACTCGAATACATTGTGATGACGAGACTATATTCTTATATCAAGATATAGAATCTTCACACGGCAACAATCTTCGTGCAAGAACTATATTTAATGAAAATGATAAATTGAATACAATATTCTTTATCAATCCATTGACTAAATCTGCGAAAAGCTATATCAAAGATGAATGGAATTTTGATCTTGTAGACAAGAAGCATATTCGACTTACATCCAATGTAGTTAAAGAAAAAATTCAATACAATGGAGTACGCAAATCTAATGGTAGTCGTGCAAACATTCCATTATTTGAAATGGTGCAAGATAAGCCTAGTTATCGCAATATAGATTATTGGAAAAATGTTAAAGAAGATATTGACAAAATCCAAGATGATACTAGTGGTGCTATTGATGGCAAACTTGTATATGTAAAAATCAAGAATTACAAGATTGATAGTGATGACTATGATCTCGGCAAGGTGTATAGTTTATGCGGTAGAGTGCGTAGAAGGTCAGATGAAAAATCAGATGCGAAAAAGTTTCGCTTATTCGGAATTCGTAGCGGAGATGTATCTAAGTTGGATTCAGATTCTTGGATTTCCTTTGAAGATTTTCTTCTTCAAAACTCTAAAGATTATTTACTCTCAAACTTAACAGAAGCAAAAAAATCGTACATTAAGTTTAGCGTAGATTCCCTTCATCACGATGATACGGACATTCAGAAGTCTGTTGCTGATTGCAGATACAATCTTGCATATATTATGAATTCAACCCGAATTAAATTCGATAAACTACCAAAAGATAATTTGATACGCAAGATCAGAGATAACTTTCAGATTGTTATCAATGAAGGTGCTTGCCCTCAATGTTCTTCTGCAATCGCATTCATTTCTAAGTTCGATAAAGATTGGCTCAAATTCAATCTTGACAATGGATTTTCTGCGAAGCAATTCGCAAAAGATATAGATACAATTAGAGAAAAGTATTCTTTCCTCGATTATGTATCAAATAGTGTAAATTCATATAGAGCAGAAGAAAAACTTTTTAAAGATATTATAGATTATATTTTACTCTGTGATAAAAATTAACTTGACAAACAAACAAAAATATATTATATTAGAATAATGAAAAAAGTACCATATACATTAAGCGAAAATTCAGTAACGATCTTTTGGGATGGCAAACCATACACTCTTCGTAGTGACCATCCAAATTTCCAACTTGTACGCAAGGCATTATTTGATGCTAGGTATGATGATCTTGGCGATCTTATTGACATCAAGAAATCAGTCGAAAATTTTATCGAAGGAGACATCGAAATTCGTGACGAAGTTGTTTACTACAAGAACAATCGTTTGCATGGAGTTGTTGTTGACAAGTTGCTAGAAATGCTTCGTAGTGGAATGAAAGATTCTGCTCCTCTTGTAAATTTTATCACTCGCTTGCAATCCAATCCAAGTGCAAATTCTGTAAATGAATTATATTCTTTCTTGAGTTATAAATCCCTACCAAATACTCCCGAAGGAAAAGTGTTGGGGTATAAGGGGGTTCAAGGAGATTATTGGTCACAAACAGGTAATGCAGATACAATCGTATTACAAGGCGAGACTAATGGTAGACATCAAATTCTCAACGAAGTTGGTGCAACGATTGAAGTTGCTCGCAGATGTGTAGATGACAACAAGGATCATCATTGTTCCTTTGGTCTTCATGTGGGTAGTTACGATTACGCTAACGATTGGGCGGGATCAGACGGCAAATTACTTGTCGTTGAATTTGATCCATCAGATGCAGTTAGCGTTCCTACTGATTGCAACTTTCAGAAACTTAGGGTTTCAAAGTACAAGGTAGTGTCTGACATTACTGATACTCGCAAAGAGATTGATAAGCCCATCTACGAGGCTAATAAGCCTATCTATGGATCAGATTCAGACGATTGTTGCGAAGATGATAATTGCGACTACGATTGTGATTTGTCTGATGACGATAATTATGATCTTGACGAATATGGAGAACCAAAAGTTACTCTTCCCGAAAATTATGATGATGATGATTACAATGAGCCATTAGAAGATATGCCCAACGATTATCTTTCAATCAGAAATTACATTGAAAACAAGCATGAAGGTGGAGAATGTCCAATGCTCAAACAAATTCAAAGCAGAATGAAAGGTTCAGAGTTGACTTGTGGCGAAATACAAGATATAGTAGTTGATCTTGGATATGACATTTTTGAAGACGAAGACTTACCTCGATCCATGTGGAGGGTTGAGTTTAATTAAACAATTAATTTAATAAAATTATGAATACAGAAACAGAACAAATAGAGTTGCTTGAAAAAATCTCTCAAGCTAATGAGGCTCAAGTAGACTCAATGTGGGCAATACTTAAATATAAAGAAATCGGAATCTATCGAAAGGTTGCTTGTATGTGCGAAGTCTTAAATCAAGATTTTGAAAATATGTTAGGTAGCCTTCCCCAAGATGAAGAAGGGCGAATATTAGACTATAAGACTCGACATTTAATACATGATGCCTTAATTGGAGTCTCATAACGATGAGGCAAACCAAGTCGAAGATTTTTAATCTTTACTTGGAACTAGAAAAGAATACAGAAAAATTCGTTCAGCAGATTCTCATTAGAGGGTTCAAGTTAATTGACATTGGAAGTTACAAGTCAATTTACTCGAAAAATAAGTTGGGTTATGTAATTAAAATAGCCAACTCCCTCAATGATGAATTTTCTGATTTACCAAGTAAACTAACAAAATTTTACATAAAACCATATTATATTGACGAAAGAATTGTGATACAGAAAAAAGCAGATACCGCAAATTGCAAGAAAGCATTCAAGCAAATAGCAAATAAGATTGGAAACAAGAATTGCGAACGCTATGATGTTCATCCTTTAAATTGTGGTCACTTAAATAACAAACCTGTTCTATTTGATTTCGCAGAAATTTAAAATGATTATTTCACAAACTATTAAAAAGCAACAACTTATATTAAACTTAATTTTCTTAAAAAAATGATTGACATTTCCTAAAAATCTGACATACTTATAACTATGAACATTGCAAAAGATACATTGAAAAACGAAGAATTAGAAAGTAAAGCACTCGCATTAGCTGAGTCGATAGCTCCTGTGCAACTGCTTCTTGAGAATGCGAAAGCACCAAAAGAAGTTGACCCATTTAGGAATGTCGATAAGTTCTTCGCCAATCTTAAATTTGGAGCAGTCAAAAGCGAGACTGATTATTGGACTAATTTAATTCCCAAAGACGATGCAGAAATGTTCGCTCGTTGGGTATTCGCAATTATGAGCGTTCACACAACTTGGGAAAGTAATGTGCGAGGCTACGAGATTGCCATGAGCGATCTTTCTTGGACTTTATCCAAGGATAAGCTCAAGCAAATGGTTGTTAAAGCTAGAGTCGGCTTGTATGAGCGTAGAGAGCGTGGATTATGGGACTTGGTAACGAAGTTTCGTGAGAATCCCGATCAGTTCAAAAAGCAAGATGACGAGACTTGGCAAGAATGTCGCAATCGTCTAATTGGAACGATTTATGGTTTAGGTAACGCAAAGACAACTTATGCTCTTTCGCTTAGTTATCCAACTGAATCGCAACTTTGTTGCTTGGATGTTCATCTTCTTCGTTTCATGGGTCACGATCTTTCTAATGGTCATGCAAGCAGTCTTAAAGTCTACGAGAAGATGGAGAATGAGTGGCTTGCTCGTTGCAATAAGTACGGCATTTCTGCAAATGTTGCAAGAGAAATGTATTGGAACAAAGTTCAAGGCAGAAGAAATTCTCGCTATTGGAGTTACTGCTTAGAAGCATGAATAACAAAGAAAAATTAGCGTTACAAGATTTGATTGATTGTACAGAACATTATTTACTTATCGGTCACATACAAGAGCAATACGATCAATCGGAGTTAGTGTTAATGCACTACCATGTAAAATTAATGAAAAGTTTTTTAGATAGTATTAAGTAATATGACAAAAGAATATAACATAACATTAGGTTTAACTGCACAAGAAATTTCATCCATTAAAGATGGAGAACACATTAAGTTTAATTTTTTACCAACAGAACTCGAAGAGTTTGATGATCGAATTTCTATCTCAATTAAAGAAGTCCAAGAAGATTCAACTTTATCAGATTCTATGAATTTAGTTGTTGACAATCTCGCAGAAGTTTAATAGGATATTAGAATGATAGACAAAGATTTTATCAATGAGTCCGAAAATTTATCGGATGATTGTTTTGAAGAAAAATTAGTAAATAAAATTATGGAAAAAGAAGTTGAATTAACAGAAGGAGATCAAATCCTAGAAGAGTTGTCAGATATTAACGAAGAGGCGATTGTGCTTGAACCTAGATCAACCTTTAATCGTGCGATTATCGGGAGTGATACTAATTGCAGAATTGTATATTCAGTAACCAAGATTATTCGTGCATTGATGGATGAAGATGATATGAACGAAGAAGAAGCACTTGAATGGTTTGAGTTTAACACTCTTGGAACATTCAATGGAATGGAAGACAAAAACAAACCTATTTTTATGTACGATGAGTTTATTTTCTAAAATTTTTAATATTTTTAAACCAACCCCAAAGTTAAGTAAAAAACAAATGGATGAATTAATTGGTGAAGTTGTCAATAAAAACGAGTCTCTTCTTGAGCGATTGGGTGATGATAAAACTCCACCAATCATAGGTGACGATTATCCAACTTACGAACAACTAATCGAAGAACATGAATCACAAAACTCTAAGTAAAGTGCAAGAACAACAAGAAGAAAAAATTGATTTAATTAAATCAATCAAAGATTTAGAAATGGAACTTGAGTTTATGTATTCAAGAGAACCCGATGAAATAAAATATATTTCTAGCGTAGAAAAACAAATTGACGAATTATACGAAAAATTAGATAAAATTAGCGATGAGAACAACTGAAAGACAAATGAGAGACGAAGAACCAAGCGTGGACGATATGCGTTATGACCTCGCAGAAGCAGAAGCAATGAATATGAATGTCTCCGACATTATTAGTTTGCTTATTGATGGATACGAGGGACTAGATAACATTTCTGATCTTGAAATTAAAGAAGAATGGGATCAACTTTTTGGGGTTGACAAAGATTGAAACATAGTACATACTTATACTCATGCAAACATATAGACAAGCACTAATAGAAGAGTTACAAAGATTAGTTAAACAAGAATCATTTAATGTTAATTATGCAAAAGACATAGTCGAATTATATGATGACGAGGTTGAAGATCATAGCGATACGACTGCATACGACAAAGCGATGCAAGATATTGATAATGTAAAAAATGGAGAATGGGATTTATGAATTATACAGATGAAAATGTAATGGTAGTCGCACAAAAAATTGTTGACGATATGGACTTAGACGATCTTATGTCCTATGTTTATGATGATCTTTGTGCAATCATGGATAAAGATGAAGAATTATTTAATTGCAATGTAGAACACTTTAATTTAGATGAAAATTAAAAACAAATGGGACGAAGAGTTTGAAGTCAATGTTGGCGATTGGGTTGGATTTAAATGCGACATTGAACAATGTGGAAAAGTAAAACAGATTCAATCAAGAGGAGCATTGATAGTTGAAAACAAAAATGGATTCGATGGAGACTATATCGGTGGAGATACCGAAGCATTAGTTGGATTCGATGAAGTTTGGAAAGATTAATTATGGAAGAATATTGCGTTGGAGTTACGATCCACAACTGCTTTTATGTTGAAGCTAAATCTCAAGAAGAGGCGAAGCAAAAAGTTAGAGACATGACAAATGATGAAATTATGATTGACTCTGATTTCAATATCGAATATGCTGATCCTACAGAAGGAGAGATTGCGTGGAAATTAAAACAAGAAGACTTATATGTTAAAAAACAAAACAAATGAAATTAACAAAATATCAAAAAGCTAGATTACTTGAATACGAATGGGATATTATTGAGACAGAGGTTGATGGCAAGGAGCAAAATTGTAAGTGGTTATATTTTAGTCCCGAAGATGGTTCTATTTTTGGCGAAGTCTGCGACCATTTTGAATTAACAGGCGAAAGTGATAGCGTGAAGTTATTGGTTGTCGCTACTGCTGAAGAAGATCGGGGCTTTGGAGACGATGAGGAAGAACAATGAAATTATCCGAAGCAATAGAGTTAGTATTAGACGAAGCAGAAACATCTGCCATTGGGGATTGTGAAGAAAACCCAAATAGCAAGAGAGTTATGGAAGCGTTAGAGGTTGTGCGAGATTTCTACGACAACCACGGCAAACATTTTAAGAATTTCTCAATAAACGAATTTGACTGCCATCACCATAATCATTCTGATTTTGTCGATGATAAAGAAAAGATGCAAGACTTTAACGAATTAACTAAACAAGAATTTTTATCAAGTTATAGTTATATCACAGAAGAAGAATATAATTTAACAAGAATGGAGCAAAAAAAGATTGACAATGGCTAATTGCTAATATAGTATATTAAGAATAAACAATAAAACCAAATTGAAAAAATGAATTATTTTAAAAATGCGAAAGTAAATTGGAACACATGGAGTCCCGAAGACATTATATTTAAAAGTAATAATGTTATTAAAAAGTTAATGCCACAAGAAAATGTGTTGAGTTATAAAAGCAAGAGTGATCGTGATGCACAAATGTGCAAAAAGACGAACGGCAAATTGCATACTAGTTCATGGAACAACGGCTCGTATCATGGAAGTGAAAATTATCGTGCAGTTCATGTACAACTCAAAGATGTTAAGTCAGAATTTCCTAGTGCGAATGTTGACTTTGTTGATTGCACTCACAGAAAAGATAGCGTTGGCAATAATCTTGGGCAAGTTAATATATTGATTTACATAAATTCATTTCATTGCGAATGGACATGGTATCAAGGTCAGAATGGACACTATACCAAGAAAAGAGGTCAGAATATTTGCCCACTTGAAGAAGGTTATCGAATTTGCTATGGTGGACAAGGAGATAGCAATTCACTTAGTTACAACGAATTTTCCGAGTTATTAGATATAACTGAATCAGTTCGCAGATTTCTTTTTGAAGTCTTAGTTCCTCATCAACAAGGCATAGAGTTAGTTGCATGAGAATTTTCGTTAATTCAGATATGATATTAATGTCAAACTTAGAATCAGATATTGAATTCGCAAAACAACACAAACTTAAAGAAATTAAAAAATGAAGTGGAAAACAGAAACTCGAAAAGGCGGAGCAGAAATTTATGTTGAATGTCAAAATCGTTCTATTTTTGTTGGCGAAGGATATAGTATGCTAGAATATGGCGAAAGTATGGTTCTTGCTAGTGTTATTGAAAAAGCATTAAACGAACATGAAGAAGAATATGAATGTCACGATAAAGGATCGAATCAACATTTAAATACAATATGTGATGACGAGCATGGAAACTCCTTATGAACAATTTAATTCATAATTTACCCGATGTTTTTTATGCAATTAATGTAATTACTGCTTGTGTATTGGTTTTATTGTTTGCCTTAATTGTAACAAATTCTTTTGGAGATTAAAAGGTGAGTTGGATAAATACGCAAATGAATGACTTGACTTTATCGACAATATTTATTTGTTCAATTGCATTGGCATTTATAATCGATTTTTACATCAGAAGATAAAAGACTTGACAAGAACTAGAATTTACTTTATTCTTTAATTATGACAAAAAAATTGCCAATGAAAACAGAGGATCACGACAAAACAACGAAAACATTTTACGATTGCACAGAAGAAATTGCGAATGTAATTGAAAAACATTATCCCGAAGTTTATATCGAGGATATGGAAAGAATAAATAGTTTAGTTGACCAAGAAATTGTTGATGCAATGAGAAAGCAAGCAAAAGAAAATTACTTAGAAAATATAAATGGAGGATCAAAATGAAAGACGAAATTTTAGTTGAAAAAAAAGATGGAGAGATGGATGAATATGATCGTCCGATTTATATAGTAACTTCCGTTCACAAGGAAGCAATTAACAACATGGTTCGCAATCAAACTATTGATGATGTTGACCTTGAGTCCCTAAAGAAATTAGGTTTTGCAGTCGCTTATAATAAACTTGACGAGCATGGCAACAAGTGTTATATTAAGCATAACACAAGGACATTCGAGCAAAAGATGGGCAGAAAGAAAGATATTAGAAGTTTCAAGCAAGACCCAAGGGACGAGATTCCATTTTGAAGTACAACATTTCATACAAGGACAACGAAGAAGACAAACAAATAAACTTTCATACAGAAAAGAACATGATTACCTACTTAAATAAAAACACAAATTATTTAAATACATTAAATCATGTTTACTTGAATTTCAAACAAATCAAACTTTCATTAAAACAATCAAGATGGAGAAAAAAATAAATGCAAGAAATAATAAATAAAATATACGAGCGTATGGAATTTTGTGCAAATGCACACACAATTTGCCAAGCAGAAGAACAAGCGTACATTTCAGAATTAAGTTGTCTGAACGAAGTTTTAGATCAAATTGAAGGATTTCCTTGGGATCACTTAGAAAATGATTGTTGAAGTTTCAACTGAATCCGAGCTTGAAGAACTGCAAGATGTTCTGATTGAGTTTTACAAGGTCATGCCTTACAAGCAACTCTCAAGGGAAACAGAAGAGGGTCAAGAAGCATCTGATCTTTGGATTGAAAATTGGTTCTTTACGATTGAGAATGGTAGAGGAAAAATACTAGCACTCAAAAAAGACGATAAGTTTATAGGGGCAATTGGCTTGCTCGTTTCACCAAGTTTTGAAGATGGAGTAATGACTTGTATGGAATCTTTTTGGTATGTAGACGAGAATCATAGAGGGCAAGGCTTGAAGCTTTTAATTAAGGGTCAACAAGTCGCAAAAGAAATGGGAGCAAAAAGAATGATGATGGTTTACCTAGAAAATTCTATGCCCGAAAAAGTAAAGAGTATTTACGAAAGAATGGATTACAAGTTAATTCAAACAACTTACTTTAAAGAATTATGATTTACGCACTAGATAACTTTTTGCCACATCATTTGATGAGAGAGTTTTTGATTGATGATTCAGATTTTGTAGAATATCCAACTCACGATTATTCTTTTTGGGTAAAACCTGTTTCTTCTGAGTTTGACGATTATGTGATAAGTCAAATTGAAAAAGTTGAACAGAAAAGCGTTCAGAAGATTTTGTCTTTCTTTAGGGAAGCAAAAGAAGGTCAAGATGATTCTTGGAGAATTCACAATGATACGATTATCATGGGAGAACAACCCGATAGAGCAATTGTTTTGTTTATGGATTCAGAAGATTCAAAAGAATTAAATGGAACTGCATTTTGGGAACATAAAGAATATGGAGAAATATACACAAGCAAGGATGACGAAGAGTTTAATAGAATCCTATTGGAAGATTCAGAAAATAAAGATAAGTGGACATTGAAATCAGTAATAGGTTATAAGCAAAACAGATTATTATCATATCCTTGCAATTACTTTCATAGCAAATATCCAAATGAATTCAAACAACCAAGAAAAGTATTTGTAATGTTCTACAAAGTTAATTAAATAAGAAAACAAATAAGATTAAATATGAACCAAGATAATCAAACTAATTTATTTCTGCAATTAACAGAGCGTTGGCAAGATGGACAATATGCTCAAGTCGCAGATTACATTCGACATGACATTGTATTCTCAAATCGGGCTAATTTAATAGATTTTTGCTTGTATTTATCTAAACACTTAGGAATCAAAGAATTAAAAATCTTACAAAAACTAATTTAAAAGGTTGACAATAACAAAAAAACTTCATAGAATGTACTTATGATTAAAACATTGCAGACATTATACAAGATAGATACTAAAGGAAAATTGCGAGAATGGACGATGCACATTGATGGTGCTTCATTTTACGCAGTTAAAGGTTTGGTTGATGGTAAGAAGACTCAAGATAAAGCCACAACCACAATCGCCAAGAATGTTGGGCGAAGTAACGAAACAACTCCCGAAGGTCAAGCAGAATTGCAAGCTCAAGCTAAATTTCAAAAGAAATTGGATAGTGGATATGCTCTTAACGAGATAGATGCACAGAAAAAAAAGTTCTATGAGCCGATGCTCGCACACAACTTCAAGGATCGTCAAGATGAATTAGTTGGAAAGTATCCTGTTTACTCGCAACCAAAATTAGATGGCATTCGTTGCATAGTACGCAAAGAAGGCGATACGCTCATTGGAAGGACTCGCAATGGCAAAGAGATAGAATGTATTCCTCACATCTTGAAAAGCCTAAATGGGTTCTTTCTAGCCCATCCTAAAGCTATTCTTGATGGAGAACTATACAACCACGACCTTCGAGACAACTTTAATAAGATTACTTCTCTTGTTCGCAAGCAAAGACCAATCAAGTCAGACAAAATGACTGATAAAGCATTTGCGAAAAAACAAATTGAATATCAATCTAGAGTTATTGAGGCAGAAGATACAATTCAATATCATGTATATGATTGCCCAAAACTAAATGATGTAGTGAATGAATCACAATCGTTTGACTTTAGAATGGAAGAGTTGAAAGAAAAATTAATGACAAACAAACATATTGTATTAGTCGAAACATCAGAAGTTTATTCTCTCGGCAATCTAAATAGCTTGTATGGTCAATATCTTGAACAAGGTTACGAAGGACAAATGGTTCGCAAGAACTCAAGTAAATATGATAACAAGAGAAGCACATCATTATTAAAAAGAAAAGAATTTATTGATTCAGAATATAAGATTGTAGATATTGATGTTGGTAATGGCAATCGTAGTGGAACTGCAAAACATTTAGTGTGTTATTGTCCGACAACGAAAACCACATTCAATAGTAATATCAAAGGTTCATTCGACTACCTTAAAGAGATATACGATAATCGCAAAGATTATATTGGTCAGTTAGCAACCATTAAGTATTTCCAACTTACTCCCGATGGAATTCCACGCTTTCCGTATGCAATAGCATTCAGAAACTACGAATAAACATATTAAAACATATATTGCTACATATAATACAACATATCAAACAACTTAAAACAAGCATACCAAGGAATGCCTTGTAGAATCCCTGTTTCTTATTCTCTTATATCATTAGATACTATATACAACAATATACCATTCTATATAAGGAATATAATACAATACAATACAAATATTACTATACATAATATACAATTAATAATAACAATTTTAAATACATTAAATAACTGAAAATAAATTAAAAAAAGTTGATAGTGGGTTGCCCGACTTAAATGTATAAAATAAAACATTCGATTATAACTTAACAACAAATAAAAAAATTATGCAAATTCAAATAGACAATTACAGAATAAGAAAATATGATTCATTAAATCTATGTGTGGAAGAAAGAAAGATAAAACAACAAGCAAAAAATCCATTTGGAAGAAACGGAAAACCTGTTGATGGCGGAATCGCACAAAATATTACATCAAATAAAGTAGAATATAAGTGGCATTTAGTTTGTTATTCATCTACATTAGATTATTGTTTAAGAAAATTAGTAGATCATTGCCTTACAAATATAGAAGATATTAATACAATACAAGAAATACAAAGTAAAATAACTCAATTACATGAAAAAATTAATACAATTAGTGCTGATAACGAGAGGTTTATTGAACAAAATATTTTATCAAGTTCTGCGGATCAAGAGGTTGATGTCGAGCGAATTGCCGAAGAAGCAATCAATTGTTCGTAATTCTCACGGCTTTCCAATCATTACTAGAGATTAATAATAATTTACAATAGTTAATAATATTTTTGATTTATTACTAATTATTCTCATTTATTCTTGACATCGCTTGTATTGTATTGTATAGTATATAGTATATTATGACAGAAGAAAACATAGACAACGAACAATCGAGCGACAAAAATGTTAATCCCCCAACGATAAGCGAGGAAGAAATAAAAAAAATACTCGAAAGCCTACCTCATTTTCCCCCAAGCAGTGAAATAAAAGAGGATACTTAAATTCAGATCAACAAAATAAAAAATAAATAATAAGCCGAAACTTAATTGCACAAAAAAATGGATGAATTACAAAAGATAAGTGCCGAAATAATAGAAATATTCAATACAAAGATTGGAAAGCTAACGACCGATGATGCCGAAACCATAAATCTCTGCAATAGTAGCATGAATTTTTACATGGAATTAGGCGAAAGACAAAAAGCATTGTGGGAAGCTAAATATACATTACAATTATTAAATGATATAGTAAACGATGACAAATAAATATAATGATGATGATGTATTGCATTTATCATATGAAATAATACAATTAATTGAACAAAATATTATGTCGTTTAGTGATGAAGAAACAGAAGCAGTAATCACAAGCAATGAGAGTTTATCTTTTCACATAGAGAATGATAATATAGATAGAGCATTTATAGAAGCTCGCAATTTAAAAGAATATTTAATAAAATTAAAAAACAAAAACATATAAACCATGCACATAAGAAGAGAAATTGATTATATATTAGATGATATTAATAAAGTAATTGCAAAAAATAAAACATCAAATAAACAAAGCAAAGATGACAAGGCAATGTTGAAACATTTATACGAGACAATCAATCTCAAGACAAATAACGGCAAATATGCCAAAGGAATGTGGACTGACTCGCCCGAATTTAATCGTACAAATATTTACATCAAATAATAATAGTTAATAGTATAAATTTTTAAATAAAGTCGCGGTGAGCAAAATTAGTTCTTGACAATCGCCAAATAATCTGCCATACTATTAAATATGAACGAAATTGCTAAAGAATTAGAAAGAGTTAAAGAACAAATATCAATATCTAATGGTTACTCGGATGATATAAGAAAAGAATTATCTGATTTAAATAAAACACTAATGTTGATCGCCCAAATATTAAGAAATAAATAAACAAATTTTTGCATGATATAAGATGCACAAATATAGTATATACTCTTATACAATACAATATACTAAATAAACAATACAATTGCATGATATAAAAGGCAAAACAATACAACTCAAATAAACACTTAATTATACAAAATAAATTATACAATATGATATACGAAATAATACATTCAATAGTAAGTTGCGTAGGAGCAGTAACACTTTTAACATTAATGTCTCTTGCAGTAGATAAAGCATACAGGTTAATCGCAAACAAAATTTAATAAAATATGAATCAAAATAAATACTTAGTTGGAAAAAAGAAAAGCGGAAAAGGAATGGTTGGTCACAAAGGAGGACTCGCCACTCCAACAGGAGCATTCGGAGGAAAAAGCAAGTTTAATAAAAAGAGGCTTGACAAGAAATCCTAATCTGATATACTTAGGGTTATGAATTATTGCGAAGAACAAATTGAATATCTTGAGTGGCAAGCTCAAGCAGAAAAAGAAAAGAATGCCAACCCATGCGATGTCGCAGAAGGAGTATATATGTTAGTAGATGATGCGAGTCCGAGCGAATCGCCTCTTTATTTTCGTTCACTTAAAGGAGCAGTTGATTGGGCAGAGAATGACGATCAATACATTTCTTATCAAGGAGAAGAACAATGGTCAGTATATAGAGTCGGAGGAAAAGTACTATGACATTTCAAGAGATTGACATAAAAAATGTTGACGGCATGATACCAAATGGTAGCGAACTCGCAGTCATTGACAGAAAAGATTTAATGAAAGATGATCTCGATCAAGCATTGATTCTCTATGGATGGGACGAAGTAGGAATGTTCGATCATGAATTTGATTTACCAACATACGGATTCGTTTCTTAAAAAAAGACTTGACAATATATTACATTCTGATATACTAGAATACATAAACCAATAATTGCTTAACAACAAACAAAAAAAGATAAAATTATGAGTATTGCGAAAAATGCGAGAGCGAGCCAAGTAATGGCAGATATTAAAAGTGGTAAACACACACCTGCGAATAAGCAAGGTAAGTTTGCGAATTATGGATCAGTTGACGAGGATAGTATATACTATTCAACAAAACTATCTCAAAAAGCAGATGCAGTTCGCATCGCAAGAGTCGAAGCAAGCCGAGCAAGATTAAGATTGAAAGGAATTTTTATTTAATGATTAAGTCGCTATCCCCAAAGGTTGGTTTGTTCGCAAGCGAGTCTGAGTTGAGAAACGAGTTGACCGAAAAAGAATATGTTTATCTTAAACTCGCCAAGCTAAATGAATTTGTTGATGATCTTTATCATTGCACAAAATATCCAAACAATAAAATAATTGATGCAAATAATACATACAATTATATCAATCAAATACAACAAGACTTATTAAGAATAAATAGAACATCAAATAATAAAAAAGTTCTTGACAAATAACAAATAATAGAGTATAATAGATACATAATTAAGAAACAAACTTAATCAAAATAAATAATCGATCTTTAACATTTTAAAAACTTTGGAGAGGTAGATATACTTCTCCTGTGGGTGACTGAGCAAGCTTGTCGTGAGCGAGCTAAGGTACGCAAACTTTCTGTGGTAGATTAGCAGAGTCCAATCGGATGAGCTAGAGACAATTCCAAGTCTCGTTTGTGGTGCGAAGTAGGTACTCTATGAACTGATGTTCACGCCGAAAAGTCGAAGGTATACAGTAATCCTTCCCCACACCATTTTATTTATTATTATTCATGTTAAGCCCGATCAAGGTAAATTACTTTGGTCGGGTTTTTTGTTTGACAATACCCACAGATCTGTCATACTAGATATTATGGAAACGATTAAACAAATTCTCACAAACTACGGTTACATCAACTCAGCTCAACTTGCTGAAATCAACGACAACTTTCCTCATATGAAAGTCGTAATCAAATGGGGAGGCATGCCTCGTGATCGAGTTCCTGTTCATCAAGCAGTGAAACTCATTAATAATATTGAATCAAAAAACATTGACTATTGCAGAGAAGTATTCTTCGCATCAGATGAAATGAGTAAGCTTAGAGAAGTATTTCACATTGCACAATAACCTAACATAAAAAAACATATGATTAATCCAGCAGAAGTAACAAACTATAATAGAACACAATATCAATTAGAAGAATTTATTTTATTTGGTATCAATGTAGCGGGAAAGAAAAGTTCAATCGAAGCACCTAAATTAGAAGTGTTTATCGAGAGAGCAAAAAACATAACAAAAGAAGCATTACCATTTAATTGTATAAGAAAATTGATTGAATTGGGCCGGCTGCAAGAGATCATGCATTGGGCAAAGCTTAGTCCATACAAGCAAAGATACAATTCTTATGTTGCTGTGTCCAAGATACAAGACCTTCAAACGGTTACTCTTAGCAGACTTTTAGAGGTCGCTGGTATCGGGCTTAAAACGGCAAGGTTCTTTCTTTCTCATAGTCGCGAAGACTTCGATGAGCCGATGCTCGACACACATATCTTAAGGTTCCTTCGAGACCAAGGGCATAAGGACGCCCCAAAGAGCACGCCTTCGAACGTCGGCATCTACAACTATTACGCTAATGCATTCAAGATGCATGCTCGAACCTTAGGAAAGTCAGTGACTGACCTTGATCTAGAGATTTGGAAGAAGTACTCCAAGACGGCATAGAGTGTTAACAATAATTATCTTGAGCGCAATCGCAGGCCTTATACAACTCATTAGAGAAGAAAGGGACGACTTCTAAATAACAAACTTATCTTGTTCAAATATCAATAGTAAATAACACAAATATAAGAGCCAAATATAAGAAGAAAAATAATAAACATAATCAAATTAAAATGACATAAATTACATAAGTTATTGAATAACAACGAGTTGCGTAAAATCCGCCTAGGCGTTTTTTCATAACTAATTGGCTACCAACGACTTGCAATGTTTTAGAAAAAAAATGAAGAAAAAGGTTGACTTGAGGTAAAAACCTGTCATACTTGTATTTATGATCAAGACAAAGCCTAACGAAAAAAGATATAAGATTGACTTTGGTAGTCCTGTTTTTGTTTACAAGAATCTTCACAAGAAATGTTGGAGCATCAAGCAAGACGGATTAGTTAAAGCTCATACCAAATTACTAGCAATGCATAGTTGCACTTTCAAGGTTAGCAAAAGTGGGCGAGAAAGAGTTTTAAAAGAACAGCGTAAAAATGTTCACGCAGGAATCGAGGGCTATGTAGAGAATTGGCAAATGGGCGATTGGAGAGATTCTCATCCCACTGCAAGACCTGTTTCCTATAATCCATATAAGTATGAGAATTTTGTTGACAAGGACACGGAACAAATGGTAGACTATGCTATTGCCGTAAGACTAGAACCCAAACAAGTATTAGCAGTATTATGAATGAAGACCAAATGACAAAAACGCAGTTAAAGAAAGAAATCTTAGATGAGTTCAACTACTTATCTCCAACGGATTTAATTAAAATTTTCGAGATGATTTTCGGAAGTGGGCAAGTTGAGCTTAACGAAGTAGATTGGAGTAAGTAATTATGACACAAGCAAAGATAAGACAAACCATCATGGACATCGTCCGGGGAGAAATGGCATACGCAGATCCAATGTCCAAGGTATGCTTGGAGCAGAACGAGCGTCATCCCGAAAAGTTTCCACTTGGAAGTACATTTCAATCAGCCGAAGAAGTTTTGGAGGATATCGTTTTAAGCTTGACCTCATTGCAGAATGAGCTTAGAATAGAGTCTTCTTTTCAATCAGCACAACTCTAACAACAAGGAAAAAATTATGGGATTAGATCAATACGCATACTCACGACCACCACGCAAACGCAACTCAGATAATGACATTCAAATTGCAGAATGGCGAAAGCATAATCGCTTGCAAGGATGGATGCAAGACCTTTGGGAAAGTAAGGGTTGCCCAAACGAAGACAAGTATGGTGACGATGACGATGACGATGCCGAAGTTCTTTTTAATTGCGTTCCCTTGCAATTAACGGAAGAAGATATTAATTCTCTTGAAGATGCGATTCTTAATTTCGAGCTTCCCGAATCAAATGGATTCTTTTGGGGTTCTGATTCTTATTTTTGGACTGACGAAAACGATGAACCTCATTCCGATAACGATTATTGGTACAAAGAAAGCGATTTGCAATTCGTCAAGGATGCTCGCAAGGCACTAAAAAAGAAACACAGAATTTTTTACTCTTGTTGGTATTAATGCTTGACTTCCACCAAAAACCTGCCATACTTAACATTATGAATATGATACTAGACACACCACAACAAATTAACGCATTCCGATTAAGAACTATCGCAAGAGGAATAAAGCTAGAAATGAGAGGACTAAAGATGTCGAGAGGCAAATCTTGCTATTCGATTGCGAAATCAGAATTTGGTTTTAAAGGCAATCGGCAGTCCGTTCTCGATCAACTTCTCAACAAAATGGAGGGATTAAAATAATTATGAATAACTACATCGAAGCAGTATGCGAAGGCAAACCTCTTGACCTTCCAAGTTTTAACGAAGACTCCGAGCAATGGGAATTGTATTTCGAGGAGTCGCCAACATCGTGGCATCCATATAGTCAAAGAGATTTAATAGCAGTTAGTTTTGACTCAGCAGATCAAGCGTGCAACGCATACAACCACTACAACCAAGGATAAGAAAATGAATACAACAAGAATCGCAACTCTTCGCACTAAAATTCGTAACATGGGTTACGCTCTTGCTCAAGCAGAAATGCGTGGGCTTGGAGGCAAAGGTTTATTCTCTCAAAAACTTGCACATAATTTGCTCCTTAGTGAGCTTTATTTGCTCGAAAAAAGAGTTTAGTTAACTTGGGACCCGTAGCTCAGTTGGTTAGAGCGTCCGACTCATAATCGGAGGGTCCTCGGTTCAAGCCCGAGCGGGTCCACCAAGCTTACCTAAATCACTTACCACCAAGGACTTACGCAAAAAAGTCCTGGGCGGTTTTTCCTAAGTCATTGATATTCATATACTTACAACTATTTTAATTTTATGAAAAAAAAGTGTTGACATGACATCATTTTCTGTCATACTAGTATACATCAAGACGATAACTGAACTTAAAAAAAATTAGTCGAAACAAAAAAAACTTAATCGAAGAAAAAAAAGCTTGACAAAAACCAAAAACTTTCGTATAATTAAATCTTACAAAGCGATAAACCAAAACTAAAAAAACTATGAATAAAAAAATTGATCTCTCCGTATGTGGCACAAAACGAATCGACTTTAGCGAAGTGAAGTCCGTAAAGACTCCCGAAAAGACTGAGTCTTGGCAACCAATCGGTCATGCGTTCCTTGTTGATCGTGTGCAAAACCAAATCCAAGAAAATGGTTGGGAAATTGTAGACACTTACCATTCTCTTCACCGATTCGGTCAGCGTTACTTCGGTCTCTTCCATGTCAAGAACACAGGTTCTGATGTTGATGATCGTGGCACAGTTCTCGGTCTTCGCAATTCGCACGACAAATGCTTTCCAGCAGGTTTGTGCATGGGTAACGCTCCATTTGTTTGCTCGAATCTTATTTTCACAAACGAAGTGACTCTTGCAAGACGGCACACAAAAAACATTTTGAGTGACTTGTCTCAAGTTATCGCTCGCACTCTCGGCAAGATGACTGAGACATGGGCAAGCGATGAGAAACGCATCGAAGCGTACAAAGAGTACGAACTCGGCAACGAGCAAGCCCATGACCTTGTTATCCGTGCTTTTCAAAATGGTGCGATCAGCAAAGGCAAAATCGCTGATGTAGTTGAGCAATGGCACAAACCCGAACATGATGACTTTTCTCCTCGGAATATGCACTCATTGTACAACGGCTTCACTCATGTTCTTAAAGGTGGAGTTCATGCCTTACCAAATCGTTCTCTCGCATTGCATGGTGTTCTTGACTCCGAAGTCGCACTAGTAAAGTAATCATTCTTAATCACAAACCAAACACAAACCTAACAAAAATTAAAATTATGAAAAATCAAGCAAAACTCAAAAATGTAGTTGATAGTCTCAAAGGACGATTCGTTTCTCTTCTAGTTAAACAAGGGGAGCAACGCAAGGTCTTCTCGGCAAAAGTCAAGAGCGTTACTGCTCGCCATGTAATGTTTTCGGACATGAATGGAGCGAATCGTCGAGTCAATCGTCGCCATGTTCTTCGAGCGACTTGTGCAGATAAATCCTTTAAAAGGTCAGTGAGTCTAGGTTAATTAGTCAATCTGCGTAGCGGAAAGATTAATGATTGCCCCCCGATTGGGGGGCTTTTTTGTGCCCACATTTATTATTGCATAAGTCGTTGAGGTTCAAGAGGTTAGGGAAAACCGGCCTAGGCTTTTTTGCGTAAGTCGTTGATAGTTAACGAGTAACGTCATAAAGTTTTTTTAATTTTATTAATTTTAGGGTTGACTTACCTCTATATGATGTCATAATTATACTTATGAAAGACGAACAAGCAAAGCAAAGAATGAAACAATTTCAAGAACTTCCCTCTAATACTATTTCATGGGAAACTTTCAAGAGATTGCTCGGACAATTCGGTACAGAAAAAGGAATCGAAAAAGCAAAAAACATTATTAAAAAGCTTGACAGAAGCAACTAATTCAACCATAATTAAGACATGATTAAAACAACACTTCTCACATCAGGTAACCAAAAGATTCTCAAAGGCGAGAAATTAGGTTACATCACAAAAGGCATTCACCTTGCCCCAGCAAATCTTTCAGGCTACGAAACTTGCCAATGGCGTTCTAAAGGTTGCACAATGTCTTGCTTGAATACGGCAGGTCGTGGTCAAATGGGATCTGTTCAAGATTCACGCATCAACAAAACAAAGTTGTTCTTTGAAAAGCAATTTGACTTTCTCGCAAAACTATCGAAAGAAATTACTTCCTCAATTAAGTCGGCACAAAAGAAAAGTATGGAAGCTGTCTTTCGTCCTAATCTTACAAGCGACATCATGTGGGAGTCAGTATTTTTTGATGAAGAAAAGCCTCAAACAATTTTTGATAAGTTTCCCCAAACTAAGTTTTATGATTATACTAAATCATTTAAAAGAATGTGTTCTTTTCTCGACAAACCTTTCATTAAGGGCGAGGCAAAATTTCCCTCTAATTATCATTTGACTTTTTCTCGCTCAGAGAATAATGACAAGAAATGCGAAATGGTTCTTTTAATGGGTGGCAATGTAGCCGTTGTGTTTCGCAATCAATTACCTAAGGCATGGAAAGGTTTTGAGGTCGTCAATGGTGATGAAACTGACTTGCGTTTTCTTGACAAGAAAGGTGTGGTCGTTGGCTTGATCGAGAAAGGTATGGCAAAGAAAGACGCAACAGGATTTGTAGTAGAAGGGATAGACTCATGAGTGAAGCATATTACGATTCAGCCGAAGATTTAATGATTAGCCAAGCAAGAGCGTTTGAAGAACTCTCAAAGCATGGTTGCCAAGATATTCACCAATTCATTTTAGACATGGGTGACAAAGAAGAGTATAATGCACAAAAAGTGTTAGAATGGTTAGGGTACTGATATGATTAAAGCATTATTGATTACATCAATTTTATTAACCTTTAGTGCATACATTTTTTTATGCATTTATGCAGATGTTATAAACGCTTGGTTATGAACTAGTTAGGGCAAAAAGCCCTGGGCGATTTCGCGCAAGTCATTGAGTCGCAACGGTTTACAATTATTTTTGTTTTTTTGCATTTAAGGGTTGACTTTGGTTGAGATTCTGACATACTGATACTTACCAACACGATCAAACTAATCTGCAAATTAGTGGTGATTAGGAGAGGTGCGGATTGCAGTCCTAACTATCCTCTTATGGGTTCGACTCCCTCCGTGTTTGGTATCATTTTATTATTCACTAGAAAAAAACACTTGACTTCACAAAAAATTCTGTCATACTATTACTTATGAAAGCGAAAAAGATAAAGCTCAGACATCAAATCCTTTTCACTAAGGCTCGACCTTTCAAGATGAAAAACAAAATTCTTGATAGGAAACTAAAACACAAAACAAAATTAAACTATGTATCTTAATGACCCAAACCACTTGCAAGTTCAAGATGTCGACTCGCTAGAAGCAAACGAATTAGTTATGGCATTCATTCACGACAACATGATCGAACCAATGACCGACAAGAATATGCTTGACAACGATCAGCTTTCAATGTTGAATGTTATTGGTGGAGCATTAAAAGCTATTGCACAAAAAGCACACGCTTATGAAACTCTAACCGAATCGCAAGACTCATCTCATTATCGCAACTAAATGAACGAAAAAAAACATCTAATTACCAAAAGCAACGATGGTTGCGTAATAATTATTAAAGCCAAGAAGAAGACCGAGCAAACAGATGTGTTCATTTCCAACTCAACATTTAAAAAGAACATTGAAAGCAATACATTTGTTAAGCACGCACATTTAACCTATAACGACAATCCAATCTACATTTACCACGAAGACCTTTAAACTATGCAAGACAATAAAGATATGAGCTATAACGGATGGAGCAACCGAGAAACTTGGAACATAGCACTATGGATTCAAAACAATGAATATTATTATGCAACCGCAAAGAAGTGCGGAGACTATGAAACCTTTAAGAGGGTCGTGTCAGACGAAGAAACACTTGACGGAGTCAGATGGGATGATCCACTTGTGAATATTGAAGAGATAAACACCGAAGTAATTAACGAACTATGAAAGAAAAAACTTACCAAGTATTAAAGAGCGGCAAAGCAATGGGAATCATTGGCAACCTCGATTACATCATCAATGCAATCCGAAATCTAGAATCAAACCTTGACAGAGCAATAACTCACTCGCCTTTTACTATTGGCTTGATAAATAGAATAGCTAAACTTAAAAGTTAAATAGGTTAAATACAAATACAGTTTTCCGGGCCCCAAATATAAAAAAGCCAAATATAAATACAGTAAATAATAGAATAGTACAATAATTACATAAGTCGTTGATTATTAACATTTTATAAAAAGCCCTAGGCAGTTTTCCCTAAGTGATTGAGTATCAACGAGTTATGAAAAAACTCCCTGGGCTTTTTGCCCTAAGTCGTTGAGTATCAATACTTTATGAGAAAAAGAATGGTCAACCCGCGAACTCTCACGGGTTGACCTATCGCCCTAAAGAATTAACGCAACAAACAAAATCGGTGATATTATTATGCAACTTATTTCTAGTATTATCATTAATCTTCTTTTTCCGTTAAAGCTTTGACTAATCCTATTAATCCACTTACGACCATAATTGTTAGTATATCCACTTATGCAATTGAATTATTGTCTTCAAAGATTTCCCTCATTAATGGGCTAACTGCTTGCATATCTCGCAAGTTTTCATCATTATCGAAGTCTTCTTCATCGTCTGCCCTGTCGTGACTAGATGCCAATTCTGAAACCTCGTCTGTGATTTCTCGCTTTGATACATCAAGCAAACCATGCTCAAGGATTAAGTCTTCAGCCAACTTTTCAGCTTTCAAGTCTTCGATCTGAAGAGAAAGAGAAGCTGAGACTTGTGCGTTATTATTTGCAACTGCGTTGCGTATTAGTTCGATTCTTTCGAGTTCTGTCATAATTGTATTCTAGTTGTTTTAATTGATTGAGTCAAGCCTTAACAAGCAAAAAGTGAGATTAAAAGCATTTGGGCTTTTGCATTCGATTCGATTTCGTCAAGTTGCATTTGAGCATTCACGACTATTTGCTTAGAGCCTGTATGTCCTGCGTCTGCTTGTGGTTGGTGGTTTGCGATTAAATCGGTGAGTTCTTTTATTTTATTCATAGTATTGATATTATAGGTCTTAGGTTGTTGTGTCAAACTTATTTTTTAATTTCTTTAAAAAGTTTACGGATTTCTTTGATGCGTTCGAGCATTCCCTCGATAGTCATTTTTTCAGTTAGAGTCCGAGGAGCATCTGATTTTTCTTGTGCCATGTAGTTGAGAAAATCAATCGATCCTTCAAGTTGTGCTAGAGCAGTACCGAAATCGATTTCGTTACAGAGTTGTTCTTTTGTTTTAATCATATCTTAATCTAATGTATTTAATGGGTTGTGTCAAACTTTTTTTGCAGTAAGTGGTAAATCTTTTGCTAATTGAATATTTCTTTCGTCATCATCGAAGAACCAAATTTTATCGAAGTTTTCAATTATTGATAGTAAAACTTTTCTTTTTGATTTTGCGATGTCTGAGCCTTGAGATCCAACGCAATGAATTTCTTTTGCAGTTATGAAGTTGTGACCCAAGAATTCAGCTATTGCAGAAGATGCAGAGCTTGTTCTTGCCGTTAAGATGAAAACAGAATGACCTTCGTTGAAAACATCTTTCGCCAAGTCTATTAATTTTGTTGGTGTTCCGTTAAGAATAAAACTTGATTTGTCAAAGTCTGAGAAGTCGAACCATTGACCATCTTTTAGCTTTGCGTCATTAAACCCTTGAGGAGTTAAGCTTGCAACGCATTCATTTTGTTCACTCATGACATGAACCTTTGCATCTGTGAATGCTAAAGTATCATCAAAGTCGAAGACAAAAGCTTTTGTTTTATTTTTAATCATACTTAAACATAAGGCATAACCAAGCAAAACGCAAACTTTTTCTCACTTACCTTTCAACTATGTTTTTGCACAATCCTGTTGCGATTTTGTTGCGAAGTTGGCACGGAATCTGTATCAATTCTGTTGTAAGTCGTTGCTATTCAACGAGTTGCGGAAAACCGCCCAGGGATTTTTTCCCTAAGTCGTTGATGTTCAAGACCTTACGAGATAACTGACTGCACAATCCTACGGCAGGATAGGGCACAAAAAAGCCCACATAGTGGGCTATTGCATAGGTTAACTATGTGGGAGTTTAAGTTATATTTTCATTAAGTTCTTGGATGAGATAGACAAAGAGACTTGACGAGCTTCGCCTCTCATTATTCCTTTTGAAGTGCTCCATCTGTTTTGCATGGAGGTATTACTCACAAAGAATTTGCTTTTGATCTTTGCATTTATATTTTTGACGAATTGGCGAGTTTCTTCTATTGTGTTATCTCTGTCTTTAACGAATTCAGAGGCTTTCTTCCAAGTGTTAAAATGTTTTAGTAAAGAATTATCAGCTTTGATTTTGATAAATTTAATATCTACAAGATTGTCGGGCGTTCCATCGTAAAGCCCAATCACTATAACCAAGCCATCTTTAAGGCATTGCATTTTTCTTTCAAGGTCGCCAAGCATTATAACAGAAGATTTAATGTTGTAGTATTTTACTTCCCAATCTGCAACCCAATCAGATGGAACATTTCCCTGTGCAACGATCTCTTTTGGAAAGTCAACCTTGGACTTGTATTGATCATATTCGGGAAAGTCGAAGTGATCAGCGAGGAACATCTCCAAACTTTTACCATGTCCTGTTTTACTGCGAGGGCTTGAGTTTGTTGCAAATTGAGAGATTCGATTCATTTGAGTTTTAGCAATTTTCATTTTATTTATTTTGTTATTTATTATTAATGTTATAAGTAAGAGAGTATAGTATTTTTTATAAAGGTCAAGCTTTATTTTTAGTTATTTTGCATTGCAACTTTATCCTGTAAATCCCATTCTGCAAGCCAATCTTGATTTTGTCGTAGTAAGTCTTTGGAGATTGCAACAATTGCCGGATCGCTCTCGTTTCTGATAACTTCTTGATGAAAGAAGATATCGGCTTTAACTTTTTTGAGAAGTGTAATTCCTTTGTCCATATATACAACATAAAGGAAAAGCCGGCAAGACACAAGCTTTTTCTCACTTACCTTTCAACTATCTTTTTGCACGATTCGACTGCGATTTTGTTGCGAAGTTGGCACGGAATCTGTATCGATTCTGTTGTAAGTCGTTGCCGTTCAACGAGTTACGGAAAACCGCCCAGGGATTTTTTCCCTAAGTCGTTGGTATTCAGTTACTTACGAAAACTTATTAGTCAACTAAGATGAGAGGATCGGGCAGTGGGGTATAAGCTACATAGTCGGCAAGCTCATTTTGAGCTATCTTATCAAGTTCCATTTGTGCTGCGATAACATACATTCTTGATAGAATAGAGCCATTTTCTGCAGGCTCGGCGTGATCGTCAATTATTTTTTGCAATTTTTGTTTTTCGTTCATAATTTTATTTGCTTGAGAGAATCGGGGCTTTTGTTTTAGCACTTAATCTTTTTGCGATTCGCAAGGCTTTAGCGTGAGATTTTGCTCCATCAATTAATTTGCCATTAAAGACAACATTGAACCAATTAGCAAAGTTAGGGTTTGGATGTACATTTATCATTTTATTATTAAAGCAGTTTTTTAAGTTTTACGCAAGAAAAAAGATAATTTATTTTTCCCAAATTTGTTGGATGTAGTATTGAGCATTATCGCCATCTTTGCGTTGAATGCTTGTTTGAAATTGCAACTTTGGTTGAAGCGTGCGAATCATGCGAGCAACTTTTCGCCTTACTTCGTGCTTGTCTTCAGCTTGTATAGTGATCGCATGATGCGTCTTGTCTATGTCGATGTACGACTTGGTATTACTATTCCATAAGGAAATTGCTTCCCCATTGAGAGAAGAGACATGAACGCTTGCTACGAATGTTTTATTCTTTATCATATATACAATTTAATCTAGTTTTGGTTAAAAGTCAAACTTTATTTTACTTTTTTTTTCTTATTATTGAAAGACGACATTAAAGCGAAATTGATTGAGACCTTCGTCTCGCATGATCTTATCAAGATGCGATTGACTTGATGCAGTCCGAACCCTTGGGCGATCATTGCCGTTTGAGTCGATGCCTTGATCGAAGATTTTTACTGACCAATGAGTTGACCACTCTTGGATTCTTACTTGTATTTTATTCATATTAGTTAATTTATTAAAGATTAAGCGTTTCGCTCCATTGATCTAAAACCAACTCTTTCCTCAAGCTCGATCATTTGAGCGTTGTGTAAATGGAGCTTCCACTCTTTGAGATCTTTCTCAAGTCGGGCGATTTCTAAGGAATCGGTAGCGTTACGGATGTCTGTTTCAGTTTCTCTGATACGGAATTTTATTGATGATGAATTCATATTATTTATTATTTTATTGTTACTATTTAATTTATTCTATACCTAAAGGTAACATAGTTCGGGCGTAATTGCAAACTTTATTTTGATTTATTTTGCTTTATTTTCTGAAAAGCTTTTCTTGCTTTTTGTACTGCGTTCAATGCGTCAAGAATTGTTATGCCTTGCGTGATTGTACCTTGCCAATCGGATGAATTTGACTCACGAGCCAAGTGGTTCAAGTTGCCTTCAGCTTCAGCCAATGCCAAGCCAAGGTCGAGATCCAAATTCAATTCTTGTTTTATTTCTTCAACTTTATTATTCTTAATCATATATACAATGTATCAGACAAAACGGCAAAACACAAGCTTTTTCTCACTTACCTTTCAACTATGTTTTTGCACAATCCTGTTGCGATTTTGTTGCGAAGTTGGCACGGAATCTGTATCAATTCTGTTGTAAGTCGTTGCCGTTCAACGAGTTACGGAAAACTCCGGAGGGCAGTTTGCCCTAAGTTGTTGGCATTCAAGAACTTACGACAAGACCGACTGCACAATGCTATGGCAGGATAGGGCACAAAAAAGCCCACATAGTGGGCTGTTGTATAGGTCAACTATGTGAGAGCTTAGAACACTAGAAGGTCGGGCAGCTTGGGTGGCGAAGCGAACCAATCGGATGAGTCAATCACTTGACCATTTAGTACAGGCTCGAATTTGAATTGGCAAACATCTGCATTCGCTATACCATTGACGCGTTCGCGTGTGGTGGGCGTGTTCCATCCTGCAAGCGACCATCTGACCAAGCCGTCAGGGTCACGCTTAACAATGGCGTTGCCATGTAGCCAAACGGTTTGCCCGTCTGTCCTTGTGTTGCCTACCTTTAGAGATGTGCCTTGATTGAAGGCTTGTTTAATTTGTTGTGTTACTTTTCGCATGATTCTATTATTGTTATTATTAATCCTATTATGGCAGATAAAATGATTGTGTCAAGCATTAAGCGAATAAAGGATGGATTTTAATTTGCCAAGGCATGAACGCAACACGCTTTTGTGATCGATAAAGACGGCAAAGAACTTGCTTGCCTAATCGGTCATTAGTGAATTCTTCGATCACTTGGTAAGTGTTATTATCTTTTGCGAGTACGATATCATTTTTCTTATACATATTATTTTATTATTTTATTGTTACTATTTAATTTATCTTATACATACAATGTAACACATAAACCAAGGAAACGCAAACTTTATTTTACTTTATTTTCGTTATTATTATTTTTAAAAAGATCTGTTTGCTTGTCAGTGATAGACCGAAACATAAGGAAGAAAGGAAACAGCCAAGGAAGGATTAAAAGAAGTATATCGTAATTCATATTATTATTTTATTATGTTAGTGTTAAAGTTTAAGCGAATTCGGAGATACCGATTGCTTCGATTCTGAAATCGTTAACGGTTTCAAGATACGCTTCGCGTTCTGCGTGTTCTTCGGATCCTTCTTCAAGATCCATTAATGAGAGACGGGCGAGGGTAAATTCCTCGTTCAACTCTTCAAGTGTTAGAGCATGAAGCACCATGTCGGCGTTTGGATTGGAGGCAAATTTAGGTTGTGATGATTTCATATTATTTATTTTATTGTATTATTTATTATTAACTATACTTAAAGAGTATCAGATTGAGTCAGTAAGTCAAGCAAAACGAAAAAAAAAGTGAAAAAAGATTCAATTATTTTATTGCACTATACCCCCCTACCCCCTTAGACCCTACCCATTAAATGAATTCATTTTTTAATTGTATTGTGCACAAAGTGCGGGGGGTGCCTTTTTTCAATATGAAAATGAGTCTAATAAATTATAACATATTCGTCGATCCAAAAAAAATCTGGCCACTATCAAAAAATAGTGTATTTTTATATAATCAAATGGCTCGAAAACGTAAAAAACCCGAGATAACAGACGAGGACGAGATCAAGAAGATCGCATCCTCTCTGCACAAAAGAAACGTCAAGCTGAAAAAACTAAGCCTAACTGACAAACAACTAGCTTTATTAAAAATAATATTTGATAAAGAAACAAGTATCGTATTCATAAGCGGCCCTGCAGGCACAAGTAAAACTTATATAGCAATATATGGAGCATTACAATTATACAATATGAATAATGATAATGGCATTACATATGTACGCACAATCGCAGAAAGTGGCGAAAAAAGCCTTGGCGCACTTCCTGGAGAAATGGCCGAGAAGATTAATCCATATATGATGCCAATGAACGAAAAACTCGACGAGCTTTTGGTTCCTGGCCAAGCCAGTATTTTAAGAGAAAAGGATATTATCAAAGGAATGCCTGTAAATTACCTTCGCGGCGCCAGTTGGATGAACGAAATCGTAATCGCGGACGAATCTCAGAATTTCACATTCAAAGAGCTTACTACTTTAATGACCCGACTTGGTCGCGGCAGTAAATTGATCATTTGCGGCGATCCAATGCAAAGCGATATCAATGGAAAAAGTGGCTTTGCAGATATGTACTCTATATTCAATGACGAAGAAAGTAAAGAGCGAGGAATTCATACATTTCATTTTGGAGCAGAAGATATAATGAGAAGTGAAATATTAAAATATGTAATAACAAAAATCCAAAATAAAAAATGAACGAAGAAACATATCTGCCAAAAATAGAAGTTAATGAACAATTAAATTCTTTAAGTCAAGTCGTAGACTGGGGCCTAACTCAATCAAACGTTCCAGAAACTTGGAAGATAACCCAAGGAGAAGGAATCACTGTTCTTGTAATAGATACTGGAATGGTTGAACATCCAGATGTTGGCGACAACGCAATCCCCGGAGAAAACTTCATTCCAAACGAGCCAATCAAGGACGAGAATGGCCACCAAACTCACTGCGTCGGAATTATTTGCGCGAAAAACAATGAAGTTGGTATGGTTGGCGTTGCTCCAAAGTCAAAAGTTATTTGCGTAAAAGCTTTGAGTAAATCTGGCGGAGGAAGCTATAGCGGTCTCGCGGCTGCTCTTGATTATGCTATAAAAGTTAAACCTGATATTGTATCAATGAGCCTAGGAGGTGGAAGTCCATCTAATCTTTTACATGAAAAAATAAAAACATTATATAAAATGAATATACCTGTTATTTGCGCTGCAGGAAATACTGGTGAAGGTGGAGTTAATTGGCCCGCCGCATTTGACGAAACAATCGCGGTCGCTGCCCACGATCGCTATGGAAAGATTGCAAATTTCTCTTCTCGCGGAGAAAAAGTTGAATGGGCTGCTCCTGGCGTAGGAATATATAGCACATATATAAATAATATATATCGAAGTCTAAGTGGCACAAGTATGGCGTGTCCATTTATTGCTGGTGTTGTAGCATTAATGTTATCAAAACATAAAAAACAAGAAAAAACAGAAAATAAAAATGACTGCAAAACTGTAGAACAAATTAGAGAACATTTATTAAAATATACAAAAGACAAAGGCGAACTTGGCAAGGATAACGATTGGGGATATGGAATTATTGATGTTGAAAAACTGATCGGCGGGGACAAACCGAAACCAGAACCGAAACCAGAGCCCAAGCCAGAACCGAAACCAGAGCCCAAGCCAGAACCGAAACCAGAGCCCAAGCCAGAACCGAAACCAGAGCCCAAGCCAGAGCCCAAGAAAAGCAAGGTTCATTATCTTCCGTGGATCGCTGTAGGCGCAACGATTATTATTGCAATAGCCATGGCAATTTCATCGTCACAAGAAAAACAAGAAAACATTGATATAGATTTTGACGAAAAATTCCAACAAGAAATAAGTAAATAATAATTGAATAATTAATCTAATCTCACAAGATAAAATGAAAGTGTATATATAAACATGTCAATCAATCCACTTCCAGTTAGCCCAAATCAAGTTGATTCCGATGCTATGCGCACGAAAATCAATGAATTAATTTCTGACAATTCTAGCGTTACTGTGGGAGATACTCCTCCAGCTAGTCCAGAGGAAGGGTATTTATGGTTAGATCTGGATAATGCAGCCACGTATGTTTATGTTGGCAACCCAACTAACGCGTGGATTCAAGCTAATTCAGGCGCAGGATCTAGCGTTACTGTTGAAAATGTTCCTCCGACCAGCCCAGAAGAAGGGGATTTATGGTTCGACGTGGATACTGCAGCCACGCATGTTTATGTTGGCAACCCAACTAACGCGTGGATTCAAGCTAATTCAGGCGCAGGATCTAGCGGTATAGTCCAGAGTAATGCCACAACATCTGCGGATGGACTGATGTCATCAGAGGATAAGACAAAACTAGATGGAATGAGTTCGGGGGGGGCTATCAATAGATACGCTGTCACCGCGGGTTATTTAGGCGGTATCGGCACCACAAAGCAACTATCTAGTCTCGGAACCGGTATTACCGTACCCTCTGGGACATCAAGCGTTTTTATTTTAGGTGCGGAAGCAACATGGTCTGGCATCAATCCTGACGAACTGAGTTTAATACCGAGTTTTATTTCAGGGGTGAGTATTCCTCGTAATACAGGAAGTCTGACATGGGGTAGTTCAAAATACGTGGTTCTTTATAAGAGTGGGGAAACTCAAGCTCGTGCCTACTGGGGAATGCACTCGGGCGGCGCCGGTCCGGTTGACGATAAAGTTTATGTGGCTACCTCCGGGAATCCGGTTGTCAGTTTATTTCTTATGTTTATTTGAACAGCCCGCCCCCCAGAATGAAAATGAGACAACTAAATCATATACAGAGGAATAAAATTATAACGTAATAATAAAATGAGCATTAAAACAATAATAACGGATAACAGTCTAGCATCCGCGACTATAGGCGATAAAACACTCACAAGACGAACCGAGGGTGACCAAGTAATTTATTATGATGGTGGTAGTGGTGGAAGTGGTGGTAGTAGCGTCGTCGGAAGTGGAA
>Ga0209092_10000015_pt1 | contig 143594 bp, 118 predicted proteins | sample FraStrMetagenome_FD_187446 | JGI IMG/M metagenome (GOLD analysis project Ga0209092, IMG submission 187446) | Marine eukaryotic phytoplankton communities from Arctic Ocean - Fram Strait ARC3M Metagenome (SPAdes) (version 2) | ecosystem: Environmental > Aquatic > Marine > Oceanic | place: Fram... | reverse complement strand
CGTCCCAACAGAACCTCGTTATTGTCGTCCCAACAGAGCCTCTTTATTCTCGTCCCATCAGAGCCTCTTTATTGTCGCCCCATCAGAGCCTCTTTATTGTCATCCCATCAGAGCCTCTTTATTGTCGTCCCATCAGAGCCTCTTTATTGTCGTCCCGACAGAGCCTCTTTATTGTCATCCCGACAGAGCCTCTTTATTGTCATCCCGACAGAGCGCAGCGACGAGGGATCTCAATACCTCTCAGTCGCTAGCAGCTGCACCATTACCTGAACCACAGCCAAAACCATTTACAACCACAATAGAATCCTTATACTGTTTATCCATACAGTATTTGTACGCCATCATGTCCTACGCCGAACTCCACTGCATCAGTAATTTCACCTTTCTTCGCGGTGCCTCTCACCCTCACGAACTGGTCAAACGCGCCAGTGACCTCAACTACAGCGCCATCGCTATCACCGATGAATGCTCTCTCGCCGGGGTAGTCAAAGCCCATGTCGCCGCTATAGACCATGACTTCAAGCTTATTATCGGCAGTGAATTCCGCCTCGATGGCCATAAACTTATTGCTCTAGCCCCCAATCGCCAAGCCTATTCAGAACTCTCTGCCCTAATCACCCTCGCCCGCCGCCGCGGAGACAAAGGCAGCTACCAGCTTGATTGGAACGACCTCGAAGGCAACCTCCGCAATGCACTGCTAATTTGGCTACCCTCACAACAACTGGACGTAGACCACCAGCGCGGCGAACAACTGAGCAACTGGTTTAAAGATCGACTCTGGGTCGGCATTACCCACCTCCTCAGCGGTCACGATGCCAACGACTATTATTACTACCGCAATCTTGCCGCCATGTGGCAACTGCCCATGGTCGCCTGTGGTGATGTGCATATGCACAGCCGCCAGCGCCAACCGCTGCAAGATACATTAACCGCCATTCATCACAACTGTTCGGTTATGCAACTGGGTCAGCGACGCTTTGCCAATAGCGAACGCCACTTACGCGGACTCAACCAACTGCAAAAGCTCTATCCCGGTGCTCTACTTCGGGAAACCCTCAATATAGCCAAGCGCTGCCACTTTTCACTGGAAGAACTGCGCTATGAATACCCTTCAGAAGTAGTGCCAGAACATCTTACCGCCACTGAGCAACTGCGCTTTCTGGTGGAACAGGGAGTCGCTAAACGCTGGCCCAATGGCATTAGTCAGTCGATTCGCAAACAGATTGAATATGAACTGCAGGTGATCGCTGAACTCAATTATGAAAGCTATTTTTTAACTGTTGAAGATATTGTCGCCTTTGCTCGCAGCCGCAATATTCTCTGCCAGGGACGCGGCTCAGCAGCCAACTCCGTGGTCTGCTATTGCCTGTTTATTACCGAGGTTGCACCAGACCAGATCTCGTTGCTTTTCGAACGTTTTATCTCACGGGAGCGCAATGAGCCACCGGATATAGATGTGGACTTTGAACACCAGCGCCGGGAAGAAGTGATTCAGTATATTTACCAAAAATATGGCCGCCAAAGGGCTGCCTTAGCCGCCACAGTTATCAGCTACAGACCCCGCAGCGCAGTGCGCGATGTCGGCAAAGCTCTGGGACTGGATGCATTATTTATTGAACAGCTCAGCCAATCCATGTCTTGGTGGGACCGACAGGCCGATCTCCAGGCACTGTTTCAACAGCAGGGAGGCTCTCAAGAAAAAAAGAACCAAGAGGAAAACAGCCAAGGACAGATAGCAACGCACTTTTTTAAACTGCTCAATGAAATTCTCGGTTTCCCCCGCCATCTCTCACAGCATGTGGGCGGCTTTATTATTACCAAAAGTCCCATCAGCACCCTAGTGCCAGTGGAAAACGCCAGCATGGCGGAACGTACGGTGATTCAATGGGATAAATACGATATCGAAGCGCTGGGACTACTAAAAATTGATGTCCTCGCCCTGGGTATGCTCAGCGCAGTGCATCGCTGTTTTGATTTGATCAGCCAGCATCAGCAGATTAATTTAACCATGCAGTCTATCCCCAAAGACGATCCCGCCACCTACGATATGCTCTGCACTGCCGATAGCGTCGGTGTATTTCAGATTGAATCCCGAGCCCAGATGGCTATGTTGCCGAGGCTAAAACCGCGCTGCTTTTATGATTTGGTCATTGAAATTGCCATTGTCCGCCCGGGCCCGATTCAGGGCGGTATGGTGCATCCCTACCTGCGCCGACGTCAGGGATTGGAAACTGTGGACTATCCCAGTCAGGAGATTAAATCCGTACTTGAACGCACGCTGGGGATACCTGTATTTCAGGAGCAGGTCATTCGCCTGGCTATGGTTGCCGCCGGATTTAGCGGCGGTCAAGCCGATCAGTTACGCCGGGCGATGGCCAGTTCAGGAAAATCTGGGTCGGGTAAGAACAGTACTCTGGCTCAGTTTGAACAAAAACTCACCGATGGCATGATGGCGCGAGGCTATTCACTGGATTTTGCCGAGCGCCTGTTTAAACAGATACAGGGTTTTGGCGTCTATGGTTTCCCCGAATCTCACTCCGCCAGCTTTGCCCTGCTCGCCTATGTCTCCGCCTGGCTTAAATGCCACCACCCTGCGGCTTTTTGCTGTGCACTGCTAAATAGCCAGCCGATGGGTTTTTACACTCCCTCACAACTATTGCAGGACGCTCAGCGGCATCAGATAGAGATCCGCCCCATAGATGTTTGTCACAGCGATTGGGAACACAGCTTGGAAATGGGAAGCTTGGAAGCGGGCAGCAGCACTGAACCAGCGATACGCCTGGGGCTCTGCCTAATTAAAGGCTTCTCTTATCGCGCCGCCGAAAGGATTGTCTTGGCACGTAGCAATAGCCAACAGGGATTTAATAGCCTCCCACAACTGAGCAGAGCGGCCGGATTATCCCAAGCTGATCTGGCCCTGCTAAGTAGTGCCGGGGCACTGCGCTCACTAACCAGCAATCGTCGCCAGGCCCATTGGGATGCCCTGGCTATTGAAGACTATCGACCGCTATTGGAACCAGCACAGAACAGTGAATCTCTCCCAGCAATTCTATCCACGCCCTCAGAGGTCGAGGAGCTCAATGCCGATTACAGCAGCACCGGTGTTAGCCTCGGTCGTCACCCTATGGAAATACTCCGAGAGCAGTCAAAAACGCTGCAGCGCTGCAAGCGAACTATTGATCTGCCAACCCTGGGCAATCGACGTTTTGTGCGTATAGCGGGCTTGGTCACTGGACGTCAGCGACCGGGCACGGCGTCAGGTGTGATTTTTTTAACCCTTGAGGATGAAACGGGGAATAGCAATATAGTGGTCTGGACAACGGTTCAGGAACGCTGCCGTGAAGCTTTATTGAAAGGCAGCCTGTTGATGGTCAAAGGCGTGGTGGAAACCGACGGTAATGTGGTCCATGTGATTGCCCAGGAGCTGACTGATTGCAGCTCCCTGATGGCCGAGCTCTAGAGACGAATATCTAGACTAAGTTGCTTCAGCCAAGACCTTATAAGCGGCAATAACAGCCTCTGGCGCCTGTACCAGCTCAACCAAAACGCCCTCAGCCGAGAGGGGAAATTCTTCATTGGCCACTGGATGAACAAAACACACATCGTGCCCTGCCGCACCTTTGCGAATACCACCAGGGGTAAAGCGCAAACCCTGCTCAGTGAGCCAGTCCACAGCCGAAGCCAGATCATCAACCCAGAGCCCAACATGATTGAGTGCGGGCTTATCCACCCGCGGGCGTCTTTCAGTATCCAGCGGCTGCATCAAATCCACCTCTACAGCAAAGGCACCGGCACCCATCTCGCAGATATCTTCATCGACATTCTCAGACTCGCTGACAAAGGTATCGCGGTACTTTAGTCCCAACAAGTCGACCCAAAAACCGCGCAATTTTGCTTTACTGGCACCGCCAACGGCAATTTGCTGAAGGCCTAAAATAGAAAATGGACGTGACTTAGACAAACTGTTCTCTCCGTATCTGGGTTATTACTCGTATTTGAACGCTACGCGCTAAAAACTAAAAGCTTTCTTAAGTTGATCTAGAAATTTCGCCAGCATATCCGCCGGTAAATCATTGATCCCCGCGGCTGCCTCGCGACCACCGCCTGTAGGAAACTGCATACAGAGTGCCGCAGCGCCCTTTTTATTGTTCAGTGGCGCGCGCACGCTAACCAGATAATTGCCATTGGGCTTAACCGTTAATACCGCATGGCCACGTTCCGGGTTATCGTTGGCCAGCTGGTTACTGAAGACCCCACTAACACGACGGGCCCAGGGCTCATTGGGCAGAACGAAAGCAGCAATTTCATCGCTGGCCACAAGGGCGACAGTGGACTGCACCGCCTCAATATCCTGATGATAACCCTGCTCAAGTTTTTGAAAATCCGCGCTGTTATCGGCAACAAAATCAAATGGGCTGCGATACTGACTGAGCAGCCGATACAGCTGATCAGGTGCAAAATGCAGCTCTTCAAGATTTGCGCCATAGCCATTGTAGTTAATATAGATACCGAGATTTTCCAGCAATGTCGCCTGTTCGGCGGAGAAGTGCAGATTCTTGATCAATCCATTCGCGGTGTGTTTAAGATTATCGCCAAAGGTACCCACCACTGCCCACTCGCGGTAGGCGCCACGGAGATAATGGTCAATCAGCACTGAGGTACAGACATCCGGTGCTTCATTGATCAACGACTTAAGTGATGCAGAGGCCGGAACAGCACCGGCAAAGTGGTGATCCACATAGAATACCTGAGCGCCCACATCCAACGCCCGATTTAACCCTTCGCGATTTTTATCCAGGGAGATATCCAGCACTGTAATACGGTCGTCGGCAGCGGGATAAACGCGATTTAAAAGATCAATTTCACGCTTTACGCCGGTAACCAACTGAGCCTCTCGAGGCTCCGCAAAGCGCAGCTGGAGCAATGCACAGATACCATCTGCATCACCATTAAAAACATCGTAGTCGGCCATCTAATTCTCTTGAAATTGTTTAGGTTAATCCTGTCATTATAGCGGCTTATCCAGCCTATTGACCGTATTGGCGATTAAGATTATTGATGGCAGCGTTAAAACCGGCCATGGTCTCATCAATTATTTCCTGAGCACTCAGCACGCTGTCTATACGACCACCCACCTGCCCCTGAAGCGGAATAGCCGCCTCCATATCACCACCAAAATAGAGCGCCTGCAAATTGGCCATATGCTCCATAATATTAAACTTGCCCAAGGGCTCGAGACCCGCGGTTAATTCAGTCTTAAGTGCCCGCAGCGCCGGGCGTCCCTGCTGATTGAGAAATACCGTATCAGTTTCGCGAGAGTTCACAATCGCGTCTTTCCAATTGTTATGCACTGGCGATTCGGCGCAAGAAAGCATCCGCGTACCCATCTGCACACCCTCAGCACCCAGAGCAAAAGCTGCAGCCATGGAGGGTCCATCGGCAATACCGCCAGCAGCGATAATCGGTACATCGCATTGCGAGCGAATCAATGGCAATAGCACCATGGTTGATACCGGACTGGGATTTTTAAAACCACCGCCCTCACCGCCCTCCACAACTAAGCCATCAACACCTGCATCCAGCGCTTTAAGCGCCATATCCAAAGTGGGTACCACATGAAAAACAGTAATCCCCGCCGCTTGAAAATCCTTGGTACAAACACTGGGACTGCCCGAGGATGTGGTGACAAATTTGATGCCTTGCTCAACAACAAAATCGATAATATTACTGTCGCGAACATAGGACAGCGCCACATTCATACCAAAGGGCTTGTCGGTGAGCTGACGCATTTTTGCCACTTCCAACTTGATATTGTCCAGCTCCCCCGAGCTAGTTTCGATAATCCCCAAACCGCCAGCGTTGCTGACCGCTGCGGCAAGCTGTGAGCGGGCAATCCAGCCCATAGGCGCTTGAACGATCGGGTACTGAGTACCGGTTAATTGGGTGATGCGATTAGAAAAGGTCATTTAAATTCTCTTTTTGATAGCGTTGTAGATTGATAGCGTTGTAGTTTTATAGTTGTGTAGCCTTGTAGTTGTGTAGCCTTGTAGTTGTGTAGCTTTGTAGCTTTGTAGCTTTGATTATTCGTAATTTTATTGTGTGGTACGTTGACCCAGGTCCTCAATAATCGCCTGTTCGATGCGGTCGAGGCGATCCTGACCAAATACTTTGGATGCTACATGAGCCTCACTTCCGTAGACAAAACTGGGAACACCCCAAAGATCATGCCCATAGAGTTCGGCTAGATTGTCCTGAGCCCAGAGCCGCCAGGAATCGTCGCACAATAGTGGCCGCGCCTGATTCCAATCTAATCCCGCACGCTCCACCAACAGCTGTAATCCACTATCGCTGGCAGCGGAAATTCCCTCCGCCCATACGCCCTCAGCGCAGCTCTGCAAAAAACGTAAACCCAGTCCATTGGACTGGGCATAGGCAAACAGTGCATAACAGCGTTCAACACCAGCCCCTAAAGGATCCGCAATTCGACCAAAGGGGATGCCATATTTCTCGGCTTCACGCTTTACATCGGCAGTGATATAACCGCTCTTTGTTGCAGGGACCTGCATACGCCGCATAACCATAGGTAAAACCGGCTTTACCTCTAAAGGCACCTGATAGTGATCGGCAAGCTGCCGTCCTCTAAGCAAGGCAAGGTAGGAGTAAGGACTACGCATTGACCAGTAAATAACAATGGTATTTACCGAATCTGCTCCCGCATCGCTGCGGCGAGCTTTTAAAGTCTGACCACAGAAATCTCTGTGATTTTTATCAAACAGAACAGCCATGCTCTGGTCTTGCTGAAGACCCATCTCATTCAATCGTAACTCCAGATGTTCCAAACGATTGATACCCCAGTACCATTCGCCGCCATAGTGCAGCATGCCACTGAGATAATGCCCCTGTTGCTTAAGCTGTTCTTCATTAGCCTGCAAGTGGTGGCTGTAACATTCCCAATGATCGCTAATATTACTGTCGACAATCCTGCTCAGATTTCCACCCTGCCCCTGCCAATAGGCATCAAACAACGCTAGCGCATGCTCGAGATAACCAGGCTGCAATTCCCAGTGCAGTAGTTGCGCAGTGAGCTGCAGAGTTTTTTCCCTAGAGGCCTCAGGCGGCTGGAAGGGAAAGCGAAGGTTATAGCGTTGCGCAAGATGGGCACCATCGGCGAAGGCATTACTCTCCCAAAGGGCCGGTGCTGGGTACATATCCTCCTGAAGATTCAAAACAGTGCGAAAATCAAAACTGACCGGATAGCGCTGGGCAAACTGCGCCAATACCTGCAGTAAGAGATAACTGTGCGCATCATTGAGACGCAGATAGACGGCAATAGTGTGAGGTTGCTTAGAGGCCAGGCGCCGCTTTTCCGCTCTTCGACGACGCAGATTGCGCAGCCAGACACTGGTAACCAGTTGGACTAAACGTGGCATCACTGAATTGATCATGGTACTGAGTACTCTTATTTTGAGGCGCTTCTTTTGAGGCGCTTACTTTTAGCCACCCCTTTCTCGGCGCTCACTCTTAGCCGCTTATTAAAGCGTACTTAGGTAACTTATGCATTAGCCATATCAGTCTATTTACCGCGCTACAGAGGCGCTTAAAACATATTGACACATATAATGCCAGATGCAATCATCAATCGGGTTAAGGGTAAAAAAAATGCTCAATATCGAGGCATAAAATCATGAAGAAACGCTATTTAGCCATTATCACTGCTCTTTTTGTGGCACTGACGCTCTATATTGAGCGCGGCGCTGTTATCGTTAAAGTACTGCCCAGTGCTCTGGATAACATCATGGCCGCACAGCCTTTCGCCAAGCTGCCCGATGGATTGCATATCAGCCTATGCGGTGCCGGCGGCCCTATGCCCAGCACCAACCGCTCGGGCCCCTGTGTTGCGGTAATAGCGGGCGAGCAATTATTTATTGTCGATGCCGGCACCAACGGCGCGCGCAATCTGGGTCGCATGGGAATTAACCAAGGCAAAATCGAGGCGCTCTTTTTGACCCATTTTCATTCCGACCATATCGACGGTCTAGGTGAAATGGCAATGTTGCGTTGGGTCGCAGACAATAATAGTAGTCCGCTGCCAGTCTATGGTCCCGAAGGCGTAGCAGAAGTAGTCGCCGGTTTTAATCAAGCCTATGCTCGGGATGCTGTGCATCGTACCGATCACCATGGGACTTTAGTTGCACCGCCAAGCGGCGCCGGCATGAGTCCCAAGAGTTATGCATTGCCAAAAGGGGCTGATGCAGTAACGGTCTATGCCAGTGACCATATCAAGATCGAAATGATCGCCGCCAATCATTTTCCGATCACACCGGCCGTGGCTTACAAATTTACCTATAAAGACCGCAGCCTCTTGATCTCTGGCGATACCGTTAAGTCGCCGATTATAGAAAAGCACTCCGCAGGTGTTGACTTGTTGGTCCATGAGGCACTGTCGACAAAGCTGGTTTTATTGATGGCAGAGTCTGCTGCGCGGACCGGTAATGCACTGCGAGAAAAAATATTTAATGATATTCACGACTATCACACCACGCCCGTCGAGGCCGCCGAGATCGCGCGGGATGCCAATGTAAGTCATCTGCTCTACTACCATATAGTGCCACCCTTAATCGCGCCGGGTATGGAGGTGATCTGGCTGGAGGGTGTAGACGATGTTTTCTCTGACACCACTGTAGGGCAAGACGGCACCAGTATCTCCCTGCCGGCTAATTCAAATGAGATTATTCATCAATCCTCGATGCTGTAGAGCATAAATCATTAAAACCTAGAGCAGCGCTTGCTCCCAGCGCTGCTCTAGGCCCGCCAAAAGACCCTAAACCCGACGTTCAGCATCAGGACTAATCAGTCACCAGTTGGCATTTACTTAGCAATGTCACAGGCAGATACTCCTATCTAGTAGGCTTTTATTGGATTTAACCCTACAATCAAAAAAGCTTTAAAGCGCATATTAAAAAAGCACTCTTAAACACTTACTAACAAACAGCTCACTAAAAAACAGCGCATTGACAAACAGCGCACCAAAAAAGAGCTTATTATCGAATAACGATATAAAAAATCAGCGCGGCGTTGCAATACTGTCATCGGCTCGCACAGAGGGGAACACTATGCTTTTACGCAAACTCACCAGCCTTACTACCGCTGTATTGCTCGGACTTACTAGTCTGGCCAATGCCCAACCCACCTTAGTCAATGAACAGTCGATAGCCAATCCGGATGCCGAGTGGCTAAGTTATGGCCGCGACTACCAAGAGCAGCGTTTCAGCCCATTAGACAACGTTAACCGCGACAACGTAGATCAACTAGATCTGGCTTGGTCGTTTAAGTTCGAAACCGCCCGCGGTATGGAAGCCACTCCTCTGGTGCACAACGGTGTGATCTATGTCAGTACCGGCTGGAGCCACGCCTATGCGCTAGATGCACGAACTGGCGAAGAGCTCTGGCACTTTGATGCCAAGGTACCCAAATCCCATCTAATTAAAACCTGCTGCGGCCCGGTTAACCGGGGTGTGGCGATCTGGCAAGAGCACGAAAACTCTCCTCTACAAGTATTTCTCGGTGCCCTAGACGGTCGTTTAATCGCTCTCGATGCCCTGACTGGCGAACAGAACTGGTCGGTGCAAACTACCCCACCAGATAGCAACTACAGCATTACCGGAGCTCCCCGAGTGGTTAAGGGCATGGTTGTAATTGGCAATGGCGGCGCCGAACTCGGCGTGCGCGGCTATGTCAGCGCCTTCGACGTTAACACTGGTGAGCAAAAATGGCGTTTCTACACTGTCCCTGGGGATCGCAATAAACCCCAGGAGAGCCCAGCTCTGGAAGTCGCTCTAGAAACCTGGAACGGTGACGAGTATTACACCGTTGGCGGCGGTGGCGGCGGCACCGCTTGGGATTCACTGGTCTATGATCCCGAGTTAGATCTGCTCTATATAGGCACAGGCAACGGTTCCCCTTGGAATCGTGATCTGCGCAGCCCCGGTGGCGGCGACAACCTCTACCTGAGCTCGATTGTGGCGCTAAAACCCGATACCGGGGAATATGTTTGGCACTATCAGGTCACTCCCAGAGATAACTGGGACTATACCGCCACTCAGCAGTTAGTGCTGGCGGAACTAGAGCTTGACGGTGAAACCCGCAAAGTGATTATGCAGGCACCTAAAAATGGCTTCTTCTATGTATTAGATCGGGTTACTGGGGAATTGCTTTCAGCAGAAAAATTCGCCAAAGCGACCTGGGCTAGCCATATAGATATGGAAACCGGTCGACCTGTAGAGACCAAGTACGCCGACTATCAATCCAATGGCGGCAGCTATATTTGGCCCGCTCCATTTGGCGCCCACAACTGGCAGCCAATGACTTACAGCCCTAAAACCGGCCTGATGTATATTCCAGTGCAAAATGTTCCTACCTTCTTTAGAGGCATGGATGCGGTCAGCTATCAGGTTGATCGCTGGAACACCGGCATTGATCTCAATGAAGTGCGAGATCCAAAAAGCTGGGTTGCCGGACGCGCCGCAGTGGATGCATTAATCTATGGTGAATTGGTGGCCTATGACCCGGTTACACAGAAACGCGCCTGGTCAGTGCATCACCCTAAACCGTCCAATGGTGGCATTCTCAGCACCGCCGGTGACCTTGTCTTCCAAGGCACCTGGGGTGGCAAATTTGCAGCCTATGACTCTACCAATGGCGATATTTTGTGGCAGTACCAGTCCGACAGCGCCGTGTTAGCTGGCCCCATGACCTATGAGTTAGACGGCGAGCAATATATAGCCATAGCTCAGGGCAGCGGCGGCGCTCTGATGCTTGCCGGTGGCGATGAAGTAAAGCGTAACCTAGTCAATCAAAACAAACTGCTGGTGTTTAAGAAAGGTGACTTTAATCTCACACAGCCAGTTCAAGACAATGGCGAGTCGGTGATTATGGCCCTAGGCCACGAAGCCAACGAGGATCCACAGGTGATCGCCCACGGCGAAGAGATCTATGGTCGCAACTGTGGTACCTGCCACGGCGTCAGTGCTAAGACCAACTATGTACTGCCAGACTTACGCCATATGAGTGAACAAACTCATATAGACTTTACTGCAATTGTGTTGGGTGGCGCTTATGCCCATAAAGGTATGGCCGGTTTCTATGCAAGCCTGACGTCTGAAGATGTGGATGCGGTGCACGCGTTCTTGGATCGTCAGCAGCAGCGTCTACCAGAAATGGTTGAGATGAGCTTTTTGCAAAAGATCGAGTACTGGGTCAATTATGGAATTGCCAAGATCGGCGAACGATATCCAGACCTGCTCAATGCCACACGCGATATGACGATGTAAAAAAAAGCTGCATCTCAGTCAGTTCTGAGATGCAGCTTTTTGTTCTTAGCTTTTTGTTCTTAGCAATTTAAAAAATCTTTAGCTAGCCTTGCTCTAGGCTTTAAATACCCTCTAACTACCGGTATAAACCGGTGGTCGTTTTTCACCAAACGCATGCATTGTTTCGTGCATATCATTGGATTTCAAACTGGTCATCAGGGTAAACATGCCATTTAATAACAGGCTCTGTTCAGTGGTGAGATCTTCGCTCTGCTGCAATATAAACTTGGTACCGCGCACAGCCAGGGGTGGATTAGCTGCAATAGTGTTCGCCATCTCCAACGCGGCGGCATAGGTGCTGTCAAAGTCATCGTAGACATCATTTACCAGACCGATTTTTTCCGCTCTGGCGGCATCGATATCTTTGCCTGTATACGCCAACTCAGCCATATGGCCGGCGCTGATAATTTTCGGCAGACGCTGCAATGTTCCCACATCCGCAACCAGACCAATACGTGTCTCACGCACACCAAACTGGCCGTCAGCGGCGCTGATACGCACATCACAGGCAGTAATCAGATCTATACCAGCACCCAGGCAGTAACCATGAACAACAGCAATAACCGGCAGCTGAACTTTAGCCAAAGATGAAATCGCCTCCTGAAACGCGGTGGTAAAGCCCAGCTGATTTAAGTTTGCCACGGCCTCAGAGGGGGACTGTTTGACAAGCTCAGCGTCCAGCCCACCCGCCATTAAATCGATACCAGCGCAGAAGTGGTTACCGCGTCCAGCAAAAATAATCGCTCGGATATCGGTATCCGCAGCCAGCTCATTAATGGCCTCTGGAATCGCTGCCCACACAGCTGGTGTTAAAGCGTTATATTTTTCTGGACGGTCTAGCCAAAGGGTGCCGACAGCACCATTTTTTTCAATTGAAACCACATCTGAAGCAAAAGCCATTTTAAGGCACCCCGTATTTAATAAAGTTGAATTTTGTTATTTTTTGTTTATTTTTTTGTTGGAAAACTGATTTCAATAACCAGCAGTACCATCGATAATTTTGTTATAGAGTTCGCGGTCAAGCTTTTGATACTGCTTCATACGCGGTGGCAATACATAGAGTTCATCTGTAACTTGATCCAAGTGGAAAGCCTGCTTGCGCAAATCCCCTTTCTGCAATTTAAACGTACCAGTGGTGGTCGCCTCAGGCTGCACACGAACAAATACTGGCTGTGAGAAATGGGTCAGATTGGCGTTTACAAAATCCGAGAAAGCCACTGCATCAAAAACCTGTTCAGACTTCAGCGTCAATGACACCATGCCCGCTTTACCCTCTACAGCAGGTATATCGACACCATAGACATTGGCCATTTCCACCTGGTCACAGCCGTTTAGAATCTCCCCTACTTCGTTAGTCGAGACATTCTCTGAACGCCAACGAAAGGTATCCCCGACCCGATCGACAAACTGATAGTGCTTCTTGCCAAGGGCAAAACCCACATCTATTTCGCGAATTAAGTCGCCGGTGTTAAACCAGGCATCGCCGGGCTTAACCACATCGCGCAGTATTTTTGATTCAGTCGCCTCGTCATTGGTATAGCCATCGAACTTGTAGCGCTCATCAATCTCGCCGAGCAATAGGCCGGCTTCGCCCACAGGCACAACAAGCAGTTCACCATTGGCATCGCGCACCATCTCGTCAGCATCTACATCGTACTTAACCAGCATTATGGTGGCTGGCGTCAGGCCCATGGTGCGGTTCTTATTTAGCGCATTAAAGAAACTGACATTGCCTTCACTGGAACCATAAAATTCGCAGACCCGTTCGATGCCAAAACGCTGTTTAAACTCATCCCAGATATCCGGACGCAGACCATTGCCAAAAACATGGGTCAAAGAATTATTTAACTCTTCAGGCCGCACCGGTTGAGCGAGCAGATAACGACAGAGCTCACCCACGTAAATAAACTGTGTGGCCTGACATTTTTTCACATCAGACCAAAATTCCGATGCGGAAAAGCGTCGACGCAAAAAGATCGACGCGCCGGTATAGAAACAGCTGCCAATACCACAGATTAATCCAGTGCCATGAAACAGTGGCAGACACAGATAAAACCGATCATTGACAGTCGCCTGACAACCCGCCAAACCAAAGGCATGAGCCGCGGCAAGCCAACGGCGATGTGGGATTTTTGCCGCCTTAGGCATCCCCGTGGTGCCAGAGGTGAAAATATACATGGCTGTAGAGCCAGCCAATATACTGTTGGTATCGGCCAAATTAGTCTGCGGATACTGCTCCAGACTACTGACAATATCTTCAGCATTTTCTGGTGCGGTAGTATTACGTTGATCGGCAACCCAGAGAATATCCTCATCTTTTAAGGAAAGCTGAGGACGCACGGCATCGAGACTGGCAAAAACTTCCTCACCCACTAAGCACTTTCGCGAATCAGACACATTTACGCAATGGGCTAACTGAGCGCCCGTTAGGGCAAAGTTAATGAGACTCGATATGGCACCAATTTTTTGCAGGGCAAAGGTACAGGCTAGCATTTCAATGCGATTTTCCATTATCACCGAAACGCAATCGCCGCGCTCGACACCACGGGCGACTAGAGCATGAGCAAATTGATTAGTAAGGGCATTAAACTCACCCCAGGTAAGCTCTCGGCCCTCAAATATAATCATGCTACGGTCAGGGTATTTGGCAACTGTGCCCTCGAGTACAGTCGCCATAGAAACCGCGTCTTCATTGCTCGTCGGTTTAACCGACAGCACCGGCACTAGTTTCAAAAACTCTTTGGTGACGCGAAAAACTTCCTTAATATCAAGCATAAAGATACAACCTGTTCGTATTATTGGGTTATTTTAATTAGAGTGCGCCAGTGATTTTTTTCATCAACTTATTCATCCCGCCAATCCAGCGATCATAATTACTGGTCTTATTGCGCATAAAATCAAGCACAATCGGGTGCGGCAAAATCATAAAGCTCTCATCGCGCAAGCCTTCGACCACAGTGTCACAGAGCTCTTCTGGCTCGATCATACCGTTGCTGGCAGCCGCCGCTGTGGCATCGTTATCGGTTTCGGTCATTGGCGTGCGCACTGCCTGGGGACAGAGCATAGAGACCTTGACCCCCTCATGTTTGTGGTGAATCGCCAACCACTCACCGAAGCCCACGGCAGCATGTTTGGTAACACCATAAGCGGCGCCGCCAATCTGATTTAGTAGTCCGGCTGCGGAAGACGTATTGAGGAAATAACCGCCACCTCGTGCAACCATTAGAGGCAGCAGATGGCGCGCAGCATAGACATGTGACATCACATTGATATCCCAGCTCATCTGCCACTCTTGATTCGGGGAGTTAATGCGCTCGCCCATACCGACACCGGCATTGGAGCAAAACAGATCAATTGGGCCAACGTTGCTTTCAGTCTCTTCGATGACCCGTTGGATATCTTCTTCTCTGGAGACATCCGCGCTCATGGCAACACCGTCAACCATCTCAGCCGTGGCCTGAGCGCCTTCGATATTGATATCCACGGCGACAATCTGCTTGGCACCCTCAGCTTTAAAACGAACCGCCATGGCCCGACCAATACCACTGGCAGCGCCAGTGACAACAATGATTTTGTCTGCTAGTTCCACGTTATTCCCCTCTTAAGTCGGCAATCTATTTCACCGATCTATATTATTTTTATTATGGCTTTTGATATTTGTTTTTTTATTTGCGATTTAAGTAAGTCTTACTTACGGTTTACTCACTTATTTAGCCACAACCACAGCATTTAACATTTGCACCACAATGCCTATGGCGGCCTTTTTGCTCAAGCCCTGATGATCGCGAAGACGATTCCAAAATTCAAAAGAGGCAATCCCATGCACCGCTTCAAGGCAGCTGGCATCGAGACTCTCCAGCTCTGGTAGCCAGTCCTGAAGATTTTTGCGCAATCCGCGCTGATAGCGACCATAGTTCTTGCTCAGGGTGGAAAATCGCCAGCGCTGAGCCAGGGTCGAGAGAATCACGTTGCCATAGAGCTCATAGCCTTTGGCGCGCTGTTCCACCGCATGCAAAATACGCTGCTCCAGAGTTCCCTCGCGATCACCGCCCAAAAATATATCTTCATAGCGTTCTCGACACGTTTCATCGGCCAAAACGAAAATGCTTTCCATATCTTCAAAGTGTCGAAAGACACTGCGAATACCCACACCAGCTCGCTCAGATATCTGCTGTGCCGTGGGGATTAAAATTCCCTCAGCGATCATGGCCAGCATGGCTTCAATAATTGCCTGCTTACTCCGTTCACTTCGTTGACGGCGCCCATCAGGGGCTCCGCTGGTCAATAGGGTAGTCATAAAATTACCTTTAATTCCTCTGCTGCTCTAGTTTCCATCGCGTAAAACGGCCCTTTCAACAGGCTACTCCACGGCCCTCAAGACTGGGCATAGTATATGTCATTATTCTCCTGAAACTAAGCTGCCTAGCCATTTAGCAGTGATCATGCGGTGATAAAACCGGTTGCTTCACGCAAAATACTCAGAGGCGTGTAAAAAGCGCCTCGCAGCCGCTGCCATCAAGTGCCAAATCTACGCGCTGGCGGTCTTCTGCACTGAGTTTGGCATAACGCTGTTTGATCCAATTAAGGCACTTCACTTGGTAGGGAAACGTCTGCTGACTCCACAGGGCACCATCGAACTCCACCTGCCAATTTTTTTCACCGGCCTGGAGTGCACGAGCATTGGCTAATAGCGCTGGAACATACATGCGCCCCAGCTCCGCAAGCAGGCCGCGCAGTGATTCTGGCTGCTGCTCAAGCGACGTCCAGCCAGCCTCCTGGACCTCCAAACCACTCAAATCCGCCATCTGATCTACCCATGCCACGGTGCGCAGAGAGGTTTGATGGGCTATAGCTCGGGGTGTCGGGTCAAAGCCCACCAGCTGGGTTAATTGACCATAGAGCGCAAAATCGCTAGCGCCAGGCCTGTGACCCAACATATAGGGCTGCTGGCTCAAATGAGCCTCCATAGCCGCGAGGAAACGCCTATAGCTAGCATCAATAATCGGTGCCGTGGTCTCATTGGAACCGACTACATAGAGACGACTAATTTGGCGCGAGGCGATGTATTCCTTAAATTGATTGTGCTGATCGGAGGGCATACTGACGTTGTAGCCCAGAGGCAATAATGTGCCGGCATTATCCGCATCGGCCTGAGGGTGCCAGCGGTAGTGAAACATATATTTGGTACACCACTCGTCGGCAAAATCCTCGAGCAAATAATCAATAAAGGCCAGTGCAGGATCAGTCGGCAGCACCGAGCGCTCCGAGAAATCCTCTTCGAGCCGACGAATAATGGGTGTGGAGTCACAAATCGCCTGAGCCTCGCCATTTTCATTATCCAGGACAAAGGTAGGCAATAAAGCAGGCTTCGGCGGTTCGATATCCATTTGCCGCAGGATATGCTCCGGGGTACCCCACTTAATGCGGTAGGGTATTTGCCGGTAACGCAGCAGCCCGATCATTTTGTGCGTGTAGGGCGAGGGTGTCGCGCCTATTAGGGTAATGTGCTTAAACGGAGGCATTTATATTTCTCCTTTTTACTGGCATCTAATAAATAACGACACGTTATCCGGTTGCCCAGTAGTCGAGTAGCGGCCTTTAGTCGAAGAGCGCTTGTATTGACACTAATGATGCCATTATATGCAAGGATCAATCAAGCGTTAGATCGCTAATCAATGCCAGCTAGGCTGAAACTGTGTTTGTCTTGGAATATTTTGGCCGGAATTAGCCCCATTAGATCCAGCCCCAGACTCGAAGCTGGATATTGAATACCAGTATTACCTTAAGCTCAGTGCACAGTCGAAGCTAGTCAATATAATCCATGGCCAACTCAGCGAGAGGTCGCACCAGTCCTGCTACACCATCAGCTGCAGCATTGGAGGCATTGCCATCCACCGCGCGTTTGGCGACGCCCTGACAGATCGCTGCCAGTCGGAAAAAGCTAAAGGCCATAAAGAAATTCCAGTTGCCAATCTTATCTATACCCATCAGAGCACAGTAACGTTCAACGATCATCTCTTCGGTGGGTATACCATGACTCGCCCAGTCAATATTGCCTATGCCTCCGACCACATTTTTGCTCTGCGAGGCCGGCAGTTTCATGCCCATAATCACATACGCAAGATCTGCATAAGGGTGACCGAGGGTCGACAGTTCCCAGTCGAGTACGGCGATTACCTTTGTATTATCTTTGGCATACATCAGATTATCGAGACGGTAATCACCGTGCACTAGGGTAACCTTGCCATCGTCGGCCGGCATATTGTCGCCCAGCCACAGCATCAGGCGTTCCATTTCATCGATATTCTCAAGCTCGGAGGCACGATACTGCGCGCTCCAGCGATCCAGTTGGCGTTGAAAATAGTTTCCTGGACGTCCGTAATCAGTTAGCCCTGCTTTCTCTAGGTCCACCGAGTGAATTGCGGCAAGCACTTTGATTAGTTCATCGTACATCTGACCCCGCTGCTCACGAGTTTCTATTTCCTCAAGCTCAGGACCCCAGTGGATATTACCCTCACAAAACTCCATCAGATAAAACATCGAGCCGATAACATCGCGGTCTTCACAGAGGTGGTAGGCCTTGGCCACTGGCACATCACTGTCTGCCAATGCCTTGATAACACGGTATTCACGATCCACAGCATGGGCTGACTTGAGCAGCTCCCCTGGCGGCTGACGTCGCAGCACATAGCTGCCGGAAGCGGCATCGATTTTAAATGTCGGATTGGACTGGCCGCCAGCAAATTTGCTGACACTTATGGGGCCGGCAAAGCCGTCGACATTGGCCTCTAAATGGGCGAGTAATTTAGCTTCATCTAAGGTGTTAACTTGCGACATAAATTTATATTCCAAAGTAAATATGATGCTTAGTATTTATCGTACAGGTACATAACGACAGACTTTTTTATTTTTATCGGGCACTGTTAATCCCATTTATTGTGCTAACGGCTCAAGATAACAGTCGTCGGCTTAGCGGCAGTTTAAGGGGCTTCTCAGTGTTCTTTGAGATAGCCATCGCAGCGCTCACTCACTTGAGAGCATACGAAAAACAGCCAATAAATATTTTGACATTTATCATGCCATAATGATCAATCAGACCCAAGCCTCTTTGGGTCGCAGTAAAATAAATCTCACTATAATTTGATTTAATAATGACGCAAACCGTGCCAAGATAAAAGCTTAAACAGACTATGCCAGCGCAATACTCAAAATCACCGAGCCTTGATAATCCGAGCCTTGATAATCCGAGCCTTGATAATCCGAGCCTTGATAACCCGAGCCTTGATAACCCGAGCCTTGATAACCCGAGCCTTTTTAAATCGAGCCTTAACAACAAGTATAAAAAATCAGAAGAGAATCAGTATGAGCGAACCCAAAGCCTACTCACCGTCAAAAGTCTGGACCTGGAACAAAGATGTTGGTGGAAAATTTGCTGCCATTAATCGGCCCACGGCAGGCTCTACCCACGATCAAGCGCTTCCAGTCGGCAACCATCCATTGCAACTCTACTCCTTGGGAACACCTAATGGCGTAAAAGTCACTGTGCTCTTAGAAGAACTCCTCGAACTCGGTATTAAAGACGCCGAGTACGATGCCTGGTTGGTTAATATTCAAGATGGCGAACAATTTAGCAGCGGCTTTGTCGAGGTCAATCCCAACTCGAAGATTCCCGCATTAATGGACCACAGCACAGAAGAGTCGACTCGCGTTTTTGAGTCTGGTGCGATCATGCTCTATTTAGCCGAAAAATTTGATGCCTTTATTCCCAAAACCCCAGCCCAGCGCACTCAATGCCTAAATTGGTTATTTTGGAATATCGGCAGTGTCCCCTTTCTCGGCGGCGGTTTCGGTCATTTCTATGCCTACGCTCCGGAAAAACTCGAATACCCTATCGAACGCTACACCATGGAAGTGAAACGCCAGCTCGATTTGCTCGACCAGCATCTGGCCGGCAATCGTTATCTCTGCGGCGACGAGTACAGCATTGCGGATATGGCCAATATGGCTTGGTACGGTGCACTGGTGATGGGCAAGCTCTATGAAGCCGGAGAGTTTCTCGACGCCTCAACCTACAAGAATGTTATTCGCTGGACCCAAGAAATCCAGCAGCGTCCCGCGGTAAAGCGTGGCCAACGAGTCAATCGTGTCTGGGGAACGGAAAAGCATCAGCTCGCCGAGCGCCACGATGCCAGTGATTTTGACAAAGACCCGATGGAGATTCTCAAGCAGGTTATGGCGCGCAAGATGACTCAAAAATAAACCGATGAGTAAAAAGGTTTAGAGCCAGATATCCTGATTTTCTGACCATCCCAGCTGTCGCTTCAGTCTAGTAGCCAACAGTGCTTCAAGACCACAGCGTTGCAACAGACTAGTTACATCCTGCTGCTGCGCTGGCTCTAACTGGGCGTATTGTTGCTGTAATTTCTGTAAAACTACAAAGCGATATGATTGGGCCACGGCACTTATAGACTGGCCGCGCAGACTAAACTGAGCCATGCCATACATGCTCTGGCCCAGTGATCCCTGGGCCAAGGTGCCAGATTCAGGTTGATGTTCAGCCGGCCATTGGTTGATCACCTCTGCCGCCGCCTGAGTCTCAGCAACCAGGTCCTCTGCCAATACTTTGAGCACTGTTTCTAGGGTTTCGGGAATCCTATCATCTTCAAGGTAGCTATCTCCTGGATTAAAAAACTCCAGAGCATCCTGATCGGCGCGGTTCATACGTTCAACCCAGCGTGTTACACGCACCGCCCGCTGCTGCATAATCCGCAGCGGTGCAGGATCTCTTCCCAGGTGAGCATAGAGCGGTGCGATTAAACCAAAGTCACCAATGCACGGCGTCCATCCCAGCAGGTAAGGATATTCACCAAAATGCTTATTGAGGGCGTCGAGAAACTCAAGATAGACTGTCTCCACCAGAGCTGCACTTTCCTCTGTAACACCAAAAAGCCTTCCTGCATGCTGCATTTTTGACATCATGTACTGAGACTTCGCCTCTCGCCCTGAATGCTCCGGCTGGGAATGTAAAAAATGATAGTGAAGAAACTCGCCATTTTCGTCGAGATAGTTCCAACGATAGTGCATTGCTGGACGTAGGAGGCCGCTGGTACCGATTAGATCAAATAGCGTACTGACGATCTGCTGCTTCGGACTCGATGGTGTAAATCGCCTTGAGTTAGATTTTTCAAAATGCTCAATAATCGCCCCGCCATCGCGGATAACCTGCCCCTCTGGGGTCACTAGAACAGGAAGGGTCGCCAGTTTGCTCTCAGGTAATACCTTAGCTTTAAAACTTTTATGACCACTGGATAACTCACTAAAGGCAGTGCCGTTCTTGATCAGATAAGAACCTGCGCGGCCTGTATAGAGTGAATGGGTTACGCCGTAGAGACGGTGGATATTCGACCTATTCATGTACCGAGTGCCTTTTATACGCTTTTTATTAAGTGCGGTTTTTTTGTCTCCGAGATATCTCTCGTCGCTGCGCTATGCCGAGATGACAAACTGGTTGAGCTTCGCGATATCGCCAACCCTCAGTCAATATAAACATCACAGAATAACCGCAACAAAATGCGCCATTGACGCCACCCATATTAGCCCCATAGGAACGTACAATCGCGGCCGCAAAAACACACTCATATTGATTTGAACCGGAAAGGAAACAGTTTTCTCAATAGCCGAGGTTTTAAAAACATGAATCGCAGCAAAACGCTGATCGGATGCCAGCTCAATCAAATCCCGCCGGCATCTGTAACGCATCATTGCCGTTGCGGCCCACTGAGGATCCCCGTCAACATTCCAACTATCAATATAACCGCCTACCTTGCGCGCCATAAATACGGGATGCCCAGCGCGCTTAAACAGCGCTTTGGAAAAGGGCTTAAAGTAACCGCCAATAACCTCTTTGGAGCTGACCTGCTCACCGCTAACCGGGTGAGAAATTTTTCCACTGTGCAATGAGACAAAATTCTGCATAACAAATTCTTTGCCGTCGTCCTCTTCAAGAAACCGACGCAGCACTTCCACGTCGGTGTATTGAGCACCCGAACCAGCAGAGAAATGTTCTAAATAGCCGTCAATTTCGTCAGCCGCAATGGGGCCAGACCAGTTGATATACCAGTATAAAAACACCAGATACAGAGCCGCGACCGCCAACCAAATCCAAGCTACCATTGTTATCTCTTCTCTTTTTTGAGCAAGTACTTAAACCAGGTATTTAAAACAAGTGCTCTCTTAGACTGCATCCATAACTTCTATATCAGGCGCCGCTGCAACCAGTGCTCCCATTTTTTGGCTGGCCGCTAAAAAGTACTCAGTCTGCCCGTGGGCTTTTAGAGCTTCTTTACTCGCGTATTGCTCCAGAACCTTATAAACCTGCGAATCAGATTTGGTTCTGTGCAGTGCATAAAAAGTTGCCCCCGGCTCATTGGCCAGCACCTGCTCTGTGAGTCCAGTAAACAGTTCTTCAAACTCTGCATTTTTACCGTCGCGAACCGTAATCGTTGCGATAACACCTATTGCCATGATCAATACCTTTTATTATTTTCAGTTATATTTTTTTCAGCGGAACTCTACTCTGAAGCACGTTCATGCTCTGATAGCAGTACTGTCTACTTTTACTTCAAGCCTTCGGCTATAGGTGCGTAATAAGCCTGCTTTATCGCTTTGAAGATGTCCGGCTCTTTGCAGGCAAGATCAACGGCCAACTCAGTGGCCATGCCGAGCAGCAATTCTGCCGATGCTTTGCCATCGGCGAAGCCCGCAGCAATGGCATCGTCAGCGGTGTAACGCTTGCCGGTTAGCACGGCGTCGCGAACAGTCGCGGCAGGCAACCGCAGACGTAAAAATTCCATCATTCCCTGAGGTAAATGCACCCCGGCATCAACCTCAGAGATACAAATCCAACCACGATCTTCACGCATCATCCGGTAGTCACATGACAGTGCAATAAACGCCCCGCCGGCAAAGGCATGCCCATTAACCGCGGCTACAGTGGGAAAAGGTAACATCAGCATACGGCGATGAATTTCATTCATCTGGGTGGCAAATAGCGTCCAACCAGCTCCATCGAGCTTCCTTAACACTTCAAGGTTAAGGCCATTTGAGAAAAACTTTTCTTCGCCAACTAGCACCATTGCGGTGCCTGCTACGGGACTCTCTTCAAGCTGATCAAGGATCTCTAACATCCTTCGCTGCCAATCTAAACAGATCATATTTTCACCATTATTCATGGTAATCGTATAGATCGTTCCCACTTTACTTAATTTAATCACTGGTTTTTCCTAGACGAATTTATATTGGCACAATAAATGTCACCTTATACCGAACTACAAGAAACGGCAATATCAACATTGCATTAGACAGAACCAGAGTTTTCTAATATCTTGCATGGGCCGAAATCTTCTTATAACAATAATCGGATTACAATCGACCAATGCCAGGACATTTATCAACCAGGACCAGCCCGCGACTCTCAAGCGCTATAGCCTACCTTGCAGCTGTCCTAACAATATCGGTTAGCGCCTGGGGAAGCTCAGCGTTAAATGCTCCTGCGGCAGATCAACGCCCGAATGTGGTGGTGATTCTGGTCGATGATGCAGGCCTAACGGATTTTGCCCCCTTTGGCGGCGAAGCCAAGATGCCAACTATTCAGTCCCTGGCTGACCGCGGTACTAAATTTAGCAACTACCATACCTCCCCACTCTGCGCGCCGTCCCGCGCCATGCTGCTCACCGGTATCGACAACCATCGCACCGGAATTGCGACGATCCCAGAGGTACTGACCGACAATCAAGCTGGCCAGCCAGGCTATTCGATGTTTTTTGAACCCGGTGTAAGAACTCTGGCTGATCGACTCAAAGTCTCAGGTTACAGTACCTATATGACAGGAAAATGGCATCTAGGCAGCCGCGAGCAGGATCTGCCCAATAGCCATGGCTTTGACCGCTCCTTTGCCCTAGACGCCTCGGGGGCTGATAACTGGGAACAAAAACCCTATATCGGCTATTACGCTTTTGCGCCCTGGTATGAAGATGGAAAACCGGCGGACCTGCCTGAAGATTTTTATTCCTCTGAATTTATCGTCGATCGCATGATCAGTTATTTGGATAGCGACAAACAGTCTAGCCAACGGCGGCCCTTTTTCTCCTACCTGGCCTTTCAGGCTATCCATATACCGGTTCAGGCGCCCCGAGAGATTACCGATACCTACAATGGAGTCTACGATCAGGGCTGGCATTCACTGCGTAAAAAGCGTCATCAACGCGCTATCGCTCTGGGTCTTATTGCGGCGGACACACCTCTGGCCACAATGCCCGCCAAGAGTAAAAGGTGGGAAAATTTATCGCCAGAACAGCGCGCGCTCTATACCCGAGCCATGCAGGTGCAAGCAGCGATGCTAGAGTCTATGGATAGTCATATTGGGCGCTTTATTGAGTACCTGGACGACCGCGGTGAGCTCGACAATACATTGTTTATCATCACGTCAGACAATGGGCCTGAGCCCAGCTATCCCGTTGAAATCAGCGGCATGAAAACCTGGATGAGTCTCAATGGCTACAACCATAGACTGGATAATCTCGGTGAGAAAGGCAGCATGGTGGCTATAGGGCCAGAGTGGGCCAGTGCCAGCGCCTCACCGCTCAATATGTTTAAGTTTTACGCTGCTGAGGGCGGTCTTCGAGTGCCCTTAATTGTCGCCGGACCTGAAATAGCCAAGCAAGATTGGCAGTCGGCAATGACTATGGTCACAGATATCACACCTACTGTATTGGACTATCTCAACGTCACAGACCAACAGACTGACGCTGTTGCTATCACGGGGCGCAGCATGATGCCACTTCTCGACGGTTCGGCCAGCGCTATCTATGGGGACGATGACGCTATAGGCATAGAAGTATCGGGAAACTCTGCCCTTATCAAGGGGAATTACAAACTCACTCGCAATAGCCCACCCCACGGCGACAATATTTGGCGGCTTTACAATCTCGCGCTTGATCCCGGCGAGACTAGCGATTTACGCGCACAGCAACCGGAGCAATTTCACCGATTGATGGAAGACTACAAACGCTATGAAAGCGAGTTTGGCGTAATTCCTCCGGCGGCAGGTTTTGACTATATAAAGCAGACCAAACGTAATGCATTGAGAAAACTCCTGGGCAGTAATTGGCACATTTTCGCTTTGAGCGCAGCGGTTGTATTAACGCTAATCGGGTTGATCATTAAAACTGTTTACCGGCGCCGTCAGGCGAAGCCCTTGTAAAATTGACATGGCTTGCGAGTTATACCAAATATAAGCGAGTCCTATTGACGCTCGTTATGTCGGTTAATACAGTAGGAGGAAATGAGCGCCGGCTAAATTAATCATTAGACTGTCAGCTTCAAAAGGCTAATTAAAATAATCCAAAAAGGGGGAACCATGAAAACCAAGATAACCGAGATGCTTGGCATCGAACATCCAATTATTCAGGGCGGCATGCATCATGTGGGCTTGGCCGAACTGGCCGCGGCCGTATCCAATGCCGGCGGTCTCGGGATTATTACGGGTCTGACTCAGGGCACTCCTGAAAAGCTCGCCAATGAAATTGCTCGCTGTCGCACCATGACCGACAAGCCCTTTGGCGTCAATTTGACCTTTTTGCCCTCGGTGACGCCTCCAGATTACCCGGGCCTGATCCAGGCAATTATTGATGGTGGCGTCAAAGTCGTTGAAACTGCGGGTAATAACCCCGCTCAGTGGCTGCCAATCCTTAAAGAAAACAACATCAAAGTCATTCACAAATGCACCTCTGTGCGCCACGCCCTGAAAGCTCAGGCAATTGGCTGCGATGCGGTTTCTGTCGATGGTTTCGAGTGCGGCGGTCACCCAGGCGAAGACGATATACCGAACTTTATTCTGCTACCCCGCGCTGCCGATGAGCTGACGATCCCCTTCGTCGCTTCCGGTGGTATGGCCGATGGTCGTAGCTTGGTTGCGGCACTGGCCATGGGTGCCGAGGGTATGAATATGGGTACACGCTTTATTGTCACTGAAGAAGCCCCAGTTCATGAAAATGTTAAGCAGGCTATTTTGGCCGCCAGTGAACTGGATACTCGTTTAGTCATGCGCCCCTTGCGCAACACCGAGAGAGTACTGATCAACCCAGGTGTTGAGCGCCTGTTGGAAAAAGAAGCGGCCCTTGGCAGTGATATTAAATTTGAAGACATTGCCCCGGAAGTGGCTGGCGTCTACCCCAAAATAATGAAGAACGGTGATATGGATGCCGGCGCTTGGTCCTGCGGCATGGTTGCTGGCTTAATCTATGACAAGCCAACAGTGCAAGAATTAGTCGACCGAATTATGTCAGAGGCGGACAGTCTGATCTCTGAGCGTCTGAAGAACTTTTTATAGCATCGGCTTTTTAAAAAAATAATTATAGGATTTAACAATGGCGACAAATATTTTTGATCTAACAGGAAAAATTGCCTTAGTCACCGGTGCCAGCCGGGGGATTGGCGAAGCAATTGCCAAACTGTTAGCTGAGCAAGGTGCTCATGTTATTGTCTCGAGTCGGAAACTGGATGGCTGCCAAGCGGTGGCCGATCAGATCACTGCAGACGGCGGCAGTGCCGAAGCACTGGCCTGTCATGTGGGGAGCATGGAGCAGATTGAAGAGGCCTTTGCAACGATCAAAGGCACGTTCGGCAAACTCGATATTCTGGTCAATAACGCCGCAACCAACCCCTACTTTGGGCATATTCTCGACACCGATCTCGGCGCTTATACCAAGACCGTTGATGTGAATATTCGCGGCTATTTCTTTATGTCTATCGAAGCCGGCAAACTGATGCGTGAAAATGGCGGCGGTTCAATTGTTAACACTGCATCGATTAATGCACTCCAGCCCGGTGCTATGCAGGGGATTTACTCGATTACCAAAGCGGCAGTGGTGAATATGACCAAATCATTTGCCAAGGAATGTGGCGATTTGGGTATCCGCGTCAATGCCCTGCTCCCGGGGTTCACCAAAACCCAGTTCGCCGGTGCGCTGTTTACCGATGATAAAATCTATCAGTCAGCGATCGCGCAGATTCCCATGAAACGCCATGCGGAGCCCAGTGAAATGGCGGGCACCGTGCTCTATTTAGTGTCTGATGCTTCCAGCTACACCAATGGTGAATGCATTGTTGTCGACGGCGGTATGACGCTTTAAGCCCTTGATCATAACAGCCCTCAGTATTTTCGAGGGCTGACTAGGCCTATTCCCCTGCAAAACTAAAATCATCATCTATACTGAGGTAAAAGGTGTTTTTAGTTGGGGGGCTAAACCATGAAATTTTGCTTCCGCATTAATCATTCATGTTCTAGATATTTATCAGCACTCATTATTCTCGTTCTATGTGCACAGGGATTTCCTGCTCAGGGCGAATCCAAGGTTTGGTCTGAGAGAAAGTTTGATAGAACCATTCTCAGTATCGATAAAGATATCCGGCGCAAGCGCTGGGAAAAAGTGATCGAGCGCAGCCAACAAGCATTGCCTCAATGTCACGCGCTGTATTCAGAGCAGGCGACAAGCTGCATTCTGATCTTGAAAAACATTAATCAAAGTTACGAAAAAACACGCGCATTTAATCCAGATAAGCCGCAGATTGAGGGCGCCTATAGATTATCGTCCGACGTATTGGGTCGAGCGCATTCCACTACCAAAAGTGCCAGAGACTATTACTACAAGTATCTGATTTTTAATGAGCACTATGCCGAAGCCATTCCTCTTCTCATGGAAATTATCAACCTTGAAAAGAATGGTGCCAACGATGCCTATCAATTAATGGAGCGCTACAAGCAGCTTTATGCACTGGAAGGCTTGACCGAGAACTGGCCTGCTGAGGAAGCCGCATTGACCAAAGTGATGAGCCTAGCCCAACAAGTTCTGGGTAGAGAGAGTGAGGATTTTAAAGCTGCGGTGGAAGCCCTCGCCTACAACTACTGCACACAGAAAAAATACTATGAATACTTTGAGCTTATTCGAAAACAGCAGCAGGAAATCGCCTGCTTCTCAGCGCCTAACACGACCCCTAATAGCAGCCCCTTATATCAGCTCCTAACAATTAAAAAACCCCGCTATTGGCGACAATAGCGGGGTTTCTTTTAAGACCTCTTGGCACGTGACGATTAGGCTGCCAGTCTTCTGAGGCCTCTAAGCGTTTTCAAGCTGATAATAATCCATCAAAATTTTCGCCACTTCTGGACGAGAAAACTCAGGCGGCGGTGCTATACCATCACCCAACATCTGTCGAACCTTGGTGCCAGACAATAAAATAAAGTCGTCTTTGGTGTGATCTTCAGCTTCATTCATCATCACTACACGCTCTAGCTTCTTGGAAAATGCCGTGTGGTCAGCATTAAAGATTTCAATTTCCAATGCACCTGCAGGTACCTTTTCAGCAAAGATAGTCTGGGCATCAAAGGCACCATAATAGTCACCAACACCAGCGTGATCGCGACCTACAATCAGGTGGGTACAACCCATGTTCTGACGGAACACTGCGTGCAGCACTGCTTCTCGAGGTCCGGCATAGAGCATATCAAAGCCATAACCTGTCACCATTACGCTGTTCTCAGGGAAGTACAGCTCAACCATCTTGCGAATACAGTCGTCGCGCACTGAGGCTGGAATATCGCCCTGCTTAAGCTTGCCGAGCAGCATATGTACAACGATACCATCAGCGCCTAAACGCTCCATTGCCATATGGCAAAGCTCTTCGTGAGCACGGTGCATCGGGTTGCGCGTTTGGAAGGCGACCACTTTTTTCCAGCCGCGCTGAGCAATCTCATCGCGGATTTCAGTTGCTGTACGGAAGGTATCAGGGAAATCTGCCTGGAAATAGCTCAGGTTTAATACCTGAATATCACCAGAAATCAGGTGATTTCCCAAATGAGTAAAGGTTGCAACACCTGGGTGCTCGGGATCCAGAGTACCAAAAATATCCGCCGCCATAGATTGAATCTGCTCAGGGCTAACCTCTTCGATCGCCGCCACATCCATCACCGCAATAATCGGGTGGCCTTCAGTGTTGGGATCTCTCAGGGCAATTCGGCTAGCGCCGCTGATGCCTGAAATATCCTTGGTCAAATTGATTACTGGAACGGGCCAAAAAAGGCCTTCAGTGGTGTGCAAAGATTCGGAAACACTAAGCGCATCAGCAAGGTTCATATAGCCAGTAAGAGGATTAAAATATCCGGCACCGAGCATAACCGCATTGGCGGCTGCAGCTGAATTGAGTAGCAGTGATGGCAGAGACTCTGCTTCCTGGAGCAGCGCCTGGCGCTGGGCGTCGTCGACTAACAGGGGGTTTAGACTGTCTGAACCATGGGGCTTAATTAAAATGGACTTGGTCAAAAGGTACTTCTCCGTTTTTCTCAGTTAATACGAGTTGGTAAGGGTTAATACAACAGAAGAGTTAGGCGATAAAGCCCTGCCCTTCGAGGTAAGCCATGATCGTCTCGACTTCTTGCTCGAGGCTCATCTGATCGGTGTGCAGGTGAATTTCTGGGCTGGAGGGCGCTTCATAGGGATCATCTATACCGGTAAAATTTTTAATTTCTCCAGCGCGGGCTTTTTTGTAAAGGCCCTTAGGGTCACGTCTCTCAGCCTCTGAAAGGCTGCAGTCGACAAAGATTTCAATAAATGCAAAGCCTGACTCTAGATGCAGCGCGCGAACCTGATCGCGATCGGCGCGATAGGGACTGATAAAACTCGACAGCGCAATAACACCGGAATCGACAAATAGTTTGGCAATTTCACCAATACGACGAATATTTTCCGTGCGATCCTCAGCGGAAAAACCGAGATTCTTATTGATACCCAAGCGTATGTTATCGCCATCCAGTCGATAACTCAGCTTGCCGCGCTGAAACAATGCTTTTTCCAGCGCCACAGCGACAGTACTTTTACCGCTGCCTGAAAGCCCTGTAAACCAGAGGGTAGCGCCTTTTTGTCCCAGCAGCACACTGCGATCCTCGATCGTAATATCACCGTCGTGCCAGGTTACATTAGTTGCTTTTTGCTCAGCCATGAGACATTCCTTTCCAGAGATTAATTAGCGCAATTCTAGAACCTTTAACTATACAAGTAAAACAGGATATTATGTTTTCCATAATCGATTTAACCGATAACAAAAATTATGTCAGCCATCAAAATAGTTAGGTAGTAGAGATGAAATACAGCCTTAGACAGTTACAGATATTCCTCAGTATTGCCCGCTACGAAAATATTTCCAAAGCTGCCGAGCAGTTGCATATGTCTCAGTCTGCAGCCAGCTCTGCCCTGCAAACCCTTGAGCAAGCCTTTAATCTCAGTCTGTTTAATCGCAGCGGCAAAAAGCTCGAGCTCAATGAAGTGGGTAAAACATTGCGCAATAAAGCTCAGGTATTAATTGCCCAGGCTGAGGAGTTTGAGCAGGCACTTAAAGGCCACAGCGAGATAGGCCACCTTAAAGTAGGCGCCAGCTTTACCATTGGCAACCATCTGGCGGTGAGCTATTTGGCAGGCTATCTGGCCCGTCACCCAGAAGCTCAAGTTGATATCAATGTCGCCAATAGCTCTGAGGTAGCATCTCAGGTGGCCAACTATGAAGTGGATATCGGCATGATCGAGGGCGCGATACAACACAGAGATCTAGAGCTAATTCCCTGGCGGCAAGATCAATTGGTGGTGTTTTGCAGCCCCTCTCACCCCTTGGCAAAAAAGCAGCGGCTCACCGATGCAGATATAGTTGCCGCAAGATGGATTCTCCGGGAGCCAGAATCTGGAGCACGCCATACCTTTAACAATGCGCTGGCCGGGCTGATGCCCAAGCTGGATATCTATTTGCAGTTCAAGCACAACGAGGCAATTAAAAAAGCCGTGGAAGCGGGGTTGGGCATTGGCTGCCTATCTGAGATCGTATTGAAAAATAACTTTAATAGCGGTGAGCTAGTGCCGCTGACATTACCAAAGCGCGATATGACCCGAACCTTCTATTTTGTCCTGCCGAAAAATCGCCATAAAACCGTCGCCACTGACTGGTGGATAGAGGAATGTAATCGCAGGAGCTAGCCTAGCCCGCCAATAATTCCGCTAAAGACTGGCGCTAAGTAGCAGGTTGTGTCAATAATAGGTTGCCGTTGCAGCACTACAAAATTCTAATAATAAAATAGTGAAACTAGACTATGCGCGCCCTTGCAAACCTTAAAATCCTCGATTTCACCACACTAGTCCCCGGCCCTTTTGCCACCATGATGCTGGCTGATATGGGTGCCGAAGTACTGCGTATCGAATCGCCGACTCGGCCTGATTTACTGCGTAATATGCCACCCTTTGCCGATGGCCAATCAACCGCCCATGGCACGCTCAATCGCAATAAACGCTCAATCGCTCTAGACCTGAAAAACCCCGAAGCGGTGGCTATAGCCAAGCGTTTGGTCGAGGACTACGACATTGTTATAGAACAGTTCCGTCCAGGCGTAATGCAACGCCTCGGTCTTGGCTATGAACAGCTCCATGAGATTAACCCTAAGCTGATTTACTGTTCTGTGACAGGCTATGGCCAGACTGGCCCCTATCGGGATCGCGCTGGTCACGACAATAATTATCTCTCCATCTCAGGTCTCAATGGCTACTCTGGCCGCGGTAGTGATCGCACACCGATTATGGGTATGCCGGTAGCAGATATTGCCGGTGGATCTCTGCATGCGGTGATCGGCATTCTAGCTGCAGTGAACCAGCGCCATATCAGTGGCGAGGGACAGCAGATCGACATCAGCATGACTGATGCGATGTTCTCTCTTAATGCACTCTTTGGCTCAACCTATCTCAGTGCTGGGGTTGAACCCACCTCCGGCTCCATGTCATTAAATGGCGGCAGTTTTTACGATTATTATCAGACCTCGGATAATCGCTACCTGTCCATCGGCAGTTTAGAGCCGCAGTTTTTTCAAGTGCTCTGCCAGACTCTGGGAGACGATGAGCTGCTCACTCTCGCCAATCAGCAAGACAGTGAAACGCAGAAAGCACTCAGAGCAAAACTGGATACTATTATCGCCACTAAAACCCTAGCTCAGTGGCGAGAGATATTTAAAGACAGAGAAGCCTGTGTCGAGCCAGTACTGACCTTTGCAGAAGCCTGTGAATATCAAGATTCCGCTCAGAGAGAAATGATCGTCGATGTAAAAACACCCAATGGGGGCTCCCAACGTCAAGTTGGCAGTGCATTAAAGCTGTCTAAATCAGCACCTGAGTATGGCGTATCCGGCGGTGCTATAGGACAACACTCGTCAGAGATATTAGCTGATCTAGGCTTTGATAAAGATGCCATCGCCACACTTCGAAGCAGCGGCGCGGTGGCCTAAGACTTTTATGTCGAGTACCTTTTAGGAAAAGAACCTTTATAGAGAAAGGCCAGACCAGCCTGCAGATTTATTTGGCAGGTTTATTTGGCCCTGATAGTCAACAGATAGTGACAGAGCCCCCCGTGTAAAACGTATAATGCGCCATTGTTTTTTACTTGGATTAATAAATGACCGTTCGCACCCGCATTGCCCCCTCTCCCACCGGCGACCCCCACGTTGGAACCGCCTACGTAGCCCTGTTTAATATGGCCTTTGCCCACAGTCAGGGGGGCCAGTTCTTACTGCGTATTGAAGACACTGATCAGGTGCGTTCAACCCCGGAATCAGAAAAATCTATCCTCGATGCCCTGCACTGGTTGGGCCTCGAATGGGACGAGGGTCCAGACAATGGCGGCCCCCACGGCCCCTACCGCCAGAGCGAGCGTTCAGATATCTATCGCCAGCACGCCGACCAGCTATTAGATAGCGGCCATGCCTTCCGCTGTTTCTGTACCAGCGAGCGCCTAGACCAACTGCGTAAAACCCAGATGGAAGAAAAGCAACCAATAGGCTACGACGGACACTGCCAGCATCTAGAGCAAGCCGAGATCGACCAGCGACTGGCCAAGAATGAATCCCATGTTGTGCGCATGAATGTGCCCCGCGAGGGCCAATGTGTGTTTAACGATATGTTACGCGGCGAAATTAGCATCGACTGGACTCAGATCGACCTACAGGTATTGCTTAAAGCCGACGGCATGCCCACCTATCATTTGGCCAATGTGGTCGATGATCACCTGATGAAAATCAGTCATGTGATTCGTGGTGAAGAGTGGATTAACTCAGCACCCAAGCATATTTTGCTCTATCAATACTTTGGTTGGGACACGCCGGTGTTCTGTCACCTGCCGCTGCTGCGCAATATCGACAAGAGCAAGTTGTCAAAACGCAAAAACCCCACCAGCATCCTCTTCTACCAGCGCATGGGTTATCTGCCCGAAGCACTGCTTAACTATCTTGGCCGCATGGGTTGGTCGATGCCCGATGAGCGGGAGAAGTTCACCCTCGCCGAAATGCTCGAGGTCTTTGATATTCAGCGCGTCTCATTGGGCGGCCCCGTATTCGATGTGGAAAAACTCAGCTGGTTAAACGGCATGTGGATACGCGAAGAGCTTACCGATGACCAGCTCGCCGATCGCCTACAAGAATGGGCACTCAATCGCGACACCTTAAAAGCCTTCCTGCCCTTCGCCAAACAGCGTATGGAAACCCTCTCTGATATAGCACCTCTCGGCAGTTATCTGGTTTCTGGGATGTTACCTATTAGCGCCGAGGATTTGCGTAGTGCTGGCATAGAGGACGAACGCCTTATAGAAGTCCTGCAATTCGCCCTTTGGCGCCTAGAATCTGTACAGCAATGGAACCGAGACAATATCTTCAATGCCCTAAAAGCAGTGGCCGACGGCATGGACATTAAACTCAAACCCTTCCTGGCACCCTTATTTATCGCTATCGCCGGCAGCAGCGCGTCGATCTCTGTAATGGACTCCATGAACCTGCTCGGCGCCGATATGTCCAGAGCTAGATTACGTCATGCCATAGAGCTACTTGGTGGTATAGGCAAAAAGAAACTCAAGAAGTTGGAAAAGGAATATCAGCAACTTGGCTGAAAGCCCTTTATACCGCGAAAACAGGCTTGACTTGGCCCAAGGTCATCCCTATTATGCGGCTTCCTTTTTGGGGCCTTAGCTCAGCTGGGAGAGCGCAACACTGGCAGTGTTGAGGTCAGCGGTTCGATCCCGCTAGGCTCCACCAAATAAAAAACCCTCACACGTACGTGTGGGGGTTTTTTATTTGCCGGAGATTAGTGGGAGTGAGCTTAACGCTCCGGTTCACAAGCCGCGAAGCGGTGCAGAACGCACTTTAGGGCGGCCTCGAAGAGGTGAGACCAAAGGCCGAATCATCCCGCGATGACGCACTGCCCCAACCTATTCAATGCTACTGACGCAAGTGTGGGGGATTTTTTATTTGCCGGAGATTAGTGGGAGTGAGTTTAACGCTCCGGTTCACAAGCCGTGAAACGGCGCAGAACGCACTTTAGGGAGGCCTCGAAGAGGTGAGGCCAAAGGCCGAATCATCCCGCGATAAATTAACGCCCCAAACCGATAAATTCACCATAACCTGTGGGGGATTTTTTATTTGCCGGATCCTCGCGGGGTTGAGTTTAATGCTCAGGTTCACAAGCCGCGAAGCGGCGCAGAACGCACTTTAGGGCGGCCTCGAAGAGGTGAGGCCAAAGGCCGAATCATCCCGCGATGAATTAACGCCCCAAACCGATAAATTCACCATAACCTGTGGGGGATTTTTTATTTGCCGGATCCTCGCGGGGTTGAGTTTAATGCTCAGGTTCACAAGCGGCGCAGAACGCACTTTAGGGCGGTGCGCTTTTTTTACAAGACTAGGTGAGTCCCTCTAGTATTAGAGGGTTCGGTTTATCCCGCCGTAAATAAAGATCCACCTCTCTCAGTACCAAATACTGTCATTACAATCCCAACCACCCAAAGATTTGCTTTTTAAACTCTTTACCGTTAGTTTAATTCACAATTACATAGAAAAACGGGGCATTCAATGATTTCTAGGTTACTCAATTTTGGCGTCTACCTTACCCTTTTTGGATGTCTATGCGGCGCACAGATACTCAATGCAAAAGACCTCTCTGCCTCAGCCAGCTCAGACCAACCGAATATTAGTCATTATGGCCAGCTACCAGAGTGTAGGTCTCTAGCGATATCACCTGATGGAAAACATTACGCCCTAATACAAAGACAAGGCAATCAGGACTTCTTTGTCATCATGAACGCGCAGACATTAGAGCTGACTGGCGGTTTTAACGCGAACAAATACAAAGCCCGCGGCATCCATTTTGTCAGCAATGAGCATGTTGTTTTGGAAAGCTCAAAACATACGCGAATGATGCAAGTTAAAGGGAGCTGGGAAAGTAGCTCAGCCTTCGTCTACAACTTAAAGACCAAAAAAATTAAAGTTCTACTGAGCAATTCAAAGGGGCTGTTTCCAGCGCAAGAGGGGCTTGGTCTAATCGTCGGTTTTAAAAAAAATTCCAGGGAATTGTATATGCCAGCTTACGCTGGGCGGTTTGGCGTTACACCGAAATATCATCTATACAGGGTTAGTCTGAAGAACGGCAGAGGTAAGGTTCATGCGAAAGGTAACAGTTCAACCATACAATGGTTTGTTGATGGCACCGGCAAGGTACTCGCTAGGGAAGACTATAATCCAAGTACCCAAAACCATGAAATCTACTCCGATGTCTCTGGAAACTGGCAGACCATTTACAGTTATAAAACGCCTATCCCTGAATTTACCCCGCAAGCCCTTTCCGATGATGGCAGTCGACTACTACTCCTCTCGGGTGACGGCAATAACCTAGCTGTTTTCTCCATGTCGCTTAAAGACGGTGATATACAAGGACCGCTTTATGTTCGCGAGGGCACAGATGTTGGTGATTTGGAAACTGACATTAACCAAACATTAATCGCAGTAAAGTACAGCGGTTTTACTCCTAGTTATGAATTTAACAATGCAGAAGATAATGAAAGTTATTCTATCCTCGCTGACCACTTTTCATACAGTAGCGTTAACGTTCATGGAAAGACTGCAGACAATAATAAATGGTTGATTAGCGTTAGCGGCAATGAGGGTGCAGGCGCCTACAAGCTGTTCGATAGAGCCCAAACTAAGCTCTACAATCTTGTCTCCGAATACCCGGCTGTCAGGTCTATTGGCGAACTCAAAGCGGTTAATCTTAGCGCCCGTGACGGTATGAAAATACCCTCGATTATCACTCTACCAACAGACCCCAGTAAGCGAACAAATCTACCCTTAATCGCTTTGCCACACGGCGGTCCGGCGACTCATGACAGCCTACGCTTTGATTGGTTAGCACAGTATCTAGCGGCTAAAGGCTATGCCGTATTGCAACCTAATTTCAGAGGATCAACAGGTTTTGGGTTTGCCCTCCATGATAGAGGCGCCGGGGAATGGGGCCAAAAGATGCAAGATGACGTTTCTGACGGCGTGGCTGCACTAGTTCAAGCTGGCTATGTTGACCCAGAAAGGGTCTGTATTATGGGCGCCTCTTATGGCGGCTACTCAGCCCTCGCAGGAGCCGCTTTTACGCCGGACTTATACCGCTGCGTGATTTCAATCGCCGGTGTTTCTGACCTGCCCCAAATGCTTAGGTCAGCAAAAGCTAAGCATGGCCGCAATCATTGGGTAGTTAGCTATTGGGAAAATATTATCGGAGATCCAAAAAGTCAAAGGGAAAAACTCACTGCCATTTCACCGATTAATTTTGCTAATAGCGTCGAAGCCCCGGTGTTGCTGATCCACGGCAAGGACGTACCGTTGTGCCCATTAGACAAAGTACTGCAATGTACAAAGCGCTTAAAAAAAGCTGATAAACCCGTCGAATTTGTCACATTAAAAGGTGAAGACCACTGGCTATCAAGGACTGAAACTCGCTTGGCCTTGCTGAAAGAAGTGGATAAATTCCTCGACCAGCATAATCCAGCGGAGATTCTTTGATCTTGGCATTTGGGGATTTTTTTAGGGAAGCTCGATGCAGTGTTGAAATCGATACTCAGATTTAGAGGCCACCTTATGCACGAGGATTCTGGATCATCTTTCTACTTAACGCAGTCGACTTTCTTATAATCCTTCATATAGCGCATTCCTAACAACTCAAGCATATACTTTTTCCATAAGCATAATTCTATCTTGTAGGCACTAAGTGGAGTTTCCGGCGTGACAGCGGTCTGCAGAAAGTCATAGAATCACAGCCTCATTGCCCGTATACCAACCTGAGTCTATTCGAGAAAAAATCGTGACAAGCTGGCTAACTATCAAAAATCAAACCATTCTTAAAAAAGCTATCCAAGACTGGCTAACCGAAGTCTGGGTGATTTTCTCAAGCCTGATGAAAATCATGATCCCCGCCTTAATAATCGTTCGCTGTATTGAGCTGCTCGGCTGGATTGAAGCCCTGGGTGAAATGATTCACCCAGTGATGATATTGGTAGGTCTGCCCGGTGAAACAGGGTTGGTTTGGATGGCCGCTATGATGGGAAATATTTATACCGGCATGGCAGTGTTTTATCAGCTGGGTATGGCAGAGCAACTCACCATAGAACAAGTCAGTGTTGTTAGTTCGATGATGCTAATTGCCCATTCCCTACCTATAGAAATTGCCATTGCCCGAGCAGTGGGCATAAGCCTATGGTTTACCCTCTGCCTGCGTATTGGCGGAGCGTTTATTTTCGGTTTTATCTGCTTTCAAACTTACAGTCATTTGGCTTTGCTACAAGAGCCTGCACCCCAGCTATGGCAACCGGAAATCGCAGATCCATCATGGGGCTATTGGTTTTTAACCCAAGGCCAAACCATTGCTATGGCCTTGGCCATTATTGCCGCGCTAACCTTATTTCTACGTATTCTGCGAGTGCTGGGTGTCGAGCGCCTGATCCACTTTTTGTTGGCGCCAGTGTTACGGCTACTGGGTATAGCCACTGCGGCGAGTAATATTATTATTGTTGGATTAACTCTGGGTCTGTCATTTGGAGGTGGCCTGTTAATCAACGAAGCCCGCCGGGGACATATTGCGGGTAAAGATATTTTTATGTCTATGGCCTTTTTAGGCCTCTGTCACAGCCTGATTGAAGACACGTTGCTGATGCTACTGTTGGGCGCTGATCTCAGCACCATTGTGTTCGCTCGCCTGGCTTTTAGTCTATTAGCTATTTTAGCTCTGTCGCGATTATTAGACTGGCTGCCGGCTAATAAGCAGAGCTGGTTCTATCGTCAATCCTCATCCTAAAAAACATCAACGCTACTAGCCACGGCAAGCTCTGAGATACACAGTCACCTGTCATCACCAAAGAGCGCATCGATCAAGCAACTCTAAGCCCGTTACTGATATCTCAGAACCTACCCTGTCATCCTGAGCGCAGCCGAAGGATCTCTTTACCTCAATAAGCCTTTCGGCTGACTACTCAGCGGTTCTATTTCCCTAAGATTCTTGGTCCGATCTAGGATTTTTAAATGCTCTAAGCCTCAGGCTGTTGTAGAATTGCGGGCCTAAACTCGAAGGACTGGAATGAGACATGGGCAGAGCATACCAAAACCGTAAAGACTCAATGGCAAAGACCTCAGATGCCAAAGCTAAGGTGTACAGCAAATATGGACGCGAGATCTATGTCTGCGCCAAAGCCGGCGGTCTCGACCCCTCTGGTAACCTTACCCTGCGCAGTCTTATTGAGCGGGCAAAAAAGGATCAGGTGCCAACCCATGTGATCGATAAAGCCATTGAAAAAGCCAAGGGTGGTGCTGGTGAGAATTTCGAGTTGGCGCGCTATGAAGGCTATGGCCCCGGCAACTGCATGGTGATTATCGAATGCTTAACCGATAACCCCAACCGTACCTTTGGCGATGTGCGCCAGTGCTTTACCAAGACCAAAACCAAAATTGGTACTCAGGGCTCGGTGAGCCATATGTTTGATCATCTGAGTATCCTAATGTTTGCCGGCCAAGATGAAGAGGCGGTATTGGACGCCCTGCTGATGAGCGATGTGGATGTTATAGACTTAGAAAACGAAGACGGCATGTTGACCGTGTTTGCCCCTCACATAGAATCCTTTAAAGCCAAGCAAGCCCTTGCCGAAGCCTTTGGTGAAATCGACTACGAAGTGGATGAAATTCAGTTTATCGCCCAGAATACGGCACCTGTAACGGGCGATGATGTGGAGATGTTTGAGCGCTTTATGGCTATGCTCAACGATCTGGATGATGTGCAGGATATTTACCACAATGTTGAACCGAGCTAGTTTTACGAGCTAGTTTTGCGAGCTAGTTTTGCGAGCTAAATTTACGCGCTAATTTTAAGAGCCAAATTTACGCGCTAACCAAACCTACACCCCAACGCTAGCTCCTCGCCGCCTTCTCAGCGGCGAGTGATCAAAACAGTCAGTCGCTAATCCCACACGCTCTGACAATCACAGCTCGAGTATCAGCTGGGTCAATCACTGCATCAATTTCCAAATGCGCTGCCGCTTCGGTGGCCTTGCCCAATTGATACATATTATCGACCAATTTATTAAACAATACTTCCCGGGCAGCCTCATCAGTCTCTGCTGCCAACTCTTTCTTAAAGCCTAGACGCACTGCCCCTTCAAGCCCCATGGCACCAAATTCACCGGCGGGCCACGCAGCGCTAAAACGGGGATGATGAAAGCTGCCACCCGCCATTGCCATGGCACCCAAGCCATAGCCTTTACGCAGGAAAATGGTAACCAGCGGCACGCTGATTTTGGCGCCCGCGATAAATAGATTGGCCATGCGTCGCGCGGCTGCCTGCTCTTCACTGGCGGGACCAACCATAAAGCCCGGCGTATCACAGAGTGATAGGAGTGGGATCGAGAACTGATCACAGAGGGTGATAAAGCGCGCAGCCTTATCAGCGGCCTCAGCGTCAATCGCACCGCCCAGCACACGGCAGTCATTGGCGATTAAACCCATAGCCACGCCTTCAATACGAATAAAACCGGTGACAATACCGGGGCCGTAGGGCTGGGATAATTCAATAAAGCTATCGGTGTCCACAAGGCGCTCAATAATCGAGCGGATATCGTAAACAAAGCGCCGATCCAAGGGCATCATTTCACGCAACTCAGCTTGGTCAGCGCTGTCCCAGGCATGCATATCCCCTTGAAAATAACCCAGACATTGCTGTGCCAATTGCGTGGCATGAGCCTCGTTATCGGCCACCAGATCGACCACCCCATTTTCAGTTTGAATATCAATTGGCCCAATCTCTGTGGGAGCGAAGCTACCCAGTCCACCGCCCTCAATCATCGCTGGGCCCGCCATACCGATCCATGAGGTTTTTGTGGCAATACGAATATCAGCACAGCCAAACAGCGCGGCATTCCCGGCAAAGCAGTAGCCATTATTCACCGCAATCAGGGGTACCTGGCCGCTGAGACTTGCCCAGCGCGCGAAGGTCGGCACATCTAAACCGGCGATCTGAGTTTTAACGTCAGTATCCCCGGGTCGACCGCCACCGCCCTCGGTGTACATCACCACGGGCAGACCGACTTTACCGGCCTGATCCAGTATGCGATCAATCTTTTTATGGTGAAAATAACCCTGACTGCCAGCGAGCACCGAGTAGTCGTTGAGGATCACGGCGACCTGGCTGGCCTGAACACCAAACTCAGCACTGTTGATTGTTGCCAGACCGGTGATTACGCCATCGGCAGGGGTTTCTAACTTTAAGGAGTCGGCGTCTTTGCGGCCGCGCTGAGCGGCGACGGCGAGCTGACCATATTCAACAAAGGAGTTCTGGTCGCAGAGGTCAGCGAGGTTCTCACGGGCGCTACGATAGCCCTTTTTGTGCCGACGCTGAATGGCATCCGGGCGCGCAGCGTCGGATGTATAGGCTAATTGAGTTTGCAGATTATCAAGTAGAGTGCCAGAGCCTAGGGGTTCTGACACCACCTGTTCAGTGGACTCAGACGTCGCACTACCAGCCTCGATTTCAAACAACAGCTGCCCCGCCTGAATCGTATCGCCACTGGTGACCAAAACCGCTGTGATCACAGCATTTTCAGGGGCCGTTACCAGCGTTTGCATCTTCATTGACTCAAGGTTGGCCAATGGCTGGCCTTTAAACACCTGGTCTCCGAGTTTAACCTCGACGCTAACGACTGCTGCTGCCAATGGAGAAGTAATCTGCAAGACTGAATTGTTCACAGTGTTGAATATCCTTTTATTCGTGCACTCCGGCACTTTTATTATTTTTTATGGCAGCTTTTACCTCATGCCACAATGGCTTTAGGATGCCTTGGTTTGGTATTAAAGAGCCATTTAAACTGGCTTTCAAAAACCCCTCAAGTGTAAGTGAGGCGGCCGAGCAATCGCAACTTTATCCTCGAACTGATGTGCGCAACGATCTAATCATCAACTAATAAAGTATCATATATAGTTAACGTTACTAGGGCTGCTGTTCTATAATTTTCGAGTAAGAGCAACGATTTTTATCCCCCTCCCTTTAGCAGTACCTTAGCAGTACTTTGAGAAGCGCTATAAAAAGCACAACCAACAAGGAGCAAAACATGAAGTCAGACCAAGAAAGAGTCTTTGTCGTCGTAGATCCTACCGCCAGCGAGCATATCGCCCTGCAGCGCGCCATTATTACGGCTCGCTTCCGCACCAAGGCGCCGACACTCTATGTGTTTGTGGCTGTAGATAGCGAGAGTATCGACACCAGAGCTACTAATGACTCTTTATTTAAAAACAGCCAGTGGTTTGAAGATGAGATTCACGGGCCGTTGAAGCAAGAAGGGCTGGATTATCAGATCGAAATTTCTTGGTCTAGCGAATGGCAGCGATCAATTCTTAAATCCGCCAACCGTTTTGGCGCAGATATGATTCTACTGCCGATCCAGAAGAAGAAAAAACATTCACTGCGACTCACCTTTTCCGAGTCAAAATGGAAAGTCCTCAAGAAAGCCACCTGCCCGGTTATTCTAGTGCGTCCCGGGGCCGCCGAGCAGCGTAAAACGATTTTGGCTGCCGTTAACTTTCAGGCCATTGGCGATCAGCAAAAGCTCTTAAATGCCAATGTCCTAGCGCGCGGTAAATGGCTTGCCGAGCACTATGGCGCGGAGCTACATGTGGTCAATGCTTGGAAAGACTCCATGAATTATCCAGACCGCGGCAAGTTAGCCAAAGAGGCTGATCTGCCATCGAAGAATATTCATGTAGTGCCAGGATATACAGATGAAGCAGTCGCCAAGACCGCCAAAGAGATTGATGCCGATCTAGTGATTATGGGCACCCTGGGTCAGACCGGCCAAACTGCCACGCGCAGAGGCAATACAGCTGAGCGGGTTATTTCAGGTTTGGATGTGGACGTGGTAGTGGTTAATACCGAATACCAAAGTTAACAACATCTAAGGCAAAAAATCGGTTAAAGACTAGAGTCGTCAGCCCGCTTCAGGGCTGGCGACTTTATCCGCTTGCACCTGTCGAGCTCGCGGATTGAGAGCTATCGCTGCGCAGATCACCACTATAGTGGCAGAGACGCCAACCAGAGTTGCCAACAGATTCCAATCCAGCGCAAAACCAATTACCGCATTACCTACCGGCACCAACCCCACCGACATAAACATTAAAATACTCATCACTCGACCCAGCAGTTGTTCTGGGCAAATACGCTGTATCCAAGTATTAAAGTGAACATACATATAGCTATCAAAAATCCCTGCAAAAAAGAACAGCAGCATTGCCCACCAATAGGGCTCATACCAGACAACAAGGCCCAGGCTTGCCCCACTGTAGATAAACGCGCCAAACATCAGTGGAATTAAATTGCGATTACTGGGGCTGCGCAGCAGGCCGCTTAAGGTGGCGCCCAATAGTGCGCCAAGCCCATAGGCGGCGAGTTCAAGGCCATAGACATAGGCACCGTCGGCAAACCGCGACTTGGCCAAGACCGGCAGACCCACATAGATAACCGGCATAAACAAAAAGTGGATAATTGCCATACCCATAAAACCGAGGCGCACCGCGGGAATCGAAACAACCCATTGCACCGCCACTTTGATTTCACGGTACAGAGACTCCTCGCGCTCAGACTTTTGATCGCCACCAAGCTGTCGCGCTTTGACAAAAAACAGTGATATCAGTGACAGCGCAAAGGTTATGGCATCGACAAAAAAGGCTCGCGCCAAGCCCTCTCGATCTTTTTCATAAGCATCGCTCAGTCCAGTTCCGAGAGATTCAGCATTAGACCCAATTGGCTCATGGGATAGGCTATTGAGTTCACCGGCAATAATTAAACCGGCTAATACGGGACCTGCAGTCATGCCCAGATGAAGGGTGACTTGCAGTACTGCATTGCCCTCCCGAAGCATACTTCTGGGCACAATACTGGGTAATATCGAGGTACTGGCTGGATAGAAAAAAGCGTCCGCTATGCCAAACAAAAATGCGATCACAAACACATTGGTCAGGTTCACCAGATCATAGGTAATCATGTAAGCGAGGCCCAGCACCATAACCAGGCGCGCCGCATTGCTCAACATCATAACCAGACGCGGACTAGAGCGGTCGACCAACGCACCCCCTGCAAGCATCAGGGCGGCTCGCGGAATACCCTGCACAGCAAATACCAATCCGGTCATTAGCGCGCTGCCGGTCATCTGCAGCACCAGCCAGGGGAAAGCCAGCAGACTGATATGATCGCCAACCACCGAGGTCATCTCTCCAAACCAAAAAATGAAGAAATTGCGATCTTTAAAGATTTTTAACATAGGATTTTTATTATTTAACTCAGAGTATTTTATTCACAACAGTACAGTGTGCACCGGCAGCTTTGAGCCACAAGTGTACTTAAAATAAGTCTATTAGGTGGTAGTTTTAATCAGCAGTCGGCATCTAGAACCGGGTAACTAATGCCCATAACGCCAGACCAGAAATCAGACCCAGGAGAAAACCAGCCGCAAAACCCTCCTTGGTTAAAACGCCAAAGGGGATCGCAAATATAGAGCCCCGTGATTCAGGGCCACTGGCCGCTATATCATCGGAACGGCGATGAGCAGCAAAGGTCTTCTCTAGACGGCCGATCTCGTCATCGGCCCAGGGTTCGAGACTTTTCAGTCCATCTCGCGTCTTATCAGTGGTGCATTTATTAGACATCCATCAAGACAAATTCAGTTAAAGCCGTCTCTGTCTGTCCCCTGGCGCAGTCGATATGAGTGGATATTAGCGCCTCAGAGGCATTCATGTGCCGTGCAATCTCATCGGCAGGTAAACGCTTAAACTGGTGTAACAGATAGATATAGCGAGTCTTTTCCGGCAACTGCGCAATACTCTCTTTTAATGTTTCACACTTAAGTTCATCGAGTAACACACGGTAGGCGCAGCTATTCTGGCTGAGTTGTCGTGACGGGTTTTCCCTTTGGCCATAGTACTGACTGTCCATCTTGCGCTTGCGCAACACATTTAGAGCCAGTCTCACGGCCATGCTAAACAAATAGTGACGCAGATCGCCAACATCCTGATTGTGCTTAACACGCAGTAATTTCAGGTAAGTATCCTGAGCCAGCGCCTCGGCGCCCTCTTCATCACCCAGCTTACGCACCAAAAGGCGACGTAACTGATTGGATGTATCTTTGTATAGTTGATCGATTTCGGTCTGGGTAATGCCCGCACCTGCGGCTGTCATATCCAAAATAAGTCCCTCTATTTCGAGCCTATCCCGATCCAGCAGAATCTGCTTTTCCGCCCTCAGGTCCAACTGCTCTGTCTCTTGCTGTTTATGACTCACCTTGTCACCTATACATCCGTTTTCTAACCTCAATCCTGAGGCCAGTATTTACCAAATAATCCTTATTTTGGTCTGCCTTACCAAGGGCATACTCTATAAGACTCCAAAAGCAGCATATTCCCCACCTTATCGCAGAATAATTTATTAAAGATGGGGAGTCGATTAGCACCTCAAAGCGCATAAGCAAGGTGATATCTGGTCTACTATAAATTTATAGCCAGTCATTGATATTCCACAGATATTCCATATTTGAGAGGTCGTTTTGCCCAGTACAGATAACCAACTTCGGCGCTCGTTAACCTTGCCAATGTTGATTCTCTATGGTCTTGGGACCACTATTGGCGGCGGCATCTACGCCCTTGTGGGTAAGGTTGCGGCGCGGGCCGGCATGCTCGCGCCCCTGTCTTTTGTCGCCGCAGCGCTCCTCTCTGCCTTCACCGCCCTCGCCTTCGCAGAACTCTCTAGCCGCTACCCCAAGAGCGCTGGCGAAGCAGTCTATGTGCAGCAGGCATTTAACAAAAAGAGCCTGACAGTGGTTATTGGAATGCTTGTGATACTCAATGGCTGTATTTCAGCCGCTGCACTGGCCAATGGTTTTGTCGGCTACCTTCAGGTATTTGTCTCGATCCCCGACTGGATAGCCATTGTCACGGTCACCGCAGCCCTTGGACTGTTGGCCATTTGGGGTATTGGCCAATCAGTTATCACCGCCGCAGTGATCACAGTTATAGAGATAATCGGCTTGATACTGATCGTCTGGGTCACCCGCAGCGATCTCGCCACCTTTCCAGTGCGCCTTAATGAATTCAACCCGGGACTAAACAGTGCGATGTGGTTGGGGATTCTCAGCGGATCCTTTCTCGCCTTTTATGCCTTTATTGGCTTCGAAGATATGGTGAATGTTGCTGAGGAAGTGGTGGATGTGGAGAACAATCTGCCCAAGGCGATCATTATCACCTTAATTCTGACCACATTGATTTACTGTCTAGTGACTCTTGCCGCAGTCTTAACTGTGCCGCCAGAGCAGCTCGGTCAGCAGAGTGCTCCACTAACGTATATCTATGCCGCTAAAACGGGATCAGACGCAACGCTGATTAGCCTGATCAGCATTCTAGCCATTGTTAATGGTGCCCTGATACAGATGATTATGGCCTCGCGGGTGTTGTATGGCATGAGCCGTCAGTCAATGATTCCCGCCCAGTTAAACTTTATGGCCGAGATCAATCCACGCACTCAAACGCCAATCAAAGCCACGCTTTTAGTGATGCTTTTAGTCTCTGTTTTGGCTCTGAGTTATGCCATTGAAAGTCTCGCCGAAACGACCTCGTTGATGATTTTAGTCATCGCCGTAGTAGTCAATACAGCGTTGGTTCAGATCAAATTGAGGGCGGAAGAACAGCCAGAGAAGAAGGGAATTCGGGTGCCTATAGCTGTACCCATTACTGGGCTGATAATCAGCTTTGGCTTTGCCATAATGATTGCAATTGACCTTATAAAATAAACTCAATCAATAATTTAGAGACATAATTTAATGTGTTTTCTAGTTATGAGTTTAGCCACCCTACCAATTGTCGCGCAGTGACCGCAGCTTAACAAAAACCTCTTTATCGGTTGCATCCATAGAGTTTAAACCCTCGCGAATCTGTGCATTGCCCAAGCGAAAGAAGCTATTAAATTCCCGCTCATCGCCTATGCAGGTAACCAGAGGTGTCACCGTAGGATCTGCAGCCATGGCCCTAGGCAACCACGCCTGAGCCTGCTGATTATCCGGCTCCACACTGAGGGTAAAACGCAGGTTATTCTCCAGATAGTCATGACCGGGATAGACCAACACATTGTTATCGAGGCTATGAAATTGCTCAGATATAGTCTGATACAGCGAGTCGACATCACCTCCACGGCAGTGCCCCACTCCAGCATTGAATAATGTGTCACCGGTAAAAACAGCCACCGCCGTGCCCTGTTCGAGCACCAAAAAACACAGATGGGCATAAGTATGGCCGGGTGTATCCAGCACCCGCAACTGTGCGCCAGCATCGAGATCGATCAGTTCACCGGCAGTGAGTAAACGACTCAAGCCAGGAACCTTCCCCTGACCATTACTGTGCGCCCAAACCTCACAGCCATGTTCAGCCACCAGTGCCTTATTGCCTTGAATATGATCCCAGTGCTCATGGGTATTGATAATCGCCTGCAGACGCAGCTGCTTTTGCTGTAACAGAGTGTTTACCTCATCGGCATCCCAGGGATCGATAACCAGCGCTGAGTTATTCTCTAACTCGATAAGATAAGTGAAGTTGCGCAGTTCGCTTTCGGTATACACCTGATGGATTTTCATAGCCGCCTCTGGGAGTGATTGACACTTGATAGCAAGGACAATAACGACTTGTATTGGTGAAAGCTAGAGAGGGTTTAGTATTAAGTCTCCCCACTCTAAAAACTCACCTTGCCACCTAAACCAAACTCGTTACCACACCCACTTCGTCATCCCGACAGAACACAACCACTTCGTCATCCCGACAGAGCGCAGCGACGAGGGATCTCACCCCCCCCGCCACCACACAAGAGACAACAAACCCTCAAAGCCCCATTAAATACTCAGTCAACAACCCCACCGGCGTACCCGTAGCACCCTTATCCGCACCCTTAACCCAAGCAGTCCCCGCGATATCCAAGTGCGCCCAAGTTTGCCCCTTAACAAACTCCGCCAAAAAACACGCCGCCGTAATAGTTCCAGCACCGGGCCCACCCAAATTGGCGATATCAGCAAACGGACTTTTCAACTGTTTGGCATAGTCATCCCACAATGGCAGCTGCCAAACGCGATCACCCGACATCTGCCCAGCATTTGCCAAGGTCTTAGCAAGTCCATCATCATTACTCATTAAACCCGAGGCCTCATTACCCAGCGCCCCAATAACCGCACCAGTCAGTGTAGCCAGATCAATAATCGTCTTAGGTTTAAACCGTTGCACATAGGTCAACGCATCACATAACACCAACCGTCCCTCGGCATCAGTATTAAGGATCTCAATGGTTTTACCCGACATACTAGTCACAATATCGCCAGGACGGCTGGCATCGGCGCTAGGCATATTTTCAGCCGCGGCCACCACACAGACCAGATTAATCGGTAAATTAAGCGCCAAAACCGATTGCAGCGCACCAAACACCGCGGCGGCACCACACATATCGTATTTCATTTCATCCATCAAAGCGCCGGGCTTTAGAGAAATACCACCAGAGTCAAAGGTAATGCCTTTACCCACAATAGCGTAAGGCGCATCGCCCTTTTTACCGCCCTTGTATTCCATCACAATCAATTGCGAGGGCTGCACGGAACCGCGACCCACAGACAGCAATGAATGCATACCCAAGGCGTCCATCTCTTTTTCACCCAACACTTTCACGCTTAACCGCGGCTCACCCCGAGCCATGGCTTTAGCCTGCTTTGACAGGTAACTGGGATGACAAATATTCGGTGGCGTATTGCCCAGATCTCGCGCAAAGGACGCGCCATAACCAACCGCCTCACCAATGGCCACACCTTTTTTCACCGCAGCCACAGAGGCTTTATCCCCAACCACATAGGTAAATTTAGTCGCTGGCTGCACCGGCGCTTTTTTACTTTTGTAGGCATCAAAACGATAAGTGGCTTTAATCAAGGTCTCTGTCAATATCCGTGTCTGCCACTGAATGCAGCGGTCCTCTACCGTAATATCCTCCAAACAAAGGCTATAACTGCTCACCCCTGCCGTTAAACAAGCTGCTGTAGCAGCCTTAGCCAAGGCCATAAAGCTGCGATCATCCAGCTTCCCCTTATCCGCACAGACAACTAACAGACGCTTGGCCCCGATGCCCTGAGGTTTATGTAACAGCACATGGCTACCCAACTCCGTGCCCAGATCACCCCCTTCGGGCGCCTGCGGCGTTCAAACTCGGCTGTAAGCCTAGTTTGTCGAACGGTGGTTCTATCCATACGGATCCGCCGGACAAATAAAAAAGCCACCCGATTGGGTGGCTTTTTTATTTGTTTGGTGGGCCGTGATGGATTCGAACCATCGACCAATTGGTTAAAAGCCAACTGCTCTACCGCTGAGCTAACGGCCCTTTGAAGAGGTGCGTATCATACTGACCAGCTGCCAGAATTCAAGCGTTTTTTTGATATCTGGTAGGGTCTTTTATTCCGGCCTGTTCGAAGCCTTGTCGGCGCAGTCGGCAGCTTTCACATTTGCCGCAGGCTTCGCCTTCTAAATTGGCCTGATAACAGGAAACGGTATTGCTGTAATCGACGCCTAGGGCCATTCCAGCCTCAACGATCTGTCCTTTGGTCAAATCTATTAACGGCGCGTGGATTGTTAACTTCTGCCCTTCTACTGCAGCTTTGGTGGCAAGGTTGGCCATGGTTTCAAAGGCTTTTATGTACTCGGGGCGACAGTCTGGGTAGCCGGAGTAGTCGACGGCGTTAACGCCGAGAAAGATATCGTTGGCGCCAAGCACTTCGGCCCAGCCTAGGGCGATTGAGAGAAACACGGTATTGCGAGCAGGAACATAGGTGACCGGTATGCCGGTGGTTTCTGTTTCAGGCACTTCGATACTGCTGTCGGTTAGAGCTGAGCCGCCAATACTACCTAGATCCAATTTGACCACTTTGTGAGCATGGACGGTCATTAACTCGGAGATTTTTTGGGCGGCGACTAACTCGGAGCGATGGCGCTGACCGTAGTCAAAACTGAGGGTGTAACAGTCGTAGCCTTGGCTTTTGGCCATTGCGACTACGGTGGTGGAATCGAGCCCGCCGGATACGAGAATTACCGCTTTCTTTGCCATGCTTTTTAGATTGTCCTGTATTAACGACTTTTTACTTGGTGCTAGTGACCGGGTTGGTCACCGAAGATATATTTGTGAGTCTGAATCTGCATGCGCAGATTGAGTTTGTCGTGGAGCATCCATTTGGCGAGCTCTGCCGGGGGTAACACGCCCTGGCTGGGTGAGAAGAGTATTTCAGCTACCCTGCCCTGCAAGCCTAGTTCGTCGATTTTCATGCAGCTCCAGTCGTAATCTTGGCGATCACAGATAACAAATTTCACTTCGTCATGGGGCAAAAGATATTCGATATTGCTATAGAGATTTTTCGATACCTCGCCCGAACCCGGGGTTTTTAGATCGACAATTTTAAAGACTCTTGGGTCTACGTCTTCTACTGGCATAGCGCCGCTGGTTTCTAGAGATACGCGGTAACCCAGATCACAGAGTTGTTTCAGTAGCTCTATGCACTGAGGCTGCGCTAGAGGCTCGCCACCGGTGACGGTGACATATTTGGCGCCGTAGTCGGCTACGGTGCTAAGAATATCACTGAGAGTCCATTTACTGCCGCCTTCGAAGGCATAGGCGGTGTCGCAATAACCACAGCGCAGTGGGCAGCCGGTGAGGCGCACAAATACGGTGGGCAGGCCTACGGTGCTGGTTTCACCCTGCAGGGAGTGGAATATCTCGGTGATACGAAGTTCGGTTTCGGGCATGTGATTATTGTCTGGTTGGCTGGGACTGAAGGTAAAAACTATTGATTAAACGCTCAGGACTAAAAATTCGTCTTTAAGTAGCGCTGAGCTTTGCTGGCAGCACCACCGGTGCCTCTCGAGGCTTTCTCGAGAAGCTCGCGGGCGCGGTCTATCTCGCCCAGTTGGTGATATATCTTGCCAAGTTTAAAGGTCGCGTCCATCGCCTTACTATGTTTTGGGTGTTGCTCAACGACCAGGGTGAAGGCCTGGCGGGCCATTTCATCCTGTCCTTGCAGCAGATAGATTTCACCGAGCCAGTAGTGGGCATTGGCGGTATAGGGGCTGGCTGGATAGTCGATAACATGCTGTTTAAAAGCTTGCGCTGCGGCATTGATGTCGCGCTCCTTAAGCAGCAGGTTGGATGCCTGTGCGTAATTTTGCGCGATCTCTTCGGTGTTAATGGCCGGTGTAATCGTTGGAGTTTGAGGCACTCCATTTAACGACCGCCCATTTAAAGCCAGACCATCAACAGCCTGTCCCTCTAGAGCCTGGTTTGGCACCTGTCCTTCCATACCGTCGCCATTAATAACTGAGGATCCAGCAACCACTGCTGACTGACCATCGATATTAAGCTGCAAGTCGCCATCTGCATCAGCGGTAAATTCCTCTGGCGTAGCACCGGATAGCACCGCACTAAGTCGTCTGTCGAGGTCCAGGTAATCATCCATCTGTCGCTGCTTGACGCGCTGCAACTCATAGCTGAGCTGCTCAACCAAGCCACGCAGCTCACGCACTTCATTTTGCATCATCTGCGACTGGTTATAGCGGTCGTCCACTGCTGCCGCAGTGCGAACCACTGGCTTGGGCGTACTGGACGTTAAGTCGACTACAGGTGCAACCTGGGCCGCAACATTGCCGGCTAATGACACCAATAGCAGGGAGGTAGCTGAGAGTAAGACCGGTGCAAGAGAAGATTTCATGGCGAGTCGAGGATAATCCTGTTTATAACAAATAGAGAAACGGCCAGAGCATGTCACAACCCCGGCCGCACGCTTATTTCTTTTGGCTATTTTAACCCGCCAAAGAATTTTTTACTTCAGTTCAACTCGACGGTTGAGGCCCCAGGCATCATCGTTACTGCCATAGGCTGCTGCGCGTTCTTCGCCGTAGCTGATAACTTCGATCAAACCGGGAGAAACACCCTGCAGAACGAGGAATTCTTTAACTGCGTTGGCGCGTCGCTCGCCCAGTGCCATGTTGTACTCGCGCGTGCCGCGCTCATCGGCATGACCTTCAAGACGCACATTGCGCGGGCTGTTCTGCAGTGATGCAGAGTGCTCGAGCAGCGCTGCGCGCGACTCAGGCTTTAAAAGCGCTTTGTCAAAGTCAAAATAGAATACGGTATCTGCGGTCATCACTTCGACAGCGGCATCGTCGATCGCTGAGGTATCAACCTGACCAGTCTGTACAGATGTATCTTCAATATCAGTTGAAGTCTGCTGTTCTTCTACTACTGGATTACTGCTACAACCGGTCAACAGCGCGGCTAAAAGCAACGTGCTGAGGCCAGATTTGATAAAAGATGTTTTCATTTTGAACTCCTGTTTGGCAAAGGTTTTAAGCATTATAAGGTGGTACTGTTTTTGTCTCTATAAGTGTTTTAACTATGTATACCCTTAAAAAGGCAGTTAAATCAGCTATCACTAGGGCTATACACAAAATGTCTATCGCAAAAAAGGCGACCAGGCTGGCTCTCTGACATCACCACTGCTGGACGGCAGCACGTAGCGCACTCCAGCGTCCAATGATACAGCAGCTAGAACCCCTCGGTCACCTTGTTTAGTGGCATACATTAGCATAGCTCCATTGGGCGCAACCGTAGGAGATTCGTCTAGTCTGGTTTCGGTCAGTTCAATCATTCTGCCAGTCTTAAGATCAAACGAGGCAATATGAAAAGTGTCTCTCTGACGGTGCACCATGGCCATTGTGCGACCATCTGGCGCCAGGCTTGGACGGGCATTGTAATTGCCGCTGAATGTTAGGCGCTCAGTGGCCTTGCTGGCAATATTTAATTTATATATTTGCGGGGTGCCACCTCGATCCGAGGTAAACAACAGGTGTTTACCATCGGGCATCCAGGTGGGTTCAGTATCAATAGCGAAGTGCCGGGTCAGGCGGGAGAATTTCTTAGTCTGCAAATCCAACAGATACAGTTCTGGGTTGCCGTCTTTCGACAGTACTAGAGCCATCTTCTTGCCATCGGGAGACCAGGAGGGTGCGCCATTAAGACCAGTAAAGTTGGTTAACTGTTCACGTTGAGCAGTGACCAAATTTTGCCGAAAAATAGCCGGACGACCAGTTTCAAAGGACACATAGGCGAGCTCTTTACCGTTGGCGGACCAGACTGGGGACATAATGGGCTCGCCAGATTCCAAAACTAACTTCTCTCGGGCGCCGTCTGCATCGGCCACATTTAATCTGTAGGTATATACGTCATTGATTCGCGTGGCGGTGACATAAGCCAGTCTCGTGGAGAAGGCACCGCGGATGCCAGTAATTTCTTCATAGACTTTATCGCTGATCAGGTGGGCAAGATCGCGCATTTGGCTGCTGGTGCCGCTAACCTTGTGAGTCAATACGGTTTTTTGGCCGCTGACATTTAATAGGCTAAATTCAATTTGATAGCGGCCTTCGGATATGGCGCGCATATTGCCAGCAACCAGATACTCAGCCCCTAAAAGACGCCAGTCGCGGTAATACACCTCTGAAGCTGAGCTTGGGAAGGCGAGCATATCGCGGCGTTCCATGGGAGCAAACAAACCACTGCGGGCCAGGTCGGCTTCGACAATCGCGCTGATATCCTCGGAGGATTGAATCCCGCCCATGGCGATTGGCGCTATGGCAATCTTGGTCGGCTGATCATTGCCTTGAGTCACGCGAATAACCAATTCACCGTAGCTCGGCGAGGCGACGGCTAACAGCACGGCAACCAGTAGCTTAACCGGCAGCATGCTGAGGATTGAGGATTTGGCGATTCTAACTGTCATTGCGTCATTACCTTATAATCTGAGATCTTCGGGACTAAATGCGACATCCACCTGACGAAATTTGCGTTCAAATAAGTCTGGGGCCATGCCCTGCAATTCAATAAACTGCTCTACCTTTTGTGCCGCCTGCTCTACCGAGCGATCGAAGGCTGTATCGCCACTGGAGGTAAGGATAGTCACACCTACGATGCGGCCAGTGGGCACCAAGCGAATACGAATTAAGGTTTCCATCCCCAGCCGTGCACTGGGCGGACGGCTCCAGTTCTCCGATAGACGCTGCTGAATAAGCTGGCGATAACTGTTGGCGACACGCTCGTCTTCCTGAGCGTTGATTTCGGCCTGCTCCGCCGCTAGCGCCTCGGCAAACTCTGTCTCTAGGCGTTTGCGTTCAGCCTCTCGGGCCGCCTCCTGTTCGTCTCTGAGTCGCTGCTCTTCAGCCAGACGCAAAGCCTCTAGACGTTGTTTTTCGCTGAGCGCTTTAAGACGCTCTTGCTCACGTTTTTTATCCCTGGCCTTTTTCTGCGCTGCGAGTTTGTCTCGGCGTTTTTTTGCCTCGCGCTTTTGCTTGGCACTATCGGTCTTCGGTTTCTTTGGTTTGGCCTTTGGTTGAACGACTTTCTTCGGCGCCAATTCTACTAGCTTAGCCTCAATATACTGCGGCTGGATCATTACTCGAGTGGTTTCAGGTTCCCAGCCAACAAACAGCACTGCAAGCAGGCCAAGGTGCAGTGCAAGACTGACCAGTACGGCGACGGAATAACTGAGAAAACTGCCCATATTAATTTGGTGGTGGCTCCGTGACCAAACCCACAGAGGGCGCTCCGGCGGCCTGTAACTCGCTCATCAGATTGACCACCACACCGTAATCCACTTTGCTATCACCCCACACTAATACTGGGGTTTTCGGTGTCTGACGCAATATTTTGCCGACCCGGTCTTTGATCACCTCAAGGCTTTGAATCTGATTCTCGCCCTTTACGTCGATCCAATAACTGCCATCGGCTTTAATCGAGACAATAAAGGGTTCTTGGTCCTTGGCGTCCATAGGCGCTGAATTGGCCTCGGGCAGGTCCACTTTGACGCCCTGCATCAGCAGTGGCGCAGTAATCATAAATACCACCAGCAACACCAGCGTTACGTCGATATAGGGTACGACGTTAATCTCGGCAACCAGTTTTCGTTTTGTTCGTTTTGTCTTCACTTATCGAGCCTCAAAAGCTTATCCATTTGCTCACTGCGCTTGAGCCAATTAGTTGGCGCGAATCTGGCGATGCAAAATACTCGAAAACTCCTCGGCGAAGGTTTCGTAGCTGCTGTTCATGGTCTCCACTATGGCGGCGTAGCGGTTGTAGGCAATTAATGCGGGAATCGCGGCGAACAGACCCATGGCGGTGGCGATCAGTGCCTCAGAGATTCCGGGAGCTACTGTGGCTAGGGTTGCCTGTTGCACCATGGCGAGGCCGCGGAAGGAGTTCATAATCCCCCAGACGGTGCCAAACAGGCCTATATAAGGACTAACTGATGCGACACTGGCGAGAAATGGCAGGCTGATATTGAGCTTTTCATCTTCCCGAGACAGCGCTACACGCATGGCGCGATCGGTGCCTTCCATAATGGTATCTGAGTCTGCACTGCCAACTTGGGCAAGACGATTAAATTCACGAAACCCGGCGCGAAAAACATTTTCTACACCGTCGCGGCCGCCATGTTCTTTGGCTTCCTGAGTCAGTTCGCCGTAGAGTTTATTGAGATCCACTCCGGACCAGAAGGCATCTTCAAACTGGCGGAATCCACGCTGAGCGGCGTTGAGAAAGATTCCTCGCTGCACAATCATCACCCAAGACATGATTGAGGCGACAAATAAAAGCCCCATCACGAGTTGCACCAGCACGCTGGCATTGGAGATCAAATGCCAAATGGACATGTTTTCTTCTATCAACTGTGTCGCTCCCTGTTTTGCTAAATTGGGTTCTCAAAACGTTTTGCTAACGATTTTGATTAAAGCTCTCGATTAAAGCTTTCGGTTAAAGTTCTCAGTTAAAGCTCTCGGTTAAAGCATGGAACATTGGTTTGGGCATGCCCTGGGGGCGCTTGCTGGTGGAATTAATGCAAGCCACTTTGACCCACCCCTCCACCAACAGTTCATCGCCACGAAAAACTTGCTGCGTCATTTCAAAGGTTACGCGACCGGCTTTGCTGAGCACTGCGGTAACGCTTATCTGGTCATCCAACATCGCTGGACTATGATATTTCAGGGACACTTGGCTAACCACAAACTGTATATCATCAAACAGCGCCGGTTTATCGAAGCCTAGACTGCGCATCAATTCGGTGCGCGCTCGCTCCATAAACTTTAGGTAATTTGCATAGAAGACAATGCCGCCGGCATCGGTATCTTCGACATAGATTCGGATAGGCAAACGAAATTCTGCCAGCGCCTTAGTCATCGATTGCATCCATAGACTTGGGTCTCTGCAACCCAAAATACTCATAGGCCATGCGCGTTGCCATACGACCACGGGAGGTGCGCATTAGATACCCCTGCTGAATCAGATAGGGTTCCAATACATCTTCAATAGTACCGCGCTCCTCGCTCATTGCCGCGGCGAGACTGTCGACGCCCACGGGGCCCCCTTCAAATTTTTCCATCAGAGTGAGCAGCAAACGGCGATCCTGGTGATCAAATCCACGCTGATCAACTGCCAGCATATTTAGCGCGGCATCAGCAATTTCTGCGCTAATCGAACCGTCACTTTTGACTTCAGCGTAATCGCGTACACGGCGCAATAATCGGTTGGCTATACGCGGGGTTCCTCGAGAACGGCGAGCAATTTCAGCTGCACCCTTGGCATCGATGGAGACATTTAAAATCGCACCGGCACGCTGCACAATATGGGTCAGGTCTGTTTCTGAATAAAATTCCAACCGTTGAACAATACCGAAACGATCGCGCAATGGGGCTGTGAGTAATCCCGCTCTAGTGGTTGCACCAACTAGGGTAAAAGGCGGTAGATCCAATTTTATCGAACGTGCTGCAGGCCCTTCGCCGATCACAATATCGAGTTGGTAGTCTTCCATTGCAGGATAGAGAATTTCTTCAACGACTGGACTCAAACGATGGATCTCATCGATAAACAGCACATCACCGGGTTCAAGGTTGGTCAAGAGTGCCGCGAGATCACCGGCTTTTTCGAGAACCGGCCCAGAGGTGGTTTTAAGGGCCACCTGCATCTCATTGGCAATAATATGGGCGAGCGTGGTTTTACCCAGTCCTGGAGGACCAAATACCAAAGTGTGATCTAGGGGTTCGCTGCGCTTGCGTGCCGCTTCAATAAAGATGCTCAACTGTTCAACCACAACTGGCTGACCCACATAATCTTTTAAGCTTTCCGGGCGCAGTGCGCGATCAAAACGCTCTTCGGCAACAGACATGTCGGGGGAAATTATGCGGTCGGGCTCTATCATCTGACACCATGGTGATTTTGCCCCTAAGCATACATTGATGGGTAGAGATTTTCACTAGCGGGCCGGAGGTTTATTGTGAAAAACCGGCCCTCTATGAACCCATACTTTTAAGCGCCAGACGAATCAACTCGCCGGCATCATTAACCGACTCCGTTGCTACGCGACTGATAATTTTCGCCGCATCTGCAGGCTTATAGCCCAGGGCAATCAATGCACTCTCTGCTTCTTGTGAAATATCCGGCTTCGCCTCTTGGGCACCAGTGGCAGATCCCGCCGCAGTGGCATCCATATCGCCGATCTTGTCACGCATTTCAATCAGCAACCGTTCAGCAGTCTTTTTGCCAACACCTGGCAGTTTTACTAAGGTGGCTATATCGTTATTGTGCACACAGATGGCAAAGTCATTGGCCGACATACCCGAAAGAATCGCCAGGGCCATTTTTGGGCCTACGCCATTAACTTTTATGAGATGACGGAACAGTTGACGCTCGGACTGAGTGCCAAAACCATAGAGCTGCTGCACATCTTCCCGAACGACAAAATGGGTGTGTAGAGTCGTGATTTCACCAACGCCGGGAACGCCAAAAAAGGTGTTCAGCGACACCAGCACTTCATAGCCAACGCCCTGCACATCAATTAAAAGATCCGGTGCCTGCTTTTCGATTACCTTGCCCTGAAGTCGTCCAATCATTTTCGCTATAGTTCCTGAGTTAGTTTATTTAAGTCGCCCGCGGGCATAGCCTTTGGCGCCTGTTGCGGCCAAGGCTCTCGACGTCTGGGCGTGACAGAGGGCCACGGCCAAGGCGTCGGCTGCATCTTCCGCTGGCGCGCTTGAAAGCTTTAATAGCTGCATAATCATCATTTGCACCTGGGACTTATCTGCGCCCCCGGTGCCCACTACCGCCAACTTGATACTGCGGGCAGAGTACTCTCCCACCGAGAGCCCGGCATTGACCCCGGCCACAATTGCCGCACCTCGAGCCTGACCCAGTTTTAGCGCGCTACTGGCATTGTGGGATAAAAATACTTCTTCGATGCCCATTTCTTCAGGCGCATACTGTTCGATCAGCTGACCAACACCATTAAAGATAATTTTTAAGCGCTCGGGCAGTGAGCCTTCAGGCAGACGAATAATGCCACTGGTGACATAGCTCACCTTCCCTGCCACAGCGTCGACTATGCCATAGCCGGTGCGGCGGGATCCTGGGTCTATGCCAATTATTCGAGTCATTGAGAATATTAGTCTTTTGGTAATGGTCCGCAAAGGGCCTATGCGTTAAGGATAAGAGTGTTGCAACCCCATGCTTGGGAGTCAACTACTATAGGGCCGTGATTCGGCGGGACACAAAAAAGCCCTCAGGCATAACACCCGAGGGCTTTCTCTAAACCAACCTGCTTACTCGTCGGTTTTAGCCTCTGCTTTGGCTTTTTTCGGTGCGGCTTTTGCTTTGGCCTTGGCTTTTGGTGCGGCCTTGGCTTTTGGTGCGGCCTTTGGTGCGGCTTTAGCTTTAGGAGCCGCTTTGGCTTTTGGTGCAGCCTTCGCTTTGGGCGCCGCTTTTTTTGCCGGTGCTTTTTCTTCGGCTGGTGCTTCTTCGGCTGCTGGTGCTTCCTCAGCTACGGGCGCTGCTGCGGCCTCTTCAACAACAGGTTCTTCAACAACAGGTTCTTCAACAACAGGCTCTTCAGCAACCTCAGCCGCAGGCTCTTCAACCACCTCAGCGGCGGGCGCTTCAACTACTTCAGGAGCCGCTTCTACGACCTCTTCAACAACGGGTGCCGGAGCCGACGCAGCGGCTTTAACCAGCCCCTCGGCCTGCAAAATAGTCACTTTGTCGTCGCCATTAACCCAATTATGTTCGCTGTTCTTTACGGCAAAACGCCCAGAACCCTTTTGATAAATTTTGTATTCTTTTGTTTTTCTTATAACTTTCATCGCTATTTCCTCTTCTGATTACTCGCTTGAGTTTATAGTATTTATCAATCCTACTACTTCTTTATGCCGATCTATGCGCTTGATCAATTGCCCGCTCATACTTGAGCGAGCTTGTTTAAAAGAGCTCATTTAAACGATCCAACACATAGTCCGGAATCTCTGCGTTAGTGCAAAGCAATCAAACGACTTTGCACTTTCTTAATCTTCCAAGCATTTTCTTTACAGACACTACTGTTTGTTAGCATCTGCACTTACACATTATTGTCGCCAGCCCTCAATATCCTACAGGCTGGCAATCCAAGTCAATAGCGAGTCAACAACCTTACTATCTATTACGCAGCGGGCTCTTTAGTACGCAGCTTAATACTGAGATCCCGCAGTTGGCTATTATCCACCACACCCGGTGCATCAGTCAGCAGACAGGCAGCCGACTGTGTTTTCGGGAAGGCAATAACATCGCGGATAGAATCGGCACCGGTCATCAACATAATTAGGCGATCTAGACCGAAGGCCAAGCCGCCATGCGGTGGCGCACCATGCTTAAGGGCATCGAGCAGGAAGCCGAACTTTTCACGCTGTTCTTCTGCGTTTATACCCAGCACTTCAAATACTGTCTGCTGCATATTCTGATCATGAATACGAATCGATCCACCGCCCAACTCACAACCATTGAGCACCATGTCGTATGCCCGAGACAGAGCCGCTCCCGGATTGGCTTTAAGTTCTTCTTCGCTGCACGAGGGCGCGGTAAACGGGTGGTGCAACGGCGTTAGCGCACCGGAATCAGTGGTTTCAAACATTGGGAAATCAATCACCCACATAGGTGCCCAGGCACAGGTATAAAGATCCAGATCGGCACCTACTTTACAGCGCAGCGCACCCAGGGCTTCAGAGACTACCTGAGACTTGTCGGCACCAAAGAAGACGATATCGCCATTCTTGGCGTCCAAGCGCTGCATAATATTCATGGTTACTTCATCGCCGAGGAATTTAATGATCGGTGACTGCAGCCCTTCGATGCCAGTCTCAATGGCATTGACCTTAATCCAGGCCAAACCTTTGGCACCGTAGATGCTGACAAACTTGGTGTACTCGTCGATTTTCTTGCGAGAAATGTCAGCGCCACCTGGCACTTTAAGTGCGGTAACGCGACAGGCTGGATCATTGGCTGGACCGGCAAAGACCTTAAACTCGATGTCTTTAAGCAGATCTTTGACCTCAACTAGCTCTAAAGGAATACGTAAATCAGGCTTATCAGAACCGTATTTATGCATGGCATCGGCATAGGTCATACGCGGGAAGGTCTCGAAATCAACGCCCATATGCTCAGAGAAGACGCCGCGAATCATGGTTTCAGTGGTCGACATAATGTCCTCTTCATCGACAAAAGAGGCCTCTATATCAATCTGAGTGAATTCTGGCTGACGATCGGCGCGCAGATCTTCATCGCGGAAACACTTGGCAATTTGATAGTAGCGATCAAAGCCGGCAACCATCAGCAACTGCTTAAAAAGCTGCGGCGATTGTGGCATGGCGAAAAATTGCCCGGGATGCGTTCGCGAGGGAATCAAATAATCTCGCGCACCCTCAGGGGTGGCTCTGGTCATGATCGGCGTCTCTATATCTAAAAAGCCGTCGTCGACCAGATAATTGCGGATCGATGAGCTGATCTTGGAGCGGAAGCGCAGGCTGTTCTGCATTTCCTTGCGACGCAAATCCATATAGCGATATTTAAGTCTGACATCTTCACCCACGGTGACATGGTCATCTAACTGAAATGGCGGTGTAACGGCGCTATTGAGGATTTCTAGAGCAGTGCCATAGACTTCGATCTCACCGGTCGCCATATTCGGGTTCACTGTCGCAGCGCTGCGAGCGCGAACTACACCAGTAACCTTGAGTACATATTCCGAGCGCACACTGTCAGCCTGCTCAAAGAACTCACCCGCATCGGGATCAAATACCACCTGAACAATGCCTTCGCGATCGCGCAGATCAACAAAGATCACACCACCGTGATCACGGCGACGGTCTACCCAGCCGCAGAGGGTCACTTCTTGATCAATATGCTCACTGGTGAATAATCCACAATAGTTAGATCGATACATCTGTTGTCTATCCCTACTCTAATTTTGATTTGGTTAAATTTAAATGAGTTCTTTAATTAGCGCGTAAAACTAGCGCTTATTTAAGAGCTGCTGGCGTCCGTGGTAGCTGCCTTCGAACTACCACTGTCGCTAAGATTCTTTTTGCTGCCGGTTTTAAAGTCGGTCTCATACCATCCACTTCCACTGAGGCGAAAGCCTGCTGCGGAAAGCTGTTTTTTTAATTCGGGCTTTTCACAGGCTGGGCAATCCACCAGCTTGTCATCACTCATTCTTTGTATCGCTTCAAGCTCGTGGTCACAAGCCGCGCAGCGATAGTCATATATGGGCATAACGTTGTTTCCTAACTGACTAAGAGAGTAAAAATACACTTGTCCAATAGTCGCAGACAGTCAATATCCTAATATTTGTTGGCTGCCGCGGCGAAAAAGCGCCGCATTATACCCCAGCACCAGCACTTGTAGAATGCCCGCGCATGGGCTGAGCCCACTGCAGATTAAAAAAATGACGAAAAACATTGCCATTTTTGGCATATCAGGAAAACAGCGGCTATAAATGATTGCGAGGCCCTGTTGGCCCTCAATCGCAATACAGCAGGGATGAAATATGATTTACATTTATAAAGGAAAATGTGATGGCTGTTAAGAAAGGATCTGCGCAAGCAACCTCAACTGCAAAAAAGGGTAGGACGCCGCTAAAGAAAAAAACGCTGTCCGCCGCTAAACAAAGCACCAGCATAAAAAAAGCGGCAGTCAAAAAGGCCTCTAGTAAAGTGGCGGCAAAGAAAGCTCGGGTGAAGAAAGCGCCCGTCAAGAAAGCACCTGTCGCCAAGACAGCCCCGAGTAAAAAAGTCACTGCTGTCAGAGAGCGCTTTAGCAAGACTCAAATCATCAGTGAGCTGGCCGCTAATTCAGATTTGACGCGCAAGCAGGTGAATACACTGCTTACTGAGCTGGCAACTCTGGTGGAACGCCATGTTAAAAAACGCTCCGTGGGTGAATTCGTTCTCGCCGGCCTGATTAAAATTCATACGGTTAAGCGTCCGGCTAAAAAAGCTTATACAGGCACTAATCCCTTCACCGGCAAAGAAACGACATTTAAAGCACGCCCTGCTTCCGTGGCCGTTAAAGTGCATGCCTTAAAAGGCCTAAAAGATATGGCGCAGTAGCCTCCGCATCTAACTCCAATCAAGCCTGCTCAACGTGCAGGCCCAACGGTGCAAGCGCAGCGACAATACGCTCAGCTGTTTCAGTTAACAGTTGCTGCGGATAGGTCGCTGCGACCACTGCTCCCCAGACTGGCCCAGGCCAGGCCACATCGCCCTCAAATCTCACTATATGGTGCATATGCAGCTGCGGAACCATATTGCCTAGGGTCGCGACATTGATTTTGTCGGCCCCGAAAAGATCAGACAAGGTCTCGGCAAGTAGGCAGGATTCATGCAACAGCTGCTGTTGGTCAGCTTGGTCCAGCTGATAAATTTCGCGTCGATTTTCACGCCGAGGTACCAAAATACACCAAGGGTAATTGGCATCTTTACTGAGCAGTAATAAGCTCAATGGAAAGGCGCCCAACAATTGGGTGTCCGCTTCTAATCGGGGATCTAATTGAAACATTTTGTCCTCATCTCTGCTTATCTGTGTTTACTCTCTGTACGGCGACAGCTCAGAGCCGTAAAATGGCGCCTCAAATCAACCGACCAGCAGTGTAAGAGAAACCATGCGCGCCAGCCAATACCTGATTTCAACAAAAAAAGAATCTCCCGCCGATGCCGAAGTCATCAGCCATCAACTAATGCTGCGCGCTGGTATGATCCGCAAAGTTGCCTCTGGGCTTTACTCTTGGCTACCCCTGGGCCTCCGTGTATTTCGCAAGGTCGAAGCTATTGTCCGTCAAGAGATGGACAGATCCGGTGCCTTGGAAATTATGATGCCGGTTGTGCAGCCCGCCGACCTGTGGACCGAAACTGGACGCTGGGGCCAATTTGGTCCTGAGTTACTGCGTATCAAGGACCGTCATGGTCGCGAATTTTGCCTCGGCCCAACCCATGAAGAGGTGGTCACCGATATTATTCGCAATGAAATTCGCAGCTACAAACAGCTGCCCGCCAACTTCTATCAAATTCAAACTAAGTTCCGCGATGAGCGACGCCCGCGCTTTGGGGTGATGCGAACTCGAGAGTTTTGCATGAAAGACGCCTACTCATTTCATGTGGACAGCGCCTCTCTGCAAGAGACATACGACCTGATGTATCAGACCTACTCGACGATTTTCGATCGCACCGGCTTGGTCTATCGCGCTGTGCTGGCCGACACTGGCAGCATCGGCGGCAGTGTTTCCCATGAATTTCATGTACTGGCCGATTCTGGGGAAGATGCCATCGTATTTTCCAGCGAGAGTGATTACGCCGCAAATATAGAGAAGGCCGATGCACTGGCACCCAGTGAAGCTGCCCTACCCGCCACAGAAACCATGGCCGAATTGGCCACCCCCGGCGTGCACACGATTAAACAGCTCTGCGACTTTATCGACACCAGCGCTGAGCAAACGCTTAAAGCGCTAATTGTCAGCGCCGAAGACGAAGAAGGCAAAACTCAGCTCTATGGCTTGATGATCCGCGGCGATCATGAACTCAATGAAGTAAAGGCTCAGCGGGCCCTCGGCTTGCAAACTGAAGTGACTTTCGCCACTGAAGAACAGATTAAAAGCACTTTGAACTGCTCACCGGGATCCATTGGTCCAGTGAATCTCAATCTGCCAATCGTTGTGGATCACTGGGCCGCGCAGCTCAGCGACTTTGTCTGCGGTGCCAATCGCGACGGCTATCATCTGACCGGCGTTAACTGGCAGCGCGACTGCGGCGAATTCACAATTGCCGATATTCGCAATGTAGTGGCTGGCGATCCGAGCCCTGATGGTCGTGGCGTATTAGAAATTAAGCGCGGTATTGAAGTGGGTCATATCTTCCAGCTCGGCACCAAATACAGCGAAGCTATGAAAGCCACTGTACTCGACGAAAATGGCAAAGACCGCGCCATGTCTATGGGCTGCTATGGTATAGGTGTCAGTCGTATTGTTGCCGCAGCCATTGAGCAGAATCACGATGATAATGGCATTATCTGGCCGGAGTCGATTGCACCGTTTCAAGTCGCCATTGTGCCAATCAATATGCATAAGTCTGAACGGGTCGCCGAAACCTGCCAGACACTTTATAGCAAGCTTGTTAGTGCCGGTTATGAAGTACTGTTTATGGACGAGCCCAAAGCTCGCCTCGGTGGCATGTTGGCGGATATCGAGCTGATCGGCATTCCCCATCGAATCGTTATTGGCGATCGCGGTTTAGCCGATGGCAATGTTGAATACCGCAATCGCCGGGAACCCGAAAATCAACATATAGCTATGGATAAGCTGGATGATTTTATTGCCGAGAACATCGCCAAGTAACTCGCGGCTAAGTAACCCGCGGCCAAGTAACCTGTTGCTATGGCCACAGTGGATTGCTGTGGTCCTGCTTCTGCTCTCTATTTCGGTCACTGTCTCGAGTGAAGAAAAACCCGCTGCCGATCCGGCACTCTTGGCTCTGCTCAAGCAAGCCGCTGCCGAAGCCAATAGTTTTGGCGATCAATATGATGCCGAAGTATGGCTTGTAGAAAAGGATCCAGTGCTCGCCCGTTTAGTCAAAGATCCAGTCCAGCGCATATCCTTACTCAAACTTATTCACAGCGAAGCCTCGCGGGCGGGGCTTTCTCCGGAAATTGTTCTCGCGTTAATTGAAGTGGAAAGTCACTTCGATCGCTATGCGGTCTCCTCCGCCGGTGCCCAGGGCATGATGCAGATAATGCCCTTTTGGAAGCATGAAATCGGACGCCCGGAGGACAATTTGATCAATATCCAAACTAACCTGCGCTACGGCTGCACTATTCTTAAATACTATTTAGACAGGGAAAAGGGCCGGCTGGCTGACGCACTAGCCCGCTACAATGGCAGCTATGGACAGTACTGGTATTCAGAGTTGGTGCTCGATAGCTGGACCAAACACTGGCGCTAAATTTACCCTGCTAGGGTTAATGAGTTAACGCTGTAGCTTTGTTAAACTCACCAGACAACAGTTGGAGTTGCTTATGTCAAAGTCCATCACCAGCACTGAACAGACAGTCTCACCACAACAGCTGCGCCAGCAAATACGCAGCGGCCAGCACAAGGGTAATACCTCAGGATTTTGCCACGGCTATGTGCAGTGCAATCTAGTGATTCTGCCCGCTGATTCCGCAGCGGATTTTCTACAGTTTTGCAAAACTAACCCGAAACCCTGCCCGCTGATTGCAACATCTGAACCCGGTAACTTTAGGCTGCCAACACTGGGGGAAGATATTGATATTCGCACTGACATACCAAGCTATAAGGTTTTTGAACACGGCCAGGTGGTCAGTGAAGTCAAGGATATATCCTCCCTGTGGCGGGATGATTTGGTGGCTTTTTTGCTCGGCTGCTCCTTTTCATTTGAGGAGGCGTTAATTGCTGATGGACTTGAGGTACGCAATATCAGTGAAGCGGTCAATGTGCCCATGTACAGAACCAATATAGACTGCACCCCTGCTGGCCCCTTTGCGGGAAAGATGGTTGTCAGCATGAGACCTTTTGTACCAGAGGAGGCGCTGCGCGCTGCAGAAATTTGTCAGCGCTTTCCCTCGGTGCACGGTGAGCCGATACATTATGCTAATCCGGAGCATATAGGGATTGCTGACATTAATCGCCCGGATTTTGGTGATGCGGTGACGATTAAACAAGGCGAATTACCGCTATTTTGGGCCTGTGGTGTGACACCTCAGGTTGCCTTGGAGGCGGCTAAGTTGCCTTTTTGTATAACCCATAGTCCAGGCTGTATGCTGGTGACTGATTTGAAGAATAGTGAGCTTGCGGTAGCGGTTGAATAATCGGTGATCCGATGGGATTGCAGCCAGAGAAGGGAGATCCTTCGGCTACGCTCAGGATGACATGTTAGGCGCTCAGGATGACACTCCACCCTGTCATCCTGAGAGAGCACAGCGAACCGAAGGATCCTCTTGCAGAATGGCAGAGTCCGAAGCACACAAACAAAAAACTAGCAGCATCCAGGAAAACACTATGCCACTACTATTAAATTGCGATCTCGGTGAAAGCTTCGGCGCGTGGACCATGGGCCTCGACGACCAGGTTATGCCCTTCATAGATCAAGCCAATATCGCCTGCGGCTTCCACGCCGGCGATCCGGTGGTTATGAAAAAAACGCTGCTCTCCGCCAAGCGCAATAATGTGATTGTCGGCGCGCACCCCAGTTATCCCGATCTTGCCGGCTTTGGTCGTCGTTCAATGAAACTACCGGCCATCGAAATCATCGCCATAGTTCAATACCAGATTGCCGCACTCACTGGTATGGCAACAGACCTGGGTGTGCCAGTCACCTACGTCAAACCTCATGGTGCGCTCTACAACGATATGATGGCCAATGGCCATATTCGCAGCGCCGTAATGGAAGCCATTGCCGAATCACACCTGCCCCTTGCCTTTATGTTGCAGGCGACACCTGATGCCGAAATTCATCGCGAAGAGGCCAAGATGTTTGGCATAGAGGTTATTTTTGAAGCCTTCGCCGACCGCTGTTACGACGATAATGGCGCCCTGCTCTCACGGGCCAAAGAGGGTGCAGTTCACAGCCGTGAAAAAATGCTCGCGCAGGTAGAGCAACTTAAAACCGAAGGCTGCGTCACTACGGTTAGTGGCCATCGCCTTGAATTGCAAGCCGACTCTCTCTGTGTCCACGGCGATAATATGGAAGGCGTGCAAGCCATCCAAGAAATTCGACAGTTAATCAATTGCTAATGGCGCCTCAGCGGACAATCTCCATTGCCGGAGAGAACGCGCTAATCGTTTATTTTGGCGACACACCCAGTGAAGCAATTGCAGCCGAGATAGCCGCAACCGCGTCACAGTTGCGCATTATCCTCGACGACACATTGGTTGATCTGGTGCCCTCCTACGCGTCTCTGCTAGTGATCTATGACCCCTTTAAAACCGACCATCATGCCGTGCGCAAAGCAATTCGCAAGGCACTGAACACGCCAATTGATCCCGATAGCAACCAATCAGCTAGTCTGGTGACACTGCCGGTTTACTACAGCATCGAATCGGGACCCGACCTACAATCGCTAGCCGACAATGCTGGCCTCACCATTGAAGACGTTATCACTATCCACCAACAATCCGAGTACAGAGTCTATGCCATTGGCTTTGCCCCAGGCTTTGCCTATCTCGGCGAGCTTGACCCGCGGATAGCCGCGCCGCGACTCGCCACTCCAAGGCAAAAAGTCCCCCGCGGCGCAGTGGCGATTGCCGATCGTCAGACCGCCGTTTATCCAGCTGAATCTCCCGGTGGTTGGAATCTTATTGGCCTCTGCCCGCAGCTGATGTTTGATCCTAGCCTCGAGCCGAGCATGCCGGTTCAGGTGGGTGATCGAGTCCGCTTTAAGGCGATCGACAGAGAGACCTACCTGGATATGGGTGGCCTATTGTGAGCAGTGGCTTAAAGGTTCTTCAGCCAGGCATCTTTAGCTTGATCGAAGATGCCGGTCGCTTTGGCCACCACGGCATCGGACTCACTAGCGGCGGCCCCATGGACCCCCAGGCCTTTCAATGGGCTAACCGACTCTGTGGTAATCCGCTTTCAGCGGCGGCCATAGAGATCACTGTTGGCGGGCTGATTTTAGAGGCGACTGTGGATACCACCATAGCCATAACAGGTGCCACTGTTCCATTTAGCATCAACCGTCAGACCCGAGAACTGTGGCAGAGTCATCCGCTAAAAGTCGGCGATCGAATCGAATTGGGATTTGCCCTATCCGGCAGTCGCAGCTACTTAGCCGTTGCCGGTGGATTTACCATTAAACCGATTTTCAATAGTGCCGCCACAGTGACGCGGGAAGCGCTCGGTGGGCTGCATTGCGATGGCACAGCGCTGCAGGCCGGCGATCTATTGCCCTGCTCGGTAAACCCGGCGAGGCAACAGCTGCGTGTCCCCGAGAATCAACGTCCAGATTACGCTGATAACAGCGCGCTACTGAGAGTGATACTGGGCTATCAGCAGCAGGCTTTTAGCACAGTTAGTCAACAGCGCTTTTTCAGCTCTGAATATCGCGTTACCGAGAGCAGTGACCGAATGGGCTTTAGGCTTAAGGGTCCAGCAATTCAATCGACGCTGGACGGGATTCTCTCAGAGGGTATTTGCCTCGGCGCTATTCAGGTCCCGGCAGATGGTCAGCCCATTATTCTGCTCAATGACCGCCAAACCATTGGCGGTTACCCCAAGCTTGGCTCGGTGTTGTCGCTGGATCTTGGCAAACTCGCACAGCTTTTACCCGGAGGCTCTGTTCGCTTTGAGGCTATCAGCATTGAACAAGCGCACAATGCACTGCTACTCAGTCAACAGCGTTTTAATGACGCTGTGTTAGAGACTCTAACGACAGATTTCGACGACGATGAAAAAGATGAAAAAGGTGAGGAAGGTGGATAATCCACTTCTTAATCTCAGCATCGAGATCGAAAACCTCTTGGTGGCACGCAATCCCCGAGGCATGCAAACACTGCAGCAAGCTCTGCTGCCAGGCTACTATCTGCGCGCCGCACAGTTGCTGCTAAGGGCCAGGGGCACTGTCTTAATCGGCACCGGCTTTCCGGTAGCCGGCACCTATGAAACCGATGGTCCAGTTGGGGCTATCGCTCTCTACAGCGCGCTGGAAACGCTGGGTGCGGAACCGGTACTGATCTGCGGCGCACCGCTGGCGGACGCCATCGCCAGTGACTTTCGAGTACACAAAATCAGTGTAGGCGAACCCGCCGTCAGCAAGCTCGAGGCAGCAAAAACGCTGCAGCACTACCAGCCCTCTCTGGTTATTTCCATTGAGCGCCCAGGCATGGCCGCGGATGGCCAGTATTACAATATGCGCGGTGAAAATATCAGCCCCGCCTGTGCCAGCTTCGATTATTTTTTAAGTACAGCCAGCTGCCCGACTATTGCCATTGGCGATGGCGGCAATGAAATTGGCATGGGTAATATAGCTAGCACAATCGAGCAACTGGATATTATTCCCTCGGCGACGCGCTGTGATGAACTGCTTATTGCCGATGTATCCAACTGGGCAGCTCATGGATTAATCGCCATGCTATCTGCGCTAAGGCAGCGAGATATGCTGCTCGGCTGGGATAATTTGGCCACGCTGCAATATCTCTCAGCCCGCGGCAGTGTCGATGGCGTAACCAGAGAAAACAGCCTAACTGAGGATGGCTTAAGCTCGGATATTAGCGAAAAATTGATTGAGGACCTGAGAAAATTAGGTGGATTTTGCCAGTAGCAGGGTTTTTTCTCGACATTCACCGTATCAGCCCTATAAAACACCTGATTAGTCGAGAATAAAGCGGTGATAACAATGAATTTACTTTGCGTGAAATCCACCCCGCTGATACCATTTTTTAAGTACCGGCCTAATCAAAAAAACAGCCAAAAAATAAATCAAAGTAAAAGTTTGCCACAGCCCAACAAGGTATCAATATGAGCATTGCGTTTCTAGATGGCCAATATATGCCAATAGAACAGGCCAAAATTTCCCCGATGGATCGCGGATTTTTGTTCGGTGACGGCATCTATGAAGTGGTGCCCTCTTACGCTGGGAAAATGGTCGGTTTTGCACCCCATATTGCGCGCATGAAAAGTGGCCTCGAAGCGATCGGTATCCAGCTCGACTGGTCAGCTGAAGACTGGGCACAACTGTGCAATCGCTTGATCGTCGAGAATGGCGCAGGCAATTTGGGGCTCTACCTCCATGTGACTCGCGGTACAGACAATAAACGTTTTCATGCTTTTCCTAAGAATATTGCGCCAACAATTTTTGCTTACACCTTTGAGATCGCTCCACCACCCATAGCCGACAAGAGCAAAGTTAAAGCCAAAAAAGTCTCCACCAGTCGCGACCTGCGCTGGGAACGCTGCCAGATTAAATCCACGGCGCTGCTGGGCAATGTACTGCACTTTCAGCATGGCTACGAACAGGGCAGTGATGAAACACTGTTATTTAATGCCGACAATCAGCTAACCGAAGCCAGTGCCTGCAATGTCTTTATTGTTAAAGACGGCAGCGTGATTACGCCCCTTTTAGATAATCAAAAACTCCCGGGTATCACCCGCCAAATTGTTATAGATGTGCTGCGCAACGATGGCCAGATAAGCGTGGAAGAGCGCACGGTTACCATGGACGAAGTGGCCAATGCCGATGAAGTGTGGATTACCAGTTCCTCGAAAGAAATAGCACCGATCACTGAGATCGACGGCAAGCCGGTCGGCGATGGCAACATTGGCGATATCTGGCTGGCGGCTCAGACCCTCTACTCCGCCGCGAAATTTGATTACTAGATTTTGCTATTCTATTTGAAAAACAGGTAGCGCCATGTCCAGACCCACCAAAGCGGTTATTGATCTGCAGGCACTGCGCCACAACTATGAGTTGGCGCAATCTCTGGCACCAAAATCAAAAACCATTCCCATGGTCAAAGCCAATGCCTATGGCCATGGTGCGATAAAGGTATCTCAGGCGCTTAGCGATATTGCACCTGCCTTTGGCGTCGCCTGCATTGAAGAAGCGCTGGAATTACGAGACGCCGGTATCAAACAACCAATACTGCTACTAGAAGGCACCTTTGAAGCCACTGAACTGAAATTAGCCGCCACCAAAGGCTTTTGGGTGATGGTCGAAAATCATCAGCAAAAAGAAGCGATTCTCAATGCCGATTTAGCACTACCTTTAAACGTCTGGCTCGGCGTTGACACCGGTATGCACCGCCTCGGGTTTCAGCCCGGAGAAATTGCCGATATCTATAAAACCCTCAATAGCAGCCGCAATATTAGTCAGCCGATCGTGTTTACCTCGCACTTTGCCTGTGCCGATAATTTGGACAGTCACTCGACCCTAAAGCAGATCCAGACCTTTAAAGCCTGTGCGCCGGTCACTGCATTGCAGAGCCTAGCCAATTCAGCCGCCATTTTGGCCTGGCCCAAAGCCCAGCGTGAATGGCAGCGCCCGGGCTATATGCTCTATGGCAACTCGCCCTTTGCAGTGGCCCAAGAAAATGCCGATCAACTGAAGCCGGTGATGTCATTTGAATCGGCGGTGATTTCTCTGCGCACAATTGCCGCTGGGGAATCTGTGGGTTACACCGCCAACTGGACCGCTGAGCGCGAATCCACCATTGCCACAATTACCGTTGGCTATGGCGATGGCTATCCACGCAATGCTATTAATGGCACGCCGGTGCTGATAAACGGTATTCGCTGCCCGCTGGTGGGACGTGTTTCCATGGATATGATTACTGTGGATGTCACAGCCTTAAGTGAGGTTGCGATTGGTGATAAAGCAGTGCTTTGGGGCCCCGAGTTACCGGTCAATGAAGTGGCTAGCTACTGCGACACCATTGGCTATGAACTGCTAACCCGCATGCCAGAACGGGTTCCACGGGTCTATTTGTAACGCCAACTCCGGATTAGGGATTAATCTTAATCGCCGTTTCCGACTTCACATCCTCAATCACCACATAGGTGTGGGTCTGGCTGATACCTTTAATTGCAGATAGCTTGCCACCCAAAAAACGCTGATAGTCCTGCATATCTGCCACTCTAATCTTGATCAGATAATCGAAGCCCCCCGCCACCATCTGACATTCCGACACCTCTTCCAAGTCGAGTATCTGCTGATTAAATAGCGCAATTGCCTCTGTGGTGGTGCTCGACAGCTGCACCTCGATATAGGCACAGAGTGCAGCATTGGCTTTGACTGGATCTAGCAACGCAACATACTGGGTAATAAAACCTTCTTTCTCCAAGCGCTTAACCCGTTCAAGGCAGGGTGTGGGCGTCAGATTGACCAGCTTTGCCAGATCCACATTCGCGATGCGCCCCTGACGCTGCAATAGTGTGAGAATTCGTCGATCGGTACGATCCAGATCAGTCACTGTTTTCATTTTTAGCACTCCACTCAAGGCACCATAAGCCAGATATCGTTAATAGCATATTAGTCTACAAAAGCTAAATTAGCAGATTATTAAACTGGATTAAACCGAATTATAGAGACATATACTGTAGTTTTTATTTGAAAATGCCATATCTTAAATTGAGTAATAATCAGGTAGGCACAGATGAATCAGACTGCACTGCGCAATAAAATCCGTCAGACAACGCATCAGGATGAGCATCAGGCCGTCACGCAATTACTGCACAGCAATCAAATCTCTGCAGCAACTCGGGAGCGGATTTTGCAGGAATCTCGAGAGCTGGTGACTCAGTGTCGCGCAGACAAATCCAGCAGCGGAATATTGGATGCTTTTTTACTCGAATTTGGGCTTTCTAATGCCGAAGGCGTCGCGCTGATGTGCCTTGCCGAAGCACTGCTGCGAGTGCCGGATGCGTTAACCGCGGATCGCCTAATCGCCGAGAAGATTAAGGCGGGCAACTGGAATAGCCATCGCAATAATTCCAAGTCCCTGTTTGTGAATGCCTCCACCTGGGGCCTGATGCTGACCGGCCAGTTGGTGAGTCTCGATGCAGAGATCACTGAAAACACTGACAACTGGGTCAGGCGACTCACCGCCAGTGCGGGGGAACCGGTTATTCGCGCCGCAGTGATGCAGGCAATGAAAATAATGGGCGGTCAGTATGTGCTGGGTCGCAACATTAAAGAAGGTCTTAAACGCGGCGCCAAACAAAACGATGCTGAAACTAGATTTTCCTTTGATATGCTCGGCGAAGGTGCCCGCACCGATGAAGATGCCGGTAACTATTTGGCCGCCTATGCCAGTGCCATTGACAGTATTGGCCAGAGCGCCAATGACTCTGATGTGCACAGCGCCAATGGTATTTCGGTAAAACTCTCAGCGCTTCATCCGCGCTACTATTTTGCGCAACATAAACGAGTAATGGACGAATTACTGCCGCGTATTAAGCAGCTCTGTGTGCAGGCTGCGAAATACAATTTAGGTCTGTCCATAGATGCTGAGGAGGCCTACAGACTCGACATCTCCATGGATATCTTTGAAGCTCTGGCCAAAGACAAGGATCTCGATGGCTGGCAGGGACTCGGCTTTGTTCTGCAGGCCTATCAGAAGCGCGCTCCGGATACGGCCAAATGGTTGATCGGCCTAGCCCGTGAGACTAATCGCCGTTTGATGGTGCGATTGGTTAAAGGTGCCTACTGGGATGCCGAGATAAAACATGCTCAGGAACTGGGCCTTACCAGCTATCCGGTGTTCACCCGCAAAGCCAATACCGATCTCTGCTATCAGCACTGTGCCGGTATACTACTCGATGCCCAGGACGCTGTTTACCCACAATTTGCCACCCACAATGCCTATACCGCAAGTATGATTCTCAATATTGCCGGGGACCGTAATTTTGAGTTTCAGCGTCTCCATGGCATGGGCCATATTCTCTATAACAATCTGAGAAAGGCCGCGGCCAAAACCGTTTCAGTGCGCGTCTATGCCCCCATCGGCAACCATAGTGATCTGCTTCCCTACCTAGTGCGACGACTACTGGAAAATGGCGCCAACAGTTCCTTTGTTAATCGCTTCCTCGATGAACAGACGCCAGTGACAGAATTGCTCGATGATAACCGCAAGCAGGTCAATAGCTGCTTCCCCTACCAGCACAAAGGTATTCCTGTGCCGCCAGAGATGTTTAGCGCTGTAGGGGAAGATCGTAAAAATGCCCTTGGCATAGATCTGGATTCAATACTGGAAGCCGAGCAGCTCTTAGCCGAGGTTGCCAAAACCCCGCAACTGCTGTCGCAACCGATCGTTGACGGCGTGGCTTTAGAAAGAGAACTGATACCCAGCTACAGCCCAAGCGATCAAACTCAGCTGATTGGCCACAGCGCCCGAGTCGATGATAAAGATATTCTCCACGCCTTAGAGTCTGCCAATCGAGCCTATCCAGCTTGGAATGGCGTGGGTCATGGTGCACGAGCAACGATTCTCGAGAAAGTCGCGGACTTAATGGAGAGAGATTTTGGTCGGCTCATTGGCGTTATTAGCCTTGAGGGCGGCCGCACAGTTAATGACGGCATCTCTGAAGTGCGCGAGGCCATCGACTTCTGCCGCTACTATGCAGTGCAAGCCAAATCGTTACAGGGCTTAACTGGACGCGGGGTATTCTTCTGCGTCAGCCCATGGAACTTTCCCCTCGCCATTACCGTAGGCCAAATCGCCGCGGCTCTGGCTGCGGGCAACACGGTACTGGCTAAACCCGCAGCTCAAACACCGGCGATTGCAGCCTATGCAGTGCGTTTGTTTCATGAGGCCGGAGTGCCCGGCGCAGCATTGCAGCTACTGCTCGGAAGCGGCTCGCAGATTGGCAATCTAGTGCTCGGCGACCGTCGCATTGCCGGTATTTCTTTCACCGGCTCTACTGGCACCGCTCAATATATCAATCAACAACTGGCTCTGCGTCGCGGCGCACCTATTCCCTTTATCGCAGAGACCGGCGGTCAAAACTGTATGGTGGTCGACTCCAGCGCCCTCCCCGAGCAAGTGGTGGACGACGTGATTATGTCGGCCTTCCAAAGTGCTGGGCAGCGCTGTTCGGCCCTCCGTGTGTTATTTATCCAATCCGATATCGCTGAGGATGTGCTGCATATGCTCAAAGGCGCCATGGCGTCACTGAACGCCGGCGACCCGCGCCTCTTAAGCAGCGACCTGGGGCCAGTGATCGACTCTAGGGCGCAAAAAGAGTTGCAGGCCCACATAGATCGCATGCACAGAGAGGCAAAATTTATCGCCAAGGTTGAGCTGGGCAGCAACTGTGAAAACGGCAGCTTCGTCGCACCCCACGCCTTTGAAATTGATTCCCTCGACCTGCTTACAGAAGAGGTCTTTGGACCCATACTCCACGTGGTGCGCTTTGATTCGGATAAGCTCGGGGATGTGATTGAACAGATCAATAACACCGGTTTTGGCCTCACCCTCGGCGTTCACAGTCGCATCCAAGCCTTTGCCCAGAAGGTCTTTAGCAACACCATTGCCGGCAATACCTATATCAACCGCAATATGGTCGGCGCGGTGGTTGGGGTCAATCCCTTTGGTGGGCGCGGGCTATCCGGCACAGGGCCAAAAGCCGGTGGTCCCAACTATATGCTGCGCTTCTCTCGTGCAGATATTCCTGAGACTGCAGGCCGATCATTTGACGTGGCCATCAATACACCTGAAACAGATCATGGAGCCTCAGTATCCTGCGCCCAAAAGGCACTGAAAAACTGGCAATGCACTTCAATCGACTCGCGACTGATTATTCTGCAACAGGTGGTGACAGATCAGTCATGGCTGCAGCAGATTGATGCTGTGGCTAGAGAAAAGCTGGCCAACCCCATAGAGCTGCCGGGACCCACTGGCGAAGACAATCGACTATCGGTCCAAGGCCGAGGTGTGGTGATACTTATTGTTACCCAGCAAGATTTTTTGGCCGATGCAGAGAAGCAAATTGCCAGCGCCCTACTCTGTGGCTGCCCAGTGATTGTGGCGGCCGACATCGTTCATCAAAAGGCACTAAAAAGTCTGCAAAATAACTATCTCAACGCCGGTTTGCCTAATCAGCTACTACAACCTACGGCTCTCGAAGGTCTTGGGAAGTTGATTCAGAATAATCAGGTGGAGGCGATTGTCGCCAATAGTTTAAATGCTGATAGCTCAAGCCTAAGGCAGGCCATGGCAAAACGCTCTGGGAGTATTATCCCGCTGATTGAATGGCCTCAGCGGGACCAGGATTACAGCTACCATTGGTTGCTGTGGTTTTTAAGCGAGCGCACGCGCACGGAAAATTTGGTCGCTCGAGGGGGCAATACCAAATTATTTAATCTAGAGGAATAATCTTACCTACAATTCAAAGTATTGACGTTAAGTGAAAACGATATCCAATAGGTGATTTATGATTAAAGGAAGTTGTTGTTGTGGTGCAGTTCAGTTAGAAATAACTGAACTGCCTAGTATGATGGGCACGTGCCATTGCAATCGATGTCGTAAGGTAGGTGCAAGCACTTTAGTATTTGTAAAATCTGAGTCGTTTCAGATCACTACCGGCATAAACAATATCTCAACCTATAAGGCTGTACCTCCTTACAAATATGACCGATGCTTTTGCTCTGCATGTGGCACGGCACTTGGAGAAGTTCTATCCAAGAGTGATTCATTTCCTGTTGCAGCCAACTGTTTCGACGAACATATTGGCATCGAAAACAACTTTCATGAATTTGTTTCGGAAAAGCCGGATTGGCTAAAAATTGGTGACCAGGCAAAGCAATTTGATGAGCACCCACTAGAGTCATAAGAAAATTATTTGGCGCATCATAAAACTTTTTTTAAACTTGAACTTTAGCCACTTCCCAAGCTGAACATGCAGGCCAGACAAGTTGCTTATGTGTTCAAAAAAAGTAAACAGCGATCTACACTTCTTTAAAGAGCAGGCGTTCACTTAAGGCTTTGGAATTCAGTAGCTTCTTTAGAGGAGATATTATAGAGAGGACTAGAGACGCCATTCATTGCGCGATGAGAAACCATCGGCATTATTGATAAAGCGTAAAAAGGTCGGCGTTACCCGAAAAAAGTGGCTCTTGCCAAAGGCCGCGCCAATACGCTTTTCCTGTTCATTGGCCGGATTATCAATCAATGCCTTCACTTCCGGGTAACGCTTAAAATAACGCGCCGCTGCAGCAGCTCTATCGGTCTCTTCCACCTGACTGATATCAGCGGCCATCTGCACGCCACAGATTCCCAACCAATCGCCCTTATAGTCACTGTAAATCGACGCCGCAATACAGCCATCTTCCGGCAGGCTGGCAATATGTCGGGTCGAGGAAGAGGAGAGAAAATAGAGGTTTAAATCCTCGTCAGCCACATAGAGTACTGGCGCAGTCCAGGGCCCTTGATCGTCGTTAACCGAGAGAGTCAGCACCGATTCAGAATGCAGAAACGCCTTTAAGGGGGACGTATCAGCTGCCATTAACTGCCCTGCCCTTGCCAGCGTTTCAGGCTTGCAGTTTCAATATCAAATAGATCCAACACCCGGGCCACAGAGTGATTGATAATATCGTCCACGCTTTGAGGATTGGTATAGAACGCCGGAGAGGGTGGGCAAATAATCGCACCGTATTGGCTGGCCTTGAACATCAGTTCACAGTGGCCGGTGTGTAAGGGCGACTCACGGGGCACAATCACCAGTCTGCGGCGCTCCTTGAGAATCACATCGGCGGCGCGAATCAGCAGATTATCAGCATAGGAATTAACAATTCCTGAGAGAGTTTTCATAGAACAGGGGACTACGATCATGCCGGCCGTTTTAAATGACCCACTGGCGATGGTGGCGCCGATATTTTTATTGTTATGCACTTCATCGGCCAGGGCCTCAACATCTTCAGCAGCCCAATCAGTTTCGATGCCAATATTCATACGCGCCGCTTGGCTCATCACCAGATGAGTTTCAATTTCGGGTTTGTCGGCGAGCATCTGCAACATGCGAATGCCGTAAATAACACCGCTGGAGCCTGACATACCAATAATGAGTCGCATAGAAGTTCCTTTCTAGTTTGGCAGGTATTCTGCCCTGTTTGGCAGGGTCTGGAAAGTGGTACGTTCAGTGACAAGTTTGAGATCCTTCGACTGCGCTCAGGATGACAGATTGGGGGGCGGTGTCACTACGAGCAGTTAACCTGTCACTGCGAACCCGCAGCCTGTCATTTCGAATACACTGGCCAGCCCTGAGCTAGTCTGCAGGAGATCCTTCGACTGCGCTCAGGATGACAGAGCGGGAGGTTGGCATAGCGGGAAATGTGACATAGCGGGAGGTGTGACATAGCGGGAAGTGTGACATAGCGGGAAGTGTGACAAAGCGGGAAGTGTGACTACGAACTGCAAACCTGGCGCTGCAAACCCCCAGCCTGTCATCTCGAACGCATGTGAGAGATCTCGAGATCCCTAGTCCCTGCGTTCTGTCGGAATAAAAGGCTGTTGATTAACCCTGGACTCCATCCGAAGCCCCTTTGGCAAGCAGCCGCCACTTTCATCGCATCGCTTGCCCTGATTAGCGCTTTAGCTTTGCGCTGCCTGAGCTATTGGCGCACTCTTCGAACACCAGTCAACTAAATTAAAAAAATAAAAAATCAGAGAAAAATCCATGCTATCTAGCTCACAGCTCTTTGCCTTAGTCGGCATACTTTGCAGTGCCCGAAAGTTCAGTCTGATCGTCCTGTGCAGTGTCTTGATGGCCTGTGGTGGTGGCGGTTCATCTGCAACTCAAGATCCAGTTACTGAAGAGCCCGTAACCGACGAACCTGTGATTGAAGAACCGGTAATTGAAGAGCCCGTTATTGAAGAGCCTGGTATTGAAGAGCCTGGTATTGAAGAACCAGCAGTTGAAGAGCCTGAAGAGGAACCAGTAACAGAGCAGCCTGATCCCCTATCAGCCCAATCTGATTCGGCTCGCGCAGGCAAGATTCCTGGTGTCAATATTTGGCAGCTGCCCAATTCTCCAGACGGTGACCGTCCCGATCAATGCTGGCTCGCGGTGGGTTCTGATGCCAGCGGTGAAATCTATATCTCTGGCCATGACCATCAGACCAACTCCATGCTCTACCGTATGTATCAATCCGATAATACAGTGCGCTGGATTGGCGATGCGCGCACTGCATCTGAAGCGGCTGACAATTGGGAAAATGGCGAAACCGCAGAGAAGTTCCATACCCGCCCGATTCATCACGATGGCCAAGTCTATGTGGCCACGCTGGACAAGTCCGGAATGGACGATGGTTTCCGCACCACCAGAGGCTTTCACTGGTACAGCTACAAAATCAGCCAAAATAGATTCTATGATTTGAGCGCCTCAGAGGCCAATGGCGTCGGTGCAGAGACACTGCAGTTAGCCACTATTCAAATAGATCCTGTGAACAACCTGCTCTATGGCATGTCGATTCCAGAGAATAAACTGGTGCGTTATGACATTGCGTCAGGCACCACTAGGGTACTGGGCAATCCTTCTCAGTGGACTGGTTACTTCTACACCAACCGCTTTATGTGGGTGGACTCACGGGGCCGGGTCTATATCACCGGCGGATCGTCGAGAGGTCAGTGGAATAAAGGTGAGTCTTCCGCAGTTTTTGATCATGTCTGGTATTACGACCCAGCCACAGGCTTTGGAGAGCTGCCAGAGTTTGAGCTTCAGGGCCCCAACTCAATGGAAGTTGGTCAGTGGGATCGCGAGCACAAAAATCTCTATACCAGCGATGACCAGGGCAATATTTATCGTTTTAACGATGCCGCTGCGAGCTGGAAATTTCTCGGCCGGCCGAATTTTTCCAGCTCATTAAAGACCTGGATTTTCCAACTCTCTGCCGATGAGAAAAAGATCTATATTGGCCTCAGTGACGGTCCACAGCCCAACGCGATCTATGAGTACGATATAGCCACCGGCAGTTCCTTTGAATTGCTTAAAATAAACGAGCTCGACGATGCCGCGGCGGCCGAAGCCTTTATTACCGGCTATGACTCCTGGGACAGCAAAGGCAATTTTTATATCGCCAGCTTTAGCATGTATGACAACGACAATGTCTATATGCTCGGCATTAATCCAGTGGAAATTAAACTGCAGAAAGGTCTGATCACTAATCGTATGCAAGTGTCAGCAGTACAGGAAAATAATGGCAATATCCGTGTTTCACGGAGTGGTTCAAACGCTGCCCCTCTAGATGTTTTGTATGAAATACGAGGGTCTGACAGCGCTGGGAATTGGGTAACCACAGGGTATGGGGAACTCACTATTGCTGCCCTGCAGAGCGATTTCAATATTGACCCTGTAGACCTGAGCTTGCCAGCTGGAGGCTCTGCAATTGGCTTTGAGTTTGTGGTTGTGGCGGACGGCAATGATTATCTGATCGGTGATGACACCTCAGTGGCATTTCTTCAGTAGTCTGGGGAATTGTTGAGATCCCTCGTCGCTACGCTCTGTCGGGATGACATATAGAGCGCTCTGACGGGATGACATATAGAGCGCTCTGGTGGGATGACCTAAAAGCACCTTGCAAGGAGTACCATAAACGACCCTGTCATCCTGAGCGCAGCCGAAGGATCTCATGCCAGCTAGCGGCGAACCTAAAAGAAAAAGTCCAAGCTTTAAAAAACTTAAGCCTTATCAAACATCTTTGCGATGGCAACATTACGCTGATCATCAACCAGCTTAATCATCGGCCGCTGCGACATCATCCGCATCCACTCACCCAGTCCATCCACTTCAGATAGTATGCTCCAACCCCAGGTTTTCTTGGCAATAATTCGCGCATTCATGACAATGTAATAAGCGTAAATATCGACCATAGTAATCTGGTTACCGATCATATAAGGGGAAAAACTGGCAAGGCGATCAACCGCAGCCAAGCCTCTTTCCATCACGGGTTTGACCTGATCGGCAACCGCCTGATTTAGCTCAGCACCAAAAAACACATAGCCCGTTAAACGGGCAGATTCATTGCCCACATAAAGTTCGAATACCTTGAGGAGCTCCGACATTTTGGCGCTGGCAAAGGGGTTGGCCGGCGTCATGGGCTGGTCGGGAACACAGTTCTCGAGAAAACCTAAGATCGCAGTGGTCTCGCTGAGATAACCCTCATCCACCTCAATAAAAGGCATCTTGCCCATGGGACTCAGCTCAATATAGGGCTCGCTGTAAGACGGCGCTATCTCCACCTCCTCAAACTGAAAACCCTTTTCCAACATAAAGGCTTTGACCGCAGCGTGATAATTACTGATTTCGAGACCGTAAAGTTTGATCATTTCTAGAGTACCTGTGAAGTGGAATAATTTATTAGCTCTTCAGGAGCCCTGTTTGAAACAGCTTAGCTGATAATTAAAAGCTTTTAATGATCAGCTTTTAAATATTAGTTTGTAATCGTTAGCCTGTGATTAGAAGCGCCTCATAATCGGCAACAATCGAGCCAAAGGCAGCTGGGTCCGCTGCAGCTTTTTTGCGATAGTGGTCAAGAGTCTTTTGCCAATACTGCTGATGTTTTGGGTTTACTTTATCCCACATAACACTGCCGGTGGCTGCAATCGCCTGCCCGCCACTTTGCGAGACATAAATGGCCTCATAGAACCGATTATTCTCAAAGACAATCTGTTCCTCTTTTAAAAAGAAGCCATGCTCAATAAGGACTTTGCGCACCGCGTAATTGCCATGCACAGAACAGAGCAGCAGGTCAAAGGGCAGCGTCGGCATAGCGGCGCAGAGGCTCTCAATAAATTGGATGGTCTTGTTGCCGCCAACTCCGGCAATAATAAACAACTGCGACTCAACCTCGGGCACCTCAAGATCGTTTAAATCTTGGCAGATCACTTGCCAGTTGGCTTTATCGCCCGAGAAGCGCCCGTGTAAATCTTTTTCCAACAATGCCATTTGTGGACTGAGAATATCGACAAAAAAAATCTTGTCCGCCAGCTTGCGCTGAAGTAACGACATACCCAGTAAACCGTGATCACAACAGCAGTCCCAAATGATCGAATAGCGCTGTTTAAGCATAGTATCCAACTGCCTTAAACGACGCCCGAGCTTGACTGCTGTTTTACTACTCATAGGAACTGCCATGAAAAATTCTCGAGCAGGTTACCGGATATAAAGCGGATAAAAAACGTTTTTAAATGACAACCAGCATAACAATCCGAGGAATAGTGGTTATAAGCCATAATTCTGTAATTAAACTACAGATTAACGTACAATCTCGCTCGTTAAATAAGGGGCCCTGAGTCCCTAAACCATCCAATTTAAGACCAAAGGAGAAGCACCCCGTGCTAGAAGCCTATCGCGCGCATGTCGCAGAACGAGCATTACAGAACATTCCCGCCAAGCCACTGGATCCAGAATGGACTGCAGGGCTAGTTGAGTTATTAAAGAACCCACCAGCCGGCGAAGAAGAATTTCTGCTCGATCTAATTGCCAACCGCGTGCCTCCTGGGGTTGATGAAGCTGCCTATGTCAAAGCGAGTTTTTTGAGTGCTCTGGTTAATGGCGACGCTTCTTCACCGATTATTGATCGCAGCGCTGCGGTTACCCTGCTGGGCAATATGCATGGCGGATATAACGTCGCCACATTGGTCGCTCTGCTCGACGATGCAGAGCTGGCGGGCCAAGCAGCTGAAGAATTGAAGAGCACATTGCTTGTTTTTGATGCCTTCCATGACGTGGCTGAAAAAGCTGATAGCGGCAACGCCAATGCTAAAGCGGTAATGCAATCATGGGCCGACGCCGAATGGTTTACTGCCAATGATGCAGTCCCCGAAAGCATCACAGTCGCCGTCTTTAAAGCCACTGGCGAAATCAATACCGATGACCTCAGCCCTGCACAGGATGCCTGGTCGCGCCCTGATATTCCTTTACATGCCCGCGCCATGTTTAAAATGACTCGCGACGGCATGCACCCAGAAGAGCATGGTGTCACTGGTCCTATGACCCAAATCGACGAGCTGAAAGCTCGCGGCCTGCCAGTTGCCTTTATCGGCGACGTGGTTGGAACAGGCTCATCTCGTAAGTCAGCTACAAACTCAGTTTTGTGGTTCTTCGGTGAAGATATGCCCGGCGTTCCCAACAAGCGCTCTGGCGGCATCTGCTTCGGCAGCAAAGTCGCGCCAATCTTCTTCAACACCATGGAAGATGCCGGCGCTCTAGTCTTTGAAGCTCCAGTCGACAATATTGCCAATGGCGACGTGATTACCATCTACCCGTACGAAGGCAAAATTCTCAATGAAGCTGGCGAAGTGGTTTCCGAGTTTGAACACAAATCAGAAGTGATTCTCGATGAAGTTCAGGCCGACGGTCGAATCAACTTGATTATTGGTCGCGGTCTTACCCAGCGTGCTCGCGAGCATATGGGTCTGCCTCCTTCAGAAGTATTCCGCCACCCCACTGCTCCAATAGTGACTGACGCCGGCTTTACACTGGCTCAGAAAATGGTCGGCAAAGCCTGTGGTACCGACGGCATTCGCCCCGGCACCTACTGCGAGCCGAAGATGACTACTGTGGGCTCACAGGATACCACTGGTCCAATGACCAGAGACGAACTGAAAGATCTGGCTTGCCTGGGTTTCTCAACAGATCTGGTAATGCAGTCTTTCTGCCACACAGCGGCTTACCCCAAGCCCGTTGATATCTCCACCCAGCACAGCCTGCCCGACTTTATTATGAATCGTGGCGGCGTCTCCCTGCGTCCAGGTGACGGTATTATTCACAGCTGGCTGAACCGTATGTTGCTCCCAGATACTGTGGGCACTGGTGGTGATTCACACACAAGATTCCCGATGGGTATTTCATTCCCCGGCGGTTCTGGTCTGGTGGCTTTCGCAGCAGCAACCGGCGTTATGCCACTGGATATGCCTGAATCAGTGCTGGTGCGCTTTAAAGGCAAAATGCAGCCCGGTATTACACTGCGCGATCTGGTTCATGCAATCCCCTACTACGGCATCAAAGAAGGTTTGCTGACCGTAGAGAAGAAAGGCAAAAAGAACTTCTTTAGTGGTCGTATTCTGGAAATTGAAGGCGAAGGTATTGAAAGCCTTACGGTTGAGCAGGCATTTGAATTATCCGATGCCTCTGCCGAGCGTTCAGCTGCAGGTTGTACCATTAAGTTAAGCGAAGATTCCGTTGCCGAGTACCTGCGCTCCAACGCGACTCTGCTGCGCTGGATGATCGCTGAAGGCTATGGCGATGTTCGTACCCTAGAGCGTCGTGTCCGCAAGATGGAAGAGTGGTTGGCTGAGCCAACTCTGATGGAAGCCGATGCTGACGCAGAATATGCGGCCATCATTGAAATTGACTTGGCAGATATCAAAGAGCCAATCGTCTGCTGTCCAAATGATCCGGATGACGCCAAATTGTTGTCAGAAGTTGCTGGCGACAAAGTCGACGAAATCTTTATCGGTTCATGCATGACCAATATTGGTCACTTCCGCGCAGCGGGCAAGCTCCTCGACGAAGCCGGTTCAGTAGATTCCAGATTCTGGATCTGCCCACCGACTCGCATGGATGCTCACACGCTGATGGAAGAAGGCTACTACAACATCTACGGCAAGGTCGGTGCTCGCACAGAGATGCCAGGTTGTTCGCTGTGCATGGGTAACCAGGCACGAGTATTAGCCGGTGCTACAGTGCTGTCTACTTCGACTCGTAACTTCCCCAACCGCTTGGGTGATGGTGCCAATGTTTATCTAACCTCTGCCGAGCTAGCAACAGTGGGCGGTATTTTGGGTCGACTGCCAACAGTAGCCGAGTATATGGAATACGCCAGCAAGATTGATTCCATGTCTGCAGAGGTTTATAGCTATATGAACTTCGATCAGATTGAGTCGTTCCAGAAGTCGGCTGAGGAAGGCAAGTTGATTGCTGCGCAGCAGATTGTTGAGGTTACTGGAGCTTAAGCTCCAGTTATCCTGAGCACAGCCGAAGGATCTCGTCCACGCGACTGTAGGCTTTAACTCTGCTGTCAGTCTGAGGCCTCGGCTGTCATCCTGAGCGAAGCCGAGGGATCTGAGATCTCTCACATTCGTTCGAGATGACAAGTGGGTAGTTCGAGATGACAAGTGGGTGGTTCGAGATGGATCGCTCTAAATAGCAGCTGGATGGATCGACAGCTCAGCTAGATTATTCGCAATGACCGATGAATAGCTCGGCACAATATATTTCTGATATTGGGAGTGGTCTGCATGAGACCCTTCGGCTCCGCTCAGGGTGACATAGACGCTGAAAACCCAGCCCCACCCAAACTGTCATCCCGACAGAGTGTAACGACGAGGGATCTCAAAAACCCTTTGATTCCACCCAGAGTAAGATAGGACTTTTTATTTCAAACGAGCGCAGAAAACCCTATAACTAAGCCTACCGCGTCTTCGCATAACGACAAATTATCTCAATAAAATCCGCACCATATTTCTCCAACTTACTGTCGCCCACCCCAGTTAAGGTCAATAACTCCGACCCAGACATAGGCATCACATCCAACATCTCTTTTAATGTGGCATCATGAAAAATCACATAGGGCGGCACATTATGCTCTTCGGCGAGATATTTGCGACACTCGCGCAACTCTTCCCACAACTCTTGATCTTCCGGCGCAATCTGCACTTTGCCCGCCGACTTCTTACCACCACCTTTGCCGCCTTTCAAAGATGGCGCCTTAACCTCTTCCTTGCGCAGATGCAGCTCTTGCTCACCCTTCAAAACCGGCCGACAGAGATCAGTTAGCTGCAAGGCACTATAACCCTCCAGATCCACGCGCAAGAATCCCCTCACCACCAACTGACGAATCACAGAGCGCCACTGAGCTTCATGAGTGTCGCGGCCAATACCAAAGGTACTCAGCTGTTGATGACCATGCTGAAGCACTTTTTCATTTTCTCTGCCCTGCAGCACATCCATCACATGCACCAAACCAAAGCGTTGACCAGTGCGATAGACGCAGGACAGCACCTTCTGTGCCGCTTCGGTGGCGTCCCAGGTCTCAGGGGGAAACTGACAGTTATCGCAGTTACCACATTGATTGGGGGCGTCGTCAGCGAAGTAACTGAGCAACACTTTGCGCCGACAGCTAGTGACTTCACAGAGTCCCAGCATGGCATCGAGCTTGTGACGCTCGGCGCGCTTAAACTGTTCTGAGCCATCTGAGCCCTGCGCCATCTGCTGCAGACGCACAACATCTTGCAGACCATAGACCATCCAAGCATCGGCGGGCTGACCGTCGCGCCCTGCTCGACCAGTTTCCTGATAATAGGCTTCGATACTTTTGGGTAGATCCAGGTGAGCGACAAAGCGCACATCCGGCTTATCTATACCCATACCAAAGGCAATGGTGGCGACAATAATCACGCCGTCTTCTCGGAGAAATCGATTTTGATGAGTCTGTCTTAACTGGGAAGGCAGGCCGGCATGATAGGGCAAGGCTTTGTAACCCTGCTGACTCAGCCACTCTGCGGTATCTTCAACTTTCTTGCGCGACAGACAGTAGACAATCCCAGCTTCACTTTTACGCTGTTGCAAGAACGCCAGCAGCTGTTTTTTCGGGGTCGTTTTGTTGGCGATAGCGTAGCGAATATTAGGTCGATCAAAGCCACTGATATAGGCCTTAGCACCGCCCAGAGAAAGTCGCTCAATAATTTCGTTGCGGGTGCGAATATCGGCGGTAGCGGTCAGCGCTATTCGCGGTATGGCTGAGAAACGCTCGGCAAGTAAACTTAGGGCCAGGTAATCGGATCGGAAATCATGACCCCATTGGGAGACACAATGGGCTTCATCGATGGCAAATAGCGCCAATCGACAACGGCTCAGCATATCAAGAACATAGGGCTGAATCAGTCTCTCTGGGGCAATATAGAGCAGGTCCAACTGCCCTGCCATCAGCTGTTGCTCAATTTCATTTTGGTCGCTGTGAGACAGACTGGAATTCAAAAACGCGGCCTTGACACCCAACTGCTGCATCGCACCTACCTGATCTTGCATCAGTGCGATTAATGGCGAAATAATGATTCCAACACCGTCTCGCAGCAGCGAGGGAATCTGATAGCAAAGCGATTTACCACCACCTGTGGGCATCAGCACCAGTGCATTATTGCCCTGACTAACATGCTCAATAATGTCCGCTTGATGACCGCGAAAGCTGTTATAGCCATACAGGCTGTTTAAAATGTCTAGCGCGTTTTGCGTCATGTTACTCTTAGTTATTAAGGTTAAATCGAAGAATGAATTCAGTCGCCCCATTCCAGTTACTTTAAAGCCGCTGCGGGAGCCGGCACGATTGTATAGGGCCAGCCACAATGTGGCCAACCATTACCACTCAGCCTGATAAACCCTCGACAAAAAATGTGTATAAAAACTGTTTAGAAAGGACCTAGAAAGCCCCTAAAAATCCCCTAAAAACCCCCTAAAAAGGGCCTGTATTTGGGTTCTGTCCCACAAGCCCCATCGGTCATTAAAAAAATCGGCCAATCAGTTGTGAGCGTTTGCATTTGCAACGGCCACTGGTTATCGTCAATTCATCATTTAAACTTGCATCAAAACGCCAAGAAATCATCAATAACAATAATAAAAAGTGAACCTATCATGAGCACTGCCAAATCCATTAATGCCTACGCTATTTTAGAGCCGGGCGGACAATTTGAATCCTACAGCTATCCAGTTGATGATCTCAAAAACAATGAAGTTGAGATGGACGTACTGCACTCCGGTATCTGCCACAGCGATTTAAGCATGGTGGAAAATGAATGGGGGCTGACTAAATATCCGCTGGTCGCAGGCCACGAAATTATCGGAAAAATTACCGCCAAAGGTGCCGATGTGCATGGCTTAAAGCCTGGCACAGTTGTGGGTCTAGGCTGGCATAGCGGCTACTGCGGCCACTGCCATCCCTGCAAAACAGGCGATCAAAACCTCTGCCCCAGTGCGGTGCGTACCATTATTGGCCACAACGGTGGCTTCGCAGAAAAGGTCCGCGCGCAGGCCTCTAGTGTGGTGGTGATTCCAGAGGGCATGGATCCTGTCTCTGCCGGCCCACTTCTCTGCGCCGGTATCACGGTGTTTAACCCGATTGTTCAGTTTGGTATCAAGTCCACTGACAAGGTTGCGGTAATTGGTATTGGAGGCCTTGGTCATCTCGCACTGCAGTTTTTAAATGCCTGGGGCTGCGAAGTAACGGCTTTTACCTCTAGCGATTCGAAACATCAGGAAGCGCTGGATTTGGGTGCTCATAAGACCTTAAATTCACGGGATCCCGATGCGCTTAAAAACGCCGCCAGTTCTTTCGATTTTATTATTTCTACAGTCAACGTTAAGTTGGAATGGAATCTTTATCTCAACGCCCTAAAGCCTAAGGGTCGATTGCACTTTGTCGGTGCGATCACTGCGCCCTTGGATATCAGTATGTTTCCGCTGATGCTCGGCCAGAGAGAGGTTTCGGGCTCCCCAGTGGGCAGCCCTGCAACGATTGAGACCATGTTAGATTTTGCCAACTTGCACAATATTAAACCGCAGGTTGAGTGCTTTCCCATGACTGAGATCAATCAGGCATTTGCGCACTTAAAAACCGGCGATGCGCGCTATCGAATTGTGCTGTCAAACGATTGATTCGCTATGAGGTAGCGGTCTAAATCGATAGCAAGTAATTAGTCGATAGATACAAAAAAGGGTCTGCAGTTGCAGACCCTTTTTTGTATCAGTAAAACGATCAAGCCATCGACAGGATAACTTTACCCTTGGCACGTCGCTCTGAGATCGAGGCAAAGGCATCTTTATAATCTGCCAGTTGATAGACCTCTGTGACCAATGGCGAGAACTGGCCGCCATCTATCATAGCGATCAACTCATCAAAGTTGTTACGCGACTCCAGCGGGAATCTCGCTGCCCAAGCACCCCAAAACACGCCGACTAAAGAAGCACCCTTTAACAAACAAAGATTAAGCGGGATCTTAGGAATCGGGCCAGAGGCAAAGCCAATCACCAAGAAACGACCATCCCAGGCAATCGCTCTAAAGGCTTGCTCCGAAAAGTCACCGCCGACGGGATCATAGATAACATCTGCACCCTTGCCACCGGTGAGCTCTTTGACTTTATCTTTAAGGTTTTCAGTGCTGTAGTTAATACGCAAATCAGCACCGGCTTCACAGGCAAAATCCAACTTTTCTTCGGTGCTGGCTGCAGCAATCACTGTTGCACCCATGGCTTTAGCGATTTGAATCGTGGCAATACCTACACCGCCAGCGGCACCCAAGACCAGCAGCGTTTCGCCGGGCTGAATATTGGCCTGCTGCTTTAAGGCGTAGTAAGAGGTGCCATAAGTAATTGCAAAACCCGCGGCCTGTTCAAAAGACATGGTTTCACCCATGGCAAAAGCGCCGTGTTCAGAACCCACACACTGCTCTGCAAAACCACCGATCTGAACAGTAGAAACCACTTTGTCGCCGACTTTGCGGCTGGTTACACCCTCGCCTACAGCAGTGACTATACCCGCTACTTCGCCACCGGGAACAAAGGGTAGCTCCGGTTTAAATTGATACTTGCCCTGAACCGTTAACACATCGGGAAAGTTAACCCCGGCAGCTTTGATATCAACCAGAATCTCGCCTTTACCTGGGGTGGGTACCGGGCGCTCTTCAAGAGTTAAATTTTCAGTGGGGCCAAACTCATTACAGACTAACGCTTTCATATTTATGTCCTGGGCTAGTGTTATTATTATTTTTCAGCCAAATAATCGACGGCTTTTGCAATAAACTTATTGGTCTGTTGGAAACCGCCTACGAGAACTTCCTGCCCATCAGCATTGTCGATAGCTTCGATTTGCGCACGAACATTCTCTGGTGATTGTTGCTCTGGTGGTAGATAAATACCCTGAGTCTCATAGATCTGCGTGCGAGCGTAACCGCCGGCACCGGCACATAAAATCGAGCGGTTGGGTGAATCTGCATCGCAGAGAGTCAACAGACCAGCAGTTACCGACTCTACAGTCATCAGCTCAGAATGCTCTTCCGTGATCAGTCCCTCTAACATACGAGTACCGGCTGTGGGAGACAGACAGTTGACCTTCACATTGTATTTTTCACCCTCTATACAGAGAGTATTCATCAATCCAACTACAGCCATTTTTGCTGCGCCATAGTTTGCCTGACCAAAGTTGCCGTACATGCCGCTGGAGGAGGTGGTCATCACAATACGACCATAGCCCTGCTCGCGCATCAGTTCCCAAACCGCTTTCGAGCAGTTGGCTGAGCCCATCAGGTGAACATCCACAACCAGCTGGAAGTCATCCATGCCCATTTTGACAAAGCTTTTGTCGCGCAAGATTCCGGCATTGTTGACCAAAATATCGACACGGCCCCACTTCGCCACAGCCTGAGCAACCATGGCTTCAACTTCATCCATTTTTGCCACATTGGCACCATTGGCAATCGCTTCGCCGCCGGCAGCTTCAATCATGGCAACGGTTTCCAGTGCCGCAGCACTGGATACGCCATCACCATTTACCGAACCGCCAAGATCGTTAACCACGACTTTGGCGCCACGCGCTGCTAATGCCAGGGCATGAGAGCGGCCCAAGCCATTGCCCGAGCCTGTGACAATGGCAACCTGATCGTCATATCTAATCGTCATGCTGTTTCCTTACATATATTGTTTAATTTCGCGGCGACCAATCACCATACGGTGCACTGCATCTGGACCATCGGCAAAACGCAGAGTTCGCTGACCGCCATACCAGATCGCCAGAGGCGTATCCTGAGAGAGACCCAGTCCGCCGTGCATCTGCATGGCTTCATCGAGAATCTTCAGGGCCATATTCGGTGCCGCTACCTTAATCATGGAGATAAACGGCTGTGCCGCGTCGGTACCCACGTTGTCCATCAGCCATGCAGCCTTGAGACATAACAGTCGAGTCATCTCAATATCAATGCGCGCCTGAGCAATAATATCCACATTGCCACCTAACTTGGCCAGCGGACGACCGAAAGCTTCACGCTCTAACGAACGCTCAATCATCAATTTCAGTGCGGCTTCAGCCATGCCAATAGAACGCATGCAGTGGTGAATACGACCGGGCCCTAAACGACCCTGAGCCACTTCAAATCCACGGCCTTCGCCGAGAATCATATTTTCTTTAGGCACACGCACATCGGTAAAGCGCATATGCATATGGCCGTGAGGTGCATCATCTATATTGAAGATTTGCATCGGGCGCAGATTCTTTACACCTGGGGTGTCAAAGGGCACCAACACTTGGGAGTGACGTGAATGGCGCGGTGCGTCAGGGTTGGTGTTAACCATAACGATCATAATTTTACAGCGCGGATCACCGGCACCAGAGATCCAAATTTTCTCACCGTTCAAGACCCACTCATCACCATCGGCAACACAGCTCATGGCGATATTGGTGGCGTCAGATGAGGCGACTTGAGGCTCAGTCATGGCATAGGCAGAGCGAATCTCGCCGGCCAACAGCGGCTTCAACCAGGTTTCTTTTTGCTCTTCATTACAATAGCGAGCCAATACTTCCATATTGCCGGTATCCGGCGCAGCGCAGTTAAATACCTCAGGTGCCAGGTGCGAACGACCGGTTTGCTCTGCAATATAAGCGTATTCGACGGTATTTAGACCGTGACCGCCTTCGAAATGGGTGAGGAAGAAATTCCACAGATTTTTCGCTTTGGCTTTTGATTTTAAGCTTTCAAGAATTTCAGTCTGACGCTCGGTATAAGCCCAGCGATCGCCTTTCTCTACTTCAGCGTGATATTCCTGCTCTAGGGGCAAAATCTCTAAATCAATAAAGTTTGTTACTTCTTCCAGAATCGGTTTGAGCTTGTCACTTATACCTAAATCCATCGTCTCTATCCTTCTTGTTATATTTATGATTTTTATTCTGACAACATTCTAATACAGCCAGAATACAAAACGAGGCATCATTGCTGATAAGCCACTAATAATTGTTATTTGCTTAACTTAATAACGGCTCAACAGTGCAAAACGATCAGTATGATAACTGTTGTCACCAAACATGATCTGCGCTGGTCGCGCGCGCTTCATAAAGAAGCCAATTTCATATTCATCGGTCATGCCAATACCGGCGTGCATCTGCACCGCTTCATTAGTAGATAACTCAGTCACTTGGCAAAGCTTGGCTTTGGCAACGCTGGCCAGTGCCGGAGCTTTTACATCACCTTCATCCATTGCCTGCAGCGCTTTTAAGACCACTGATTTGCACAGCTCAACCTGACTCCACCAATCGGCAGCGCGATGCTGCAATGCCTGGAATGAACCAATCAATACACCAAACTGCTTGCGCTCTTTTAGATATTGCAGAGTGCGATCAAAGCTTTCCTGACAGATGCCTAACATCTCAGCCGCCAGATAGACATTACCGGCATCCAGTGTTCCAGAGAGCGCCTTAAAGCCCTTGCCCTCCTCACCTAAGAGCGCAGTCTCAGCCACTTCAACATTGCTGAAAGTGATATTGGCATAGTTGCGTGTATCAGCCATCTCAGTGCGCTCAACCTCAACACCCACAGCGCCGCGATCCATAACAAATAGGCTTATGCCCTTTGTGTCACCGGCTTCACCGGCAGTACGAGCCGCAACAATTAGCTTGTCCGCGGTGCTGCCATCGGCAACAAAACGCTTGGCACCATTTAAGACATAGCCCCCATTTTGCTTAACCGCAGTCATACTAATCCGCGACGGGGCATGATGAATTTTTTCATCAACCGCCAGCGCCGTAGTGATTTCACCCCCGGCGATAGCACCGAGTAACGCTGTTTTTTGCTCTTCGTTGCCGGCGAGATTAATCGCCGTTACGCCAAGCACTGCAGTGGCAAACAGCGGCGACGCGGTTAGCGTACGTCCACTTTGCTCAACAATTTGCCCCATACCCACATGGCCAAACTCCAGCCCGCCATAGGCTTCGGGAACCAAAATTGCCGCCCAACCCATATTCGCCATCTGGGCCCAGAGCTTGTCGCCGTAACCCGTTTGGCTACCGGCATCACGCTGCTTGCGCAACTCTGCCACTGGGGCAAATTCAGCGAGAAAACCCTGCGCTGACTCTTTGAGCATCTGCTGCTCTTCGTTTAAAACTAGTGCCATGATTCTGTACCTTAAAATTCTGTTAGTGCTCTAAAAAGAATGCTCTAAAAAAGAGCGCTCTCAAAGCCTGTTAGCCCAGGCCGAGGATATTTTTAGCGATAACATTGAGCTGAACCTCTGAGGTTCCCCCTTCAATTGAGTTACCCTTAGTGCGTAACCAAGTGCGCGGCAACCAGCCACCATTAGAGGCCTCGCCATCCCAGACTATGCCATCGCTGCCGTTGATCTTTAGCAGTGTTTCAAAGCGACGTTTATTGAGTTCGGTACCGTAGTACTTGAGCATGGCCGAGGTCGCACCCACGCCCTGACCCGATTTAACTTCGTCAGTTACACGCTCTGCCGTAAGGCCAAAACAGGCGGCATCCATTTCCCAGGTCGCCACTTCAGCACGCAGGATTGGATTGTTCATGCGGCCCTGCTCAAGGCCCATTACTTGACTGGCATGTTGGCTCAGACTCTCACCACCGACAACCGCCGCACCCATACCACCAATCATTTCACGCTCGTGGGTCAGCAGATACTTGGCAATAGTCCAGCCGTGGTTAACCTCACCCACCACCTGATCTTTCTCAACACGAACATCATCGAGGAAGGTTTCACAGAACGGAGAGCTACCAGAAATCAGTTTGATTGGCTTCGGCGTCACACCTGGTGTTTCCATATCAAAGAGCACCAAGCTAATACCCATTTGCTTTTTGGCTTCAGTATCAGTGCGCAGCAGACAGAACATCCAATCGGCCTTATCGCCGTAAGAAGTCCAGACTTTTTGGCCGTTGGCAATAAAGTGATCGCCCATATCTTCGCCCTTCGATTGCAGGCCCGCGAGATCTGATCCAGCGCCGGGTTCTGAATAACCCTGACACCAGCGAATCTCACCGCGAACAATTGGTGGCAAGTGCTGCTGTTTAAGTGCCTCAGAGCCAAACTTAAGCAGTGCGGGCCCAATCATCCAGATACCAAAACTGTCTAGCGGTGAACGAGCATTGATACTCGCCAGCTCTTCTTTTAGAACTTTGTGCTGCCCTTTATCCAAACCACCGCCACCGTATTCGGTAGGCCAATCTGGCGCGGTCCAGCCTTTGGCGGCCATGCGCTCCATCCACAGCTTCTGATCTTCACTGGCAAACTTAAAGTTGCGCCCACCCCAACAGGAATCATCGCCAGCGGTTGGTAGACGCATTGACGCGGGGCAGTTTTGCTCTAGCCAATCCCGGGTTTCTTGCCTGAAGGCTTGTAAGTCACTCACATTAGTCTCCTGCTGTGTCACAGAGTTAGAAAGGGTTTAAAAAAGACGATCGCTACGCTAGCAATCGAGATGTATTTTTATGGAATTGAACTTACAGTATGTTATTGTGACTTTCAAGTATTTACAGCTAATAGCCTGTATTTTGAGTACCACTGGTCGTTATTTGAGCTAGCAATACAGCGTCTTAACAACCATCATGTGGGTCGGTCAAAAACCACAATAACAAGTCACTCAAACCTAAAGTGGCGCCGCCAAATTAAGAGGAAAACTCCATGAGCCATGTTAACAAGAGCATCGTTTTAGCCAGTCGCCCAGTAGGCCAGCCCACAGCAGATAATTTCCGACTGGAGACCACCTCTGTAGCGCCTATCACTGAGGGCCAGATTCTGATCAAGACACTCTACCTGTCTCTTGACCCCTATATGCGCGGCCGCATGAGTGCCGCCAAGTCCTACGCTGATCCAGTAGCCATTGGCGAAGTGATGACCGCGGAAAGCGCCGGCGTAGTCGTGGAATCCAAATCGGCACTCTATGCCGTGGGCGATCACGTATGCAGCCGCTCTGGCTGGCAGGAATATTTTGTCAGCGAAGAAAATGATCCCCTGACCTACAAGGTCGATGCCGCCAAAGTACCACTCTCTGCCTATCTGGGCGTCTGTGGCATGCCAGGCCGCACCGCTTACTTTGGCCTAAAGACTCAGGGCAAACCTCAGGCCGGCGAAACATTAGTAGTATCTGCCGCCTCTGGCGCTGTGGGTTCAGCGGTTGGCCAGATCGGCAAAAAGCTCGGCCTACACGTGGTCGGCGTAGCCGGTGGCCCTGACAAATGTGCCTACGTGAAAGATGAGCTGGGTTTTGATCAGGTGGTCGACTACAAAGCCGGCAACCTAGATGCCGATCTCGCCGCCGCCTGCCCCAATGGTATTGATATCTATTTTGAATCCGTCGGTGGGGCGCTAACCGAAGCCGTGGCCAAGCAATTAAATGCTGGTGCACGAGTGCCCATCTGCGGCTATATCTCCAACTATAATTCCACCGATATCAGCAAAGAGCGTACGCCCTTTCATATCTTCGGTGAGCTTGAAACACCACCGGCGCACAAGTTCTTTTTGGTCTTTGACTACATGGATGATTATGCCGAAGCCAACAACGCCTTAACTGACTGGGTTGCCAATGGCGAACTGAAATATAAAGAGACTCTGGTTGAAGGTCTGGAAAAAGCACCGGAGTATTTCTCCTGGCTGTTTAGTGGCAAAAACTTCGGCAAGCTAGTGGTAAAAATTGCCGATCAATAGCCAATATTATTAACCTTAAATTAAAGGAATAAAGACTGCATGAGCGAAGCACTGCAACAACTACTAAATATTCTCGAGCTGGAAAAAATTGACGAGACTATTTATCGCGGCGTGACACCTGAAACCACCAACAAGCGAGTATTTGGTGGTCAGGTATTCGCTCAGGCTATGCGTGCAGCTCAGGACACAGTTCCTGAGGATCGCATGGTGCATTCACAGCATGGCTATTTCTTGCGTCCCGGCGATCCCAGCGTGCCGATTTTGTATCAGGTGGATGGCATTCGCGATGGCGGCTCTTTTACCACTCGAAGAGTGGTTGCCTCTCAGCGTGGCAAGGCTATTTTCAGCACCGAACTATCCTTTCAAGTGATTGAACCCGGTCTGTCACATCAGGCGGATATGCCGGACTGTGTTGGACCAGAGGGTCTCGAAGATGACAATATTCGCTGGGCCAAGCTTAGAGAGATGATGGCTGACAAAGCCGAAACCGGAGCCATAGCTCATCGCCCAGCGCTCCGCCCGATTGAAATGCGCACCGTGAATCCAGTGGATCTGGCCAATCCCACAGTTCATCCTGCAGAACAATTTGTCTGGGTTAAAGCTGCGGGATCGCTGCCAGATATAGTTGAGGACCCCGGTCTTCAGCGGGCCATTTTGGCCTATGCCTCAGACTTTAGTTTAATGGGGACTTCACTACTGCCCCATGCAATCAATTTTATGAATAACAAATTGCAGGCTGCATCTTTGGATCATTGCATCTGGTTTCACGATGAATTTAAAGTGGATGAGTGGATGCTCTATTGCATGGACAGTCCGCGCAGCAGCCATAGCCGTGGACTGAGCCGCGGCTCGTTTTACTCTCGGGATGGCCGACTGGTTGCCAGCACGATTCAAGAAGGTTTGATACGTTTGCGCAGCTGATAGCTATGCTGCCAATAAGCTTAAACGGCCAAGACTTTCTCTAAAGCAGATCTAATTTGAGCGGGAATCGCCACTGACTTGTCAGTGGCGCGATTGACAAACACATGGGTAAAGGTGCCGACTGCTGAAGCAGTTTCGGCGCCCTGTTTAAAAATCGCGATACCGTATTCCACTGAGCTATTACCCAGCTTATTGACCCGCAAGCCGGCATCGATTTTATCCGGATAGGCAATCGGCGATTTGTACTGACAGTTGGATGCCACCACAAAACCAATTATCTCGGCGCTGTGAATATCCAAACCGCCCTCTTCGATCAAAAACTGATTCGCCACGGAATCAAAGTAACTGTAATAGACCACGTTGTTGACATGACCATAGATATCGTTATCCATCCAGCGGGTAGTGATATCGGCAAAATAGTTATAGCTACTACGTTGGTCGCTGTTATCAGTCATCGCTTAAAACGCCTGTTGGTAGATTGAAAGCGCATCATCAAGACTCAGCTCTCGGGGATTGTTGATTAGTAGTCGCTGCTGCAACATGGCCTCTTCTGCTAGTTTGGGCAGATCCGATTCGGCAATATTCATCTCGCTTAATTTGGTCTGCAAACCTAAATCTGCAGCCAGCTGTAAAAAGTGCTCCGCCAGCAATTCGCTAACTTTAAGAGGATCACTGGGCAAGGTTGTGCCGGGCAAAATAATCGGTGCCAATTCAGCGTATAACTCAGCTGCCGCGGGGGCATTAAAACGCAGCACATGGGGCAGCACTAGGGAGTTACTTAAACCGTGGGGAATATGATAATTGCCACCCAATGGATAGGCCAAGGCATGCACCGCCGCCACCGGGGCATTGGCAAAGGCCTGACCTGCCAGCATGGCGCCCAATAACATAGCCTCCCGCGCTTGCAGATTATCCCCCTGCTTAACCGCTGTGGAGATATTGCTTGCCATCAGACGCAGAGCCTCGCGGGCTAACATATCGGATAGCGGATTTTTTAAACGCACACTGGTGTAGGCTTCGATGGCGTGGACCATGGCATCAATGCCCGTGGCCGCCGTAACTGTTGGGGGTAAGCCGAGAGTCAGCTTGGCATCGAGAATAACCTTGTCCGCTAGGAGGGTTCGACTGACTACACCGGCTTTGGTGGTTTCCCCTGTGGTAATAATCGACACCATGGTGGCTTCAGATCCAGTACCCGCTGTAGTGGGCACCTGAATCAATGGCAATCTCCCGCCGCTAATCTGATCCACACCGTAAATCTCGGACAGCTGCTGCTCGCCTTTAATCAGTACCGCCAACAGCTTGGCCACGTCCATGGAACTGCCGCCGCCAAAGCCGATAACGCCGTCACAGCCAAAGGCCTGGGCTGAGGACACCGCGTCCATAACCACTGACTCTGGGGGATCCGCAATCACATCGGAATAGATACTCAGTTCAATATTATTGGCTTTAAGATTGGCGACCGCTCCATCCAAAAGGCCAAATTTAATAATCCCCGGATCGGTGACGATTAAAGCGCGCTGAATACCCATGGATGCGGCTAGATCACCGAGCTGAGTAGAGGTGCCTGCGCCCACAAGAACATCAGATACTGCGCTGTAGAAAAAACTGTCCATAAAATTGCTGCCGTTTGCTTATTTTTTATTGTTTATTTAGCTTTGTAAAATTCCATAGCGCTATCCCGAACCGAACCCAATCGTAGATTCATAATATCCAGCAGATAGTTCTGATGCAGTTTCCAGGGGCTCTTATCACCTTGCTTGGGAAATTGATCAATAGCTCGATCTACGTAGCCCGATGCCAGATCCAAAAACTGCAGCCGCTTGACGCTCGGATCATTATTGGCAACACAGTATTGATAATTGTGTCTGTCCATATAGCTGATCAGTCGACAGACGTAGTTGCTGGTAAGATCGCATTTAAGTGTCCAGGAGGCGTTGGTGTAGCCCGCTGCCAGGGCAAGATTGGGTATGCCGCTAAACATCATGCCCTTGTAGGTAAGACTATCTGAGACTTTTTTCTCGACCCCATCAACTTCAAGTTTGAGACCGCCGAGCAGCAGTAACTCAAGACCGGTGGCGGTGATAATAATATCCGCCTCTAAAATCTCTCCAGATTTAAGCTGAATACCGTTCTCGGTGAAACGCTCAATATGGTCGGTAACTATGCTTGAGGTGCCTTTGCGCAATGAGCGAAACAAGTCGCCATTGGGCACTAGACAGAGCCGTTGATCCCAGGGGTTGTAGCTGGGATTAAAATGGGTGTCTATATCAAAATCATCGCCCATCCAGGCGTGAACTACCTTGCGCACCAGCTTTTTAACATAGTTGGGAAAGCGTCGGCTCAATTGGAACAAAATCGCTTGGGCCGTGACATTTTTCCAGCGTGTCAGATCATAGGCAAACTGTTCAGGGAACCAGCGCCGTAGTTTTTGGCTGAACGAATCCACATCCGGGCGCGACAGCACATAGGTTGGCGAGCGCTGCAACATGGTGACATGGGCAGCGGTCTTGGCTAACGAGGGCACCAGTGTAATGGCTGTAGCGCCACTGCCGATAACGACAATGCGCTTACCACTGTAATCGAGGTCCTCTGGCCATAACTGAGGATGCACCACCTGACCTTTAAACTGATCGGCATCGGGAAAATCAGGCGTAAAGCCTTGATCATAACGGTAGTAGCCAGTGCAGCTATAGATAAAGTTGCAGGTCAGAATTTCTGTCTCTCGACGCTCATCGCTACTGGTATTCTCTAAGGTCAGGGTCCATTTTGCTGTTGTGCTATCCCAGGCGGCGGCAACGACTTTGCGCTGGTAGTGAATATGTTGATCAACGCCAAATTCGGCAGCGCTCTCTTTGATGTAATCGCGGATAGCTGGGCCGTCAGCAATGGCTTTCGCATCTAACCAAGGCTTAAAACTATAACCCAAGGTATGCATATCGGAATCGGAACGCACTCCCGGATAACGAAATAGATCCCAGGTACCGCCCATGCGCTCGCGGCTCTCGATAATCTTGTAGCTTTTATTCGGATGCTTAAGCTGAAGATGGCAGGCCGCGCCTATACCCGATAGGCCGGCACCAATGATAATCATGTCGAAGTGATTCATAAAAACGATCTTTTTTTATTGTTATCAGTCTCTATTGCAGCTTGAGGACAACTCAGTGATTGCGACTCAAGGCTGCAAGCCCCTCCATTAGAAAGGCCACCAACCTTTTACCGCTCTATCCAACGCTGGCTGACATTTCTTTAGCTGAACACTGTACGTGGCGGTTTGCTTTTTGACCTTGGCCGCAACGCCACTTAAAAACTTTTTCTTTTTGTAAGTGCCACGCTTATAGCCTCCCCAACCTTCATGATAGGCAAGGTATTGGTTAGACGCATCCCACTTCGAGAGGCCGAGATTTTTATGGCTCTTATCCGTGTACCAGCCAACGAAGTTAATCGCATCGCCGAACTTGTCTCGGTCGTGACTCCAGTGTCCGGTGTCGCGACGATAGTCATTCCAGGCAGGGTCCTGGGCCTGAGCATAGCCGTAGGCGGAAGATCTTCGTGGCAGTGGTATAAAGAAAAATTTCGGTCGGTCGGGGCGAACATTGTGCCGAAAACTGGATTCCTGATTAATAATCGCCATCATCAGTGGAATCGGTGTTCCCCAGCGCTTTTGCGCTTTTCGGGCAGCTTTATACCAATCGGTTTCACCGCGAAAAATATTACAGATATCCGTAGTCTTGGCAGGTTTGTAGGTGCTACAACCCGACAGAGCCACTACTACACAGAGTAATAGCGCCTTGAGGACCGATGATGTAGCTATGTTAAAAGTATGTTTTTTAGGCATTTTTTAGGTATTGTATTGTCTGGAATTAGTCAGGCAACAAAGATAATTAGCGTATCTGTAGATCAACAGTAGACTTGCTAATTGCCTCCCGAATTGATTGACCATTTTACAGACTTCGCGGCATTATTCATGCGCTTTGTGATCGACCTGCAAAGCCGGTGTAATTGCTCGACGTATAACATTTATCTGACAGCAAATTTTTAGCGGACCCCTATCATGACGACTATGCAACAAGAGGCTAACAACTATATTTTCACTGGCACCTGCCGGGCAGGCACTGGTGTGGTTGCCGCCGTCACCAGTTATTTAGCCGAGCGCGACTGCTCTATCTGCGCCCTTGAACAGTTTGACGACGACTCCACCGACAAATTTTTTATGCGCGCTGTTTTTCGTCCGCAAGACGGCTCGCCATCCATCGACAGTATCCGTGAATCCTTTGCTGAGGTATCAGCCAAGTTTGCTATGGACTGGCATATTCACGATCCCAAGGTTCCAGTTAAAACCTTGATCATGGTCTCTAAGTACGATCACTGTCTCGACGATATTTTATATCGCCGACGCAAAGGCGAATTTAATATGGAAATCACCGCAGTGGTGTCCAACCATGTTGATCTGCGCGCCATGGTCGAACGTGAGGGCATTGCGTTTATCCATCTGCCAGTAACCAAAGATACCAAGCCGCAGCAGGAGCAGCGACTGCTGGAAATTGTCAATGAAACAGGCACCGAGCTAGTAATTTTGGCCCGCTACATGCAGATTCTTTCCAATGAACTGTCAGCGCAGCTGTCTGGCCGCTGTATTAACATTCACCACTCTTTTCTGCCTGGATTTAAAGGCGCTAAGCCCTATCATCAAGCCTATGAACGAGGCGTAAAAGTGATTGGTGCAACCGCGCACTATGTTACCTCGGATCTCGACGAAGGGCCTATTATCGAACAGATCCTGACCCGCGTTAACCACAACTACAAGCCTGAACATCTAGTCAGAGTTGGCCGTGACAATGAAAGCACAGCTCTGAGTAAGGCAATCACTTATCACATTGAACGGCGAGTGTTTCTCGACGGCAATAAAACAGTCGTGTTTCTCGGCGGCTAAACGCCGCTGACAGCGCTCTGGAGGCAATATGCCATTTGGACTTTTAAAATACGGGCTCAGCAGTGAGTATCCGGGTGAACATCATTTTAATCCCACCACAGAGCTGAAAAAGCACTACGACGTAGTGATCATTGGCGCCGGCGGTCACGGCACTGGCATCGCTTACCATCTGGCTAAATACCACGGCATTACCAATGTCGCGGTGCTGGAAAAGAACTATCTCGGCAGTGGTAATACCGCCCGCAATACCGCGGTGATTCGCTCCAACTATCTCACTGAGGAAGGTGTCACCTTCTATCGCGAGTCAGTAAAACTCTGGCAAGACCTGAGCAACGAATTTAACTATAACGTGATGATGGAAAGTCGCGGCCAGCTCACTCTGGCCCACAGCGATGCCGCGATCCGCAGCTTTCGCTGGCGCGCCGAGGTCAATCAGCATATGGGTGTGCGCTCGGAACTGATCGACCGTCAGCAGATCGCCGAGATGGTGCCCAATTTGAATATGTCTGAGGACTCGCGCTTTCCGATTATGGGTGGACTCTGGCACGCGGATGGTGCAACAGCTCGTCACGATGCCGTAGCCTGGGGCTATGCCAAAGGCGCCTGTGAGCGCGGTGTGGAACTTCACCAGCTCACCGAAGTACAGGATATAGAAGTAACCAGTGGTCGAGTGACCGCAGTCAAAACCAATCGTGGCCGCATCGAATGTGGCTGTGTGGTTCAGGCAGTGGCCGGTGCCAGTTCAGTGGTAGCCAAAATGGCCGGCATACCATTGCCCATTCACTCCTACCCACTGCAAGCAATGGTCACTCAGCCCTACAAACCCATTTTGACGCCCCATGTCAGCTCGCCCCATCTGCATGTCTACACCCATCAGACTTCCCGTGGCGAATTTGTTATCGGTGGCGGTTCTGATCCCTACCCTCTGTATAACACCAGGGCAACGCTGGATCAGCGTGAATCGCTTACTGCAGCGGCACTGGAACTGTTTCCCTTTTTTGCGCAGGCGCGGATGTTGCGCCAGTGGGCCGGCACCACGGATATGACACCGGACTACAGCCCGATTATGGGACTTAGCCCAGTGGAGAATTATTATCTGGATGCCGGCTGGGGCACCTGGGGCTTTAAAGCGACGCCAATCTGCGGCAAGACCATGGCTGAGCTGGTGGCGACGAAAAAAGTCCCGGACATTATTAAGCCGTTTGAGCTTGAGCGTTTTTACAAATACCAGCAAATCAACGAAGCCGGCGCGACTGCAGCCAGCCACTAACACTTAAGGGAGACCAATATGAAACTATTAACCTGCCCTTTAAATGGCCAGCGCAATATCACTGAATTTACCTATGGCGGCGAATATCACCCCATGCCCGACCATCAGCAGGCTACGTCTAGGGAGTGGGCGGAGCATGTTTTCTTTCACGACAACAGTGCCGGTGTGGTTATCGAATGGTGGTGTCACAGTGCCAGCTCCTACTGGTTTTTGGCTGAGCGCAATACTATCAGCGACCAGATTCTACGAACCTTTCCCGCCGACGAAATCTTTAGAGAGCGCATCGACTTCAACCCCACTCCCGCGGACCAGGGGGAGAGAAAATAATGTCCAATAACAACCGTTTAGCCCCACCCTTTGGCTCGCTGATCAACCGCGAGCAACCTTTGAGTTTTAGCTTTGAAAAGCAATCCTATAAAGGCTTTGCCGGGGACAATATCGCCAGCGCACTGGCCGCCAACCAACAATGGTTACTGAGTCGCTCGTTTAAATACCACCGGCCGCGGGGCCTATTGACGGTGGCTGGGCAAGATGCCAATACCATGATTCAACTGCCCTCGGATCCCAATGCACTCGCAGATCGCATTGCACTCAGTGAAGGCCTTGAGGTGATGGGACAAAACTACAGCGGTAGCCTCAATCGGGATAGCGGTGCCCTGCTCGGATTGTTTTCCCGGTTTTTGCCCGTGGGCTTTTATTACAAAGCCTTTTTCAAACCAGCCGGTATGTGGGAAAAGTGGGCATTACTGATTCGTAAAAAAGCCGGCCTTGGGGTGATCAACCAAGACTACCAGCCAGAGTATTACGACAAGCAGTATCAATTTTATGATGTTGCCGTGATCGGAGCCGGACCAGCGGGATTATCAGCTGCTTTGGAAGCCGCGAAAAGCGGTGGCGAAGTATTGCTGGTGGACGAAAATGCTAGCCTAGGTGGCTCACTAAATTACAGTCGACTGGATGCCGAGGGAACTGCTGCTCGGGAACTGCGTCAGCGCCTAGTGGCCGAAGTTGAGGCCAGCGCCAATATTACCGCCATGACCAGCGCTACCTGCAATGGTTGGTTTGCCGATAACTGGCTGCCCATTATCTGTGGCAAGCGACTTTATAAAGTCCGCGCCAAGCAGACCATCCTCTGCGTCGGCTCTATGGAGCAGCAGGCTGTGTTCCACAATAACGATCTGCCAGGCGTGATTATGAGCAGCGCCGCCCAGCGACTGATACACCTCTATGGCGTGCGTCCTGGCAAAGCTGCAGTCGTGGTCACCGGCAATAACGACGGTTATGGCGCCGCGTTGGATCTGCTAGATGCAGGTGTTGAGGTTAAAGCCATTATCGATCTACGCAAGCGGCCCGAATATGACGCAGTTGCCCAATATGCTGTCAGCAAAGGTCTAAAAATCAAGACGGGTTGTGCGGTTTACGCTGCCAATAAAGATCGCAGCGGTCTGCATCTGGGTTCGGTGGAAGTCCGTGAAATTATTAGTCAGGGTATTTGCGCGACGCCTACAAGTGGCAAGGGCGAAATCATTGACTGCGATACTCTATGCATGTCGGTGGGTTACACCCCCAGCTACCAGCTAGTCTGTCAGGGCGGCGGACAGCTCAGTTACGATGACGAAAGCTCTATGTTTACTCTGACCAACTGCCCACAGGATTGTCAGATTGCCGGATCAGTCAATAGTCACTGGCTGCTGAATGATGTGATGGCCGATGCCAAACGGGCCGCCATCATTGCCACCAATGCATTAGAGCTGACCACAGAAACTGTGCCCGAGACTATTGCCCTGTCACAGCAGCAGAGCCCGAACTTTGGCTGGCCGATTTTCGCCCATCCCAAGGGCAAGGAATTTGTCGACTTCGATGAAGATCTACAGATTGCCGATATTATTAATGCCACCAAAGATGGCTACGAGCATATCCAGCTGGTTAAACGCTACTCCACCTGCGGTATGGGCCCCTCTCAGGGTCGTCACTCGGCACTGGCAACGGCGCGTTTAGTCGCCGCCGCAACCAATAGAACTGTGGCTCAGACGGGCGTGACCACCGCGCGACCGCCATTTTCTGCAGAGCATTTAGCCCACAGCGCCGGGCGCAGCTTTTATCCTGCCCAGCGCAGCAATATGCACTATCGCCATCTTGAAGCTGGTGCGCAGATGCTTCAGGCCGGTGCCTGGTATAGACCAGCCTATTATGGCAGCGCCGATAAACGCCAAGACTGGATTAACAGTGAAGTGAATAATGTGCGTAACAATGTCGGCCTAGTGGATGTCTCAACACTGGGTGGTCTCGAAGTGCGAGGACCCGATGCGCCGGAATTCTTAAACCGCTTCTATACCTTTGGTTTTTTAAAGCAGCCTGTGGGCAAAGCACGCTATGCACTGCTGACCAATGAAGCGGGCGTGGTGATCGACGACGGTGTTGCCTGTCGCTTTAGCGAGCAGCACTACTATGTCACCGCTACCACTGGCGGCGTGGGCAATGTTTATCAAAGCATGCTCAAGTGGAATGCTCAGTGGCGTTTGGATGTGGATATAGCCAATGTCACCTCGGCCTATTCCGCGGTGAATATCGCCGGCCCCAATGCCCGAAAAGTATTGGCTAAGGTCTGCTCTGATATAGACCTGGACAGTGAAGCCTTTCCCTATATGGGTGTTCGTGAGGGCACTGTTGCTGGAATTGCCGCCCGAGTGATTCGCGTCGGCTTTGTTGGCGAGCTGGGCTATGAAGTGCATATACCTCAACACTGTGGCGAAGCGCTCTGGGATGCCTTGATCGCTGCGGGTGCTGAGTTCGATATTAAGCCCTTTGGTATAGAGGCGCAGCGAATTCTGCGTTTGGAAAAAGGCCACATTATTATCGGCCAGGACACCGACGCCATGTCGAATCCGGCTGAGGTGCAAATGGGCTGGGCTATTGCCAAGCAAAAGCCGTTCTTTGTCGGCAGTCGCAGTATTCAGGAATTGAACAAAGCGCCCCTTAAACGCAGCCTAATTGGCTTTGTGATCAATGATCTCAAGGCACCCATTCCTCTGGAGAGTCATTTGGTACTCGACGGCGATCGCATGACCGGACGAGTCACCTCCTGCAACTACTCACCGACCCTCGGCAAGGCCGTTGGCCTAGCCTATGTGGAGCCAGACAAAACCGAGGCTGGCAGTCACTTTACAATCAAATCCAGCGGCGCGGTGATGGTCGACGCAGAAGTGGTAAACCTGCCCTTCTACGACCCCGAAACTCTGCGCCAGGAGCTTTAATCATGTTATCGACTCTCGCAACTGATGCCCTGCGCCGCAGTCAACTCTATCGCCGTCATATGGCCATGGACGCCACTTTTACCACTCTGGGTGACAGTGTTGTAGTGTCTCACTACGCAAGTGAGGACGAAACCAAACAGGCTCAGCATCTGGGGCTCGCCGACCTTTCAACTCTGCCCCGTACCGGTTTTAAAGGTCTGGGTACACCAGATTGGGCCCTAGACTTGGGTATTGAACTGCCGGCACGGCCGAACAGAGCGCTACTGCAATCTGATGGCACATTGGTCGCGCGTCTATCCCAGAGCGAACTACTGCTTGCCAGTAATCTAAATGGCTTGTCTGAGTCTATTGCCAATGCAACTCAAGCTGAGCTCGCCGAGCGTGTCTATAGCTTGCCGCGCAGCGATAGTCACAGCTGGCTGGTGCTCTGCGGCAGCCAAGCGGCAGAAACCCTCGCCAAAGTCTGCGGCGTCGATCTGCGCCCGCACAAGTTTGCCGATGGTGAAATAGCTCAGACATCGATTGCGAAAATCAATGGCGTGATTGTGCGTAATGATTTGGGCGAGACGCTTAGCTACTGCATTTTTAGCGACACCAGCTCAGTGGAATTTTTGTGGGACAGTTTGCTCGACGCCATGGCCGAATTCGAGGGTGCCGCGGTGGGTATTCAGGCACTGCGCGACTGTCGGTAATCGACTGCTAAGCGACGAGTTGCTCCAGTACTTGAGGATGCCTCTGAGCAACCTTTATTAGTGTCACTGCAGCGCTATCCGGCTGCTTGCGCCCCTGTTCCCAGTCACGCAGAGTGCCGACGGGAATGCCCAATAGTTTGGCAAAGGCGGGCTGAGTCTTATGCAGTTCTTTTCGCACACTAATCACTAATAACTGCTCTGGGGACCAGGTTTTTGCCGAAGCTCCCGCTTTGATTGCCAACACATCATCGAGCAGAGCTTGGCCTGCAGTGGTCATTTTGCTTGGTTTTTTACTCTGCTTTTGACTCGGATTTTTACTCGACTTTCTACTCAATTTAGTCGTCATCGATCGCCTCCTTAATTCTCTTCAATTCATGAGCCGGAATGGTTTCGCGCTCGTTCTTACTGTGCAGCGTTAGCAGCAAGGTGACCTTGGAAGAACTATTGAAATAAATAATTCTAACACCACCGCTCTTGCCTCTATTTCCTCGGGTCCAGCGGATTTTCCTAACCCCCACCCGAGCCTGCCACAACCTCACCTGCTCTGGGGTGGGTGGCGATATACACAATAAACTCCTCGTAATCCGATGGAGCCCAGACCTTGCTCACCTTGGATGTAAAGATCCCTGTCTCTATAACTGTTTGCAAAGAGCCTATACGGCTAAGCCGTACCTCGTCAACTATAAAGTACCGAGATTAAATGACGCTGACCACCTCGCCTAGCCACAGCCGCCAATAGTGGAATCCAATACACAATTAACGGCAACAAACTGGGCCTAATACTATTACCGGGTAAAGCGTACGCCTAACCTTTAGCGCTGCCATAAAAACTCGGGGACGGTGGCCACAGCCAAATTAGTCATCATTGCTGATCTGGCACCTATATTGAGCTTAAGTGCTTAGTCACAGTTTGCTTTTAGATAACAGTATGTTTATATGTTGGGGCAAAAGTGATGACAGTCAAACTGTCATAATAATAAACAAATCTGTTAATTAAGCTGTTAATTAACGTCTAAGAAAATCAAGGGGAACCCAAGTATGTCAGAACAGACTTCAAAAGAAATCCGATCAACAGTTACCAGCGATGGCGACATTACAATCTCTATTGTTAACGTCCCAATGCCAATACCCAAAGAAAATGAAGTGTTGATCAAGGTAGAAGCATCGCCGATTAACCCATCGGATCTTGCCCTTCTGACAACCTTTGCCGCAGATTTAGACAGCCTCACTGTAACCGGTTCTGGCGATGACACTGTAGCCTCAATGAGAGTGCGCCCGGCGCTGATGAAAGCCATGACCCCAAGATTGGATCAAGCCATGCAGGCCGGCAATGAAGGCTCTGGTGTAGTGGTCGATGCCGGAGCCAATGCTAAACGGCTTATTGGCAAGACTGTAGGTGTGGCCGGTGGAGCCATGTATTCTCAGTATCGCTGTGTTCCAGCTCAAAGCTGCCTGGTGATGGAAGACGGCACTACCTGTCCCGAAGCGGCGTCATCATTTGTTAACCCTTTAACTGCCCTGGCCTTTGTTGAAACCATGCGTATGGAAAACCATACCGCATTGGTCAATACTGCTGCGGCCTCAAATCTTGGCCAAATGCTGGTTAAGATCTGTAAAGACGACGGCATTCCTCTAGTAAATATCGTCCGCAAAGCTGAGCAGGTCGAAGTGCTGAAGAGTTTGGGTGCAGAACATGTCTGCAACACCAGTGATGAGAGTTTTATGGAGGATTTGGTGGCTGCCTTAATCGCCACTGGCGCCACATTGGCATTTGATGCCACCGGTGGTGGTAATGGCGGCAAGCTTCCAGGACAGATACTGGCGGCTATGGAAATCGCGGCCAACAAAACCGCTAAAGAATACAGCCGCTATGGTTCAGATATTCACAAGCAGGTTTATATCTATGGTGGTCTGGATCAATCGCCAACTATTTTGAACCGATCATTTGGTATGCAGTGGGGTCTTGGCGGCTGGTTGTTAACGCCAATGATTGGACGTATCGGCATGGAGAGATTTGGTCAGATGCGCGCCCGCGTGGCTAAGGAAATCACCACTACTTTTGCCAGTCAATACAGCCAGGAGATCTCTTTCGAAGAGATGCTCCAGCCTGAAGTGATTAAAGAGTATGTTAAACAAGCTACAGGTGAGAAGTTCCTGGTCTGCCCACATAAGTAAAACTGCTGGCTAAAACAAAGAGCTGAGATAAAGAGCTGAGATAAAGAGCTACGCCACGTTAATCAGTGGTTGTAGCTCTTTTTTTTTGGACTTGTTTTATTACCGCACCCCACACAAGTTCCACCAGCGACATTTGTGCCACCACCGATTGCAAACACCTTAAACGCGTAAGATACTAGGGCGATGAAAAATACTAAAAATATCGAAATCGGCGCACTAAAAATTTTTGCCGCAGTCTCCACCTCAGACACTCTGACCCAGGCCGGCGAACAGCTGGGTATTACCCAGTCGGCTGTCTCACAGACTATTAAGCAGCTAGAAATTCAAACCGACACCCAGCTGGTTATAACCCGCTCGCGACCGATCAAACTGACCCCTAGCGGCCAAGTCCTAAAAGACTATGCCCAGCAGGTTATCGAAGACACTCAGCGTATGCTCTCAGATGTGCGCATGGCCTCCAAAGGCGGTTTGATTCCGCTGAATATAGGCATGGTTGACTCCTTCTGCGATGTAGCCGGCGTGCAGCTTATGGAACAGCTTAAGCCCTTTACCTCAAAACTGGCGTTGCGCACCGGATTGGTGTCCCCGCTGACCCAAGCTCTGCTCAATCGCGATCTGGATTTATTGATTACCGGCGATCCACTAGACGAACATCCGCAACTGCAACGCTACCCAGTCCTGCGCGATCCCTTTGTGGTCTTGGTACCGAAAAAATATAGCCAGCGCGCTGACTTAGATATTCAGTGGTTGGCAGATAATTTGCCGTTTATTCAGTACAACCGCCAGTCGCGCCTAGGCGCGCTCACTGACCTGATTGCCCGGCGCATGAATATCAAACTGATGGCTAACTATGAATTAGACAGCACTCAGACCCTACTGCGCTTTGTACAAGCCGGTCACGGCTGGGCGATTGTCACCGGGCTCTGCATAGTGCGCTATCCGGAATTGCTCAATGAAGTTGACGTTATGCCCTTGGCCAATGGCAATCACGCCCGCTATCTCACTTTGCTATCCCGTCCCGATGAACTGGGTAAGCTACCGCAACTCACGGCTAAAATATGCCGCGGTCTCTACAGCAATGAGATTGTCCCGCAGCTGGAAAAAATTGCACCCTGGCTCAAGCAGCAGGCCTATGCCTTAGACGAAATGCCCGCAATCTAAGCTCCTGCCTCGGCGAAACAGATTAATCCGCCAGTGCCGCGAGAATATCCGCGGAGAATCGAGCTATATCAAAGCGCAGGCCATCTTTGTGATCATAGCCTCTGCGCACAATCACCAGATTTCGCGATGGGATAATCATCATGCTTTGACCGCGCTGACCCTCGGCGTTAAAGGAATCATCCGGCATGCCCTCAAAGCGACTGGGATAGAGCCAAAACTGCGCGCCATAACCCGGAATCTTGGCACCCTCGATTTCCGCAGGCGGCTGCGCGCCAGATGGGCGACTAACATAGTCGCGCCAGCCTTCGGGCAAAATGCGCTCACCGCGCCATAGGCCATCGTTGAGATGGAGAATACCTAAGCGACCAAGATCTCTTGAGGTCGTCCAGATCTGACTCGACAGAACAAAATTTCCCTGCCAGTCGGTCTCGGCGACTGTGTTGTTCATGCCGATTTTATAAAACAGATTTTTACTCGGAAAGCGCAACATTTTTTCATCGTCATTCAATGTTGCCCGGAGACTACGCACCGCCAGCATGGTGTCATTATTGGCATATTTAAACTGAGTGCCCGGAGCCGCCTCAAGTGCGGTTGCTGTTGCATAGTCCGTTACCAGACCGCCGCCAAAATAAATCTCTGGGGTATTAGCGCCGTTTACCGTGCTATATAGGCCACTGGTCATCTGTAGCAGATTTTCCAAGGTTATTGTCTGACGTTCGTCGCCCGGTGCCGACCATTCGGGAATAGTGGCAGGCGCCTTGATATCCACCAGACCTTTTTCAACAGCCACACCGATTACCGTAGCGGTAATCGCTTTGCCAACCGACCAGGTGCGCTGAGATGTATAGGGCGTGTAACCCGATTTATACTGTTCGAGAAGTAATTGATCTGGAGTGCTGACCAATACCGCGCTAGTGGTATTCAAGTCGCCGTAGGTGTCGCTGTTTAGGGCCTTATCCACGACTTTCGCCAAGGCCAGATTAGGCTTATGGATGCGCTCGACTCTGTCGCCAAAGGGCCAGGGCTCATTGATTTGCTGAGCAACATTTTTGATTGCCGCAGTGGGCAGCAGCGTGCGCCGATTTAGCTTTGCACCTACAGGCAGCTGCGCACAGCCAAATCCAGCACGCCAAACTGCATAGCGCGGGGGCAGATCGTCGTCAAACTGAGCGGCTACGTATTTTTCTTGGTGATTAATTTGCGCATCGGGAAGCTGCGCAAAAGTATCGCGAAAGTCCACACGAATACCGGTGAGTTCATCCGCAGCAATCATGGCGACAGACTTGCCCCCATTAAAGGTGGAGCCACAGGTAAGAACCGCTTTGTAGCCTGCCACCTGGGCGGCCAAACTTATTGGCAAAGAATTTGGCAAGGTTACAGACAAAGGCACTGAGGCGTTGGCGCTGAGCGCAGCCATACAAAGCAATGCGAAATAAAGCTGTCGACACATAATCTAAACCATCAATTAATGTCTCAGCCTATAACTAATCTCCCTGCATTAAAAGGCTATCGATAAACTAAAAATACTCTTCGTATAAAGCCTCTAAAACATATTCCCTGCTTAGACAATTAATCCAGGATCGTCGTCCATATCGGTTAATAGATCCGCTGCCTGCCCTATTGAAACATTCGCCGTGGCAATGGCAAAAGATTGCTCGCCATGGTCTGAAGGCAGATGTTCATCAGTCCAACCCAGTGAGGCAATTTTATGTTCAATCATCAGCTCAACCTCGGCCTCGGAGTAGTTCACCGACGCGAGAATTTCGCGGGTTGACTGACCGTGACGCTCGGCAGGGGAAACTGATCGAATCAGGCTGTTGGTGGGTCGAATAGCATAGTGATCGATCTGGGTCAGGCAGTGTCCGCTAGGGTGGTTGGCATCAATTGAAAAAGCAAAACTGCCCAGATCGGTGCCGACAAAACCATCCGTCTCGCGACTGTACTGCGCGCGCAAAGTCTCAATAGACTGGGGCTGGGCCGCGGCAATATCGGCTGCGATAAAGCGTTTAACCCACTCTTCAGAGGAGGCCTGCTGGAAGGCCACGGTTAAAAAGGTTTGAATATCGCCAGTTAGGGTAATGCCCTGGAGACCGGGTACCGTGGTTTCCAGACGCTCGAGATCCGCTTCGCTGGAATCGATAAATATCCAGTCATCCCAGGTTTTGTAAAAATGCGACAGTGCATTGTTGCCCATAGCGGCCCGACCCGAAGGCTCGTTAAAGGGCTCCAGTCCAGCGTAGTCAAAACAGAACGGCAGCTGCGCCAGATTGGTCACTGCGGACAGTGACGTGCGCGCCCGACAGGCCACACCGGTTTTGAGGTTATGGTAGAGCGCCATAGCCATACCCACACCACCGGCGAATCCACAGTTGACATCCAGAGTACCCAAATGAGCATGCTCCTCTGGGGTCTCTAGGCCTCCAAAACGGGACATAATGCCGCTGTTGGCCTGAATAATATCGTCGTAACCAATGTAGTTGGTCTTTGGACCCGCAGCTGGGCCGCCAAAACAGTCGAGGCGACAGAACAGTACACCGGGATTAATTTTTTGCAGGCTATCATGATCAAGACCTAGGCCAATCATCTGTCGTTCAGGGGCATTAATAACCACCATATCGACACTGCGTACCAAACGCTCAAAGGCTTCTCGTCCCTGAGGCTGATTAATATCGAGTAGGCCACTGCGCTTGCCCATATCCGACTGAAAGCCAAACAAGGTGCCAATAAGAGGGTCATAAGTGGGCACTACCGACTGTAGCTTTATAATCTCTGCACCAAAGCGCGCCAAAAAAGCGGAGGAGTGCGGCCCGGCAATTACATTGGTCAGATCCAAAATACGCACGCCATCCAGCCAACCGGTCTTGTCCATAAGGTTGGTTTGAGCGTCGCCCTTAATAGCCTGAGGTCGGGTAATGGTCTCAGCCGCTGCAACCACTTTTAATAGCTCCAAGGCCTGTTCAAAACTAACCATTTTGCGCGCTGCTGGCGTCAGCATTAGGTGCGCTGAATCCTCCAACCAGGCTACTGGGCCAGGCTGTTTCATCAAACCATATTCGGGATCATTGACCTCAACAATTAGACCTGCATCGCGGCAGTGATCACTATTGACCCACTCATTGGTCGTGCGATGAGGTGCACCGGGAATTTTTCCCTCACCAAACAAAACGCCCCACTCATCAGAAGTCTTGGTCAGAAAGACCAGTTTCATTTTTTCGGCGATTATATCCGCCCATTTTTTCGGCAGTGGATAGACACCAATAGAGGTCTCGCCGTCCCACTGGCTAACCGGGGCATGGAGGTCAGAGGTTTCCGGCAGCCCCTCGGCAACCAGCTCCTCATAGAGACCCAGCACGTCGAGGCAGCGGCGAGCATGGGTGCGATGAGACGGACAAACACAGTAAAATTTTCGGCCATCGGCACAGTCATAGCTGCGGTAAAACGGATCTAAGTATTCCTGAAGATCGTCATAGCTGAGATCGAAGGCAATATTGGCTGCACTACGCCGTTCGATTTCCAGCTCACGCATGGTTTTATAGCGCTCGGGAAGTCCTTCTACAACATAGGAGTTGTAGGAAAGACCTTCCATCATTGCTGCCACAACAGGTACTTCAATGCTGTCGCCGCTGCCGGTTTTTTCCCGACCAAATAGAGCCAGTGCCAGTGCACTGGCGCCCAGGCAGGTCGCGTAGGAAGAACCCAGTGGCAAGGGTGAGAAGCAGGGGTTGAGACCCATTAGTACGCGGTTAAAGCCCATATCGGTGAAGGCGCCGGCCGTGGCGGCCACTACGGCTTCGGTGGCTTTCCAATCTCGGCGCAGTTGGTCATTGCTGGCGAACCCCGGCATTGAGAGGGTAATCAATTCTGGACGCTGTTCACGCAGTTGCTGAAAGTCGACGCCAAGCTTTTCCATCACACCGGGGCGGAAGGATTCGATCACAATATCGGCGTGGTCTATCAGACTCAGTGCGTCAACAAGACCCTGATCGGTTTTTAGATCTAGGCGCATGCAGCTTTTGTTACGATTTAAAATGGCGTTGGCAGCATGGTTCCACTGGGGACCCTGGGGCGGGTCTATATGGATGACTGTAGCGCCTAGGTCGGCCAATACCATGGCGACAGCGGGTCCAGCTATTTGCTGACCGAAGTCGATAACGCGAACTCCAACGAGTGGAAGTTGAGGCTGTTTTTGCATTGCTTGCTACCTATAAAAATCGTTTTTATTGTTTTGTTGAACTACTGTCATTCTGTTGTCTCTAATCGCCCTACTCTGTCGTCCCACGCCACCCTAACCTGTCATCCCGACCCGCTAAATTCTGTTATCCCGACCCGCTAAATTCTGTTATCCCGACCCGCTAAATTCTGTCATCCCGACCCATTAAATTCTGTCATCCCGACCCATTAAATTCTGTCATCCCGACCCATTAAATTCTGTCATCCCGACAGAGCGCAGCGACGAGGGATCTCAACCAGTCGCTAGGACATCCTTCGGCTTCGCTCAGAATGACAAGTTGGTGCGTAATCCCAACCCGCCCCACTCTGCCGAGATGTGAAGTCAGCCCCCCTGATCTTGCAGCGAAGCCATGCAGCCCCTTTGCGATCAATCAGGGCCCGCTTATGGATTTGTTATTTTCAGATTGAGAGAGCGCCCTGCCTGAGTGAAGCGAGTTGCGCGAACGCTGAAAATCACAAACCCATGGGACCGATCGCAAAGGGGCTGCATGGCTTTGCTCACACCCAACCCAGAGATCCCTCGTCGCTGCGCTCTGTCGGGATGAAAAATTGGGAGAAAACCTAGCCTAAACAGCGCTAATCCGGTCACTTATGTGCGGCATAATAGGAGCGAATTATTCACCGCACCATCAATTAAAAATTGGCCTCAGGCATGGTTTTTCTTATGCCTTCAGAGCGGCCAAAACTGAATCCGAAAAGCCCCGAAAACACTGATCTAGAGCCCCATTAACCAATGGGATCAAGAGAGCCTACAACGTTAAATTTAGGCCTGCTTTAGCCCCTGAGTCCCAATGATTTTTAGGGTCTTGGGCCTAGTTTTTTAATGCCTGCAATCATTTACCACTAAAAACAATACAATTCGTATCGTTATACTATTTAAAGGCTAAAAATAGGTGTAATATCGCCAGCATAAATATAAGAATTAAGGGGGAGTAAGAAAATGTCCGTGCAAATTATCCTGCCACGTATCCTGCAAGTAGGTGCCGGCGCCAGCCAAGAGGCAGGCGCCATAGTCCAGGCCCTGGAATGTCAGCGTCCTTTAATCGTCACCGACAAAATGATGGTGCAGCTGGGTTATGTGGCACGTATCCAAGAGAGCCTCAGCGCTCTGGGTATTCACTCCGATATTTTTGATGACACCGTGCCCGAGCCCACTGTCAGTTCAATTCAGGCTGGGGTCGAGATGGTCCGTGACGGCAACTACGATTCGATTATTGCCATTGGCGGTGGCAGCCCTATCGACAGTGCCAAGGCGATCAGTATTCTTGGAAAATATGGCGGCGTGATGCGCGACTATAAATTCCCCCGCATAGTGAGTGAGCCGGGCCTGCCGATTATTGCTATACCCACCACCGCAGGCACAGGCTCTGAAGCCACCCGCGTGACCATTATTACCGATGAAACCAATGACGAAAAAATGCTCTGTGTGGGTATTGGGTTTATGCCTACCGCCGCTCTGGTGGACTACGAGTTAACCCTGAGTTTGCCTGCACGCACTACGGCAGATACAGGTATAGATGCCCTTACCCATGCCATGGAAGCCTATGTCAGCAAGAAGGCGAGCCTCTACAGCGATACTCAGGCGATTGCCGCGATGAAGCTGCTAGCGCCCAATCTCCGCCGCGCTTTCCATGATGGCAGCGACCGAGACGCTCGGGAAGCGATGATGCTGGGTTCAACTTTGGCGGGCGTGGCCTTCTCCAATGCCTCGGTGGCTCTGGTCCACGGTATGAGCCGTCCCATTGGGGCGTTCTATCATGTACCCCACGGTCTCTCCAATGCCATGTTGCTGCCAGCGGTTACTGAATACTCTATTCCAGCAGCTTCAGAGCGTTACGCGGACTGTGCCCGGGCCATGGGTGTCGCTGCCGTAAGCGACAGCGATGCGCAGGCCAATGCCAAACTGATGACTGAACTCTATGCCATCAACGAGGAGTTGCAGGTGCCTACGCCGGAGCAATTTGGTATTTCCCGAGAACACTTTTTTGGCAATCTCGAGATCATGGCGGAACAGGCGATTGGCTCGGGTTCTCCCGGCAATAATCCTCGGGTGCCCAGCGCAGAGGAAATTATTCAGATCTATAAAAAACTTTGGTAGTTCGTTTCAACGAATTTCATTTTTACCAAATTAATTTTCTACACTTTATTTAAAGGATACAAACCATGACCACTGTCGGACATTTTATCAACGGTCAACTTACTACTGATGGCGAACGCACTCAGGATGTCTATAACCCATCCACAGGCGCGGTGAGCAAACAGGTAGTTCTAGCATCGAAAGCCACAGTTGAAGAGGCCATCGCGGCGGCTCAGGCGGCTTTCCCCGCATGGCGTAATACTCCTGCTATAAAGCGTGCTCGAGTGATGTTTAAGTTTAAAGATCTGCTGGAACAGAACGCCGATAAAATTTGCCAGATGATTGGCGAAGAGCACGGCAAGATTTCTCACGATGCCGCTGGTGAACTCCAGCGCGGCATAGAAAATGTCGAGTACGCATGTGGTGCGCCGGAACTATTAAAAGGCGAGCACAGTAAAAATGTCGCAGCTGATGTGGATTCCTGGAGTGAGTTTCAACCTCTGGGGGTAGTGGCGGGTATTACGCCATTTAACTTCCCCGCCATGGTGCCACTGTGGATGTATCCCATGGCGATCGTCTGCGGCAACTGTTTTATTCTTAAGCCCTCCGAGCGGGATCCCAGTTCAACACTTTATATAGCGTCTCTGCTAAAAGAAGCGGGCCTGCCGGACGGTGTGATGAATGTGGTCAATGGCGACAAAGAAGCGGTTGATACGCTGTTGCATGATGAGCATATCAAGGCGGTTAGCTTTGTGGGTTCAACACCTATTGCCGAATATATTTATGCCACGGCCAGTGCCAATGGCAAGCGCTGCCAGGCTCTCGGCGGTGCGAAAAACCATGCCATAGTGATGCCCGATGCGGATATGGACAATGCAGTGAATCAATTGCTGGGCGCGGCCTTTGGCAGTTCTGGCGAACGCTGCATGGCGCTCTCTGTTGCCGTGGCGGTTGGCGATGCCGCCGGTGATGCGCTGGTCAGTAAAATGACTGCGGCTATGAAAGCCTTAAAAGTGGGTCCTTTTAACGACAGCAACAATGATTTTGGCCCGGTGATTACCCAACAGCATCAGCAAAAAGTGGTCGGCTATATCGACAGTGCCGAGCAGCAAGGCGCGACCATTGTGGTCGATGGTCGCGAGCCTGAAATTGCTGGTCATGAAAAAGGTTTCTTTGTCGGTGGCACCCTAATCGATGGCGTAACTGCCGAGATGGAAAGCTATAAAGCAGAAATTTTTGGCCCTGTATTACAGGTTATTCGTGTCGACAGTATGCAGGCGGCGATGGATCTAATTGACGCTCATGAATACGGTAACGGCACCTGCATATTCACCCGCGACGGTGAAGCGGCGCGCTACTTCTCCGATAATATACAAGTGGGTATGGTGGGCATTAATATTCCGCTGCCAGTGCCTGTGGCCTACCATAGCTTTGGTGGCTGGAAGCGTTCACTGTTTGGTGATCTGCACGCCTATGGCCCAGATGCAGTGCGCTTTTATACCAAACGTAAAACCATCACTCAGCGCTGGCCTTCGGCCGGTGTGCGTGAGGGTGTACTGTTCTCTATGCCGACAATGAGCTAAGGACAGATAAAGATGGAAACCAGCGGCAGAGAGAAAGGCTCGAGCATTAGCCGGGTGATGGACATTATTGAGGCGGTATCTAAAGCTGAGCGACCCCTGTCGCCAGCGGATCTCGCCCTGCTTTTGAATATCCCCAAACCGAGTATTCACCGCCTGCTCAATCAGCTGGAAAACGATCGGGTTGTGCAGACCAATATGCGCGGACTGATTGTTCCCGGTCTGCGTTTGCACGGTGTCGCCTGGGGCGTGTTGCACAGCCAGCGTTTTAGCGCTGCGCGCCGGGCTATTCTGCAGCAGCTCACCGAACAGACTGGGGAGACCTGTGGCATTGCCATAGCCAATGGCAGCGAGATGATTTACTACGACCGGGTACAGTCAGACTGGCCTCTGCAGCTCAACTTACCGGTAGGTAGCCATACACCGGCCTGGTGCACTGCCAGCGGCAAGCTCTATCTCAGCTCGCTGCCTAAGCAGCGCCGGCAGAAGATTATTAGCCATCTGCCTCTGCGCCAATATGCGCGCAATACGATTGTCGATGTGGAGCAGTTAGAGGCGGATTTGGCGACGACTAGGCAGCGCAAAATCGGCACTGATAATGAAGAGTTTGTCGACGGAATGGCGGGCTGTGCTGTGCCTATTTTGGACGCTGAAGGACGGCTCTGTGCCTGCCTGTTTATTCACGCGCCACTATTGCGTAAAAGTCTCGATCAATTGCTCAGTTACCGTGATATTTTACATACAGCGGCCGCCGAATTGGGCACACTGATTGACGGTCCAGACAGCGTCAACGGCTAATAGCGAGGGATAATAATGATTAAAAAAAGACTGCCCCCACTAAACTGGCTGCGCTCATTTGAAGCCGCTGCTCGGCATCTAAATTTCACCCTGGCGGCCGCCGAATTGAATATGACTCAGGCAACTATTAGTCAGCAGATTAAAGGCCTTGAATCCCAGCTTGGCTGTGCCTTATTTATCCGTTTACCCCGGGGCTTAGAACTCACCGATGCAGCGCGCGCCTATATTCCTGGAGTTCGTGAATCCATTGAAAAGCTCTCTGTAGTCACCGACGAAGTGTTCGGCAAAGAGCGTAGCCATACATTGACAGTGCGAAGCAACCTGGTGTTTTTCAATACCTGGCTTGCACCGAGGCTGGCCAACTTTCGCCATAACTATCCGGATATAGATCTGCGCTTTACCAGCAATATCTGGTTGGATTCGGTAAACAAAGAAGCGGATATAGAAATTCGCTATGGCAAAGGTATGTGGCCGGATCTAATCAGTGATCGGTTGACCTGGGATCAGTTGATTCCGGTCTGTAGCCCACAGCTTTTAGGCCCCGACCATATCAGCAAAGACACCCCGCCACCGTCCAACGCCGAGGAGCTAGCAGAGCACACATTACTCCATGTAATTGGTTACGAAGAAGGCTGGGGGCATTGGCTGAAAAAACTCGGCCATCACAGTATCGATGCTTCGCAGGGGATTCACTTTGACTCCTTGATTACAGCTATGGAAATGGCCGTGCAAGGCCACGGTATCGCTCTCAGTCGCACGTCCATAGCCTCGACCTTGCTGGCCTCTGGAAAACTGATAAAACCCTTTGAGGGTGGCGTCACAACCGAGGAGGCATTTTTTATTGCGATCCCGTCAAACAAGCCAATTCAGAATCATGTGCAGGCCTTTCGCAGCTGGGTGATTCACCAGGGGCAGAATGCCCGCTATTAGTTTTGTACAGGTATCCTACAAGGCGCTTTTAGAGAACCTATGAGCCGCCAGCTCCGGCACGCGAGCTGTCGGTAGATGGCACCAATACTCTGGTGACCAGATCATCTAGCGTTCGCCACAGTGCTTCGTCTATCTCTATGCCTCCCTCCAGTGAATCCTGGTAACAGGCGATCATCTCTTCCCCAGTGTAGGTTTCAAGCAATGTACCAAACTGCAACTGCAGGGCATATTGCTTTTCAATAGCCTCTAAGCTGGTGCCGCAAAATACTCGCAGAGACTGAGGTTCAAGCACTTCGGTAATCGTAAAAGTCTGATACTCGGGCAGTGCAGCGCCCGCCTCAAAAGACACTTTGACGCAGTAATCAAGCTGCCGCCAATAGGCAATAAAGGCGTAATTGCGCTGCGCGGCCTTCACCAGCCGCTGCATAATAAAGCTTCGGTTATAACAGTCGAATAGCTCTATCGCTGCGCAGGAGCCCAGCATTACCTGAGATCTAACCAGATCAACTGCCTCACTACCGCAGAGCAGGATAGACGTGCCGCGGCCATCGAGCACAGCGTTATGGGCATCTTCCTGAACTAGCTCGGCATGAATCGGCTTGGTGGCATTGAGATAGATCAGCGCTGCCTGCAGACGTTCAAAACCATCAAAACCATGGGTCTCTAACCAGACCACCATATCCGCGGCGTCCTGATAGTCGCCGGAGCGGAACCCGAGGCCCTCAAAGGCCTTCTTTAGGGAGGCTATCAATTCATTTTTAGAGACTTTCATGGAGCTTATTGCGTCGTTAATACAGGTTTGATGGGAAACTGCCAATCATCGACAATGGCTTGGCCAAAATCACTAATCAGGGGAGCGCCCTGAAACATGGTGTTGCGTACCCAAAGGCGGGAGCGCGGATCAAATTTGCTGACACCAAAAAATGACAGCTTGCAGCGCAGTAGATAAATTGGCAGCACATCGCTGTGTACCAGGTTTTCACGAATATCCCCATAACGACTCTGGGCCATGGTTTGCATGCGCGCGACTATGCCGCTAAAAGTAGGATTTTTAATAATAAAATGTGCGACATTCTGACTAGGGCTGATTTTACTGTAGTCTTGGATACAGTCGTAGCACTCACGTACCAGACGGCCAATACCCAGAGGCATTTCTTTTTCCATGCCCATATCTATATTGGTTTGACCGAGACGCGGCTCCATTTTCTCTTCAGAGCGATACCAAAATGCCCCCACAGACTCGTGTTTACTAAAGTCGATGGCCAGGGCCCAATCGTATTTGTCTTCAATGATTGCCAACAGCTCGGAGACTGACATTTCGGGAGTTATCTGCTGAGACTCCTCTGCCCCCATTTGCTCTTCGAGACCATCGACCAAATCCGGATAGAGTTCGATCAGCATGCTATTGATCACTTCCTGGGTTTCTATATGCCAGTGCTGCTCGGCATACTGAATCAGATCGGCCCACACATAGTGGGTAATCGCCAGCTCAGCGGCCTGCTCTTGGAGCCATAGGTGCAGGGCCTGAAGCTCTTCACGAACCACGACATTGGAATTGCTCTGACGCTCATCGGCGGTAATAATTTCTCCCAGATGTTGGATCACTCTTTGAGTCGCCATATCTAACCGCGCCATGGTTTCTCTATCGACGCCGGTCTCACTAGCAACCACCGCTGTCGCCAGAGCAGTTTCACGCATCTCAATCCACTGATTAATCAGCAGCGGATGATTAATTAAAAATGGCGCCATACCCAGACCGGTGGAATTACCAATACCAAGATAGCGTTTAATATCTAGATGCAGATTCACCGCAGTTTCAGGACTGCGCTGGGCGGCTAAATAATCTGCCTGCTGCATACTAAAGTGACGCAACATATAGCAGGTGAACATCTCCGCGGCAAAGGGTCGAGCAAAGTCGCGATGTTTGGTGCGAACCTTCTCCCAATCTGCCATCCCCAACTTGCCGCTACCGTAGGCTGCGGTAGTGCGATAGAGGTAGCCCACTTCAGCAATTACATCGACATTCGGCTGACGACCCTGAGCTAATTCATCCACGACGTAGTCAAAGGTCCGAGCACTGCGGTTGGCACGGGATAGCACCAGCACCCGCGAATCCACTCGACCGGCTTCCTGCTTGGGCACATTGGTGCGTAAAAAATCTAGCTGTTCAGGCCCTACAGTGCCTTCACAAAGGGCCATGGTGAGATCCCATTGGTTGGCAATCACCCGATCATTGCGCTGCTCTGGGTCGAGATAATGAGAGAACAAGACAAAACTAAAAGTGCCATATTTCGCCTCCACCTGATAGACCACAGTGCCATAGCCCTGATCATCTAAATCAAATATAGGGGTGCTTACCTGCCAATTTTCCGCCACCATTCGTCGCACCAATGTGCGCATAAAGCTGAGACGTGACTGATGAAAGCTACCTAGGCGTTCAAGTTGCATAACCTGGCTGGCAGGACGCAGCGGCAATAGTCTAATATTGCTCGCGGCCAACTGCTCTATTAAGTGCGGATCTTGCTGCACGGCGGTATCTTCCTATGTCTTTAACCAATGTTTTATCAATCTAATAACTTAATCAGATTGTCCAATATGAGTGTCTAATACGAGCGCTTAATATGACCCTGTTGCAAGGCCATTAATTTGGCTATTTTAGGCGCATTCCAAAGTGACGGCATTAATATAAGCGACACTGGAACGGCAGTTACGACAATAAATGACTGTAATGCCGATACGCCGCCAGAGCCGATTGAGATTAAAATTGCCGCCAGCACCCCCATCATAATTCCCCAGAATACTCTCAGGGCAGTAGGCGGATCATCGGTGCCGGTCATGACCATAGAAACCGTATAGGTCATGGAGTCACCGGTGGTGGCAACAAAGATTGTTGTGAGCACCAAAAACAGCACTGAGATCAAAAAGCCCCAGGGTAACTGCTGGGTAATGGCTAGCAGTGCCGCAGGCATACCAGAGGCTGCATAGGGACCAGAGATCACTCCGGGATTCGCCAGTTCAAAGGCAATGCCCGTACCGCCGACAATGGTGAACCAAAAGTAGGTTACCAGCGGTGCGATCAGCGACAGAGTAATGATCAGTTGGCGAATAGTCCGGCCCCGAGAGATACGCGCAATAAACATGGCCATCAGCGGACCATAGCCAATAAACCATCCCCAAAAGAACACTGTCCAGCCATTTACCCAACCGCTGTCGGCACGATAACTGGCCATGGGAATAAACTCGCTGATCAACACTCCCACGGACTGAATAAAACTATCGAAAATAAACGCTGTTGGCCCAAACAATAAAATAAAGCTGATCAACACAATGGAGAGACCAATATTAAATGAGCTCAGGATTTGGATACCCCGGGTAACACCAGAGACAGCAGAGACCGTATAAATCGCAATTAGGCCGAGAATAATCAGCAACTGAGTGCTGTAGTCATTAGTCAGACCAAACAGCTCAGAGAGGCCAAAACTAACCTGGAGGCCCAAAAAGCCAATCGGCCCGACAGTACCTGAAACAACTGCCACCACACAGGCTGCATCGATAAAAGCACCGAGCCAGCCGTGCAACACTCGCTCTCCGAACAGCGGATAGAGCAGAATGCGGGGTTTTAACGGCAGACCTTTGTCGTAGTGCAGATACATAAAAATAATTGCCGTGAGACTGCCGAGAATCGACCAGGATAAAAAGCCCCAGTGCATATAGCTCTGGGCAAGTGCCGGATAGACCGCCTCGGGGCTCGCTGACTCCACGCCAAACAGTGGCGGTGAGGAGATAAAGTGCGCCATAGGCTCTGCGGCGGCCCAGAACACACCGCCACCCGCCAATAACGTGCACATAATAATCGCCACCCATTTATAGGTGCTGATATCCGGTGCCTCGAGATTGCCCAGTCGCGCCTTACCTGAATCGGAGATCGCAACCATCAGGGCCACCAAAAAAGTCAGTAGCATTAACACTTGCCAGTAAGCGCCAAATAACTTGGTTGCGCCGCCAAAGGCGCCGTTAACCGTTGCTGATAGCAGCTCAATATCGAATAGTGCGGTGGCAACAAACAGCATTAAGAATCCGCCGCTCAGAACAAATACGGGCCAATCAATAACTGCGACAGACTTTTCGCTGACCTGATGACTCATGTTCGCGCCTTGCCGAAAAATGACTTCTCAAAAAATGACTGCCAGTTCTGTCCCATGATCTTGGCCACATCTGTCTCGCTAAAGCCCACATCTTCTAGGCCCTGAGCAACAGTGTGCATATCCTTTGACCCGGCAAACCAAGTTGGCTGCCGCGGCCATGAAGGACTGGCGGCTGTGCCTTCGCCATGATCTATACCCATGGTCCAGCGGCCGCTACGCATCCACTCGAGGACAGAGTAATCCCAGTTTTCACAGAGATCCGAGCCAATACCCAGACGGTCTATACCGATCATTTCGGCGGTTTGCATAATCATCTGACAGAACTCTGGCAAGGTGCAATCTGAGCCATTTTTTAGATGAAATGGATACATGCTAAAACCCAGCATGCCTTCAGATTCACCAATCGCACGGAGTACCTTATCGGATTTATTTCTTAGGGCAGCATGGAAAAATGTCGGGTTGGCATGGGTGATCGCGATGGGCCGCTCAGAGATTTCGATCGCTTCCAGAGTGGATTTTTCAGCACTGTGAGACATATCAATAATCATGCCCACGCGGTTCATCTCACTAATCACCTGTCGGCCAAAGCGGGTAATACCGCCGTCCTGCTCTTCGTAACAACCGGTGGCCAGCAGACTCTGGTTGTTATAGCTGAGCTGCATAATACGCACCCCCAGCTGATGCAGAATCTGCACCATTTTAACGTCGTCTTCCATGGGCGAGCAGTTTTGAAAACCAAAGATAATACCCACTTTGCCGAGGCGCTTGGCTTCTAGGATATCTGCCGCCTGATGCACCGGCATAATCAGATCGCCATGATCGAGGAAATGACGATTCCAGTGACCGATATTTTCCAGCGTTTCGCGGCTATTTTCCCAATAGGCGATGGTCACATGAATCGCATGTAATCCAGCCCGCTGAGCCTGTTCAAACAGTCCTCGATTCCAATTGACGTACTGTAAGCCGTCAATCATGAGCATATCTTTGTTCATCATTGGCTCCCGATTAATAGGGCTTGCTGTAGTTAGTTTTCACAATGGTGTAGAACTCGCGAGCTGAACTACCCTGCTCTCGCGGACCGTAACTAGAGTTCTTGCGACCGCCAAAGGGCACGTGATAATCGGTACCTGCGGTGGGCAGATTGACCATCACACAGCCAGACTGAGAGTGACGCTTGAAGTGGCCAGCGTGATGCAAGGAGTTAGTAATAATGCCCGAGGTCAAACCAAAGTCTGAATCGTTAGACACTTCAAGGGCCTGCTCATAGCTATCCACCTTGATCACACAGGCGATGGGACCAAACACTTCTTCGCGGTTAATGCGCATCTGGTTGGTGGTATTCACAAACAGTGCGGGAGACATAAAGAAACCGTCTGTATCCAGGTTTAAACGCTCACCACCGACCAATAACTCTGCACCCTCATCTTTAGCGATCTGCATATAATCAAGATTCTGCTGCAGCTGACGGGCATCCACTACCGGGCCGATCTGTGAGCCCTCACCAAGGGCGTGACCCACCACCAACTTGCTCACAGCGGCGCTAAGCTTTTCAACGAATGCATCATGAATACCAGACTGAACAATAATTCTTGAAGAGGCAGTGCACTTCTGTCCGGTACCAAAATAACCACCGGCTAGGGCACAGTTAACCGCCGTATCCATATCTGCGTCGTCCAACACGACCAGTGCATTCTTACTGCCCATCTCCAACTGCACACGGGCCATATTGTCGATGGCATTGCGAGCAATATGGCGGCCCACGCCCACCGAGCCAGTAAAGGTTACGGCTTGAATATCAGGGGAGGTACAGAGGGTTTCACCCACATCGCGGCCTGAGCCCATCACTAGGTTGAACGCGCCAGCGGGCAGACCACTGCGGCTAATAATATCCGCCAGTATCCAAGCACTGGCGGGCACCAGCTCGGCGGGCTTAAGTACTACAGCATTGCCATAGGCCAGGGCCGGAGCCACTTTCCATGCTGCCACTGCCATGGGGAAATTCCACGGCGTGACTATACCGACAACGCCCAGAGCTTCACGGTGCACTTCTACATCCACGCCGGGTCGCACTGACTGCGTATTTTCGCCCATCAGGCGCAGGGCTTCGGCACCGTAGTATTGAAAGAATTGACCGGAGCGATAGACCTCACCCACGCCCTCAGCGCGGGTTTTGCCCTCTTCTCGAGCGAGAATCTCACCGATTTCGGCGCTGCGAGCAATCAGCTCTGCGCCGATAAAGTCGAGCACCTGTTTGCGCTGTTCTAAGCCGCTCTTGGACCAATCAGCAAAGGCCGCATTGGCAGCGGCAATGGCTGCAAGGCAGTCTTCTGAGGACGCTTTGGCGTAGTGGCCAACTATATCGCTGGTATCTGAGGGGTTAATATTCTCTATTGCTGCTGAGCTACCAACCCACTGTCCATTAATATAGTTCTGAAATATCTCGTGACTCATACTGACTCCCCTTTTTATAAACGATTAGCGCCTTGCGGCTCGCCAATCTTATGCTTATCCAGCTATAAATCTAATTAAAAAATACTATAGATATATAAGCTAAATTAATTTATTGTTATTCTCGTAACATTCCACTTTAAAAACCATAAAGGCATCTATATCAAACACTTAAACGTCACTCTTCGACATTTACGTACCTTTATAGTGGTAGCCAATGAAGGCAGCTTTAACCGTGCCGCAGAAAAACTCGCTCGCACCCAGCCGGCTATCACCTTAGCAGTAAAGCAGCTTGAAGGATTTATCGGCTTGAAGCTTTTGCAACGCACTACGCGCAATGTCAGCACCACTGCCGAAGGGGAGAACTTTCTGCCCATCGCGGAGCGTCTGGTGCGAGATTTTGACAGCGCAATCTATGATCTCAGGGCCACCTCTGAGCGCCGCAGCGGCCATGTGAGTATGGCTGTGGTACCCTCAGTGGCGACCAACTTGCTACCGGATATTATCAAAACCTTTGCCACTGAATTTCCCGGTATCAATCTGCACCTAGACGATGATAGTTCCCGCGGTGTGCAGCATCGGGTGGAAAGCAATGAGGTGGACTTTGGTATTGGCAGCATGTGGAACACCAATAAGGTACTGGAGTTCACACCCTTATTTGCTGACAAGCTCGAATTGATCTGTCACCGGGATCATCCCCTGGCACAGCATAGCGGGGGCATTGAGTGGCAACAGTTGGATCAGGCGACCTTTCTCGATACAGGTGTGACCCGAGACCTGAGACCGCGCCAAGAGGGTGGCCAATCCAAGTTTGATTTTCCCAACCTCACGACGTTGATGGCCATGCTGAGATCTAATCTCGGGGTTTCGGTACTGCCCTCTCTGGCCATACCGAAACCGGCTGGCGAGCTAATCTCACGACCACTGGTGCCTTCAGAGAGCCGTGAGATCTATATTATTACCCGCAAGGACTGGATCCTATCGCCCGCCGCGGAGGCAATGATGGAAACCATTATCCGCGAGACACCTCGTCAGGTTGCCAAATATGGTTTGACACTGCTTTAACTCACAGAGCGTCGAGAAACAGGAAGGTCACTATTGACCGGCAGTATTAATAAATTCAATACAGCTGGCGTGAGTCTTTGCACTGACTGTAATGCCTTCAACAGCACTCTTAGCGCGGTTGGCATAGCGACGATTACCCGGTATATGAGCGCCCTCCATCCCCGCCAAGCGCTCTAAAAACGCCTCGGAGTGGTTTAACCAGCCATCAGCATCGCCAAACCGATTGGGGTCTATGGCGAGCATAAATTCGCCGCCATTCGGCGGACCACCGTCGTTATTGTCATTTTTCTGGGCTTCATAGCTAAAGTCCATGCCCGTAAGACCAGCCACTAATAACTCAATCATCATGGCAATAGTGGAACCTTTGTGACCCCCAAAGGGCAGCAGTGCGCCGCCATCGATAATCTTCTGCGCGTCTGTAGTCTGATTGCCTTCAGCATCTACACCTGTGCCCATAGGCACAGGATGTCCATCGCGAGCGGCGATCATCACTTCACCTCGGGCCATGGAGGCAGAGGCCTGGTCAAACACCAGTGGCGGCTTGTCTCCACGGGGCCAGCCAAAGCACATGGGGTTAGTGCCAAATAGTGGTGCCTTGGCACCAGCGGGCACCACGGCGGGCTTATAGGTGGTAAAGGCCATTGCCACTAGCCCCGCTTCGGCAATGGGCTCGACCTCGACCCACAGGGAGGCAAAGTGATGCACATTGACCAGAGCCATAGCCGCAATACCGTTCTCGCGAGCCGCTTCAATTAGGGCTTCACGGCCCTTTTCCAGAGCCAGTGGCGCATAGCCATGATCACCGTCGACCTTGACCACTGCTGGAGAGATGCGGGTAACGGTCGGATTTGCATTGCCATTGACCTTGCCACTGCGCAGGGAGGCTATATAACCGGGCATGCGGAATAAACCGTGGGAGGCGCTGCCATCGCGCTCGGCTGAGGCGATGGTGCGCCCCAGGGCTTCGGCGTTGTCGGTGTTGCAGCCATTGGCTACCAGGCATTGTTCTACCAATTGCTGAATTTCTCTTTCAGTCATATTGATTTCTGACATAAATCACTCCCCCATATTGGATTATTTGTAAGCCGCTTTTATCACTGCAATTGCGCCCTTAACGGTCGCAGCATATACTCAATATCATTAAAAGTGACGCATAAATTAATGCCAAGCAAAAAATAACAACTTAAAGTCGACTGAATCTATGAAACTTGCTCAGCCCTTTGTTCGACTCCCCTATCAATTTGATGCCTTGCAATTGCAGCGGGAAATTGCACAATTTTCCGACCCGGATTGGATGGAACACCCCTCTAAGCTAGCCGGTAATTTAGCCATTCCACTGATCTCGCTCAATGGCCAGCGCAACAATGATTTCGATGGCCCTATGGCAGCGACACCAGCCTTACTCAGCTGTGACTATCTACAGCAGGTAATGGGCAGTTTTGGCGAGGTCTTGGCCCGCTCAAGGCTGATGCGCCTGAATGCCGGCGCTCAGGTTAGCGAACATGTGGATTTTAATTACCACTGGTATAGCAGAGTAAGAATTCATATCCCGATTATCACTAACCCACAGGTAATCTTTCACTGCGGTGACCAGGCAATTCATATGCGCGCTGGGGAATGCTGGATCTTTGACTCCTGGCGTCGCCACAAGGTTATCAATGCCAGCGACCAAGATCGGGTTCATCTGGTTATAGACACTTCAGGTTCGTCACGTTTTTGGCAGACTGTGCGCGAGATGGAGCCCTTTGGGGTGGAAGATAATAGCCCGCAACTAAAGGCTAAAATGCAATCCCACAGCTATCAGCCAGGTCAGCCTACCGGCATTGCGACCGAGCGTTTTAATATTGCACCGGTGATGGCACCGGGAGAGCTGGAAGCCATTGCCAACGAGCTGATTGCTGATATTGAAAGCAATCCAGAGAATGATCCCCAGCTGGCGCAGAGATATAAGTATTTACTGCTAGATTTGGCCAAAGACTGGCGTGAAAATTGGCATCTTCACGGTTATCAAGAAGCTGGCTGGATAAAGTATCGTGAACTCTTGGGCCGCGCTGCACATCAGCTTGATGCCAATCCTAGAGCACTGGTAAATGGCAGTAATCAGGTGGGAATCAATCCGATCATCATGCGACGCTTGATCCATGCGGCCTTTAATGTTGAGCAGATGGATGACTACACTAACAAAAGCTAGTCCAAAGCTACCTTAACTAAAACCACCTTAACTAAAACCGCCTAAACTAAAACGAATAGCCAAATCGCTTGAGATCTTCTCGATAGAATTTCCCGACCATAGACTTCAGCTCGTCATCGTAGTACTCACGATACTGTTGGTGCTCTGAGGCGTTTTTCTTTTTCAATGGCGTCGACTCAATCTGTAACTTGCCACAGATCTCATCCACCGAATCCTGCAGCTTTTCGTAACGACCCACATAGTCCATGGCTATATTGCCCTGAGCATCAGTTAACTGCAGATACTGGGGTGCAACTAAGACTCTCCGACGAAAGCGCGGCACTACGATCGCAGACTTCATCCACTGCAGCGGTGTCTCAACAAACTTGGGATTTTGACGGTTTAAAAAAAAGCACACAGAGATAAAGCGATCGAAGGGATTTCGGACTATAGCGAATTTAAAGTAATTATCCCACACCGCTTTTTCAAGATGGGGCGCTATCTGCTGAGCACTAATATGCCCATGTTGAATTTTTGCTATCTCTGGAATCGGCGAAATCTGCTCACCAAATAAGATTTGCTGTTCCCAGTCATCTGGGCCCTTATGACTACTCAGCAACTCTCGAACCGCATGAGTTCCAGTTTTAGGCACTGCAAAAAAGACAAATTGTTTAGCGTGAGAAACTATCATGCTTCATCGACCGGATAAGATTTTAAGATATCAGGCCCTAGAGCCTCGACCAAGGGTTGCAGGTGCTCTTCGAAATTACGCCACTGATCCAGTCCAGTTTTGTAGATTGGCTGGCGCACCTGCTCAGCACTGGGCGTTCGCACACTGCGTTCGGTTTTATGAAAATCCAAACAGGCGTCTTCGAACGGCAGGCCACAGAAATCAAGAATGCGGCGTACCTGAGTTTCCAAGTCTTCCACCACATCTTCATGCTGCACACGCAGCACAAAGCCCGGTAGCACCTGATCCCAATGGTCCATAAGCTTCACATACTGACGGTAGTAGTTGCCTATATCCGCAAGGCCATAGGAAAATTCTTGGCCCTCACCGAAGAGCTGTTTAAAGCCACTAAAGCAACAGGCCATGGGATGGCGACGAGCATCAATCACTTTGGCATTGGGCAATATCAGCTTAATTAGGCCAATATGGAAAAAATTATTTGGCATCTTATCGGTAAAGAAAGTCGCCGACTCTCGATAGACCTGAGTGTCCTGCATAAATTGATCGCCAAAACGCTCAAAATAGCTGTCATCCAGCTCAGTAATTATCTGCGGGTATCTGGGATTTTCGTCATTGTCATTGTCTCGCCCACGCAGTCGCTTAGCCAAGTCCAATATATTATGCAGCTCCATAGTGCCGTCCACCTGCGAGTGGGAAGCCAGAATTTGCTCTAATAGGGTCGACCCTGAGCGCGGTAAGCCAACAATAAATATGGGATCCGCCGAGTTGTTACCCAAACCTTTTTTCGACTCTAAAAACTCGCTGGTACAGACTGAAATCTGCGAATCAATTCGGCGCTGTAACTGCCCGGCATGATAATGAGTGGTGAGTTTCTTTAGGGCGTTGCCCTTGGCGTAATGATGGAAGGCCTGGGTGTAATCACGACGATCTTCAAAGGCTTTACCCAGAGCAAAGTTAATTTGAATCTGATCCAGTTCAGCAGTCTCTGTACTGTCTTCTGCGCTTTGCATGGCACTGATCTGCTGATCGTCAAATTTGTAGGATTTAGTGTTGGCCAAGCTCCAGTAGGCATCACCAAAGTTGGGATTGAGACCGTAGGCCTGTTTAAAAGCCTCTGCCGCCTTGTCTGGATTACCTTGAGTATTATGAATGTGGCCCAGAGAGATATACAGCTGTGGATTACCCGGCGTCGCTTCGATCATTTCCAGATACTGCTTGATTGCCTCTTCATTTAGACCTACACCAAAACAGGCGGAAGCATAAACCTGCTGGGTTCGTTCCTTGGCCTGTGGATAGTTGTCAAAGACTTTTTTAGCCTGATCATAGGCTCGATGAAAGCGCTGTCGACGCAACAGTATATGGGCGTACTGAATATTGCCGTCAAGGTGATTGGGCTCAAAGGCGATAACACTCTCGAGTAAGAATTCGGCGTCTTCAAGAATATTATTGCGCGTGGCAATCTCCGCTAATAGGCGCATTCCCTCAACGTGGGTTTTGTTCTCTCTTAAAAAGGATCTACAGACTTGCTCTGCCTCCAGCAAACGATCAGCCGACAGATAGCTAATCGCCGCTAAAAGCTCCTTGGGCAGAGTATTTAGGAAGTCGACCTGCTCCTGGGCCTGTCGCACCTTGCTACTGCCACTGGCTCTATACAGTGGCACCAGCAGTGACCAGCTTTTTAATAGAGAGGGATCTAGGGCAACTGCGGCCTCTAGGGCCTTGCCCGCAGGCATAGGATTATTTAACGACAGTTCGTTAAGGGCGCGCTCCTGATAGGCTCGCGCTAAATTGGGTTGTTGTTGCAATACTTGGTCTAGGGTTTTTAGCGCGTCTAGATGCTGCTTTCTAAGTCGCTGAATTACGGCAAAGGTATAGAGTGCATCAGTGTTATCCGGACTTTCTACAAGAACACTATCAATCAGCTTTTGTGCTTCCTCAAGCTTTCCTGCTCCCAGTAATCTCTGTGCCTGATCTATATCCACAGCTGTTTTTGGTAGTGCTTGAGTCATAGTGTTTTCTCGGGATTAAAAAAAAGGGCGAACCGAAGTTCGCCCTTTAGAGTCTAACAATTGCTATTACTTATTGAAAGTTATACGAGAAGCGCATGCCCATAGTACGTGGGCGCATAACACTTTGCTCGGCAGAGAACTTACCGGCTGTCTGAGCCATGGCACCCTCTTCACTAGTGATGTTATTAACAAAGATTTCTGCATTCCAGCTATCTTTAGAAATACCCATGCTAGCGTTCAACGTAGTAGTGGCTTCATTGACAAAACGGGTGTTCAACGGAACTGCACCAGTTGAATCCAGAGCTGTACCGAAGTTACCGCCTTCATTGTTCAGATCGATGCCAGATGCTGCGCCGTAGGCCAACAAACCAGTGTCGTCCATAAATGCCGCACTACCAACGATACCCGCAAGAGTCTCACCACGGTAGGTCATAGAAGCTGCGACAAATGCGTCGGCGCCAATATTATCCATTCTGAAGTCGTAGCGAGCACGCAGGTTACCAGAGAAGTCCGAAGACAATGGCAGATCAGAGCCTACAGGAACTGCAATCCCCTGAAGCTGATCATTCACTCGAGTAATCTCAGTGCTCAAGAAGCTAAACGCACCTGTAATAGTCAGCTGATCTGAAGCTGCCCACTGGAAATCAGCGTCTAAGCCTGAAGACTCAGCATCACCAACGTTCTCCATAAAGACTAAGAACGCAACATTGGATGGATCGAAACGAGATACCTGAAGATTTTCAATATCCGCCTGATAGTAAGTGGCGTTAAAGCGCAGCGTATTATCCAAGAAGGTACCTTTCATACCAAATTCGATATTCTCCAACGTATCAGTAACAGCTACAGCTGGCACTACGTAACCTTCATAGACACCAGACTGATTTGCAGACAAACGACCTGCATTTCGGTTCTGAGTGGCTGGACGGTAGCCCTCAGAGTAAACACCGTAGAGCATAATATCGTCAGTCAAGTTATAGTTCATGGAGAACTTGATAATAGTGTCTTTCTCAGTAGTAGAGCCATCCGCATTAAGGTCGCTAATATCTAACTTGCCACTCTTAATTGCCGCGAGAGTTGCAGCATTGCTACCACCACCACGGAACATATCTTTCTCACCAGAAGGACTCGTCTGAGCAAGGAAAGCGGCATCATCTGGATTGGCACCATAGCCACCCAAGGTTTCGAGACGGGCGGTGACATCATTACTAAACTTCTCACTGGTACAGAGATCAACAGTCTGATCGGCAGCGGTTCCAGTTGAGGGATTAGCTAAACCAGCACCATTGTAACGACAGCCGAAGGAGAAGTTTGATGCACCCTGCAACTGGGTATCAAGCTCATACTTACGCGCACTGATCGAAGCGGTAAACTTGTCGTTGAAATCAAAGGAGATCTCACCAAAAAAGGCGATCTCTTCTTCTGTACGAGTAAAGTCGTTATAGAAAACTGTACCTGGTCCACGAGGGGTAGAACCGGCATTAGTACCAGCAGTATCTACAGTGACGTTGCCAAGTTGATAGGCTGGGTAATCGGGGTTACCGTAATAAAGTTGGTTAAACTCGCTGAAAGTATCACCGGCTCCGAAGTACTGGAACTCACCGAGAGTTTTAGTTTCAACATCATTAAAGTAAACGCCGCCGAGCAATCTTAAGCGGTTATCTGCGTCTGTGCTGACACGGAATTCGTGGGTAGTGCGCTCATTGTCGCTGCTATCAACGTATTGCTTGGTAGGATCAAAACAGCTGTTTTTCTCAACAGTCGCATCAGCCGCATAAATATTACCGCTACACATATAGTATGTGATGTAGCCACCACCATTGTTGTAGTGGGTGTAATCAACAATAGCATCCACTTCACGATCCAAGTAACCACCGGTGTAAACCAGGTCCAAGTTTGATACGCGACCTTCAAGGGTCCAAGTAGTCAAACCAAACTCATCTTGGTTGCGCTCAGGAGAAAACTTAGCTGACTTGTCATCACCCAGGCGAGGATCGACCAGGAAAGAACCTTCAACATCAAGTTCTTGTGAAGCATGCTGAACCAGAACACTCCAATCTTCATTGATATCAGCAGCTAGACCGATGCGATAGCCGTTATAGGTTGCTTCGTTCCAATCTTCCTGCACCAAATCAGTGTTGTAAGCAGTTTTCTTGGTGGTCAACGGGAAGTTTTTGAAGTAAGGACCATAACCTAGAGAGTTCCGATCGATCACCTCACCGCTTGGCGTAAAGCTAGCGGGTACGTTATCAATCCAACCGCCTTGACGATCACTGTAGCTAACCATTCTAAGAGCGACGTTTTCGCTAATTGGCAGGTTAATCATCGCTTCCATTTTATTGCTGTCTGAACCGCCAGCAGTAGTGCTAATACCGAGATCGATACGACCTTCAAACTCACCGATAACCGGCTTATTAGTGATCATGCGAACCGTACCCGACTGCGAGCTAGCACCGAATAATGTGCCTTGAGGACCAGCCAGTACTTCTACACGCTGCAGATCAGCGGCGTATAAATCGAGGTTGCGAGCGCCAAAGGAAACCGGCATATCATCGAGGTAAAGAGCAACGCCTGGAGCAGAGCCCTGGGCTGATGAAACAGTTACTGAGCCCTGCTCGGATGCAGAGCCACGAATATAAATTTCTTTCTGACCGGGGCCAATACCCGCATTGACAACATTTGGCAGATATTCAACATACTCATCAAAGGTTTGCACGTTTAGTTCTTTAAGTGCATCGCCACCCAAAGCGGAAATGGCAACTGCCACATCTTGCATATTCTCTGCACGCTTTGTTGCAGTAACGATAACTTCTTCGAGTTCTGCACTTGCTATACCAGCAAATGAAACACCCATGGCAATCGAAACAGCCAGACTTAGCCTATTATTTCTATACATACTGAAACTCCCCGTAAAATGAATTTTATTCTACGCAATGCCTAAAAAATTCGGCAATTGCATATTTTTTTTCAAATAACTCCCTGAAGCTTCCCTCAACAAAGAGAGAGGCATTGTTTAAAAACTAAATCCATTTAGACTAATTTTGATTACTAAGCTCTATGGCTCAAGCTGTGTTACACAAACACGCAGGATGATAGCACAGCTAATCAGCAAAATCAGGGGCACCGGCCTTTTCTCCGGCGCTTAAACAGTCTGTTATTGCAGGTTTAACCCTCAAAACATGATTTTTGAGGCGTGGAATAGGGAATATAAAATCATTCAACAAGCTGAATTTTTTCTGCACTCAATAAAATTCTTTTGCTTCTGTAAAGTGAACCCAGCGCCTGTTTATATTTTTTCTTGGAGACCTTAAAGGTGCGGTATATCTCGTCTGGCTGGCTTTTGTCTGTCAATGTTGAGACGCCACCTGATGCGCGTAAACTTTCAATAATTTGTTCACCCAGATCGTGGTCACCCTGCAGAGTTCCCTGAGAAATCACCAGATCAATCTTACCGTCACTGCGAATATTTTTAATAAAGCCGGGCAATCGCTCACCGACCTTCAGTGGTCTAAATGCGTCATCGCGAAAAATAAGCCCCAAATACTGATCGTTGATCACCGCTTTGTAACCTAGGTCGGTGCGCCCAGCAATTAGCAGATCCACTGCCTGGCGAGGCTTAATCCATACGGACTCTTCAGCCAGATAGTCCTGCAGACGAGTAGATGCGGCAATACGGTCGCTGTCCTGGTCATGGAATACATAGACTACGTAGGAATAACCTACCTCCATAGGCTTGAGTTGCTCGCTGTAAGGCACCAGCAGATCTTTTGGCAGCCCCCAATCCATAAAGGCACCGGCATTATTGATATCTATAACTTTGAGCATTTCGCAGCGCCCTACTTCAACCTTAGGGGTTTCTGTAGTGGCGATTAACAGGTCTTCGGAATCAAAGTACAGAAAAACGTCAATCCAGTCGCCCAGCTCACAATCCTCTGGCATATACCGCTGGGGCAATAAAATCGAACCCAGCTCAGCGCCATCCAAATAGACGCCAAAGTCGACTTCTTTAACCACTTCTAATTTATTAAACCTGCCAACCTGTGCCATTTTATTAACCGCGCTTTAAATTATTGAAGACCCGAGTTACTCAATATCAATATTGAATGTAACCAATGGGTGCAAATAGAGGGCGGCAGTATACAGCAGTTAAGGGGGCCTAGGCACTCAAGCTTAGGTCTTCAAAATACGGCTCAGCTAGTGATCACCAGCTTCAAGCTCCAGTTGGGCTATATCTGAGCGCTGGATCTCTGCCAACTCTTCCACTGAAGGCTGTGCGGCCAGCTTCAGTTGAATAAGGTCAATAATATCAGCAACGGTAACAAAGGCTTCAATTTGCTGATCGGAAACATCGATCTCGAAATGCTCCTCAAGATCCATTGCCAGTGATATTTTTTCCAGGGAATCAATATTTAACTTGTCTAGAGACATGGAGGCATCCACTGTATCAACCACCACAGCCTGGTTATTGAGAATATGATCGTAAACAATTTCTGTAACCGTTGGCTTTACAATATTTGTCATAATGTCGCGCCTTTTTCTATCAGTGAAAAATCATTTTTTTAAGTACGTCAAAATTAAACTGACATTAAAATCCATTCGATTTAGCCAAATAAATTATCGCCATGCTAAACCCACTTTAGATATACAAAACTGTGTCTTAGGTCTACGCTGAATGACGGCATAGCCTCAGTAGCTAAACAAAGAGGTTTAAAAATTAACGCAGTACCCGATGGTTTAATATTCGATCTAGAGCAATGAGACCCCTATGCAAAACAGCAACGCCAATGGCTTTATAAATGTCTGGGTTTTAACCCTTAGCAATGCATTAGCAGCATCAATAATGGCGCTGATGATTCTGGTGGGCAGTCTGGTGGGCAGTGACCTGGCACCGGCGGCAGAGTGGGCAACACTGCCACTGGCACTAACCATCTGCGGCACCGCAGCGGGCATTGTGCCAGCCACTAGAGTGATGCAGCGCTTGGGCCGCAAATGGGGACTCTGGGCTTTTATGGGGCTCGGCATCATCGCCTGCGCAATGGCCAGCCTGGCCTTGGAGCAACGTAGCTTTAGCCTCTTTTGCCTGGCTGCAGTGCTACTCGGCACCACCAACTCCGCATTGCAACAGGTGCGCTTTGCCGCCATGGAGTCTGTAGCGCCTGAGTCTGGCGCCAGCGCAGCATCAATAGTGATGCTTGGCGGTATTCTGGCAGCTTTTGTTGGCCCAGAGTTAGCCGTGTTGGGCACTCATATGACCGCCGTGGACTATCAGGGCTCATTCTGGCTTGGCGCTCTATCCATTGTCTGTGGCGCGCTGCTTTTAGGAGCTTATAAGCCAGCTCAGATTGAAGCTACCAGCAAGCCCATAGCCGCAGGCTCATTGAAAACCATTTTGCGCGGCCGTGGATTTGTTCTCGCCGTGGCCAGTGGCGCAGTGGCCTTTGTAGTTATGTCCTTTGTTATGACCGGCACACCGATCAGCATGCACCATACCTATGGTCATTCGCTGGTGGATACCAAGTGGGTAATTCAAAGTCATATTGTCGCGATGTTTTTGCCTTCATTAATAGCGCCACTGCTATTTAAGTGGCTGGGCATTAGAGGATTGATGGTCGCAGGACTTGCCTGCTATGGCATCACCATCGGCATTGGCTATTACGATATCAGCGTCAATGGTTTCTGGCTGCAGCTAGTGCTGCTGGGTGTGGGCTGGAACTTTCTCTTTGTCGCCGGCACTGCATTGCTACCCAGTAGCCATAAACAGTCAGATCGCTTTAAGGCCCAGGCCTTCAATGACTCGACGGTGTTTTCACTGCAGGCGCTGGCGTCTCTGTCGGCAGGATGGGCACTCAATTTGATTAGCTGGCAGCAGATGTTACTGCTGTGCACCATTCCGATTAGCCTGATGCTACTGGCACTGGCCTGGGATCTCATTAGAGGGGAACGAAAAGAGGCCTAGCCGCGGTAGATACAACCGCTGGTGCAAGTCTCTTTAATCGTGATGCAGCTAAGCAGTGGCAACTTAGGCTTGAGATGCTGCCAGATCCAGATCGCGAGATTTTCGCTGGTGGGATTTTCCAGACCGTCAATATCATTGAGGTAATGGTGATCGAGCTGATCATAGATCGGTGCAAAAGCCGCTTTAATATCACCAAAGTCCATAATCCAACCGGACTGCTCCCCCACGGGACCTTCCACAGCCACTGTCACAAGAAAGGAATGGCCATGTAAGCGCGCGCATTTGTGGCCCTCGGGAACATTCGGCAAGCGATGAGCTGCCTCGATACTAAACTCTTTGTAAATTTGCATTTTTGTGCGTTCGAATGGCCTATATTGGGGCGTATCTTAGGGCCGTCGAAGAGATATGTATATAGCGATAGAAAAGGTTTGACAGCCCATCCCAATTCGGTAGAATGCGCCCCTCGTTCAGTGGGTGGTTAGCTCAGCTGGTAGAGCATCGCCCTTACAAGGCGAGGGTCACAGGTTCAATCCCTGTACCACCCACCAAGTTTTAAAAGTTTATGCGGACCGGTAGTTCAGCTGGTTAGAATGCCGGCCTGTCACGCCGGAGGTCGCGGGTTCGAGTCCCGTCCGGTCCGCCACTAAAATAGAAAAGGCTGCTTCGAAAGAAGCGGCCTTTTTTATTGCCTGGGGGGAAGTGGCGACCACCATTTTTGTCATTCCGACAGCGCGCAGTAACGAGGGATCTTTAGATCTCTCACATTCGTTCGAGATGACAGCGGTGAGGTTTAGGATAACTGCGGTGAGGTTTAGGATAACTGCGGTGAAGTTCAGGATGGCAGCTATAGCGTTCAAGACGAGGATTGTGACGTTAGAGATGATAGCGGTAAATATCGAAATGGCAGCTGACTAACCAATCCGTTAATATCTTTCCCAGACCCGCAACCATAACAACAAAACGGACTCTTCCTATGTCAGTAAAATTTGACCACCAATTCAATGCCTCTGCAGACCAACTATGGGCCATAGTCGGCACGCCAGATCGAGTCGATTGGGTTCCTGGCGCTGCCAGCTGTACATTTGACGGTGAAGTGCGCTCACTGTCTCTGCCTGGCGCCGGTGATATCAAAGAAAGAATCTTGAGCCGTGATCCTGAACAGCGAACTATGGAATATTCCTGCTTTGAAACCCCGGCCCCACTGGAGTCTCATCATGCCAGCATGCGGATCATAGCCAACGGAGATGGCTGCCGATTGATTTGGGAAACCGCCGTTACACCAGTAGCGTTTGAGACTTTTATTCGCAGCAGTATGGAGGGCTGTTTACAGAGAATCAGTGAGATTTTGAGCGCCTAGAACCGTGAAATCGACCTCATCTGTCATCCTGAGCGGAGTCGAAGGACCTCGACCAGTCGGCAGGAGATCCTTCGACTACGCTCAGGATGACATAATAAGGTGCTCAGAGTTACAGAGTTACAGAGTTACAGAGTTACAGAGTAAGATTTTTGATATCTCAAGAATTGAGGCAGCAGAAAAAAAGCTGTAGCGCCGACCCTAAGACGCCAAACTACGCTCACGCAATTTACCAATCTCATCGCGAACCTGAGCCGCCTCTTCAAACTCCAGATTACGCGCATGTTGATACATTTTCTCATCCAACCGCTTGAGCTCTTTGGCGATATCCCGAATCGCCACCGGTGGCTCATCAAGATCATAGCGCCCAAGACCCTCAGCAACCTTCTTGCCGCGCTTGGTTTTACCCTGCCCGGCATAAGCCCCTTCCATAATATCCGTAACCGATTTGGTAATACCTACAGGGGTTAGACCATTAAGTCTATTGTGCTCAACCTGCTTGGCCCTGCGACGCTCAGTTTCATCGATAGCACGACGCATGGAGCCGGTGATCTTATCGGCATAGAGTATAGCTTTGCCGCGCACATGGCGGGCTGATCGACCAATAGTCTGGATCAGCGAGGTATCAGAACGCAAAAAGCCTTCTTTATCGGCGTCAAAGATCGCCACCAGAGACACCTCTGGCATATCCAACCCTTCTCGCAGCAGGTTGATACCCACCAATACATCGAATTCACCAAGCCGCAGATCGCGGATAATTTCGACTCGCTCGACTGTGTCTATATCTGAGTGCAAATAGCGCACACGAACGCTATGTTCGGCGAGATAATCAGTGAGATCTTCTGCCATCCGCTTGGTCAGCACCGTAATCAAGATGCGCTCGTTAGCGGCGGCGCAGCGTTTAATCTCAGAGAGCACATCATCTACCTGATTAAGCGCGGGGCGCACTTCGATTTCTGGATCCAGCAATCCAGTAGGCCGCACCACTTGCTCAACCACCTGCCCCTCATTAGCCGCTTCATATTTGCTCGGTGTCGCCGAGACAAAAATCATCTGTGGCGCCAAGCCCTCCCACTCATCAAAGCGCAGGGGCCGATTATCCAGCGCTGAGGGCAGTCTAAAACCGTATTCCACCAGAGTCTCTTTGCGCGAGCGATCGCCTTTATACATACCACCGATCTGCGGCACGGTGACGTGGGATTCATCGATTACTAGCAGTGCATCATCAGGCAGATAATCAAATAAGGTTGGTGGTGGATCCCCTGGCGGGCGGCCAGACAGATAGCGAGAATAGTTTTCAATACCATTGCAGTAACCCAGCTCTCGCATCATTTCACTGTCGTAACGCACACGCTCACCAAGGCGCTGGGCTTCAACCAGCTTGTCCACGGAGCGCAGCTGAGTGAGACGCTCATCCAGTTCGAGCATAATTTTATCGGCGGCTTCAACAACCGTGTGCCGCGGCGTCACATAATGTGACTTAGGATAGATGGTATAGCGCGGGACTTTGCGCAGTACTTCACCGGTCAGCGGATCGAACAGGGTAAGGTTTTCCACCTCATCATCAAACAGCTCGATACGCAGCGCTTCATAATCTGAGTCAGCCGGATAGACATCGATAACATCGCCGCGAACACGATATGAGGAGCGATCGAAGTCAATGTCATTGCGCTTATATTGCAGCTCTGCGAGCCGCCGAAGAATATCGCGCTGATCAATTTTCTCTCCTCGAGAAAGGTGCAACAACATCTTCATATACGATTTGGGATCACCTAGACCGTAGATAGCTGAAACGGTAGCGATAACGATCACATCTCGACGCTCCATCAGCGCCTTAGTGGCAGACAGCCGCATCTGCTCAATATGGGAATTTACCGCGGCGTCTTTTTCAATAAAGGTATCAGACGACGGCACATAGGCTTCCGGCTGATAATAGTCGTAGTAGGAGACAAAATATTCGACCGCATTATTCGGAAAGAAACTTTTAAACTCGCCATAAAGCTGTGCCGCTAGCGTTTTATTGTGCGCCATCACTATGGTTGGACGCTGGACTGCTTCCATGACTTTAGCGACGGTAAAGGTTTTACCTGAGCCAGTCACACCCAATAGCGTCTGAGCGGCAAGGCCATTTTGTAGACCTTGAACCAACCCTTTGATCGCCTCGGGCTGATCGCCTGCGGGAGAGTAATCGCTGACCACCGTCAAAGGTGGCATGGGAAGAATATCGGCCACGCTTATTTCACCACCGGGATGCAGGGCGCCCTGCCGCTGCTCTGAGTTTTAGTGCAGATACTGGCATAGTACTCGCGATTTTTGCGCTCTAAGTCTGTAATCAATGTCTCAATACCCTGTCCTTCAATGGTTTCGCGGAACGAATGTTTTTTGACCGCCACATAGGTAATACCTTTAAAGCGAATATCCACCGCTTGCCAGACATCCTTCTCGTGGTCAGCCTGCTTAATCAATACGTCTAAAACAATATCTGGTATCAGTGTCGATTCCATCAGCACTTGAACCCACCCCATTGCGGCGCGTTGATTGATCACCACATCGACAATACGAAACTGCTGTCCAGAATATTTTTCTAGCCCCTCAAAGGCGTAACGCACGAGAGTCTCTCCAACTGCGTCAATTATTGCCTGCTGCTGTAATGGGCTAATTGCCGAAAAATTGTGCCGCCCTAGTAGAGCTCTGGTGGTAAAGGATATATCCCACAGCGGACGCAACCTCAGATCGATAAAGTCCTGATAGGCCATTGGATCAGCGAGATAACGTTGCTTATCTGTCGCCAGCTGCACAGAAATGTCTTCAAACAGCGATGCAAACTGCTGCTGCACCAATTTCTGGATCGGCGTTTGCTGTTCGGCAGAGCTCGCCCCAGCCATAGGGCATAAAACGGCGCCAAATAGGCATTTTTTGAACCAATTAGTATTGTGCAAATGAATTCCCTTCCATAAACAGTCGACCCGAGGTCAGCATTGGGCATGAGTATACAGTCTATAAGAATACGAACGCATTGCGAGAAAGAAAAATATCGCCACCAAATGCTCAGCTTGGCAGATGCACAATTAGCCCTTAGAGCCTGACCAGATCGATCCGCAACCAGACATTGTCAAGAAGCTTAAAATAGCCCTAATTAAGTGCCCAGAAATTGTTGACTCAGCACTCTATGCCCCCTAAAATGCCGCCTTGTCGAAACAACAGACAATTCCGCCTTAGCTCAGTTGGTAGAGCAAATGACTGTTAATCATTGGGTCCTTGGTTCGAATCCAAGAGGTGGAGCCAAAATTTAAAAGGGTTGCAGAAATGCGGCCCTTTTTTTTGCTCAGTGAATCGCGCTTGGTTTTACCAATCTGCCGGCAGGTCAGCATTTAGCGACACGTTAAAGACTAGAACCCTCAACCAGAAAAGAGCATACTGGCGTTCGAAAAAGGTGATCCTAGGATGGATAGCCTTTTTTACGATCGAGTGCCCGTCGGGGTAGATTTTAGACTCTACGTATTAGCTACTGACCCTCTGTATCTATATCTAGAGGTGTTTAGAAAGCCTTAAATAAGACGTTGCTAACGTTCTCGATAGACTAGGGTTGAGACTAAATGGAATTTCTCATGGAGAAACACCGATGATTCAGTACCTACCATCACTGGCAGGCGTAGCACTACTCAGCTTTGCCTTTACCAAACTACTAATCCCTATCTCACACGCCACGGGACTGCTCGACCGTCCGCAGGGTCGCAAAGCACACCATGGCACAGTGCCTTTAGTGGGTGGCATCGCCATTTACCTCTCAGTGTTATTTTGTGCAGTACTGTTTCTCAACCTTCCCGAAAGCTTTATTGGCATAGCCCTGATATGCGGGTTAATCACCTTTATTGGCGCTCTGGATGATCGCTACCCGGTGCATCCCTATTACCGTCTGACAATGCAGCTTATCGCCGGCGTTAGCCTAGCCACTGCTGGCGGCAGCTGCCTGCGCGATCTCGGTGACCTTGCTGGATTTGGCGCCATTAACCTGGGACTGTTCGCTATTCCGGTTACCGCTGTGGCTATTACTGGATTATGCAATGCTTACAATATGGTCGATGGCATAGATGGCTTGGCGGGCTCACTCACCATTGTCTCACTGCTAAGCCTGCTGGTGCTAGCCAATGGACAGGCGCCAGATAACCAGGTCGCCCTGCTCGCGTATATGGCTACCTCTATCGGCGTATTTCTACTCTTTAATCTTACGGTTGGGCCCTTTGCCAAAACGAAAGTCTTTATGGGCGATGCTGGCAGCACCTTTCTCGGTTGTGCCGTGGCCATTGCAATGATTCACTTTACCCAGAGTCGCCATGCAGTGATCCAACCCGCTACAGCACTTTGGCTGGTGGCTATCCCGTTGATGGATATGGCCAGCACCATGGTGCGCAGGGTCAGAAAAGGTCGATCGCCGCTCCACGCGGATCGAACCCATCTGCATCATATTCTGATGCGCGCTGCCTTTTCTCAACGGCAGGCATTGATGGCGATTGTTTTAGTTGCAACTATTCTTGCCGGAATCGGCATCGTGCTGGAGCGGGTTTGGCCTCAGAGTGAAGCCGTATCTTTTGCCTTATTTTTAATTGCCTTTGGGCTCTACTTTCAGTTTACCTTAAAGCAAGCACGTAAATTTGCGTAGGCAGTGCGGCATCAATTTATCTAACACCCGATCGAATGATCTAACAGCGCAATAGTAAACGCTCTAATAATTGGCATGGCTTTTTTATTCATTGCTGCAAGTTTATTTTATGCTTAGTTAGCGAGGCTAATAACGGAATCAAATTCGCTGACTGCTGCTTCATTTGAGTCGTTGATTAAGAGAGTAGTTGCTACACTAATATGCAGTGTCCTGGGAACCAACAGGGAATTCAGAAGGTCACCAGCAACTCTCACACCCTCACTTAGCGCAGATAGGAGCTTTATATCTAAGGTCTTTGCGCCGGTTAATTCATCTGCAGCGACAGTCATAATATCGAATTCATTAATTGTTGTTGATATCATAAGACCAGTTCTATTGACCGTGAGGATAATATTTTGCGGGGGCTCTAAAATCGACGCGCTAACCCCATCTGATGACCAGGTTATATGAATCTGACAATGTAGTTGCGACTCATTATTTGCTCTGATTCCATCACTTCCTGTAGTCACATATAAGTCTACAGTGCCCGTGCCACTGCCCGTTGGCAGCGCATCTTTTAGGACAAATCTAAGCAATGCATCTGAATAATCCCCCAACGGTGAAGACGTGCCATTCTTAATATTTGCCAGATTTAGCGGTGCCGATGTGAGATCCGCACT
>Ga0209092_10000014_pt1 | contig 144012 bp, 146 predicted proteins | sample FraStrMetagenome_FD_187446 | JGI IMG/M metagenome (GOLD analysis project Ga0209092, IMG submission 187446) | Marine eukaryotic phytoplankton communities from Arctic Ocean - Fram Strait ARC3M Metagenome (SPAdes) (version 2) | ecosystem: Environmental > Aquatic > Marine > Oceanic | place: Fram... | reverse complement strand
CCAATGGTGTCATGATGATTCTAAAAATAGATTTTAGAACCTTAGATCTTGTCATATCTGCTTTTTCAGATCCTGATCTAGCGTCATCGATTTCTTTTTGAGTTGCTAAGTTACCTGCAGAATCAAGGATCATCATGATCTTTGGTGTTTTTCCACCATTACGTTTTACTTCTTGCATTTTGCTAGTAAGTGTAGTAACTGATGTTCTAAATTCTTGAACAGTGTTAATTGGTTGGTAATTAACTTTTGTTACGTCAATTCCAAACTTTTCCATCTGATCTTTATCAACAGCTGCTTCAGAATCAAAGTATATTACATTATACCCCATTTCGATTGCCTTTCTAACAGAATTCAACACTAAGAATGTTTTACCTGTTCCTGATGGTCCTGCTATTGAACATGTTCTACTGTTAGGCCATCCACCAAATAGTGAACCACTAACACATGCGTTTAAGTGATAGTTACCAGTGTCAATCCATTCTGTAACTTCACTAAATGTAGAGTCAGCCATAATTGATCCCATTGGATTTAATGTCTTTAACTCTGCGTTTATATCGTCAAAACTAAAATCTTTCTTTGCCATGTTTATTGTTGTATTTTTATATTATACCACAAACTAATCGTTTGTTTCTTCTGTATTGTTTTCTGGAAACATCAACTGCTCTTCTCTTCTAAGTCTATTTAGTTCAGTAAGAGCTTCAGCAGCTTCATCCTTAAGTTTATCAATTTTTAATTGAATGCCATTTATTCTATTAAGAATCGCATTATATGCATCAACATATTCTTGTTGTTTTGGAGTTAACTTAATGTTCATGCATTAATTATTTGGAAATTGTATTTCTAATTGATTTGGATCTTTTTGATTTGATTCTTCAATTTTCCAATCTAAATGCCTAACTGCACTTCCTAATTCCATATCATTAGGATATTGTTTTATTAAGCTTTTAATTGTTTCGTAAAATGTTGGTGTATTCATAATAATGTTTTTAAAATAATGCCGAAGCATATATTAGATTAGTATCTAGTGTTTGTAAACCTATTGCGGTGAGTACTCTATTTAGAGGGTCAATCATCGCCTTTTCAAATTGAGTATCATAATCTACTTTGGGTGCTATTTCATAAGGGTGTTCGTTTGGCATAAAAGCATATACTTCACTAATTTGTCCTATACAATTGTATATTTTAAGTTTTTCACCATTAGCAATAAGTTTATATTTGTTTTTATATTTTTTATTGTTATTTAAAATATAATTGTAATATCCTGCGGCTTTTACATTAGCTGGACATTTTAAACCTATTTGTAATTCTTCTTGATCATCGATGATATATTTGTCAATATTATTAGTTCTTTTATTAAACGCAATATCATCAATGCCTGCTAATTTAAATTCCTTTTTACACTGCTTCATAAACTCAACCAATTGTTGTAATTCTTTTGCTGATGGTTGAATCTCTGATGAAAATAAAATTCTAAGTGCTTCTACTAATTTCTCTCTAGCAAACTTAGGGGTTGAAGATTGAATTGTATCAAATCCAATAGTTTTTACTTTTTTCAATGAAGGGTGGCGTTCAGTTACTTCTAATTTATCATCCCATGCTAGATTTTGAATGTATTTCTTTTTAGACATCCAAATACCATTATACGCCAATGATTCTAGTTCAAAGAATAAGAAATTATCTGTGTTTCTTTTCTCTGCATATTTTTCCATGGTTTTAGATATGTAATCTTTTAATCTAAATGCATAAAACGCTAAAATAAATTCATCAATTGGTAATTTTTTATCTTCTTCTGACCAGATTATAGATTCATATAAATCTTGAAACTGCACATAACATGAATCGGTATCAATATAAATTACTGCAGGTTTTTCAATTTTACCTTTTACTTTGATGTTAAATTTCTCATGAACTGCAGTATCTTTGTGCCAAAAATCATTAACATATTTGTTAAGAATTGTTTCGGAATAAAGAATTGCATTCTTACCTTGTTTGGTAATTGATTCAGCAATGTCAAGATTAAAAAAGTGAAACCACTTATTACCGAATGCTCCATAAATAGAATTAAGAGTTAACTTAACAGCTTGCTCGTATGCTGTGAATTTGGCAGACAGCTGCTTGTAGTGGTCTACAAGCAGCTTTGCCTCATCATCTGTAAGTTGTTCAATTGATTTTTGTTCTAACTCTTCTATTGTCATTTATTATGCAGTTTGACAAGTTGAGATTGTCAATAAAGTTTCTGAATCGTTTGATTCAAATACCACCTTTGAGTCTGACACATATACAGTTTGCTCTTCTTTGTCTAATAAATTTAAATACTTTTTGTAAACAGTAACTTTACCATTTCCGCTTGTATCAGGTGTAAGAACTACGTTAAATGATTTTCCATTTACATTGATTCCCTGTACATCTGAATTGATACCGAATGTTTCATCTTTATCAAGGGAGAATAGGTTTTTAACTTTACCAATAGAATGTGTATCAAGTGTAAAATCAAATTTAGAATCTGATCTTGCAAAGATTGCATCGCGCTGATCTTGTGAAAGATCTTTAAATCCTAATGAAGGCTCTGAACATGAAAGTGTAATTTCTAATTCGTCATTGAATATACGTAATGTAGATGCAACGAATTCTTCATCGTTTTCAATAAATTCTAATTCTCCTTTAATTGCATCATGATCAAAATGCTTAATTGCTTCAATAACTTTGTTACCTTCAAAGAATGCAATTTTCATTTCTTTATCAGTGTCCGGCCATTCGCTTACCTGAAATATTTTATCCACTTGAATAGAATGATGTTTTACAGCATCTCTTTGTGGAAGATAAACAGTTGAATGAATTTGTCCCTCTTTGATTTTCATATAAATAAAAGAGTCAATAAGTTTAACACGATTGATAAACTCTGTTAGTGCATGTTGGTCAATGCGATCAATTTTTAATTTCATAATTTGTTATTTTTAGATAATGATATTTGAATATTATACCGTGTTATTTGAAATAGTTTCAATAATTAGTGAACAAAAAAAAGGGCAGAGATAGTAGCGAAACTTCTCTGCCCAAGCCGTTACGAATAACGGTCCTAAAATGTGGTCTTATTTCATACCACCGGAAATTTTAACCTTCACATGAAGCACATTCTAAAATATTTCTAGAAAATGATTGTGCGGAACTTTGACTAAATTGATAGTAAAGTGTTTTAACACCAGATTCATGTGCATTTAAGTAAAGTTTATTAATATCTTTTGCTGAAACGCTTGGGTGAATCATTAAATTTAGTGATTGTGATTGATCAATAAATTCTTGTCTCTGTCCTGCTTGTAATATCAATTCACTTGGAGAAATTTCAATAAATGATTTAAATACTTCTTTAGTAGGAAAATCTAAGTGTTGTACACTTCCATCTTTTTTTAAGATTTCAGCCCATACCGCTGGTGTATTTAATCCATATTTTTCTAATTCTTCTTCTAAGAATGGATTTTTATAAATTGTTTTTGATTTAGCTAAATCTTTAATAAAGTAATTAGATTTAATTGGCTCAATACCCATACTTACTGCTCCGTGAATAAATGAACTTGATTTGGTTGGTGCAATTGCAATTAATGTTGTATTAGCAAATCCGCTTCTTAATGATTTATATCCTTTTTCATCATGTAACCACTTAGATGCTTCTTCTGTTCTTTCTTTAAGAGTTTTAAATATTTGGTGATTTAATTGTTTTGCCTCTAATGATTCAAATACAACTCTTTTAGATTGAAAATAAGAATGATATCCTAGAACACCAACTCCAAGTGCTCTATGTTGCTCAGCAAATCTGTGAGCTCTTGCCATTCCTGGTAAGTTATAAGATTTTTTTACAAACTCATCCATTACTGCATTTAAAAATAAAGTATACGTTTCAATTGCATCTGTATCTTTTAATTCGTCCCAGTGTAATAGGTTAATAGAACCTAAACAACATACAAAAGAATTAAATGAATCAGTTGGTAGTTGAATCTCTGAACATAAGTTTGATGCTGTAATTTCTAAACCTAATTTTTTGTACGGAGAATTATTATTTGAGTTATCTTTAAACATAATATATGGATAACCGAATTCGTTTCTTCTTTGAATAACTTTAGCCCAAATTTTACGTTTATCTGCATCACCGTCTTTCATTTCTTGAATCCACTGATCAGTAACTGTAACACCGTATTGTAAATTTTGAATAGGATTTCCTTCTGTACCTATTTCTAGAAATTCTAGAATATCATTATGTTCTACTGGTAGCCATGCTGCACATGCACCTCTTCTTGCTTCTGATTGTTTACACACATCAACTGTTGTGTCATACATTCTAGCATAGTGTACTGGTCCATCTGCTGTTCCTCCTGTAGAAATAGTTGCGCCTCTTTCTCTAATGTTTCCTAAATAAATAGAAGTTCCTCCTCCATATTTTGACATCATGCCAATTTCTCTTGAACCATTTAAAATACTGTCTAATGTGTCATCTACATTAGAACCGTAACAACTTATAGGAAGACCTTTATCTTTACCGAAGTTAATCCAAACCGGAGTGGACATACTGTAAAAACCTCTTGCCATGTAATCTTCAAATTTCTTTGCAAATCCTTCGATTTTTAAATACCTTTCTGCTGTGTTTGCAATATCCTTGATTCGTTGTTCTGGTGTTTCAGTGATGTATCCTCGTGACAAAAACAATCTGCTGTCATCGTTTAACCAATAATACTTTGGTCTTAATTCATTGTTTTTATTCGCGACAGGTTTCTCTGCGAGAGGTGTTCCGGCTTCTTTCATATTGTAAATTCTTTAGTTAGTTTAAAATAAATCGTCTTCTGTAATTGACTTACTCTTTTTGTTATAGTCAACTTGTTTCTTGTAAAAGAAGTCTCCTTCTTTTGTTGCTGTAATTTCTACATCGAACCATAGTGTTTTTTCAATTTCACTAAGGTCAACGTCAAATACAGGTTTCATTCCTATTCTTGTTAATGAATTATTAAATCTATTTTGTATAAAGTTTTCGATAGTTTTTTTAGAAAGGAATTCTAATTCTCCTTTTTCAAAAATCCAATCTAGAATTTTAACTTCCGCAGCATATGCTTTTTTACACGCAGAATCGATAAGTTTTTCAAATTCTTCGTCGAACCATTCTGGGTTTTCAGATTTAATAATGTTGATAATTTCAGATCCAAAATTACCATGAATTTCTTCTTCTTTAGAGGTTGCTTCAACTACATTAGAAATACCTTTAAATAGATTTTTCTCTTTGTTAAACGACATCATAATTAGAAATTGGCTAAATAAACTAACATGTTCTATAAATAAAGAAAATAATAACACTGATTTAGTATACATTTTATCATCTCTAGATCTTGTTCCGTCTAAATATTTTTTTAAATATGATATTCTATCTTTTATTGCTGGTATTTCTACGACATTTTGAAATTCTTTTTCTAGTCCTAGTACTCTGAGTAATTGTGCATACGCATCTTTATGTCTTACTTCTGATTCTGCAAATGTCATACCTACATCACCTACTTCTGTGATAGGCATTCTCTTATAGAGATCAGCCCAAAAAGTTTTCACATTAACCTCTATTTGAGCAATCGCAAGCATAGCTCTTTTAATAACTTCTCTTTCTGAGTCAGAAACTTTAGTTTTAAAATCATCTATGTCTGTTGTAAAATTAAATTCAGTATGAATCCAATATGAATGTCTAATAGCATCTTTGTATGCTAATAATTGTGGGTACTCGTAAGGTAAAATGCTAACTCTTGGTGAAAAGATGTTCTTATTCATATTGTTGTTTATTTTTAGTAATTTATATATCAGTTGAATTACTAGTCTCTTGTTAAATTATTTTTTTATTTTTTTTTCTAGTTCATAAGCCTTCTCATAATACGCATATGAAGTCTTTTTGTAATCCTTTCTTTGAGAATATAAATCACTTAAAATCTTTTTTAAGATTGAATCTTCTTTTTTATAGACAACACCATTCTCACAAACAATTACGTTTTCATCCTTTCTTCTTTCGTTAATTTCAGGTTCAGTTACCTGTTCAACGAAAGATTCTGGTGAAATGTTAAACTGTCTCATTATTGATGGATATAGTGAAGCAAAATCAAATGCACTTACTCCAGAATAATACCCTACAATTGGTTGTTTTACAAATGCGCCTTCGAATTTACCTTCTTTAAGAGAATCTGCCTTTCCATATTCTACACCTATTTTCTTATTAGTTTCAGCTAATTTTCTTGCCAATAAAGATTCTGTGATAGCCACGGGTGAAGAAGCTTTATAAAGAGGCATTCTAGTAATAGTTGCTAATGTTAAAAGAACTTCCATTGATCTTAATTGTTGATCAATATAATATACTAAACATGAATCAATTACATTATAATAAATATATTTAGTAAAATCATTTTCATATAAATCCTGCAATGATCCACTATATTTAATTTTATTAATATCTAATACTGCGCCTGAAACAAAATCTAATGAGTTTGATTCTTTTACTGCAACTGAACGATCATATTTATCATATAATTGCATATAATCGAGAATACCCATGTGAAGTGGTCTACTATCGTTTCTATCTAATGATCCAGTGATTGCCACGTCAGTCAGGTCTATTTGTAATCGTTTACATCTATTAACTATATACTGCCAATCATAGTTTATAAAGTTCCACCCTGTCATCATTGGGAATTTAGGTAAAAACTTATGTAGAAATGTATATAACATATTATACTCGTCGTCAAACTTATGATAAGAGAATTCCCAATCTTGATCATAATTTTTTAGATATTTGTTAGTATCATCATTGATTTTTTTAACTTTATCATGAGGCATATCTTCTAGACCTAAAACAATAGCTTTACGCTCTGGTGTAATAATAGAGAATGACAATATACGTGATTTTGCTTCTTCTGGTTTTGGGAAACCATCTACAATTTCTGTTTCAATATCGACAAAATATGTTCTTGGCATATTGAATTCATAAATCTCTTCTTTATCAGCCTCTGGTAAAGAGTCCATAAAATAAAGCAAGCTAAACTTGTTAAACGATTTAGCAAAACCTCTTTTAAGAGGACGATCGTCCCAGTTTCTATATGTTTTATCTTTGTGTTTGTCTGTTTCTTTGGTGACTACCCAATTTTGGAATTGATTAACTCCGTATCTTTTAAATGAAACTTTACCTTCTTTATTATAATAAGAAATAATTAGTTCATTACTAGTTTGTTCAATGTCTAATAGCATTAATAATTGTTTTTCTGACGGTTAACATTCTCTTCAGCTTTTGCAAAGTAGTAATTGTAAGCTGTTTTGGCATCAAGCCCAATTGAAGATGCATAATTGATAAAGAAGTGTAGAATATCTACCCATTCCATATACAATTCCTTCTTGTCTCCTTCGGACATGTCAGAAATTTTTAATGTATTATATTTTGTAAAGTCTTTCTTCCAGTATTTCCATACTGCGTTTCCACTACCGTCTTTAATTCCACCGAGAGCATCTGTCATTTCATGAACTTCATCCATTAGCGAGTGTGTGTTAACATGCCAGAAATCCATAATTTCTCGGATGGTCATATTATCAAAGTTAATACCATAAGTTTGCTCTTGCATCTTCTTTTGGTTTTCCATGATGTCTGCAAGGTGTGTTGTTGATTGGTCGTAAAAATCTTTAACTTCTAGATCTTTACATTCGTTATCGATGTTTGCCATAATTTAATTTGTTATACTATTAATATGATATTTTAATTTAAAGTTTCAGTTTTTATAGGTCCATTTCTAAAACTTCTCCCCATTCTCTTTTTGAATTTGTTTTTTCTTTAGTTTCTTCTGATTCTGGGTAAGGTTGTCCACCTACATTCCAAAACCAAGCCCCTTGATTTCCGTGCTTAACCATAAATTCCCAAGCCTTTGCATCGTAGTTCATTGCTGATGGAAATGGAGGGGCAAATTCTGGTTTTACATCTGATGCAAATGCCTTTGGATGAGACCAAACTTTAGCTCTACCCAATTCACCGTTCTGAATATTTCTAGAAACTGCAACTGCATTAAATTCAGCATCTGGCCATGCAATTTGTAAAGAGCGTTGTAAAACTCCAGTTGATATTGCTGACCATACTTCTTCTGGATATCCATGTTTTTCTGCTACATCATATGCAACTTTTACCGCAGCTGCAGTTACCAATTCATGTTTAAGTCCTAACGGAATAAATGTAGCGTTATTATCTTCTGCCCATTGTTTTGCAATTCTATTTAAATTAGGCATTGCTGCGATTCTTCTAAATTTAGCAATAGCACCTCTTTCAATGCATATGGCTTGGTGATCTGATATTACTTTACCAGATGGCATAAATAATACTAACTTCTTATTGTATTTTTTTGCTAAGTACGCAAGAGAAATTCCTGCGAATCCAAATCTGGGCTGTACATATACTAATGTGTCGGTCGGTGCTTTCTGTACTAAGATATCTCCAAATCTACATTTAGATCCAAAGCCCATCATGTCATCTCTTACTACATTAAATCCTTCATGATTCACAATAATTGGATCATCTAGTGGATCTTGCCAATCTCCAGCTAAATCTAACCAAGCTTGTCTATTTGGCATCATTAGATTTAAATCCTGATTCATTGTACTTGTTGTGTGTTTATTATGGGCCATTTAAAAGTTTGTTTTTGAATTATTATCTTTATATTTGTTGTGATAATCTGTAATTTTTGCAACGGCTTCTTCTGCAGTATCTACAACTCTAAATAAATCAAAGTCTTTTTGACTTATTGCACCGTGTTCCCATAGTGTATTTTGCATCCAATCAATTAATCCTTCCCAGTATTTTTTACCTACTAGAACAATTGGATATTTTACATTATGTCCGCATTGTGCTAACGTAATAGCTTCAAACAATTCATCTAATGTTCCAACCCCACCTGGAAATATCACAAACGCTTGTGAATATTTTAAGAACATTACTTTACGAGTAAAGAAATATCTGTTCTCTACGCCAAGATCTACGTATTCATTCATACTAGCCTCAAATGGCAATTCAATGCCAACTCCTATTGATTGTCCTCCAGCTTCATGGGCTCCTTTATTGGCAGCCTCCATAATTCCTGGTCCACCTCCTGTAATTACGCCAAAGCCTGATTCAACTAATAATTTACCTAGTTTTTCTGCTTCTTTATAAATTGAATTAGTACTTAATGTTCTTGCACTTCCAAAAACTGATACATATGATCCTTCTAATTGATTAAATGTGTCAAATCCTTTAGTGAATTCACCCTGAATTCTAAGTATTTGCCATGCGTCTTCTGCCTTATTTTTCATCTTCATTATTTTACTCGTTTGGATATTCTCTACCCCATAAATGTCTTGTTGTGTCTGCATTAACTACAACATCTTCAGTTGGATGTTTAGCTAAATTAAAATTACCTTCGAATATCCAAGTATATGGAATTCTTTTTGTTGGTGATTTAATACCATGACTAATTGCAATGTGCTTATAAAAAAAACATGTTTTATCCTCTACGTTCAACATCTTTTGACTAGTCATTGGATTATTTGGGTGATTTGCTAAAATGTTCATCTGATCAATCCATGTTTGAGCATGTGCATTTTCTGCTATAAATTGACCATCTGTATCAATACTATATTTTACTTTACCATTTAGGTTTGGACCTCCAAATATCTGTTGCATTCCATCAAAATGTCCAGTGCCACCGAATAAGATAGATTCAGGATCTACTAAATCTGGTCGACTCATAGCCACATATCTTGCAGTGTTCTTACATGGATATAATGGTGATCTAAAGTTTTGATGTTCTTTAAAATAAGCCTCTAATAATTTAGCAAATTCCATCATTGTATATGGTCTTTTTAAATCTTCTAAAATATGAACCATATCTTTAGCCGCTTTTTTTGGACCTTCTAATAACCAATCTTTTACTTGAGTGCCTTTAGGATAATAGATCTGAAATAGATCGTTACGAGCATGTCGATTCTCTTTAAAGTGCTCACGTGTTTTTTCTTCACCATCATTGATCAATCTCATAATTGTTCCCCAGTGCTCATTACTAAAAGAAAATACAATTGTATAATATAATAGTTTTTCTAAATCGGTTTCATGTTGCATCATATAACAATATGGATGTTCATGCCAGTGTAATCTATGTGAAAATATCTGATAATCTTCTAATAATAATTTGTCTTGCCTCTTATCGAATGCATCGCAGAATTCAAAGAATTTATCAAAACGTTCCTCTTGAGTCCAATCTTTCATCCAACTCTCTTTAGGTTTCTTCTTTTTAAATTCGATATCTAAGTTAGTGTTAGGATATTGTATATTGTTGTAATTGGTTTCTTTTTCACCCTCTAATTCAAATAGTTTTTTTTGTAAAAAATCTGACACATATGAACCTGTTTTTGGGTTGTGTTCAATTTTAAGTCGAGGTTCTCTAATTATATCTTGTTTGTTACTCATAATTTGCTTACCATTTTTTTATATTCTTCAACTGAAACTCCTGCGCTTTGTAAAATCTTATCGTCCGATGGAAATTGTGACATTCCATTAAAGGTTTCTACTAGACCTAAATCTAACATTGCTTTTTGACGACCATATGGATGATCTGTGATCGAAGATGAATTCCATAAAGCATCCATGTTGATGTGTGCATAATCAGGTCCTGGTTTTAAATAATTTTCAATCCATCTGATAAAATCACATGCAACATCTTCTGCGTTATATGGTAATGAACCTGTGTCTTCGTAAATTTTAGTCATAACTGCATCTAAAAATTCTTCAGACTTCTTACCCTTTTTTTCTATAGGGTCTGCAAGATAACCAATACATTCTACTGCGTTAGTGCCATAATAAAACATTGATTCTCTGTTCATAAATTCTGGGTACCAGTCACATACATCTGCAATAACTGCGGCGTATTGAAATCTATATGCTCTTAATCCATTATCAGCATTCCATTTAAACATCCATTCACCTAATTCTCTTAAATCTTTTTTACCATCTGTTCTTAAGAAGTTTGCCATGTCTCTGGCCATTCTTGGTGCAAATTCACATAAGAAATAATCTCCTCCTCTTTTATACACATATTCTGGTTCAGTAAAATTAGACATGCCTACGAATGAATCTTCGTTAACATTTGGTTTAGGTGGCTTCGGAAAGGCAGGAAATTGGTATCCTACTGAAGTATAAAATGGAGTTGGATGATATTTTACCTTTTCACACATATCTTCAATAGTATTGCAATCATATAAATCGAATAAGATTGTGTTGTGATAGCCTGATGGTTTAGTTGCGTAATTAATTGCAGAGCCACAAACTCTATGTAAAATAAAAATATAAAGCCACTCTTCTAATCCGAAAACATCTTGACGACTAGTCCAATTTTTTGCAACCTCTTCTCTTTGGGGGTAAATTTTACCAGCTTGCATGTGTTCCCAATATGGATGTTTATCTGTCCATCCATAAAAACAATCATTTACGATTTGACTAAACCCAGCATATTTTCTTTCTACAACATCATATAATTCAATGTGTTCCATTAATGGGTCATTCATGCCACTTTCAGCATGAGGGACCATTCCTAAATTAGAAAGCTCTTGTTGCTTTAATGCCAGGTCATAATATCTGATAAACTCATCATAATATTTAGTTGTCTTAATTTGAACTTTGTTACTCATTCACTTCTTTGATTTTCCAATCGAAAGCATCTCGGTTTCTTTGGTATTGTTCCATCGACCACTCTATTCTATCAGATTCAATTACTAATATGTAGCTAGCATCGTTGGCATTTAATGGTGTTATTATTATTTGGTATTCTTTCATATATTAAAATAAAGATAGTGTTTGTTTAATTAAATTTTTATTTGGTTGATTTGTTTCCATGTTCCATCTGTAATACTCTCTAGAAATATGAACTGATTTAGGCTTTTCCATAACATCAAATGTTAATTCTTCTTTTGCATTAAAATAAACTTCTGGGTGTTTATAAACTTTCCAGTTATTTCTTTTAGCCATATCATCAATGCCTAAATTAATTTCATTTACAAGAACATTACGTTCTGACCATGTTCCAGCAAATGGCGTTCCTTTGTAATAACCTGTTTTTGGCAATGGTCTAGATTCGTTTTCAATTGGCAAAACATGTACAATCTCAATGTCACTAATACCCAAACTAATAAGTTCATCTTCATATTTTTTTAGAAGTGTTTTTACAGAATCTGAAGGATTAGATTGGCGCATCAAATGATGTCTTACATCAATATTACCCATATAAACTGTTAGACTTTTAACCCATGGATATACATAACTTTGTAAACCTCTTTTTAATGCACCGTGCATAGTTAATCCATCGTGTCTTTGACACATATATCCTGCTTGATACATTCCAAAAGAGTGACTATCACCAAAACATAGTTTTTCTGTTTTATCTATGTGATCTACACGATGTATATTTTTACATAGTTCGGTTGCTTCTTCAATTCTAGTTTCAAGTGTTTTAAATAAATCAGTTCCCGCATTGAGTCTAGTTTGAATCAAATTACCAATATCTGGCATATCATGATGTAAAGAATATTTTTTAACGGGGGAAAATAACCTCATTAATTGGTGATATAAATCATCATTAGATCCTCCGAATATATTGAAGGTGCCTTTAAATTCCATACCATGATCAATTAGAATTGCGTCATAGTCATTCCAATCAGTTTGGTTAGATGTGATTACTTCTGCATTAGAATACCCTGCGTTTTGTAATTGATTATATAGCATGTGGGCCCATGCGCCTTTATGTGATGAGATTTTAGGGCTAATCTTACCGACTAATGCGCATATACCTACTCTAATCGATTTGTCGGTTTCCTTTTCTGTAAAAAATGTTAGTTCTGTCATAATTTATTTTATTGGATCTTCAGTGTCTTTATAACCGTGCTTTTCAACATAGTTATCTAGTGCACCTAAATATGCAACTGCATCTAGCAGATTGTCTTGTTTATAATTATAAGAGTGTCGACTTAGTTTAAGTGCCACAAGTGCAGCATACATATCTGAGCCGTTTAGTTCTTTACCTGTCATGCCATTAAAAATCATAGCAGCTCTTCGCATACCTTCTTCGAATGGACCGTATTGACGTGATTTTTCTTCTGAGCGATTGTTTACTATTTCGTTAGCTTCAGATAGGATGTTTGTTTTCTTTTTAGACATATAAAACGTTTAGTAGTTATACACACAAGCTTAAATTTGTTTAATTATATATTCGGTTTAATTTGGGTGCGACACAGAGATGCTCCCATGATTAATGATTACTTAAATGCATATTACTATGATTATGTTTATTACTGTGTTACAGATCACTGGTGAACTTATATTAATATAGTTTATTTTCAGATTGTCGTTTTATAAACCATTCTAACTTGGTAGTAAAATATTTGATTTGTTCTACATCAAGATTGTCAACTGCACTTGACAATTGGGCTTGATAATATTCAATCTTTGGCGTGTAGCCATTAGGATATTTGGATGCTCTTACTGATCCGTATCTTGTTTTGTTAAGAAATAACTGGTGTTCATGGTGTGGATTACTCATGCTTGATTGTTTTATGAGGTATTAACCTCGATTAGTATACTACTAATATAACAAAAAAAAGCCAAACAAAAAAATGTTTGGCTAGTTATTTTAATAAAGTTACGAACAATTATCCGTGTTTCTTAACTATTTTTGTTAATTCATCTAGAGATTTGCTAACATGCTCTCCGAAATCTGCATGTAAATCATCATCAGTATCTAAAGGTTGCATATCTTTCCACTCTGTGTACTTAGCAATAAAGGCTTCACTTGCATCTACTATTTTTTTAATATCTGATTTTGCATAATCCTTTCCATAGTAACTATTAGGATCTACATCTTGTCTTGCTGTTTCGTCAGTAAACGGATTTTTAATATCGATACCCTCGTAATCAAAGCTAAATGCCTCAAATGTTTTTAAATGTTTCATTTTTTTATTTCTTTTCTTTTTCTTCTTGTATTCTTCTTCGGCATCACCTTGGCCAGCTGGCACATCACCTGAACCTATTGTTCCATTTCCAGGTAATACGATTGGTCCCATTCCAGAAACATTAGCTATTCCAATATTTTCTTCTACATATTGTGGAAGGCCATCGTGTTTTGTACTTGCAAAATCTTTGAGTTGTTTAAGAGTCATTGAATCTGCTAATTCTTGTACTTCGGCACTAGCATCTTTTGGATCTAGTTCACCCTTTTTTAAAGCGTATGCCATGCCCATTAATCTTTGTTGTGACTTGCTTACAGAAGGCATATTATTTTCCGTCTATTTGGATATGTTCGTTATCTCTAATTTCAAGATTGTTATTACCAACTGATGCATCATATTCACCATAAATAAGATCTCTCTTACCTGCTAACGGGGAATTCATCATTCCAGTCTTATCGATTTTTCTAGCAACTTTTTTACCATTAAAATCATCCATAAAGCCCACATTAATTACTACTTCGTATGAAAGATATAATGTATCTGAATCTGAATTATTTAAACCATTAACCTCATCTATGGCGAATCCATTAAAAAGATTAGCAGTAACATATAGCACACCGTCCATGCCACCTGCTCCTTTTTCTACTTGATCTAAAATAATCTTCTTAGCTGTATCTTCAAACTTAGCCCATTCTTTATTGACTTCTTCTTGAGTCACTACATTAATACCTTCGTATTTTACTGTTTTAATTTCTTGTCTAAACGCTTGCATTACTTTGCCCACCAAACCTTTTGCGGCATAGATACCGGTCATTCTATATGACTTCTCGTTTAAAAATTCTTCAAATAATTGTAAATGTTTCATTTTATATGTTTTTATGTTTTATTAGATTATATATTTGTTTTATTAATCTAGTGATCCATGTTTTCCTGAAGACATTGCTTTTCCAAAATTATCGCTACGTTCAGTTCTATATGAAATATATGCAGGATCGGAGTTGTGGTTTCTACCACCAGCTCCATAGTATGATGATAACAAATAAGTGTGTATTACTTCGCCGTTCTTATCAAATGCTTTATCTGCATCTTTAACCAATTTAACCACCTTATTAATTTTTGAAGAATTAAAAGGGCCTTTAATCTCTGTTGATGCGGGGTTAAAGGAAGAAGTACCTGTTTGAACTTTAATAGATTCTAAAGTTTCAGGTATTCCTTTTATTAGCTTAATAAAATCTTTTAGGCTATCTGCAGAGCCTGCCCAATCAGATTCTATTTTTTTGCCATTAATAGTAGAATATGAATATTCTATTTTCTCGTTAACATATTGTTTAAATAACTTTACATGTTTCATTTTAGTGATTGTTCATTATATCTATTAAATTATTAGCTGTTCCATTATTAAAAGAATAGCTTGAGTTTGTTAATCCAATTGTACTATAATTAGTACCTGATGAATAGTCAAACATAACACCACCGTCTGATGAATTATATTCATCTAGTACAAACATTAATTCATAAATTTCTTGAAACATTTTATCTTTAATTTTTGAATCAATTCCACTACCACATGTGACTGCAATTAAAAATGTTCTTCTACCACCCGGGTTAAAGTTTGATCTGCCTTGAATTTGTCCACCAACAGTAGATCTCATTGTTCCAGACCATCCGCCTGCTGCAGGGACTGAAGATTCCTCAGTTTCATATTTTTTATATTTCTTAATAACTTTAGAAATAGCTTCTGCTAGTTTTACAGCGTTTCTGCCCTGAAAAATGTCGTAAGAATCTTTTGCAGTATCACCTTGTACCCTTAATGGTTCTTTATAACTTGGTAATTTACCTGATTTTAAAGTAGATTCAACATCGTTTAAAATCCCGCTGTATGAATCTCCCCATTTTTCTACTGCTATTTTAGCAAGCCTAAGCTTGTCTTCTAATTTAGCTTTAATTCCTTTTTTACCAAAAGACACTGACTCGTTTACAAATTGCTCAAATAACTGTAAGTGTTTCATAATTGTTTTTGTTTGTTTAATTTTCAAAGCCCATGTCCATACAATATTCACCGTAAACATCAAACATTGAAGTGGGATTTTTAATCCCGTCTTTAGTACTTGCTTTTTGTCCATCTAAATAAAATTCTTCTAATGCCTTTATGTCTTTCTCTGAGCAAACGGTACCAGAGTAATTCATATCGCTATCGAAATAAAAATATTTAAGTTTAGTGCCTTTAATACTAACTATAACACCATCCATGTTGAGATGTGGGTCTTCATCACCTATTGATTTTAAAACAAGATCTTTCTTAGTAAAGGGTATTTCTTGGTCCTTTTCAAAGGCGTAGTCATACTCTTCACTAGTATAATAATCTAGTTCGTTGTGTAGCAGCTCAAAAAATACTAAATCACTGTATTCACATTTTAAAGCTTTACATACTTGTGCAAACTTATCTTTCTGAGCTCCTTCACAGGCATCCCAATCTGTATCTTCGTTTAATTTCTGTGAAGCTACAAATGCTTCGAATAATTTTAAATGTTTCATATTTTTGTTTAATTTTTGTAATATTAGATTATATATTCGTTTTTATTAATTACCAAGCGTAATCAAAAGATTCAATTTTATTAACACCATCTTTGATACGTTTTGCATAGTTTTTAACTTCTCTTTGGTACCATGATTCAGATGATCCGTATCTTTTATCGGATTCTTCTTCTTGTTGAACATAATCACAATATCTAGAATAATCATCTAAAATACTTGACATGTGGTTAGAGGCATCCTTCATTTTTACGTGGTTACCTTTTCTGTTAGTTCCAATAGAGATTTCTCCGTATTTGGTCTTTTCACCTTTAGATAAACCATCTTTAATTTGTTGAGTTAATGTGTCAATAGCATCTGCGACCATTTTATCTAATGGTAATGCAGCAGCTTTAGTTGCTAATATCTGTTCGTATCTTGTCTTGTTTTCTTGTTTAAAATCAGCATGTGATTTAAATGCAGCAGCTCCTGATTTTGCAGCGGCTCTATCATTTCTTTTGTTTGCAGTTGAATACTTTTGTTGCAATAAATCAACATTAATAACAATAGCTCTATCTGCGACTTCAGCAATTCTTTTTACGTTGTAAAGTCCAGTTGCATCCCATCCTTTGTATTTTTTACTAATACCAATAGAGTCAGTTGGATTATTATCTACCATTTTAAGGTTTCTATCATTGTTTTTTCTACTACTATATCTACTAGATGATGACCAAACTTGATCATAGAATTTATTACCACCAGAAGTAACTGCTAATAAGTAACCTCCGCCTGGAATAACTTTATTAGAATGATATGCATCATAGGGTGCATGTGGATTTTCTTTTTCATTATCTGAGATATAAAAAACAATAGTGTTTGTTTGTTTTGCTTTATACGCTGTTTGCGGATCAGTACTGATAATATCTTCATCTTGTACTTTATCCATAGCAACTTTAGTAGAACCATAAAAAGCTTTAGCTAAATGTTTATCTAGTTTGCCATTAGTTCCCATAAATAATTGAGCAAGTCTCTGTGAACCGAACGCTTCATTAACTGTTGATTCGTTTAAAGAGTTAACAAACTCGCTAAATGATTCGTAAATAAATGTTGTTTTGTTTTTTGGTGTTTCCATTTTTATATTTGATGTATTTTCTTTTACTAATTTTGGATTTTTATTCAAAAGCTCTTCCATGTCTATTTCAGTTAATGACATAAAACTATTTTCTCCATACTTTTTAGATAATCTATCTGCTTTTTTAATGTCTATTACTTTAGATAAATCGTCATAATCTAAAGTTGCTACTCCAAATTCTCCAAACATTTCTTCCGCCATAACATTTGCTTGTTTAAATGCCGAAGCTTTTTCATTAATTTTTGATTCATCGATTGCCTTTGGATATGAAGTTTTCTTTGCCAAATCTAAAAGTGTCTTTAAATCAGATTCTTTATTTCTGTCGTACTTATCTGCATTCTTTTTGTCTTTGAATACTGCTGATACTTTTTTACCATTATCATCTATCATAATGATGATACCTTTTTTACCAAAATGTCTTTCATCAAATACAGACAAACCTTCGTTTACCGGTGCTAATTCATTTAAAACTCTTTTACCTGTTTTAGAAAGAGAGATACCATCTTCACTTACGTTAAAATATGCTGTGTTTCTTCTTAACCACCTTGTAGAATCAGTTGTCATTTCTTTAACAATACTTTTAAATTCTTCTTGGGAAATTTTACCATCTTTAACAGCTTCTAATACTTTATTTCTAATTTTAGCAGCTTTACCAACAGCTTTTGCTGGATGGTTTTCAGTATACTTTCTTTTAACAATTATATTTCTTTCTTCTATAGATTCATTTAATTCTATACCGTCCCAGTCCCATTTGAAACCTCTTCCATCTGCGCCATTACCTAAGTAACCGTACATTCCTTTTCTGAAACTAGCAAAGAACATAGCAGCGCCATATTCTCCAACTTCTTCTTTAACATATTCTCTTGCAGCGGCATCGTCCATTCCTTGAACATAAACCTGTCCTTCTTCGAACGAAATTAAAATACCGTTCTTAAAGTCTATTGAGTCTCCAACCCACCATGCATCATTATCCATGTCATATGAATCGTCTTCGTCTTCTTCATCACCGAACATATCGAAGTCTGACCATTCAGATATACCGTAGTTTAATGCTTCTTTTTCTGTTTTAAAAAAATTAACCTGAGCATAATCTCCAGATCTTTCTCTTACGTAAAATATTTTTGCCATTTTATTGTTGTATTATTTTATTATATATTCTTTAAAAATTGATCGAAAGTCATTGTGTTAGAATCTGATTCTGCTACAACACCCATAGAATCTTCTAATTTAGATTTTAATTCATTATACATATCATGTATCGGTTTTGGTGTTAGCTTCTTAAATAGCTTCTCATCACCATCTAACATTGCATTTCTTACTTGTGTTGCTGATATATTCTTGCCAGTTCTTGGTATTTCATAAAGTCCAAAATCAGTTCTAACTCCAAGATCTTCTCTATATTCTGGTTTATCTACTTGAAATCCATAAGTTTTCATTCTGTCACTTCCGGTTCCCCATAACACTGGTTCGTATTTTGGCCTCATTGCATTGAACATAGTGTCAATACCGCCCGTTGGAATTACAAAAACTTCTTCAATTGGATATTTAGATTTTAATCTATCAATCATTGCAACTTGAGTGTCCTCATCATAAGGTCTTTTAAATGCATCTTCTTTTTTCTTTTTCTTAGCCTTTACTAATAAGATTACGACCGGGTGACCATTTTGCTTATGAATAGTTTCAACTACTTTAGCATGGCCCAACGTAAAAGGCTGAAATCTACCAACAAACATATTAACTAATTTCTTACCATGTTCTGGGTAATCTACCTTTAATGCTTCTAAAACAGGAGATTCATTATATTGTAATTTTTGATTTAACAGATATGACTTAAAATTAAGAACATCATTTTCATTTGTTTTTGCCATTACTATTGCATCTATACTATCAACTATTTCATTGATCTGCGACATTAAATCTTTATTAATAATATCTGTTTCTTTGTTTCTCTTTTTTCTAAAACTACCCAATGCTATTTTATACAATTCTGATAAAACGTCATTCTGTATTAATGATAGTGTTTTTTCATTTGTAATAAAAACTGGATTTAATTTAAAACTTTTGTTTTCTGAAAAATCCGCAGAATTAAAACTAGCTCCTACATATTTAGAAGCATTCTTTTCAATGTATGCATTAAAGATGTGTGAAATTAATTCAATATATCGTTCTGCTGAATCTTCTGATTCTAAAGAAATTTCTTCAAGATTAAACTCTGTAATATACTCTACTAAATCTAATATTGCAATCTGATACATGTCAGATGGCTCTCTTTTTTTAACATCATTCCTGTCAAATCTTTCAAGTTTAAAACTTTTTGGATTTTTACCTTCATAGAAGTTTACTATTAAACCATCTATATCATTATCTAAATTAGAATTTAACGTTGGATTATTAAGACCTATGTTAAATATATTAAATATAGCTCTTGTAAAAGATTGATCTTTGAATTTGATTTTAAAATCAGAATCAGAAAGTTCTAGTAATCTAATTAAGTCATCTTTTTGATTTGATTGTAAAACTCCTTGAAATATAACCGGAGGTTTTTGAACACCTAATAATTCTGACCACTTATTTAAGATCTGTGGATCTCTAATAACTTTTTTGATTTGTGTGGGATTTTTAGGATTTAATATTTGTATGTGTGTTAGTATTAAGTGATTTTTAGGAAGACTTTCATATTCGATATCTACTGTCTTGTTGTCAATCATGTAGTCAAATCCGAATTTCCAATCATGTGGCATATCTTCTTTTACATCTTTAGGAATAGCTTTAAAGTAATTGATACCATTTTCATAGTATCTTACCATAGTTCTATCTACTTTATCCATTTTATGTTTAGAACCACTTTTAAAATATTCATAACCAGTACTAGTGCTTTTAACATGAAACGAAGATGCTTGTATTTTTTCTGATACAACACATGTTAATTTCAACATTGAATTAAAATCATTAATGTTGGTTGATTGAAAATATGTTCTTAAATTTTGTAATGCCATTATCTTCCGTATTTTATGATACCCATTAATTGATTAATGGCTGCAAACGTACCTGTTAATTTCATTGTTTTTCCTTTGTACACAAAAACTATTCCTTCAGTTGGTATAATAGATTCTATTCCTCCAATTCTGTCTAACCTAGCAAGTTCAGCTTCAACCTTTGCGATCTGAGCTGCACCTCCTGTTTTCTTAATACCTTCAGCTTCTGTTCTTATTTGATCGTGCAACCTTTGCATTTCAGCATCTGGGTTTGCTGCAACAAAATTAGAAGCATTCTTAAGGATAATAGAACCCAATTCTAAGAATAAATCCTCAAATGGTCTAATGTTTTCCTTGTATTTTTTCTTAACATCTTCTTTATCAAATTTCTTAATAAGAGATGCTTTATCTTTACCTAAATCTTTGTCTAATGATCTTAAGTTTAGTGTCTTTTTATCACCATACGCCCATCTTAAAAGAAGTCCTTCTTTATGATCTTGTTCTAAATCAGAAAAGTTTGTATCAATAGTTTCTCTCCACCACATTTCGTGATATCTTGAAACTTGATCATCATCTGATAAACCATAACGATCTCTTAGTGATTCTACCTGTTTGATAAATTTAGCTTTGTTCTTTTCAAAATCTAAATCTTTTCCTATTTTAATAACTTGAGGTGGAATTACTGTAAATGTTTTACCAACATTAATTTTAAGATCTTGCATTGCTTTAGCGATTGATCTTGCTGGTTTGTTATCATCTCCAATAGTATTACCTTCACCGTCAGTTTTCTTTATACCATGAAATTGAATAACATCACGATCATAATAGATTACGTTAGGATTCTTAGAGTAAATTAACTCCATATTCATAAAGTTTTTACCATTATCAAAAACTTCTAAATCTTTAGGGGATAATTTATTTAACGAGCTTGCTAAATCTTCTGCAGCAAATTGAAAAGTATCTTGTACTAATGGACTAGCATGTCCTTCAAACTTATTCTTAAAAGTAGCAAGGTCCATTGGATTTGCTAATTCAGTTTTATTTCTGGCAAATTTTACTTCTCCATCTTGAACTGTTGCAAATACATTTTGACCGTCAGTTTTTTCAGTTGCTTCTTCTTCGAAGTTTAGTTCACCATATAATCCTGCTTCAATAATTTTCTTAAAATCACTAAATGTTAAATCTTTCTCATCAAATGGATGTGACATGTGACCTGCTGCACCACCTTCTAAAATAAGAGATTCTGGTACACTAATATGTAGTCGTTCAGTTATAAATTCATTAAAATTAGTAAAGATCTTCATAAGGTATTTATCTTGTTTTATTATTGTCCCAATGAGCTAGTTAACATACCAACTGCAGTACCATAATCTCCATCTACTTTAGATAAAATACCGTCTATAACTTTTTTAGCTTTGGTTTTGTCAAAATCCTCTCCAAATGCTTTTTGCAAAACAGTTATCGCATATTCTTCAAATTCTTCATCCGAATTAACTTCAGCTTCAGTAACTACTGATTCATTGTATAAATGAACATAATTTTTATTTTTCTCAGAATAAACTGATTTGATTTCAAATTCTTTTTGTCCTTTTGTATAATATGCTTTAAAGAATAAATTTTCATCAAACTCTCCAAAGAAATGATCTGATTTACCGATAAAGAATTCAGCGTTTGGATAAATTTCAAGAACCTCTTCTTTTGTAGTTGCCTTTAAAACCGCGTTATCAAAGTCTTTTACGAATTTAGCTTCAGTAACTGTTGATTCGTTACATAAAGAATGTAATTCCTGTGCAATCTTTTTTGCTTTAGAACCTTTATGTCCGTATGCTTCGACTGTATCTAATGCATCTTCCATTTCCATTCCATGTAATTCTCCCATATCTCCGCCTCTCTCATCTAAAAGATCGTCTAAAATGTTTTCAGCTTCTGATTCAGTAATAGTAGCCTCATTATAACTTACAATATCAGAATATTCAATTTCATGTTCTTCTCCGTCTTGGTCCAATGCAAAGATTGTTTTATCTCCCCACATGTCATCATTACTATCGTTGCCATTACCATATGCATAAATAACATACTCTTGTCCGTTTCCTAATTGAATCATACCATCATCAGCTTTCATAGCTTTCATTAAAGACTTTTTATTATATGATTTCTCATTAAGCGCATCTCCTTCGTCATATGCAAATGACTCAAACATATTAAATGCATTTAGTAAAGCTTGACCTGATGCTTCTTCTTTAATACTCTCTAAATAAAGAGCAGTACCTTCAACAATCCCAATTCCTGACCAACCAGCTGCATTTGCAAGATCACTATAGTGTTTGTCTAAAATTCTTTTTGTAGTAGTAGCACCGATTGTTAAAAAGTGATTACCTAAACCCGCTACTTTTAATTCAAATGAACCTATTCTACCTTTAATGTTCTTAGATATAACTTTTTCTCTATGAAAGTTAGCATCTGTCATTGCTTCTTCGAAAAGATACTTAATACAACCTAATGTGCCTACTTTATCCATTGCACCAAAATCTGTTAGTTTCTTAGTAAATAAATTTTTATAGACGGTTAAAACTTTTTTTGCGTCTCTTTTATATTGAACTGAAATAGCTTCATTTACTGAAGTAGTTAAAGATTCAAATGCTGGATAAACATCATCATATCCTTTACCGTAAATATCTGCCATTAACCATTCTTTATTAGCTTCATCCCATAAATATACAAATTCGGCACCGCCACCATCTGCAACATCTCTTAAATATTTAGATATATTAGCAACTTTACCTTTAGATGCTGTAAAGTTTCCATAATAATTCATTCCTGTTGGATCAGCTTCTAAACCTGAATTATCTCCATTTTTAAGAACAATGTTTAGTGGTGAGCCACCCTTTAAATATGTTTTCTTAATAAGTGGTAACACGTTTTCAGGATATGAATCATAATGCATGTATACAGAAGTGATATTTCCTCTTTTGTCAATTTTACCAATTTGTCCTCTAGTTCCTTCTTCGATTAAAACAACAGCTTCATTAATCTCAGCGCCTCTTAATTTAGTAAAAAACTCAATTCTTTGCTCTTCGGTTAATTCTTTGATAGAAGTAACTTTAAATTCACTAAGTAAATTTTTATACGTTTCTGCTTCAGTAGTTCTTTTAGTAGAATTTTCTTCTTCTATTTGTCTAGATCTATTGATTTGCGATTCAGTTGAAAACTGATCAAAAGATTTTAATTTATGCATAATGATATTATTTTTTTATGTGTTATTATTTTATTATATATCTCCTTCAAAATCTACATTTTTTACATCATATTTAAACTTCTGTTCTTTGTAGATCCTTTGTCTTTCTTTGGAGTGTCTTATTAGGTAATTATCCCAATCAGGGGAACTTAAATCATCTACAAAATCTATAATATTAACCGAGTCTTTAGAGCTATGTTGCCTTAAACCCCTACCAATAGATTGTCTAATAATTACTTCTGATTTAAATGATTCTGTGAAGAATATGTTGTGAATTTTTTTGATGGATATACCAGTTGAGAATGTACCATATGAAGCGACAATGACGACTTGGTTTCCAGCTTCCATTTTCTTTTTGTGTTCTTCTCTAATATCTTTATCAATTCCACCATCAACATAATAAACGGATTTATCACTCTCCTGTCTGAGCTTTTCATATATTTTTTTACCATGTTCAATTCTATGAAAAAGAACTAAACTATTACCCTTAACCCTGGATATAATACTTGTTATAAAATTAAGCCTTCCAGGTGAATTGATCACATAGTTTTGCTCAAATTTAAAAACGTCTTTACTTTCATATCTATTCTGAGACATTTCTCTAAATGCGTCTTTTGTAGATTGAGGTGCATAGTCCATTTTAATTACCTTTACTTTACACCCTGCGATGTGTCCTTCGTTTTGTAAATAATGTGCACTTATTTCTGTAATTAATGGACCAGTATATGCCATTAACGTTAATCTATCTAATGTGCCTTCTTTTGGAATAGTTCCAGATAAACCATATTTATAATCTGCATTAATACATTTTTGTAAAATAGTTTTAATAGAGGCTGATTTTGCTTTGTGTGTTTCATCAACAATTACTGCATCAAATTCTTCAAAATATGCTTTATCTTTTTTAACAAGTGATTGATATGTCCCAATAATGACATTTCTACCCGCCCTTAATTTTTGACCACTGTATATTTGTTGTACTTTAATATCTATTGCGTTTCTATAATTATAGTCTAGAAAATCTTCACTAGCCTGTAGAACTAATGATACATTAGGTACAATAAATAAAATCTTTTTTGCTTTTTGTTGTTCTAGTAAATATGATACTGTTAAGAATGAGATTAGTGTTTTACCGGCAGAAGTTGCAAGCTCACTTAAACATCTTCTAAATTTTAGTATATTAAATGCTGCCTCTATTTGATAATCTCTTGGAGTTATCTCTGACTTTTCGAAAAAGTCTAAAGCCCATTTTGTAAATTTTTCTTGATTAATATTGGTATCAAACATGTCAGTAATACCATTGAGTTTAAACTCAAATTTATATTCTTTACATATTTGCATGACTTCTCTCCATAATCCTGAAGGAATCCATTTATCGTCTTTTATATATGAAACATATCCATCCCATAAACCCTTTTTAACCAAAGGATTAAATCGCCATGAATCAATTCTTCTATTTAAAGAAATATTGAGTTGTTCCAGTTCTAATTCAGTTGCTTCATCAATGCGCAGCAACTGTTTGTTTTCAGTTAAACTAAGCTCCACTTTGTTAGAGCATTTTTATTTTTCGTTATAGATCTTTTAATGCTAGTCTATTACGAATGGCAAATCCCATATTATCTAGGGTTTTTACCGAATCTCTAAAAAACTCAACTTGATTTTCTAGATGCGACAGTATCATATTTTCATCTGCTAAATCTGTCTCTATAAATCTTTCTTTTTGTTTTTCTCCGAGTTTATAATCATATTCATAGTATCTAATATAAGCTTCTCTATATCTGATGGCTACTTTTGCTTTTTGTTCTTTTACCTTCATATTTAAATATGACATTTGTTCCACTAGAGATTGACGCGAAGATAAAACTTCAGCAATTGTTTCTTCCATTAAATTTAAGTTTCTCAAACTCTGTGCCAATTTTTTTATATTATTTGTCCACTCAGTTCTTTGTCTGCTTAATTTTCCGTCTAATGCTAGTATGTTTTCTTTAGTCATATTAAAATAATGATTTCTTGTTAGGATTTGGTTTAATAAATTTTGATGTTATTTGCCTCTTCTTAAATTTAGGTTTTGGCATTTCCATTTCTGGAGAATTGACACTAAGATCTAATGGCTTGAAATCTATCAAAAGTTTCATACCCTTAAATCTATCACTGTCTTTTTGGAACTCATCAAAGTTGTCCTCAACCATGTCGTTAATCGTTTCTATACATACCATAAATCTAATTGATTAGAAGTGAAATAATTATCGATCTTTTTATGAGCATCGATTTTAAGCTCAAAACACTTCAATATTAAATCATTTAGATCCTTAATATTATATGTATCTAGTTTATTTTCACTAAGAAATTTAGTCCACATGAAAACAGGACGTCCTTTTTTTAGCTTTTCTGCCATCTTCTTTTTACCTGTTGCATCGTTATCAAACATGTATCTAACAGTTGGTATCTCATCAAAATCATCCGTTGATCTACCGGCAGTTGCCAAAGCCAATGAGTTATTCATAAATTTAGCATCTAATGGTCCTTCGAACATTGTTATAGGTCTTTGGAAATTTAATTGCATAATTCCAAAAAGCGTTGATATCTTTGTAAGAGTGTTTAGTTCCTCGTTACTCATTTCTAATGGCTTACCCATTTCTTCATATAATTTTGGTAAATCATAAGTTAGATATCTTTGACCATATCCTTTCATTCTACGTGTCTGCGCGCCTATAATTTTACCATCTGTACTATAATTAAGAATCCATAGGCGAAACTCTTTATCTGAATATAGAAATTCTTCGGATCTATTATGTAATAACCTATCTTTTAATTGAAACCAAATCCAATCACCGGGTTCTATTACTTTAGCTTTAAAATGTTTCTTGAATTCTTCAACATCAATTGCTAGATTATGTATCTTTTCTAGTGCTTGGTGTTTCAATACAGACTCTGGGTTTACCTGTATTTTGTTTTGTTTGATGTAATCGATGACCATAAAAGAGTCATTAGATGTGTCCATCTTAACATCATGATCCTTTAAAAAAGAATATAAATTAGTGTGATAACTGCAATTATAGCAATGGTATTGTAATGTATCCCAAAATATATTACCCCTCTTCTTAGTATCATCTGAATGAGAATCGCCACAATATGGACATGCACAGGTTATTCGCCCATGCATGTCCTTTAGTAGCTTCTTATTAGGAGTGGAATGTATTTGAGATACTACTTGTTTAAGTGCATATCTAATTTTATCCTTTAACTCTTCAGTAAGTTCTATGTTATTAGATGTCGAGGTCATTCAAGAAAGAATCTAGATCATCATCTGTTGATACACTTGAAGTTGATTCTGACGTTGATGTCACAGGTGCCGCTGCTGGCTTTTCTTTTACTGCTGTTGCAGTTTTAGTTGCTGCCTTTGGAGTACTCGATGTCATCGATGCAATAGAATCACCTGGATTAAGATACATTCTTAATACATCATTCACAAATGATCTTGTATCTTCGTCCCATGCTTGATAATCATATCCTTTTAATGAAGGAGCCGCTTCTAATTCTTCTTTGATAGTAGTCATAGTTTCTTTACTACGTTCTGCCGGAGCATCACCCATAATAATAGCTGACTTACTAGAAGAAAATTTAGATGTATCGTAGTTATTATATTCACCTTGTCTAGTGATAACTAACTCAAAGTTTTTACCTTCGAACAAATCGAATACTTGTGTTGGTTCACCAAAGTTTGGTTTTAATTCTGCGTCGATCTTTTCTTTAATCTTATATCCAAATTTAAATACCTTGTAAGTACCTTCTAGTTCTGGATTTTGTGGATCTTTTACGATCTTTACTAAAGAATAGTATTGTTGGCGTCTTTTCAGTTTATCTGAAGATTTTCTATCTACAGCTGAATCTGATTTACGCAATTTCCAAAATACATCTGCGATAGGGCATTTTTCTCCGATTGTTGCTGGAGAATCAACTAATTTACCATCGCCACTAGAGTTTGTTAACCAGTGTACGTATTTTTGGATTAGGGAATTACGAGGGTTTTCTGGATTTGGTACAAAACGTATTAATGCTTTGTAAGTTCCGTCTTTACCGTCGTCTGCGGTTGGTTTGTAGATCTCGTTAGTAGAACTACTTGCTTGTACTTGATGCGTTTCTACGTCTTCCACGCCCAAGTTAAAAATGTCAAATGAATCACTCATACCTTTAAATTGTTTAGTTTGTTAAAATTGTTTACCTTGAAATTACTTTAATGTTCTTTCGTTTCTTTATATTGTATAATAATAAATAGTTTCAATTAATTGATAAGATTCCTCCAGAAGGTTCCTTCCATTTATTCTCCTCTAACTTAATCAGTCCTGATTTGTGAAGTAACTCTGACGCTTGCTTTTCAGTAAGCTGGTTCGCTATCACCATTTTTTGTAGGATGTTTAATAAACGAAGGTAATCTGTTGTAACTAACATGTAATTTATACTTTTGTTATTATACTTATTATATATCTAACCTTTAATTTGTTTCATCTGGGATTAATTTTAATTTTTTTTAAAATAAAATGAAACAGTTTTTCGGTAAGTGTATATAACAAATGTTAGTTAAGCCAGAAGTTAGATTAGGCTTGGAGGTTTGAAACGTATGATGCTAGAAAATAAGCGTCCACTAAGTCATCTAATGGCTTCGGGATCTTCTTCCCAATTTCTAGGTCTTTGACTATTTTCCACAAAGGGCTTTTAGCCAAGATTTGGTCTTCGTTCACATTTTTCTGGTAAGCTTCAAATAATTGTAGTTTATTCATGTTACCTTTACCTGCAAACTTCTTAATTGTAGTAGGAGCAACAGTAAGTAAATCTTCTGGATTTAAGGTCTTTAAAAGTTTAAGCTTTAAGATTGCGGCTCCTGCTGCCATATCAATCATATTATTAGTTCCCATTTTGGAACCATATGATGTACCTTCGAATGCTATGGTGAAACCATCACCCTCAAAAGAATTTTGTAATATTAGGTTGATTAAGTCATCAGCCATTTTATCATATCTCTTTACCTTTAAGAGTTCGGCACTTGAGAAAGCTTCATTGTTTGTAAAATCAGGTTGATTAACTAAAGTGACATCTTCTAATAGAGAAATCTCTTCTTGAAGTCTTTGTTCTGCTTTAGTTCCTGTTTTAGGTTTTATATAACTAATAAAATGATAACTCTTTTTTTTATCATTATATATGGCTAAACCTGGAGAATTTAAAGAAAAATCTACTGCTAAATAATTCATTTACAGTTTTTTACCTAGAGCAGCACCTAATGCGGCACCTACAAGTCTAGAAGTTAGTAAATCATAAAATACACCTTTTTGGATACCAAGAACTTTTGCTAGCATTTTACCAATAGATTTCCCTAAAGCAAAACCTGTAAGTCCACCAATAATCGATCCAAAGAAACCTTCATTAGTCATCTCTTCATTAAGTCTCTCAATATCATAAGAACCATCTTCGTTTTGATATTCTAAGGCAAAAGATTCTAACGCCGCATCTATTTTCTCTTCTAACTCTGGAGTCCAAGTTTCTTGAAGTCCCTCATTAATAAGTTCTAAATCCTGTTCGTTAACAGCGTTTTCAATTAAATATGTATTAAATGTTTTCATGTATTATATATCTTATTTTATTCTAATTCTAATCTAAGGTTTAATCTATTGTAAAAGAACGTAACTTCAAATGTTTGAAAAGATGCAACGTTTTCTGCAAAATTTAAATTTAATTCATTAATAGAGTTCATGATACAATCTGTAAATTCCATGTATGCAACTGATGCCCCTTCCGCATCTAATATTCTTAAAGTTAATGGAGATTCTATATGAGACTGTTTAGTGGATCTAGCATAATACCATAAAAGTGTATCCATCATGATCCAATAATTAATAAACCCATCTAGTAATTGCATACTAACTGTAAATTCTCTATTAATTGTATTTTGTATAGGTATTGCACCTCTGTGATACCTTATAGAGCCATCATTATCCTCTTGTGTTAACGGATTAAAAGAAACACCTGGTATATTAATACCTTGAATGCTATAGTTTATAAAATCCACAGGTTCAGATAATAAACCACCTGGCACATTGTTAATGTATTTTTTATATTTATCAGCAACTTCTTTAGGTACAAATCCTCTTGGAAATCTAAAGTCGAATGAATTATTTCTACTATTTAAGATCATCGTTTTTTATTATTTCTTAAATTTACCAGACATGATCATATTCTCATCAATGCCATTATTAACACTAATATAAAACTTATTGTTTTTCATACCCCTAATAGTATTAGCATTAGCTTCGCTTATTTTAAACAAAACTTCACCTTCACCCATATCAATATCCTTGTTTGATATATGATTAAATTTTAATTTTTGTTTTCCATCGCCAAATGTTAATATTACATTTTCAGCATTTGTAAAAGAAATAAATTCAACATCATCACCCTTTCTTTTAGCAATCACAAATTTGTAATATGAAGTAAATGGTGGTATGTCAATATTTAGTTTTGTTTCATTTACAAATTCAGAAGTATCTACCTCGGTAATACTCTGTGTCATTATATTTTCATTAGAAGAATCAAACACTATTTTTGATTTTGATGCAATAACGTTATGCCTCTCTATAAACGTAGGAACATACTTTATACTTTTAGGTAAGTTGTCTGTAAATATTCCTTCTATAATTTTATTGGAAGATAATTCAGGCAAAACATTATAAACTTCAGTCAACTGATTTGGGGAATTAATTTTTAATTTATTTAATCTTTTACCATATTTTGCAGCTTGTGTTAAAGTTAAACTAGCTCTTTTTACTATTTGTGTATTATCAGTTTGATTCCAAATTCTCATAGTTACATCTACTGAAAAACTAGAAGCAGTATTACTATTGATAATTACTGGCCTAAAAACAATAGGTGTATTGAAATCTTCATATTGTGTATACGATGTCTGGAATGTTTTAACATCAACACCTCCTATAGTTTCGAAAATATCAACATCAAACATTACAACTATATCATCTGAAGTTTTAGTTATTTGATTTAGTATGTATGCTTCAAATGCACCTATAGAATTATCTTTTTCTCCATATATTTTAAAGTAATCGCCATCAGTAGCATCTTCTACTACCACGGTAAAATCTTGAAATTCATCTTCTCTAGAAATAGTAAAACTATTCTCTTCACCCGTAAGGAAATAATCAAATCCATTAATAGTTTGTAGCGTATCTATTAACTTAAACGTCATTTCATAATTAGAAGTTGGATCTAAATCACTAGAGCCTACGCTTCCATCTCCATAAAATAAATCATTAAATTCTTCATTCTGTTCCACAAGAGTAGGAACTTTAATATCAATAAATTTACTATATAATGTCTCACCTAAAATAAAAGGCTTGGGATTAGCATACTCGTAGTTACTGGTATTTAAGTATACTAACTGTGTTAAATTGTTTCTAACACCTGAATTTCTTTTAGTTGCTATTTCAAATAAAAACCCTTCATATCCTCTAGCAGCAAAACTATACCCGCTTCTAAGGTGTAATCTAATACTATCATATTTGATATAATTAATATTTGCAGTTGCATTGGTTTGGCTATTTAAAAGATCGGTTTCATTTCCACCCGACCAATCAACATTATTATTAACGTAATTAAACATTTCATAATCTCCTGTTGAATCATAACCCAATAGAGCATATTTAGTACCAGTAGTACCAGACTTTACAGCATGATATCTTCCAATAGTTTGATTAATATCATTACCAGTATTTTCATCTGGATTTGCAAATAATGGATTTGCTCTTGTGTCTACTATTATTTTACCTCCAATTAAACCTTCATAAGAATATTCTATTATTCCATTTTGATTAGGTGTAAATTGTGCGATCTTAGTTACATCAGAATAAGAGTATATTCCTAAAGCTCCGCTGATTTCAAACAAACTAGGATCTGTTAATAAACTTAAATTAAATTTATAAGTTTTTCCGTTTTGTAAAAGTAAAGTTCTTGATGCAAAGTTTTCAACCGATAAATATCCTGAAGTTTCTGTTATATCAAAGTTTACAACAGCACTACCCAACTCATTGATCAAGTGCCTTTTTTCTGAAGTAACTCCTTTTACAGTATCTAGGAATTTTACCTCACTACCATTATCGTCCACCTCTATTTGATACTTAGAAGGATTTCCTTGATCATGATAAATGAATTCTAATAAAATATCAGAATCTAAATAAAAATATCTTGATGATTGTGCCATTTAATTATTTTATTTTAAAACCTTAAAAATTTAGGTGAGTAATATAATCCTATCCCAATAGAGGGTCCAGTACTAATCACTTGATTATTATTTAAATTAATTCCATACCCAACGCCAAATCCAATGGCCCACCCACCTTTCTTTTGACTTTTCCTGTTTAATCTCGTGTTAATTAAGTTAATATTTTCTATATCTTTAATTTCTAGACCCGGATACGTAGTACTTAATTTAAGCCTATCTGCACCGTCAACATTTTCTATTGCTGCCATTAAACTTAGTGTTTGTGTTAATTCAAATTTACTATCTAAAACCTTGAACTGACCAAAATCATATTTTAAAGTTGATTTTCCAAATAAACTCCTGCTGTTACCATTACCATAATCCTTAAATGATTCGTATTTAACTTCAGCAGTTGTAGAATCTATTTGAGTTACACTTGCATTTGCTAATAAGCTATCTTTAATTTCTAACTCAGCAGAAATTAAAGAGTTTACATCACTTAAATCTTCATTTAAATCTAAAGCATTTTTATACTTTTTTGTCATTTTAATAAGATTATTGTCTTTAATAGATAAATCTACTTTAAACGACCTGATCTGTGCTAATTGATCTCCGTTGTCATTTCTTAAAATAGAAATAGAATCTTGAGATGCCTTTAAATTATTTAAAGATATGTTAGCGTCTTCCCTTGCATATTTAATATCTTGTTTTAAAGAAGATATACTATCACATTGTTTTAAAAACATTAAAACGAAAAGAGCACCCAACACAAAAGTGAGGGTGTTCTTATTACTTATTATTTTATTTAAAAAACTCATATTTAACTTTATTAGTATATGCCTTCGTCTCCAAATTCGTCGTCGCCGGTCCCTTCAGAATCTTTTTCAAGATCTTCAACATTGTGTACAACTATACCATTTGCAAAGTATAAATCACATTCTTCAACATTGAACGAATAGGTTGTAAATCTTTCAGGAACTGTTACCAGTTCTATAGATGTAATATCTACCCATATATTGTCTTCGTTTAACAGCCAATCTGAATTAACAATATCTCTCACTTGTTTAAAGTAAATATCGCCTACCATGTCTTTTACTAGAACTGGATGCTCTTCTGTTATTTTTAATAATCCATTATTAAAGTTGTAATATTTATCAAAATCCAAGACATTGATGCCTGTAACGACAGTGCTTGTATATTCAGGTTCTAGAGTTTCTTCTCTTCTTTTCCATTCTTGCCATTCTCCGTCCAAACTAAATCCATCGAAGTTAATAGATAATAGGTCATCCCCTATAACTATATTCTCTACCGCTTTAGTTTCTCCATTGGCTAATGTAAGTAATTCTCCAGCTACGTGACATCCGCCGCCGCCTGTGCCTCCGCCGCCACATAATGCAGGGCTCATGTATGTACAGTCAAACGGTGTTTGTGAATCACCTATATACTGAGTACCAGTAAATTCGTAAATTGTTCCGGATTGGCCAGGACAATTAGTAGTTCCAGCAGTCTTGTTTGATAGAATATTAACACTTCTTAAAATTTTAGCTGTACCTCCATCACATGGCGTAGCTGATCTAAAATAATAAGGTTGTGATGTTGCAGATGGAACTGGTGTCGGCATCGCAGTTGGAGCTGGCCCTGAGCCACTTCCACTTCCACTAGTTGGAGATGGAGTTGCAGTTGGGGTTTTATTGCTTCCCGAATTAGCTTCGAGTACACAGTACCATGTGTCGGATGTGCCATAAGGTGCATTTACAGTACAGTCAACATTCATATTATTTATAGGTGAAAAAGTTTTAGTAAACCTATACGTTCCATTAAATACATTAGAGTCTTGTGTTACAGTTGGACCAGATAAGTTTGTTCCACTAACACCCGTAGTACTAAAATTACTAGGTGCCGCTGGACTAGTCTGACCATCAGCTACAATTGTATACGCTACATCAGTACTAAGCGACTGAGGTGTAAATACAAATCTATTACCAGATGTTGTATTAGTTGCGAACGTGAACGCTGGGGTTGGACCTAACGTTGGTTGTGCCGTTGGAACTGGTGTTGGTTGTGCCGTTGGAACTGGTGTTGGTTGTGCCGTTGGAACTGGGGTTGCATTCGGAACCGAAGTTGGGACTGGCGTTGCAGTTGGATCAGGTACACCCACGCCTTCAGCTTGATTTACAGTAATAGTGTCAATCGTTGTTGAATTAGCATGCCTAACAGTAAGTGTTGCGCTTCGCGCAGCACCGTTGTTTTGTTCTAGTGTAATTGTCCAGTCGTCAGAGTTAACAGAAACTCTTGTTATAGTAATCCAATTAGGAGTAGCATCCCATGAATAGGATGTACTTACTGGTGTAATTGAGACAGTTCTTGTATAATCGTAGCTCATTGTTTTGTTTATTTTTTATATATATCTTACTTATCGTGTTTGTACTTTTAATATCCTGATCCAGTTCCTGAACTCGTTTCTCCTGATCCAGTTCCTGAGCTAGTTCCTCCTGATCCAGTTCCTGAACTAGTTCCTCCTGATCCAGTTCCTGAGCTATCCGTTGGTGATGGCGTTGGCTGTGCTGTTGGACTTGGACCTGAACCACTTCCACTTCCACTAGTTGGAACTGGGGTTGGCTGTACTGTTGGACTTGGACCTGAACCACTTCCACTTCCACTAGTTGGAACTGGGGTTGGCTGTGCTGTTGGACTTGGACCTGAACCACTTCCACTAGTTGGAACTGGGGTTGGCTGTGCTGTTGGACTTGGACCTGAACCACTTCCACTTCCACTAGTTGGAACTGGGGTTGCAGTCGGATCAGGTACATTTGAACTTGGTGACCCGTCACTGTTTGCATCAATGTTTCCACCTCCAATAGAAATAGTGTCAGTTATTACTGGACTTCCATCAGCATATGCATTAATGTCTCCGCCTATAATTCCAATACTATCTGCTACTCCGCTACCACAATCTGTACATAATTCTCTCCATTCCGGTGAACCACTATTATAATAATAAGCTTCAGCAATATCTAAATCACTATTAAATCTTATCATACCTACTTGTGGATTTACTGGTCTTTGTCCAGTTCCACCATAAGGCAATCTTACATAACCTTTAAATTCGGCATTTATATCTACATCTAATATACCATTACCTGAAGCTTCTAAACTAAGGTTGTTTGATCCAGTCGTTTTAATTGCTACGCCTTCACCTTGAAAATATGCATTAGAACTAGTAGCAACCAAAGATATTTTATTGGTAGTTGCACCAAACTCTATATTGCTACTACCAAAATTATTTTTAAAAGCAAATCTTTTATAAGCTCCGCTTTCTTCACTAGTTAATACTAAACCATGAATTGAGTCATGAAACAATTTTAGATAATTTGCAAAAACACTATCAGTTGCTATTGTCAATCTTGCATTTGATGAAACATCGCCGTCATTAGAATCTTCTACAAATGTAGAATCTCCTAGCCAAATTATAGGAAGTTGTAAATCAGTTCCTCTTTTAGGTTTTAGAATAGTAACCTCGTTTTGTCCATTTGAATTAGCATCTAATTCAACTTTGTACCATGGACTATCAGTTGCTCCTGAATCTCCTTTTAGACCAGTATTACCAATCTCACCTTTTTCACCTTTTTGTCCTGTAGAACCAACTTGACCTTGATCTCCTTTTTGCCCTTTAGGACCAACAGGTCCACCTCCGTTTGCCAATATCTGGTCAAAGTTATAGTTGATTTTTTCAAACTTAATAGAGTCTGAATCACTCGGGTGTAGTATCTCTTGAATGTTAATTGCCATTTTATGACTTTATTTTTATCATAGGTTTAATGTCGTAAGAATATCCTAATCTTTTATTATATATCAATCTAAAATTCATAGGCTTTTGTTTATGAGATTTAAATCTAAAATTATTATCCGGTGTAAATCCACCAGCACGAATATCTTCATATATGTTTATTATCGATGAAGGTCTTCCTTTAAAATCCCTGGTATACAGCGATATAGAATCTACCACAAATTTTTCAATAATATTATTATTAATATAGAAGTTTGCATCATCAACTAACGTTGTTTTATCTCCAGCTGAATCTTCAACATTCACATATTTATTTATTACATCAAACACTCCGTCATTTCTTAGCAACCTAGTGGCAGCATCAGTAATATAAAAATCTGCAACTATTTGTTTTTCATCCTCAAACATAGTTACTTCAGTTTTATTTATACCATTCTTTAAAATAAAATCTAAGTCTTCTTGGCTGTCTACGCTCTGATATGTAAAAGAAGTAATGTCATACTCGTTTTTAATTTTCATCGTGGTAGATCCAAGATAAGATTTTTCTTCAGTGTTATCTAGCGTTCCCGGTATATCTTCTGATTTACCACCAGATAGTGCCCTAGTGTAATAATTTGCATCCCACGAAGATCTAAATACATTCACATCTTTTTTAGAAATAGCAATTTCATTAATACGTGGATATAATGGTAATTTATCGGAAGACTCTGATAGTTTAGTGATACCGTTTGGATTTATTTCATTTACCTTGTGATAAAAATGATTTTTTATAATACCCCAACTAGAATCATGGATGTTGTTGTCTATGATAAGTCCCACATTAAATGTAGTACCACATCTATTATATCTGTTATAATATGATTTAGCAGTTTTTAATTCATATGAATCATTCATAGCATGCCTGTATAAAAATGACTCAAATTGAGCTTCTCTATTGTCTACTGTAGCCTGTACTCTATTAGATTTAAAATGAGTATACATATCAGTAAATGTAACAACAGGTTTAAATCCTATAGTATATGATCCACTGTGTCTTATTAAGAATGGATAATATTCTGCATTATTTGATTTAATCAAATTATAACCAATAATACCTTTAAATAATTTAAAACTCTTTGGTTTATCATTATCTTCTTCTACAGAAAGGGTCGCATATTTTATAATTTCATTTCCATCTTCAAAATTAATAGTAAACCTATTTGTGTTTATTTCTCCATCTTCCTCTACTGTAGTATATTTAACACTATCATCATTTAAGTTTATCATTTCTGCAACACTATTGATAGATAGTTTTTCTAAAAGAACTTTGTGTATATTTGTTCCACCATCTTTATAGTAATATTTTATTTTACTTTGTAAATAGTTGGGTAAAAACTCTACATCTAGAATATCAGATGGATCATTCACATTTACAGGTTTCCCTTGTACTTTAACAATATTATCACCTTCTACAGTGTAAATTGAAAACTTATAAATTGTATTTCCAGGAGTTTCAGGATATAAGTCCATTAAAACATCACCATATAATCCATTTTCTCCTAATAAAATTTGATCATCGAAATTAGGCATGCTTCCGTCAATATGAGGAATACCTTCTATTGTAAATGGTAATTCCCCTGAAAAATCAGCTTGGTTCCAATTTAGCGCACCATCAAACGAAGTGTTGGCATAAATATAATCTTCACCCGCATGATCATATACGATTTTGTGATTTAATTCATATAATAGTTTTCTATTCATGTTTCCTTTCACCCAATAATCGCTAAGATTCATTGTAATAAAAAAGATTACATACTTAAACTTCTTGTTTTGAATAACTTCAAATTCTATATCATTTGTTTCGGTGTCAGTATTTGTTTTTAATAAAATACTAAATTTATAACCATTAAATTCACTACTTTTAACAAAATCAAGTGCAGTTTTATTTGCAAATTCTTTTCTATTTTTTAATACAACTTTTAAACCTTTGAATATAGTGTTAGCAAAAGCACTTGTATCACCGCCATCTATCAATGTATATTTTTTCTTTAATTCTGTTTTAAAGAACGTATTATTAATATCATCAGGGTTTAAATAACCCTCTGTGTATTCTCCGAATTTTTGAAATATAGATTCTAAATCTTCTTGATTTAGATTTTTTTCAAATCCTTCAGAAATCATAAATTTGTCAAAATAATTATTTTTAGTACTTTTGAATAAATCAGATGTTAATTCAAAATCTTCAATAAAGTTTACATATGAAAAACCTTGGTTTAATTCGTCGTATCTTAAATACTTTGGATTTTTGTCCATGTAAAACCATTCATGTGTCATGTCATTTTTATTACGACCAATTGCACTTAAATCAGGGGAGAAATTAGTTCTACCAAACGCTTCGTTAGTATTTAAATAGTATGGTTGTTCTTTAACATTTAATGAATCTTTTAGAACCCACTTGTTAATATTAGGAACAACTCTAGATTTAGTAGCAAATTCTTTTAATTCGTTTTCTTTTAATCTATCAAATTCACTTGTAATATTTTCAGATAATTCTTCGTCGATAGTTTCTTCAGATAATATTCCGGATAAATTAGAAAAATAATCAACAGGTTCTAGTGCATAATTATCATCAAATATGTCACTAGCAGCTAATATTGAATTAAATTCACTTGTGATTGGATCTATATTTAATATAGCGTTTTCATATGGTTCGTAATTTATATTGCTTCTTGTTTCTAAAGAAAGTTCCTTTAAATTAGAATTTGAAGTGTCATAAAAATCAAAGTCCATGTCATATAGATCATACGCCGAGAACAAACCAACATGTACTATGTTGTTATTAAAGACCCTTGCTTCTCCGTCATTAATATCTGAATCTAAAGATAATATTATTTTAGATCTAGTAGAGTTAACAGACTCAATATCTTCGACAATATCTAAAACTTTGTTGTAAATACCTTTATAATTAGTTTCTAAATAATCACCAACTGATATTTCACTTAAAGTTGTATTATCAACAAACACCGATCTGTTACGAGTGTTACCTCCATTTAAATAATGAGCTCTCCAATTTTCTTTTATAGAATTGGCACCTTTTTTGAGGTTTAATATATTATTTAAATCTTCATTTTCTACTTTAATAAAATCAGCAACATTCTCTTTGTTTACCAATATAGCATGTTGTTTTAGTCTATATCCAGGTACATTTGTTTTTACAAAAACATCTGACCCTACATTATATGACTCTAATTCACCTTCATCGTTTTGTATCGCAGATGCCAACGCGGATGCTATATCTCCAGTAGTTCCTTGATTAGAAAATTGTTGTCCTTTATAAGTTCCTTTTGGTAGTGTATAATTAGAAACATATGTTCTATCTTGTAAATTAATATTAGATTGGAGTTGATCAACTCTAACAATAGAACTGATTGCACCTACAACTCTCATATTAAGATTGCCTAGATTTGTTTTAATTTCAGTTATAGTCACAGACTTAGTATTATAATCAAAAGTAATGTTTAAGTTTGCATCTTTTGGTGCAGCTATAATGTTAGCTACAGTAGCCTCAAAATCAACACCTAATTCTATATCATTATCGAACAAATCAGATTCGACACCATCTTCTTCTATTTTAATATTAATTAATTCTCCAGGCGTGTGTTTAATAAACGTAAACTTATATGATTCTTCTCTTGATTCTAATACAGCTATTTTATCAGCACTATCAGGTGCACCTGTTATTGTCATTTTAACAAAATCAAAACCTTGATCTTCATTTCTAGTTAAATTAACAGATCTACCAACATGAGAAATACCTATGGTTTTTGATATAACTTCATTGTTGCCGTCTACTTTAACTTCTAATTTTGAAGGATTGTAAAAACCAGAGTTTGATATCTTATAAAAAATATCATTTATCTTTACATAACCTAAAGTCGGTGATGTAGACATTTGTTTATAACTAGGAATTGCCGTAATTGAATTTGTACTATCAATTAATGAATCAATTTTACCAAAAGTAATTACATTGTTACTAACAGAATTAATTTCACCTACACCAGAATCCACAGTATCAACATATAATCCAAAATATCTACTAACACTATAATCAGACCCTTCGTTATCGTCAAATAAGAATTCCAAATTCAATATATTAGCACATAACATGTCATTTCTTTTAAAACCATCGGTTATAAAATCATTGGCCTCAATAAGGGGTTTGTCAGTTTCTACAAAATCTTTGTAAATGTATTCACCCTTGCTAGTTAATTCACCTGATTTTAAATCTATACCATTATAATTAGTATTTTCATTTTTGTTAAACGAAACAGTTAACGGTGCTTTAGGGAAAGTTTCTTGTTGAACATGAGATCTAATATATTTTCCTAAATCTGAATCTTTTGATAAATCAAATGATTTAATTATCTCAGCATTTTTTAACATGCTGGAAATTCTATCAGCGTTGCTACTATTCGTATGAGTAGAATCCAATAAACTAGGATCTTTTACTTTAAATATTACAAAATTATTTGGCATATTATTATCTGCCCATATAGGTGCAAACATTTTATAACTCTCATCATAATTTTTAGAATAATTATAAGTAGTTCCATATTGATATTCCTCTTCTACTTGTTTATTATAAGAATCATGTACCGTTAAATCAGAATTAACTCTTTTTGTTAAGTATATTAAATCAGATGGAGTTCCAGTAGCTCTAAAAAAAGAAGATACGTCTTTGGCATAATTTCCATTTGGATTAATAGGATTTTTTTTATATTTTATTCCCGCTAATTTTTCACTGGCGCTTATACTCTCCAAATATACCGTACCACTAGAATCTGTAACTATTTTTATATTTCCAGATAATTTAGGATTAGTTCTTAATAAAGGCTTGGCGACATTATCTAGTTTATAATTAGTTTCCGTGTTAAAATTTGGACCAGCTTTAACAGAATCATAACCACTAACGAATGGAAACGTATATGTTTTATTAATTTCAATTTCACTACCAAGAACGCATGGTGCACCATTATTTTCATAAATGTTAATAGTCTCTTCGCTACTAAAACCTAGTTCAATTCCACTAGAAACAACGGGTCTTATTTTAGAATCATTAAAATTATTTTTTAGTAATAACACGGCATCATCTATGTCTTCTGCAATAATTCTAGAAACATATGATAAACATTCTCCAGTGTTGTTAGACGCAACTACATTTCCTATCGTTAAATCATCTATAAAATCTTTTATGTGACTACCAGTGTCTCCTGATGTATTTGTATGTAGACCATCTATTACATATACTGGCCAAAATATATCTTCAGTTGTATAACCGCCATCTGGCCCTTCGGGTCCTTCGATTTCAGGAGTATAAGAATAGAATGCATAAAAGTTATTCTTAGCAGAGTCACCTTCAATAAGATCTGAAATATTAATGTCAGGCCTATTATTATATGTTGAACAAGAACCCAGTTCAAAAATATTATTTCCAACCGCTAACTTATTATTGACATCATAACCATACCAATTTAAATTTTTACCATCACCTAAATTATCCCATGCTAAATATTCATCGCTGTTTCCTACTGCGAATATATTTGATTCAAATAAATCCAATGGATCCTGTCCTTGTGCACCTAGACTAGATTTGTATATTGCAATATTTGATTTTCCTAATTCTAATAAGGTAGTAATAGCAGGCGCACCCACATCTCTACTAAACCATAAAACAACGTCTTCGAGTTCACCAGAATATTGTCCTGTACAAAATTCATTTAAATTTGGATCATCAAAGTTTGGTAAATATTGAACAATAATTTGTTTTATTTCTTGTGCAACTTCTTTTTCACACTCAAACTCAAATCCAGCTGGTTCATTGTTGTTTTCTCCCCATGTGTTATTAGATGATCTTTTATAAAATACATCTAAAGCAATATCGGTATCTCCATAAACTCCGCTTTCTATTGAGCCCTGTACTACATTAGTGATAGTGAATAAATCTGAGTCATACTCGTTAGAGAATATTTGTATAGAACCATTTACTAATTCAAGTAAAGTTTTTGGACCATTATCACCATTATACCAAAGATTTGTAATCTGTATATCATCGTCACAATATGCATTTTCACTACTTGCATACCTAACGGCCGTGGATATAGAATTAGCATTACTTTCACAATCTTTAATACTAGTGATCACTCCGTTAGCATTGATACCTAATACTCTAGTTTTACTAGAATCAGAAACCTTTATGTATATTGCAGTATTACTTGGCCTTGTAACCTTATTATTTAAATTTTGATCATAATAAACTGTGTCACCTATTGATAATTCACTAGTATTGTTTGCATATGTTGTTCCACCATAAACATTTGTAGTTGCAGGTGCGATACACATAGCATCTGGATCACTACCAAACGATGATGCATCCATTTCGAAATACGGAACAGCCTCAATAGCAAAGTTAATAGTTAGTGGAGCTGATTGTTCTTCTTTACTATCCTGGCCTATGATGACCCATGTATCTCCACCAAAATGACCAAGATTAGGCGTATATGTTACCTCTAGATTATTAGATGTTTGTATTAATTGAATTGTACCATTTGAAACAGCAGTATCTTCAATAATTGTTATAGCGTCGTTATCAGCGTCCTGTATACCAACGTTAAATACAACGCTTGAGTTTTGTTGTAGTTGTATTAATCCAGGATCTGTTAAAACAGGCGCAAAGTTTATTGGGTTTATTGTTATTGTACCAGGAAGAGAAACGTTCCCTTCTGAATCGGTTGCTGTAAAAGTAAAAGAATCCTGTCCGTATACTGCTGCAGTGTGAGTATAAGTAAAGAGATCACCGCCATCTGCGACTAATGTTCCTTTAGTTGGCTGATCTACTATAGTATATGTTAAACCACCAGAAGAGTCCACGTTATCAGAAGCTTCTAATATAATAGAGAGCGATCCGTTCCAACTTATATCATATGCCTCGTTTTCTGGAACTGGAGCCGAAGTATCATTTACGTTAACAACACGAGTTACCTCTACTGCGTCATTATTATTTGAATCAGTTACGTTATATGTTATATTATATTGACCAACTGTTGTGTTGTCAACTGTATCACCACCTACAACTACAAGACCAGTAAGAGTTGCATTGTTGTCATAATTATCGGTTGCCGCGAAACCAGGATCGCTATATGGATCACCAATATTGATATTTAGTGGATTATCTCCTTGAAGTACAATTTCAGGTATTGTAGTATCTACGACACGAACTTCTCTAGTAACTTCAACTGCATTGTTTCCTGCGGCGTCACTAACATTATATGTAATTGTATAAACACCAACAGTGGTTGGATCTACATCATTGAAAACAACAATGTTACCAGAAATGTCACCATCTACATCATCTGATGCAGTAGCACCTTGATCGATGTAGGGACCTGCAAAAAATGGATCTACCTCGATAGTTACTATAGCATTACCAGTGAGTGATATTACGGGAGCAACCGTATCTGGAACTGGTGTTGGTTGTACAGTTGGAGCTGGTGTTGGAGTCGGAACTACATTTACAGTTCTAATTACCGTAACTGCGTTAGGATATGTATATGTTACTGTATAACTACCAGGAGTGGTGTCATCTACTTGATTGTCTATGCTTATAGTTCCACCAGTACTATACTCCTCTTCTAAAGTAGCACCTTGATCAGTATATGTGGTGCCTGCTTCGTGATCATCAATAAGATTATTACCATTTAACGTAATTACAGGAGTACAAAACGGTGCGCCACCACTTGTATCATTTGAGAATAGCTCTTTAACTTCACCATTTGAGTCTATTCTTAATACGTATAAACCTAGTTCTGAAATATACCATTTATCTTGTCCGTCCCACGCAAGAGTTTGAGCTACATCTGAATATAAGAATGTTCCCGAATTTGTACCATCATTTGCAGTTAATGTTCCAGTGTAATTTAAAGATACTATTCCATCAGTACCACTAAAACACAGATCAGCTGCTTGATCCGCACCATTATTAGAATTTCTTAATACAATATTTGCCATCTATTAAAATCTTTTTTGCATACAATACTTTTGTCTGTATTATATATCCAGATTTATTATAGACTATCGTATGTCGTGGTTTATCTAGCGAATCTAGTTAGCTTCGCAGCTCTAATAGAATTTAAGTTTTTACCCTTAGCTCTATATTTGGCAAACACTTCCAAATCAAATGAGAATTGTTGATCATATTTGTCAAAAATATCTAATCCTATTTTCTTAGTGTATGTAAGATTTGGGAATCTTAACTTAGCTTGACCACCTACTCTACCAATATCAGAATCAGGATCATTACCAAAATAATCTGTCATTCTATACTGAAATATAATATCAACTGAAAGAGCATTAGAACTATCTAAAGTACCAACTTTCTTTTTAATACTTTTTCTGCTTTGTTTAGCGTCACCTTCAACCTTTAAAGTATCTAAATTAATAGGTGACAAAAATAAGAATGCTGCGCATGAACGTCCACCTAAAAGAAATTGATCATTTGCATCAAATGACATTTTAAATGTTCTATCTCCAGATTTAATAAAATCGTCTGTGGTTTTTTGAAACGCTAATTGTTTTGTAGCTTTAACTGCATCCACCAGCGGCGATGAAAAACTTGAGCCTATCAGTGGATTATTATAAACAAATGTTGTTCCAGTTGCATATGTAGAAGTAATTGGCATTGTATAAAGCGCATTATCTACAACATCTTGTAAATTAGCTTTCTGATCTGCCAAAGAAACACTACCTGAATTAGGTGCAGTTTCAGAAACATGTGAATATATGTTCTCTAAATCTGGATGGTCCTTGTGAAGATATAAGCCATTGTTATAATTTGCAGCACCTATAGTTCCAATACTACACACATCTATTTTATCAGGTTGAAAACCTTCGCTTAAGTCTGCATTTGTAGAATTATTATGTGTGCCAAACGTTCCGGTCCAGATAAAATCTACTGAATTACCATTACCAGTTGGTTGGTTAATACTGATTGCATTTGAATCACCCTCAAATATAGCATATCCTAAACCATATTCATAACTATTAAAATTTGCCTGTCCACTACCAAGTAATGATTCAGTAACATATAGTGGATTTTGATTTGAAACATCCATGAATCTAGAATAAACAAATTGACCACGTCTTTGAGCCGATTGATATGGTGCTTCAGCTAATAAATCATAAGAATTAATAGAAGAGGTGTCTATGTTTTGAAACTGAATAGGAACTAAATCATATTTACCTTCAGATGTATAATAATTATCTGACGAAATTTTGTTATCTGTATCAGCAACTCCTAAATCATTTAATTTTACACCAAATCCATTATCAGCAATGCTAGTACCAGATGCACTAGATCTATATGCTGGCAAGTTTCTATCTCCAACTAATCTTGAAACTAATTCAAGTTTAGTAGCTTTTGTGTTTTCTAATAGAAGTTTAAATGTCTTTGTAACAATGTGTCCTTTTTTAACAGTAAGACTCGCAACCTCGTCAGTATAATAACCAGCGAATATTTGGTTTTTGGTGTTATTATTAATAACGGTAACTGTACCGTCTTCATCCATTATTTTAACAACTAATTCACCTATTTCAACTTCTACAGTACCCTTAAGTTCTGAAATTTGTAATTCTAACTCAGCAATTTTATCATATACTGAGATAGGTTTTTGTTCAGCTGATAAGAATCCCGATGCAATTGATGTTGCGTTATGTGCATAGTATTTTTCATTAGCACTAAATGAATCATCAATATGTGTAAATACACCCTTAGAAGTAAGTTCTTGAGATATTTTAACAGACGCTGTTTCAGCCGCGTTTGACATTAACAATGCATCAACGTTAGTAGTGTCAATTTCTGTAATAGGAAAATCAATTGTAATTGATTCTGACCAATCAGAATATATTGGGTTTGCAGGATATCCAGCTTCAGATACTGATTTAACTCTAATTTCAACTAATTCACCTTCGTTAATTGCAAGATCTAATTGATTAAAGTTTACCTCTTGTGCATCTTCTACTAAACTATCTTTCCACTCAAATTTTCTAGTGATAGAATTTCTGTATCTAGATCTAACTTTAGTTTCCATTTCATTCCAGTTAGAAAAGACTGCTGTTTTTTCTCTTGTTCCATCAGTAAATGGCAGTTGAGTAACTTCACTTGCTTTTCCGCTAGTTGACAAATATCTATATTGTACAACAAATCTCACAATGTTTTGATCCAATGTATCAGCAACTTTCTTTGCCACTGGAATTTCCCAGAAACCTCTAACTCTATATTTAGGGGCAATTTTTGGAGCATTACTTCCAGATGCTAATGACTGAATTTGATTTACGATACTATTGTATAAACTAGTTTCACTAGTTCTCTCTGTAATAAGTGAGTTCAATTCATTTCTATCTTTATCCTGCTGTATCGAAGATTCATATTTTTTAGTAGAAATTTCAGAACGTTTCTTAACAATAGTTTCATCTAATTTCTTAATCTTTTCTTCTACATTAATTTTATCAGCAGATAGCTTTTTGATTTTATCAGCAGTATCATTAGCTGTCAAGTGAGAGTTAATTTGAACTACTTTAAAGTTATTATTATTTAAAGAAGGTGCATCAGGCGTAATACCCTGTGCAGCTGGAGGAATAGCATCTTCCTTAAGCGCAGTAATATATTTACCAAAATCAGCAACTTCCGCTTTGTAATAATCATCTAATCTAATTGATGATCCATCGGCTTGAATTAATGTTAATTCATTTGAATAAAATCCAATGCCTGGTGACCAGTTTTCAGCCAATATTTTAGAATCTGAATCTATGGCTTTAACAAAAACCAATGTTCTTTCATTAAATCCTACATTAATGTCTATGCTTAAGTTAGCCTCATTGTTTATATATATGCCCAGCTGATTAGCACCAATCTTAATAGATTCATATCCTTCTACTATTAATAGTTCAACCTGATTAGTCGAACCATCAATTCTAGTTATTTTATACCTGGTATTTCTAGCACCGCTTTGAACCATAAGTTCATCTCCAACTTTAAGTGCTTCAGTATCTTTTAGATCCTTGTTAGAATCAGAGTACGTTAAAGAATCTATCGTATATAATTTTATAGCTTTCTTTTTAGTAACACCATCAACTAAAACTTCTCTTTTAGAATTACTAATTTTTAACACATCGAATTTACCAGTAAATTGTGCTGTTCTATATGGAAGATCACGAGTATCTTCATCTAATATATATGTTAGGCTATTATTTGCAATATCTCTAATTACAGTGTTATAGTCTAGGTTTTCTTTGTTTTTAAAATTAGTATTAAAATATTCAACAGTGACTGCGCTTGTAGAATCAAATAAAATTCGTTTTACTAAAACTCTTTCAGTTTCATTTGGAATTTGCCCACTAACATTAATACTGGTTGTAAGTAAAGGATTTAAAAAGTCTTCAAAGAAATAATTAGGTTTTGTACCAAAATTAACTGGTCTAACAAAACTAGTTATGTCATTTGCAGGAGTTTTTAATCGTGTTGTAATAATACTTTGATATGTGCCATCTGGCAATTTAATCCTAGTATTTCCCTTTCCTAAACCCGCTAAAGATTTTAAATTAACATCTAATCTTTCTAATTCTCTTTTCATGTAACCAAATGAAGGCACATAAACCGTTTTGGTTCCATCTTCAGTTAGTAATTCAAGAGGTACGTCTTTTTGATCTGTAGTTATCGCCTCATTAATTCTTTCAAATGTCTTTAAAGAATTTGAATTAATTTCAAGTAGTTTCTTGAGCGAATTAGAAATAGAGTTATTAGTATTCATATTATCTTAAAATATCGGCTTCAAATTGATAGTTAGCGTAATCAATACACACTAATTCAATATATGGTTTATTTGTTATTAATTGAGTTGAGTCAACATTAAATATTAATTGATCAAAACCTCCAACTGAGTTTGTCCAAAATTTAATATTATTTCCTGACATATTTATTTCATCAAATGTAATTTTGAAAGTTTGTCCGTTTTTCCACGAAACTAAACTATCGTCAATGTATATATTAAGGTCACTTTCAGGCTCAGATGAGAATAATCCTTTTAAACTTAATCTGTTTGAAAACTCTTCAAGTCTAGACCAAATTGCAAATTTAGAAGATCCGTTCCCCGCTACTCCTGCATCAAATTGAGTTGCTGTAGATAATTTAGTAGCGATTGTTCTTGCTGCTATATTCCACAGGTATGGGCTATTTAGTGTATAACCATCAACTGTGCTGTCAATTTTAATTTTATTAGGAATAGTTTTATCAACTTCTGTACCTTTTCCGGCAAATATAATATCTGTGTTGTATTGTAATTCTACTGGAATAGTCCCATCAATTAAAGAATTAATTTTAGCATGTGCTTTAGTTATTAATTCTAAAAGAGAATTTGAGTCCGCTAATTGAAGAGAACTACTTTGAAAATCATCTTCTAATACTTTAACCTTTTTTGATAAAGCAGTTGTGTCTTCAGTAGAAGAAACAATATTTTCTATAGAATTTAATCTTTCTACAATAGCAGCATATCTATTATTAGCTTGTATTAATAATTCGGTTGCATTTTCAAGGGCAGTTGTTGTGTCCATGAATAAATCCATAGAGAATGTTGTAAAATCATTTACACTTGTTTCTACACCAACATTATCTAATGAAGAATTAAATTTAAGATTTAATTTTAAAGAAAATGCATTACCATTTAAACCTGTAACTTCGTTTGGTTTAAATTTAATTTGTTCGTTAATTTTAGAACCAGGCCCATAAGCATCCTGTATATCATCCAAAATTAATATTCCATATAAGTTAGTTGCTCTATTCGCAGAAATAGATTCGCTATAAATATCATAGTATACAAGGATGGCATTAAACGTAAACCTTTGTCCTTTTTTAGCAAAATCTAACAATGATTCTACTTCAACGTCATTGTTAATTTCTTCATATGCAGTTGCATCGAAATTAATTCCAACGCTATTAGTAGCATTAGTTTGAATATTATAATAAGCTCCACTGCTTGACGTATATTCATCAACAACAGTATTCATGTTTATGTTTGGATCAGGGTGTGTTTGTCCCTCTCTGCCCTCTACATAATCACTTGCGTATAATTTTGTTGCAGTTGTGTTATAATTTGTTGGTTTAAATAAAACAGTTGGAGTATAACCCACTGAAGTAGGTACATTAATATAGACTTCATGATATGTGTTACCTTGATATGCAACATCATTTTCAGCATCTATTGTTCCTAAATATTTAACAACTCTATCATAGTTATCACTAGCAAATGTACCATTAACTTTTTCGGTATAATTACCAACAAGTGTTTGGTTAGAATCAGCTGCAATAAAATCTACTGCACCTAAAGAACTTAACCACTTAAAAAATATCTTTTCAGAATCTGATTGCAATATTATTGGATCATAATCATCGTCTTTTAACAACAGCTCTTCTAAGTTAAGTGCATAATTTTGGAATGTTTGTGCAAAATCCACATTGGGCATTCCAGCAATATATCCATCACCTGAAGGTTGTTTAAGATTTAATTCAAAATCTATCGTGTTAGAACCATTAACAGAATCAGTAAAATCTGGAAGATCTAATAAAGCGTATTTACTAAACTCAAAATTTAAATCTGAACTATTAAAAGCCCTAGTCATGTCTCTCGCAGAAGATGCGAAAGCATACATTGTGCCGCCCATTGGCTGCGGTATTCTAACTAGAGGAGTTGCCATCTATTCTTTAAGTTTTGTTTATACTATTGTTGTGTTGTGTGATGAGATGATATACCATTTATTATCAAAACATCTTAATGTAACTGTTGAGTTTAATCCTTCGAGTGTGATTGATGTAGCACCTAAAGTAGCTCCTGTACCAGATAACACTGATTTAGAACTACCGTCAACATTAACAATTGTTACCTCTTGTCCATCTGCCGCTTCCGGTAATGTAAAGTGACTATCAATAAAGTAAGTAACCGCAGTTATTGAAACTGGTGTAACTTGTGTTGTTGGTGTAGCAGCAGTTCCTAAAACTCCGCTTTTTACTAAATCTCCATCTATTTTTACGGATGAATTAAAAATTGCAGCATTGCTAAACGCGGCACCTAAATTATTTACCACCAATAAGTTAGCACCGTTTTGTGTAACAGTTAATGATGAAGTAGATACGCTAGCGATTCCACTTAAAGTTAAGGTAGTTGGGTTTAACAAGGCCGTAACAGATGCTAACTCATCATTTAACAACTCAAAGTTGCTATTGATGATCGGTCTCGATGAAGAAACTGAATCAGTTCCTAAAATTTCAGTAATGTTTGCCATTTTTATTGTTTTTATTATTTTACTTTTAACATGTTCCTATTTACAAGGTTTTTATTTCCATTTGTATCTTCAGTTTCTAGCTGAATATTGTAGTACCCAGGTTCTTTAAAGATATATGTAAGCCACATATTATTATAGTATATATCAGTGATTTTTGGGTTAGTTATATTTGTGATAGTCCATTTAGCATTTTTACTTCCAGGAAATCTAGAAATATCTGTTGAAAACGTAACATGTGTAGACCTTTCAACCTCTGCATAATCATTAAATACTCTGGTGTCGTCCCATGTTGGATTATAATGTTGTACGTGAATTTCACCACTAATATTAGCGTTTGATGAATTATTAATTTTTATTATTGAAGCATCTTCAAAATCATAAGTTTTTGAGTATTCTTTTCCTACAACTAATATAAATTTAAAAACATCGCTTACATCATTATCGTCAGAATCTTCAAATATTGCATTATAATTAAATTTACTAATAACATAGTCCTCACTTTGTTGTAATTCATTCATTATTTGAGTCCAACCGTTTACATCATTAAATGTAGTTGGCGTAGCATTAACTATTTGATGAGATCCTGTGCTTATTTCTCCAGTTTTTGGATCTTTGTGTGTTATTACTAAGGTGTCACCTTGTTGTATATCGTTTATTTTAAAACTAGAAGTTAAATCAGGTCCAACTCTCATGAAATGCCACGCTAAATGTTCAGTGTCTTTCCAATCAAAAGTTGATTCGTCCCATGTATATGGTCCAGTAGTTTCACTATATGCAGTTTCAGAATAAATATCTAAATATCTACTAACAGTTGAAAATCTAACACCTTGATCCTCTTCAAAATGAATGTAATTGGCTCTGTCTAATGTTAAATAAAGAGTAGCAATATCATCATCGATAGTTGTTACATTATCTTGAGGTTGATTCCAATAACCACCTGATTTTTGCCATGGCAAATCTTTATTATCCCATGAATCATCTTCTAGCCACTTATATATGCCATATAATTCTAGATTTTTAAGTTTTACATCTATTAGATCTTTCATTCTATAATGAGATCTGTGTCCAAAGAGATCATATGTTCTCATCTCGACAGTATATATGTCATTATGCGGTAATATCAACGGAAGGATCAAATAATCATCTATCGCACCTCTATAAGTCTGGTTATACCCTTTATTTTTACTTGTAACAATCCACTCTATTTCATAAACCCATGTTTTCCACCAATCATTCCATGTAACTAACAATGTATCATTTGGATTGTGAGCATCTTCCCAAGTAAATTTAGCCTCGTCCCAAATATCATCAAACGATTCTGTACCGTCTAATAATACAGGACATCCAATTGGAATATTAGGATTATAAGAATATAATTCTTGATTATGATATGTTTCATAAAACTCTCTAAATATACTCTTTAATTCTGTTCTATTATTTGGGGTTAACGTATGCTCTTGTCCACTTTTAGTATTTAAAAATAAATTATAATTACTGGAATCATTATTTTGATCAAGCGATGGTTTTAAGACCATTGACATGTCTTCTATAAATAACTGTCTATCGTTAGGAAATACATTAAACTTAATATTATGCCCTTCACTAAAGAAATCAATACCGTTTTGAATATTCCATACGTTTATATTTCTTTGAGCGAAATAATCTCCTTCAGCAGTAATATCTATAATTTTTGCTTGAAGTGGTAAATAATCTTTTTGTAACTTTGCCTTTAAACCATATAGTTTAATAAGTACTTCTTCTGGTGTATAATCAAAAACCTCATCAACATTAGGAATATCCCAATGATCAAACGTTCCATTAGGCTCGTTTAACCTGTATACAAGACTAAACTTACTAGTTTTTTTCATTGTACTAGAAGGAAGCTTAAACGCTAATTTCTTTCTAGTGTTTTCACCTCTAACAGACGAGTTAGGAACTGGAACTGCAAATAATTTACCAAAGTTCTTAACAGAATTATTAACATTTAACCAGTATTCCTTTAATGTTATTTTATCATAACCAAAGAAATCTATTGCATTTAATATTGCTTTATATGTACCAACAAATGGTTTTATATTGTGTAATTCTAAAAGCAATTCCTTTCTTTTCTTATTCAGTAATTTATAATCAGGTGACATTTCACTAATGTCATGATCCTTGAATAACATAAAATCAGATTCGTCCAATGTAGCCCCAAAATTTTGAAGAAGAATTTTAGTTCTTTCATCTTCAGCAACTACTTCACCATAAACTTCAATATCCGCTATAAGTGTTTTTACACCCGCCGCACTATGATAAACGTGTAAGTTTCTAACATGTGGCCCAGCTTTTAATGAATTTAATGCTATATTAATTTGAATAGCTGTACTATCTTGTTCCCACAGTGCTTTAGTACCGTCATTGAATACCGCAACTTTACTAAAATCTATTAGATCAATAGTTTGAGATTTTAACTCTTTAATTACTGGAAGATTTCCAGAATGATCTACATTATATAGTGTAATATCTTTACTACCAAATCTAGTATCTTCACTCCATTCAAATATAAATTTATCGTTGTCTGGTGTTTCAGATACTGGGAAATTTATAATAGGGTCTCCGAATAATTCACACTCTTCTAATATAAATAAATTAATAGTTTCGTATAAACCAGTAGAAACCTCAGATAAATGTACGGTTCCTTGATAAACATCAGAGTTATCCTTTACGAAGTTTAAATCATATTCTAATCCTTTAAAAAATCTTAAATTATCGTACATTATTTGGTTTTCTTTGTGTTTTCGTCAACGGTATAATTTTTAAAATTATTTAAATATCTTGCGCCTTTTAATAAATTCTTTAATGCGTCATCTAAGAATATTAAAAAATGTTGCATGGTTTGATTTCTTTGAATGTGACCAGACAAAGATCTGCTAATAAATTCCCCTGGAGCTAACTCATCATCGTAGTTAAATCCCGTATGTAATCTATCATCCTTTCTAGATTTAACAGAATCGTATCTTCTACGTTGTCTATAGTTAAATAAATTTGTAAATAAACCCATTATTTAAGTGCCTTTCTATTTCCAGCTTGTACCCTAGTGTATATTGTTCTAGGTACAGGATCTGCTTCAAAGTTTATACTTACCGCAGCTTCAGCGTTAATTAATACATCGTCTTCCATGACGTCACCATCTCTATCTAACCATCCGCCTCTAAAAACAGCAACTTCTTCTTTTTCCATTATAATATCACCCCATTGATCTAATCCTTTTACCTTAGGAGGAATAACAGTATTTTCATCAACTGGAACCACTTTTACATCCTCTATTTTCTTAAAGAAAACATATTTTTGTTTTCCATTTCCTACAGTTTCCAATGTTACTGGTTCTTGTGGAACTACTGTAGTAGTAATTGATTCATAATAACCAAGTCTTCTTGCAGTCTCTTCCGTCTCTGAAATAAATCTAACATTCACGGCGTCAATACCTGCAACCTCTTCTAAGATATAAATAATATCAGACTTAGGCAGTTTATCTCTTCTCGTTATATTTAGTAAGTATGTAGACATTCTCTCTCTTACCGCTGTGTAAATCTCATCCTTAGTATAGCCTTCAAAGAATCTAATATTAATATCAATACTATATTTTCTTATTTTCGGCCTAACAAAAACAACTTCAGTTGTTACCATTTGTTGACCACTGTCTTCTAAAACCTTATACATTGCATCATACTCACCTTGATCAAAGAACATTTCTTCTTGTGGTACAGTAAAGTAATCTTGATTTTTAGCTAACTTCTTATTAACATCTGGCACTGCAAATATATAAATAACATTATCGTCATCTAAATATTGATCGTCAGTTGTGTTATATGCATCTATATAAGAGAACATATTGTATCTTGACAGAAAGTATTCATAGTTATCGGGTGTAGCTAATACAAATGATTTACTTGCAAGTGGTGTCATTATTTTTGTAAATTGAGTATTCTCTCTATCGCTACCCATTTTTGGAGATGATGTAACAGTTACATCTAAGAATTCATTTAAATCATGTTCTGTTCCATTAGAATCATAACCAGTTGCATCCCACTTAATAGTTAAATCAGGTGAATCATCTAAATTACCAGCAATTCCAGAATGTTTTACATATTCTACTTTAATACTAGCACCATTAGGTGGCACCATTCCAAAACTTCCATTTCCAAAATAAAGATCCAAACCTCCGCTAATACCTGTTTTAATTAAATACGCCTTCTCATCAGATAACAGATCATAAAGTGATTCATGTTTCGTCCACTGTTCACCATTAACACTTACGGTAACTTTACTGTGATCAGTGATTCCACCAGTATTAATGTTAAATGATTGTAATTTTTCACCGTTAGAAGTCACGGTTTGTGATTCAAATTTACCTTGAATTATTGCACTTTTAAATGCGTTATAATTTGTTTTTTCTAATTTAAATAATTCAACAGAATTTAATAAAGTATATGTCATTCCGTTAGCATCAAATTTAATTTCTGATCTACCATTAATATTTAATAAACTTCCTGCTATTTTTGCCATATCAGCACCAGGCTTCCATCTAAATATAATTTCACCAGTAGAAGCAAACCCTCTTGTCGCATCATGACCTGTCAATCGTGCCATACCATATATTGATTCCGGTTGTTGTGCAGTATATATGTTTTGCTCTACTACAGAATCTTCAATATAATACATAATAAGATCCATCATTTCTGATAGTACACTTATTATCTGTGCAAACGGTGAAGCTAAAGTAAACAAAGTGTTAGCCCTATTGTATACCCTAGAAATATAAGTTCTAGCATCAGCCTTAATAGACTCTGCTCCCGTTCTAATTGTACTTAAAAATTTTAATTCTGCCATTATTTATGTATACTTTTTTATAGCATGCTTATTTTTATAGCATATCTACTATCTATCGTAATATCTATGAACGCAATATCTCTAACCTCGCCTCGAACAAAGTCAATGTTTACTTGAACATTGTATTTTGATGCTAATGGGCAATATGCATTAATCTGATCTACTATCACCGATTTGATATTATGTTCACTAGAATTGAAATCATATATAAGTGTTTCTAAATCACATCCAAACTTATGATCCCCCATAACTTCACCGCTATTAGTAAATAAAATTGTTTGAATCTGTGTGATCAACATTTCTATTTCACCATTAGTCTGAACTTGATCTTCGTCGTAATTAGGATCGCTAGGATATTTTATATATAATTCCATTTATTTATTTATCTTCTTTTATTTATGAATGCATCATCCAATCAACACCTTCGTCTCCTTGAATCTCTTCGTTAATCTCCGATAACTCATCATCGCCCATACTTTTAATAGCATCATAATCAAAATCAACATTACCAGGAAGGGCAAATTTAAAAATTGCTAATTTAGAACCAATAGATTGTTTTATTTTTGCACTCACATATCTAAAGAATATTTCATCTGAATATAGTGCACAATCAGGGATAGTTTCATATATTTCTAAAATAACATCACCCTTTGGTGTATCACCCATAAATTTTAATTCTCCAGTTAAACTAGAGTAATGAAATGAAATAGGGTTTTCAAGTATTTGTCTAGATAAATCTGCCATAGAAGCGTTCAATACATAATATTGTAGTTCTTCTGCGGCTTCAGCCATACCTGAACCCTCATACATTCCTCTAAATAGCATTCGCTCCATTGAAAAGTCAGAGCCTCCTTGGAATCTCACATCCATTCCGCCTCCGCCTCCATTCCAGCCCGAAGCTAAGTCATATAAACCATATACTGAATATACACCTCCACCTCCATCTGCACTTGGCCCAGGCAATGTAAGTGCTCTGTGACTTTTAAAGTGTGATGTACTAAATACACTATTCGGGATGTGGTATAAATTTTCTTTTACAGAATATTCATATTTTTTATAAAACCATTTTTTAGCTCTTTTGATTATATTAATAATCTCTTTTTGTGGCAAATTAATAGGTACCATACATGCCCCAGTAATATCATCTCCTATTTCTTCTAAAAATGTATTTAGACAATTTGGATCGAAATTTCTACCAGAGGTTAAATCTTGGTTTGAACCGCTTCTAATTTCACTCATTTTATTCTCTTATTTTTTTACTTACAACAATCTCAGTATCTTCAAATCTAGCATCTTTTGTTTTGAAACCCTCTCTGAATATACCTCCAACCATTTTACCTTTAAACATAGTATCTCTACCCGCAACATAACAGTTTATTAATTCACAACTACCATGTGTATAACTAGATTCTACCTTTGATTCTTTTACTTTAGTGCCTTTATATAAACTACCATACATGATAGCAGATCCAGTTATTTCACACCCATAAAAACTAGAATTAGTTACATTTCCAGCTATTTCACAATCTATAAATTCAAAATCTTCTAGTTGATAAACAGTTGGAAACTTTCCATCTTTTACTTGTGTGGCCCCATAATTAGAATCATAATTAATTAAACCAGCAGTCATAGATCCATTTACTATAAGATCTACTACTCTATTCTTAAACCTCTCCCATTGCAATTTAATGATAACTGGGTTATCCACTAGATCCACCAATATAGTTATGTCGGGATAATATTCAGATACCTTAGAGTAGTCCTTTAGTATATCTGAGATAGGTTTATTTTTATTTAAAATTCTCTGTAATTCTATTTTATTCTCATCATTAAACCTAGGGTCATTGCATGAATTCCACATTTGCATTAAAAATCTTTCAGTTAGATAAAGAATATCATCTGACCTTTTCTCATAGTCAGTTCCACCAATATATCTAAATTCTAAGTAATTCTTTTCTTTTTTAGAAAAATTAATTCCATAATATTTTGTGTCAGCAAATTTAAAATTGTTTGATGCTATATGATTACCATCAAAATGAAATGCTTCAATTTTCGGCATTACCCATTTTACACTCTTTGCATATGTAGAATTTTCACGTTCAGGGAAAAACTTATAGATTTGTTTCTCATCAAATTCTAAAATAAACTTAAGAACATTCATTTTAGAAATAAGATCTTTGTCTTCGAGATACTTTTTATCGAAAGACAAATTTATATGAATTGATGCTCTATCATTAGTATATCCATTTTCAGATATCCATTTTAACATCTTAATAACCACTATTCTGGCATTTCTATATGGGATAGGTCCCGTAACCAACTCTGCCAATCCTTTACCACCAGACATGTCCGGCTCAATTTTAAATTCTTCAGCAGATGGTTGAAAATCAGAATGTGCTTTATCTTCTAATCTAATCTTTCGATCTAGAAGTTTTTCCAGAGACTTTCTGGTTACTTCTAGATCGAGGTTAGAATAGAACTCAAACTCAACACCCATGAGTGCTGCGTTTAGGATTGATTCTCTCGGAGAATCTATAGTTAATTTTTGCATACTAAGATTATGATATTACCGTTTGATTATATATCACACTCTCGTTGCAATAGTTATTGTGGCATTTTTAAAAACACTTTCATAGAATCAACATCGATTCTCGTAACTTGTACAGTGATAGGGTCTCCTGATTTAAAAACACTCATTACTTCTTCACTTAATTCACTTACGTGCAGTAAACCAGTAACACCTTCTTCTATTGTAATAAACAAACCATAGTCTTTTTTGGTTTTAACTGTAGCATTAACAACACATGGAATTTGATATCTAGAAATAATATCTACCCATGGATTAATAACTATGTTTGCTTTCTGTGTCAGTGTTATTTTAGTATTACTAATAATGTCTTTTACCATAAACGACACTTCATCGCCTGGTTTAATTTCTCTAGCTTTAAATTTAACTAAAGTTTCTTCATCTAAGTCATTATTGTGAATCATACCAGTTAAACACTTATTAAACTCAACAAACACACCGTATTTTGCAGTACCAGTAACATTACCTGTTAAAGTTTCACCTTGTGTTTCTTTTAATTTTTCTAGTTCTCCAGGTATTAGTGCTTGTAAATATTTTCTATGTGAAACTACTAACGTTCCTCTGTCTGGTGAGAAACTAACAGGCACAACATATATTTCAGTTCCAATAATAGAACTAAAATCATGAAGCTTATTAATACCGGCAAGAGAACCCGGCATGAAACATTCTATACCCTGGACCATTACCATATAACCTCCATTTTCAATCATATTTGTAACTGTACCAACCCAAGCTGTGTTTCCTTCTTCAACTGCAGCTCTAAGATCCATAAACACTTTGTGTTTAACACCACCATTGATACTACCAACAACATGCGAGTTTTTACCCAATTGTGTAATTAGCACAGCTGTTTCATCACCTGGTTTTAGCGATTGAATTTCGGCAGGTTCTTTATCGTACTTAACGTAGATCAATTCTCTATAACCAATATCAATACTAATAAACTCAGAATTAATGGCATAAATTTTACCTTCATGAATTTCTCCAGGATTAATTACAGTTAGTAATTGTCCTATGCTATTGTCATGTGCAGTAAGCATGTCATACATTTCTTGTGCATAAGTTTCTCTAGAGAATACTTTGTCACCGTTCTGTGTTTTGATATGTGGATTTGGTTTTCTTGTTCTTGACGGGCAAGTAGATTCATATGCATCCCACATGAATTCCCCGTTCTCATCATAAAATGCTTGATTAGCATCTTCTTCTACTTCTTTGTTTTCGATTTTTACATCTAGTTCTTCAACCACGGTCTCTTTTGGTGTCTTTTCCCCAATTCTGATCCTTTTGTTGTTTTCGTTGTTCATTTATTTTTATATTAAAGGTGTAACATAATATATATCCTATTATTTTTTAGAATACTACCGGTACAATTCCAACCATAGGTACGGGTCCAACAGGTGTGGGAATTCCACCAAGATATAATAATTTAAATTCTAATAAGTGTAACATATAGGCTGCAGCAACAGCAGTTGAAACTGCCAGTGCAGGTGGCATTGGAGCGGGAAGAATTGAAAACGTTTTTCCAGTGTTCCATGCCCTTCTTAAATTTTTAGCCAATCTTTTTTTACCACCATAATAAATTGGAATATAGATCCCAGTGAGTGGTGGGGGAATCAACGCCGGTAAAGCTGATGGAGATGGTGTAAATGGTTTTACTAAACACGCATACCAATATGCGATAGTTATTTCTGCCATTTCTTCATATGGATCACCACCTGGCCAAGTATAGTCTATATTACTATCTTCTTCTGCAGCATCACATTCTTCTGCAGCAGTCTTAGCTTCTACCACTTGATGTCTTTGAAATTTAAATATAGTTCCACCTGTAGTTGGGTTTATGTCGATAACATCTTCAGGCGTTCTAGCACTACTCATTGCATTTGGAATTTTGCGCCAACCATTTTTTAATTCTTGTTCACCATATATTGATTTAACCCAATTATTATTTTTAGTAAATTTAGGAGCATTAATAACAACACCTTCTGCATTTGCACTAAATGATCCACTTCTTACCCCAGGATACCAGCTAAATGTTGCGATAACATGTGACGTTAAAATTTTAGGTCTTTTACTATCAGTTTCATAATCATAAGCCACTTGAATTTTATATTCATTCAATGGACAATCTAATTCATATGGTAAAGTAATTGGTCCAGTTGGATCTTTTTTAATTCTCGTTCTTAATAATGCAGTATTAAAGAATGACCATGTATTTTCCTCTTCTGCTGGATGTACTTCATGGATCGCTTCAATACAAAGAGCACTAACATTGTCTACTAGTTGTTTCCAATCATAACCAGCATCTTCAATATCATTTCTAGCGTTAGTATTAACATTAGGATATGGCATACCAGACCACCCTCCACCAAATCCACTTGAATTATTATAATTTTCTGAACCAAGACATGCTAACCAAATATAGAATTCCCATTTAGTATTCTTATTTGAAAGCCTTTCAAATTGTTGTAATAATCTAGACGCAAATATCTTTTCTATGTCATCTTGTGTTTCATTTCCAGTTAGACATGGAAATTCAAAAAATCTAAACTTTTTTAAATCCATAGTAGAATCATTCTTATATTCTTCTATAAATTTACTAAATTTTTTATCAAGTTTCTTTTGTTCCTCAACTGGATCTGGCTGTTCAACAGGATCTGGACAAAAATCAGCGTAATCTGGATGTGACTCTTTGCCCATTTCGGTTAAATTACCATCATCGTCATATTGATCTTGCAATGGAATATCGCCTTCTTTTAATAATCTTTCAAATACTAAACCGTATCCTTGTTTTAGTAAAAACTCAGCGGCTGGATTATTAGTATGTGTTGCACCGAAAGGTGTCATTGCTAAACCCTTTACGGCTTCTAAATATCTTTCAGCAACTCTTACGCCAAAATCATATCTCCCACTTAAAGGTGCCAGATTAATAGCGTTTACCATTGCAGTGGGATCTGTTGTTAATGACACGTTTAGCGGATTTCCAGGCTTAATAGATTTAACTAAATCTTGGGAAGGAGGGAAAATAGGAACTTGATTAACACCAACTTTTGGGAGAGCATATGAAACTATAGCACCACCTGGTTTTGTAAATTCTCGTCCAGCTATATCGCTTGCTAAGTTTGGTATAAATGTTGGCCAAAGTGCAGGCATAATTATTTATTCTTTTGTTGATACTTAATATGTGAACTTGATAATTTACCAACAGTAGCTGGTGTCGGTGGCATTGGAGGTCCAGTAGGTCCAACTCCGGTTGGGTGTATATGTGCATTATAGTCATCTAACCATGTTTGTAACCAATCTTGTAAAGATTGACCCCTTACTGCTGGTTCTGTCTCATCTGCACCAGGTTCACCTTCATTTGAAACAAATATATCACCACAATCTAAAAACATTTTTGCGTCTGTACTTATCTTAATAAAACCTTCCTCGTCGATTTGTATCATAGGTCTTTCTTTAGCGCCACTTCCTCGAGTAATAACTAAACCATCTTCGGGTGAATGATATATTCTAACATTTCTTTCTGCGTCATACACTAAACTAATTACATCGTGCGGCGCATCAGAAGCTTCTAAAACATCTGTCTTTAAATCAGTGTTTTGATCTATTTGAAACCAATACTCTGGATGATATATGTTACCATTATCAAATCTAACTGCAACAATATCTCCAACTCTCGGAACAGCATGTGCCCCAACCTGATCTCTATTCATAGGAGTTGCCCATGGAATAGCGTCATCCGTTAGTTTATCAAATTTACCATAAACTTTTACACGACACCTACCATTAAGTAAAGGATCTTCGTTTACTACAACTTCTCCTAACCAATGAGTTTCTCTTAGATTATCTTCAACTAATTCTTTATTATTCATACTTATGAATGTACGTTCTCGTTAATGTTATCATCTGGACTACTATCAACACCTGGTTCATGAATTCTTCCAGGTGTAATGTTTTGACTTTCTGGTTCTTGTGCAATAGGATCATACACTTTTTGATTAATTGGCAAATCAGGAGAACTATCAATTCCTGGATCGTATACGCCGACAGGTGTAATATTTCCATTATTTGGAATGTTAGTATTATTTTGATTTAATTGTCCAGCTAAATTTAAAATAGCGTTTACACTTCCAGCTTCTAGTGCACTATTAATATCACTTAAACTTCCTAAGAAGCCTGTACTCCCATGCACATTATCCAATAATAACCCCTTTACAGCATCCATACCTCTATTTGCTAAACCGGCCGCGGCTCCCGTTAAACCCTCTGGATAAACTCTACCTAAAGGATTATTACCAAATCCTGGTAAACTATTTTTTAAATTATTAAATCTATTCACTAAACCACTTGCAAGTCCATTAACTTTATCACTTATTGCATTTTGTGCAATTGCTAGCGGATTGAATGGTTGATTAGGATATAATCCATCATCTGGCTTTGCAGCTGGAAATAATGGACTTTGTTCCTCAGTAACTATATTTTCACCAAACTTAGAACCAGATATAAAACCAGTTTGCCATATAAAAGATACTTTTGGTTTTTTACGTTCTGGATTTTTAGATTGATCCGCAAACACCCCAGCAATTGTGTCTATTTCCCATTCACAGAAACCCAACTCAAACATAACATGTGGTTTTGCATCAGCGGTATATTGTTTAACTAGCGGTGTGTCAAATGTGCCAGCATTTCTTCCGGTGGCTGTTTCATATCCTTTTGCTTTAGGTATAAGATTGACGGAAGAGCCTGATTCGTTTCCAGGCATTTCAGCACCATATAAATTTAAATCTCTCGCAACAGTATTTTGTTGAAATGTTCTAACTTCTGAAAGTACAGTCCAAACTCTGAAGTGTCTTAAGTTTTTTGGTAATATTTCTACATATCTTCTAAAATCATAACATGCGTTCTTATATAAAGTCATCAATGCGACTGCAGTTAACTCTACGTTTTCTTCTAGACATTCTATCTCTATCTTTGGGCGTTCTTGTCCTCTGTATGGCTCGTCCATTTTACCGTAAGTTTCTACTAACTCCAAACCCGTAACACTTTGCCAAAACCATGGCATTTCTTTATTGATTTTAAAAAGCACCTTTCTAAAATTAGCTAATTTTTTGGCATACGTTGTACCCATATTAGCATCTACCATTTTTTCTAGATACTCTTCCGCTGGACCTGCTAACAAAGGAGAATGCTCTCTATCTACACCGTCAAACATGAAGAAAAAACTAAGATAAGTTGGATCTTCACTGATCTTACTTAAAATAGAACCTTTTCTGAACTCGTTAATATGTTTAAAGTCTGACATATATTATTTATCTTTATTTTATTATCCTTATTTATCAGTAATGGTAACCGATGTTGTATTTGTAAATGTTTTACCTTCTGCTCGTATTGTAATAGCAAGATCGTATGTTTGGGGGTCAAAGGATCCTGTTTGTGAGAGATCCAACACCCACGTTCCATTACTTTTAACTGACATTCCATAAGATGGACCAATTAATGTATCATCTATATCTGCTTCCCAAAAATCAAATGCTGCAACTTCTTTATTTGCAGTCCAAGTACCTTCAAATACACCATATGTGCTATTAGCAAATGTAGCCTGAATATCTTGTTCAGATGTGGTTTTAGTAAATCCTATTTCTATTTCTAATTCAACATCTGGAGTTGGTTCTGGAGTTGGTTCTGGAGTTGGTTCTGGAGTTGGTTCTGGAGTTGGTTCTGGTTCTGGTTCAGGGCTATTTTCAGCCACATTATCTGCTTTTTCCTCGTCTGTTGCATCTTCAAGTCCAGGTGGATTAATTAGATTTTCTGTTCTTGTTGGCCACTCTCTTCTAAGAAGTGTCATTGTTTGTTTTGTGACATCTCCTTCTACTTCATATATAATACTTTCAATTATATAATAACCTGATAAAAATGAATCTAAAGCTTGACTTGGGCTATTTTTACCAGCATCTGCTAAATCTTCGCTAGCCTCTTCTAATCCAAAGGGCTCATCTTTATCCATACCTAATTCTTTTTTATCACCTTTAATTCTTTCGTTTTGTTGAATAGCTTTAGGGTTAGTAATATACATTAAAACAGGAATCTTTTGATACTTATATAAAGATGGATTAAATGAATTTAAAGTAACTTCTAATTTCATTTTTTGTGTTTCAGCCTCATTTTGTGCATTGTGCAATTGTGAAAATGCAGCATTAGGATGTACGTTACCTAATCCATCATCACCAGCTTCTTGTCTTCCAATATATTTGTACTTAATTTGATCAACATGCCTTGTATCGTTTCTATTACCCTTTAGTGGCTCTTCTAATTCTTTTAAATCATTTCCACCTAAAGGCTCTATTCTAAATTCTTGTTTTTTCTCACCAGCATCACCATTGTTATTATAAATAGTTACCTCTCTGGCGTATCCGTTTTTTGCACTAATATTTGCAGAACTATTTAATATGTTAGATTTTTCTATAAACGAACTATTTCCCATAAACGCAATATGGTTTGTCAATAATAACGGTACCTCAATGTCGTTTCCTGTTTTGGCATTTTTTTCAGACTCAGTTGTAGTTACCATTGATTCAGCAGCTGAAGCCAATGATTCAGCAAATTCTTCTATTGGTGGATTAGGTGAATTAAACAATGCATTTACATCTACATAATTCATATAATAATATGGATCTATCCAAAACTTTTGAAAAGATTCTTCACCCACATAACTTTCTTTAATTATCTTTTTTATAAAACTAAGGTATGGCTCAAATGCCATAATTCTGGATTGAACATCATCTGCTGTATCAATATTAGTTGCTAAACCTAATTCTAAGTCTCTAGCTACTTCTTCCAAATGAGTTAAAGAATCTGCACTTTCAAAATTTCTGCAATCTTCAGATTTTATTCTAGGAATTTTACAAACTCCAAACATTTCAAATGTAGCAGTTCCAACATTTCCATCTTTTGGAGATTCACAGGATATGATATCGAAATCCATATGGATGGATTTAAATGTTTCTTGATTTTTAGAATTTATAAGTATTGTAAAGAAATCACCATCTCTTGGATAACTACCAACTGCAAACTTTCCAGCTTCGTCGCTTAATTCAATTTCACATTCTGGTAAATCACCTGATAAATTTAATTCAAAGCGCACAACATCGGTTGGCGCAAATTGATAACCATTAATAAGTATAAACGGCTTAAGAGTTGCAACCATAGTAGATTGTTTGTACTCTGCTTCATCTTTTTTTTCTTCAGCAAGTGCATCCATCTTAATCTCAGTTGGCCTAATTGCTGGCTCTACAACCGCTAATATATTGTTAGATAATTCCATATTGTATGTTATTTAGAGCAAGGTGCGTCTGGGTTATTTGTTGGATTATTGTCAGCATTTCCAGGTGCAGTTCCGTCTGGTTCATTTCCTCCTAAGTTATCAGCCGTATCTGTTTTACCACCATTTTCTCCACTTCCAGTTCCACTTCCTGCTCCACTTCCAGTTTGAACAACTCCACTATTACTTGATAAAAGATCTTCATATAAGCTTCCTGCTCCACCATTAAAACCTACTCCTGAGCCTGATCCACTTCCACCTGTTAACTGTGAATTATCATTTGTATCTATTATAAGCTCAGCTACATTTGATTCTTCGTCTGAAGAATTATCAAACTTATCCTGATTTCTAATATCAGATAATATAGAATCAACCACATCATCGGTTTGTGGTCCCATACCGAATCTAATATTAGAACCGTCGAACTCGTAATTTTTTCGACCAACTGGAATAACATTAGGTGGCAATAAGTTTTCTTTATTATATTTCTTTTTAAGTGCTTTTAATCTTCTTTGATCAGTTTTACTTAATCTCTTAGTTTTTATAAATTGATTTTTAATAGGATTGTCCTCGTACATTTGTGGTGATTCTAATCTAAAATAAGGAATAGTGTCCATAGGAATCCAAAGTTCTTCGCCTACATTAATAGAAAAAGGATCAGAGACTCCATTGAATTTTAATATAATGTCCAATCCCGAAGTGGTACCATAATGCTCGGTAGCAATTCTATCAGGTCTTACTAAATCATCATCCTTAACAATGTGTTTAGCAACCATTACATAATCTTCGGGATTTAAACTTCCGAACAACATAGTAGGTTGAGCTAAAAATAATTTACCGTCTCCTACTTTTTTATTTACAAATATTTTAAACTCCATTTTAATAGTTTATTTTAACCAGCAGCCATATCAGATATTCTACTCATATATGGTTTATTAGCAAGATTTCCTTTACCAGATTTATCTCCATATGCATCTACATTTAACATAGCGTTTATGTCTATTCCTTCGCCTTCACCCCATTCTGGTTGTAAATACATTCTACCTCGACCAGCATTAAACATAGATTCAATATCTGTTTTATCTCTTGGTCTTCCAGGTTTTAGACTAACTTCAACTTTCATTTTAGTAGGAAATCCCTCAAAACCAAGTGGTCCTTCAAATGAAAAATTAGTATCTTCTAAACATAAGTTTCCACATACCATTATAGGATTCATTGGATTACCTATAGTCACGTGCCAGTTCCCAGTTGGATCACCTGTTAAGAATGCTTTAATTACATCACCACCACTAGGTCCTCCCATCAATTTCATTAAACCTCCACCTACAATATTTTCAAGAATAGAAGAATCACCTAGGATTTTATTAATACCCTCTCCATTAGCAACGTTAGATGCTGTTTTCTTTAATTGATCCATGAAGTTTCCACCCATACCTGCAAGCGTGTCAGCAATAGAGCCTAAATAACCTGCATAATCACCTTTCTCTAATAAAGCTGTATTACCGAATGGCTTACCAGTATTTCCGGTTCCTGAGAATCTAGTAGCTCCTCCCCAAAAGGGTGCGTTACTATATGTAAGTGCCAATACATTGGCTAATGTATCCATAAACGCTACTTTTGGACTAGTACCTGGATATGCCTTTAAGTCATAATGAAAAGATAATTTAAATTCTTGTTCAAATTTAAGCCCCTTTTCTCTAGCTAAAACTTTATCTATAATATTAAGAGGTCCAAACACTTTGTTTGGATATGTTTCTTTAGTATGATCTACGTTACCTGCGTTTCTAAGTTTTTTGGCTTGAACCGATGTAAAACCATTTAAACCAGATTCAATTGCTGCACCATATTTAGCATTATCAATCATACCTCCAGCATCACCTCTATCAGCTTGTCTTGATTGTGCATCTTGTATTTCTGATTTAGCTTCTTTCCATTGATATCCAGTTGTAAATTTTAATATTTCTTTTAAATCATTACCTAAACCTGGAGATAACCACGTTACAGCTCTTGCCAAATCAGGTGCAGAAGAATCTACCTTTTTACCTTTAGTTCCTGCAGTTTTAGGACTTAATAAGTCATCACCCACAGGATATGCAAATCTCCTAAGTGTAACCAAATAATCATTAGATATTTGGCCGTAATGCTCCATTTGAATAAAATCACTATAACTATAAGAGAAGCATGCACCACCAACAGATTGTGAGTACTCTACTATATTTCGTGCCGTTGGATTTTTTTGTAAGTTTTCGGCTAATGCCGCAGTTACTGGTTTATTATATGTTTTTCCATTATATTCTGTACCGGAATCTTCTGAAACTGTACCAGCCCTGTTTTGATATCTATGTAATGTCCAATTATTAAATAAACTTCGAGGTGCTTTTCCAAAAGTAACGGTTTCACCTTTGTCTTCATATGTGTCTCCTTTTTCACCGCTCACTACGGATTTTATAGGATACGCTCTAGAATCTACGCCCTTTTCAGGATACATTGAACTTGTACCCTGTGCTTCACCGAAAACACTTTCTTGATTTAATGTTGTTTTACCTGTTCCCTTCTGATCTGCCGCTGATGGTTTAGGAGAATCAAGAGCACCAGATTTTGGTGTTCTAGTTACAACTTCTCTTCCATTTACAGTGTCATCATAAAAATATTCAGTTACTTCTAAACCTGTAGTTTTATCAACAACATTTAAAACCTTCTTAAAAATAAAATTTGCATCGTTACCAATTCCAGACATAAATATGAATTTCTTTTTTTATATATATCTACTTATTGTAGTAGGATAATATATTTATACCCATTCAACGTTGTCCATCTCATCGGTATCAGGTCTATATAGTAGATTATCAGACCATTTGTCATCTTTAGGATATTTATCTCCTAGAAATTTTTGTAAAGATTTTACGTATTCGCCCTTTGTGTGCCAGTAAAATTCACCATTTCTATATGAAGATCTATTTACTAGCTCATATAACTCTTTCAGTTTCATCTCAACATGGAAGGTTTGTATTCTATTAAAAAGATTTTCTTGTTCAACCCGAGTTCTCGTACAGAATACAGAGTCAACTACAATCATATATTGTTTCCATTTAGCACCATTGAATATGTTATTCTCAATATCTGCAACTGTAGAATATAATCCTCTTTTTAAATTTATTTTAGTGTCCTTTCCCTCAAAGTTTTTAATAAATCGCCCACCAAAAAGATTCTTTTTTAAGAAATATACTGGATCATAGAACTTTTTAATTCTAAGTTGATATTGAGGGTTTACGTCATCAAACTTTACATCATAAATTGTAGCCCTAACAGGAATTAATAAGTTAGGCTGTTGTGTAGTAGAAATAAGGGCATGAATTTGATCACCCTTAGAAAAAAGTTTGTGTTTAATCATTGTTATCTATGAATCGAACATTGTCAAATTTACTTAAGACGCCTGTTTTTGGAAAGTCGCATCTATTAACCACAAGTAAATCTAATTCACAATCTTCTTCAACCATAGAGTTAATAAAGTCTCTGAAACCATTAACGGTATCTGCACTTAAGGATTTAAACATATAAAGAATTTTAACATCATCGCGTTCATCTTTTGCATCTAAATCCCATAAAACCTTTTGAATACTTTTTCTAATGTATATAGAAATGATAACATTAGAAGGTTCGGCGTTATTAGGATCACTTTTAATCAAACGATTAAATATATCATAATAAGATACAGACAAATCATAGTCACCTTTTTTAGACAACTTATCAAACTCTGTCCTTGTTTTACACCAAACTCCTTCTATTTTTACATTCATTATTTTAACATGGATCCAAGCCTTTTGATTTCTTTCTCTAAGATTTGGATTTTATTTTTAATTTCGCTGTCAGATGTGCTTATGTGTTGTGCACCCCATCCAACATATATCTGAAGAAGATCATTATCTAATTCAGTTCCTACGTCCATTCCTAAATCAAATATCAAGTCTTTTATAAACTTAACTTGATTTGATCTTTTCATTGGCCCTTCAAATTCATAAACTTGACGAGCCTCAAAGTCTTCTCCACCCCCATTGATGTTATCATCAACTAGAGTTTTTATTACACCATTATCTGCGGGCTCAATACCAATACTTAACATATATTATTGTTTTCTAGATGCTAAAGAATCTTTAGCTTTTTTTCTTAGTTCTTTTGCTTCTTTTTTATCATCCTTCCAAGTAGATTTATCTTTTGCAAAGTGAATAGCTGCAGCCTCTTCTAATAATTCAATTTCTTTAGAATTATATCCAATCTCATACCAAGTTTCTTTCATGCTTTCTAATTTAACCATGAAGTCAGCTTCTAATTGTTTATCTATAGCTTCTTTTCTTATAGATTGAATATTAATACCGTTTTTCATATTTTCAGCTCTAAAGTTTGCACGAATAGGATCTAAGAAATTCCTTTTACTAAGATACTTTAATACACCTTGTTGTTTTAATCTGTATCTGCGTGCTCTACGATTAGGAATCGCTTGAGTCTCTGTCTTTTGTGCTTGTGTTGTTTGTTCTTCCATTATAATAATTATTAATAAATGATTCGATTTGTTCTTTTAATTGCTCTCTTAGGTTATCTATCTGATCTTCTACGAGCGCTTCAATTTGGCTGTTTAAGTCCTTTTTAGTAATGTCCATTTGATCTTTAAGCAATGCATATATTTCTTTAGAAGGAATATTTATTTTAACAGGCATGGATGCCGTATTTTTTGCACTCATTTTTTTGAGCATCTCTTGCATCACATTAATCTCAGTTATTGGTTCAGCATCTCTTCTTGGTCTTACTGGCCTTGCAGCTTCAGGTTCAGCATCTCTTCTTGGCCTTACTGGTCTTGCAGATTCTGTGTTTTCAGATACAATTCCACCAAAATCTTTTGCTATTTGATGTGCTTGATCTATATCAGCGGCTGGAAGTAAAAATTCTGCAACAACATTCATGTTACACCTAGTACCATCCGTAAATTCTAACCACTCTTTATCTGTTTGAATTTCAGATATTTCTACAACTTCACCCGATCTTTCTGATTTAACCCAAACATAAAATTGATTCGTTTCTTTTTTGCTCATGATTTTATTTATTAATATCTGTATCCATTTCATTTTTTACAAATATTTGTTTGTATTCATTATATGCGAAATCTGTAAAAGGTTTAATAAACGCGTGTGATTCATTTGATCCAATAGTGGCGTCAGACTTTTGAAATCGTCTTAGCCAATGTTTACCAAATTCTATTTCACCTAAATTTTCTAATTGTTCTTTGAGTCTATCTACCTCTGGTAAGTATAGTTTATTAAATCCCATGTTATTTTATTTTAGTTACCTCTTCTGTTGTTAGACCCGCTGCTTCTAGTTGTTGATCTAGAATTATTTGTAGGTCGTGTACTGTTGTTATATACAGGCCTTGTGTTATTGTTTCTAATTACAGGCCTTGAGTTATTGTTTCTAATTACAGGAGGTCTATTATTGTTTCTAATAACTGGCACTCTCGGCTTTTCTCTAATAACTCTAGGTTTTGTATTGTTATTAATCGGTGTAGTGTTATTGTTATTAATTGGTGTAACTGTCTTTCTAGAAGGCGTATACTTAGGAGTACTAATAACTCTTCTCTGTTTTGTAGTTCTTTTAGTAGATTCTATCATAGAAGCATGTGCTCTACCATTTCTTGTAGTTGTAGTTCCTCTTCTACCGTAGATATATGCGGTGTTCGTGCGTCTCCAACCATTTCCATAATAGTTATTCCAACCATTTCCATAATAGTTATTCCAACCATTTCCATAATGAACATTGCCCATCCAGTTGTTATATCCCCATCCGTGATTGTTCCAGCCGTAATGCATATTATATCCCCATCTATCATATCCAAATGGTGACCATCGATGAGGTTGACCCCAAGAATTCCAGCCTGTATAACCCCAAGCCCAATCATTCCACATTTGATCTCTATTCCAATAATAAGAATTCCATCTAGAATCATAATATCTTCCTAGTAGTCTGTTATTCCAATCAAATGATCTCGGTTGACTCAATGCATAGCGTGCAAAGTCCAATCTAAAACCTATGTCGGTTCTCAGTTTATTTCTAAATTGAAACGCATTTAATGTATCTACCTCCACATCACCTGATACTACTATATAATTTTCATCATCATATATTGGATCGTGGTTTAGTGTTGCTACTTGCCAGTTAACACCACATGATGTTAATAGGAATAGTGATAAAATTGCCGCTAATCTTTTAATTGTTTTCATGTATTTGGTTTTATTTTATAGTCTTAATCCTCTCTGTGAAACTTGGAGGAAAGAACCCTGGTTTATATATCAAACTCCTGAAGCACGCATCTAAAACATAGGTCACTGCCCAGTCATTTTCATTTCTTACAGACCTTCCAACACCTTGCATAATACTAATTCCAGTTTTCCAATCATACCACTCGTTTGACGTTTGCATTTTAGCTTTAATTAAAGGATCACCTAATGATGGGTATGGAACTTTAAAGAATATTTGAAATCTACTAATATCATCTTTTAAATCTAAACCTTCTAATAACGACGGTCCCATTAATACAGCACCTTCTTTCTTTTTAAATAAATCTAACATTACCGATTTCTCTTTGGAGTTTTCATAATCCATAAGTCTAAATGTGTGTTTAGAATTTTGTTTTATAAAATTAGTAAATGCATAAGATCCGGTGTGTATAACGCCGCGTTGGCCTTTATGTTTAGATATAATCTGATCTAATATTTCTACAACTTTAGGTAGACTTTTTTCTCTTTCTCTAAAAGAAAGCTTATGTCTATTAACAAACACAATAGGAGATTTATCATAATTAAACACGTTGTCCATTCTGATAAACTTAGCATTCTTAATTCCCATTATTTTAATAAATGCTTTAGGATCTCCGATAGTTGCACTCATAAAAACTTTAAAGTCAGCCTTCTCGTGCAAATATTTGTTAATCATTAAACTTTCTTCTACACACATGAATTTTGCTTCATGTTCATTTTGATCTAAAACCATTTTATCGATTCCAACTTCTTTGATTAAACTCAAATAATCTTCAACTTTACAATGAACGTCCTTAAGTCTATCAAAATGTCCAAATGAAGTTTGCCAATCTTTTGGTACTCCAGTATTTCCATATCTTCTCTTAGCTAATTTATTAGCAACCTTTCTAACTTTACCAAAACCATGCAATATTCTTTCAAATTCACTCATGGCCGAAAACACGTCATGTTTATCTCCAGACATCATTTCATTTACGAGATGTTGTATTTTATTTTTCGTGTATGTGGCTTCTTGAAATCCTTGTCTACTTGCAAATCTATTTAAAGTTACCATTTTATCTACAATAGTCTGATCTATTCTAGGACTAAAATGACTTTGAACTATATCATCAACTCTATGTGCTTCGTCAAAGAAAACAAAATCACGTTGTTCAAATGGGATTGTTCTTTCTTCTTGTTCCATTTTGGCTTCAACATAATTTCTTTGAATTAACCAAAAAGAATAATTTAATAATGAGACTGGTTGATCTATTGCTCGCCGCCTATTCTGAAGGTATTCACATGATCCATAACATGACAAAGATTCTGCTTGTTCATATCCCATTCCTTTTAGTTTGCAATCTCCGAGTGAAAATGGCAAACCATTAACGGAACATTCATAATTATCAACACCCTTAATTGATGGCCATCGTAATCCATATTTATAAAAGTCAGACTCATACTGATCTTGGAGACTCAGGTCGCTAGTAACCATATAACCTCTATTACCAAGTTCTTTTAATACATGTGCTGACCACATCGCTATAAGTGATTTACCAGCACCAGTGGGTGCGTCAATAACTAATGTTGATTTTGGATCTTCTAAATATGTTTCACATATCTTAGTAACAATTTCTCTTTGTCCTTTTCTAAATGTAAAGGATTTTCCAAATACATTTTCGTCTAATGTTCTTTGAATAATTTGATCTATAGATCGTTCCAACATATAACTTCATTTACTTCGATACCAGCTTTCCTTAATAATTCTACTCCACCCATATCTCTATAGTCTTCTGAATAAAATACTCGCTTAATACCTGATTGAATAATTAATTTTGCACAGTCAAAACATGGACATGTAGTCACGTACATGTCTGCTCCTTCAGAAGAAAGAGTAGATTTACTGATTTTTGCCAAAGCATTTGATTCTGCATGTAATACTTCTCGTTTAGTTACCTCTTTGGAACAACACACACCTTCGCATTCATATCCTTTTTCAATTAGTATCTGCATGTGGTCAGGATTATCTACATACCTGATTTGTTCCTCTTCACAATCATTATCAAAGTCATATGGTGTACCGTTATAACCTGTTGATATAATCTGAGTATCTTTTACAATAATACATCCAACGCGCCTGCGTTTAGCGTAAGATAATTTGGCTATTTGATAAGCCATTTGCATGTATATTAATTCTACTGGAATTCTAGGCATATTGTCTCTTAAATAAAAAGGGTCCATGTATTATACATGAACCCTTTAAAAAGTTTAATCCGATGATACTTGGATTATTTTGCTTCGTACATTTCTTTAAGCTCATCAATCTTTTTATTGTAAGCTTCTTTGATACCGTTTAGACATGCTTCGTACATTTCTTTAGTAAGTCCTTCTCCATGTATCTCAGCGTTCGCATCTTCTGCTGACTGAGCAACTAATGTTGCAGTTAATGTTGCGTTTTCTTTAAGGTAAGACTCTACTGTGTGGTCAGGATAGTCATCTCCTTCATAGTCACATGCTTCTTTGACAGCAGACTCATATGCTTCTGTCATCATTTCTGAAACTGCCTTTACAACCTCTTCCTCTTTTTCAACTTCTTCAGCCTCTTCAACGTCTTCAGTTTCTTCTTCAGTTTCAGTTTCTTTTTCGTCTTCGTCCTCTTTTTCTACTTCAATTTCATACTCTCCATCTACTTTGATTTCGATTTCGTCTTCAGCTAACTTATCCGTATCCGCTAGATTTTTATTAGCAGCATACTCTTCGAATGATAATATTTTTTTGTCCATGTTGTGTTGTTATTTTTATTATATATCTTAGTATATTATAGTGTTTCTATTTTATTGTTTTTCATCCAAGTTGATAATTCACTTTCTGCTCTATCAAAAAGTCTATTTCTGTTAATACTTAATCCAAAATTATTAAAGTATTCTTTCATTAAATAGTATGCAGGTTCTACTGATTCTCCATTAGCAACCATATCACTCACGTGTTTTGAAACTTCATATGCATAATACGCGGCTTTTTCTGCCATAGGGTTTGTCATTGCATTATAAAAATCTCCACCGTAAAATTTACCTACAGTTTCTCCAAACTTTTGTTTCATTTCTATCCATGAAATCCCTTCTAATCCAATCCATAATTTAGCTTGGACCGCCTTAGTGTCTTTTCTAATAAAACCTTCTTTTGCCATACCCTTAGTTATCTCTAGGATTTTCTTAGGAATTGGTAATTTGCCATTATCTTTTTCCCAGGCTTTGATTTCTTTATCATTTACAAATGATTCAAATAATTTTATGTATTTCATATCGATTTATGCCTTAGACCTTTTTTTTACTGTTTTGAGTTTCGCCTTTAGTGCTAATTGATTTTTTTGAACAGCTATTTTCATGCCATCAACAGAAGTTTGTTGCATTTGTGATTTTAATAATGCAGTTTCTATTTTATCAGCAGGTTCTTTTGATTTATCTTTAGATTTTTTATTTATCAGTTCAACAAAATCTTTGTTCTTCTTAGATAAACCTTTTTGTTTTTTAGTAAGATCTTTTATTTTTTGTTTATCACTTTTTGGTTTACTCTTCTTTTTCTCTAGAATAAATTGATCTAAAGATAAAACGTTAACCATTTCTTCAACTTTACCCATCTTTTTTGATAGTTCCATTGCCCAATCAACTCCTTCGTCTCCGCCCCATATTAACCAAGAAACATAACCTTTATCTTTCCATGGAGTTTCTTTTAATTCTGGCTTAATAGATGAATTTTTTCTATGTCTATTAAATGAAGCCATACGCTTTACTGTATCACCAGATATGTTTTCACCTTTAGCTAATTGATGTGCTCTTGCCCAACCAACTGCAGTTCCAGCATCAACTTCTTCACGACCATGCTTTTCTTTCCAATCGATAGCCATTTGAGCATTTTTCTTTGCTGCTTCTGGATAATCGTTGTAAGTATCATCATCTCTGACTTCAGATTCTAAAAACAATTTAATGTACTTCATGTATTATATATTGTTATTTCTATGTGATTGATCAAAGTGATTCTGTTCCTTTAGCTCTTTATCATGTCCTTCGTCTCTAACTTCTTTAGCAACATCTTTGTCAGCATCTCCCCAAGTTCCTTTACCTTTTGTTAAAAATGCATTTACTCGAGCATATCCCCATTGTTGTTCAGTTGCACCCGGCCTATGACCAGTTTTCCATGCCGCCATTCCTCTTCTCATAATAATTCTAATAATTCCAATTGGTACACCGGTTTCTTCTGATTTTGTCTTAAGTGCTTTTTCAATTTTAGGATCATTAATTGGACCTCTATCACCTTCAGCCTTTTCTAAAATAACACATTCTGCTAATTCTTCTTGAGCAAACTCATTATATTCTTTAGCCCACGCTTTCCATTTAGATGGTCTAGCATAATCAGATAAAATCATATCGATAGCATCTGGTTGAGAAATCTGAGAATTAATATCATTCCATACTTTATCTGCTAACCATCTACCAGCTTTTGCGTTTAAATAATATAAAGCTCCAGCGTCTGAGAACTTCCAACCCTTTGTCAATATTCCCCACACATCGTTCCATATTTCTTCAATCTCATAAGAGTCCATATGAACATCTAAAGTTCCCCAAAATCCATACATTTGATTGATGTCATCTGTATTATATTGTAACTTTTTGCCGAATTTAAAATTAGGCACTCTACTTTCTGTAATTAAATCTTCATTTAATGTTTTTAATAAAGAATTAAAAAATCTAGGTGATAAAGACTCTACGAATCCTCTTTCTTCAGCATCATTCTGTATCCACTCTTTGTCTTTAGAAGAAAGCTTTTCATAATCTTTATTAAATCTATGATGCGATATTAAATCATAGATATCTTCTAAATTATAATTACCTTCATTGGCCTTTCTCATGTCGATCCAAACTCTAATAATATCTGCATAATCTTTAGCAGTTAATTTAGTTGCATTTCCATGAGTGGTTCTATCATTAAGATCGAACATCTGCTTAGCAAACTTATCGATATTACCTGATTTAAAATATAACGTAGCTCTTTGTCTTCCATTATCTAATAATTCAAAAGTTTCTTCTTTTTCATCATGTGGATCTAATCTCCAACCAGCCGAATGATTAACTCTAATATCTAAACCACTAGAATTACTATCAACAACTACAGTCCAATGACCAGAAGACTGATATGTTTTTCCTTTAGCATACTTGATTTTCTCTTCATTAACTTCTGATTCGGCTAATCCTTGCTTTTTCATTAGAGCTAGTTCATCTTTACATGCCTTGTTAAATTTCTTAAAGTGCGGTACTGCAGCTTTAGAATATCCATCTTGAAATAATTCAATTGCCATATTCAGATGGCTTGCTATTTCGTCAGCTTGTTCATCACCTATTTCTTCAAAATCATCAGAAAGTCTTAGTAACTCTTTCTCACCGGTTCCCTTTGAAGCGAATAAACCAAGTTTTAGTAATGCAACAATTGGCTCTTCTTTAGCTTCAGTAACTACTGATTCATATACTAAATATCCATTAGATCTAGCAAAAACATTAGACTCATCGTTCCACTGTTCTTTAGTACTACTTATTGAAATTTGTATATAATTCTTTGCACCTAAATCTGGCTGTATAAGAAAAACTAAATCATCACTACCAACATAAAGATCCCAATTTCTACCTGATTTTTGAGTTAGTAATAATTGAAAATTAGAATCTAATTCCTTTTTAAGTTCTCTTGTATTTGGAAAGCTTCCACGACCTGTAGAAAAACCATCTCTGTATTCTAGTTCATCTCCAAAAGAAAGTTGATCTACGAATTTTTGTAATCTTTCTTCTTCATCATTCTCAAAATAAAACTCATTAACTACTGATTCAACACTAGTTGCTTCATTGGCAGATTCTAAAATAATAGAATTTAGTCTCACTTCTTTATTAAATCTAGCGCTACGTACATCGTCAGTTACTTCTAACGTAACACCGTACATTGCTGTTAATTTTACTTTTACTTTTTTACCATTATGTTCCGCTTCAAATTCTTTAAATGCATTTGCCTGTCGACCATAATCTGTAATTTCATATTCTCCATCTTCTGTATCAAATATAGTACCAATGTTAATCTTGTTAAGAATCTTTGCACCCATCATTGATATTTTAGAAGAAGATATAGTTTTGCCCTCATTCATTGCTAATAATCTTTCTCTTTCTTGCTCTAGAGCTTGAAGAGTTTCATTATCCAATGGTTCGCCATCTCCGCCGGTTTCAGTATCAATTTGTTTATCAATAACTTTAACCATTTTCTTAATAGCAGATTTACTTAAACCTTCATTAGCTACTATAGCAGAATCTATGTCAAATGACTTGTCTAATTTTTCATTTTTAAAAGATTCAAATGATTCTAATATCTTTGAATTTTTATCTATTGAAAAAATAGTTTCTTTTTTTCTTATAATAGAAATTCCCTTGAATGTCGATTTGTTAAAATATTTGTTACTTCTGTTCTCATATCTTTTTAATGAAGAGTGATCTGCAAACACACCGCCTGGAATGTTGTATATGATAGTTCCCTTTGGTAACACTATATTTGTATAATTGCCAATTTGAACACCTTCAACATCTTTTTTTAATTCATATTTTCTATTATCTAAATTATATGTACCTCCACTCATAGTGCCTGAGTTTGGTCTAAATGTTGCTTCGTCTACCGACTCGTCTTTTTTATCACCATATAATTCATGATATTTCTTTACATGTTTAGATGTTTTAACTTCACCTTTTTTTCTAGCTTCTTTATCACCTGGCATTTCTTTATATGCATCAGAATCATCGTCATCCATATCTGATTGTTTTTTTATCTGATCTTTTTTATCTTCAATCTCATTATCGTCTAACCCTCTATGATATGGTTTTGGACCTGGTTTTGCTTCTGACAAATAATATGAGGTATACTCTTCTCTTGTCATATTTAGTTTTGCAGCTTGCGCTCCTAGGAAATCGTTAAAATTGCTCATGTTGTTTTTATTATTTTGGTAATCTAACCATAGTGTCTTTAGTTTGGCTCTTATCCGTATTCTTGACAAAATCAAAGTTTTTATAAAACTTATTTAATCTAGAAATAGAAGTTGCTCCAAAATCTTTAGAAGGTGTTAGATATATTTTTAAATTTTGTGTGTCAGCATAGTCAGTAATTCTTGACATAACCTTAGAACCGATCCCTTTATCACGATCCTCTTTTTTTACTTTTATTTTACTAAGCTGTAGGTACTTACCATTATCATATAAATCTAATTCTATATTGAATTGATCTTCTAATTCTTGTAAGATGAATTGTTCTCCTAAAATAGGTGTATTATCATGATTACATTTATGACAAATAAACACATCGTGTCCACCCTCTTCTATTTCCCAAGACCAACCACAGTTATCACAAGATACTTTGTTTGCCGTAAACTCCTCGAATAGTTTTATATATTTCATATTAAAATTTCGGTATACCTCCTATTTTTGCTGCTCTTCGTCTCCAGAGATCTAATACTTGTTCTCTTTCTTCGTCATTAATAACACCTTGTTCCTGTTGTGTATCTAAATATCTACCAACAGTATCGCTCATGTTTTCCTTTCTCTTCTTAGCTTCATATCTTAATCCTTGTAAATTAGCATCCACTTCTTTAGGTAGCATTAGATATTGAGATTTTGGTAAAAGTCCTATTTTTATATAGGCTCTTAGTTCACTATCATCTTCATTAGGTTTACCTTTTCTATAATTTCCGGTGTCAATTCCGTCTTGTGTAATATGTTCCATTTCATGACGAACTACATCTGCTAAATGAAAATATACCATTGACCATTCTCCTGGAATCCACTCAGGATTTAAAGCAAAGTCTATAATAATATAAGGTGTTTGAAAGTCACCGTGATCATCATCGTCTCTACCATCTGCACCTGTTGAATCTAATACTTGAAATCCTTCATATTTTTTATCAATATGAATAGTAGCCTCAATATCAAATTCTAAACCTCTCTCTTCAATTTGGTCTCCATAATTTATAGTAGCGTTCCCACCTTTATATGATTTAACCCATTTATTGAATATAGCTTTAGTTAATTTGGAAGCTAATCCATCATATGCAGATCTTCCTTCACCAATAAAACTTTCATATGTTCTAATATGTTTCATGTATTATATATCATTTAAATTTAACCGTACTTTAAAGCAAAAAAAATGAGGTTCGTTAGAACCTCATTTTCATGGTTAGTTGGGACTTTATTAACCGTTTACTTGACCAGTTTTGCCTACTTGTGTGCCTTCGTCACTATCAACGAAAATTTGATCTAGAACTTCTAAATACCCATTTGCATCGGTTATTGTTCTTACCAATTTATCCATTTCTTCAATGACTTGTGGGTGTTCACCAATTCCCACTGCATTTTTAGAATACACTTCTAATGTTGCAATTGCCTCTAATCTCATAGCGACATACTTAGCTCTAAGAGCGTCTACTTTTAAACTCATAATTTGTTGTTATTTAATTCTTTTAATTGATCAATGATTGTCTGTAATGCGCTAAATACAATAGATGCTATCATAAACATCCAAAACCTGGTAGATTCTTGGCCCATACACAATGATACAATAGCAAATACTAAGAATAATGTTCCTTGTACGCCGATTGCTCTGTTAGACAATTTGCTCAATACATTTTTAATTTTTTTCATATACTAATTTTATAATGGTTATACTAACTCTAATTGATATTGTTTCAAATATTTTTGTAGAGCCAATTCTTTTGCTTTTACTTCTAGCTCGATATCTAGATATAAGCCATATGTTTCTATATACTCATAGATATAATCTGCATGTGCACGCTTATTTGTTTGAGTCTCATCTTCATGTACTTGTTGACATGAAGAATAGTGTACTAATTGTTTGATACCCTTTGGCCAAGATTTAGCTGCAAGTTTAAGTGCTTCTTCTTGTGATAATGTACCTGGATGACACCAATGATGGTGATAATCGAATGTGATAGGAACACCAACTTTACTAAATACACCTTCATATAGATCTTCGGTCGTGTACTGACTTTCTTTGTCATCGTTTTCTACAACTAATCGAGTACGTACAGAATCGTCAAGTAATTTGAAATTATCTACAAATCTTTGCATTGCTTCGTCTTTACCACCTTGTGTAGTATTGACATGTATATTGATTGGTGCAGAGTGATCTCTTGGTAAGCCAAGTAAATCCATAATTTCACCATGTTTGTTGAGATCAATAATACATTTGTCAACTACTCGTTGTGTAAGCGATGCTAATACATCGAATGGTCCAGGGTGAAATGTTAAACGTTGACCATTATCCATCGCAATTTTACCGGCACCTTTAAGAACATTTACGATTTTATTATAATCTGGTAAATCAGACAATTCATACTCACTCATCCATGGAAACATATCAGAACTAATACGAAAGAGTTTGATGTCATTGCGATTATTCCAATTAATTACTTTAACTAAATCTTTTACATTTAATAATGCAAGCTCTGATGCATACTCAATACCTTTAGCTGCAAACGTACGCTTAATCATGCTACGATTAGTAGTAACTTTTTCAGATTTCTGCAAAGTAGTATTGATACAGCAATATCCGTAATTATTTATTTTTTCCATTTATGTATTTTATTATAAAGTTAATAACAAGTAATACCAAATACGCTGGCCAAAAAAGACCTATTAAAATTCTTTCGAGCATACTAAATCTTAGATCTTCTCTATCTATTGTAGAAATTAAGAAATCGTATAGTGCATTTACAATGACACCAAATAAAATATAATATGAAAGAGTACCAATAGTCACTTAAGTTATATGTGGTTTTTATGAATTGTTTAATTGTTCCCAGTTTAAATACTTTTTCCAATCATGTTCTTTGATTAGCTTTGTCCAAAGCATAATGTATTTTCTTTCTTTGGGTTTTAGAATATGTCGCGGTTGTTCGTTAACAAATCTTTGCATTTTTTCTGGATCAAACTTTTTACCTAGCGCAATACTTTTACATTTAAAATATAAATCTCTAGTGTTACCATCAAATATTTCCATTATATCTGAAACTCTTTCCTTTGTCATGTCAAATTCCTTGGCTAAATCTTCAGCCAATTTCCAAAGAAGCTTTTGTTCTATTTCTAAATGATTTTTCATCATAATAGATTTACGCTTATTATATTGTTTTCTATCATAATCAATGGCTTCGATTAGAGTTTCATCATTTAACCAAGGACTTTCCTTTTTAATAGCCTCTACTTTAGCTTCATAAATCTTTTCTTCTAAGTATACTTCTCTGCCTAAATGATTGAATTCATATTCACCAAATTCTATTCTTTGTTGAAGCTCACTTGCACCTTTAAATAAATATTTCTTGGGCAATTTAACAACTCCATGAAATCTGCGCCACCATGTAAATTGTCTACTCATTTATTTTGTATAATGTGTATATTGAATTGTCGGTTCTAAATTTAACAAACGTTTCATCAGATCCTAAAATCTCTGTTAACACTGTTGTCATCCACGTATAATATTCGTTGAACGGCGACATAATCAAACTTCGTCCTATTGCAATTTCTTTAAACTGCTCTTTAAATGTACCATCCTCTTGCCACTCTACCCATAATACATCTCTTGAATATTTAGTCATACCATCTCGCTCTCTTACCAATTTCCAATTTCTTTCGGTTTCTTTGTAAAAAAGATCAATAAATTCATTGTCAATTTGTAGATTACCTTTCTCGTCTTTAGTTAAGGGAATTTGAGGTTGTATATCCTTAATCATATTATTTGTTTTTTCTTTTTCTTTTCTTTTTTTCGTGTTTAGCCCAATATCTAGCGGCTTCCTTCTCTTCTTCGTATTTTTCAAGAACATCTAAAAATCCACTATACGTATAATCTTCTGATCTAAAAGCATCTCTAATTCTTGATTGCTCGTCTTCACAACCTTTCATCCATCCCATTACGAATGCAAATACTCCTAAGAAAATTGTTAAAAATAATCCTTCTGCTCCCATTATTTTAATTTTTGTAAAAGGTTTTCAACGTCTTTCTTAGAAGTCCATCCAGCAACTTCATCACCATCAGTATTTAAAAATTTATCGGTGACAAAACCACCACCCTCAGAATTTTTAAATATAGCAACTTCAAATGAAGCGTATTGTGTAGAGTCTAACCCATCTTCACGTGGAGTACTATAAACAAACTTACCTGCTTGAATACTCACTGTAACTTCTTTAAACTTTGCAATAGCTCCTACGCCGCCGTGATGTTGTTTCTTAAATTTTAAATCTTTAAATTTCATATCTTTTATTTTTATTAAAAATTACCAGGTGCAACTTGCATACAAGTTAAACCCATATCTCTCCACATATCAACTACTTTCTGTCTATCGTCAAATACACAAACTACATCGTCAACATGACCTTGCGTTGGAAATAAGTCATTAAACCATTTCTTCTTAAGATCGTCATCTGGCATAAACTTAAAATCTTTACCAGTTGGTCTCATCTTCAATACATCAAATGGCACATCGAATTTGTTTAGCCATGTTTTAGTTGCATCTTTAGTTGCTTTAGATCTACCACTAAAAATAACAATCATGTGTCCTGCGTCACTCAACATTTGAGCCATCTTAATTACAGCATCGTGTGGTTGATCAAGATCAATGTTCTTAGGATCAAAGAAAGTGTCCCAATCCATTTTGCCATTGTCCTTCGTAGAAATAGCTCTTCGCTTATCGATGAGAGCCAATGTTCCATCTAAATCAAATATTACTTTTTTCATTTCCTTTGTTTTTATACTACTAATATACCACAAATATTTGACATAAAAAAGTATTTGTGCGTTTATTTTAATAAATCTTTTATTTTTTCTTCAATATCCACCATTTCTTCTAAGGTAAATAAATCCATATCATTGAATAACCAACCTGTATTTGTTTCTACAATGACCATATCTTCAAATATTTCTATACTTTCAACAGTATGAACTGTTTTGTCATCTTGAAATATAACATATGGCGCAGAGTCTATACGATTGTATCTTTCTTCAATAGTCATCTTATCCCCAATCTTTTTCAAATGTGTACCAATGATCTGCGCTTGCGCAGTCTCTGCATGCATCGGCAACAAGTGTTACTTTATCTTCCATCGTTAACATCAATAGAACAGCTCCTACGTGCATCTCGATCAACTCGCTTGTTGGAAGATATTCCGAGACGTGACTGGCAATTCCAGTAACAAGTCTATATGTGTTGTCTTCTACAGAATTAAATCTTGTTCCCTGATGATAATCAACATTAGGTTCTACGGTTGCTAGTTCCCATAGTTTTTCAATACCTATAAGATCTCTAACTTCTTGACAAATTTCTTGGATTGCAGCTTTGTGTTTAAGAACTGCTTGATAACCTGAGCCACCGACTCCGTTACATCTTACTTCATTTACATTAAATTTACTCATATTTTTAACTTTTATTATACTACTAATATACCACAAATAATTGATATAAAAAAATCTGACGTGTTTTATTTTTAAAAGTTACGAACAATTTCCTGATGCTTCTTTCTAAAAGTTATTTCAACATCGTCTATTATTTCTTTTAATAGATTTGTTTGTATCTCGTCTTCGCATTCAAAATACGACAACCAACTCCTAAAGTTTTCTATAAAATTTCTAGCACCTTCAATTTGTATTTCATTAGTACAAGATAATGTAACCTTATTTGTTTTTTTGTGTGTATCAAAAAGTGCGTCAGTATTTTCTTTAAATATCATCTTGTTTAATTTTTAAATAGTTAAGTACTGTATCCCAATCTGGAAAAGTTTCTGTACCAAATTGAATTAGTTCGCCTTTAAATTCACCAGCACCATTGACTGTTCTATCATCGATTAAGTAATCGCCGATCATTAGATTTTTATGATGACTAGTAATTATTCTTTTATATGCAGGCTTTCCTAAGTATTTTCTAACCCACATTCTTTTAGCCTTAACAGAACCTAAACTTTCCCATGGCGCTGTCGTTAATAAATAAACGTCGAACACTTCTACTAATTTATTAAAAGCTTCAATAGCTCCAGGAATTGGCTCAGCTTCATAGAATAATTCAGGATCCGCATCTAGAATTTCACCTATATTTGGAACTAAGTCTTTACCATATTTTGTTTCGCACGCTTTAAATATATCAACTAATACTCCGTCCATATCTAAGTACATTATTTTCTTTGCTGTCATATTATGTATTTTTTATTGTTGGTTTTGTTAAAAGTAAATACATCTCAATAGCTTTGATCAAGCCTTTGATTTTATTTTCTATATCTTTACTCACGCCTAATTTTATAGCCTTATGTAAAAGATCATCATATAAATATCCGTCAAAAAGCCCATAGGCCATGTTTGTAAACTCGTCGTTTTCAGTGGCATTGATAATGTCCATTGTCATAGTTCTCATTTCTGAAGTAAAACAGCTATGTCTGTCAAATCTTGTATAACTCATATCTTTCGCTTTTTAATTATAGTACTAATATACCACAAATAAACGACATAAAAAAATCTGAGAGCACTTTTTTTAATTTATTTTTCGGGATTAGTTTTAGGAGTACCGGAACCCTTAAATAAAATAGTAGATAACACATTAAGTCCCAGTGCTTGCCAAAATCCTATAGCATTTATGCCGTCTATTGCCGGAACTAAACATGTGTTCCACAAATATTGTGTTGGTATTGTCAATACAGTTGCTATTATAACTAATCCTAACAATACGCCTATCCAAGTGCTAATAATATTAATTGATCTTTTCATAAAATTTATTTAACCAAAACCTTTGGTGTTTTTATACTATATTTTGTAGCCCATTCTTCTATAAAATTAAAACCAATTCCTAATTCTACGATTTCATATTTATGATCTACTATTGGCTTTGTTGCTCTTCCGTTATTAATAACATCAACGTGAATGTTAGTGACTATCATATAATATGTGTTACTATTCTTTTGTTTTCTGTAAACCACAACATTGGTTGGTTTATCATTTTCTAACCAAGGTAATTTTAATTTTTTCATTTCCAAAATAATTGAACCGCAATAAGTGCGAATGCTAAACAAAGTGAAACTGCAGTCTTAATATTAATACCTTCATTTAAGAAGTACCAAGTTAAGAATGCAAAAGAAGTAATTCCCATAGAAAATCCTATAAATCTTCCAGGCCATAGTGCACCATCATAATATCCTGCAATTAATGCAGTCGCTTTAATAAACATATAACTAATAACAGTGCCACCTAAAACACTTATTATCAACGGATTCTTTTTTGCCCATGGACTTAGGAATTGACCGTTAGTTTGAAACCAAATTAATGTTTGCCCTGCCAAGAACAATAACATTCCTCCTAATAATCCTCTCAAAACAATGTATTAGTTTTGGTTAGCATATGACTTATAAATGAATTTCTGTGATGAGGTGTTGCACCTTCGCTTAATATAGCATCTCTATGTTGTTTAGTACCATATCCTTTATTTGAACCCCAACCGTATGCTGGAAAATCCGTACTTAATTCTTTCATAAGTAAATCTCTTTCTGTTTTGGCCAAAATAGAAGCTGCAGCAATTGATACATATGTATTATCTCCACCTACTACTGTTTCAAATGGAATTCCATCAAACCCATGGAATTGATCTCCATCTACAAGAATAAAATCAAAATCAATTAAATTATCTTTTACATCTTCTAAACATCTGCGCATGCCTTCTAATGTTGCTTTTAAAATATTGGTATTTTCAATGTCTTCAACACTGACATGTTTAATAGAATATGCAATACAGTTATCTAAAACCATCTGCCTTGCAGCTACTCTTTGAGGTTCACTTAATAATTTTGAATCTTTAATAAGTTCATGTTGAAATCCGTATGGCATGATGCATGCAGCTACGGTCACTGGTCCTGATAAAGCACCTCTCCCCGCTTCGTCTAATCCGATTTCGGTTATGTCTGGATTTCCAGAGTGGCTATGCTTTAATAAGATTTGATATGATTCCATATATAGTATGTTTAGTACTTATATACGGAATCATTAAAATGTTTCTAAAATTTGTTTTCGTTTTTTGATTTCCACTCATCATATCTCTGTACGACTTCCTGTAAGATCTTAGCTCTTACAATATCTTTATTACTAAATATATGTACACCGATTCCTTTTACATCCTGCATAATCTCTATGAACCCTGGTAAACCTACTTGCTGCTTAGCAATATCATGTTGACTGACATCACCTGTAACTACAACTTTACTTGATTTACCCATTCTAGTTACAAATAACATTAATTGTTTAAATGTTGCATTTTGTGCTTCATCTAAAACCATAAGCGCATCATCAAAAGTATCACCTCTCATATACGCAAGTGGCTCAAATCTAATTGTTTTGCTATCAAATAAATATTTTGCTTGTTGACCTCCTACTATTTTAGTGATATTCGAAATATACGAATTCATATAAGGGTCGATCTTTTCTTCTTTTGTTCCTGGTAAAAATCCTAACTTTTCACCCGCTTCTTGTATGGGTTTACAAAGGATAATTTCTTTTATTTTCTTTTCTTGTAGTAATTTAAGTGCTACGAAACATGCAGTAAATGTTTTTGATGTTCCTGCTGGACCGTAACAAAATGTTATTTCGTTTTCTTCTATTTGTTGTACGTATTTATGTTGGGACTGTCTAAGTGTAACTCTTTTTAAACCGGAATCTATTGTTCCGTTTTTAGATTGTCTTGTTTGCTTTTCTGTTCCTCTACTCATTTAATAATTATTTTTATAATTAATCCCCTGCCATTATGACAAGTTCTTTTAGTTTTACCAGCTTAGTACATTTCTCGTACTCTTCTAATGATTCGAAGTATTTAATCATTAGGTCGATAAATTTAGAACGCTGTTTTATTCCATGAGGAATTTCAACGATACGATCTGTATCCTTGAATGCGATGAATCTATTTACTGTTTTAGTAAAATTTCTAGTTATCTGGTAGTAACTAGCTCTCATCAAACTATCTTTATCTGAACTTGAAATAAAGCCTGCCATCTTAAATTACCTTTTGTTTTTAGTTACAACTTAGTTGCTTCTTATAGTATATATTAATATACGGTTTACCTAATATAGAAATCAATTAAAATATTAGGATAATTTATTAATATATTATTCCGGTTGATTTTTTGATTGCAAGTACTTGGCTTTTTGCATCTTAAGACGTTTCTTTGCTGATGGCTTGGTGAAATCTTGTTGATCTCTTAAGTGATTTATTTGTTTAGTATTTCTAACCTTTCTTTTATACTGTTTCAGTGCCCTTTCTATATTCCCCTTATCTACTTCTATTATTAGCATATTGTTTTAATCTGTTTTTTAATGTTATAAATACTGGCGCATTTTTCGAATTCTTCTTTTTTTTCAAAGTGCTTTAACATTGCACCTAAAATAGTGATCTTGCGCTCGTCTTCTAAATCTGAAGCAATGACATAAGTTGGATGATGTGTAATGGCCATATATAATGCATTGAAAAACATATCCTCATTGTTAACTATGAGTCCATCGAATATTCTAAACCATTTTTTACTATCGTCGCTAAACGTATAATCATTCATCTTTTATGCTCTTTACTTTCTTTATATATTCCAATTGTTCGGAATTAAGTTCAAAATAAGAAGCATTTAATTTACATAAAAGTGCACCTTTTTTTTCGGTGCCATATACGGGATATCCTCGATCTCTGATTCTAAGAACTTTTCCAGGATAACTATTCTCAGGCACATTAATATAGAGTGGACCTTCAGGTGTATTTACATTTACTTTAGTTCCTAAGAATATATCTTCCCATGATAGATTCAAATCTAACCAAATATCATTGTCTTGTAAAATCCAATCACTGTTGTGCATTACATGTATGTGAATAATAAGATCACCGCTTGGTAGTGTAGAATTATATTGATGAGGTTGTCCCTTTCCCGCGACTCTTAGTTTCATTCCTGTTTTAAGTCCAGCTTTAAAATCAACTTTAATATCTTGACCATTAACTGCAAACTTTTTAGAAGTTCCAGCATAAGCTTCGTCAAAACTTAAATGTAAATCTAATCTTAAATCTTGACCCTTAGACGATTGTCTGGATCCAAATGCATTGCCAAATACTTGATCAAAAAGCTCTGACATATTAATATTTCCATCACTAAATCCGTTAAAATTTTGAAAGTTAGAGGCTGAGTCATATTTTTGCCTCGAAGAATCATCACCTATTTTTTCATAAGCGTCTGCAATCTCTTTAAATCTTTCGTCATTGCCATCGTTTTTATCAGGATGATATTCTTTGGCTAATTTCCTATATGCTTTTTTAATGTCATCTTGTGAAGATGTTTTGTCGACACCTAATACACTATAAGGATCCATCATCTGTTTTAAATCTAGGAGAATTAGGATGTGGTGTGTAATCTGCTTGATCTAAATTAAGTTTTTCTCTCAGATCTGCTTTTAGATTTTTTTCTTGAAGTTTGCCAATAACAGCATTTCTTTTTTCAGATGTTTCCGAATTTTTATTAGATTTTTCTAATGCGTCTGCTATTCTTTTTAATTGAAATGCTATTTCTTTTGCTATTTTATCTTCCATAATTATTATTTACTAAATCCGATTCTCCATTTTGGAAATCTTGATATGGCAAAGATTTATCTTTCTTTCCCATATGTGGACCGTTTACCATTATAGTGTCTTTATATGGATTTGTTTCACCTATCTTTGATCTTAACCAATCATCAAGACTTTTAACACTTCCACCAAAATGTCTTATTTTAATCAAAAGAGGATTTTCGTTTTTAAGATCTACTCTATCCTCTTCAAATAATTTTATATACTTCATGCTTTATATATCTCGCTTTGGAGACATAATAGAATCCATAGTATTTAGTTGCTTCATAATCTTAGCACACTTTTCGTATTCTTCGTTTTCTTCAAAATAATCGAGCATCATTTTAAAAGTTCCGTTTAATGAAATTAATTCTGTAGGATCCATATGCCTAAGATGCCAATCATTAATACCGTTCTTTTCTATTTGTGCGTAATTAGTTTCAATAGCTAATCGAATCATACGATCTTTGTATTCTTCAAGTTTCATTTCAAAATCGCTATTGCTATTTTCCATAAATTCATCAAAATTAAAATCGTCTTCTTTCATATATTATATATTAAAATAAAAAATTTTGTACAGCTTCATAAACAAAATCAGAATCTTCGTTTAATAAATCTAATTGTTCGTCTGTCATTTCTTTACCATCATATTCTGCGTATGCAATAAAAGCATCACAAAAATCTGGGTAATCCGATGTGTCTATACCATCTACTTCTACGTCGCTAATCTTAGCGTAATCTAAATTTGTCATATCTTATGTGTTTAATTATACTGCTAATATACCACAAATAAATGACATAAAAAAATCTGGTGGCATTTTTTTAAAAAAAAAGCGGCATAAGCCGCTTTAATTATATTACTTTAATTTTTTTAGGATTTACTTTCTTGTCTAACATGATAGTTAATATTCCATCAGACATTGTAGCGGTTACACTTTCTACATCTATATTAGATGCTCTAAATTTCTTTTCGAATGATTTTTTATATAGTGTTTCATCCTTTTCTTTAATATCTGCAGAGATTTTTAAAGTAGATCCTTCCATTTCAATTTCTAAATCTTTTTTAGAAAATCCAGGAAGTGCCATAGTAAATACTCCGTCTTCGTAATGAAAATCAGTAAGATGATCACTTATTAATTTTCCAGTTTTCCATAGAGGTTCTTGTATTCCTCTAAAAATGTTGTCAATGTGGTCGCTTGTTGTGTAAAACATAGTTTGATTTTTTATAATTATTTGAGCAACGTGCTCGTATAGTATACTGAAAATATTATACCAAACTGAGTATTAAGACTTAGTGACATATATTTTATGAACTAAGTGACATATTGTCATTTTAAAAGGGAACACCTTCTATAATTGGCATGCCGCTCATTTTTAACATAATGTTAGCAGTCGCTTGAATATCCTTTTCACAATATGTTTTTATTTCTTCTAACCTATCATTCCAATAATATTCGTTTACTTCTGGTCCTGACATTGCATCTTTAGGAGATGGAATACCTAGCAGTTCTGAAATTAAACCTAATTTAGCAGAGTTCCATCCACCAAATTTCCAAACATCTTGTGTGTCTAGTAAACAGTTTTCCCATGGTTTTTGTTTATGTAAATGAAATGCAGAGGGAACTTGTACCTCATTAATCAATGATCTCTTAATAATATAAGGTAAATCAAATCCTTTAATATTATGGCCAACCCATTTCATTTTAGGATATTTCTGCATAATTTTGGCAGCAGTTTGTGAAAAGTCTTTAAGAACCTGAGCCTCATCTGTTCCACTAAATGACATTGCTTTAAAGTCATTAGGAAATCCAGTCTCATCAAACTTTAATTGTCCCACAGAAATACAGACTATTTTACCCCATTCTGGATAAAGTCCTGCCATACGAGACCACATTTTATGTGGATCAGCAAAGTCTTTAAGAGTTTCTGGCTGACTTTCAATAAGTTGCGTAGATTTTATATTCCAATACTCTTCGAGAGCAGGGTTCTCATCTATGATCTCCTGGAATGTTTCTTTTTGTGTACTAGTTTCGATGTCAATGAAGATCATCTGTTGAAGTTCGCTTAGTGTATACATATATTTGTTTTAATCCTAAAAAAACGCCTAGATTAATCTAGACGTTCTTTATACTCTCTTTTTAGGATTTGTTTATTTCTTCTTAATAATAAACTTCCAAATAACACCAATAAGTGTGTTAGCTTTGTACTTCGCTCCTTTGTAATTTAAAAGAAACGCTTTCATGTTTGTTTGTTTTTTCATATTATTGTTTTATCCAACCAGGAGCTTCGTCCCAGTTTCTGTTAGAAGATAAATGAGAATAAGAATCATATGTTAATGAAATCATAACATAACCACCAGTAATTGACGTAGGCACCGATGCTTCGTTTAACCAATAAAATGGTGCACGATCTATTCTCATATTTAAGAAATCGAATAATTCGTCTATTTGCATGTGATGTATCCACACATTAATAATCATACAGTTCATATTAGGTTCTGCCATAATTCTATTTTTAATTCTTTCTATTTATCTTTTTATTTATTCGATTTATCTTCTTTTGAATCTAGATTCATCTGAAGCAATCGTTGTATTAATATCCTCTTCTATATAAGCGTCAATTATTTTTTTAGTTTTATCTGAAATATCTTCTCCGTAATAGTCTTTATACATTTCTTTATATACATGTCCCATAACACCAAATACTGGTCCAGGTTCTGATGACATTTCAATAACATAAGGATGATCTTTATCATCTATAACAATATCTACTGAATAAAAATCTAAATCATTGTGTTCTTTTGAAAATTCTTCAACAACACCAACTAAATTTTCTGTTATAGGTGATTTTGATAATTCGTAATTAAATACTAGTTTATCATCCGCTTTTTTAGATAGGTTTTTTGTTTCTTCGTTTGCAGGCACTCTATATACTAACATCAAAGGTTTTCCTTTCCAACAATAAATTCTAAGTTCATTTACGATATTTATCTTTTCTGAGAAAACTGAAAACTGATCTAAATCAACGCCTTCTAAATCTTTTTCTTCTTTAAAAACCATAATACCCTGGCCGCTATATCTGTTATCTGGTTTAGCTATAATAGGATATTTAAGTTCTTTTAAATTTGATTTATCAAAAACTACTTTAGGCGTATGTTTAGATTTTTCATGAGTCTTACACCATTTTACTTTGGAAGAAACTCTTTGTTTAGCTTCAATTGAATTATAAATAAATTTAGAATCCCATCCATCATTTATCATTTTCTCAATTTTCCAATTAGCATAATTAAGAACTGGAATTTCAGAAGGTTCTGCTTTTTTATTTTTATCTAATAATTCAAATACCTTTGAGACATTATATTTAGAATCATACACATATTTATTATCTGGCATTTCTACAGAAACTGCGATGCAGATTTTTTTAAGTTGATCATTTTCATCAGCTTCTAAAAGAAAATCCTTAAATGTGTATATACTTCTCATTTAATATATATCTACGAAGGAAATACTTCTATCGTTCTTTCTTCTCTAACCAGGTCTGCCCATTTACCTTCATATCTTGTACCCTTAACAATATGGTTGTCAACCCAATGATAATTACCACCTCTTGGTTTTCCCATTAATAGTCCATGATATTTAAAACCATGTTTATTTAGCCAAGTTTCTGTAATCTCTCTTACGCCTTCAGTTCTTGAAGTAAAGAAAGTTACAACATGTCCTTCGTCATACCATCTATTAAGTGTTTCTACAGATCCTTCATATGGTAAAACTATTGACATTCTTTCTGGCTCTTCGTTTGGTACATCATCTGTAATTGTACCGTCAATATCAATTAAATAATTCTTAGCACCATTCTTTAAAACGGGTGATACTAAATGCCCATCATCTCCAACGATCTCGTTAAATGTAATCTCTTTTTTCATATTATTTTTTATTAATTATTTCTTTCTCATAAATGATACATTAATGTATCTTTTCCCACTGTGTATTGGTCTGGCACCATGTTTATGTGTAATCATTCCTGGGTGAATGGTTGCAGTGCCCACTAATTTTGGATTTGATAATATTTTATATTTTGGAAACCATGTACCGCCTCCATCAAACTCATCGTTTAATTTTACTACCATTGTAATATGACTAAAGTCGTGATGTAAACTTAAATGAGATTGTCTATCAGTAGTGTATCTTACCATAAAGTTTTCAGTATCCATATTGTCCCAACCTGCACCTTCTAATTCCCATAAATGTATACAAAGAGGAGAAACTATTTCTCTTACAACTCTATTATAAATATGATCTAATCCTATTTCTGGTAATAAGACATCGTTTGTTGGATAAAATTCGTGTCTGTCTTTTGTCCATTTATCCATAACTTCTGCCAAACCTACGGCTTCTTTACAGAATTTTTCTGTAAATAATGGAAACTCATAAATATTATTTCCTATATCATCTACCATTAAATCATATTCACCCTTAGACACCGTTTCGTTTACATATTTTGATTTCCATGAATCCCAATCACTATCATCTAATATTTCGAAATACGGTTGTGTTTTCAATAAATTAATATTCGCATCATGTGGTTCTGTCATAGATTGTTCATGCGGTCTATTTTGTTCTATCCAATTATCAACTGGAGCTATCGCTTTAAGTTTTGGTGGAAACAGTATATTAATATCTTGTCTTCTATGCTCTGTATATGTTGCTGTTAAGAATTCGTCGGGTGCAATTAGATTTTGTTTAAAGTTATAATCATTGACTAGGATTTTTGCAGTGTCTCTTTTAATTACATACGCGTGTGTATTATAACTACTAAGAGCTGTTACCCATTTATTACTTGCATCAATTCTTTTTTCATCCTTAGAACATATAGCATTTCTACCTAAAAATGCAATATCCCATTCTGTATTTGGAATAACTGGATTTGTAAGCGGAGCTACTGAAACAAAATCATCTTCTAATATTAATGCACAATTGACATTGTTTTCTATTATATTGTTCCATATACTTAAGTGACTAATTGCACAACCTGCTTCTCCACCAGTAACATCTCTTTTCCACCAATCATTCCATGAATCAGATCCTAAATTCCATAAATTATATACACTATGTCCATCTAATAAATTACCTGAAGTTCCATCAAAACCTTGAACTATTTCCCATTCTACAGAATATGGCATACCAAGTTGATCTACCCTGGTGGCAATGTTTCTCTGAATACTTGGATCTCCGGCATTCAAACTTATAATATAAATTTTATCTATTTTCATATAGATTCTAATATGTTTTTCCAATCATATGATCTGGCATTCCATGTTTGTTGTTTAGACCATTTATAAGCATCATTAATTGATTTATCTTTAAGTCCACTACTTAGTGTACCTAGTATTTGTATAACCTGATTCCAATTTGTTTCATTTCTTTCTAAGATAACTCCACTATTTACAGTCTCTTTTAAGGCTGCTACCTTGGTAACAATAGGTAATACTTTGGCATATTGCATTTCAAGCGCAGTAATACAATATGTTTCTTCATAATCAGTTACATAACACCAATATTCTGCACGTAACATTGCAGCGTGTAATGTTTCTTGATCTACTGTACCATGACACGTAACTTCTTCAAACTTATTAAATGAATAGTCAGTATGATTTGCTATAGAATAGCCTGGAGAATATATGTCTAATGTTGCATGTGGCATTATATCTTTTATCTTTGGCCAGTTTTTTAATAATTCTAATAAGCCACGTTCAGGTGCAGAACTATATATGAATTTACCTTTTATTTTTTCAGGAGTACCATTAAATGTCGAAGGATCAATGGCATTACCAATCACTGAGATTTTATTTAAAGGTATATTATATGTGTGTGCCCAATGATTCTTATGCCAATTAGTCAAACAAATTGTATGATCAACTCGTTGTATTAAAAGGTTTGCGTCTCCTAACACTTTGTGATTCCACCATGGGTGATGATGTGTATTATGTGCCCAAAATACTTTCTTTGCTGAATACCCTTCAAACTCTTTTAGAAAATGGATATAACTTGCAGATATAATATAATCAAACTGATCAAAATATTTTTCATGAACATTATGTGTTGATATCCATTCTACACCATCAATTAAACCAGAATCTTTTACTTCACCAGAAACCACAACCTTATAACCAAATTTAACTATCTCTTTAGCTATATTAATTATAGCAATTTCAGTTCCTGCTAATCCAATACTGGTATTGCTATCAAATTTGTTTTTTTGATAACCCGCATAAAATAATATTCTCATTATAATCTAGCAAAAAAAACCCACACGAATGTAGGTTTAATTTATAATTTAGTTCTTATTTCTTTTAACTTTAGGTGGAGCGTCTATAAACCAACCCTTATAATATTCTCTTTTTTCATAGATATAATTCATGTAATCATCCACTTTGCCCTTCCAATCTTCATCAATTGCTGGATTTATAATTCCAGATTTGTAACTAGAAAAAACTTGATTAATCCATTCTGCACCGCTTTCTTTATTATCATAAAGACTAGAGTTTATAGTATAAAAAGATCCTCTGCTTATATTATTCCACACATCCATTGGATAAACTTCTTTTTCAAGAACAACAGAATATAATGCGCTTTCACTAATGTGTGTACTATATACTGTTTTAGCTTTTTGTAAAAAGTAATAAAGATCTATGTCTCTTGGTAAAATAGATTCTTCACCAAATAAATCTTTAATTTCACCTATAACTGCATGTGTAGTAATAGGATGTGGTTTAAAATAAACATCACCTTTATGTTTCTCAGCAACTTCAATTAATTTATTTAAACAACAATTTTCTTTAAGCTTATTTGAACCTGGTAAAATAACCAAAGTGCTTTTATCTTCATATCTGTCGAAATCTTTCTTGCGATTTTGATATTTATTAGCTTGATCTTTTTCGATATTTTCTTTAAAGTAAGATACCCAATCATAGACGTGTTCGACATCATGTACTAAAGCATCAGCAATTTGTTCTCTTCTCATTTTGAGATTTAGTGGTTGCATTAAAAAACAAGTAGCATATTCTGTATATCCCATTGTTTTAAAGTACGGCATTTCTTCTGCTATAACATCATAACTGTGTTCTAATCCTAGTTCTCTACATTTTCTTAAAACATATCGTTCCACTTGTTCGAGTGGTTCTAGTTTTGTATTTTTCTTTAGCGGCCCAATTCTTTCATTTAGCACCTTTTTGTTAAACATTTCCATATATAAAAAGTAATTTAATAGTTATACACAATAACCTGTGTTTGTTTAATTATTTATCTCATTTATTTTTAGAGCAAAAAAAAAGCATACCTAAGTATGCTTTTTAAATTAATTGAGTTATTTCTAGTTACCATTATAACTGTTTACTCTCCATTGTCTATTTGTATTATAAACATTTAGTGGTTCGTTAGTTGAATACCAAGTTTCTTGTACTTCGTAATCTGTACTCCACGTTGTAGTAATAGCACTTGTTGTAGATCTCGTTGTGTTCCACGTTGTTGTTGTGTTCCATGCGGTATTCCACGAAGTAGTAACACTATAGATAGTTGACCATATAGTCGTTGTCGATTTAGATGTCGCTGCATTTGTATTAAATGTAGTCGTAGTTGATCTAGTCGTATTAAATGTGGTCGTAGTCGAGTGACTTGTATTAAATGTAGTCGTAGTCGTTTTAGACGTTGTTTGAGACGTATTAAATGTTGTCACCCATGATGTAGTCCATGAAGTTGTCGTTGACTGATTAGTATTAAACGTTGTCAACCAAGTTGTATTAAATGTAGTTATAGTTGACTTACTAGTTTGATATTGTGTAGTCCACGATGTTGTACGCGTATAGTTTGTAATTCTACTAGTTTCCCAAGTTGTTGTCCATGTAGTTGTCGTTGCATGTTCTGTTCCCCTATTAGTTCCCCTGGATGTACTCCATATAGTTACTGTCGAATGAGACGTTCCATGATTCGTAGACTGGGACGTATTAAACGTAGTCGTAGTTGAATGCTCTGTTGACCTAGTTGTATTCCATGAAGTAGTCCATGAAGTATTGAACGTAGTTACTGTAGATTTACTTGTTGACCATGTTGTTGTAAACGTAGTCGTTGTTGAATGTTCTGTTCCTCTAGTCGTGTTCCATGAAGTTGTCCATGATGTATTGTAAACTGTAGTCGTTGCTCTAGTCGTATTCCATGATGTGTTAAAAACTGTAGTAGTCACATGCTCTGTTCCTCTAGTCGTGTTCCATGAAGTTGTCCATGAGGTAGTATAACTCGTCGTCGTAGCTCTACTAGTTGACCACGTTGTATTAAATGTAGTTGTTGTAGATTTAGTCGTTGACTGATTAGTATTAAACGTCGTTGTCCATGAGGTAGTATAACTCGTCGTCGTAGCTCTACTAGTTGACCACGTTGTATTAAATGTAGTTGTTGTAGATTTAGTCGTTGACTGATTAGTATTAAACGTTGTCACCCACGATGTAATCCATACAGTTCCAGTTATTAATGTAGTATTCCAAGATGTGTTATAGGACGTAGTCGTTGACCTAGAAGTTGACTGACTTGTATTAAAAGTAGTAGTCGTTGTTCTAGAAGTAGATCTCTTTGTATTTTGCGATGTTATCCAAGTAGTATTAAATGTAGTTACAGTGGATTTGCTAGTTGACCACGTTGTATTGTAAACTGTTGTTGTGGTTTTATTCGTGCCTCTGGTTGTGTTCCAAGAGGTAGTCCATGAAGTAGTCCACGAAGTTAACGTTGTTTTAGTTGTGTTCCATGATGTGTTATAAACCGTAGTAGTTGACCTAGAAGTTGACTGACTTGTATTAAATGTTGTCGTAGTCGATTTACTAGTTGATCTAGTTGTATTTCTTGATGTTGACCAGGTTGTCGTAAATGTTGTCGTAGTCGATTTACTCGTTGACTGGCTTGTATTAAAAGTTGTCGTTGTAGATTTATTAGTTCCTCTACTAGTTCCTCTTACGGTGTTCCAGTAAGTTGTCCATGTAGTTACAGTGGATTTGCTAGTTGACTGACTTGTATTCCATGTAGTCGTTGTTGCTTTAGTTGTGTTCCATGTCGTTGTAGTAGATTTACTAGTTGACCATTTTGTAGTCCAATTAGTTGTAGTAGATTTACTAGTTATAAACGTCGTTGTAGTAGATTTACTAGTATTAAACGTAGTTGTTGTCGTATGCTCTGTGCTTTGACTAGTTATAAATGTTGTTGTAGTAGATTTAGACGTATTAAACGTAGTCGTTGTCGATTTACTAGTTGCCCACGTAGTCGTGGTTGTACGCGTTGTATTCTTACTAGTTGCAAATGTAGTTGTAGTAGATTTAGACGTATTATACGTAGTCGTTGTCGATTTACTAGTTGCCCACGTAGTCGTGGTTGTACGCTCCGTTGACTGACTTGTACTAAACGTAGTCGTTGTTGCTTTACTAGTTAACCATGTTGTTGTTGTCGATTTAGTTGTATTCCAAGATGTATTGTATACAGTCGTTGTTGTTTTAGTTGTGTTCCACGTCGTCGTTGTTGCTTTACTAGTTGCCCACGTAGTCGTGGTAGAATGCTCCGTTGACTGACTTGTACTAAATGTAGTCGTTGTTGATCTACTAGTTGAAAATGTTGTTGTGGTTGCACGTGTTGTATTCCACGAAGTAGTCCACGAAGTTAACGTTGTTTTAGTTGTGTTCCACGTCGTTGTAGTTGCGCGTGATGTATTCCAAGATGTGTTATATGTAGTCGTGGTTGCACGTGTTGTGTTATATGTAGTCGTGGTTGCACGTGTTGTATTAAATGTTGTTGTTGTCGCCCTAGATGTAGCTTGACTTGTGTTCCACTTTGTTTCGGTTGTTCTAGATGTATTCCACGTCGTCGTAGTCGCCTTAGATGTATTCCACGTCGTCGTAGTCGCCTTAGATGTACTCTTACTTGTATTATATGTCGTCGTCGTATTTTTATCTGTGAACCATGTCGTAGTAACTTTAGTTGTCCACCCCGTTGAAGTAGATTTATCTGTAAGTACATTCCAATAGGTAGTTTTTGCCGTATTCCTAGAAGTTGCCCTATTATATGACGTGTATAATGAAGTTGTTCGAGAAAAGCTAGTCGTCTTCAACGTGCTCCTAGATCCAGCGGTTAACCAAGTAGTATTAAAAAAAGTAGTAGGCATAGCTCTATCTCTGTTGTTTTTTTATATATTTAAATTCTTTAATCATTTTATACCTTATTTTATACCTTCCATCTCACAGTCACGCTCAGAATAACATATAGAACGCGGATCACAAGCATCACCTGGCTCACACGGTTCTTCTTTGTTATTATGTGTTAAAATTCCATTTGCAAAGAATGTATCATTAGCTTCTACATCTAATTTATAAACAGTATATTGATTAACTTCATCTATTTCTAAAGATTCTATCAAAAATTCTCCATAATTCATTTTAAACATAACATCACCAATCTCTAGGTGCTCCGCTAGTTTTGCTTGCCACATACCATCTCTTTTTATAATATGTATATGTGCCATGGTAGTTCTTAATTGGTCATTATTTATACTAACTGTTCCTATAACGTCTGCTCTCCAAATACCGGCAATACTATGTTCATTAGATAATGTATTTGTGTATACTTCTTCTTCCCTAATTGTTGGTAATACAGTCATGTCATCTGTATTAAATGCTCCATCCATAGTTAAAATACTTTGACCATATACTAACGCTTCAACCGGTCTTTGTATTCCTTCAGCAATATGTACTAGTGTTCCTTCAACTATACATTCCGCTAGTGTGTTTCTATATGTTCCACGAGATGTGTTGACATACACTGCTGTATTGTAGCTTGTGATATATGAAACTGATGTATTCCAGGAAGTTAAAAGCCCTGCACCACCACCTGAACTATTATCTGCAGGAACTAAAGTAATCCATGATGTTGCTTTAGTTGTTGATCTAGAATATCCTGTAGAAACCTTTGTAATAGTTGACTGACTTGTATTTCTGTCAGTTACCCTAGACGTATTAAACCTAGTATTAGTAGATTTACTAGTTGAAAAAGTGGTCGTGTACGTCGTTGTAGTAGATCTACTAGTTGCAAATGTTGTTGTCGTCGATCTACTAGTTGCAAATGTTGTTGTTGTATTTCTACTAGTGATCCAGTAAGTTGTCCATGCAGTTGTCGTCGATTTACTAGTTGACCATGTTGTTGTTGTCGATTTACTAGTAGCAAATGTTGTTGTTGTAGAATGCTCTGTGCTTCTACTAGTACTCCATGTAGTCGTTGTAGATTTACTAGTTGCAAATGTTGTTGTTGTATTTCTAGTAGTTCCTTGAGACGTACCAAACGTAGTCGTTGTTGATTTAGTCGTGTTGAACGTCGTTGTTGTTGATTTAGTTGTATTCCAAGATGTATTGTATACAGTCGTTGTTGCTTTAGTTGTGTTCCACGTCGTTGTAGTAGATTTACTAGTAGCAAATGTTGTTGTGGTAGAATGCTCCGTTGACTGGCTTGTACTCCATGTAGTCGTTGTTGATTTAGTCGTGTTGAACGACGTCGTCGTTGATCTAGTTGTATTCCAAGATGTATTGAACACTGTAGTTGTAGACTGACTTGTATTCCATGTAGTCGTTGTTGATTTAGTCGTGTTGTATACGGTCGTTGTTGATTTAGTTGTATTCCATGTTGTTTTAAATGTAGTCGTTGTAGACTGACTTGTATTCCATGTAGTCGTTGTTGATTTAGTCGTGTTCCACGTCGTTGTTGTTGATTTAGTTGTATTCCAAGATGTATTGTATACAGTCGTTGTTTCTTTAGTTGTGTTCCACGTCGTCGTTGTTGCTTTAGTTGTGTTCCACTGTGTTGTTGTTGACTTACTAGTAGACTGAGTTGTGTTAAATGTTGTCGTCGTCGATTTACTAGTAGCAAATGTTGTTGTGGTAGATTTACTAGTTGACCATGTTGTATTAAACGTAGTCGTTGTGTTTTTGGACGTTGATTTGGAAGTCAACACAGTTGTGTTCCATGAAGTTGTCCATGAAGTTGTAGTAGATTTACTAGTTGACCACGTTGTATTAAATGTAGTTGTTGTAGATTTAGTCGTTGACTGACTTGTATTAAAGGTTGTACCAAATGTGGTTGTCCATGTAGTTGTCGTCGATTTACTAGTTGACCATGTTGTATTAAACGTAGTTGTTGTCGTATGCTCTGTGCTTCTACTAGTTGCAAATGTTGTTGTTGTATTTCTACTAGTTCCTCTATTAGTTCCTCGACTTGTTACCCAAGTAGTTGTCCATGCAGTTGTTGTGGTGTGCGAAGTTGATTGACTAGTATTAAACGTAGTTGTTGTAGAACGATTCGTTGATCTAGTTGTATTCCATGAAGTAGTCCAAGCTGTGTCAAAAGTAGTAGTTGTAGATTTACTTGTTGACCATGTTGTTGTAAACGTAGTCGTTGTTGAATGTTCTGTTCCTCTACTTGTTACCCATGTTGTTGTGGTATTTTTACTAGTCGCCTTAGACGTTGATTTACTAGTAGACCAAGTTGTTGTCCATGTAGTTACTGTAGATTTACTTGTTGACTGACTTGTATTAAAAGTCGTTGTCGTAGATTTAGTCGTTGTCGTAGAAGTTGATTTACTAGTAGACCAAGTTGTTGTCCATGTAGTTACTGTAGATTTACTTGTTGACTGACTTGTATTAAAAGTTGTAGTTGTCGATTTACTAGTTACTTTACTTGTTGTTTGACTAGTGAGCCACGTTGTATTATATGTCGTTGTTGTCGAACGAGATGTTGATTGACTAGTACTAAACGTGGTCGTTGTTGAATGTTCAGTGGTTCTAGAAGTTGTCTGAGATGTAATCCAAGTTGTATTATATGTAGTCGTTGTTGATCTAGATGTCGACTGATTTGTGTTAAATGTTGTTGTAGTACTGCGATTAGTAGATCTTGTTGTCGTTTGACTAGTGATCCACGTTGTATTATACACTGTTGTTGTAGATCTATTAGTTGACCATGACGTTGTATATGTCGTAATATAAGAAGTTGTCGTTGATTTACTTGTATTCCAAGAAGTTGTCCAATATGTAATGTATGATGTAGTTGTACTTCTAGACGTGGATTGACTTGTGTTCCAGGTTGTTTCAACAGGATACAATGTGGATTGACTAGTTGTCCAACTAGTTGTCCATGTAGTAGTTGTAGCCCTCTCAGTTGATTGTGACGTGTTTTTAGAAGTCGACCATGTTGTTGTAGTAGTTCTATCAGTTTCTAAAGATGTTTCTCTAGAAGTGCTCCATGATGTAGTCCACGATGTTGTCGTTGATCTAGAAGTTGCATATACAGTATTAGTACTACGAGATGTATTGAAAGTTGTTGTTGTCGATTTACTAGTTGCCCATGTAGTTATCCATGTTGTCACCGTGGATTGACTAGTATTTCGTACTTTGTTAGTAGTTCTCGAAGTATTTCTATTTTCAGATGTAGTTTTGGAAGTAGCCCAAGTAGTATTCTTAGCTACGAGTGTACCCTTAGATGTATTCTGTGCACTTCCGGTACTCCAAAAGTCGATTCTTGAAAATCCTATATTCTTCATATTGTTCCTCTAATTTATTCTATTATTACGCAAAATTTCCAATGTAGTTAACTAATACTGCGTCAACATCTATTATAATATATGATATAATAGATACTGCACCAGGAGTAGTTACCCATTGAATGTCAGCACCTGAGGGTGTTTTCATATAAGATGGTAATGGATTGTATCCTGCACCTGCACCGTTATGAATTACTATAGTTCCAGATTGACCTATGTTGTCGTTACCTATGTTAGACATTGTAATATCAATTAATCCCGTTGCTGTAAATGCAAATGCGTCACCTAGTTTAGGCTTAATGTCATAAACACCTCCAACGCCGTTAACCGATATAATATTTCTTTTTAAAGCACCTGTTAAATATAAATCATGATGCTCAACATTTGAATCAGTTTTTGTATGTTGATTCATTGCAGTTGCATAGGTATTAGAAGTACCAGTATTACCTTTTAAACCTGAAGAACCTGAAGAACCACTTGATCCAGAAGATCCGTTAGTTCCATTCGTTCCTGAAGAACCCGAACTTCCGTTTGTTCCTGAAGTTCCATTCGTTCCTGAAGTTCCATTCGTTCCTGAAGTTCCATTCGTTCCTGAAGAACCGCTAGATCCACTTGAACCTGAAGTTCCGTTTGTTCCACTAGTTCCATCAGTTCCTGAAGAACCTGAAGTTCCGTTAGTTCCACTAGTACCGTCAGTTCCTGAACTTCCGCTTGAACCTGAAGATCCGCTTGTACCATTCGTTCCACTTGTACCATTTGTACCAGACGTTCCATCAGTTCCTGAACTTCCACTTGATCCACTTGATCCTGAAGTTCCATCGGTTCCTGAAGTTCCGTTAGTTCCTGAAGTTCCATCAGTTCCTGAACTTCCACTTGAACCTGAACTTCCATCAGTTCCTGAAGAACCTGAACTTCCATTTGTTCCATTAGTCCCTGAAGAACCAGCTGGTCCTTGAATAGAACCACCTCCAATCCAACCATCTGCTTGTGTAAATACCCAAAGAGAATCGTCTGACTGTACTATATATGCATCACCGTCAGAATTACCACTTGTTGGTAAATTTGATGATGTAGCTACTTGTCCTTGCATTGAAACACCCCAACCTGGATTACCTTGTGCACCTGAAGATCCACTTGATCCAGAAGATCCGTTTGTTCCATTCGTTCCTGAAGAACCCGAACTTCCGTTTGTTCCATTCGTTCCACTTGTACCATTGATACCGCTAGTTCCATCAGTTCCTGAACTTCCGTTTGTTCCACTTGTACCGTCAGTTCCTGAAGAACCTGAACTTCCATTCGTTCCTGAAGTTCCATTCGTTCCTGAAGTTCCATCAGTTCCTGAAGTTCCATCAGTTCCTGAACTTCCACTTGAACCTGAAGATCCACTTGATCCGTTAGTCCCTGATGTTCCATTCGTTCCTGAAGTTCCATCAGTTCCTGAACTTCCATCAGTTCCTGAAGTTCCACTTGATCCGTCAGTTCCTGAAGTTCCATTCGTTCCTGAAGTTCCATTCGTTCCTGAAGTTCCATCAGTTCCTGAAGAACCGCTTGAACCCGAACTTCCATTTGTTCCATTCGTTCCTGAAGTTCCATTCGTTCCTGAAGTTCCATCAGTACCGCTTGTACCTGGAGCTCCTTTTTGTCCTTTAACACCGCTCGATCCAGAAGATCCGTTAGTTCCATTAATTGCTGGAGTTCCAGGATTACCTTTTGCTCCAGTTGCACCAACAGGAATAGTAAAATCAAATTCAGCTGCAGTTGAGGTTCCAGTATTAGTAACACTTACCGGTGTATTTTCTAATCCAGTAGATACTGTTCCTACTGCAATTGTACCTGTAATTCCTGAAGATCCGCTTGAACCTGAACTTCCGCTTGATCCATCAGTTCCTGATGTTCCAACATATACTACTCTACCTACAATTTCATTGCCATTTTGAGAATGAGTTAATATTAAATTATTTCCAGATAAAGTTGCTCCACTATAATTGTCACCTTTAACACCATCAACTCCACTTGTTCCATCCGTTCCTGAAGATCCACTAGAACCATCCGTTCCTGAAGTTCCGTTAGTTCCACTAGTACCATCAGTTCCTGAACTTCCACTTGATCCACTTGATCCTGAAGTTCCATCGGTTCCTGAAGTTCCGTTAGTTCCTGAACTTCCACTTGAACCGTTTGTTCCCGAAGAACCTGAAGTCCCACTTACACCACTCGTTCCATCAGTTCCTGAACTTCCACTTGATCCATTTGATCCCGAAGTTCCTGATGTTCCAACATCACCAATAGGTTGAATAAACATAAATAAAGAATCATTATCACTAACATTATTCCAATTAGAACTTGAAATAGGTTGTAAGTTAAATGTTCTTTGTCCAGAAGCAGTTGTGTTTCCTGTTACATAGAATGATTTATTTGCATTACCATCAGTTGATTTTGCTAATACAATAATAGATTTATAATTATTAGATGAAGCGACTGCAGCATTTAATGTTACGGTTGCTGAACCACCTCTAGCATTAGTTTCACTTACAATTATTTTACTAGGATTACTAGGGTTATCAAACGCTAAATCACCAGAAGAAACTGTCGTGGGATTTGTTGCGTTATTATAAACATAAGGAAGTCCAAACGTATTTGGTAATTGTTGGTTTTCATACTTTCCGGTACTTGCATTATATGACAATACTTCACCTGTTGCTGGTGAAGAAGATAAAAAGTCAAGTATTTGTTTTAGTTTCAATTGAGACATGAATGATTTATTCTTTTTTACGTTATATTATATATCTTGTTAATGTACCAAGTTTTTAGTCCCTGGAAGAAACTAACTAATAAAAATTATTTTTTATTAGTTAATAATGACATAAAATTAAGATGTTGTTTTAATATATCTAATTTTGAGTCATTATTTGTTGTTTTATACCAGTTCCACGGTGTTGAATTTAATATATTTTCTTGTTTATTTTTTAGTTTTAATATACTTTCTTCTATAGATCTAATTTGATCATATGCCGAAGAAGGTAATTCTATTTCTAATTTAATTGCACATGTTATTAAACTTGCCCAATCTTCAGTTTCATTGGCATCTACCAAATCCTCATATATCTTTTTATATTTATCTTTCTCATCATGTGATATGTCATGTGTTAATTTATCAGGGTGACACTTTATTACTGATTTTCTAAATAATTTTTTAAAATCTGGGTGTTTATTAGTTTCTTTTTCTAAATCTTCCTCTTCTTTCTTACTATTTGCCCATGAATCAGCGGCGTTTTCCATTTCTTCAGATTCTAATATACCATCATTATCAATTTCTGAAAGTTCTTGCATAAATTTATTTTTTATTTCAGAATTAGCAGTTTTTATATCTTCTAAATCTTCTAATAAAAATTCATACTCTCTAATTAATCTTTTAAAAATTATTTTGTTAGGATCAATAGACATATGCTACTTGTATAGATTTGTTTTCCAATCATATGTAGATCTTAGTTTATGATCCTTAATTCCCATTGTGGTTTCAATTAGTTGTTTATATGTTTCTATTAAACCCTCGTTAAATACAGTATATCTAGTTAAAACCCTTTCGCTATTTTCATTATATGTTTCTATGTTATTGTCATGATTTTCGATAGCCTGTTTAAGTTGTCGAGAACCCTGTCCAATTAAGTTACCATCATAATAATATCCGGCGTCCTTAATCATAGTTGCGTTATGTACTAGTGGAAACTGTAAATAGAGTGCGTCTAAGTATGAATAATTTAATGGATTATCATATTGGTGTGCAATAACTACATCTGTTAATTGTGCCATAGCATCAATAGCTCTTAGTCTAGGGAGGTATGATAATTTATGATCTGTTGTTCCAGATAATTTATATAATGAAAGGTGGGTTAATAAAGATTGATAATATTTGTTTTTTAACATGTCTTCACCGCACATGATATTTAGTTTTTTAAATTTACCTCCTTTATTATAATAATCTTCTGCTATCAATAAATTTATAAAGTGCCATTTTTGTGTGCCAATATTGGGTTCAAAACATGCAATTTGTTTGTCTTTATTTTCTTTTCCAGGAACATACACTGGAATTGGTCTGTTTTCAATTATTGTCTTTGAATTATTATACACTTCACATGTTTTATCTAAAAATACAGGATCCCATACAAAAGGAACGGGTCTTACTTTATTTACTGGTAAATTATGCATTACTCTAAAATATTCAATATTTAATTCGCCTTGTTGTGGAACATACCACACTTCGTCTAATGATTGATTATATCCAGTAGCATCAGGTCCACTATTAAACATAGAACCCTCTAAATCATTCATATAATTATTACCACAAATATATTTGACTACTTTTTTACCATAACCTGTTTTCTTAAACTCCTCTATAGTTTTATCGCCGTAAGTTGCACCCAACCAAATCATAAGATCTGTATCTGCATACTTGTCATAGTAATCGTATATTGGGAATTGTTCAATATCCCATGTTACTTTGTTCTCATAAGGAGCTTTGACTTCACTTGCATTTAATATGTATACATTATATCCTATTTCTTTCAAAGCTTTTAATAAATAAAGCGCATTTAGTTTTATACCATTTATCCAAAGACTTTCATTCTCTGATCCTAAACTTATAGTAATTCCTATGTTCATGTTGATATTTGGTTTTTATTATATATTAGATTTAATTAAAAAGGCCCGCCCGATTGGGCGAGCCTTTAAAAAATTAATACTTAAATTAAGTATTGTAGATTGAGTTATTACTCAGCAACACCTCTAACGATAATGTCATCAGTGTTTTCTAAGTCATAACCTAAACCAGAAACTGTGAAGGCTAAGCCATCAGTAGTCGTGTAATCTGAAATCTGTAAACCGTTAACGAATACTAAGATATCGTCATTGTCTAAGTCGATTTCAGTTGCAACGCTAAACGAAGTTGTAGAACCAAATGTTCCAGTTTGCTCAAGCTTATCAGTTCCAGCAAGACTAGAAATTTCACCTCTTAATGTAGATAAGATGCTAGATTCTCTTCCGTCTGTGTAAGATGCAGCATTTGTTTCAGCAGCAGATTGTGCAGCGTTAGCTTTTGATGTTGCATCACCGGCAGCAGTAGATACAGCGTCAGATTCAGCAACGTCAGCGTAAGACTTAGCAGAAGAAAGAACGATTGCATCTAATCTTCCTGCTTCAGATTCAGCATCTAACTCAGCTTGATCAGCATAAGCTTTTGCGTCAACTAATGCAGTTGCAGCAGAACCAGCAGCATCATAGTTACCAGCTAAACCATCAGCATAACTTTCAGCAGCACCCTGTGCAGCGTTAGCTTTTGATGTTGCGTCAGCAGAAGCCGTAGCTACAGCGTCAGATTCAGCAACGTCAGCGTAAGACTTAGCAGAGCTTAATACTACAACATCTGCAGAAACTGCAGTTGAAATTGCAGTAGAATCACCTGTTGAAATTGCAGAAGATAATCCGTCTACATCACTAGTGTCTAATCCATCTACGAAAGTCTTAATCTCAGCAAATGTATCCAACGTAGAGTCAGAATCCAATAATAATGCATCAATTCTATCTTTTTGTAAGTTAGAGTGAGACTTAGCAGAAGAAAGAACGATTGCATCTAATCTTCCTGCTTCAGATTCAGCATCTAACTCAGCTTGATCAGCATAAGCTTTTGCGTCAACTAATGCAGTTGCAGCAGAACCAGCAGCATCATAGTTACCAGCTAAACCATCAGCATAGCTTTCAGCAGCAGTTGCTGCAGCAGTTATAGCGTCAGCTTCAGCAACGTCAGCATAAGACTTAGCAGAGCTTAACAACACAACATCTGCAGAAACTGCAGTTGAAATTGCTTCAGACTTTGCGACTGAAATACCCGTTACGGTACCTGTTCCGATTGCTCCGTCATGTACAGCCGCAACTGCAGATACGAAATCAGAAATTTGTTTTACTTTTAATTGTGCCATGTTTTATATATGTTATTTTTAGGCCTAAGGACATTATTGTCCTCTTGATATTATATATAAAAAATGCCGAACATTTTACGTCATGCTCGGCATTTTTTTAAGTTTTTTTTATATTAATTTATATTATATTAATCTAAACTTGATTTTTCGTATCCAACATCGATATCATCTGTTGCATCTAATTCATAACCTGCAATTGAGCCGTTCCAATAAAGAGTATCTCCAGCTGCAATGTCTTTAATTAATCTTGCAGATGTTCCACCGTCATTTGAAAAATAAGATGCTTCTGATTTAACTCCGTCACCTAGATTAATTTCCATACCATTTACTTTAATAGTTACTACTGAATCATCAAATGGTGTATATGTTATATTAATTCCTGTTGAATCACCATCATTAGCTGTAACATTAGATGTTTTATTTAAATCTGTAGATGTGCTAACACCACGTGCAGTTGTTCCACCGCCACTTGATTCAATTAATAATAAATAAGGAACTCTACCTGAATTTGAAGAAACCGCTCCATTAGAATTAATCCATCCACCGGTAATTGGTGAACCTGTAATTTCAATTGGACCACCAGCTGCTCTATTCAAAGTTAAAACTGGAGCACCAACTGTAGCTGACATTCCAATTCCTGTCCACGATGCAGTTCCTACAACATTATTACCAAACGCTGCTGGATTTACATTAGTTAAAACAACTTGAGTAGCTGATCCCTTTGTTGAGATTTTTACAGTTTGCCCATCGTATGCAGACATAGTTACTAGTCCAGCTTCAAGATCTAAACCACCTACATTAATAGCCGCTTGAAATTTAGCTAATATTGCCGTTGGAGAAATAACATCATAAACATCTCCTAAATTTAATGTATCGTCTGGATTATCAAATAAAATAGTTTGTGGTGGATTTACACCATCGCCTATTGTAATTTCACCAATTGCAGGTGTATCACCTTGTTTACCCGTTACAATATAAGAATCACTTACACTATAATAATCGTTAGATGCATAGTTAGGTTCTATATCACCTCCTTGAATACTTACTGGAGTTGCTGATGCAGTCGCAGTAACATCTAATCCAAGATTATTAATATTTGTTTTAAAGTCATTAATAGAAGTTACGCTATCTCCATTAGGACCGTCATGTACAGTAGTACCATTAATAATAACAACATCGTTAGATCCTGGTAATGCAGTTCCTACTATTTTAGAAGAAGCTATTTTATTATTTAATTGTAAATAACTTGCTTTGCCACCCGCAACTGTTGTGATTTCACCTGGATTATTTAAGTCTGTATAATAAATAGAACCCGGTGAACCTGTTAATGCTTCTGGATTTTTATAATTTCTAATAATATCATTAAATGGTTTTACGAATACATCTTTACCACTTCTAATACTGTCTAATACTGTACCTATTTTTTGATTTATAGCACCAACTGCTCCGAATTTTACTAAATCTCCACTTGTATTAATTGTTATTACATCACCTTTGTCAACAGAGGGTGCAGAAGTATGTGAAAATTTAACTCTATCATCGGCCTCGTTTACAACAAATCTACTTTGTACTTTATCTAAACCACCTGCAGCAAATGCACTAGTATCAGTAATGATTGCTTCTCCTTCAGAATTATTACTAAATACAATAATACCTCCACCTTGTGCGAAAGAATTAATATTATTTAATCTAAAAGATAACATATCTACATCTTCTGCAATTAATTCTACAATACCTTCGGTTTTGGCTGAGATTGATTTAATTCTTAAGATCGTTTGACCTTGAGCATCTGATATCCACATTCCTTCAGAAACGTCGATGCCGTTATATTCGTTTGCTTTTCTAGAGGAACCATCTCCAGTTGATTGTGCATTTACAGAAATCGTTATGTTATAAGTTTGATTCTGTAAAGACATTCCTGTTCCATCGTTTTCTCCGTAAGCCAATTGGGCACTAATCGTGGATACAGTTCCATTTAAGGTTATTGGTGTAAATGTTGACATAGTTTGCTTTCTATATTATTATTTGGGCGACCGAAGTCGCCCTTAGTTTAGTTTATTAAAATTTGAATATTATAAATGCGTGAGCTTCTTTAGTTGTTTGACCAAATCCACCAGCATTTCTTACTGCATCGATATTACCCATACCTAAATCTAATTTAATTTTAGCTGCACTAAAGTTAGTGAATAAATCAGTTGTAACTTGATTACCAATACTAAAACTAGACGAGTGCGCAGATTCTGTAATACCTTGTGCATAGAATGATGCGTTGTTACCACCACCGTCTAAATGCGTTATAACATATCTTGAATTGTTGGCTTGATATGCATATACAAGAATTGCTTTCGGTGGTTGATTTTGACCACTGAATGAAAATTCTTGATTATCACCAGCACGTGTTCCTATAGATGCGTTAGATGTTTCAAATACACCTGATCCACTTGGATCGATAAATTCACACCCACCTAAAGCTTGCGATGCAGTGTATTCTGCTCTTACACAATAATAAGTTCCACCTGATCCAGTTGCAACGTCTGACCATTCAACTTCGTAATCAACGTTTGAAGATTTAACAAGTGCTTGACCCGTTGTTCCTCCTCCTGCAATTCCAGATCCATTTGCTCCAGCTGCTCCTTCCGGCCCCTGTGGTCCTTCCGGTCCTTGCGGTCCAGTGGCTCCATTAGCTCCGTCAACTCCATCAATACCTGAAGTTCCGGCGTCACCTTGATCACCTTTAACTCCATTGATTCCAGATGTTCCATTAACTCCTGAAGAACCATTTGTTCCTGAAGTTCCAGCGTCACCTTGATCACCTTTAGCTCCATCAACTCCTGAAGTTCCATCAACTCCTGATGTTCCATCGTTTCCATCAACTCCTGAAGTTCCATTAACTCCTGAAGTTCCAGCGTCACCTTGATCACCTTTAGCTCCATCAACTCCTGAAGTTCCATCAACTCCTGATGTTCCATCGTTTCCATCAACTCCTGAAGTTCCATTAATTCCTGAAGAACCATTAGTTCCTGAAGTTCCAGCGTCACCTTGATCACCTTTAGCTCCATCAACTCCTGAAGTTCCATCAACTCCTGATGTTCCATCGTTTCCATCAACTCCTGAAGTTCCATTAACTCCTGAAGTTCCAGCGTCACCTTGATCACCTTTAGCTCCGTCAATTCCAGATGTTCCGTCAACTCCTGAAGTTCCAGCGTCACCTTGATCACCTTTAGCTCCATTAATTCCTGAAGTTCCAGCGTCACCTTGATCACCTTTAACTCCATCAACTCCTGAAGTTCCATTTATTCCTGAAGTTCCAGAAAGTCCTGAAGTTCCGTCGTTTCCGTCAACTCCATCAATTCCAGATGTTCCATTTATTCCTGAAGTTCCACTAATTCCTGAAGTTCCATTGTTTCCGTCAACTCCATTATTACCAGGATCACCTTTATCACCAATATCTCCTTTAAGACCAATATCTCCTTTAAGACCATTAATTCCTGAAGAACCATTAGTTCCTGAAGTTCCATCGTTTCCATCAACTCCATTAATACCTGAAGTTCCATCAATTCCAGATGTTCCACTAATTCCAGAAGTTCCATCTACACCATTGTTACCAGTAATACCTTGATCACCTTTGGCTCCATCAACTCCTGAAGTTCCATTTATTCCTGAAGTTCCATTAACTCCTGAAGTTCCATCGTTTCCGTTATTTCCTGGAAGACCTTGATCACCTTGATCACCTTTGGCTCCATTGTTTCCGTCAACTCCATCTTTACCAGATGTTCCATCAACTCCTGAAGAACCTGAAACACCTGAAGTTCCATCATTACCATTGTTTCCGTCAACTCCATCTTTACCAGATGTTCCATCGACACCTCTTGCACCTTGATCACCTTTAAGACCTTGTGCACCGTCTGCTCCATTAACTCCGCTTGTTCCGTCAACTCCATCGTTTCCGTCAATACCAGATGTTCCACTAATACCTGACGTTCCATCGTTACCTTGAACACCGGTGTTACCTAGATCACCTTTAAGACCTTGATCACCTTTAGCTCCAGCTATACCTTGATCACCTTGATCACCTTTAGCTCCGTCAACTCCATTGACTCCATTGACTCCATCAACTCCATCAATACCTGAAGTTCCATCATCACCTTTAGCACCGTCAATACCTGAAGTTCCAGATTGGCCGTTAATTCCAGATGTTCCATCTAAACCATCTTTACCTGAAGTTCCATCTAATCCTCTTAAACCTTGTGCTCCGTCAACTCCACTTGTTCCATCAGTACCTGAAGTTCCAGCTTGACCAATATCACCTTGTGCTCCTGTTTCACCATCTTTACCAGATGTTCCATCGACACCCCTTAGACCTTGTTCACCTTGAAGACCTTGATCACCTTGATCACCTTTAGCACCGTCAATTCCTGAAGTTCCATCAATTCCTGAAGAACCAGATGTTCCAGAAGTTGTAACAGTTACTGAAGGGAAAACAACTTCAACTTTTCCGTCATTTAAATTATTAATAACTGCACCTCCTGAAAACGTAAGACTATTAACCTCGTCAATAGCTACATCGCCTTGTGGTATAATTGAAATACCAGCTGATGGTGAAGAATAAGATTCGCTAAAAATACCAAGCTCATCACCTACTCCGATCTTATAATCAGATCCAGGAATAAATGAATTTCCTTCTGATTGTACGTGTAATTCAATAGCATCACTTGAGTCGTTGTTTATTGGATTATTAGGATTAACATTTAATACATCTACATATGACCATGTTTTAATTTCAAATGCAGAGTATTCACTATTGTTATTTACATTGGTTAAGAATAAAGAAACTTTAACTCCGTCAACATTAATTCTATTTAATAGTATAGACTCTAAATAATTATTTCTATATCCTTTATCGTCCGTTAAAGCAATTCTAATTTTAGTAACACCATTAGGATCTTCGTCATTTATAACTAATTCTCCACTAGCAGGTTTATCTGTAGAACTTAAAGACTTAACTTTATATACAGCACCAGGTAATGTGAATCTACTTGCAACTATATCACCTATTTTATCACCAGCATCATAGATATTGGCAAGTTTTAATGTTGGTAGTTGCGTTTGAGTAATTCCTCTAACTACTGTGATTTTACATTTAATAGCACCGTGAAAATTTAAATCTCCAAATGGTAATGCAGCAGTTTGTTCTGCACTAAATTCAAGTGATATAGCACCTCGTAAATCAGTGTTTGCAGCACCGTATAATAAAGTACCATTAGATTTACTTACTGAATATATTAATTGATTTTCAGCATTATAAACATCTACGATTACGTTATCGGTTACCCCGATGTTTAGTTGATTACCTACGTGGTCTTGGTGTAGTGTGATTCCAATACTCGATGATTGTCCTCTAACTATCCTAGCTAATTCTGGTAATACTACGATTAAGTTTTGATTTGAAACAGTTGGCATGTTGATATTATGTTTTTTTCTTTGGTTTATATATCAGTATTAAAATGAGTAGTCTCTATGTAGCATAGAAAATATCATTTGATTAATTACACCTATTGCGTTATTTTCTAATATTGTTTCTGTTTTGCAATCGGTTCTGATTATTATTTTATCTGGATCTTTAGATATTAATTCTTCTATTCTGCTAAAATAAGCATCTTCTGACCATTCTTCAGATTGTATGTACGTCATATTAAACTTTTTCCAATCTTTAGTAAAATATTTATTTGGTTTTACAAAATGATATATATGCAACATGTTGTCGGCTGTCTTAATAAACACAAAACCATCATTTAAGAAATACTTTTTACTTGGTACATATACACATGAAGTTCCTTCTTCGATCGCTCTCCATCTTTCTCTGCACATCGAGTGAAGTTCTTCGAACTCATCAATAGCTTCATCTAATATAGAATCTAATACATCATCTGTTTCTAAATCATCTTCTTCCGGAAAAAATATCTCTAATCCTGGAATTTCAAACCCACTTACTATTTGATCTATTGGATTTGGATTTTGTGTCATTTTAACAGCATCATATCTATATAAGTAATCCAACGTATCGTCTATTTCAAACAATGCTGGAATTAATTGACCCGATTCTAATATAGCCTTAATATTGGAAACAGCACTTTTTAGTTTATATGTGCGATATTCAATATCGTTTGGTCCTTCATTAAACCATTTTGGTATTTTAGTTTTAATACTCATACTGTATTTATCATATCAGATATTGTATAAAAACTAAAAAAGGACATTATCTTAATTAATAATGTCCTTTTTTTATATTATAATATTCTTATATTATTTACTCTTCTTTATACTTTTTTTTAGATTTTGATTTTACTAATGTGGTTTCTTCGGAATAGTTTTCGGAATTCGTAGTTAACCCCCATTGTAAAATAAACCAACTAATTTCTTTTTCAGCAACTGCTTTACTCATTCTTAATTTTGTTTTAAGTATTTTAGTTGCTTCTTTAATAAACACAGCTTCCTTTTCTCTAGTAGTATTATACCTCATATACCAGTCGTTTTCTTTAACAACATCTTTATATGTTTTGCCATGTGGTTTTAGTTGTAAATTAATCAACTCAATAAACACCTCTCTAGTTTTTTGTCTACTTGCCATAATCTATATATTAACTTTGTTTTGGTTTTATGATCTCGTCTATAATTCCATACTTAACAGCTTCCTCTGCATTTAACCAAAAATCACGTGTTGCATCCTTCATTACTCTTTCTGGTTTCTTTCCACAATACGTTCCAAGTAAATTAAATAATTCTACATTTACTTTTTTCCACTCTGCCCAATCAACTTCAGCATCTTGAATATTTCCACTGAATCCACCTGAAGATTGGTGTAACATTGTAGTCGAATGTCTAAGTGACGCTCTTTTACCTTTTGTTCCAGCTCCTAATAATACTGATCCCATTGAAGCTGCCATTCCTGTGTTAACTGTACGTATGTCACATGGTATATATTCCATTACGTCCACCATAGATAATCCTGATTTAACTGAACCTCCCGGAGAATCAATATGCATTGTAATATCATCTGCTGCATTATTAGATAGAAACATCAACTGTGCTTGAACAACTGTGCTCATAGCATCATTAACTGGACCTGCAACCCACAATAATCTATCGGCCATTAACCTAGAAAAGATATCCATTTGTGTAACTCTCATTTCTCTTTCTTCAAGAATATAAGGAGTCATTGAGCTTTGTTTTTCAATATGTTTAGTAAACTGATCTACATGAGATCCACTTACGTTAAACTCAGATTTTGCAAATCTTTGAAACTCTTTATCGTTCGGGTAATAATTCATTAGGCTATTTGTTTTTGTATTTGTTTAATTAGATCACACGTCTCATATTCTTCTATCATTGAAAAGTATTCTTTAGCTTTGAATAATGACTTCTCGTAGCCTTCTCTCGGCAATGTCATATCATATTCTCTACCTTCATCATCTACAAGAATTGCTAGTATTTTAGATTCTTCTTTGTTTTCTATTATATTTAGTATATATTCGACAATACGTCTATAAAATATATCATATTTAGAAATCAAAACCTTTTCAAAATCTTCTGCCAAAATTCTCTGAGGATCTATGTATATTTTAGGTGGTTCCATATTATATTGTAAAATAATCTTTTAAAATGCTTTTGTAATTTACTTCTTTAGATCCTTGTGCGTTATCTAATCTTTGCGTAAACTCAAGACCTTCGTCTGTTAAGAACACATCTTTGCCATTATAGTCTACTAATAGTTTTTCTAAAATCAATGTATTAATATTAGATTCTAATGCATCATCTTCGGATTTAATTTTCTTTGCTAATTCAAAATGTCTTTCATAAAAATGAATGTTATCTGCAAAATGATGATATGTACCTAATTCTAAATCTTGATATTTGTCATGTTTTTTAAGAATCAGATAAACTGACTGCATTAAAAATGAAAAGAATGGTGCATCAAAAGTAAGACCATAAAATATATCGTTAGATCTCATTTGTATTTTCATGTTTAATTTATTATTTCTAATAAAAAAGTTTGCATACATTGTACATACGAAATCTTTATTGCCTTTAAATTGAAATTTAGGTTGATTAAAAAACATAATAGCTTGTCGACTATTGTCATCTGCTAAAAGTGAATCTACAACCCATCCTATTTGTTCTGTGTTAAGAACTAATGCACCATAATTTGAATTGATTTCATTAGTACCTGGATTTGTTAGTGTTGACCACATTCCAGAATATTGACCTATGTAATCTACGTCAGTATCTCTGTGTAAATACCATGCCATTTCACCAGCAAAGTATTTCCAATTAAAAGATCTTGCTTCAAAATGAGCAATAGGTTTTGTTGGATTTATATCGATTCTATTTAGAAGAAGTTCTTTAACTTCTAAATCTCTTGGTTTTGATACATCACCATGTGTATCAATTTGTGTTATTAGTTCTTTGAATGTTTTTGAAAAGTCTGTCATTTACTTTATGTTTATAGTAGTTATACTATAATTTAATAAAAAGTTTATCTTCGTCTTTGTTTTTTGTAATTGTGTATTCTTTACCTTTTACCAAAGCTTGATCTAAGATTGCATCGGCAACTATATCTTCAACATATCTTTGAATAGCTCGCTTGATAGGTCTCGCACCATATGCTTGATCATATCCTTCTTTTACTAAAAAGTCTTTTGCTGGTTTTAGAAATTTAAACAAGTATCCTTCTATTGACATTCTTTCTGTAAAATTACCAAGTTCAATTTGTACAATTTTTAAAATGTCAGCAGATTGCAATTGATCGAATAAAATAATATCATCTAATCTATTTAAAAATTCAGGGCTAAATTTATTCTTTAACTCTTTCTTAATAATAGAATCCATTTTTTTGCTTTCTTCTGCAATAGTAGATTTACTTGAGAACCCAATACCTGATCCAAAATCTGATACCTTTCTTGCACCTACATTCGATGTCATTATAATAATAGTGTTTGTAAAATCTACAACTCTACCACTAGAATCTGTCAATCTACCTTCATCTAAAACTTGAAGCAATGTATTAAAAACATCTGGATGGGCTTTTTCGATTTCATCGAATAAAACTACGGAATATGGTTTACGTCTTACTGCTTCTGTTAATTGACCACCATCTTCATGACCAACATATCCAGGAGGAGAACCTATTAAACGAGATACGTTAAACTTTTCTTGATATTCGCTCATATCAATTCTAATCATTGCATCAATATCTCCGAACATATACTCGGCTAACGCTTTGACTGTTTCAGTTTTACCAACACCAGTTGGACCTAAAAACATAAAAGAACCACTTGGTTTTTTGTGACTTGCTACACCAGTTCTAGATCTTTTAATTACATTACATAATGCGTCTACTGCTTTGTCTTGGCCGATAATCATATTCTTAATTTCTGAAGACATTGCCTTAATCATCTTAAGGTCATCAGTTCCTAATTTATTAACAGGGATTCCTGTTTGTGTTGAAATAGTTTCAGCTATATCTGAAATATTAATTTGTCTTTTTGATTTCTTAAGAGACTCTTCCCAATTTTTAGTCTCGCTCAGTATTATACCTTCTATAGAAATTTGATCATCTCTAAGTCTTGCTGCAACTTCATAATCTTGTTTTTCAACTGCAGCTTTCTTTTCTGATTTTATTTCTTCAGCTTGCTTCTCAAGTGTTTTGATTCTTGAAGGAACTTTAACTTCTAATAAGTGTGTTCTTGCGCCTGCTTCATCTAATAAATCAATAGCTTTATCAGGTAATTCACGTTGTTTAATATAACGATCACTCATTCTAACACATGCATCAATCGCTTCATCTGTATATTCTACGGAGTGATATTCTTCGTAGTTATGTTTGATGCGCATTAATATATTAATAGTATCATCTACTGATGGTGCATCTACAAATACTTCTTGGAATCTACGAGTAAGTGCTCCATCATCTTCAACATTTTCTCTATATTCATCTAACGTTGTTGCACCAATACATTGAACTTGCCCTCTAGCTAAAGCGGGTTTAAGAATGTTTGATGCATCTAACGCACCGCTCACTCCACCTGCACCAACAATAGTGTGTAATTCATCAATGAATACAATAATATTATTATTATTTTTGAGTTCTTCGACAATGTTCTTCATTCTCTCTTCAAACTCTCCACGATATTTAGTTCCAGCAACAATAGTTGTCATGTTAATAGAGATAAGTCTTTTGTTTATCAAAACTCTTGCAACTTTCTTATCAACAATACGTTGAGCAATAGCTTCAACAATTGCAGTTTTACCAACACCTGGGTCACCTAATATAATAGGATTATTTTTCTTTCTACGAGCTAATATTTGGCAAATTCTATAAATCTCTTTATCTCTACCAATAATTGGGTCTAATTTACCCTCAGATGCCGCCAAAGTTAAATCTTCCCCAAATTCATCTAAGAATGGAGTAGTTTTTTTCTTTGAACTTCCTTTTCTATTTTTCTCGTTTTCGTATCCGTCTGCTAATGACATATGTTGTATATTTGTTTTACTATTCTTATATGTATTTATTGTAATTAGTTTACGATATTATCTGCAGCATAAACTCCAGGTAAAAGATCGGGCTTACATCTGGCTTTGAATCCCATCGACTCAACATATCCAACCGCAGCTTTAACTAATTTATTTGATTTTTTCTGTGGGTCCGTATTATAATCTAAATCTATAGTAGAAACTTCTACACCATGTTCTCTTAAGTAAAGAGCTACTTCACATGATTTTTCAGTTTCTTTCCATAACCTAGTCCACATATCTTTTATAATTGGAACCTCTTCTTTTTTATATATCACATGGCAACCTGATGATGCAACATGAAAAACTAGTGTAGTTGCATATACTGTTTTAATAGCCTTACTTTGACTATCACACCCTAAATATATTTCTATATCAAGTCCTTTATTGTTTTCGATAAATTCTTTAACGTAAGGTGCAAGTTCAAATGTAGGTGGTCCCGTTAATTTTTTGAACTTCATAAAATGTTAGTCTCTGTGGTGATAACCTGCCCAACCAGTAGCGATATACTTGATTTCGTTGGGTGCTGGAAGCCCATGGTGAGGATGTGTCCAGCCTGCTGGCCAAATAATTGTAAGTCCTTTTTTAGGTTTTACTTTTATTCCTTGTAATACAAATTCTGTTTCTCCACCTTCTTCAATGTCATTAAGATATGTTGTGAATGCTAGTTTTCTTTGAATCTTACCCTTTCTTGGGCCACCACATTCAATATGTGTAGGATTATATGCTTCACCTGGCTCATATTTCTGTATATTAAATGGTGGAAAGAAACTCCAATCAGTTGTCATAATATTAGACCATTCATATTCTTTTATATATGCCATAAATGCTTCCTTAACCAATCCCATATAATCTTCCAAAATATCTGGATCTAAATTATTATTTGATAACCTATGATAACCTCTTAATTCGTCATAATTCGTGAGCTTAGGAAGATCATCAAAATTATCGATTATCTTATCACAGATTTTTTCATCCATTTGATATGCCATAATAAAAGATGGCGAAGTGTGTTTAATTGTTGGTAATATCATTTATTTGATTTTAAAAAATTATTTGCTCGTTCTAGATCTGATGGCGTGTCAATACCAAATGATTTGTATGTTGTATATCCTGCAACCATTTCGATTCCATTGTCCATCCATGTCAATTGCTCTAGTGATTTATTTATCGCGTTTTCTGTGGGGTATAATATTGCAATTTTATCTAATACACTAGAAGAATATCCATAAATTCCTATATGCTTAAACCATGATTTTCCATTTACATTATTTCTTGTAAACTCTATCACTGAACCTGAATTGTGGTTTGACATAATCTTAACTGTGTTTTTATCGTTTGCTTCGTTTTCTATTAGATCTGATTTTAATGTGGCTACAGTATTTGTAGGATTTGATTTTATCAAACTAATAACATGATCAATATCTTTAGGATTTATAAATGGCTCATCACCTTGTACGTTTACTACTATATCACTACCTAGTGTTTGATGAACTTCAATAACTCTGTCAGTTCCAGTATCACAATTAGTAGTCATCATAACTTCAGCTCCAAATGATTTAGCGCAATCAAATATTCTTTGATCATCTGTTGCAATCCACACCTCATCAGCGTTTGATCTTGATACTTTTTCCCAAACATGTTGAATCATAGGTTTTTCACCTATCAATTCTAATGGTTTTCCTGGAAATCTAGTCGAGTTCCATCTTGCTGGGATTATTACGAGTGATTTCATTTATATTCTATTATAATCGTCTTCGATGCGAATAATATCGTCTTCTCCGAAATATGTTCCTGTTTGAACTTCTACGAAATGCACTGGTAAATCTGTTTCATTCCATGCTCGGTGTTTAGCACCTTTTGGAATTTTAATTGATTGACCTGGTCCGCGATGAAGTTTTTCATCATTTAGAATAATAGTCAATGTTCCATGAATAATAGTCCATACCTCACCACGATGTTCGTGATACTGATATGACATTCTTTGTTTAGGTAAAACCTCTATGAGTTTTATTTTTACATCAGGTGCATCCAACACAACTTCATATTCTCCCCACGGTCTTGTTTCTATATCTTGTTTCATTACTCTTTGCTTTTCTGACCTAAGTATCCACTGTGATGTCTTTTAGAATATTCTTTTTTGGTGAAGCCAATTTTTTTCATAAGCTCAACCACGATCATATCGCCGATTACAGTCATTAGTGTTGTTGAAATTGTAGGCGTTAATCCAAGTGGGCAAATTTCTTCAGAATCCCCAGTGTGTAATACAACATCTGAATTTTCTGCAAGTGGACTATTTGTTTTCCCCGTGATAGAAATAACTTTAACATCAGGGTGTAAAATTCTAGATAACATTATTAATTCTAATATTTCTCTAGTTTTTCCAGAGTTTGACAATAATATTAAGACATCATCTTTACATAAAACACCTAAATCACCATGTTGTGCTTCACTTGGGTGTAAATAGACAGATGGAGTTCCAGTGGAACTAAGTGTTGTCGAGATATTCAATGCGATCTGACCAGCTTTACCCATCCCTGATAATACTACTTTCCCATTTTTTTCAGATGAATGGACATGATTCTTAATTATATCCACTGCATCCTCAAACGAGTCATTTACTGGAATATTTTGTATTGCTTCAACCTCTAACTTAAGAAGTTCTTTTATACTATTTTTCATGGGCGATTTGATTTTAAGTATTTAATTAAGTAACTTGCTGTTTTGTAATTTGTTGCCAATGGTATATTATGTACGTCGCATAATCTCATTAACATAGAAATATCAACGTCGTGTGGGTGTTTGTCTAATGGATCTCTCATAAAAATAACTAGGTCTATTTTGCCTTCAACTGCCATCGCGGCAATTTGCGCATCACCACCCAATGGTCCACTCTGTACAGTTTCTAAATTCTTAATACCAGCATGTTTACAGTGTTTGCCAGTAGTTCCTGTTGTGATAATCGTTACATCTTCTCTATTAAAAAATGGTAGACGTTTTGAAACGAAAGCTACCATATCTGCTTTTTTATTGTCGTGTGCTATTAATGCTATATTCATAATTATTTATTTCCTCCATTGGGTTTGTATCCGCTTAACAATAAGTCCCAATATTTAATTAATACTTGTTTTACTTTTTTCATATTTAAATTACATCAATGGACCAGCACTTCCTGAGTGGATTGCAGCTTTCATTCGCTGTTCTTCTAACCATACTAAATACTTCCATATTTTTTTAATTGTTTTCATATCTATTTTGATGTGTTGTTTTTTTAATATATTCTGCCTTGTCTTCAGATTCGTACCATTCGTCTATGTGCTTATCGAAATGCATTCTGTATTCAAACCCACCACAAAAGGTTTCTTCACATCTACTGCATCTAATTGCTGGTTTACACATTTAATTTGATAAAGGTGCTTTAATGCTTGGATGATATTTATAATTTATAACTTCATAATCAAATTCTCCGTCTAATATATTTACATTCTTAAATGAAACAGTGGGTAAATCATACATTTCTCTAGATATCTGTTCCATTGCTTGATCTACGTGGTTAGAATATAAGTGCACATCACCTAAGTTTCCAATCAATTGATCTGGAATCATATCGACTTCTTCTGCGATCAAACAAAGTAATGCCGCATAACTCGCAATATTAAATGGAAGACCTAAGAAAGTATCTACTGATCTTTGATTCCACATTAGTGAGATTGCTCTGTATTTCCCAGGATTAACAATCTTTTCATCTCTAGTAGTTTTTCTAGTGTAAACCTGAAATCCATAATGACAAGGCGGTAAAGTCATAGTTGGTAAATCTCCAACATTCCATGCACTAACCATAAGTCTACGAGAATCAGGATTTGTTTTTAGTTCTTCGATGAGGTTTGCGATTTGATCTACAAAAACAGGCTCTACTTTTTTATCATAACCAAACCAACCTCTCCATTGTTTACCATAGATAGGACCTAACTCACCCCATTTCTTAGCAAACTCATCGTCAGTTTTAATTCGCTCAATAAACTCTTCCATCGTTTCTTGGCGATCGTGTGGTACTGAATGTTTTAAGAAGTTTTTATATGCATCACCATTCCAGATGTTACAACCATTATCAACCAAATATTTTATATTAGTATCTCCTTTTAAGAACCACTTCAATTCAGTCATCATCGTCTTAACTGCCATTCTCTTGGTAGTCAATAAAGGAAATCCATCCTTCATACTGTGTCTAATCTGTCTTCCAAAAATAGAATAGGTTCCAGTTCCCGTACGATCTGATTTTTCTATTGAATTATGTAAGAGCGAACCCAATAGTCCACGATATTGTTCTTCTATATTACTCATTGGTTTCTATACTAATCAATACCTTTTTTAGTATTGCACAGTGATCATATAATTCCTCTTTTTCAAATGCGATGATGGCAGATCTAATATCGCTTGGTGTTCCCAATCTTGCCCAGTCTTCGAATTCCTCGGGAGTAGACAAATACTCAATTAATTTTCTAGGATTAACTAGTTCACTATATCTCTGTTCTAACGCACGCATGTGCTCTTCATTAAACTTGTCCATTTGTATCTTATTTGAACGTTAATAATTATTCTTGATTTCTGGTGCCTCCGATATTAGACACGCTTTGTGAGGTGCAACGCCAACATAAAACTTTATCAGTTTTTGGATCAACGCTAACTACTTCATCACAACCACCTACAGGGGCAAACTCGCCCCATTTTGATGTTTCTGGGTCATGATTCATGCACTTTAATAATTTATTGCCAGGTCTGTCTTGTTTATTCATTTCTTAATCGTCTTTTATAATCCTTATATAATCCACTCGTTGATTTGTTTCATCGCTCATAGTAATTAAAGGTCCCTGGGAAAATTCTGTTTTGGGAAAATTTCAGCGACTAAAGGAAAACCCCCACACTCTATATACTCTTAATACCGCTAAGGTCCCCAACCGCAGACCCGGTCTGGACCCGGGCTCATCTCCCCCGGGGGCGCGCGATTCTATAATAGACTGCAGATACCAAGAGTGCGCGCGAAGTAGAGGCTCGCATAGTGACTCTTTTCAGTCTGAGCACTCTGAGCCCACTAAGCCCTCTGAGACACTAATTAATACCATTCACGTGATCCGTGGCCAGACTTGGCCCTCTGAGTAATTAGATCCATTTTGTTAGTGTATACTCTGAGGGCTCTAAACGTCTACATGCGCGTGCGAGTGATAGTGGCGCGAAACGGGCCCTTTGAGCTCTGTCCCCCGGGGACCCAATTATTTGGGAACCGACGACATTAAAAATGGTCGCGATTCTTTGGGGCCTCTCTCCACCTCTGAGTACTTTTTGGTTATGTGTGTATCTGATTGATAATGAGTCCATTACTCTGAGTGGTCAAAGGCCTAAACTGAGGTGTCCCCGGGCTGAGATAGTGTGTTCACAAAAGCGACACAAAAATTAAGCTATAGCTAATATACTTACTTAAGGTATACCTATATAATTCGGCGCTTCATCCGGGCGTGCGTACCATAAATCGTTTTCACTCTTTGATGGCAGCTTAAGCTCTTGAAGAGTCTGAGCGCTCTGACACCCTGAGCTCGGACTCATTGAAGCCTCGGATTGGTGGTGTACCATATGTGTTAATGAGTTATATGTGCCCTTGTCCCTCTGGTCCCTGTATAGGTTTATTAGTATTTGGTTGCCTGTGCTTCTCTGCGCGCGCCTGTAAGCTCTGCGGCTTCTCTGAGATTGGCTCATCTGTGTACTCTGTTTGGTGTCTATAGTGTAATATGTGTTGGTTGCGCACTCAGCTCATTGGTGTGTTGGTGCTCTTGGTGCGCATAGGCAAGCAATTGCTATAGGTACTTATGCAGAGCTCGCTGGTAGTGATCCGCCGGAAGTAGCTCCCTGTAAGCTCCTGGGAAGCTATTTTAGCTCCTGGAGCGCGCCTGCAAGCTTCTGGGGGCTTACTCTGGAGAAGCTTCTGGGGGAGCTTACTGGGGGACTTCTCTGGGAAGCTTCCTGGGAACGCTCTGGGACTATTATATGCTCTGGGGTGACTTGGTGCTCTGGAGTACTCTGGGGACCCTATCTTACTTCTGACTTAAAGACATGTTTTATATGCTTCTGGTCCCCTTTTGTTTCAAGTCTCTGGTATAAGTTTAGTAAGTGAGGGGCCTTTGCGCGAAAATAAATTGAAAATAAACGCTCAAATATTTTTTTATGTCGATTATTTGTGGTATATTAGTAGTATACTAATGGAGGTTAATACCTCACTAAAACAATTTTAAATGAGTAAAATTAAATCTTTCAACCGCCCAGCCCTTAAGGCTCTTCGTGTATCTCTTGACTCTGCCTTGGCAAAAGTAGCTGCTGAGCATGGTATCTCTTTATCTGCAGGTAACATTTCGTTTACCTCTGAGACTGCTACTATTAAACTTAATGCAGGTGTCATCGGTTCTGGTGGTATAGCTGTTACTAAAGAAGCTCAAGCTTTTGATCAGTATAAGAGTCTGGTAGGTCTTGGTGCGCTTAATGTAGGTGATACTATTGATCTTCAGGGTGATGAGTATACTATTAGTGGTTATAAGCCGCGATCTAAACGATCTCCTGTGGTAGTGACTAAGGTGTCTAATGGCTCTTCTTATAAAGTGTCAGTGGATATGGTTAAGCGTTTTAACGCGCTGACTGCCTAATTGACAAAGTGTCATTGTTCGCAAACCTGTTCGCAACGTATTGTTAATAACTTTGTTCGCAACTAACTCGTAAGTATGGCAGCCCAGATTTTGGGTTGTCATTCTTTTCGTGTATATTAGTAGTATAAGTTGAAGGCAGAGACCTTCCTTAGGGGCGTAGCTTTTTTTCGGAGCTGGAAGAGTAGACTCCGCCCTGTGTGTTACCCACCCCCGCGTTTAGTGTATTGTTCGTAACTTTTTTTAAAATAAACGCTGAAAAGCTTTTTATTGTCGTTTATTTGTGGTATATTAGTAGTATACTAATCGAGGTTATTACCTCACTAATTAAAAGAAACATGATTAAAGAATTTAAAAACAAATCGATCCAGATGACCTACGGTCTTCAATCTGAACTTATGACCACTGATATACTTTCTGAGTATAAATCAGGTGAATTTAGAATGGTTGTTAAAACCAAATTAGGTATGACTGTCTGTGATGCCAGAGACTTTGATAATCCAAGAATAATGGCCAATCCAGAATGTGCCATTAGTGGTTATAAGAGAGGTGCCCTACAGACTGTTCAGTTTAAACCTGAAGGTTCAAACTTTTGGTTGACTATCTTCTCAAGAACTGGTAAGAAAGTTAAGCTGATCGATGAATCTATCTTGGCTAACTTAACTGTTGGTACTATTAACGGTATGTTTGATAATACTAACCTGATGGATATGTCTCAATATAAATTGGTTGGTGCATCCTCTTGGGCTTCTAAAGCCTTTACTCAAAATTCACCTAAGGAAGCAATTGCTGCCTAATTATTAATCTTAAAAAATAAAATTATGCCTTATATTACAAAAGAACAAGTTAAAGCCAAAAGGAAAGCTCTTAAAGAAGCTCTTCCTGAGTACAAATTATCTATTACTACTGAACACTATAGTGGTATTAAAGTAGCGATCATGCGAGGTCCGAGTATGCTCCATGGCTCTACTTATGAGCAACTGAATCCTTATATAGATTATAGAGAAGAGAGATGGGATAGAGATCTTGAAGATCATGTTTCTTATCCTGAGATTGCTGATCTGATGGAGGTTATTATGCCTATATTGAATGATGGTATTGGTGAAGGCTTCGAAGACTCTGATTATGGTCATGTACCTGATTATTATACTTGGGTCCATATTGGTAAATGGGACAAACCTTATGTTTGTACTAAGATTGCTGGTGTTGACTTTAGTGAATCCCTTGATCAATTAGATAATTTAACTATATTTGCGTAATTGTTCGTAACTTTTACGCCCACAATTTTTTATTGTCAACTATTTGTGGTATATTAGTAGTATACTAATGGAGGTTACTCCTCCTCTTAAAAACGATAATTATGAGCATCAACAAAATTTTAGTCCATACACAGTATTATGAGAATTACGCACACTATGAAGGTGGTGAACACTGGAAACCTAAAGGTGGTCATAGCTTTATGATTGAGATGGATGCGGATCTTCTTTTGTATACTGATCCTGCTGAGGTTTTTGGTAAAATGGTAGAGTCTCATAGTAATGATGTTGCACGTTACAAATACATCGAGTATGAGATAGTATGGCAAGAGCCTATGGTCCTTGGAACGCAAGCTGACTATATCAAAATTAATTCGGAATTAAATCCAGAATTAGCGTAATTTACGTGAAACTTTTTTAAATTTAAATATATAATAATAAACACAGAACTTCTATGTCAATAACAACACTTTCCTCAACAGCAATTCAAAACCGTAAAGCCGAAACGCTTAACTCACAGTCTATTCGTAAGACTATTGCGGTTCGTGAAATCAATCTAATTGATGACACCACTATTGAATATAATGGTAAACGCCTTGAAATTACTAAAGATGCTTTTAAGTCTCTTATGAAATTGATTGGTATGTCTGCCACTTTTGCTAAAAAATTCGAATCTCTATTTAATGCAGAGACCAAAGCTAAATTTGTCAATCAGATGAAAAATGCTATGGCAGCTCAATTGAATGAGATTACTATTATCCTATCACCTACTACTAAGAAAGTGGTTGGATTTAGTAAACAAGCAACAGACCTCATCTCTCATGAAAGGTTTATCGGTCTTGCTGATCAGGTAATTGATCAACATGGCTTTGAAGTTACCAATTGGGGTATAGATGCCAACACTGGATCTGTTACTATGAATGTATTTAATCCTAAGGCTCAATTTGATCTTGGTGGTCTTGGTCTCTCTGATGAGGTCTTTACTGCAGGTCTTACTATGAAGAACTCACCATTTGGTGGTATTCAAGTTATGCCTTATGTAAATCGTATGTGGTGTACTAATGGTCTTACTACTGGTTTGGCTCAAGAAACTTATTCTCTTAAGAACCTCAACCCTGAGTCTATGGAGAACTTTCACCAACATATGAGTCAATTGCGTAAGAATGGATTTATACCTACTGATTTTGCTAATACAGTTAAGTTGGCTGCAGAAACTCCAGCTTCTCTATGGGAAATGGAACGAGCACACAACATTGTTAAGCGTGCAGCAGGTGATGCAGCTGACTCTTGGATCCCATTGAATGACAATCGTGCAGCATACACTAAGATGAATATGAATCCTACGGATTTCTCTTCAGCTCAGAAAAAGAATGCACGTACTGACCAATCAATTTGGTCACTTGTAAATGGTGTAACACACTGCGCTACCCACGCTCCTGAAAACTTAGTCTTCAATATGACAGATAGAGAATCTACAGAGATGATGGTCCAAGCCGGTAACATTTTAGGTAAGCAGTTTGATCTTGGTAATCAAATGGCTTCACCCTTTGCAGATAATGCACACTTAGATGCTAACGCTCAAGTTGGTGCATTACTAAACTAATTGGGAACAAGGAACCAAGATCACGGACAATCGAAACTCCATTAAGTGCCGTTGAGGTTCCTTGCCAATTGCTTATGAAAAAGCTAATTTACAGGGAGTATGATCAGAGCATCAAGTTAACTGCAGTATACCACTGAGTCAGACTCAAGATCTAAGTCCCTTCCCAGCCAGTCTCTCTTAGAGGCTGGCTTTTTTATGTCTAACGGCTGCCTTTGGTCCAATGGCTGCCTTTAGTGAAAATAAACGCTAAATAATTTTTTATTGTCAACTTTTTGTGGTATATTAGCTATGTAAGTTAATTAATAAACCCCTTATATAATGATTGAGTTTTTCACTGCTCCTATTTGTTTTAGTCTTCTTGAATTTGTTCTTTGTTGGATTGGCGTGCAGCTTATCGGCGAGACTGCTGCTTTTGTCAGTGGTATGATCAGTACCAGTATACACCGAAAAAAACAAAAATAAATTGAAAATAAACCGCAAATAATTTTTTATTGTCAAATAAAAGTGGTATATTAGTAGTATACTAATGGAGGTTACTCCTCCTCTTAAATTAAAATTATGAAAGTTATATTAGATCTTAAATTCTTTATTCCTGCTATCTTAGCCTTTGTAGTGGCTTATATGACCATTACATCAACTATCGATTCCTATATCCATTTTGCGGGTGAGGCCAATGCTGCAGGTTTCTTTTTCATGAGCTTGTTCTTAGGTGTTATCTGTAGTGTGTGTTCATTTGAAAAAGTAAAGAAATAATTGTTCGTAACTTTGTCAGCCCAGATTTTGGGTTGTCAATTATTTCACGTATATTAGTAGTATAATTAAAAGTCAAAAGTCAAAATATGTCAAAAACACAATTTACATTTAAAAAGCAAAAGGGTGGAGCATTCGAGCTCTATGCACCTTCAACTAAAGAAACTATAATTGCCCGCGCTGATCACCCTAAATACGGTTGGTTAACCGGTCAAGAAGCTGGTCGAGTTATCAATGTCTATACAGATGGTAAGATGACCTCATCTAAGGATTATACCGGTCTATACAAATCAGTGCCCTCTAAAAAGTCGGCTAAACTTAAGATCAATCTAACTAAGTTGGATAATCTTAAATTCTCTGATGATCTGTTCGTCCCTCTAAAGACTGATACTGCAATTGACACATTCCTAAGTAATGATGGTGGTTACATGCCCGGTTCTAATATCATGGCAGCAGGTGCACCAGGTGTTGGTAAAACTACTGTTCTTCTAGAGACACTATACTCAGTTCAAAAATCTGATCCTACTAAAAAGGTTCTCTTTATCTCGGCTGAAATGAATCAGCTAGATATGGCGCGTTACCTAAAACGTTTTCCACACTGGGGTCAGCTACCAATTCTCTTCTTGAGTGACTATGTAGATGAGAATCCTCAAGCAGTAATCGAGCAGACCTTAGCACAAGGTTGGGACTTAGTCTTGACTGACTCCTACACTGAAGTAAATGACACTATTAAAGAGGCTTGTAACATGACTAGAGGTAAGACCGAAAAGTGGTTCCTAGACATGATGATCGCCAACAACCAAGGTAAAAACAAACGTAAAGTTTACACTACCTTTATCACTATCCTGCAGTTATCTAAGGGTGGTACATTCGTCGGCTCTAACAAACTAAAACACATGACCACTGCCATGCTAGAACTACAATGGAAAGGCTCTGAGAACTCAGCTGAAAGGTATATGGAATTCTCTAAGAACCGTCTAGGAGGAGTAGGCAACAAGTTATTCTTTGACTTTACTAACGGAGTCCAATTTGATACCACTAGGTATAAGAGAGATCTCTTGAACCAGGAGCTGATAGCTGAAGAAAAAGAGAAACTAAAGCATGAAGAGGATGCGTTTGACCGCCTATTTGCAGCAGTTCCTAATGAAAGTGAGCTCGACCCGGCGGATGAAGCGTAACTGGGCAGCCCAAACAGTATAACGAGTAACCCTGCCCGGCGGGTATTTGAAGTCCGGGTCTTTTAATTATACATGGGAGATTTAGTATACCTCCACCCGACACCGGACCTGACTAGTCTGGTGTTCTGGGATGCTGTTAGGGGTAATCGGAGTTCTGGAGCGTGTGTATATTCGCGCCCACGTTTAACTCATCTCTGGGAGCTCCTCATACTTAGTGAACGATCAATTTGCCTCTATATATCTGATCCCCTGGGGACTGACTAGAGCTTAGAATGACTTTAAGTGATGGGTTTGATAAAATTTACCACTTTCTACCACTTTTTACCACTTTCTACCACCCTTGAGGGTCGGATGCCCTTGGAGCGCTGCAGTGGTGGTTTACCATCGGTGTCTAGATCTGTTCCTTGCCCTTATAGAGATTAAGAGGTATATTACTGTAGGGATGGTTAGGTATACTGGTTCCATATTAGAGGTTTGATTGGTTATCTTTGTAGTCTTTGTATAGATGTATTACTATCATTACTATTATACTGGTTATTATTACTGAGAATTGATTAATCATGGAGCGTGCGAGTTTCAATTTGATCTGCTTGACGAAATGCTTCCAGTTCCCATGGTCTTTTGGCATATGGTGTTTGGAATCCATATTTCTGATCATGCCATTGCCAGTAGGTTGCGTGCGTTTGCAGCTCCTGATTGGTCAACTGTTTTACATGTACCAATTCATGATGGATCACCTTCCACCAGTCTGCTATATGGAAACGATTTAGATGAATTATAAACCGGTTCTTGTCTATCTGATGTGTAAGTCCTTTTAGATTTGGGTGTGAGTATCCAAAATGAAATAAGATCTTAACCTGTTCTCTTGGAATTGGTCTTTGAATACTGTCCTGTATATATTGAATATGTGTTCGGTGGAGCGTGAAAATTAGAGGTGTAAGAGGTGGTTTTGGCTGACTAAACCAGATGCCAATGATGACTACTATTACTCTAATTAGATGCTCCATATTTTATATATAGAAGTGATTTTATTTAGGCTTTCTCTTGTTCTTTTTCCAGAACTCAGAGCGCCAATCCCACCAGACCCCATCATCCATTCGTTTTAGGATTCTATTCATAATTAGATAGCCTAAAACCATGATTGACATCATCTTAATAAGTAACATGTTATTGGATATTGTAATCTTCGGGTGTTGTGGGTTTTGTCCATCTTCTAAGATCTCCGACCCAATCTTCTAATCTGTATGGATGTTCCCAATGTGGAGGTTGAGGTATTCTAATTCTTGGTACTCTTAATCTATCACCTTCTCTGGCTTCTATCCACTTTGTTTTCTTTTTTAGTTTTTGAACCACTTTTAGTAGTGTTGTTTTATCCTCTGAATATAATGCCCATTCTAAATTAATTGGTAGTAATTCGTGGCGAGCGCATGCTAATGCAATGGCTTCTACTCTTGTAAATATTCTTGCTTGAGTTCCTGGTTCTACGACTGTAATTGCTTTTTCATTCTTGATTTGTCTTTCCCATATACCTAAAACTGTTGCGTATGGTCCATCAGTTATTTGTCCTGGTCCATATGCATTAAAGAAATAAAATATGTGAGTTTTCAGATCATTCCAAGTTTGGTGTTTTTTGATTAGTTCTACATTTTGTTTCTTAAGCCAACTGTATGGTGAGAGATTATGATCTTTTTGTCCTAAATGAGATGAAGATGCCGAGTATATTAATACCGCCTTATTTTTAATAGCTAATCTTATTATCTGACTTGTACCTTCCATACATGATGACTGTACTTTGTCGAAATCTTCATAAGATTGATACACTCGAGAATACTCTCCAAAATGGTAGATAACATCAAATTTAAATCTTGATAATATACGCAGAGCATGTTGAGTTTGTCCCTCTACATATTGTACTCCTTCTATATGATTTGATTTTTGACCTGTAGAATAATCGTCTAATGAAACGATCTTTGCATGTGGTGTATTATTTAAAATACTTTTAATTAAATGTGTTCCTACAAACCCTGCACCTCCAGTTACTAATGTATACATACTATGACAACCACTCGTAATATTCCCTCCATCCTTGTTTAATCAAGGTGAATTTGTTTGGATTTTTTATGTAGGTTAGATCAAATATTTTTTCATCACTGCCCATAAATCCGCCTTCTAAACATGAGGCTACTGTTTTTTCAATCTCACTTATATACCAATCTATTGTTTTAGATGGGCACACAAATGCAGTACCTTGTATGTTTCTAACTTGTGAAAAACTATGCCACTGAGGATCAGTAACTTCAAAGGGTACGTTATGACTAAACTTAATTATTTTATCTTCTAATCTTTTAATATTTGGCCAATTATCATTGACATCTACATTTTCTCTTATACCACCTGCATCTAACCATAATAAATGTGTAGCATCTGGACATAAATTCAAAGCTTCCTTCAAAAAGAATACTTTATTGAACATTATGATATTGTATAATGGATAATTCATTTCAGGTACATGATCAAAGTGTCTTTTCTCTTTAAATGATTCACTGTTCATTAATTCTGTTAATGGGTCATTCCATTTTTTATATGCTTCTAAATCTTCTGTTTCATTTATAACATATTTAGTTATTTTATTATCAGGATCTACAGAAGATCTCATTTCTCTAACTCTATCTTCAAATTTAGGTTGTGTAAAAATTACCATCTCACATTTTAACTTTAATGTATTTGCCATCCAAGCTAAATATGTATGATATGACATTGAATAATCTTTCCATTCGGAACGACCAATGTCATATAGTGCTGTAATTATTAGTGGTTTTTTCATATCCAATCAAACATTTGTGTGTTTGTCTCGTTTTTAATTCTAGTTTTTAATTCAGATGCTTCTTGAACATATTTATCGGAATGTTGACCGTGCCACTCTACCCACATCTTTTTAATATTATTATTCCATCCTTCATCTAACATTTTAGTGATTATTGCATATTCTGCCCACTCAATATCCATTTTAATATAAACCTCAACGTTTTCGAATTGTTTTAAAAATTCTATAAAGTTTATACATTCTACTAACATCTTAGAATGATAATCAGTGTATTTTTTATCGCCAACAGGAGTAATATATGCACCTTGACTTAATCCATTATCACCAAACATTAAGAATTCGAAAGTACCTGTTTCGGTCCACACTCCTTTTTTATGTAAAGTTACATCTAATCCTAGTGTATCCCAACACACGTTGTCTAAATTAGTATTAGGTTCAAATGCATGTACTTTCCATGAAGAATCAATATTTAATTCTTCTTTAAAATGTCTTAAACCTTCGCAATTATGAGTTCCTAAATCTAAAAATACTTTTTTTATATCCATGACCAATCTACTTTAATATTTTTGTGTAATATATGTATCTTATTTACATCAAAGTGATCTGACTTGCTCTGATTATTAAAAATTGTATCTAATTTAAATCCATCCCTGTTCAATATAGTAGGTACAAATCCTTCTGAGTATCCATGTTGCTTGTTTATTAATAAATTAGACAAGTGTTTTAAGCTTTTATTTGAAAATCTAACTATTGGAAAGAATGATCCAAATAATTCATCGCTTTTATCAATATTATCACCATCCCCTGGAAATCTACTAAACCACGCAGTACTACTATGTGTATTTTTATCAATTTCAGGTATATTTGGTTGATTTTTCACATCCTTATTCTTAAAAAGATAATAAGAAATAAAATCCGCATCATTATTTTCAAATGCTTTAAAGAATTCTGACCAATTATCACAAATTACGTCATCATCCATAAACCAATACCACTCTTCATTTGGATTTAGTATAAAATAATATGCCATTCTAAGATGTGCATAAAACCAAATGATATTTCTATTTCCTTGTGAGTTCCAAAAGTGTTTTTTACTAACATCACCTTTAAAATTAAAAACATCTCTTACTTTTTGCTCATCATACTCAATTCCAACAGGATATCTGTCAGATAAGAATTCAAAATCAAAATCTACTGTCTTCCAATAAGAATCATATGATTTAAAAGTGTTAGCACATGTACAAACTATCTTTTTAGACATATTTTTCTATTATTTTAACATCCCATTCAGGAATTCTATTATATTGATGTGCTATTTTATATAATTTATCATTAGAATCTACTAAATGATTACCTTTAAGAACAGGTAATCCATATCTACTATTGATTAAATCACCTAAACCCCAATTTATATGTTGAAATGTTGGACCAGACAATGAACAATGTATTACCCACCCATCATTTGGTTTAAAAATCTTACAATTATCTATTTGGTTTTTATAAATTAGAATATTAAATGCTGCTTGATCTCTAATATCATGTCCATGTAATGCTCCATCAACTAATTTTTGTTGCATTCTTAGTGTTTTTACTAGAGAATCTTTTTTACCTCCCATTACTCCACTACAAACAACTTCAAATGGTTTAATAAATTCATGATATTCCGGAAATGCTTTATTCATAACATCCATATTCCATGGCTCTTCTCTATGGAATATACCTTCAGATGCTGCAAAAAAATCATAAGATTCAAAATCCATTAATTCAAATGGATCACCTTGAAAACAAACATCAAAAACATCAGTAACCATAAAAACATCATAATCACTATTTTCTATCCAATTCGCTGTATGATTTAGTCTACTATCGTTAATTGTTAAGTTTTGATCAGTTTTTACCTCAAAATACTTAATATTATTAGTTTCTAATGACATTTTGTCATCTTCAGACATATCTGCTGCTATAAGAACTGCATCTCCGTTAGTTTGTTCTTCGAAACTATGAGCCCAGACTTTTATTTTATCAATATTTTTAGCAACATTGTTACTAACTCCAGTAAGTGCCTTTCTCATTATATGACTCTTTCTATTTTTTCACACCAACCTTTAGTTGTACTATATGGCCAAAATATCCATTTGTATGGTTTTTCACCTTGATAATCTACAACAACATTAATCCACTCATTATCAGAATTAAGTTTACTTTTAATTTCATTAGCATTTAAATCATTTCTATATACAGATGTTCCATCTTCTTTTTCACATATAACTGCAACGAATTCATAATCGTTTTCTGTTAGCTTAGACTTTGGTACATCTATGAATGTTTTAAATTTTGATAGAAAACTATTGTCATAATCTAACGGTATTGGATTAGGTGACAATAAATTATCTAATGTGTGTTGTTGTACTCTTCTGTCTTTTAATCTAATTCCAGAATGTTTTTCCCAATCTGCAATAGTTCTAACTCTTCCTAAACCATATTTACCAAATGTTTCATCTTCTGAATCAAAAGATTCTCCGTCAATACCTAATAGTTTACGAGTTTTTTCGTGAGTTCTATGATTTCTTTTGTGCCATTCTGGGTCATCGTCCCATTGTTTAGTTCTACCTTTACGAGTATATTCATGCCAAGCAATTATTTTATGTGGGTGAAATAAGTCATATCCGTGTGTAAATGCTCTAATAGCAATAGTTATCTCTTCACCATGAAAGTAGAATTCAGGATCATGTTGAACCTCAACTGCAAACTTACCTAAAGTAAATGCAAAATGAGCAGAGTAAAATCTAGAGGATACTGGTCCTTTTAGATTTTTCCAATTAGGTATACTCGCAGGCAAAAAGAATATTACACCCTCTGGTGTAAATCTATCAAAGTTCATTAACCACGGTTGATTTTGTCTGCCTTCAGGATCGTTATCGGGTTGATATGAGGAAATATAACTTGTAAGTAAAGGTTTTTCATAACCTTTAGCTTGTAAGCCTTTCAGCATAGTAATTAATTCTGTATCCCAGTTTTTAATAAATCGATGATGAGAATCTAATTGAAAGGTATATGTTTCTCCTTTATATAATTGTTGTATACTATTTCTAGCCCAACATGCTCCAGTAGAGTCTTTGTAATTTACATCTAAAATTCTAAATCTATCATCATCTTTATATAGATCCATTGTATCCCATTCATCTTCTGGTGAATGTTGCCAACATATACCAAATCTAAGTCGCTCTGGGTGTTCAGAGTTTTCTATACAATCTTTTAGAGTATTTAATAATTCAGGATCTCTATAGCTAGCTATCTGAATAAAAATGGTTTCTTCCATGTAATTATAACGTTAATTAGTAGTTATATTATATATCAACGTTTTGTTTACATGTAAAGATACGAATTAGTTATTCTATACCTTCTAGTTTTCTATTGTGTGTAATAATCTCATTGGCAATATATGTATCATTCTCTTCAACATCTATCTTATAAGTGTTAAAAGTTCCAGACATATCTTCAATTGAACTGATAATATGTTCTGTGCCATTATCATTTATAAAGATATCACCCTCTTTAATATTTATTGCTTGAGTAACTGTCCATAAATTATCTCTTTTAATAATATGTAAATGTGCTACGGTCGATGTTAATAATCCCTGATTAAAGTTTAAAACTCTATTGACTGTATTCAATTCTATACCTACAATAGTTGTAGTTGTACTTGAAACTAATGGATCGGTTTCTTCCCATGTTAATAATTCAAGCACGTTATCAGTGTTTGGCATATTACCTATATTATTAGAAGCTAAAGTATCACCTACTTTTAATGTTTCTATTTGCGTAGATGTTCCATTAGGTAATTTAATTTGTGTACCTTCTAATAAACACTCACCGTTATCATCACATGCGTCTCTCGAAACATTACCTATCCATGTAGGAGCAAAACCAAATGATAGTCTAATAATAGTCCATGGATTTCCACTTTGGTAAGAAGAACCTGTAAGTTCATATTTAGCTCCTATTATTTTTTGAGTATTACTTTTAGCTTTGACATTCGGTTGTTCTGAATTACACGAACTCAATTCATATATGTACTCGTCTGTTGGTTCAGGAGTCGCTGTTGGATTAGGTGTTGGTGTTGGCAAAACAATCTTCGTTACTGTTGGTGTTGCAGTCGGATACGGTGTTGCAGTTGGCGGAACTGCTGTTGGAACTGGTGTTGCAGTTGGAACCGGTGTTGCAGTCGGTGTTGGTGTTCGAGTCGGATCTGGTAATGGCGTCGCAGTTGGTGTTGGAACTGGTGTTGCAGTTGGAACCGGTGTTGCAGTTGGGTTAGGAGCTTCATAACTACATATAGAATCACCATTACATGAACCACCGGAAGCTAATCTTTCAAAACCACTAATACTAGTAATTGCTCCATTATTATCAAAATCATATATGTTTACCACTTCTTGTGAACATACAGAAACAACATAACCTTCTTTTCCATTACGCCATACATTTGCAGTACTTAACATTTGATTAAGGCGTGTATTTATATATGTTCCAGATTCTATTGATTTATATCTTAATCCATATCTATTTGAATCTACACCTATGGAGAACCAAGAGTGTTGACAATTACCCGTTGGAATATCTGTTGGAGATGGTGTTGCAGTTGGACTTAAAGAAGTATCATTAACATATAACCAATCCGTAGATGCAACTATAGTACCTGTGTAACTACCAGTTCTAAGATGTAATTTAAATCTTTCTTGACCTTCGGTTAAATTATCTTGCGTTACTGTAAATCCAAATTGCCTTTTACCACTTTGTGGCGTAGATACCCCGGTATTTTCTTGTATTGTAACTTGTCCTTGATTTGCAGCGGATGTATCACTAGACATGTTAATAGTACTTCCAGAATCAACAGTCCAATATAAATTAGTACCATAAGTAACATATTTTGTCAATGCATTAAATGTAAAACTTCCACCTTCATTAGCACTAGAAGTTGGTGATTCCAATGCATATTCTGGTGGATAATAATAAATATTTGTTACTGTTGAACCATCAAAATAAAACGCAAAAGTAGAGCCATATTCATGATACCACCCTGCAGGAGCATCATCACATGTTGGTATATAACTTTCATCACATAATGATTCTATTCCCGTAATTAATCCAGAATTTACCCAATTCCCAGAAGCATCAAACGTAACTGTGTCATATCTACCAGCGGGCGTTGTTCCAATTGCTAAGTCATAATAAAAATTACCTCCTCCTGATGGATATGCACCTGTTGGATTTCTAGTACTTTGTACCATAACTTGAACGTCTAGTGAATCAACTATCCCAATAAGCGTATTATTAAAATATGCTTGATCGGTTGAATTATTTATATCATCATCTCCACCTGGTACATTATCAGTAATTAATATGATTATTTTAATTGCGTCAGATCTAAATCCTCCGGCAATTCCATTATTAACTATTTCGTTTACTGCTAACCCACCCGGTTCTGGACCTGCAGAACCAGCGCCCAAAGGAAAGTTAGAAGTATCTATCACACTTAACTTTGATTGAAAATCAGCTGTTTGACCTACGCCAAAAAATGGTGACATACATGTAATAAATTGAGTATCGTTAGCTCCACTAGTTATCTTTACTTTTTGTGAAGCAGGTAAATTTTGATATATTGTGTTATTATAATTTGATGGTGCTGCCAGATTATTAGTACCATATTCATCAAATAATGTAAGACTTACTCTATAATTTCCATTTGATACAGTATTAATTGTATTTAGTATATTAGTAATACCTGCTTTTACACCACTTATAGAACCACTCATTGAAGCGGTATAATCTACTAAAAATGCAACATCAAATCCAGCTGAACATGTAGTTGGTATTGTTAATTGATCCCCAACACCAGGTGTTCCATTAATATGATATGGATTTACCGCGTTTGATGTAGGCGTGGCATTTAAACCATTATACGACGATGCGCTATAAACTAAGTTAATTAGATTCGAAGGTGGAATACATTCTTCTCCATGTGTAAATACCGATATTGCCATGTTTTACTTATTTAGCTTTTTTATTAGATCATCCATATTAAGATAAAAAGCATATCCAGCTCCTTGATAACCATGATCTTCTTCTACTGTAAATAGCTGTTTATATTTTTTAAGCTCGGCATTGATTGAATCTTCAATAGCTTTACCTATTTTAAACACATCATCTATTTCTATCTCTTTATCATTCTCTTTACTAGATGAAGCCATTGCTAAAAAACCACCCTTACCATATTGGTATGATAATCTATATTTAATGGAGTGTTCACCTGTAAATACTTGGAAATTCTTCTCTTCTAAAAACTCTTCAAATAATTTAGCCATGTTAATTATATATTATATTTTTATTACACTTCCTGGTTACATTCACTACTGCTATTTAAGAATTCTAATGTTGCAGTAAATCCTGATCCTGTATATGATTCTCTATTAGCTGAAATATACAAATATTTAGAGTCTGTGTCTATTTCTGTATTTATAGTAGCAGCGCTAAATTTAGTATTAGCATTATGTGACCATTGTGTAATGTTAGTAACACCACCAGTACTGTCTACACCATGTAAAGTAAATGTTACGGCATCAGAGTTATTAGTAACACCATATGATGATTCTATGTATTTCAACGTAAATCCTTCATATTTAAATGTCCATGGTACCATTACAAATGCTTTTTGTAATCCTATATTCGTAATTGTCACGTCTCTTGGAACTGGATTAAGAGCTATATGCTCAAAACACGTTCCTGTTCCACGTGGTCCAGTAATACTTCTACCTGAAGTTCCACTTGTACCATTAACTCCTGAAGTTCCATTTATTCCTGAAGTTCCATTAACTCCTGAAGTTCCATTAACTCCTGAAGTCCCATCTTTACCAGATGTACCGTCTGTATAATCTTCATCTTTTATTGGAGTTGTACCTGAAGTACCATCTGTTCCTGAAGTTCCATCGGTTCCTGAAGTTCCATCGGTTCCTGAAGTTCCATCTGTTCCACTTGATCCATTAGTTCCTGAAGTTCCATCTTTACCAGATGTACCGTCAAAATAATCTTCATCTTTTATTGGTGTTACACCTGAAGTTCCATCTGTTCCACTCGTTCCATCTGTACCTGAAGTCCCATCTTTACCAGATGTACCATCAAAATAATCTTCATCTTTTATTGGTGTTACACCTGAAGTTCCGTCTGTTCCTGAAGTTCCATCTGTTCCTGAAGTTCCATCTGCACCTGAAGTTCCATCAGTTCCTGAAGTACCATCTGTACCTGAAGTTCCATCTTTACCAGATGTACCATCAAAATAATCTTCATCTTTTATTGGAGTTGCACCTGAAGTTCCATCTGTTCCACTTGTACCATTAGTTCCAGAAGTTCCATCAGTTCCTGAGCTTCCGTTAGTTCCACTTGTACCATTAGTTCCAGAAGTTCCATCTGTACCTGAAGTACCATCTACATAATCTTCACCTTTTATTGGCGTTATACCTGAAGTTCCATCTTTACCAGATGTACCATTTAAGCCAGAAGTTCCATCTGTACCTGAAGTTCCATCAGTTCCTGAAGTTCCATCTGTACCTGAAGTTCCATCAGTTCCTGAAGTTCCATCTTTACCTGAAGTTCCAGAAGTTCCATTTACACCAGAAGTACCATCTACATAATCTTCACCTTTTATTGGCGTTATACCTGAAGTTCCGTCTGTTCCTGAAGTACCATCTTTACCAGATGTACCATCAAAATAATCTTCGTCTTTTATTGGAGTTGTACCTGAAGTACCATCTACACCTGAAGTTCCACTTACACCAGAACTACCATCAGTTCCTGAAGTACCATCAGTACCTGAACTTCCGTTAGTTCCACTCGTTCCATCTGTTCCTGAAGTCCCATCTTTACCAGATGTACCATTTTCACCATCTACATAATCTTCACCTTTTATTGGCGTTATACCTGAAGTTCCGTTTGTACCAGAAGTTCCATCAGTTCCTGAGCTTCCATTAGTTCCTGAAGTACCATCAGTACCTGAACTTCCGTTAGTTCCACTCGTTCCATCTGTTCCTGAAGTCCCATCTTTACCAGATGTACCGTCAAAATAATCTTCATCTTTTATTGGTGTTGCACCTGAAGTTCCATCTGTTCCAGAAGTTCCATCTTTACCAGATGTACCATTTTCGCCATCTACATAATCTTCACCTTTTATTGGTGTTATACCTGAAGTACCGTCTGTTCCTGAAGTTCCACTTACACCAGAAGTTCCACTTACACCAGAAGTTCCATCTTTACCTGAAGTTCCAGATATACCTGAAGTTCCTGGATTACCAGTTACTCCTGAAGATCCACTTGATCCATTAGTTCCTGAAGTTCCATCTTTACCAGATGTACCATTTTCGCCATCTACATAATCTTCACCTTTTATTGGTGTTACACCTGAAGTTCCAGATATACCTGAAGTTCCATTAATTCCAGATGTACCGTTAATTCCAGATGTACCATTAACTCCATCAATACCTGATGTGCCGTCAATACCAGAGGTTCCATTAATTCCAGATGTACCATTAACTCCATCAATACCTGAAGTCCCATCTTTACCAGATGTACCATTTTCACCATCTACATAATCTTCACCTTTTATTGGTGTTACACCTGAAGTTCCATTAACTCCATCAATACCTGAAGTCCCATCATTTCCCGAAGTCCCATCTTTACCAGATGTACCATTTTCACCATCTACACCTGAAGTTCCATCAACGCCTGATGTTCCACTAATACCTGAAGTTCCATTAACTCCATCAACTCCCGAAGTCCCATCTTTACCAGATGTACCATTTTCACCATCTACATAATCTTCACCTTTTATTGGTGTTGTACCTGAAGTTCCATCAGCTCCCGAAGTTCCATCATTTCCTGAAGTCCCATCATTTCCATCAACACCAGACGTTCCATCAACTCCCGAAGTCCCATCATTTCCATCAACTCCCGAAGTCCCATCTTTACCAGAAGTTCCTGATGCACCTTGTATTGATCCACCATTAATCCACGCTGTTCCATTCCACATCCAGAAACTATCATCTAATTGTACAATATATGCATCTCCTTGTTCATTTCCTTCTTGTGGTAACTGTTCTTGAACTTCAACCTCTCCTTTAAAATTAACACCTGGACCTACTCCACCTTGTGGACCATCAACTCCCGAAGTCCCATCTTTACCAGATGTACCATTTTCACCATCTACACCTGAAGTTCCATCAACACCTGATGTTCCAGCAAGTCCATCAACACCAGACGTTCCATCTTTACCAGATGTACCGTTTTCACCATCTACATAATCTTCACCTTTTATTGGTGTTGTACCTGAAGTACCATTAACTCCTGAAGTTCCATTATCTCCATCAACACCAGAAGTCCCATCAACACCAGATGTTCCATTATCTCCATCAACACCAGAAGTTCCATCATCTCCAGCAACATTCGGTATAGTAACACCATCGCCGTTCGTGTAAACAATTGACATGTTACCATCTTCGTCTATTTGAATAGAAGAAATTCCTCTACCATCAGCACCATCAGCGCCTACATCTCCATCGTCACCTTTAATACCAGGTATACCTGTTAAATTAATGTTCCATATAGAATTAAATGAATCTACTGTACTTTGATAAACATTATTCCACATCATTACACCAGTAGAGCTATCATATGAAGTTACTTGTACTATATCGAAATTACTAGGACCAGCATCTAAAGATACTATAATGTATTCACCACCAATATATGATAGACCTGTATCTACTGTTACTGAACCTAAATCAGCGCCAGAATTTCTGTCATCACCGAGAGAGTGTGGACCATCAAATGAAGTTTTAAATTCTATTGATTCTCCATCTGTTCCAGAAGTTCCGTCAACTCCTGAAGTTCCAGCTTGGCCATCTACACCTGAAGTTCCATTAATACCTGAAGTTCCGTCAATTCCGGATGTTCCATTAATACCGGATGTTCCACTAACTCCATTAATACCAGAAGTTCCGTCAATACCGGATGTTCCATTAATACCGGATGTTCCATTAACGCCGTCATTACCGTCTTCTCCATTATTACCATCTTTTCCTGATGTTCCATCAACTCCTGATGTTCCGTCAACGCCGTCATTTCCTGAAGTTCCAGCGAGTCCATTAATACCTGAAGTACCATTACTACCTGATGTTCCATCAACACCGGATGTTCCAGCGTCGCCTTGATCACCTTTAGCTCCATCAACTCCTGATGTTCCGTCTGCACCTTGTGCTCCATCAATACCTGATGTTCCGTCTTCTCCAGATAATGATACTTCTACCCAACATCCATTAGGATCATTAGATATTCCTATATCTGTAGCTGTTTTTTGTTCGGCAGTAAAACCGTTTGCTGGAGTTGCACCCGCAGCACAGTAAGTTCCTGCAGGATCAATTCTTAATGCTCTTTCCCATTCTGGTAAAGCTATCCATTCAGCTTCTCCTAAATCACCACCGTTTCCAAAGAAACCAACAGGAATTAAATTAAATA